>Ga0272441_10000237_pt1 | contig 128304 bp, 102 predicted proteins | sample SSMProp6N_FD_193582 | JGI IMG/M metagenome (GOLD analysis project Ga0272441, IMG submission 193582) | Marine sediment archaeal communities from Little Sippewissett salt marsh, Falmouth, MA, United States - SSM-Prop-6N | ecosystem: Environmental > Aquatic > Marine > Wetlands > Sediment ...
TCTTCCGACTGAACTGACTACCATTGTCAGTCAGCAGATTGTCATATCTTTCATTGACAAGCTTCTTCATTCCATCAACTACTGTGACATCCCTCTGATCCGGAGGGGCTATTGCCCAACCTTCTCTGGAATGATCATCCTCCATGGTGAGGATGGGTAATCCATTGAGTTTGGTCAGATCTGCCTGGATGGGTCTCCTTGGAGGTCCCCATTCGAAGAATTGATCAAGTGTCTCTTTTTTCCTTTCCTTAACAACCCATATAAAACAATTCAGGTCCAGATCCCTTACAACAGTCAAATATTTATGACCTTTTTGGTATGCGACTTCATCAACTCCGATCCTTTTAAGATTTATTCCTTCAAACTCTTTAACTGTTCTTTTATGTAGTGTTTGTCAATGTCCTTCACTGTTTTCCAATCCAATCCTGAAACATCACTTGCATCCTTGATGGTCATATTTTCGCATAACATGTATACATATTTTTCAAACCTAATAGTGCATCTGGAGTATGACCATATCAAATGGATTTCTTCATACCCTCTTGAACCACAGACGTTTCAGTTTCTCTTCGAAGAAGGTTATGATACATTTTTTCGTGCCCAGATCAAGATCTCTGATGGTCCGTTTGTATGTTTCTAATCCTATTGGGTTCTTTCTTCCACAGTTTCTACAGGTAGCTGTTTTTCTGGTTCTTCTCAGAAAAACATGAACCACATCATCTTTGATAATTATCTGGTTGTAGGTGTAGCCTCTAAATTTATATGTGTCCCTGAACAGCTTGCCGTAGTTGTACCGTTTGCGTTTCATTGTTATTACAAAATCAACGAATGCGCAGGCGGTACATACCTCTACCTAAATTTGGAGAAGAGCCAAAAGAATAAATAGGAAGTTGAAAAATATTGTATAGTCTGGAAAAATGCTTAACCGAAGCCCAATGAAGATTTTTTGAGGAGAAAATTATGAAGAAAATGGGATTTAAATATATGGTAATTTCGTTTGGGATAATATTTATTTTAATTTTTACCTCAAATGTAATTGCTACATCAAACGAGCAGGTAATTAGTGGCTACCATTATGATCCAGGATGTCCTGTTTATGCTAGACATGCCTCAATAGATTCCGATGAACTTGATGTTGTTGCAGCTTTCACAACACAAAGAGAAATTGGCGGATTGATAATATATAATGTTCAATTAGCAAGATCTATTGACGGAGGTCAAAATTGGGGGGGTAATACATGGATTTGTCCAAGTACACAAAATCAATGGTATCCAGATATACAAATGGTAGACATACCGGGATACGGAAAAATTGTTTTTATTGTATGGCAAGAATCTGATGATCCATACAACAGTGCTTCTCAAATTTATACTATGGCCGTATATTTTACAAATTTTAATGGACAATGGCATGGAGTAAGAGCTCTCACTGGAAGTGATATTTTCACCTACCCCCGCATTGCCGGATCAATTACAGGTAGGGCTAATGATGGTAATGGAGATTATGATCTTGTTCGTATGCATTATATCTGGGAAGCCCATGTTGGATTGGGAGGCCAGAATCATTGGGAAATTCAAATGGCGAGTATGTATTGGGAAAACGAAGGTGATACTGAAACAATAAATTGGGGTGGATATTATTGTATTGCTAGTGGGGAAGGTGCAGATCTTCGACATCCTTCAATAGATGCAGATGTGCCGGATTCAGATCTTTGGTTAACATCTGGAAATATTGAAAAAGTTGTCCTAACATATGACTGCAGATGGAGAGATCAAGGCACTACAGATGTACGTTTCAAGCATTTCGCATTTTATGGACAAACAACAGATCCAACAGGAACAATAGCCGGAGTTGGTTCGTTGATATTTCAAGAACAGGATTCTTTTTATTTTCCGGATATCACAATATGGGGATGGTCTGAGGATATGAGTGGCGAGGTTTGGTGTTGAGAAACAGTAATTGTAGGTCAAAAAGTTCAAGTTGGAGATAATTACATTATTGGAACAGCAAGTATTGATTTAGGCACAAATTGGTGCATTAATTTAAATGTTGGATCAATGGGTTCCACTTATCCTGAATTACGTGGAGTTGCCATTGATAGTGGTAGGCCGGATGATGGGGGTGCGAATCCAGATTGTTATGCAAAAAATTTTCCAGGGGGTATAACAGTAATTTGGGATGTAGATCAAGGTGGAACAAATACAGAAATAAGATCGAGAAAATTAGCGATAACAAATGGAAATTTAGGTGTTGTTGATAATGACGGATATGCGGATTTTGATACAACTGGTCTTTACAATGGAGATCTTACATATGTCGCAGTTTCATACATATGTATTGTAGATTTTCCAGGGCCAAATAATTTACCATTTTTTGCCCGTGCATATTCTCATAATCTCTATAATATTATTGTATATCAAGCTGGAGACCCTTTGTGGGCTGGTGATGTTGTGTATTATACAAACCCATAATCCTACATTTTACTTAAGGGCTGTATATACGGCCCATAAGTTATATATTTACAAACGTATACATGAAAAGAGGTGAAGATATGAGAATTGGGACTATCTTTGTTTTGTCAACACTCATTATTTTCATTTTTTCAAATAATACTCAAATATATGGTAATGAAAGTACTCAAAAATCACATTCTACATTAGACACCACATTTCTGGTAGACAATAATAACAAATCAATTTTCAATAATTATGTTAATATTACTGATTATAAAGATTTTTGGAATACAAGGTTAGTATTTGAAGATTTCAACAATAACGAAATTCCTGAAATTTTAATAGGAAAATCTGGAAGTGAACAAATTGATTATAATTACAAAGAGGGATTGCATTTTTTCGAATATAATGGAACAAATAATTTTTCACATAAACACGTAGATTTTAACTTCAGCGGAGATAACAGCGGTATGTTATATGGCATTGATTACGACGGTGATGATGATTTAGATTTAATGTCAACTCGACAAGTCTATGTCCCAGAAGAAGGGAGATACCAAACTGAAGGTTTTTTCTTAAAAAATGAAGATAATATTTTCAGATTAATAAATTGGACTTTTATATTGCCTAATAATAATAGTATTCATTCTCCTTTTATAGGTGACATTAATTCTGATGGAAATTTCGATTTTATTGTGGGTAGTGATAGCTGGGATGGAATTCATGCAGTTATTAATGGAAAAAATGGGTCATTTTCGGTTAAGGGATGGAACAATGGTTTGCCAGCGTATGATGAAAATGACCCAGATCATTCATTGAAATATTCATCATTTCAACATGGCCTATGGGATATCAATAATGATGGTTGGCTTGATATTTGTTCTGCTATGGGAAATGGGGGTAGTATGAGAAATACTGGTCCATGCCAGTTTTATAATTGGATTTCCGATGGCAAGGGAAACTGGTCCAGTTTCTCAGAAAATTTCCCCACTTATGAACGAGGACTAAGACTAGACTTAGCTGATGTTGATAATGATGGAGATCTCGATTATTGTCTCTTTACAAATAAGGATAGATATATGTATGAAAATCAAAATGGTAAAAATTGGATAAGAAGACCTTTCCCTTTAAATAATATTTCAGAATTCAAATTTTCTGATATAAATCAAGATGGTAATATCGACTTGATAATGATTCAAGTTATTCCAAATTTTATTGGTGAGAATCTAATTTTAGATTTTAAAAACAGGATTTGGGTTGCTTATGGTAATGGAAATTGGTCTTGGAAGTTAGAAAATCAAATAACAACAAACCATTTAGGTTATCCGGGCGAAATTTACGTAGAAGATATTGATTTAGATGGTGATAGAGACCTGATATATTGCCATAACTGGGAAGTTTCTCACAATGTAGGATTTGGAGGGATAGTTTGTTTTTATAATGAACACGAAAACAATCAAGAATTACTTTTTATCGAAAAACCAGTAAGTCCCCATATACGGGGCAACTCAATATATAAATTCAAATGGACTTCAAAGTATGCAAAAGATTATTTAGGAACTAGTAAAAATTTCACTCTACTCATTTCATATTCAGGGTCTAATGGTCCTTATTATTTATTAAAAAACAATATTCATAAATGGGATACAAATATTGTAATTCCAAATATTCCAAGTGATGATGTTTATTTTAAAATCATATGGAATGATCTTTATACTACGGCAGGCCCTTATACTATTTACAATATCGAAAATATAACCAATATTATAACATTAAGGAATCCTAAGAAAGGGGATTTTCTAATAGGAAATGAAACAGTCAATCTCAATTTTTCAATAAGTAAAACATTTGAAACTGGTCCCGTTAATGTTATTTTAATACATAATAATGGTTCTATTAATGTGGGTAAATATATTTTTCCAAATAATGGGTTCTTATCAATTCCTTGGAAAGTCCCCGACGGAATTACGGAGTTTGAATGTGAATTGTTATTTGTTTTTTCATTTCACGGAAAGAATATTACTCAAATTGATCATAATAGATTTAGTGTAGTCCCAATGAATGAAGTTCCGTTTTCAATCAATAGTGATAATATTCTATGTAATCTTTTCAATGAAACTCCATTTTCAATCTCTGTCTACTCAAAAGATGGAAATAATCTTGGTGATAAATGTGAATATTTATTAGACTTCAATCCATTAAATTTAAATGTAGTATATCTTGGCAAGGGTCAATTCATAGCCACTCCATTAAAATTAGGGCATTTATCCATGAATATTTCAGCAATGAGATATCACAGAATAGTTGTTTCGGAAATTCATTTTACTTCCCAGAAACCAATAACCAAGATTGAGTTATATTACTCAAAAGAAAAAATTCATGTTGGTGAGATATTTAATCTTAGTATTTCTATTATAGATGATAAGGGGAATATATGTTCTTTAAATGATGATGAATATGCTATTAAAATTGTTGGTGATTGCAGGATCATATCACAAGAAAAATTTGAAATTCAAATGATGGGATTTGCTCCTGGTAATATCACAATTAACATAACTGTTTTTCAACCTTTTATCATGCATTTAGAATCAATTAAAATTCTCCCATATATGCAGATAGTAAAAATAACACCAGATGAAAAAATCATATTTTCAAATGAAACAATATTAATGGAATTTAATGTATTCTCTTTTAATGGAAGTTTAGTCGAAGATTTATCAATATCATATTCATTTCAAGGCCCAATTAACATTGAAAAATTACAAAATAAATTAAAAATAAGTCCTTATAGAAAAGGGGTTGTAAAAATAATATCATCAATTAGTAGATTGAATGAAACATTGATGATTGAAAGTGTTTTTCAAGTAATTGATGATTTTGGAAATGTAAAGTTTGAACCTGAATTAGAATGGATTGAGGTAGGCTATGCTAGAAATTATAAAGTAAAACTTTTTGACTCATCGGGAATGGTTGAAATAACAAATTTTACAATTAGTATAGGGAATAAAAGTGAACACATTATAATGGAAATCTTTGATAATATTTTTATTAATCTATATGGAATAGTTGAAGGTAGAATCTTATTTTCTATTTCAATTTTGTATAAAGAACATATTGTACTATTTGAAAAAATAATGGATGTCGAGAATTGCCCACGATCATATAATTTTACATTACCCGATTTTACTTTTAAAGATATAAATGTATCATTCAAATTAATAGTATATAATGGGTTACAAGTACCATTTTCGGATTATACCATTTCAGTTATATCAGATGGATTCATTACATCTTTTAATAATGGAACTTTAAAACTAATTGGCATAGAAAATGGGATCGAAAATATTCAAATAAATATATCCAATAGAAATGTTTCATTATTATATAACAAATCGATCATTATTTATCCATATGCCTCATTTATTTCAAATATTAAGAATGAATATTGGGGCTATAATGGCCATCCCATTGAAATTTTACCAATTTTATTAGATAAAGATAATAATAAAATCAAATGGTCAAATTGGTCAGTTAATGTTTTTTCTAATGATATCGAATATAAAATCAATGACTCTATGATTTTCTTTAAATCCAATAAATCTTCAATATACTCAATTGATATATTGACAAATTTTCATGGTATTTCTTTAAATATTTCCACAAAAATAATTATAAATCCGAATTCGGTCATCGATAAAATAAAATGGATAATTAATGAAGATGATCAAATTGCAGAAATTCAGGTAAATGATCAATATGGAAATAATATTACAAGATTTTGTGATATTCGATGGGAAGGAGATTTTGATCTCATGACAAATTACAAAGTAAAATCAATCTCTAATGATATTTTCGTAACAGTTACTTTAAATGGTACTACCATAACGAAATTCTACAGTTTTCAAAAGAAAACAGAATTTAATATGTACTTATGGATATTAATAATCATTTTAATTTTATTAACCGGAATCGCAATTATGATAATCTATTTCAAGAAAAGTCAATATAATGTGAATAATTCTAAAAATTGGAATCACAAGAAAGCTTTTCACGGGGATAATTTTATTGATTATGAAAATGAATTCTAAGCTCGAAACATATTCATGTAATTAATAATTATAATAAGAGTTTTGAAATAAATCTTGTAAGTGGTCAGTTTCATGAGACTAACCATGGAAAGATTGAATGATCTCCCTGCCATGAGTCACAATATTTTTACCGTTCTGTTCAAAGGTTTGAATAACACCCATCAATCGGTACATCACTATAGCCCTCCGAATAATTTGTAAAAGCTGTTGTAATATAATATCGATTCATTCAGGAATCATCTATGAACATTCTTTCAGAATTTCAATTAACGAAGACATCCTCTAACATTCTTCAACATAATCTTTGCGTTCATGGAACATACATTGACAAAAATTTTGCATTTCGACCAGTTTCATACATCCTCATCAGGTTTCATATCAGGACTATAAGGCGATAAAAATTTAATGTCCATATTATCTCGATTTTCGACAAATTTCTTCACATAGATCCATAAGAACGGGCATCACAGAAGAAACCATATAACTATATGTTCCTACCAGAACCTCTAAGGGAATATGCAAAGACATCGAATATGATCAAAAGAAAGCGAAAGATCGATCACACCGTGATCAGATTACATGATCATATCCCTCAGACACGACCCTAATGGGGGGCAGAGGTAAGAGTAATAATGTCATAGTGAATTGTGTATTATCTGTAACAGATAGGAAAGTATAATAACTGTGTAATGTCAAACCAGTAAAAACATATATCATGAAAATTAGTCTCAGCAGTGGTAAGGATGTCATCCAGACCCCATGATCCAGACCCTGCAGTGGTCTCTTCTATCCTGATCCTGACCCTGTCGATCCTGATGTCGGCTCTGTTCATTGGAGCAGAAGGTAAGGTCACAGAAGAGATCAACAAGGGGTCCGTATCGGGAGAGTTCTTCGATGTGGCCTTTCCCGAGGGAGGGGGCAAGGACCCGAGCTTTTCGATCCTGATACCGGAGGGAGGGACAGTAGTATCCATGGACCTGTTGATCTCCAGCATTACGGATGAACCCGGGCCCGAACGGGTATCCATAGACCTGGGATTCGACAGGAAGGAGGAGTGGTACTTCGGCGGGGGCCCCCAAGGGAGGCTGGGAATCCAGGACACCTTCATAGATGGCAACAAGGTTTGGAGAGAGGACCCGACAATTAGCGTCACCACCCTTTCATTTTTCCTGCCCATTTCCTCCAGACTGGGGGATGCCAGTATCCACATGTCATCACCTCCGACACCGGAAGGCGATCTCTCCCATTCGCTCATCGAGATCGATGCAACCGATCTTTCACCGGAAAGCACGGATGTGGGGGATATTGACGGTGACGGCGAGCTCGAGTTCATCTTCTTCGATAAAGAAGACGGATGTATCTATGCCATTGACCGGACATCCGGGGATGACTACGAGAAAAAGACCATCCAGGAGGGATTATCGAACCTTGTATCGCTCAGGTCCATAGAGAGGACGGACCTGCACCCGGGAGGTCTGGTCTTTTCAAGTATGTATGACAACGAAACAAGGGTTGACATCCTCGTGGGGGAGGATGCAGAAGACATGGCCCTCTACAGGATATCATCCGGCCTTCCCGAAAATTCCAGCGGTTTCTGGATATCGCGTTCGGCAGGCATCATGATCAGAGCCCTCGACGGCCCGACAGGCAGGGTCATGAACCTCACGATAGATAATGAGGGCAGGCCTCATTCGGAGGTGATGGTAGACCGCACCTCGATATCCGGGTCCATTATGGAGGGTGACCTCGACGGCGACGGTGATCTGGACATGCTTCTCGTCCCCCCTTCCGGCTCGAAGGGGAACATAACATATTGCGAGGCTGTCCAGGGGTCGTCGAACATCACCTACCATGACATGGACACCGGGATCCCCATGGGATCCGCTGGAATGGGCACGGTCATTGATCTGGACGGCGACGGGAAGGATGAATTCTTCATAAACATGGGGGCAGACCCTCATCTAGGATCCATCTACATGGATGAAACCGGTGAGATCCGGCTTGGATGGATGGCACTCAACTTCACATCGGGGACACCGCGGTCCATTCCCAGGAGCCTCTATGGTGATGGCGGTGCTTTCAAGGGAGACGAAGGGTTGCTTTACTACGCCACGATGAACGGGCTATATCATGTACTTCCGGAGAGCGGCATGGGCGGCGAGATGGTCTGGAGAAGGGCCAGCTCCTTTGCATCGTTAACACTCATAGGAATTATGGATGAAACAATGTTCGCACAGGGCATCGGCAGATCAGGGGACCTCAGGGCTTATGATATTTTGTGGGATAATGCCGATGACATAGAGATCGGCCTGCCCGGAGATGAAACGTTCTCGGAGGTGGTCCTTGATCCTTTTCAGGGGTCGGAGATAGACATCTCGGATATGGTGATAATGAAGGCAGACCTCCCCCAGATGAAGACAGGATCCGGAGTCGTGATGGTCAGACACGACCTGCAGGTCAGGGCCAGTTACGGCTTCGTTTCCACAACTGGCCTGAGGGTGGATTATGACATCGACCTTGATGTGACCGATTCTCCCGTTTTCATGCGATCGATGGAGCAGGCCTTGAAGGATTTCGGTGGAAAGAGCATCCCTTTCTCCATCGATGCTGACTCCGAAGGCTCCGTAAGAGTGGGGCCGGTTCATTTGGAATACGATGCTCCACCCGAAATACTCGAAAGTCTGCCTGAAGAGGTACATGTTCTGGAGGGCCAGACAGGCATCTCCCTGATCGGTGTCAGGGACCACATCAGGGATGACAACCTGCTATCTCAGGGACTCGATCTGGAGCTGATTCTTGATGAAACCTTGCCTTCCGATTTCCTGTTCCTTGACAGGAGCGGGAACATAGTCGCCCAGCCTTTCAGATACCCGGACCTGAACGGTGAATTCCGGTTTGCGATCCGTGTTTCGGATCTCAGGAACACTGTTCAAACACAACCCCTGACCCTGGTAGTAGAACCTACCCAGGACATACCGGTGGTCATCAGGGACCAGGGGGCCCTTTTCATCGAAGAGGGCACTACCGCCACCCTGGATCTGACCGGTGAGCTCGGCATCTTCTTCGATCCGGATGGAGAGGAACTGTACTACAGCTGGGAGATCGTGGCTCCGGATCCCGCAAGCATCCACGATAATGTGGAGGTCTCCATAGAGGGCGATCGATTGTCCATCACCCCGCACATCGAAGGGATGGGAGGGGAATTCAGGCTTAATATCCGGGCCCGGGATGAGCACATGGAACCCTCGGACGGAACCTTGACGGTCATCAAGGTTGAGATCGACAATGTGGACGCTCCTGCAAAAAGGGGAGCGAACCCCGGCACCATATACCTTATAGAGGACCAGGACACACCGTCTAGGATCTCCATGGAGGGATGGATGATAGACCCCGATAACCATCTCATTGAACACGAATTCCAGATATACAGCTCGGATCCCCTTCTGGATGCTTACATCAGGAACCTTGGTAACTCCCCCTACCTCTTTCTTCACCCGAAAGGGGATCTGGTGGGTGAAAGGTCCGTCATGGTGGAGCTCTTTGACGGCAGGGTTTCCGTAATGGACATGATCAAGGTCGTCATCGAACCGGTTAACGACCTTCCCGTGGTCCACACGGATGGAAAGGAGCTGCTCGAGAAAAGAGGATGGATCGTATCGGGGCATGTCTCCGATCCGGACTCCGAGGAAGGGTTCATCGAATACCGCACAGACCAGGGGGTATGGATCCGGGGATGGGGTTTCAGGAGCTGGTCCATGGTCGTGGATTTCGGCGAGCTTCCCCCGGCGGGAGGGTATGTGTTCATAAGGGCATTCGATGGTTCGGATTACTCGGCATCGACATACATCAAGTTGACGAGACCGGAGGAGGGGCCCGAGATCCCCGATAAACCCGATGATCCGGTAATCGACGATGATGTAATGGATGATGATGATCCCGGTGGGGAGATCATCGATTACTCACCATCTGTCCCCGGTGAAGACTCCCCGCCCTGGATACTCGTCGGAGGCCTTGGAAGTGCGATCGTTGCGCTACTTGTATTCTTCGGATGGACGGAGGTGGGAATAGTCCTCATGTTCACCGTGGGATCGGGTCTCTATTCGAAATTGAGCAGGAAAGATATTCTGAACCACGAGATCCGCGGTCTGATCAGAGGGTATATCATCGCAAATCCGGGAGACCATTACTCATCGATCAAGCGCAATCTCGATCTGAACAACGGTACACTCGCTTATCATCTCAGGGTTCTGGAGCAGTCAGGGTTCATCAAATCAATGTACGATGGGATATACAAAAGATACTACCCCTCCAATGTGAACATATCAAAGCTAAAGAAGAACGTGTCAAAGCAGGAAGAGATCTTCAACATCATTCTCGATAACCCCGGGGTCACCATGGAGGAGATAGGGAGATTTATCGGAGTTTCCAGACAGGTGGTCAATTACCATGTCAAGAACCTTATCAGGGCAGGTGTCGTAACATACAACAGGGACCGGAAATCCGCCAAGTTCTATCCCACCGACGACGGTGTTGTCAGTTTCGAGCAAACATAGGGAAAAGGATATTTCCTCACATGGTGATGCAAGGTCATGAGGATAGGACTTCTGATAGGTTCAGTGCAGCCTCCTGACCTTTTTAAGGACAGAGAAGTCGAAAATACACCATACGGGACACCTTCTTCCCCCATTGCCAGACTGGAATCGGAAAGGAACAGCTTCCATGTCATTGCCAGGCATTCCGTGCCTCCCAGGATACCGCCTCACAGGGTCGATCACAGAGCAAATCTATGGGTGCTAAAGCAATCTGGGGTGGACTGCATCATCTCCGTTTGCTCAACCGGGGCTCTGAAAAGAGAGATCCCCATCCCGTCCCTTGCCGTGCCGGAAGACTACATTGACCTGACACAGGGGCAGACATTTATCGAGAATGAGATAAGGCACGTCACCCCGGTACTGGACAGGAGGATCAGGTCGGCCCTCCTCGATTCGGCCAAATGTTTCGGGATACCCGTGAGAGATGGTGGCGTTTACGTTCAGACGAGGGGCCCGAGATTGGAGACCAGAGCGGAAGTGAGGGTAATATCGGAATGGGGAGACTATGTGGGAATGAACATGGGTTCCGAAGCAACCCTGGCCAATGAATCGGACCTTCCGTTTGCCGGACTGGTCACCATCAACAATCATGCAAACGGATTGACAGAAGAGGAACCCAACTACAGGAAGATCCTGGCAGATGCAAGGTCCATGTGGGAGACGGTCTGGTCGATCCTTGAGACTTTGCCCGGGGACCTTTTCGACAGGTGAATTTAAGTTATTCCCCATCAATTCGCCTTCATGGTCAGTATCAGAATAGATGGTGCAAGAACGATAAGGGGGAAACTGGTCGATATCTTCATGGAAGATGGTCTGATATCATCCATTTCACCTGTGCAAGGCAAAAGACCGGAAGCGGAGTGGGTGGTGGACGCCAAAGGCGACATCGCCATGCCGGGCCTGTGCAACTCCCATACCCATGCTGCCATGAGCATCCTGAGGGGGGTGGGTGAGGATATGGAATTGCAACCCTGGCTGGAGAGGCGGATCTGGCCCATGGAAGCCAAATTGGAGCTCGAACATCTGGAAGCGGGAATGGATCTCGCATGCCTTGAGATGATCAGGACCGGGACGACCCTTTTCAATGATATGTATTTCAAGGAAGGCGATATGGCCCGTGTGGTTTCGCGGTCAGGCATGCGTGCCTTCCTCGGGGAGGGGTTCATTGACCTCTTCAACGAAGAGAGAATGGATACCGGCAAGAGGTCCGCCCTCGATGCCCTGCGGATGATCGATGAGAACGGTGATCCCAGGGTCAGAGGCGCACTCGCGCCTCATGCGGCATATACCGTGTCAGAGGAAGGATTGTGCTGGTGCCGTGATGAAGCCAGAAGAATGAGGGCTCCCCTCCATATCCATCTCAGCGAAACAGAAAAGGAGGTATCGGAGATCCGGGAGAAAAAGGGACGCTCCCCGGTGGAATACCTTGATGGTCTGGAAGTCCTTGGTCCCGGAACCATCGCAGCCCATTCGGTCCATCTATCGGACCAAGACGTTGAACTGATCTCAAAAAGGGAATGCATCCTGTCACATCTGCCCGTTTCGAACATGAAATTATCCGTTGGCGGAAGTTTCAGGATGGAACATTTGATGGGGAGAGGTGCCAGGATCACACTCGGAACCGACGGGGCCGCGTCCAACAACTCATTGGACATGTTCCAGACGATGAAATTTGCGTCACTTCTTGCCAAGCATAACTTTGGAGCGTCCTCCATCAAGGCATCGGATGTCCTTGATATGGCCACCCGACAGGGTTACCAAGCTTTCGGGATCGATGGGGGGGAGCTTAGAGAAGGGGCCATTGCCGACTTGATCATTCTCGATAGAACGCATCCGTCACTGGTTCCGGGACACGACATGGTTTCAAATATCGTCTATTCGGCTTCAGGGGATTGCGTCAAGCACAGCATTATCGGTGGAGAGATCGTCATGATGGACCGGGTTATCGAACGTCAGGAGCAGATCATCATCAATGCGAAGACCGCTGCACAGGACCTTATGGAGGGAGAATGATGGAGCGATCAGGTATCGAGGGTCTCATCGCATCCTTCCAGGGGATACCCATCGTGAAAAGCGGGGAATACAATTACTTCGTGCATCCCCTTTCCGATGGCATACAAGCAATATCATCCTCCCTGCTGACCGATGCGTCGAAATGCCTGATGGAGCTCCTTCCGAACCTGGATGAGTTCGACCTGATGATCACCGCAGAGGCAATGGGTATACCGCTCGCTGCCGCCCTGTCAATGATAACCGGCAAGCCGTTCTCCATTGCCAGGAAAAGAAGCTACAGCCTCCCGGGCGAGATCACGGTGGGTCAGGAGACAGGCTATTCATCGTCAAAACTTCATCTGAACCTTCCCGGAGCGGGGGGCAGGTCCGTGATAGTAGATGATGTACTTTCCACGGGGGGCACCCTGAAAGCCCTTGCAAAGGGTATCAGAAGATCGGGTTGGTCTGTGGACCGGGCATTCTTCCTATTCAACAAAATGGAAAAGGTCCGGAAAAATGAAATGGAAAAGGAGGTTGGACTTCGGATCACCTCACTTCTGGACATCGAATTCGTGGGGGATGGTTTCGTAGCCAGAAGGTCCGGCAATGACCCTGGGGTCAGCCCCAAATAGATGATGCCCTGTGCAAAATCTTATTATCCGGTCCGGTACCTTCAAGATGCATGATCGATCTCAGGGTGCTTTTCCCGGGAATTGCAAGAAGAGATGGCAATGACTGGGTGGCGTATCCGGCAACGATCTTCATCCGGGATGATACGAAAAGGATCATAGTGGACCCGGGGAGCCATCCGAATTTTCAGGAGGTCCTTGAGATGAATTCCATCTGGACCGAGGAGATCGAATATGTCTTCATAACCCATACTCACCTGGACCACATCCTGAACATCGGTCTCTTCCCCGATGCGGAACTGATCGATGGAAGTTATATCTACAGCGGAAGCAGGATATCAAAACATTATGGAAGGATCCCCGGGACGGGAATCGAAATATTGCCTACGCCAGGCCACACTGCGGACCACTCTTCACTTTTATTGAAAATGGGCGAAATGAGGATCGCTGTCTGCGGGGACCTCTTCTGGTGGGAAGAGGGGGTAGAGAGACACTATGATCATTCTTCCCTGCTGTTCCTTGAGGATCCGTTCTGTATCGACAGGGACCAACTCATATCAAGCAGAAGAATGGTCCTGAGGGCTGCGGATGAATACATCCCGGGGCATGGTGAAGTTTTCCGGCTGGAAAAATGATCAGTAGCCAAGCTCACCTATGAGAGGTACGAAAACACAACGGGTCAGTTTCTCCTCTTTTACCCTTCCCCCCTCCTTTGTGTATCGTATTAGACGCTGGACGCTGCCGATCGGCCCGACCACACCAAGCAGAATGCCTCCTCTCGCCAGCTGGTCCATTACAAGGTCCGGGATCTCCGGAGCCGCGCAGGTGTAGTAGATCCGGTCGTAGGGGGCTTTCTCAGGATAGCCCAGGGACCCGTCGCCCTCGATGATGGTGATGTTCCCGATATTGGCTTCATTGATGTTCCTTTCGGCACGAACTGCCAGTTCATGAACCCTCTCAACCGAATACACATGCCCTTCCGGACCCACGAGACGGGATACCACCGCGGCATGATACCCTGATCCGCTCCCTATCTCGAGAACCCTGTCCCCCTCTTTACAGAGCATTTCCTCTGCCATTATCGCAACCATATGGGGAGCTGAAATGGTCTGCCCGCCGCCGATGGGAAGGGGGCGATCCAGGTACGCGCACGTTTTCAGGGGGGTGTCCGTGAAGAGCTCGCGGTTGACCGCAAGGATCGCTTCTTCCACCCTGCGGGACCTGATGATCCCCTCTTCCTTGAGATCATTGACCAGCCTGGCTCTTTTCGCTTCATCGCTCCCGGATGATCTCATAGAACATCTCCATCAAGGTCCATTGTCTGGTCCCTGTCCTTTCCAAAGGAGAGCATGGTCACCTTGGAATTTACCTCTCTTTCGATCATTCTGATATAGTCCGTCACCCTTTTCGGGACCTCTTTTTGTGACTTTGCGCTCATCCAGTCCTCCTCGTTCATGTCTTCCCAACCATGGACCTTGACGTATACGGGTGTGGCCCTGGCAAGGAGTTCTATGTGGGACGGGAAATACCTGAGTTGGGTTCCAAGTCCGTGAAGCTCCGCATCTTCCTCGGGTATTCTGTACTCGGTGCATACCATAAGCGGATCGATGCCCGAGAGAACATCTATTTTGGTCAAAGCCAGGTCCGTGATCGAATTCCATGCAACGGCGGACCTCACCATGACGAGGTCAAGCCATCCGCATCTCCGGGTTCTATTCGTAGTTGTGCCCAACTCGTGGCCCCTCTCCTGCATCATTCTTCCAATATTGTTTCTTAGCTCCGTCGGGAAAGGCCCCTCCCCGACCCTGGTCGTGTAGGCTTTGACTATCCCCACCACCTTATCGATATCCAGTGGTCCGATGCCGGATCCTCCCGATGCATATCCGGCGGAGCATGAGGAGGAGGTTACGAATGGATAGGTCCCGCGGTCAATATCAAGGAATGTTCCCTGTGCGCCCTCAAGGAGTATGTTCTTGCCATTTTCCACCAGTTGAACGAGGAAAGCCGCTGTATCTCTTATGTGTGGACCGATCACAGAGGAAATTTCCGTAAGTTCCCTGTAAAGTTTTTCAGGGTCCGTATCGATCTCATTTCCGAGGGCCTTTGCTATCCTTCCGGCGTTCTCAAGCGAATCTTTGACCTTTCGTCTCAGGAGTTCCGGAAATCTCAGGTCCCCGGCCCTGATACCGATCCTTGCGGCCTTGTCCTGATAGCAGGGCCCTATGCCGCGCTTTGTCGTTCCTATCTTCTCCCCCTCGGCAAGGGAGCCTTCTTTCATCCCGTCAAGCTCCCTGTGATGTGGGAGTATTAGATGCGAACGGTCGGAGAGAAGCACCCTACCCGTTGGAATGTTGAGCGATCCAAGGTATTCTAGCTCCTCTTTCAGAACCCAGGGGTCCACCACACAGCCGTCCCCTATGACAGCGTATGTACCATCCCGTATAACCCCCGAAGGGACCAGATGCAGCTTGAAGGTCGTGTGTCCCACAACTATCGTATGACCGGCATTGTTTCCACCCTGATATCTGACAACCGCATCGGCTGAACGGGCCAGAATATCAGTGATCTTTCCCTTACCCTCGTCACCCCACTGGGTTCCCATCAGGACTGTGCACGGCATGTTTCCACATCGAGAATACGGACTCACGATATTTCAACATGTCGAAGGGGGGTTTCTTTTCTCGTTGATGTGGATATGCCCAGTCCATTGTCCCCATGAAAGAATATTCCGGTCTCCCAAAAAAATAAACGGCTAGAACTAGGCATGAATGAGGGTATGGCCCGGACGCGTCCCCTTTCCAATTCTTTTCTACATAGTTCCCACGATCAAGATTCTCATCGCAATCGTTATAATTATTGACCATTATCCCAATCACTAGGCTTGAAATATTGGTCTAGAACAGGAGTGGGTTCATTGTTTCATAATACGGTAACGGGCCTCGACAAGGTCTTCAGAACAGATATCAAAAGACCGAAGGTCGTGTTGGTCACCGGGCCTCCGGGATCCATGAAGTCCAGTTTCATCTATTCTCTCTTGACAAGCTACCTGAACCAGAGCGGCGAGTTCGGTGTCTACACAACACTCGAAGAATCTGTTTCATCCCATCTTTCGAACATGGAAAGTCTCGGGATACAGCTCTGCCTCAACCTTCAGATCACCGATTTTACCGATATAAGGGAGGACCATGACAATGTGGATTACCTCAGGTTCCTGGAAAGGATGCTGAAACATTTCAAGAAGGTAAAGGGAGAACAGTTCACGAGTTTCTGTCTGGACTCCCTTGGAGCTCTCTATTCATTGATGGATGGGGAGGAGAACATGAGGAAGAAGATGTACCATTTCTTCCAGCTTCTCAGGGACCTGAACCTCTACAGTTTTATCATAATGGAGAGGTCCCAGGATGCGGATCCGAACCTTCTCGGGAACGAGGGTTTCCTTGGTGATGGAATAATATACCTCGGTCTCAAAAGGAGACAGGGAAGGTTGAGCAGGTTCATGCAGGTGGAGAAGATGAGGGCAAGCGAACATTCCATGGAACTCCACGCTCTTGATATGAGAATGGGAAGACTCTGCGTTCTCGGACCGATATTCGAGTGAGGAAAGGGTGAAATTTGATCATGACCGAAGAGGAGAAGGTGGATATCAGGGGAAAGAGATCATGGCTGGAGGAGCATGATTCCATCCAGTCGGACCTCCTGAGGATGAAAGATGAGATCCTCCTCGAAGAAGGAGTGAAGGGTCATGACAGGAGAGATATGGTCCCCATACCCGAAAAAAAGGAGATGAAGCCTCCGACATCGGTCAGGAAGGATCCGGAACATGGAATAAATGGACCCCTGAAAAAGGACCAGGAGTTGACGATCAGGCAATTGCTAGGCTCTGAGCAGAAACCCCGCAAGGATACGAACAAGGATAAAAGGGAGACCCTGGAGAAAAAGGAACCAGCCAGATTGGACGAGGGGGTGATTCCCGCATCACCCGACCTTTCATCAAAGATAGCAAACGTGCTACAGCTTGAGAACGATCTCAAGAGGAGGAGGTTCGAGCTCGAAAAAAGGGCTGGAAAGAAGAGCATCCCGCCGCCGCCTGTTCGTCCCGGTTCTGTTATTGAAGCTGAGAATGACATAATAGGCAGTTGCGGGATGAAGAGTGGAGTGAGGTCCGGGGAGATGAAACAGGATCTGGCGGGCAGGGATGGGATGGTCGAAGAGAGTGAGAAAGGACCTGCCTCTGGGAGGAAAGAGAAGTTGGAGGAGAACGCTCATGGGTCGGAAGATCCTCCTTCCAACGGAGAGGAACCACAGGATAAAACCGTCAGGGATGAGGTGGTAGAGAAAGATTCCCATGACGAGAAGGACAAAGGCAAGGATCATGATAAAAAAGGAAAAGAGAAGGAGCCCGGGGAGAAGAAAAAAAAGAGATGGGGGTTCTTCGGCTGGTTCTCAAAGGAAAAATGATCACACTCTCCAGTTCCGACTCATGGTAATGTTTCAACTTAGGATAATAACGGGAGTATTTTAATAAATATGACCTGGGTTATCCACCACAGGGACAGATATTAAAAGAACCGGGAAAACCCGGTCATATCCACACAATCTCAGGGTGGTCATGAGATGGGGACTTCCAAGAAAAGTAAAGAGGACAAGGAACGGGTCAATGTGGGTAAGGAAGGATCACCCGATATCTCCGAACTGGAGACAAGGCTGGAAAGGTTGAAGATACTCGATCTGAAGACCCCGGGAGTAAAGGCGGATATAAATAAACTCAAAAGGGCCCTTGAAAATGATGACGACAATTCGGGCAGGATCCTGGCAGGCCTGGAAAAAAAGATGGGGTCCATCCATGCCCGATGGCTCGATCAGAGGACCAGGATCTCCCTAATGATGGCTTCAATTGCCCTTTCGCTCCTCAAAGAGAAGAAAATGGATATCAAGAGCTTCAGTGAAGGACTGGAAGAAGCACGTCAACTCAAGAAGAGAAAGAACCTTGTTTCTGCAATGGAGGTCCTGGGGGGGATGAGCGGGGATTTTGACAGGACGATCTCCAGATTTCCCGAGGTCACATTTCAGGAAACCTGGAGTGTCACCAACAAAGCTCTGGATGCATACGAGAAGATGAACCTTTCCGGAAAGAACCTCTCTCAGGCAAGGAAATATTTCAAGAAGACACTGGCCCTGATCGAAAAGAAGGACCTTGACAACGTTCTGGTGTATTCCAATCTTCTTTACACGACAATACAGCATGAGATCGTGGATGATCTCTCAAGGGACCGTTTCAAGGCAATAAAGGAAGAGATCGATCACCTGATGGAGACAATGGAAGAGTACAAGAAGTTCGGGATTGAACCCGAAGGGGTCAGCAAGGAACTCAGGCGATTGGAGAGTTCCATGGACCCCTCCAAATACACCGAGGCGAAGACCACGATCAATCGTCTCAACAAGAACCTCTCGAGGGCCGAAACAGAATATTTCAGGAGAAAAGGGAACGTGGACCTTCTCGAGACCTCGGATCTCCTTGATGAATACGGATCGCTTCTGGATCTTTCGGAACAGAGGAAGAGGTTCGATGAGTTGAAGAAGGAGCAGACAACCCTTCCACCAAAGAAGTTCATGGAAGAGACAGACCAGATCCTCACCGATGTCAAGGATATCCTTTTCCAGAACTTCCGGGAGCAGGTGAGTGAAAGGGTCAGTTCACTCAACGAAGGTATGGTAAATATCGCCTCCGAGGATGACAGGAAACAGGTCGAGGATCTGAGAACAGAGGTCGAGAATGCACTTGAGAACAGGGACATCTCCGAGGCAATGGATTACCTCTCACTTGCCGAATCCATCATGGGTCAATCCGAGGGAGAGAAGGAGCTCAAGGATGTGATGGTCAATTACAACTCATTCCTGGACCATTACGAAACCCTCCTTAACGAGGATATTGAGCTCGAGGAGCTCAAGGACGAGATCTCGGAGATAGAGAGGATGTTCCTCTCGGATGAGGTGACCGGGGACCGGATCCTCTCAAAGGTGGGAATGGCGGAGGAGAGGATAAAGGACCATATGATAGACGTTAGGATGGTGGATTTCCAGCGGGAAAAGGACAGTGTTTTCGGCCTGATCGGATCGCTCAACATCAAGGACGATGGCATCTCCCGTTTCAGCCACAAATTCGACGAGATCGAGGGAATGCTCATCGACCTTGACGATGACACCTACATATCGAGGATCGAAGGGGTCAAGAGGGAGGTAGATGAAGAGATCTCCAACTATTTCAGAAAGAACTACAAGGTCTGGACCGATGATGTTCAATCCTCTATCGAATCACTGAAGGCGAGCGGAGTCGACGTTGTTCCCCTCCAATCAAGGCTTGATGAGGCCGGCAGACATTTCAGAGAGAGGAACTATCTGCTTTCCGGGGAGATCCTCAGAAACCTCAGGATCGAGATCTCGAGGCTCGAGGAAGGTTTCCTGTCCAGGGAGGCCGAGGAGACCATAAATTCTGCGGAATTCCTTTTCGAAGAGGCCTCCCGTTCAGGGGTCGATGTGTCAACCAAGGAAGAGGACCTCCGAAAGGCGAAGGAACTTCTATCTGCTGGAAACGTCAGGGAAGCCGTAAGGTCCGCCAGAGGTATCGAGGAGGATGTCAAGTCTCTCTGGATGGAGAGAAAGAGGAACACCCTGGAGGAGGATATCAAGGGCCTCAAGGATTACATCGATGAATCCGATAGACTGGGTCTCGACATCTCGGAGGCAAATGAGATAATGCAGGAGGCCGAGACCCTATTCTCCGAGGAGAAGTTCGACGAAGTCGATGAGATGGTGGGAAAAGCCAGAGACTCCGTACAATCCGAGAGGAACCAGTACTACTCAGAGGGTGCCATGGACTCGATAAAGAAGCTGAAGGATGACATATCGGGACTGTCGGATATGGGGGTGAGCACACTCGAACTCGAAACAATGCTCATCGAGGCCGAACGTCAGTTCATGAACGAGGAATATGAAAGATCATACTCCCTTACCCTTGATATCAGGGAGAATCTCAACGAATCAAGAGAGAACCATCTCAAGAACAGGATACCGGGCGAGATGGATGACCTACTGAAGACCATGGGCAAGCTTGAGGTCATGGGTCTGGAAACGGATGATGTCAAGCATTACTTCGATATTGCAAGCAAGAGCCTCAGCGAGGGGGGTCTGAATGACACTCTGGAAAACCTGGAGAAGGCCAGGGAGATATCGGAAGAGATGCTTAGGAGTCACATATCACTCACCATACCAGAGACCATCGTGGAGGTCAAAAAACAGGTAGAGACCGCCATGGGTGAGGGGCTCGAGATCGACGATATACAGAACATGCTCGAAGAAGCCGAGGAACTTTTCCACAACGAGGAATACGACCAGGCGATGTACACCATCGAGAGAGCCCAGGACCATTTCAATACAAAAAGGGAGGTTTTTCTGAAGAGCCAGTTCCAGGACAATCTTGCAAGTGTCGAGAGGATAATGGAATCTGTAACCGGCCTGGAAAACGAGATGGAGCTATCAAGGGACAATATCAACATGGCCAGGGACGCTTTTGAAAGGGGAGATTATCAGGCAAGCCACCGCTTGATGCAGAAGATCATGACCTTCATGGAAAGGTCCATGGACAACAAGGAGGTCAGCAAGAGAAGGGAGATTGTCCAGACATATTATGACGAGGTCCGGACCTTGCTGATGGTGACCGAGGGAGAGAACATTCCGGTGGATGAGGAGAAGAGGCTTTTCTCCATGGCCGGCGAGCTGATGGCAAAGGGGGATTTCGACCAGGCGGAACATGTCCTCGAAGGGGTGAAGATAAGCCTCAACGATAAGAGAGTGCAGATGAAGAAACATCTCATCGAGAGCTCGATCCAGACCTCGGAGATCCTTCTCAAGAACCTCAGCGAGATGGGAGTGGACATCACTTACGAGAGGCGGCTAATAGAGCAGTTGAAGGAGGCTTTGAGGCGCGGAGACCTCGACCGCTGCGAGGATATAAATTACAAGTTGACCGACATGCTCAGGCGGAACCAGGGCCCCGTACAGGTACAGAAGGTACAAAAGGACCTGTCCGAGCTTAGGGCAAGGATCGTTGACGCAACCTCCAAAGGGATCGATGTGAAGGGTGTTCAGACACTTCTCTCCAAGGGAATAGAGCTTTTCGAGCTCGGGGACATTGAGGGTTCCCAGGAGAAGATCGAGCAGGGCAAGAGCTCACTTTCGAATATCATGAACGATCACCTCACCCATGAATACTCCTCACACCTGGACAGATTGAGGCGTGCACTTTCACAGCTGTCGGATATAGGGATCCCGACGGATGACGAGGAGACAATAATCAAGAATACGGAAAACCTTCTGAGGGAGGGCGAGGTAGAGGATGCGATCTCATGGATCCAGGTGGCCCATATCGGAGCGGAGGCAAAGCTCAATACTTTCCAGAGCGCCACCGCGGAAGGATACATCACCCAGATAAGAACATACCTGGATGAGCTCGTCACAAAGGGCATCGATATCGATGATCTACTGAAGATATTCGAGGAGGGACTGGAGCTACATTCGGAAGGTTCGGATGACAAGGCCGTTTCAAGGTTCAGTTCGATACTTGAACTTGGAGAGGAGCTCAGGACACTTCATGAGATGGAGGATACAAGAGAGCTCCTGGAAAAGCACAAGAGGCTTTATCACGACCTTCTGTCGGTCGGTATGAAGAGATCGAAGAAGGTGAACGGATATCTGAAGGACATCCAGGCAGAGATGAGCGGGGCAGCCATTGAACCCGAGAAACTGAAGGACATGGTTGACAGGCTCGGAGCTATACTCAGGAAGAGATCGGCAAAATACCGGGAAAGTCTGGCGAGAAAGCATATCTCCGAGGCAAGAAAGAACTATGATGACATTCTCAAAGAAGGCCTTGAGGACCCCTCCATTCCGGGGAAGATCAAGGAAGCGGGAAAACGCTTCCGCAACAAGGAGTTCGAGGACGCAGACAGGATCGCCATGGAGATATTCGACGGGATCGAGAGGCTGAAAATGAGCCGGACCGGAATGATATTGAAGGGGGAGATATCCCAGGTCAAACAGATGCTGACCAGGCTCAAGACACTTGGCTCCAATGTCTCACATGCCGACAACCTTCTATCCCGCGCGGAGGCTACACTCGAGGATGGCAGGGTTGACAATGCGGAAAAACTCATCCGGTCCGTACGTCAGTCGATCAAGGACATTGTAAAGAGGAACATGAGGGAGACCGCACTTGAGACGATCGAGTTCACGGATGCGATGATACACTATCTCAGGGACAATTTCTCCGGAATAGCACAGACATTGACACCGTCAGAGGAGATGCTCGATGACGCCAGGGAGCTTTTCATGGAAAAGAAGTTCAAGGCCGCAAAGGCCAAGGGAGAGGAGGCAAGGAAAGCCGTGGAGAGACTGGACCTCCAGAATATCAAACAGTTCCTCTACGTTTTCCGGTCCATGCAGGGGGAGGAGATACAGAGGGACGTGTCCCTCAGGCTCGACGAGCTCGAGCGCAAGAACCTGGATGTTTCCAAGGCAAGAATACTGTTCGACAAGGCGAAAGAACATTTTGACAATGATGATTTCGACAAAGGCAGACAGATGATAACCCTTGCAAGGATAATGATCTCCGAGCTCGATCAGCAGTCCCTCAGGAACAAGGCCTTCGACGAGCTCAACAACGCACACGTCGAGATCCTCACGAGGAAGAAGCAGGGAGGGAATGTGACCGGAGCATACAAGACCTACAACAGCGCCAAGGACGCTTTTTCCCTGAGGGAGTTCAAGAAATCCATACTGCTCTCGAAACGTGCCCATTACCAGGCCAGGAATCCGACCTCGGGAAAATGAGCCTGTTCAAAGGGTTCCCCTCAACATCTCCTCGGTGAAGTTGGATGCCCTCTTTGCATTGGTGGAATTGGGATTCTTCTCGAGAGCCTGCTTGAACGTCGTCTCCGCACCTTTGAAATCATCCAAGGCGAACTGGATGCACCCTTTGCGGTAGATAAGATCGAAATCATCGGGGAAAATCGAAAGTGCCCCTGTGCAGATCCTTTCCGCCTCGTCCAGTCTGTCAAGATCGATGAGGAGCGAAACCGCCCTGGCAGCGTTTTTGGTGTTTCCGGGGTCCTTCTCGAATTTCATCAATCCCTGCTCCACCTCGTCTTTTGCCTTCTCCACCCTCTTCAGGGCTTTTTCATATGTTTTCCTGACATCCTCGACAAGGTCCTCGGAGGGTCCGAAGAAGAGAGCCCTTTTTAGGAATTTGACTGCCCGGGTGTTGATCCCCATCAACGCGTAGCTGTCACCCATGATGGTCCATTTCCTTGCCTGTCTGAGGTCCAGGCATCTCCGGTACTGGTCTGCCATCTCCCCCTCACCCCTTTTCATGTGTATCCCGATGAGCGAATTGTATATGGAATCGCTGTCGAAGGGTCTCATGTAGTATTCCCTGGTCTTCTTCTCCTTGTTGAATATCAAGGACAGGGCCAAATTGGAGATCTCCCCCAGGGGATCCTCCTCGATGAGAGCTATGAGCTCTTCAACCCCATTCATGACACCCTCCATACTGTCGGAGGGGTCCATCGAACCCAGTCTTTCCATGTTTTCCTTCATAAGATCCCCCATCCCCCGTTCAACCCGGTCACCAATATTTCTATTTTTCTCGGCAGGTAAAAGTCAGGACATCATTTTCTATTAATAACACATACCGGTTCCCGTTCATGATGAGTTCCGATCTGGACAGGGTGAAGAGATACCTCGAGGGATTCAGGATGGACACCTCCGGGAAGGATGGAGGTAGAACGCAGGTTGGTTCTGTGGATATACTGGGTGAAAAATTTCCTACATTCAGTAACGAGTTCTGGACATCAAGGCAGAGGCAGGGCTCATCGCTCCACGAGATATCCTACAGGGCCTGCTTTAAACCCCAGCTTCCGGGTTTCTTCATGGACCTGCTCGCCGGACCGGGATCGGTCGTGCTGGACCCTTACAGCGGAAGGGGGACGACTGTGATAGAAGCGGGATTGAGGGGGAGCCCCTTCATCTCGAACGACGTGAATCCCCTCAGCACCATACTCGCGAAGCCGAGGTTCAGACCCCCGACCGTCCGGATGATCGGGTCCAGATTGGAAGATCTGGACCTCAGATCCGGGGGGGATACCGACCTGGACCTTTCGATGTTCTACCATCCAAAGACCCTGGAGGAGGTTGCAGTTCTAAGGAACTATCTCCTGAGAAGAAGGGAGGAGGGGGAAGAGGATGATCTGGACGGGTGGATCAGAATGGTGGCCACCAACCGGCTGACGGGGCATTCCAGAGGGTTCTTTTCAGTATACACACTTCCCCCCAATCAGGCAGTGACACAGAAGAGCCAGGTCAAGATCAACCGGAGATTGGGTCAGGAGCCTTCATACCGGGATGTTTCGAGCCTCATCCTGAAGAAGTCGAGGTCTCTTCTGAGGTCCGTCACCGAAGAGGATCGAAGGAATCTCGCCTGGTCCCTTTCAAGGGGGAAGTTTCTGGAACAGGAGGCATCGAACCTGGACCGGATCGATAGCTCCAGTGTGGATCTGACCATAACCTCTCCCCCGTTCCTGAACATTGTCCAGTATTCTACCGATAACTGGTTGAGATGCTGGTTCAACGGACTGGATGCCGAAAAGGTCGAGAAGAGCATGACCATGTCCTCTAACGTAGATTCCTGGGGAATGGCCATGAAGGCGGTGTTCTTCGAGCTTCACAGGGTCACCAGACAGGGAGGTTTCGTGGCCTTCGAGGTCGGAGAGGTCAGGAATAGCCGGGTGAATCTCGACGAGGTGGTTATACCCCTCGGAACGGAGGCCGGTTTCGAATGCCCCGGTGTGGTGATCAACTCTCAGAAGTTCACCAAGACCTCCAACATCTGGGGGATAGATAATAATCAAAGAGGAACAAATACCAACAGGATAGTAATTTTCAGAAAGTGATCATCCCTTTACCACGGCTATGGGCGTCATCCTTGCAACCTTGCGGGAGATTCCGGAACCATGCGCAACCTCAATTACGTGATCGATATTCTTGTAGGCCCCGGGTGCTTCCTCGGAGACCACCTTCGGGGATGCAGCCCGGACGTGTATGCCGTTCTTCTTCAGGCTATTGATCACACTTTGGGGACTGAAGTTCTTGATCGCCCGTGACCTCGACAGGACACGACCCGCCCCGTGGCATGTGGAACCGAATGTCAGTTCCATGGCCTTATCGGTTCCGAGGAGCAGATAAGAAGCGGTTCCCATGTCACCCGGTATAAGGACCGGCTGTCCCACCCCTGAATAAACCGATGGTATGTCCTGATGACCCGGGCCAAAGGCTCTTGTGGCACCTTTGCGGTGGACGCATACCTTTCTCCTCGATCCGTCGACCACATGCTCTTCGATCTTTGCGATGTTGTGGGCGATATCGTATACCATGTCAAGTCTGAGGTCGGGGAAGTCCGCCCCGAGAACGTTATGGAAGGATTCCCTCGCCCAGTGGGTGATAAGCTGGCGGTTGGCCCATGCATAATTGGCAGCGGATCTCATGGCCCCGAGATATGAGTCCGATTCCCTGGAATCAAGTGGTGCGGCCACCAGCTGCCTGTCGGGGATCGTTATACCGAACTTCTGGCTCGTGTAGCTCCCGTTCCCTCCATGATAGTGGGATTCAAGAGATCTGACCTGGTCCTGGCAAACCTGGTATCCAAGACCGCGGGAGCCCGTGTGGATCATTACCATTATCTGTCCCGGGCGGTGCACTCCCATCACCTTCGCAGCTCCGGGATCGAAGATCTCATCCACTCTCTGGACCTCGATGAAATGATTTCCGCCTCCGAGGGAACCGACCTGGGGCATTCCCCTCTGTTTGGCCTTATCGGATACCTTTTCGGGGAGGGCTTCTTCCATCGCCCCCATCTCTTCCATCCTTTCCAGGTCCCTCTCTTCTCCGTATCCCTCCGAGACCGCCCATCTGGCACCACTCAGCAATATCTCCTCGAGCTGTCCGGAATCAACCTTGATCCTTGCCCTTGACCCGACGCCGGAGGGAACGTTACGGAACAGCTCATCGGTGATCTCCTTCACACAGGGCAGGATGTCAGTCGTGTCAAGGTTCGTCGATAGAAGCCGGACACCGCAGTTGATGTCAAAACCTACACCGCCCGGTGAGATCACCCCACCTTCATCCAGAAGTGTGGCGGCCACTCCTCCGATGGGAAATCCGTAACCCCAGTGCACGTCCGGCATGGCCATTGACGGACCGGCAAGGCCGGGAAGTGTCGCCACGTTCGCCACCTGTTCGCAAGCCTGGTCCTCCAGCAGCTGGTCCAGCATTCTGGGAGATGAGAACAGGATCCCTTCCCTCCTCATATCACTCCTGTAACTGCTCGGGATCTTGTATCTGTAATCATCCAGTCTTTCAAGCGGGCCGTTCCACATGAGCTAGAGCTAGGTCTCGTTGTTGATAAATGTTTTGTTTCACTCCCGTTCGGTCAAGGCAGATATGCGCTTTTGGCGAAGATTTAACATTCAATAACAGATTATACCATTCAAATGACCACCCACAGGGAAGAGGATTACCTCGAGGCCATACTCCACATTGTCAGGAAGAAGGGATATGCCCGGGTGGGCGATATTGCAAAGCATCTTGGCTGCTCTGCCGCCACGGTGACCGAGATGTTCGGACGCCTGGGCGAGAGGAACCTGGTCAATTACGAGAAATACGGCGGCGTTACCCTGACGGAAGCTGGAAAGAGGATCGGCCAGGAAGTGGACAGGCGTCACAAACTGATCAAGTCCTTCCTTCAACTACTGGGCGTTCCAGAGGAAATAGCGGACGAGGACGCGTGCGAGATAGAGCATTCCATTCACCCCGAGACACTCGAAAAGCTCCAGTCCTTCATAGATCGAGTTAAGGCCCATCCGGAGAGATTCCCCTTCCTTGGCATATCGGATGGGACCCGGGACCCTTGACAGTGGGCAATGTTAAATCATGTTCTTGCCATATTACCGATCAATGGCAAAGGGAACTAAACCCCCCCAGGAGATGGATATCGTTCGGTCCCTCATCGCGGAGGGCTCCATCAAGAATGGTGCGGACCTTTCGCGGAAGCTCATGGAAAGAGAAGAAAAACAAGGGCCGTTCAAAGGGGCAGCCCCCCTTAAGCTTCCAGGCTTCATTCTCGAGGAGATCGAGATCGATGGGTTCGGACCGCATGGGGGGCCGAACAGACTGGATATCGCCGACGGTCTGACCCTTGTGACAGGGGAGAACGGGTCCGGCAAGACGCATATACTCCTTGCCCTGCACTGGTGTCTTTTCGGTGATAGAGGGTCCATGGACCCGTGGCTATCCGAAGCCGATCCCCTCGGGCGGGACCTTGTCAACTGGGAAAGGAATGCGGACGGGGTGGGATCGATGAGCGTTTCCGTGAGGTTCAGGTTCAATGGTACGGGTTATGCTGTCAAAAGGTCCATGGACGGAAAGGGTACCTCATCCTCCGTTCAGATACTCTCCGGTCATGGAAGGGGTCGAGCAGGTCAGCTGCCGAAGGGCCTGACACTCGAGACACTACCATATCTCATCTTTCAGGGCGAGGCCGTCATGTTCCTTGCCAGTGAGGACCCGTTCCTCAGGGAGGGGAATCTGAAGAGAGTGATAACAGTCATGTCCGGTGTTCTCGATCTCGAGAGGGAAATGGAGCTTGTGGGGGACGCTAGAGAATACGTGGCCCGCAGGTTGAAGGAAGCGAGAAATGAAGCTTCACCCCTTGAAAATGAGAGGGAGAGGATCCGATCGAAGTTACAGGTCCTTAAATCAAGGAAAGAGGAGCTGAAAAATGACATCCGGGAGCTCGAGCGGGTGAAGAAAGCATCCATGAGAGAATACCGCAGGGCATTATCCGAACTTTCCGGGATGGTCAAGGAGCGCGAAAGGGATGGGGACCTGGCTCTGATCGCAGCGAGGATGCCCCTGCTCGAGGAAAGGATCACCGATATACTCGAAAGAGCCCCCGCCGAGGTTCTTAGAAAACCCGCCGGAGCAGCATTGATGAGATGTTTAGTGGAGAAGGAGATCAGGACGAGGAAACGAATACTCTTCGGGGCCTTCGGATCCCAGGTATCCATTGTGGAGAGCATACTCAGGACCAATAGATGCCTGTGCGGGACCTCGATCGGCAGAACCGGAGCCGGAAGGGAGAGGCTCGAAGCTCTGAGAGCGAGGCTCGGTGAAAGAACCGATGAGGTCTCGGATTGGGGGAGGGATACCATATGGACCGCGGATACCAATCTGGAATCCGTCAGGAGGTACCTATCCCTTTCACCCATCGGGAGGAGTGATCTCAAGAGACTCCTGGATGAACTGGACGAGGCCGTCAGAGCCCTCGATGACATGGCCTCTCAGGCTACCCGCACCGAAGGAGAACTCAATGAACTGATGGCAAGCATAACCAAACACGAGAGAGCCGTTCTATCCCTGGGTTCGGCCAGGAAGGAATTGAAAACAACCATTGCAAAGGTCCGGTCATCCGAAAATATGCTCGAAAAGCTGGATCGCGACCTGTTGAAAATATGGGGTTCGGAAAAGGGGACTGAAAGCATTACTGGCACCATCAAGAGGCTGGATCTTGCCATGGGACAGATGAAGCGGTCAAGAGATGAGGCCCTTTCCAGGACAAGGGAAGAGATAGAGAAGAGAGCGAACATGACCATCGGGTCCATCGACCCCGATCCCGTTCTGGGGGACATATGTATTCATCCCGTTACCTTCAGGTTGGGGCGAGAAAAGAAGGGCATGGGTGCGAAAAGGGTGATACCAATGGCCTTTCTGTCTGCGGGGGAACGGGAGATCCTTGCCCTATCCATACTGTCCTCCTTACCCGTAATGGCCAAGGGATCGCTCATCCTTGATTCACCATTCCCTCATCTGGATCAGAGGAGAAGGGAGAAGCTTCTCAGGAGTCTTCCGGAGATTGCAGAAAGGGTCTATCTTTCACTTCCCGAGGGGAACCTCTCCGAAGATGAGATCGGGTATCTTGCCGGGAAGTGGAAGGATTCCGGCAGGGGTTTCAGGCATTACCTGCTGAAACCTTCACCGGGCGGGTCCGTCCTTAGAAACATGGGGGAGGAGGCCAGATGAAGATTGATGACCCAGTCAAGGGACTCGAGAAGCTTGTTTGTCAGGGAGGTTTCGGTTCGAGAAGGTCCCTGGAGGAGTTCTGCCTGGCAATTGGAATATTTCATGACCGGAGGTCCAAAAAGGAGTATCGAGTTCCGCGGTCCTGGGATCCTTCCAGATACGGAATATGGCCCTTGCTGCAGGTGATAACCCATGATATGCGTCCCGATATCGATGATATGGAAGGAATGAGAGAGCTGTTGTACCCCTATCTGATCGGAGGTTCCGAAATGGTGCATGAGACCATCGGGGATGTGAAGGGGACAGGAGCCCTTAAAGCCCTTTCCGGACTATTGCCTCCCTGACAGGATGAATGAAAATCAACCCAAAATTATTAAATGTAGGCAACCTAACCATCCACATCACGTATCCGGAGTGGCACCTCGTGAATTATGTCGATGTACACGGACCGTGAAGGGTGATCGAACATGTCTGCAGTAACCCGTCGGACAGCAGTGCTGATCGTGTCCATCGTACTTCTACTCCCTTCTCTGGTGATCGCCGATAGCGGTGCGTCAGGACCTGAGGTTTCAAGAGAATTACTCCCTAGGGGAGAGAGCATGGTGAGAACACTCTGGGGAGATCTCCACATCGAGGAACTGATGACCAGGATACCATCCTTCGGGAGTGACCCGGCCTCGAATTATTTCATCATCCAGTACGAGGGTCCCATCATGAACGGATGGAGGCTCGACCTCGAGCGCAGGGGTGTCAAGATCATAGGATATCTGCCCGAGAACTGCTATATCGTCGATGCGAACAAGAATAGGATGGAAGACCTTGCACGCGTCCCTCATATCAACGGTGTTTCCGGTTATCCCTCAGGTTTGAAGGCCGCACCACAATTCTACCACTACATGATGGAAGGAGAAAAAGAGCAGCCATTGTATCAGGACGAAAGACTCCTTGTGGAGCTGTTCAGACCTGACCTCTTCACCGAGGAGATACTTGGTCACCTCTCTCCGCGGATCGAAAAAGGATCCGAAACCAGATATGTCCTTGACATGCCGATTTCATCATTCAAGGAATTGATAGGGCTTCCGGAGGTCAGATGGGTTGAGCCATATTACGAGTATGAACTCCACAACAATGTATCAAAATACCTCACCGGAACACAGTTGGCATGGGATAGACTCGGCCTCACTGGGAAGGGGCAGATCGTCGCCATAGCGGACACTGGGATCGATACCGGGATCGATAATCACTCGGTGGATGGTGATATCATAGCGGACCTTGACAACAGGGTCACGATCTCCACATGGGCGGGCCCCAGTTCCAGTGACACTCACAGTCACGGAACCCATGTTGCCGGGTCCGTTGCAGGGAACGGCTCCAATTCAGGTGGCAGCATTCAGGGAATGGCACCGGAGGCGGAGATATTCTTCCAGGCGATCGCCAACCAGAACGCGGGGAACCGGCTCGAACTCCCATCCAACCTCAGCCTGCTTTTTCAGGAGGCCTATGATAACGGTGCGCGCATACATACGAACTCATGGGGATCGTCGGTCTACGGACAGTATACAAGTTCCTCAAGGGACGTGGACTGGTTCCTTCACGAGCACCCGGACATGATCATCCTTTTCTCAGCAGGCAACTCGGGAATGGACTACTACAAACCCTGGGGGACCTACAATCCCGATGGAAAGATCGATGAGGACTCGATCGATTCCCCGGCCACCGCAAAGAACACCATCACGGTGGGGGCCAGCGAGAACCTGAGGTTGGACGGAGGCTATCAATTCCAGTGGGGTACCGGTTCATGGCTCTGGAAATACTCAACAGACCCCGTAATGAGCGATATACCTTCTGACGATCCCCTGGGCCTTGCAGCATTCTCCTCCCGAGGGCCCACGGACGATGGCAGATTGAAACCCGACGTTGTCGCACCCGGAACCAATATACTCTCCTTGAGGTCCACGCAGACAACATCCACGGGCTGGGGTCTGTTCACCCATGACCCCGATTACATCTTCATGGGGGGGACTTCCATGTCAACCCCAATAACAGCGGGAACCGTGGCACTCATAAGGGACTATTTCAACGGAACCCTTGGACTGGATGAACCATCCGGTGCCCTGATGAAGGCCACGCTCATCAATGGTGCAACCGATCTGACGCCCGGTCAGTTCGGGACCGCAAACAAAACGATCCAGGAGATCAACAGGAGACCCGACAATGACCAGGGTTGGGGGAGGGTCAACATTACCGAATCCGTATCCCCCGAAGAAGGAAATCTTGCCTTTCAGGATGTCAAGGGAGGTCTGGACACGGGGGATACCTTCGAAACCTACCTCCGGGTAATGTCGGGAGCAAAGGATCTGAGGATGACCCTTGCCTGGTCGGACAGCCCGGGGGACCTTGCAGCTTCCATAAAGCTCGTGAACGACCTGGACCTCACAGTAGAGGCGCCAAATGGCACCGTATATCGCGGGAATGATCTCATCCATCCGTTCGACGATACGACCGACCGCATAAATCCTGTTGAGGGCATATCCGTCACCAACCCGTTCGTGGGACTCTGGAAGGTAACGGTGAACGGGACGAGCATCCCACTTGGACCTCAGCATTTCGCCATTGTCGCAAGCGGGGATATATCCAATTTCTCCGGAGCTGTCAAGATGGAGAGTGAATACTACTCCACTGACGGGGACCTTGTCAGGGTGAGCCTCTACGACCAGGACCTCATCGGAGCCGGAACGGCGGTCGTGAACATGACCTCCGACACATACCCGACCGGAAGGCTTCTCACACTTCTCGAAGACGGTGTCTCCGGTGTATTCTCCGGCAGTATCAGGACTTCCAATTCCTCCACCTCCAATACATCCATGATCCATGTTTCGGATGACGATATGATCAGGGTGGATTACACGGATACCGATCCGTCCGGAACCTTCAATTCCACGGCCGTGGCAAAGAGGCCCGTGAGGCTGAACATCCGCTATCGGCCGGAGTACGATCTGGTCTATTCCGAACATGAAAGGTTGTACCTGAATGGCATCATGGACAAAGGTATAGAGGCATGGTGGACCCTCACCAGCCTCCCCATGGACTGGAGGCCAATCCACGACGACGGCAACCTCACCTTCGGAGACCTGACATCCGATGACGGCAACTACTCGGACATCTGGTACATCCCGGCGGGTTCCAGTGCTGAAGCCCTGCTTCTCGTAAGGATCAACGACCCGTTCCTGGGGCCGAGGATATACGAGCATTTCCCGATCAGCATCAATTCCTCTCTTCCGCGTTTCCCCGGGAACGTATCGGTAACACCTCTGTCGTCCGGCAATTCGGTCCGGATCCAGTGGGATCAAACCAATGAGACCGACATATCCCACCACTCTGTCTGGGTCAACTCCTCGAGCATCCTGGGTCACATGGATATCCCCGGCTGGTACAGGTTGCTCAATACAAGTTCGGCAGGGACGAATACGACCGTTGCGGGTCTTGTCGACGGGGTCCGCTACGGTTTCCGGGTGAGTGCGGTGGATCGGAACGGAAATGGATCATCCCCTTCGGTCGCAGTATGGGCCACGCCTGAGGATAACGACCCCCCGACGGTCAGCATGCTCACAACACCACGGACCCTGGTTGGAAGACAGGTATTCCGGTTCGTCGGCAGCCCGGACCTGATGCAGGTGGAGATGGAATATTATAATGACTCCAACGGTAACGGTATCCTCGATGACGGAAATTGGACATTCATCCAGACAGGATATCCCGACAACTACGCCTGGGACACGGATAACGCATCGGGTGGGCCCGGGGACATCGATTCCATGTTCCTCAGGTACAGGGGGCTGGACGAAGTGCCCAATAAGTCGGAGTGGGTCATGATCGCCGGTTTCAGGATCGACAACACCGGGCCCGCATCCGTGGAGATCCTGAACCCTCCCTTGAGGGTGACGATGACGGGCACACATTCCCTCAATGGCCGTTCCGAAGCCCTTGGTTGGGTCGAGGTCCGGGTAAACGGCGCACTGCAATCTAATGTAACGGTCGATGCTTTCGGGGGATTCTCGTTCCTGCTGGAGATCTCCGAGGGGGCGAACACCGTGAACCTTTCCGCATACGACAGATACGGTGCGGGGCCCACCAACCGGTCCTACCAGTTCACCCTGGACACCATGCTCCCGGTAGCCCTGATGGATGTGGAGGACCAGGAACATGTCCTCCGCGAGATCAGGCCGGAGGCCTATCTGTTCAATTCTTCGGCATTTGATACCGGAGAGGACCCACTCTTCTCGTACATCGAGAACATAACATGGACATACAGAGGACCCGACGGCGTGGGCTGGCCTTATTACTCGACCGAGAGCTTCCCCATCTTTTTCGATGAACTCGGCGACCACGAGCTGATCCTGACCGTCAGGGACCCGGCCGGGAACACGAATGAAACCACCCTTCTCATCACCGTTTTCGACGGAACCCCACCAGGGGTCAAGATAGATGGGAACACCATGGTGAACGAGGATACCACCGTGAGGTTCACAGCCAATTTCACGGACAACGATCCGAGGATAAGGCTGAGGGACGGTTACGGACTTTACTGGGAACTCAGGGGCCCATACGGGTTCGAGAGCAATCACAGCTCTGATGTGGTCAACATCGTTTTCCCGGAACCGGGTCTCTATAACGCCACCCTCCGGGTCACGGACGGAGGGGGAAACACGGCCAGTTCCAGCATCGAGATCATTGTTAAGGATATTACAGCTCCCTTCGGAAACATTATCGGACCCGGTGACGTCATCCTTGGGGTCCCGGTTAGCTACTCGGCGAACGTCACAGATAACGGGAGGGAGATCCAGGAGGGCGCCCTTTTCAACTGGAGTCTTAAATACTGGGAAGGGGCCCCGGAAGGCTTGCTGCTGGGAAACGCTTCCGGAACGGTCTTTAACCACAATTTCACGGAGGCGGGGCAGTACACCCTCACACTCATCGTTACCGATCTTTCCGGCAATTCAAGGGACCTCCAGGTCAATATCATTGCGGAAGGAGACCTCACTAATCCTACGATCCTCTCCATACTCCCGCAGCCCGAGGAGGGTTATCAGTTCAGGGAGAGTACGGATTTCATCATCACATTCTCGGAGAGAATGGACCGCTCCACGATCAACCCCGATTCGATCTACATTCTTGATGGGAACGGGGAACGTGTGAACTGTACCCTCGTTACGGAGAACAGGGACGACCGGACACAGGTGACCCTCGGACCCGAGGAACTGGAATATTCAATGACCTACACCGTTATCATAGAACCCGTCGTCAGGGACCTCTGGAACAACAGGATGGCCGGTGGCTTCTCGGCAAATTACACCGTGAGAACACTTTTCAGGCTGGTCTACCCCTGGGGAGAGACACATGGGCCATTCTTCGAGAATTTCACTAACACGACGGCCATCGTTTTGAGGTTCTCGAACCCGGTATCCGCCTCCACCCTACAGAATTATATCTCGATCAGGGCGCTGGTCGAGGAGACCAACCCATTCACAGGCCAGGTTATGGTGAGCAGGATACCCGTGCCCTTCACGATCGTCCAGGGTTATGACGACCACTCGGTCCTGATAGATGCCATCATGGACGAGGGTGTGACATACAATTTCACCCTGTCCGCTGAGGCCCTTGACATCTACAATTATGAACTGGACCATACCTATACCTGGGAATTCACCACATACCTTCCTCCGGTCCACCTACCGATATCTGACGATGATGAGGAGAACGGTCCGCTACCGGAATGGATGGACGATCCGATATGGTGGATAATCGCCGCGGTCCTGATCATATTCATCGGCATACTGATGATCGTCGCTGCGGCCATAAGAAGGAGGAAGAACCTCGATAGGATATGGAAAGCTGAACAGGGGCAGCCTCCGAGGCGGAGGGGATACGGGGAGACTGTTACCGAAACGGTCCCCTTGCACGAAGAAACGCAGACCGAAGAAGCAGGGTTTGAACAGCAGCCGATGCCGGTCTCTTATGAGAACCTCTACGGGTCATCACAGGTCCCGGAATATGAGTCCGGAAAGATAAGCACAGCAGAGGACAGTTCGACCCCACTTTTCACAGAAGAGATGTTCCAGGGCCCCGGAGGTGTGGAAGTGGACCTGCCGGCGGAGGAAACGGGTGCCGAACCGGAATGGGACGAGGACGAAGAAGAGCTGGATTGGGGAGAGGAGGAATGGGATGAAGAGGAGGAGGAGGACTGGGACGATGACGAAGAAGAGTGGTAAATGGTGATGCCGGGGATCTTGAAAGGTCCTTGTGAATGCCCTCATTCGGCTCCAAAAAAAAGGACTTTTGCACATAGACCTAAAAGGTTCTGGATAATTGCATTAAATGAAATGGACAGGCAAATATTATTAAGGGTTAATAGGTTCATATTGCATTGGACAGGTGTTGATCTCCAAGGGTTCGAGGCATGGTCCCGATGACTATGGGTCTTAAGATACACAGGATGCTCAAGGAGGACAGAAAGGACCCTCCCGAGCTTACCGATGAAGCACTTAGAAGAAAGGAGCTCTCGGACAGCATCCTCGAGATCATCTACAACCGGATAATCCACAAAGGTAAGAGGACCGTCGTCGAGGAGGCCAAGAAGGATATATGGGACGATGATGGTTCGGAAGAGGGGTCATAGGAGCATGCGTTTGTTTGAAATATAATAATATCCTTGAGGGTTCGAATCATAACTGGTAAGCAATATCGGTAGGCCACCGACATTGCCCGGGTTTCTGTATGAATGAAGGTGATGCGGATTGTTGAGAATGTGCAATGAGCATGGTTATTTCAGGAGCGAGGAGTGTCCAATATGCGGAGATGAGGGCAAGTTCCTCATGAGCTCGTATGAGCTTGAATCCCTGGGCAGGATAATGGCAGGCATCCTGAGGCATTTCCCCGAGAAGTTCGGGCTCCAGATGGATGAGGAAGGTTTCGTTGACATCTACAGGATGGTCTCCTCCATAAAGAGGAAGAGGGGGGACAGGATGAGGTGGCTTCGCCCGACCCATATCATCGGACTCGTTGAGACCGATCCCAAGGGCAGATACCAGGTGGAGAACAATCACGTTCGCGCCACATACGGGCACTCCATCGATCTGAGCATGAGTCTCCCCACGGATCACATCCCCGAAAGGCTATACTATCCGGCCGACCCTGACTCCATCGAGAGCCTTACCAAGGAAGGACTGCATCCCGGTGATCGGACAATGGTGCATCTCTCGAAGACCTGGAACGATGCTTATGAAGCTGGAATACACAGGGAAGGACCGGAACCGATCATTCTGAGAATAGATGCCGAGGAAGCCCAGAACAACGGGATAATCATCCAGAGGGCCGGAAAGACCGTTTTCACGGTCGAGGAGATACCCGCGGATTTCATATCTCTTGCGGACGAGGAGGATATCGAACTTTCCAGGAAGGAGATGCTGGAAAGGGGGGTCGACCCCGACCAGGTCGAAGAGGAAGAGGTCGAGGAGATCGATCATATCCCCGGAGACGATGAAGAGATTGCGGGTGATGAGGATGACGACGATGTCGAGGAGGACGATCTCTCGGACGATGATCTCGAGGGAGAGGATGACGAGACGGATGAGGACCTCAATATCGAAGACGATGACATGACCGATGAGGACCTGGATATCGAGGATGATGACGACGATAATTGATCTTCGCAGGGGCCTGTACCGTCATAAACGGTTATATAGGACGTTTTGTTTAGGCCTACTCCCGGACCCTGGTCCGGGTGTAAAGGCTGCAGAGGTAGCTCAGCCCGGTAAGGCGCGAGACTGGAAAAAGACGCGTTGTCATCCGGATATCTCGTGGGAGCAATCCCTCGGGGGTTCAAATCCCCTCCTCTGCGCCACTTTAATCTTTTCACCCATCAAAAAATACGCCATTTTGGCTGTTACACGACAGATCAGATTACAATTATAAATAGAAACCGCGTAGGGGATTTGAACCCCGAAGGGTCTTGAGACTTCGTTACACCAATAATACCGAGAAGTCTCCATGTTCGTGAAAACGGCCAGATTCCGGCCGAACGCTGAAACCTATCATGTTCTTCATCACGAAGGCTGTTGGTCTGCGACATCAGAAGGGCACCCTTCTTCTACAGATAGTCCGGGCCCCCTTCACTCCGATATATCGTAAAGTATATATCAAAAAGAACGGTACTTGGAAAATGTAATTCTGGGTTGAGGAACATGGCAGCCATGACCGGAACCGACAGATATGTTCGCGTTGAGACATTCCTTGATAACATAGACCAGGTCAATGACCCTGCCAGTCTGGAGGAGCCCTACCGCTCACTCTGGATCAGGGTACACGGCGATATGCCGACCCTTATGTCGGAAGAAGACAGGCAGGTTGTGCTTACCAGCGGATTCGGCACTGCCCAGATCTCTGATGTCGAGATAAGCTCATCGGATGGCATACAGATCAAAGGGGCCGGAAAGGGAGGGATCGAGGTCGTATCCCCCAAGGATATCGGACCCACGGTGGAGATGAAGGTCAAGGATGACAAAGTCAAGTTCAAGGCTGCGGGTGAAGAGGACATCCAGAGATTGAAGGCAAGGGAGGAGGCGGCATCCAGGGTGGTCAACATTCAGAAGCTCACAGTTCCGCTGAAAGGTATCGGAGGAGAGGCGGCCAGGTTATCGGAGAAGGTCCGAAACATGGCCATGCTATACAGGGACGGGGACTACGAGAAGGTCACCGTCATAGCAAAAGATATAGAAAGAACCGTTGAGAGCGAGGATTTCCGAAGATCTGTTTTTTTGGACATTCAGAAGAAGATCTCCGAATACGAGGGGCTCGGAGGCGACCTCAAGGTTGCCAGGGAGAGGTTCAAGGAAATGGCAGGAGCCCTCAAGGAGAACAGGGATGACTTCCTGTCCCTGGCACAGTCAACGAACAAGCTTGCCGAGGATTCCATAAAGGACCTCGTTACGGTGGAAGAGGTCGTTCTCGCAGAGGTCCCCGAGGCAAAGGAAGAAACAGTGCCATCAACCGAAGCGGAAACAAAGCCCGAGGGGCCCCCCGGGAAGGAGGAGCCACCCGCAAGAAAGAAGCCCGAGCTCCCGGGAGAAACGGGCGGGGACGATGAGGAGGAACTCGAGGTCACTCCCAAACCTGTCATCAAGATCATCAAGAAGAAGGTCGTTGTTGTGAGAAAGGCCGGTGAGGATTTTCCCAGGCTGACAAAGGACGAATCCCCCGAGGAAGCTCCCGAGCCCGTATCACGGGAGGGGCCCGATGATGACGGGTCGCCCGATGATTTCTCCATAGACCTCGAAGATCAAGGGGAGGATGAGGACGAGGAACCCGTCCCCAGGGTGGACGAGATGATCACGGAAGAAAAGAAACCCCAAACGGAGATCAAGAAGGAGGGATCCGAACCTCCCCGGAAGGAAGGACCCGGCAAGGAAGCGGTGGAATCTGCCTTCAAGAAGATCGAACTGGTCTACAAGGCGGCCGTTTCCATGCACAACAAGGGCAAGGACGTTTCCAAGATCTTCGAGATGATGAACGTTGCGGAGCAGTCCAGGCAGAAAGGCGATATGAGGATGTACGTCGGGATCGCGGGTCAGCTCGAGAACATGCTCATCTCCATGCAAAAATGATCGTTGAGGGCCCCTTGTCACACATGAAATAACAATCCTTAAATAAGGTTCTATAAGTTGGAACTTTATACTGCTGAGTGTAAGTGGAATTCGGCATGGAAGGAAAGCACCCGAGAGGGTGTCAAACGGAGGCCTGGAGCATATGTCCAGTATAACCGGAGTTAGGGAAACTTTATCTATACCGTCCGTAATACCCAAATCCCACGTGGTACACTGCAGTACAGTGAGCATTAAAATTGCTGGAGGGAAATCATGCGCAAAAGTGCCCTTGCCCTTATTTTGATAGGTCTTATGGTCGCGGTCAGCTTCGTTTCGCTCGGAGAAACCATGACCGCTGATGCAGAGGACGAGATAGTAACGGAGCCCCCGACCAAAGACACCCCGCCCGGAAACAAACTGACGCCCTATCCACAGTGGAACGGTTGGGATGACGAGAACTACCTAGAGCCCTGGAACCAGAGGTGGCATAACTGGACCAATTACCTGCAGTTCTACCCGCAGACCGAATTCTGGTTCAGGTGCAAGAACATGACCGAGGACTACCAATGGCTAGACGACGTCAACGCCACGACCAATGGAGACGAGGTTGGCCTCATGAAGGAGGATATCAATCTCACCCAGTCCAAGGACGATCCCATGAACTTCTCCTATCCGAGGTCAGGGAAGGAGCTTACGGCCCAGTACGACAACTCAATGAACGATCTGGGTGTGATGAACCTTACCATCAATCCTCTGGGTTTGATATCCATGGGCACGAACCCGCTTATGGGCAGAGGAAAGATGCTGGAGGTCCAGGTATGGGTGGACGTGGACGGAGATTACGATTACGAGGACCCGAGCCAAACTGCAGCGATCGAGGGAATAATGCAGTTCGACTTCAACTGGTGGGACAGCCCCTTCGACCCCCTGAACCCGGAGGGAACCCTCGACCCCTATACCACCAACTCCTCCGAGATGTGGAAGACACAGAGGCAGATGGAGGAATCAATGGATGGCCTTGGATACTGGCTCGATATTGATGACGATGGAAGACCCAACATCCCCGGAGATATCAAGGGAGGAAGGATATGGGTTCTCATCTGGAGGATAGACAACCAGCCGGATGACTTAGACAGCAGGACCATGGACCTGATCCTTTACTGCGGTTACACCGAGAAGCTCAGCTGGATCTCCCTGCCGTACCTTCATCCGCTCCAGCTTCCGGTCGCGGACACCGGAGAGGACATAGGCTTCCCCGAGAACAAGGATGATTTCATGAGACCAGAGAGCGACACCAGGCACGAGGAACCGGTCTTCACCGAACAGTTCCCCCAGAAGAAGGAGGGGGATATCATACTGCTGGACGGTTCTAACTCATATGACCCCCAGGATGATGTGGGAGCCGATGGCATCGGATACGGCAGCCCGAGCTGGCCCGGAAAGGACATCGGAGAGGGAAACGGGAACATAGACGACGGTAAATGGGGTGACGATCCACTTGGGAACCTTGGAGAGGAGGATACCCTCAGATACAAGTGGGAGGCCGAGACCTCACTCGAGGGCAGGAACTACAAGATACCCATGTCAACGGGCTGGCAGAGCGAACCTCTCTACGAGTGGAAGATCAGACTGCCCGCCATGAACCCGAATCTCCCGGCCGAGAAGCAATATCTCATCGTAAACATCACATTGACAGTGATGGACAGGGATCTGAACCAGGGTACCCATACAATACATCTTCTTGGCTACAAATCCCAGAACGCACCCCAGGTATCCTTGAGCGTCGTGCCACAGATACCAAAAGAATTTGCCAAGAGGGGCGAGGCATACATTCTCCCGCAGCAGGAGGTGGAGTTCAACGGCTACGCCTTCGATCCGGACCCGAACTCCGAGCTCAGCTTCTTCTGGGAGTTCCAGGGGGAGTGGAACACCTTTACCTATGTTGACACGAACATCATATCCCAGTCCTTCGACGAACCGGGAGACTGGACCATAACCCTCACCGTCTTCGACGGACCCCAGGAAAATATTAACACCCTGAGCGGAAATGCGACACTTCTGCTCCATGTTGTCGGGAACACCGACCCGGTCCCTGTTGTCAGGGCATCCCATAATGCCAACATGGACTTCGCGGTTTATGATCAAATAAACACCTCGAAGAACAGAATGGTGAATTTCAACGGGTCCGAGTCTTTTGATCCCGATATATTCATCGATGACGAGACCTGGGAAGGGCTTCCGGGCTTCGATGAGGATGAGGACAACGTACCTGACATCGCCATGAAATACCAGTGGGACTGGGGCGACGGCACAAGGACGGAATCCTTCTCGGTAAACGCCCAGTCAGAGCATAAGTGGGGAGACAGGGGGGCCGCCAGCAACGGCAAGCTCTTCTGGCCTGTTGTCCTCAAGATATGGGACGGAAGGAGCATCGTTGAGTCTGACCCGTTCAGGGTATACGTGAATCTGCCTCCCAGGGCGGATGCGGGCCCGAACAGACCCACTCCCGAAGAGGGAGAGATCGAGGTCGGTGTGCCGGTAAAGTTCGACGGCAAGAAATCCTACGATCCAAACGATGATCCCAACTACGACGACAAGAGGGACTCCGAATATGTTGACCGGCTCGTTTACGAGTGGGACTTCGGCGACGGGTCCGCCACCGTGCTCGGAAGGGATATGGAGCATACCTACGCTGCCGCAGGCACATTCACCGTCAGACTTGTGGTCAGGGACGGCACCTACACGGCCGAGGACACAACCCTTGTCAAGATCATCCCGGCGAACCTGCCCCCTGTGGGGGTCGTTGAGATCACGGCATCAAGCTGGATATCCATCGATGACAAGGAGGTCTACACCAACATAGCTCTTTCCTTTGACGCATCGGGTTCCTTCGACCCCGACGGCGAGTTCTACAACGACGACCAGGTTTCCACAAGCCCCCTGGACGACCTCTACGGGCTCACCTGGGATCTGGGTGACGGTGTCATCTCCAAGCAACCCAAGCTCGAGCATACATACACGGACAACGGAACATTCACCGTTTCCATAAATATGTCCGACAGGAAGGGAGCGGTCTGGGAAGAGACCTACGTCATAACCGTTGTGAACAGGGCGCCGGTTGCAGTGATCAACCAGGAGAGCCTCACCTATTTCAAGAGCGAGCAGCCCGTCATGCTATCGGGCGACGGCTCCTACGATCTGGATGGTGAGGTCATAGGATACTACTGGGATTTCGGCGACGGGACCCATTCCGATCTCACAACGGGAATAGACGGCTTCCAGTCCACCAAGGTGGCTTCCCACGTCTATGAAAAGACGGGGAGGTACACCGTGAAGCTCTACGTCATGGACGATGACGGGACAAGGACCACGGATGTAGATGCCGAGACCGTCGAGGTTCAGATAATGGCGGATGAGGAAGATCCGGGAACCCCATTCCCGACGGAAGCGGTCTTCGGCGGCATCATCGGAGCTGTAATACTCCTCGGAGTCGGTTCTTCTCTCTTCGCCTGGAAGAGGAAGAGATTGTAATAATTCCCTTGAGGGAGAAACGCCCGATCAGAAACCACCTGACCGGGCTTTTTTTTAAAATTTATTTAAATGAATAGCTCGTTCCTGGGAACATGAAGATCCTGGTCACGGGTTTCGGTCCCTTCGACAAGTTCAGGTCAAACCCGGCAGAGGTGCTTGCTGAATATCTCTCGGGAGAGTTCGAGGAGGTGGAGCATGCCGTCCTGCCTGTTGTCTATGGAGATGCGAGGGATGCTCTGTTGCAGGAACTCGAACGAAGAGGGCCCGATACCCTGGTCTCGTTCGGACTCAACGGGACGATTGGTCACATCAATCTCGAGGAGATAGCCCTCAATATAAGGTCCTCCGAGGTTCCGGACAACAGCGGAAGGAAGCTCGATGATTCACCGGTCGTCACTGGAGGAGAGCTTGCCCTCAGGTCAACACTGTCTCTTTGGGATATCAGGGACAGACTGAGGGGAGAAGGTATACCCGCCCGGAGCTCTTATTCCGCAGGTGTCTACCTCTGCAACGAGGTGTTCTATACCGGTGCCGCGTGGGCACAACGGGAGGGAAAAAAGGCCGGTTTCATCCATATTCCAATGGCTACGGAGATGATAGCAGGCAGTCCCGAGATGTACAGGACACCACACATGCCCATCGAAACCATCAAGAAGGCGGGTAGGATAGTTATTGAAGAGGTTCTGAAGAGCATCAGATGACGTTCTTCGTCACATCTTCCTGGTCCCTTCCGCAGTAGAAGCATCTGTAGCGTGGTGGGTTATCGAACGTCCTTATCAATTTCGGCTCCACCGGCTCCTTCTGATTGGTGATGCAGTTCAGGTTCTCGCATTTGGCTATCCCCTCCACCTGCTCGGGGAGCTCCACCTTGAACTTCTTCACCACCTTGAAGTCGCGGATGATGGATATCGAAGCGTTGGGGGTCAGGATCGCAAGCTTGTTCACGTCCTGGGGCCCGAGCTCCATATCCTCCACCTTGATGAGGTCCTTCTTTCCGAGCTTTTTGGATTTCGTGAACATGGCGATCGCCACCTCCTTTTCGGACCCGTCGGAGATGTTCAGGATCCTGATGACCTTCAGGGCCATTCCGGGTTTGATATGGTCTATGACCGTCCCGTTCTTTATGGGGGTGATCTTGAGCTTTTTCACTGCGGTCCCTCCAGCACCAGTTTCAGAAGCGCCATCCTTACAGGTACCCCGTTGAAAGCCTGCCGGAAATATGCTGCATGTTTGGTGGGATCTATCTCCGGGTGTATCTCGTCAACCCTGGGAAGCGGATGCATCACTATCATGTTCTCCCTGGCATTCTCGATCATCTTGATGTCGAGCTTGAAGGCACCTGCCACCTTCCTGTATTCCTCTTCTTCCGCGAACCTCTCCTTCTGGATCCGGGTCATGTAGATGACATCCGAGTTTGGTATCTCCGAAACCAGGTCCGATGTCTTCCGGACACTGGCACCCATATCCCTGAGGTCCGAGATTATGTGGTCCGGCATCTGGATGATGTCCGGGGCCACGAAGGACATGGAAGCTCCCATCCTCCCAAGGGCCAGTGAGAGGGAGTGTACAGTTCGTCCGTATCGGAGGTCGCCCACAATGGTGATATGCCGCTTGCCGATGTCCCCCAGGCTCTGTTTGATAGTGAACAGGTCGAGAAGTGTCTGTGTGGGATGCTGTCCGGCACCGTCCCCTCCGTTGATTATCGGGGCCCTTGCGAAGGTCGCGGACATCCTCGCTGCCCCTTCCCTGGGGTGCCTGAGGGTAATAATATCGGAGTAGGCATCCGCCATCCTGATGGTATCCGCCAGGGTCTCCCCCTTTATCAGCGAGGTCCCTTCCAGACCCGCGATGGTTATCACGCTTCCGCCTAGACGGTGCATCGCCGTCTCGAAGCTCAGCCTCGTCCTTGTTGATGCTTCGAAAAAGAGCGAGGCAAGGACCTTCCCGTCCATTATCTTGGATTTCGACTCACCCCTTGCCACCGGGACCATATCCTCCGCGGTCCTGAGGATGGTATCTATCTCATCAAGAGTAAGGTCCCCGATGTTGACTATGTCCCTGCCCTTCAAGGTCAATTTCTGCACCCCGAAAAAGGGTTATAAGGACCGCATGATATAAATCCTATCCCGGGTCCTATGCACTTTTCCTTCAGCTTGCGAGCAAGCTCCTCGACCTGCTCAACCGACAGATTTTAACGGTGAAAGGGCTTTTCGGAGGTATGGGACGGCCAGACGGTGTCAAGGTCCGGGACCTTCCAACTTATCGGCAGATGATGCCTTTCTTCCTGAGGACCAAGCAGGAAGCCCTCATCACCTGGGGTTCTGATGTCAACGCGGATCCCGGTCTGGAATTTGCAGAGCGAATGTCGGAAGAATACGGTATAAAAGTAACATACTTCCACCTGGTGCTTCATTCGATCTTCAAATCCTTTTATGCATTTCCCGAGGTCAACAGGTTCACCAAAGGAGGCCGGATATGGCAGCGAAACGGTATCTGGTTCTCTTTTTCGGTGAAGAAGGAGATGAGCACGAAGGGTTCGATATCCATCATGAAGAGGGAGTTCAAACCCGATTTCACCCTTCTGGACACCATCAAAGTAGCCCGCCAGGACATCACCCGGGCCAGGAAGAAGGACCACAAGGATGAGGGGGAGAAGGAAGCCGCAGGCTACCTATGGTTTCCGGCCTTCCTTATCAAGATAGGTTATCCCTTCTACAAGTTCATGGACGAGTACGGGCTGTTCACCAGGAAGTACATGGAAAGGGAGGTGATGTATGCCTCCGCCTTCATCGCGAACGTGGGGAGCATTGGACTGTCACCTCCCTACCATCATCTCTACGAGGTCGGCACCATCAACCAGTTCGTTGTTATGGGGAAGATATCTCCCAAACCGGTTGTTGAGAACGGAGAGGTGGTCGTCAGGAACGTATGTCCCATGACGGTCAGCATAGATGAGAGGGCCACGGACGGTTATTATTACTACAAAGCTCTGGAATATTTCAGGGACCAGATGGAGTATCCCGAAAAGCTCCTCGAGCCGGCCGAACGGATCGATAAATAGGTGGGGGTCCGGATTTGCCTTCGATAAGACTTCAGCGTTTCCTTGCAAGATGCGGGCAGGGGTCCAGAAGATCCTGCGAGAAGCTGATCGCCGAGGGGAAGGTTACGATCAACGGAGAGATGGTAACCGAGATGGGGGCCCGTGTCGAGGAAGATGACATCGTTTCGGTGAACGGAAAGATCGTGACACCGAAGGATCTCAGATATTACATCGTGAACAAGCCCAAGGGCTGGATATCCGTGGACCAGGACATGAGGGGGAGGAGATACATCGTGGAGATCATACCGGGGGGCAGAGAGATGGGGCTTTTCCCCATTGGAAGGCTTGACCTCGATACGACAGGACTGATGATCCTTACAAATGATGGGGATCTTGCCAACAGGGTCGCCCACCCCCGATATGTGGTCGATAAGGAGTATGTCGCACTGGTGAAGGGACGATGGACCAAGGACGAACTAGCAAATCGGACTAGGAACGGGGTTCGTCTTGAGGACGGCTCCCGTGTTGATGATATCTTCATTCTCAAGGCTGAACCGGCAGGGGACCGGACCGAGGTCACATTGAGGATCCACGAGGGCAGGAAGCATGTCGTGAAGAGGATCTTCCTTGCCCTTGACAGCAGGGTGTACGAGCTTCAACGAAACGCCATCGGCGGACTACGCTTTCCCGGATCAAGGAACGGGGAATGGAAGGAGATCGAAAGATCATTGATCGATTCGAAGATAATCGAAGATCAAATATGATCAAAGCTGGATCTCGAACTGCCATATGCAACAATAATAAGCGATAACGCAATCTTCCCCCGTGCTTGAAATCATCGGCATCCTCATCCTCTTCATCGCCGGGGCCCTGATCAGCACACTTGGAGCCATGACCGGGCTCGGGGGAGGGTTCCTCGCCGTCCCTTTTCTCATTCTGCTGTGGGGGCTTGGAAGCGAGGAAGCTGTCCTCACTTCCCTGACCATGATCCTTGCCAACTCAACTTCGAGCTCCATCACCTACCTCAGGTCGAGGATGGTGGACCTCAAGGTATTCGCCCTGCTCATCATTCCGACGATACCGGGACTTTTTCTCGGATGGTGGCTGCTTTCAAATCTCAGCGATACCCTCTTCAAACTGCTGTTCTCCATATTCATGATAGGGGTGACCATCTACATCCTTCTGAGGAACTACAGGAAGGAGAAGAAGGCAAGAGAGGACCGAACCGACCCCGATAAGGATGAGAGGAAGCTTTTACCCCATTTCTCCATACCAGTAGCTTTTGCTGCTGGCACGGTATCTTCGGCATTCGGGATCGGAGGAGGGGCCCTTCTGATGCCTCTGCAGGTCGGACTGATGAAGATAAACGTGAAAAGGGCAATAGCCACATCCATGCTCCTCATCGCTGTCATGTCGGCTTTCAGGGTGCTCGTCATCTCAAGGGCGAATTTCGACCCCTTTGTGGCACTGCCTCTTGCGGCGGGGGCCCTTCTCGGAGCGCAGCTTGGGGCTTATCTGGTGAAAAAAGTTCACAGCAGGTATCTGCTATACCTGCTGGCCTCCTTCCTTTTCTTCATCGCAGCTTACATGGGGGTAAGGGCCATCATATCATTTGTCTGATCCATGGTTGTAGCACAATTGTACCAAAAATACTAATACAGCCCACCTTCCATAAAGGTATGAAAGGAGGAGTTTCCAATGAAGGGAATAATGAAAGCCTCCCTGGGGCTAGTTTTAGTAATATTGCTTATGAGCGTCGCTCCCGTTCTTTCGGAGGTTAAGGCCGATCCCCCTGCGAGGAGAAGCGATCCGACCCTTTCGGGTGGAGGAGTGACGCCGGCATCCGGTGACCCTACGAAGGACGACTTTACCTTCTTCGTATGGTACGAGGATCCGGACTACGATTGGCCCAACAACATGACCGTCAATATCGATGATATCGACATACCAATGGAGAACATCACCTGCTACAACGGCTCCTTGATGAACTTCACGTACACCGATTTTAATTTCGATTCGGGCACCCATGAGTTCTACTTCTGGTGCTACAATGACAACTACACCAAGGTTATAAGGTATCCGAGCTCGGGAACAATGGAGTTCACAGTGACCGGCGATCACGAGAGACCGGAACTGTACAGCTACGGTATTTCGAACAGCGATCCCCTGGTGGGTGAAAATGTCACGTTCTACACCTATTACAAGGACGCAGGAGGGGATGCTCCGGATTGGTCGATCGTTGTTATCAACTCCAACTATTACGATCTCAACATTAACGGGACCGATTATACCAAGGGGGTATACTGCTGGTTCAACTATACGATCCCTTACAGATCCACCTACAGGTACAGTTTCTTCGCAAATGATTCATCCAGATTGTACGATCAAACCAAAATGGAAAGCTTCTACATCAAGGACAGACTCCCCGTGATCCTCAACGGCAGTGTTTATCCGGAAACGGGTGATGCCCAGAAGGTCATGTTCACCTTTTCGGTATGGTACAAGGATCCCGACGGGGATTATCCATACAACAACCCGAGGGTATGGATAGAGAACGATACATACAGATTGTACCAGTATTCCGGTGAGGGAAATGGATCTGATATAAAGACGGGGGTGAAATATGCCAAAGACATAAGGCTCTTCACCGGGACATACAGATACTATTTCTACATGTACTTCTGGGACCAGAATGATACTTACCAGGAGGTAAGGGACCCTGAAACCGGATACTACACCATGAAAGCAGGTGGGAACTACACGCCGCCCCAACTTTACAACGGATCTGCTACACCCATGGAGGGGAACACCTCGACTACCTTCACATTCAATGTCTGGTACAGGGACGCCGATAACGATCCCCCGGATTTCGTCGGTGCTTATTGTGAGGGGACCGGCTACAGGCAAATGACCGTTCTGGGAACCGACTACAGGAATGGTACGAAATGCACCGCATCGATGAATGCCACGGAGCCCGGCAGGTTCATCTTCTTCTTCGAGGGAAGTGATTCTACGGGGCTGGAATGCTTCTTCAGCGCGGATTGCGAGAACTCGACCATCGTGATCCAGGGAGTTCCCGGAACGGCATTTCTCTCCAACGGGACGGTGGATCCCCCCGCAGGCGGGATCAATCAATCTTTCATGATAGAGGTCGACTATCATGACATGAACGGACGAAACGCACGGGAGCCCGTGGTGATCGTCGACGGTGAGATATATTACATGTGGGGCGACTATTACCTGAGCAACAACACCATCCACTACTATACCTGGATCGAGATGTACGGGAACATGTCATGGGCGGGAACCCACACCTATTACTTCGAGTTCCTGGACAGCCAGTACTGCAATATAAGATATCCGGAGACCGGGGCCTTCTCGTTCCAGGTCTTCGAGCATGTCCCAAGATTGTGGAATGCATCCGTAACACCCAAGGCAGGTGATGACCACACGAGCTACACCTTCAAGATCAGGTACCAGGATTCAAAGGGAACATCCCCCTCATCGGTCCAGGTCATCATAGACGGGAACGGGTATGACATGAGCCCGCAGTCAACCAACTACCAGGCCGGCGTGGACTGCATCAGAACGATGAAGCTCGGCCCGGGCCTCCACAAATATTACTTCAGGGCAACCATTCCGGGTGGTGCTTGGACTCAGTATCCAGGCAGGGAGAAATACACCATCGAGGTGGACGGTCACAACGAGCTCTATGACAGGATGGTCATTCCCTTCAGCGGCCACACGGAAACGGACTTCAATTTCACCATCAAGTTCAAGGACACATCGGGGTGGGCCCCGACCTATGTTCAGATCTTCATCGACAACGATGTTTATACCATGGACCCGGCCGGGGACGATCTCGCTTCCGGTGTTACCTACTACTACAATACAAGGCTGGGAAAGGGAAACCACACATACTACTACATTGCATACAACGAGCACGGAAGCCTTCGAACGCCCGGACTTGGAGAGTACTACAAGATCACGGTTCTCGACCCCCCGGTTCTCCATGCACCCTTCCTGCTGAACGTATCCTACATTCCAATATCCGGCAACTCATCGACGGTATTCACATTCTCGGCGAGGTATATGGACCTTGACGGCGATGCCCCCGGTTCTGTCCAGGTAGTGATAGATGGAACCCCTCATAACATGACGCTCGACGGAACGGACCACATCAATGGAACCAACTGCACCTATTCAACCAAACTCTCCGTGGGCAACCACACCATCCACTTCCATGCCAATGATACCACCGGCAGGGAGGTGAGGGTACCGCAGACGGAGAGCTACACCTTGAAGGTGGAGGAAGAGACGGGACCACCCCCGGTCAAGCACGCTCCCGTAGCGATGATCTCACACAGCATCTCCGGTATGAACGTTACACTGAACGGGTCATCATCCTACGACACCGATGGGACCATATCGTCCTATATGTGGATCGTTGCGGGTGAACCCCATACCGGAGACACTATCAAGGTAAGCTTCTCCACTTCAGGTTATTACAAGGCTATTCTCACGGTTGTTGACGATGACGGACTGTCGGATACGGAGATGATCAAATTCTGGATCTATCCAACGACCACAAGCATTCCCACTCCCTCGAGCGACGTTGGGGGATCCATGGTGGTGGACAAGGATGGTAAAGGGGTTGTTGTCGATAATGAGACGGGTTTCTCTCTGAAGCTAGATTCCGTCGGCAACAACACCGTATCCTTCAATGTGGATTCAGCCACCTCCGGATCGAAGATGGTCGTTCTGGATGTATCAAAGGAAGTACTGAAGGTTGGCGAGGACCAGGAGGTCACTCTGAAGATCGATGGCACGGAGGTGACCCTTGCCAGCTCTCTTGAAGCCGTTCTCGGAGCAGATAGCAGTACGCCATTGTTCTATATGATCGATACCGGCGACTCGTACAGGATAGTTGTATACATGCCCAATGCAGAGGATAAGGACCTGGAGCTCTCCGTCACCGACTCGGGGAGTATAGTGGATATCGAAAAGGAAACTGACGAGATATGGCTCTTCTTACTTCTGGCGGCAGTTGTGGTAATACTCATCATCATCGTACTGATGTCAATGGCCAGGAACAGTGGAAGATACGAGGATCATGAAGAATGAGACACATTTCCTAACCCACAGGAAAGGTCGTAGGAACAAGACGGTTCAATCCTCATCCGGCTTATTCTCCTCACCAGCTTCCCCATCGACATCGTAGTTCTCGAGGGTCATCCTCCCGAGCTTCTCGAGGACCCTGTCCCTGACATGCCCCTTGACCTTATTTCTCGAGACGGAGGATATCCCGAAGGTCTCGGAGAATCGGTGTGTCGTTGTGAGAACCTTGGTGCTACCCTCCTTCCGGGCCCTCACAAGACCCAGTTGCATCAGCTCCTTGACATGATCGTAGACCTTGGACCCGTACATCTCCACCAGGTCAGCCTGCTTGACGGGCTGGTGGTATGCTATAAGAGCGGCGGTCTTCAGAAGTTTCCGATTGACCTCCGGTGCCGCAAGTGACCTCACATCGTCCACGTATCTCTCCTTCACCCTGAGTGAATACTTTCTTCCGGCCTTGATGATCTCAAGAGATGTCTCCCTTCTGGCATAGCTCTGGGCCAGCTTTTTCAGGTAGAGTTTTATCAGAGCGGGGTCAAGTCCCGTGGAAACGGCTATCTCCTCCAGGGCAACCGGTTTCCCCGCCGAGAACAGGGCTGCCTCGATAAGCAGCATCGGTGAGGGCTCGTCTCTTTCGGTCACCTCTTTCTCCCCATCCATATTTCACGGCACCTTCCCGTTCATGTGTTGTAGTTGGGGTGTAAAGGTTTTTCCTCAACTATGACCTCCCCCGGAGGTCTTATTCTGGCGTTTCCTTCTTCCGCCTTCTTCAGGTTCCCCTCGAGCTCCCCGTACTCCAGATCACCCTTTTCGTTCGATATGTTCTTCACCATGATCTCCCCGTGGGGGAATTGACGCTGCCACACCATTATCCGTTCCCAGTTTGCAAGGAACAGCAGGGAGATAAAGGTGGAGTTCGCATCCAGCTCGAAACCCTGATCTAATCGGGAGAACGGTATGGGGTGCCCGTTGAACTGGTTCACCCTCTGCCAGGTCAGCTTAATATCTTCCTCCGTATGCTCCCTGTAGACCTTCTCCTGGATGTTCTCCAGATTGTGGCGGTGCATCAGCTTTCTTGTCTCAACCCTCTCCTTTCTCTGCTCTCTGAGCAGAACGACCTCATCCTCGACGTCCTCAAGTGCGTTGAGCAGATCCACGAGTGTGACCGGTCGGTCCCCTTTGTGGACGACCGATTCCACGATGGGAGGCTGCCTGGTTCGGAGAATGCTCTTTGTTACCTCGAAGGTCTCATCGTCCTCCATCCAGTCGTAGAAGGGGTCCTCCTCCAGATGATCGTCCTGTGGGGACATCTCTGCTTTTCTCAGGGTATCGGAGGATTTCATGTAATGGACGGTGTAGGCCATCCTGATGAGCTTCCCTATGACCATGAGGTTGAACCTATCCTGCTCCCTGAGCTTGTTAATGAACATCCTGCAGAACCTCACAAGGTCCACGTCCCAGGGGTCCAGATAATTCTCGGATGCAAGCTCGAGGACCATGGCTATGGAGCGGGAATATGAATCCTTTATGGTGACATGGACGCCTTCCTTGAGATCGGACAGTACCTCCAGGTACTTCTCGAGACGACCGTACATGTCCTCATCCGAATCATCTATGAGGGACCGGTGAAAGAGAAGATGTCTGAAGACCTCCTCCTCGATATCCAGGGAAAGCTGTCTGTGGACGCTGCTACCCTTCATGCAGCCTCCACCTCCGCGGGTCCGGCATCGGGGCCCCTTTTGACCCCATCCCCTTTCTCATAGGTTTCCACGTCCTTCAGATCGACCCGCCCCAGGATGACGGATTCACCTTTCTGGAGCGTAACTCCATATAGGTGGTGTGCCTCTTTTAAACTTATCTTCCTCAGGCTGATTATCACGAACTGGGCGTATTTGGAATTTTCCTTGATCATTCTCGCAATTATCTCGGCATTGATAGCATCGAGGTTCTGGTCGATCTCATCAAGCAAGTAGAACGGGGAAGGGTCCCATGCCTGAACCGAGAAGATGAATGCCATTGATGTGAGTGATTTCTCTCCTCCGGACAGCGCTCCGAGCCGTGTCATCTTCTTCCCCGGGGGTCTGACGTGGATCATCAATCCCCCCGATAGCGGGTCCTCGGGGTTCTCCAGGTCGAAATAGGCATCCCCCCCTCCGGAGACCTTGTTGTATATCTCCCTGAAATTCTTCCCCACACCTTCATAAACGTACATGAACTCGTCCTTTCGCTTGGTATTTATCTCACCTATGAGGTTCTCGAGCTCGTTCTTTTCCTTCTCAAGGGCCTTCATTTCCTGGGTTATCTCGACACGCTTTGCTTCTGTCTCCTCGTACTCCTCGAGTGCCTTGAGGTTCACATTGCCGACATTTTCAAGGATCGCCTCAAGCTCCCTCACCGTCCTCTGGAGGTCTCTCTCCCCGGGATAGGGTGGTTCAGGCAGGTCGATGTTCTCGTATGCCTGCTTCTCGGCGAGAATGTCACCAAGTTTGTCCTCCGCCGTCCGGATGTTGGTCCTCTGGGTGATGATGAGCTCGTCCTGGACCATCAGGTCCTGTCTCGAGCGGTCCCTGTTCCCGAGAACCTTCTCGACCTCCCTCCCCAGATCGTTCCTTCTCTCGTACAGGTCCTTTGTCTTGGCGTCGATGGTGGAAAGGACCGCTTCAAGAGCCTTTACCTCCTTCAGGTACCTCTCCTCCCGCTCCAGTGCAAGTATCTTCTCCTTCTCAGCCTTCTCGACGGATAAGGCGATATTTCCGATCCTCCTTTCGAGCTCACCGGACCGATCCCCGAAAAGGGACAGCTGGGACCTGGATGTGTTCCTTGAATCAAGGAGTTCGACCCTCTTTCCGGTCAGTTCGTCGACCTCTTCTCTCAATCCCCTCAGCTTCTCCTTCACTGCCCTGGGGGTCGCTTCCTCGAGCCTTTCCTGCAGCGAATCGCGCTCGGTTGTCAGGGCCCTGACACGACCTTCGAGACCCGAAACCTCCTCCGACAGCTCCTTCTCCCTGCTTTCCAGTGAGGTAAGTTCATTTCTCAGTGACTCGAGCTCATTCTTCTTGATCATCAATTGTTCGGAAGAGGTTCTGAAATTATCATCGATCTTCCTACGCCTTCCCTCGGAATCCGCCTGTTCAGAGGTTATTTTCCTTATCTCCACCTCTAGCTCCGAGACCCTCTCCCTTGCCTGGTTCAGGGCAGTGGTGAGGGAATCGGATTCCGCCATCCTTTCCTGCAGCTGAGAGGAAATGTTGTCAAGTTCGGAGCGTGACCTCTTCCCGAAACCGGAGCTTCCTTTCCTGGGGGAGAGGCTTCCTCCCGTCATATCCCCGCCGGCCCCGGCTATCTCTCCGGACAACGTGACAAGTCTGACACCGCCCATGAGCCTTCTCATGGAGGAGAGGTCATCCACGACGACCGTATCGCCGAATGCCCATGAGAACGCGCTGCCGAACTCATCGGAGAACTTGATCAGGTCCACCGCGAGTCCGATGACATGTGGGTCGTCACGGATCATCAGGGCCTTTGCCCCGGGGCGCTTTACAGATAGTTTATTGAGTGGCAGGAAGGTAGCCCTTCCCATCTTCTTCTTCTTCAGCCTGTCGATACACCTGGCGGCCACCTCGTCATCCTGGACTATGATCGAATTTATCCTTCCTCCGGCCGCAACCTCGAGAGCTGTCGAGTATTCCTCCGGAACATTGCCAAGCTCCCCGATGGTTCCGTGAATGCCCCTTATCTCGCCCTTATCCCTTGCGGTCAGGATATCGTCGATGGCCAGGGACATACCCTTTTGAAGTTTTTCGGAGGTTTCGAACTCAACCTTGAGCTGGGTGTAGGTCCTGTTCAGGGATGTGATCTCCCGCTCCAGGTCCCTCATCCTTCCTCCCAGAAGCTTCTCTTCCGTCCGGGCGGACATGTATTCCTTCTGGAGCTCCTTCAGGCGCTTCTCGACACTTCCGCCCCCGATCCGGTTCATTTCGGTCTTCATGTCCTGGATCTCGTAGTTCAGGGTGGATATCATCTGGTCGGCATCCGCAAGGGATGTTCTTTTTGTATCGATGACATGTCTGTTCCGGTCCAGTTCCAGGACCTTCTCGGCCAGTCTGTCCCTTGTGGTCTCCAGTTCCCTGGATGCTTTTCCGAGGTCCCTCCTGAGATTCAGGAGGTCCATGTCCGACCTGGCAAGCTCTTCTTCCATATGGTCTATCTTCGAGCGCCTCTCCTCAAGCTTAGCCTCTGTCTTGGCGATATCCTCATCGGATACTCTGATCTCCTTTTCAAGGGCTCCGATCTTTTTTGTGATGTCCTTTTTCTCCTGCTCCCTGAGCTTCCTCTCGCCGGAGAGTTCCGAGATGGTATCCTCGGCGGTCATCACAACATCTTTTGCCCTCATCAGCTCGAGCCGGGCCTCATCGAGCTTCACCTTGAGCTTCTTCCCCTCCTCACCGGTGATCTCATCGATCTCGGCCTCGATATCCTTGATATCGGCCTCGAGCCTTACCCTCTCGGATTCGAGCCTTTCCATGGTACCCCTTAGCTCGATCTTCCTTCTCTCGGCATTGTTGATCGCCTGCAGGTAGGTCTCTATCTCGCCCCTTACGGCCCTCTCCTGAACGTGATAGAGAAGGGCCCTGCTCAGGTTGATCTTCTCCTGGGCGTCACGGTATTTTTCCGCTTCCTCCTTCTCCTTCCTGAGCTCCCTGAGTCTCTGTTTTATCTGGTCCAGCAGCCAGCCGATCCTCTCCATGTTCTCCTCTGTGCGGCCTTTTTTCAGGTAGGCCGCCTTGATCTCCTCGTCGTATTTCCTGATCCCGGCAATGTCATCGATCTCTTCCCGGATCTTCACGGGGGTCTTGTTCACGAACTCGGATATATGCCCCTGAAGTACGATATTGTATCCCTCGGCGGAGAGATGGGCATGGGTCAGAACCGATTCGAACTGGGACTGTGACGAGGGTTTTCCGTTGACATAGAAATAGGAGAGAGTGGAGTTGGGGTCAGAGGCGGATTTCCTGATCACCCTCTTCAGTCTGACCTCATCGTTGTCTATCGGTATCTGTCTGTCTGTGTTGTCGAAGACAAGCGTGACCTTGCACTCCTTGGATGCTTTGAAACGGTCATTTCCATGAAATATCAGGTCCTCGAGCCTCTTGGCCCTTACCATCTTGGAACTCCTCGGTCCCAGAACGAAGAGTATGGCGTCCGCGACGTTCGATTTGCCGGAGCCGTTCGGGCCCGTTATTCCGGTGAAACCCTTGTAGACGGGAATGGTGACCTTCTTGCGGAAGGTCTTGAAATTCTCCATCTGTATCTCCTTCAGATGCATGGTCCCACCTACTTGCAGCCCTCGGATTGTTGTTCCTTCAACTACATCCCTTTCATCTCAGAGCGGATTCCCATCCCGCTGTACTACTAGGCTAATGGCGCGAATAATATATAAATAACTATGTACAAGGGCCCTCCGGAGGAGGGTTTTGATCGTATCGAGAGGAGATAATATCCGTGCTCCGGTGGTCTTTCCCGTTTTTCTGTGACCTTAACCTGATAAAGAAAACTACCATGACAATGAAGAAAACAAGTACGAAACCGGAACCCACGATCACGGCCGCCACTCCGGAAGAGATCTCATTTCCCCCTTCACCCTCGTAACTCTGAATTCTGAACTCGAATGAATTCTCGAACCGGACATCCATGGCGGGATGTGTTACGGTTCTGATGGTGAACTTGCCCCTGAAGGGGGTTCCGCCAAATTGTTTGATCCGACAATCGATCACCTTGCTCTCGAACGGTCCGAGATACATCTCTTCGGTATCCAGCTCTATCTGCATATCATCGGGTATGTCAAGGACCCGGATGGAGAACCTGCAGTCGATGTTGCCGGCATTGTAGATATGTATCCCGAACTCATACCACTGGTCGATGAAGAAATCGATCTCATCGTCCCATTCTGTCATCCCCATCCGGAGCTCCAGGAACCGGGAGATGTAGACGCTCGAATCGAAGGTCCCTATCTCACCCGAACCATCGTTCGGAGGCAGATAACTCCAGGTCCCTGATACCATAAACGGGATGATACTTCCTCCGGGGAGTGTTCCGTCCATCTGAAAACCGAATTCGTAGTCCAACCTCTCGCTCTTCCCCTTTTCGACCACACCCGTGAAGATCAGATTGTTTACACATTCGATCTCAAGCACCAGCTTGATCTCTACCTGTGTTCCGGGGGGTTTGGTCCCGGGGATCTCGCAATCGACATATCCCTGAAAATTCACCCAATGGGCCATGCTGCCATAGTCTGAATCAACCTTGTTTGGGAGATACATCCGGAAATACGGAGAGGTCGGGGGAGGGGCCCCCGATACCATCATTTCCTCATTGAAGGGAAGAAGAATGATGAGGTGCATGAAAAGGACCAGGTAAGGGATAAGAAAGAATGTGGAAATGCCTTTGGTTCTCTTCTCCATTCACCGCCCTCGGGTACCATATTTGACGGAGGGTGATATAATACTTGTCCGAAGACAAGGACCCCTGCAAAGATTCAATCAAAAATATTAAGATTGACCCCTCCGGTATACCGTACATGAGAGTGATATCTACCCTGGTCCTTGCCGGATTGCTTCTGATGTCAGGTTCGATCATTCTCCTTTTCGGGGACGTTTCCTCGATCCCCGGAGACGGGAGTACCGCCGGAACTATGAACAGGCTCTCGAGGGATCTGGAGAGGGGTATAGAGGAGGATGTGATCTCTCTGATGATCCAGTTCGAGGACGGGCCCCTGCCCTCTGACAGCGGGTTCCTCGAAAGAACCGGATTATCCGTAAGGAGAACATTCCACGTTGTCCCCGCCATCTCCGTTGAGGGGCCAGCGGAATTGATAGACAGACTGCTCGAGAACCCAAGGGTAACTTATGTGGAAAGGAACGACCCCGTTGTGCACGACATGGAAATGGGAACCCATGTCATCAATGCAACACAGGTCTGGGCTTCCCTCGTAGATGGACCCGGGGGTTTGAAAGATCCCATCGATGGAGAGGGTATCACGGTCTGCGTGGTCGATACCGGCATAGATGCAGGTCACCCTGACCTCGATTACCGGACCAAGACGATCAAGAACATGTACGACGCCGGGAACGGCAACTGGATCGAGATGGAGAATACGGATACGAACTACGGGCATGGAACTCATGTGGCCGGAACCGTGGCGGGAAACGGAGACGCCTCGGCAGGTGCCCGGAGAGGTGTTGCCCCCGGAGCCAATCTCATCGGGTTGACCGTGTCCCTCCCTGAGGAGGCCACATCTGACCTCGAGGACGGGTACATACAGGGATTGGAATGGGTCTATGATCATTCCAGGCCGGGATCGAATTCCTACAACATCAGGGTGGTGACGAATTCCTGGCATTCCACAGTTGATGAGTACGACCCCAATACGGTCCTCACCCAGGTCATCGAGAAGCTGACATTCGAGAACAATGTTGTCTCCACGTGGTCCGCGGGAAACGACGGAAGGGACGATCCCGAAGGCAACGAGCTGACAACGTCCGGGCAGGGGAATGCCCCGATAGCGATCATGGTCGCTGCCTACGAAAGGGACGGCTCCGCGGTGACGGATTTCTCATCAAGGGGCAGGGTAGGGGCAAATCACACATATCCGGATATCGGGGCCCCGGGAAGGTCGATCTGGTCCACATCGGCAAGAAGGACAGTTATAAGCAGTGGATCATTTGTCGGCGGGAATACCAATCCCTACTATCTTGCGATCAGCGGCACCTCGATGTCGACCCCGCATGTGGCGGGACTGGTGGCCCTTCTCTGGCAGGCGGCTCCCTCCATGAGGGTGTCGGAACTTCACGAGGACTATTCTGGCCCGGACCCCGATGGATGGTACTCCGATCCAAAAACAAGGATACACGAGGTCGAGTGGATCCTTGAGGCATCAGCAAGGTTCCTGCCGCCGGATGCCGAGCACGGGAACGTTGCGGATGATGACAATTCAACAGGCTGGGGAGGCAAACCCGTGGATTATGTTCAGGGGTACGGGATAGTGGATGCGAAGAGAGCAGTGGGGGTCGCCCTGACCCTTGAAAGATTGAGGAATATGTGCGAGGATCCGGGCAAGATCACCGTATTGGATGCCGTCAAGGCATATGACACCCAGGGTGTGGCATCCACCATGACCGTTTCATCGGCGGGAGCGGAGGTTGCCTGGTCCGGTGAGTTCTCGAGGTACAACGACCAGGAAATGAACCCGCTCTCCCTTGTCAATCAGACCAAGTACGTTGAGGTCCCCGATGGGGCCACCAGGGGAACCGTGACAATGACATATGCAGGTCTTGACATGACAGAGTTCCAGGCAGGGGACATATCCTTCACCATCGATACGAACGGGGATGGGAGGGCGGATGTGGAGAGCTCACTTTCTTTCCTCGACGGGGGTGTCGACATGGAGATCGTTTCCGCAGGCGGCGGCGAGCTCTGGACCTTCGGCATTGTGGGGAGGGGAGTGAAGGTCCCGAGACCCTTCCAGGGGGTCAACTACGTGGAGATGAGGATCGAGTACGAGATAAGCATCTCATTCGAGCTCGGCGGCAACGGAACGAATTCCGTTAGAGGCTTAAACGCGGTTTTCGCCCCTGTCTTCCCGGGGCCTGCCACGGAGGAGGGGACAGAGATCGATGTTTACACCTATGATCTTAGGAACCTCCGGCTCCCGGGAGAGGAAGAGCAGCGGCCCGGGTCCGAAGAGGGCATGCCGTTTGGCATCATTGCCGCTCTGGTGGTATTGCTTGCAGCTGCCGCCATCGGGTACCTGATGTGGAAAAGGATAAGACCGAAAAAGGAAGGCTGAACGGGAAAAGTTCCAAATACAAGCATCCGGTAGCTCATGGCATGGGGGGTGAAACAAAGCTGCCCGAAGGTTTCGAGATCGCCCATGTCAGGGAATGGAAGGTGGAAGAGATCGTTGATCTCTACAGGGCCGGCGGATGGTGGAAGGATTCCTACAACCCTTCAAGTTTACCCGAATTGATCAGGGGGAGCTTCGATTTCATAGTGGTGAAGGAAACCTCGAGCGGAAGGGGAATTGCAATGGGGAGGCTCATATCGGACGGTGTAAGCGATGGTTACATCCAGGACCTGGTAGTCCTTCCTCCATTCCGTGGAAGAGGAATAGGGGCCCAAATGACAAGGGAGCTTGTGCGATCCGGGATAGAGAAAGGTCTTGGTTGGATCGGACTGATAGCTGAAGAGGGCACATCCGATTTCTACCTGAAACTGGGTTTCAGTAGATTCAGGGGCGAGCCCATGCTTTTCGATATGGAGTGATGAAATGTTCTCCCTGGATGACTTTCGCCCGGTTTCCCTCGATGACCTCGATATCATCAGGGATCATTACCGGAAGTTCCCGCCGGAGCATTCGGATTACCTGCATGGCATAATGTACACCTGGAAGGAGTTCATGACCTACAAGGTCCTCATGAGGGGGGAGCACCTTTTCATCCTCGGGGAACATGAAGGACACAGATATCTAAGACCACCTGTCGGTCCCAGGGACAAAAAGGTCTACTCGGACCTCCTGGAACTGGCCTCTTCCCATGGACTGGACCCGAAGATCTCCATGATCGGAAAGCAGACCAGGGATTGGATGGAAGGTGAGTTCGCAGATCTCACATTCGAGCCGCACCGTGATTATTTCGATTATGTCTACCTCGCATCGGACCTGGTCGACCTTCCGGGCAAGGATTATCTGAAGGTCAGGAACTATCTCAACAAGTTCAGAAAGAACAACGAATACTCGGTCGAGCCTATATCGCGTGACAATCTGCCAGAGACCAGGGATTTTCTCATCCGCTGGTGCGAGCAGAAGGGCTGCGAGGAGGAACCGTTCCTCCTTCATGAGAGGCAGGCGACCATGAACGCCATAGACCATTTCATCGAACTGGGCCTGGAGGGGATGGTGATCCGGGTGGATGGCAGGATCGAGGCTCTGTCAATATTCGAGGAGATGGGTCCCGACATCGCGGTGATCCATTACGAGAAGGCGAACTTCGAGATAGTCGGACTGTATCAGGCCATCAACAACGAGGCCGCCAGAATTCTGAGGAACAGATATACCTACATCGACCGCGAATCCGATATGGGCGAGGAAGGCCTGAGAAGGGCGAAGATGAAGTACCGCCCTCATCACATGCTGGAAATATATCACGCAAGGTGAAGAGGCAGTAAAGTATCATTCCTCGATCAGGGAGAAATCATCCACCCTTCTCGACAGTATGAAGAAGACAACAGCAACGATCAGAAGCACCGCTATCAATATGAGTGGAATAAGGATAAGCGGTTCGGTTATCCCGAGTCTGTTTTCCCCGTCACCATCACCATCTTGCGGTTCCGGAGGAACGGGTTTCTCAATGCAGCTGAACGATCCGGTCCACCTGGATGTTCTTCCCTCCTCATCGCTCACCATGAGATGGATCTCGTGATATCCCGGGTCAAAACTCAGGATAATCCTCTCAGTTGTGTGGTTAATGGTCCCGTCAACGGTCCAGGAATAGGCCAGGTCGCCGCCATCGGGATCAATGGATGGGGAAGCATCGAAGACCAGTGTATCGTTCTCCAGCACCTGGAAAAGATCATTCCCGCCGATCACCGTTCCGTTCAGGGTAACCTGAACCACCGGCGCCCTGTTGACGACTATGAAGATGAGGGACATGGAGCCGTTTAGTTCACCATCGGATACCGAAAGCATCACGGAATGAACACCTTCAGGGAGGACCGTCGAGAAGGTGGAACTCCTGGATATAACGATCCCGTTGAGGGACCAGGTGTAACCAATGGTATCTCCTTCCGGGTCGTAGCTTCCTGCCGGATCGAATACTATTTGCTGCCTGACGTAATACTTGTCCCCGGACGAGGGTGAGCTGATGTTCGCAACCGGAGGTTGGTTCTCCGGGGGCGGAGGTCGTGATACAACATAGATCATCGTTGACCTGTTTGTGGTTGCATTACCGTCGCTGACGAACAAGGTTAGCGTATGCTCTCCTTCGGAGAGTGTGACATTGTCCTCGAACAACAGTGAGACCTGCCCGTCGATGGAGCTTTTCCAGCGGTAGGAAAGCTCGTCGTCGTCGAGGTCGAATGTCCCCTTGGCCGAGAGGAATATATTCTCATCCACGTAATGCGAGCTGTACCCGGCTGGAGAGGAGATATATGCCGCTGGTGGATGATTGGCAGGGAGGACCGAAAAATTCACAACCGCGGTCGACCAGAGGCCTTCCGGGTCTGTTACGTTCAGGATGACGCTGTGATCCCCTGTCACGAATTTTCGACCGAAGGACCTCATATTGGACAGTATCTCTCCGTTTGAGCCCCTGGTCCATGTGAAGGTCAGTGGATCAAGGTCCGGGTCCTCGGTTCCCCCGGAATCGAAGGTGATGTCGTTCCCTGCCACAAAACTGCCCCCTTCACCCGGTGAGGAGATCACAGCCTTCGGCGGCCTGTTGGGCATCACCACTTCGATAGTGACCTTATCGGTGTCCACGCCACCGCTCTCATTGGCAACAACGAGGGTGATCGCATAGGTCCCGATATCCAGCTTGGCGTCGAATTCCTTCTCTCTACTGATGGGTTCGATCGAGCCGTGGAGATACCAGAAATAATGAACCTCCCCGACGTAGGCGGGGTATGGATCGAGTTCACCCAGGAAATGAATTGTCGTTCCCTTGAAATACTGACCCGGAAATGGGGAAAGGATGATCGCTTTCGGGGTTACAACCGATCGCTCAATGGATATACCGAGGGAAAGCCTGGTCCTTGTCATCGGGGTATCAAGCCCCGCTATGACAATGGTATGGCTCTTTCCTTCGGGAAGTATCACGGAGGCTTCCTTTCCCTTCGTCAGGTTCAGGATACCCGTTGGGAAGAATTCGAGCCCGGACTTGTAGAGTGATAGGTTCTCCTCATCGAGGAAATAAACAGATATCCTTGCACCCTCCTCGTATTCCCTTACCTGGTTCCGGTTATAACCCATCGGGTCCATGTAATAGGATGTGGCCTGGAAAAGATCATCGGCTGTGATGTTGAACCTGGTCCCCCATCCATGTTCGTCGAGTCCAGTCAGGTTTGCCTTCAGGGGCATTGAAGTGTTCAGGGTAAGGTTGAAATGATATCTGCCTCCGGGGGTGGTCATGGGAACCGCAAGAGGTATCTCAGCTGAATCGTCCAGGAATTTACCGATGGGAGTAAGGACCTGAACGAAGTAGGGGAATCCCGTACCCATCTCGAAATCGGATTCACCATTGGTATCCGTAACGTTTCCTATTAGCCCCAGAGCGTATTCGTAATTCGTAACGGGCTGGGAGAAGAGCTTTACCATGGCCCCATCGACAGGTCTTCCATGTCTGTCGGTGACCCTTACGGTGAGATTGGCGGTTGAGGTGTGGATCCCTGCGGAATTGAACATGGTGGAATCCGGGTTCACGGCAGCGTGTATGTTGACCGCACCGGGCCCCCCCTCTGCATAGGTGTCATCGATGATGGAATCATAACCTCTCCAGACATGCCAACCCTGCATGTAGAACATGTTCCAGGCATGCATCCAGTCGAAACTTATCACTGTCACAGCGGGTATGAGTGCCGTTCTGGCCGCTGCTGTTAGAAGATATGAATGCTCCCCGCACATTCCGATATGCTGCTTGTAGATGGTGGCGGGCTGGCTCGATCTCTTTTCGGGCATCCCGAAAACCATTGACTCCATTATCCATTGGGTGACCGCACCCACCGCGCCGTTATCCTGGAACTGGTTCCTGGTGTAGTTCCAGAAGGTTGTCTTGTTCCGGAGATACACCTTCAAAGGAACGTATCCGGCATCTGCTTCCTCGTAAAGATAGGTCCTCCAGAACACACCATCACCAGGGTAGGTGTAGATATCCGTAGACATGTTGATATAATTGGGCTGCTCGAAGTGGTTCCTCGGGAGTACGATGTATTCGTAATACATGGGGTCCGGAAGGCTCATGTTACCGATGGGAAAGGAATACTGGATGTATGTATGCTGGCCGTCTGTCATGTTCCTCTCCATCAGCGTGGCATAACCGACATCCTCGGCCACCTTGTAGATCATCTCCGCGTTCTCTATGATGAGCTCCGGCCATACCCAGTTGGAATTCAGGACGCCCGAGGGCAGATAAGCGATGGTGTAGGCTATCTCGTCTTTGTATCTCCAGTTGACAGAATTGTTCAGAAGGAGTCTTGCATATCTCTCTCCGGTGTAGTTCCATAGATCCAGGAACTTCCATGAAAGGGTGTCGTTCAACCATTGCGGGGAGGCATCGATCGCGGACCTGACAGTTGAATTGTGTGAGAAATAGGGGTCGTACGGCTCGGAGTAGGAAAGAGTCGTGTTCCTGTCATCGTATGATATTGTAAGATCGTTCGCGCTGTCAAGGTAGGTGGAATACTCGCCTTCGAGGACCTTCGTCCATTCGATGTCCGCTCGCGTCGGATCAATGGATGGAGCTGCTGCCTTCGCCATGCTTTCGGTCGAGTGGGATCCCGTGATCGGAAGGATAGAGGTCAGAAGGATCAGACATAATAAAAGCGATACGGTTCTCTTGGACATTATTCAGGGCCCCCGGTATCGGATACTTCACCTCCTATTGGAAATATGCATATTAAATCCCTTGGGGGGAGTTTTCGCCCTTCTTAGTGTTTTCGGGGCATCCATTTCATCGTCATTGCCGCTCGCTGCACTCTGGTTCCGCATTCTATCAACATTGAAGTATCTCTCCCTGACAACGGCCCATGTTGTGATTATCATCACAATGAGAATAACTGCGCCTACAGGAATGTAATACGAAGGAGTTGTGACAAGACTCTGCAATGAAAATGATGTAACGATGATCAGATCCATTTCTGTCAGATTGTTGGAACCGGCGACATCGCTCCATGCTCTTATCGTGACCAAAATGTCATCTGAGGCACCTTCGGTCTGCTTTATTTTGAGACCGACCGATGCTTCACTTTCAAACTCAACATCTATAATATCCCTTTCTATTTCAAGTTCTATGTTTTTCCATGCTGATTCGGCTTCCAAATGAATGAGATCTTCACCGTTCCCGAAGTTCGAGGCAATGAGTGTTATATTGTTCCAACTACCAACCGGTATTTTCCCGATCATGTCTCTGGTCCCAAGGGAAATACTTGAAAACTGGTCAACGATGATATTCACCTTGACAGGGTCAACGGTACCGGTGCCGGCGGATGGTTCATACTCCCATATGCCCCCGATCCTTACGATATTTTTATCCGAGGCAACGGTTTGAATTGGAACTTGGATAGAAATGGTGAATTCATGATATGATTGGTATTTGCTAAAGTAAAGGGCAGGTGGAATCGATACTGGCCAACCCCCCGCATCCGCGGAGATCTTGAAGGAAACCCAGTAAAGGTCGGAGACCGAATCGGGAATATCGCAATAGCAAGTTCCTGTGAACACGACAATTCCGTCCATACTGGGTTCTACTTTCGAATGCACCTCGGTCCAATCCATTTCGATCCTGATATCGGGTGGTGGGAAGGGATCGGATCTTCCCCCCATGGAATTCAGGGATACGTTGGGTGCAAGTAACGCAAGAAGAAAAACCAGCACCAGCCAATATGATCTCATTTCCCTTTCCCCTTCTGGAAATAGTGGAACGGGTTATATAATTATTATCGAAGGTATGCGGATGATCGGATGTTTGGATGAACATTATCCACCCATGGAATACTTGTTTATTATCCTGTACATGTCCTCCTGTCCTCTGGGAGGCCCGGGTTCCGGATACCTCGGTGTCAACGGGGTTTTGAGGCTCAGGGCGAATTAGTTGAGATAGGGAGGCGAGCAGCTGCTGAGGAGGCCCTTCCTGTTCACCACCTCCAGGAATTTGAAGAATCTTCTGTAGGTCCTTTTATTGAGCTTCGTTATCTTCTCCATGTTGTCAAACTCTATCCTGTATCTTGAGCGGCAGGTGAAATTCTCTATCTCGATATGAACATCCGCGAGTTCGTACCTCCTCGATTCGACCTTGACCCGGGTCAGGATAACGGGAAACAGCATGAACAGGAATGAAAATATCCCCAGCAGGTAAAGGACGGGACCCAGGACCTCGACACCGAGGAAGAAGGAAGCGAAACCGCCCGTGAAAAGCAGGAGTGTGACACCCACGGAGATGGGGGCCCATTTGAACTGGAGGGACCTCTTCATTTCCCTGTCAAGTACAGGGTCGATCACTACGGTCCGGGAGCGGTCCCTCTGAATAACCTTCAATGTTTCGTTCAGGAACTCTCTATTCGGGTCGATCATTAGAAGTTGCACTTGCTTCCCGGACCTCTCTATTACCATCTCGGCATTCATGACCATCCCGCTCCAACATGGTAGCTGCATTCCGGCCTTCGGCGAACAGATCAATCCCTTTTTACTACCTGGAATTCCACTTTGACACCATCACCTTCGACCTCATCGGTGATATCGAACCTTCTGGGCGGTTCCCTGAAATTTCCCCGATGATACACCGGGAAATGATGCCCTATGTTCTTTCCCAGCGGTATCAGGAGCTCCGCTTCAGGAAAGGACAGGAAGAGATCCTCCAGGATCGAGAGTGGTATCTCGAACTGGTCACCACTGTGAAAATGGTCGATCGGGAATTCAAGGTCCACCTCTTTAATCAGACTTATTGGCAGGTTACCTTCCCCCTTTCATTGACATAATGGGTCTAAGTGGTATTTCTTGTATTCGAAAGAGGCGGGTGGGCGGATTTGGGCTCAGAGACGGCAATCATTGCAGTCAAGATGCTCGCAGACCTTGTTATCGACCTTCCATTTGAGTGCCCAGCATTTGAACTGCTTGATAACATCGATAAGCTCCTTTCCGCTTTCGGTGAGATCGTATTCCGTCTTTATCGGTACACGTGATGCATCGATGGATTTGGTTATTAGGTCCGATTCCTCGAGCTCCTTCAATCTCTGCGAGAGGACCTTCGGTGTGATATCACACAGACCGCTCTTGATCTCGGTGTATCGTTTCGGGCCCCCGCCGGCCCTGTGGATCTCGAGGAGTATGACCATGGACCATCTCTTTGCTATCAGGTCTATGGTCTTGTAAACGGTGCATTCCGAATGCATGGAGATTGTATTGTCAATATATTATAATATCTTATTCATACAAAGTATACTGAGTATATTCACTGATCCGAAGGTATTTTTTTTCGCTTTAAACCCCTGGATCTTCGGAGGACCAGTAACACTGCAGTTAATAAAGTGACGATGCCGATCATCAGGAACAGGATGAGAAGCCCCGATGACAGGAAGTTCGCAACCTTTCCCGTTGTCCTGTATCCCAGATAGGTCTCGCCTGTTGACTGCTCCCCTTCAACTGATGATGATACGGAGAATCTGATGGTTCCATCCTTGCCCCCTCCCGAACCCTGTCTGAGTCTGACAAGGAATATTCCAACGGTCCCTTCAGGGACCATGATCGCATTGGAGGCGAATTCCACCTCGATCCCCCTTTCTCCATCCGAGGAGATCGTCAATGTGGTATCGCAGTTCCCGTTGTTCTCCGCAAGAACCTCGACCTCCTCCCATTCTCCCACATCGAAACGGACCTCCTCCATTTCCCTCACACGGATGCATCCATACGGCAGGTAATTGACATGGGTTTCCGTGGGTTCTCCGGCCCCATGTCTTTGGGGAGAGGAGATCGACCATTCGGGGTAGAATCGAATAAGATAGGAACTATCAACCGATGCTCCGGTCATTTCGGGGATTGTTATGAGGAAATTCTCCACGTCTTTCGAACGGTCGAAACGGAACTGGAAATATTCGCTGAGATAGAGCCCTCCAAGGATCTTCAACGAAACTTCCACCTCGGACCCCGGAGGGGTCGCAGGAGAGAGCACACAGTGGACACTCCCTCTGACCTCCGTTGTCTGGGCCTTTCCCGGCTCGACCATGAGGTTGTATTCATCATGCTCCACCTCCACCCAGACCTCCGGGTCAATGGGCGCCAGTGGTGCGTCATGGATCGGAATGGACCTCCCCGATGAAAGGATAGAGAAATTCTGAGTTCCTGCCAGTAGCAGGATGATGAATGTTGTGAACAGGGGCCCAATTCTTCCCATCTTCTTCCTCCGGTGAACATAACTCGGTCAGAGCTTTAATAATTTTCGAGAATATCCATCGGCTCTTTCAATATTATTAAATATCGAATGATACCATGTGATTCCTGTATTATTTCAATTGTGGATCTGAAGAGGGAGAGATCAAATTGAAACTGTCCGGTCCTGGCAGGCAGAGAGAGCCCGCCACTCCGAGATGCATAGAGCTCATAGAGAAAGGTGAGCTCGGGCCCTTCGATGACGAGATCTATCCAAATTTCAATACGGGGTTGCTCGAGACCTATCTCGAGGAAAGGAACCGGGAGAGGTCCTTTGAGGCATCATCTTTCAGGTGGAGCAGACTGCTGATTCTCATACTGGTCGTTGGAATACCCTTCACTTTCATCACACAGTACATCGCCCTTGAAACAGGCATGGTTCTCTCTTCAGTTTTTTATGTGGCCTATATCGTAGGTCTCGCCTTAAGGTGGAAACCCAACGAGATCAACATTACAGCAAGCGCGGCCAATCTGGTCGACAACACGGTGGTGGGTTTTGTATACGTCTTCCCTGCCATTTTCCTGCTTGCAAGGTCAAGCCAGTATGCCATCAGCCCTGAGACAAGCGGATCCCTTCAGAACTGGATATCCGGATACCAGCTTGTGGGTATATGTGCCGTTACGGCACTCTTCGCATCCCTGCTGTCACTTTTCTTCTTCATAGTGTTTAGACGTCTGTGGGTGATAGAGGATCCTCTCCCGGCCCCGGGTTTCGAATCCCTGGTTGAGCTCATGGACCTTGCGAACACCTTGTCCAGGGGATTGAGGGAGAGCTCCAGGACCGCCCTGAAGAAAATGGGGATCGCCGGGGCTTTGATATTCTTATTCGCATTCATCAGGGATTTCCCGTTCTTCGGGACGGATTCGATCTTCAAACGGATTGGAACGGGGATCGGGGTAGGGGATTGGATATATGGATCTTATATCCGTACTCCCCCGACACCAGCATCGAAAACATCCCTTTCGATCTCCCTTTCCGGTTTGGTATTTTCAATTGGCTGGTACATGAGGTGGAGGACGGCCCTAATACTCTTACTTGGATCGGCATTCATGTGGTTTGTGATCGTCCCGATAGCGATACTGACGCATTCTCCTTATTACTGGCCTCTTACGGGGGAGATGTTCGATGTATCAAAGCTAGGGCAGTTTTACATGGTCAACCTGCAGGAAACTAATTATTTTGGGATCCCGTCGGTTCCAATTGAGGGGGCTTCTTCAACGGGTAACAATGTCGCACTCGGTTGCCTTCTGGGAGCCGGTTTGACCACCCTGATAAAGACCAGAACCTCAATGATCGGAGCTGTCAGGGACCTCCTGAAAAGAAGGGAAATGAAAGAGGGGCAGTGGGTTGAAGGGAAAGGCTGGTATGAATGGCCCTCATCCCAGATACCGATAGTGGCAGGTGTGAGCTTTGCAGCAATTTTCGTTACCCTGTGGTTGATCGGTGGTTTCAATCCCATCGCTTCGGTTGTAGCTTCCCTTTTCTTCCTCACGGTGGGTTTCATCCTCCATGCGATATCCGTTAAAACCGCAGGAGAGGCAGGTATCGGGCCCACCATCGGCATCCTGACACTCTCCATACTATCATTGTTCTTTATCCTGAAGCTTGTTGGAATATTCGTGAGTATGGAGGGGGAGATAATCCTCCTTACCCTGATAGCAACGACGGCTTTCGGTGCTTCCATGGCGATACCGGTAACTGTTCTCTGGGATTACAAGACGGGCCATTATATCGGCACCAGACCCTTTCAGCTTTTTAAAGCACAGTCCGTTGCGATCATCGTGGGAATCCCTTTCTCGGCTTTCATAGCATTCGTCCTTGCGGACCAGCTCTCCAGAGGCGATATGCAGTTTCGCGCTCCCCAGGCAAGGGCATTTGCATCATTTATTACCATCCTCACCGGTGGGAAAACATTCTGGTTGTATATCATCCTTGGACTGGTAGTGGGAGTGCTCCTTGAAATGATGACAGGGCTGGGAACGGTATTTGGACTGGGCATGTTCTTCCCCATGGGCCTTTCTCTTACCGTATTGATCGGTGGAATAGCGAGGGATTACTGGGAGATGAGATTGAAAAGAAAATATGGGAGGGAAAGGGATTGGGGCCAGATCAGGACATTGAAGTTGATAGATACTTATATGGTGATGACCGGATTATTCCTCGGCGAGGCCATCATGGGATTGGTCCTTTCGATTTACTTGCTTGTGGGTTAATTCCGTCCATTCGGAGTATTTATACCCGGGGCCCCCCAAGAGATCCTTGCTCCCTTCGGGAGCCCCAGGCTAAGCTTACACTCCTTTCTCCCAAATACTTAATAATGAAATCATATTTACTTCGAAAAAACATGCCACCGTAGCTTAGCCTGGTTGAGCGTCTGATTCGTAATCAGAAGGTCGGGGGTCCGAATCCCTCCGGTGGCTCTCTTCTTTTAATTCAAGTTCCCTAATTGCTTGATTGTCCTTCTTACATTCTGTGACATGCCTCCAGTGGCTCTCATATTTCGATTCATATCCACCAGGCTGAAATGGTTTGCGAGCAGAGTGGAGATATCTTTTGAGTGAGATTATACCCAATTTTACAAGGAAAGTGTTCGAATTCTATACTAATCTCGTTAAATATCTATAAGATGATGATGGAACGATGAGATCAGGTAGACACAGCATAATCATTCTGATTATTACTTTATCGATGATCGTCCAATTTTTTCCGGAAACAGCGGGAAATGAGTTGGAAGGAGAGTATTTCAGGTCCAATGCCGCACCGTGGAAGATCTGGTATCGTGACCCGGAGAACATCCAATCCATGGAGATGGACAACAAAAACAGAACCCTCTATATTGGATGTGAGTACGGCCTTGTTATCAAGAACCTGGATACTGGAGAATATGATCTGATCAATCAATGGGATGGGGTTAATGACCTTGCTGTTCAACAGGTGATAGACGTTGAATTGGACCTTGCAAACGGACGAGTTTTCTTCGCCCTACGCAAAAGTGCGGAGGTGTATGAGCTGGACACCATTACAAAGAAGATTTCGAACATTCACAAGTTTGATGATGGTTCCGTATTGTTCAAATGGGGCGATTCAAGATCTCTGGAATATGACCCGGTGAATGATATACTTTATTTCGCAAGGGATTCGGGACTTCTAGTGTTCAATGTAGATGAGAACTACTTCCGTTTTTTCGATTTTCTTCATTTCGATGTTGATGTGAAAAGTTACTCAGTAAGGGAGAACAGGGTAGAAGTTATTATGTTCGGATATTGGGAGGATAGGTCGGAATTACCCATCGGACAGGGTGAACCGGAGCCAGATCCTTTCGGGATTGCGGATATTGAAATTTCCCCACTTGACTATAAATTGTTCATTGCTTGTCATACTGGCCTGTTCACATATGATCCGATCGATGGAACAATCAGTAAGAGAATACCTTCCCAGGACATTGTCACACCGTTGAAAGATATACTATTCGTCGAGGATATCCACAAGCTTTTCTTGGCAGGTAAGAAGGTATGGTCCTTCGATCCATCAACCAATGAGACAGAGGTCGTACTTGAGGATGACCTTGAAGGAGAGAGGAAAAAAGACGATTTTCTGAAACTTCTCTGGAATACACCGGATCATTCCCTTATCATCAGCTCAGGTCAGGGTCCTGCCTTGTTCTTTTTGGATTGGATGACAGGTGATCTCACCACTTCCAGCCCGGATCGAATGATGGTCGAGAATTATCCCTATGAATATGGAGGGTGGAATATTGCAGCGGGGAATTATTCAGAGATGATCCTTGATCCTCTTACGGGCGACCTTCTCCTTTCGAGGGGGACATTCTTTTCAAACGGACACTTCTGGAATGTGACATATGACATTAATTCCAGTGTACCAAAGGAGAAATACAGGGACCTTTCAAGTTTCCTCGAGATCAATGGATATAACCTGATCATAAATATCGACGTTAAAGGGAGAGCTTCGGGCAGTGGAACCTCTGGTGTGACCGAACCCTCAGGTTCACTTTTCATTTATAATATCTCTGAAAACACGATCAAGTCCGATACAATCCTCGACTATCATTCTCATGATGATCATATTTACCGAATTCACATGGATGAGACAAGGAATCATATTGTCTCCAAAGGGAACAGGTTATTTGTGAAATTTGATTTCAAATGTTTGTGGGACCTGGATATTGAGGATGGAATCCTGAAACAGGAATACTTCCCCTATTACAATGAAACGTATGATGAATACGGATACAATGGTGTCAATCGAATTTATCCAGTCGGAAACAATGTTCTGGTAACTATGGCCAGAAACGGATCCATTCTCTATGATATTGAAAATGGAACGAGAGAATTCCGAGAGGATATTCAGATCCATGGGAACGGATTTCAGATGGGCCCTGTATCCGGGCATATATTCACATATGGGAACGGAACGGGACATGTCCTCGAACACGATCTTGTTACAGGTAAATCCTTCGATCATATTTTCAACATCACCGATCCAAGAACCGGCCAACCCGGATTTATCGAACATCTGGTATTCAACTCTGACGAGACGTTAGCCGTTATCGGTGGAATAAGAAATCTTACGGTATACTATGTTGAAAACGGATCCCTGGGTACGAAAAATTATCTTTCCGATATTGAAGTCCACGACCCGAACTTTCAATTCGATGAAACATTTACCGAGATTATCTACCACGAGGAAACGGATGCGTTCTACGGTTTCACGGTTCATGGAGAGATAATCGATATATTGAATTCAAAGAGACTTGGATATATTTCCAACAGTCCCATTTGCGGTGATTACTGTCTGAGTCCAGATAGGTCCAAGATCTTGACCTTCACGGGTCGGACCATCACGGAAATTAACATGGTTGATGGAGATGAACCTTGCGGGCTGATATCATATGACCCCGCAACTGGTGAGATAGTGGGTTACGGCCTGGATGTTGGACTCCCATGGATGACCTGTCTGGGTTTGACCGTTAACGAGGAGAACGGTTGGATCTGTGTCATTGGAGGATCGTACGTCGCCGTGATCAGGGAAGAGGACCTGGATAAGATCAAACAGAACAACAGCTCCACCATCACTGAAGACGTTCCTGTAAATCATCCGGTAATTGAGGAGAATACGGAAACGATATCCGATGAATTGATCGTAGGTGCTGCAGGAATTGGTCTTATCTCCATATTGGGGGTCGCGATGGCTGTCTTCGAGCCTTTGAAATTCAAGGCGATCTCGGTCTTTGCGACTCCACTGTTCTCCAAGGTCAGAGGTCAGGATATCCTCGAGAATCAGAGAAGGAGGAAGATTTACAGTTTGATCAGGGAACGACCATACATCCATCTGAACGGTATTCGACGGGAGCTATCGCTCGGACCCGGTGAGGTGGTCTATCATCTCAGGGTACTCGAAAGAGAGGGATTGGTTAGATCCGAGTCTCGTGGGATCAGGAAGGTTTTCCATATCACGGGAGTAAAGATCGGCAGGGATAATTTCCTGCCAACCACCCTCCAGAGAAAGATCATTAAGTTGATATCCCTGGAACCTGGGATATCACAGAGAGAGATCTCGAGAAGATTGAATATCAATCCTTCAACCGTCAACTACAATCTCAGGAATCTGGAAAGAAGAAGACTTGTTGATATTGTGAGGACCAATTCAAGATCAAGGTGCTATCAATCGAATTGACGGAGTGAGATTAATAATCGATCTTAACTTAGGTCAAAGTTCCCTCCGGTGGCTCTTTTACATTTTCTTCAATAATTTGAATGTAGGTAAAAGAAAATGTAAAAGTCAGCAAAATCACCCAAAATGCAATGTGGGATCAGATTTTGCGAGACCGGGGCGCCCTGATTTGAAATCATTATCAATGGTGCCCAGATCAATAAGAGATCCATCATATCGATTCTGTTCAGCTTGAAGCTTAGATATGATACACCGAAAGGGATTCGGACCTTGGTCCTGGAAATTCCGTGTTTCCATATCGCGGAATTTGCAGGTGCGCATAATTCCGAAGGAATTACCGCTGCACCGAATCCCTCCGGTGGTTTCCCACTTTTTGATAGCTTTCGCATGAATGTCGAATATGGAAGCCAAGCATAGGGCCCGTTGAAACGTACACACTCAGGTATACAAATGGATACTCTATCCATTTAATAGTATCAAATGTATACCTGGTTTCACAGGAAGGTGAAAGACATGAGGTTCAGGGTCAAGAACAACATCAGCTGGGTAGGAAAGATAGACTGGGAGCTTCGTAAGTTCCACGGTGACGAATATTCGACACACAAGGGTTCGACCTACAACTCCTATCTCGTCGAGGAGGAGAAGACCGTCCTGATCGACACGGTCTGGGCCCCTTTTGCCGACGAGTTCGTGGAGAACCTGAAAAAGGAGATAGACCTCTCGAAGATAGACCATATCATTGCAAATCATGCGGAGATCGACCACAGCGGAGCTCTCCCGAGATTGATGGAGGAGATCCCCGACACGCCGATATACTGCACAGCCAACGGCATAAAGTCCCTGATGGGGCACTATCACAAGGACTGGGACTTCCATCCGGTCAAGACGGGGGATACGCTCGATATCGGAAACGGCAAACAGCTGATCTTCGTCGAGGCCCCCATGCTGCACTGGCCAGACAGCATGTTCTGTTATCTTACGGGGGATAACGTGCTCTTCAGCAACGACGCTTTCGGACAGCATTACGCTTCCGAGAAGATGTTCAACGATCTCGTGGACCAGTGCGAACTCTGGACCGAGTGCATGAAATATTACGCAAACATCCTCACACCGTTCTCCCCTCTGGTGAAGAGAAAGATCGAGGAGTTCGTGTCACTGAACGTTCCCCTGGACATGATATGCACGAGTCACGGCGTCATCTGGAGGAAGGATCCCTTACAGATCGTCAATAAATACATGGAGTGGTGCCAGGCTTACAGCGAGAACCAGATAACCATTGCGTATGATACCATGTGGGGCGGGACCAGGAGAATGGCAGAGGAGATCGCAAAAGGTATCGTAAGTGAGAATAATGAGATAGAGGTGAAGCTCTACAATCTCTCCCAAAGCGACAAGAACGATGTGATCACGGAGATATTCAGGTCCAAGGGTATCGTCGTGGGCTCACCCACCATCAATAAGGGTATTCTCACGGCAATGGCAGGTACGCTTGAAGAGATCAGGGGACTGGGGTTCAAGAACAAGAAGGCGGCCGTCTTCGGTACATACGGCTGGAGCGGAGAATCCCCTGCAATGCTCAAAAGGATGCTCGAGGAAGCAGGGTTCAAGGTCATCGATGACGGTCTGAAGGCTCTGTGGAAACCAACCGATGCGGCACTCGAGGAATGCTTCCGGTACGGGAAAAAGATCGCAAGGGAATTCGCGTGAGAACGCAATGCTACCTTGCCTGGGAGGTTGTGGTGTTAATAGTTATCGTGATGAGCATACTCATCGTGAGGAGGATGGACTGGAGGGAGAGGAGGTAAGGCCCAGCATCGGGAGAGGGATGAAGAAGAAAGCGCTCGACATGAAGGTTGGGGGCAATATCAATGGAAATATTCGACCTGAAGAAAATTCATCGAGGAGAAAAAAAGAATCATAAGAGTATGCTACTTTTCGAAAAAGATGGGATCAAAATGCGGACGATCATTCTGGAACCGGGTGAGGAGATACCACCATGCGAGATGAAAACACGGGGTGTATTCCAGGTTCTGGAAGGCGGTTTGAATATTTCGGTAAACGATGGGACACATCCGCTTTCTGAGGGGTTCTGCCTCGTCTCCGAACCTGCCACCATATCGATGAGGTCCGATAATGGCTCCAGATTGCTGGGAATTCAGATAGCCTGAAGAATAAAGAGCGTTTCGGGAAAAGGATAACGATCTATCATTGACCAGTTCCTTCATCCGACAGTTCCCATACCTCATGGAACTTGTCCACGAGTTTCCTCGCCAGCTGTCTGTTCCACAGGTATACCGTGGCGATCGATGAGAGGTCGCCGGAGAGCGGATCCCAGATTATGAAGAATACCTTCTGACGGTCCATGACGATGAACGGATTGGTGAAGTACTCAGTGTATCTCACCTGTATGTCGAACCTTTTATTCACCTTCCCGAATATCTTATCGGAGCCGAAACCATCCCTTTTCCCTGATCTGACCCCTCTCAAAACCTTTATCCGGACCCCCCTATCGAGCATACCGGACAACCTGTCGACGGTTGACTCCATGTCGATCCCATCGATGATCCCTCCTACACCTGGACCCGTATCCTCCAGGGGATGGTTGAAGTAGACAAGAAGCTCCTCCATGGTCTCGGTGGAGACCCTATCGAGGATCTTCTCCATGGGAAGTCTGTCCATGATGACGGTCCAGAAGTTGTCGGATCCTTCTTCGGGGGTGTATATTCTGTTCAGCTCTTCCTCGACCTCCGGGGCCATATCAATGAATTTCTCCAGATCCTCTTCCTTCCTCTTGAGAAGTGAACCGATCGCTGTCGCGGGTGGAACGGCCATGAACAGCCTCGGCCTTGAATACTGAACGCTCACCAACCCTCTTTTTTCAAGAGAGTAGAGGACCTGATATATCTTGCCGAAAGGAACCCCGGACAACTTGTGGATGGTCTTTGCCTCGGCCGTACCTTTCTTCAATAACGCAAGGTAGGCTCTGATCTCGGAGACCGTAAGTCCCATGATCTCCAGGAATTCCGTCTTCAATTTACAACCCCTTTTGGTGAATTACAGAGTGTTAAGCGGATATACCCTATTACTATTTGCCGGATAGAGGCAGAAGATATGTTTTCAGGTAAGGGCCCCGTGTTAGGGAGGATCTTCGATGTATACGGAAAATTCGTGTTGAAGGATCCGCTTCTCACCATCCTCGCAGGAGTCATTCTCCTGGTTGTTGCCATATTCGGGGCCATGCAGATGACAATGGACCCGGAGCTGGAGATCTACGACAGGTACAGTCAGTGTTACCGGGATTACGAACTTTACGAGGATAATTTTGCGTCGGGAGAGAGCGTATTCGTTAGGATATCCGTTTCCGGGGGAGCGAATGCGACGGATATTGACATTCTACGGTCGGTCGCTTCCATGGAAGAGAAGCTGATCGGAAGCGATGAGGTGACCAGGGTCACATCGATATCCACCCTGATCAGGGACCTTGCCCCCTCCGGTAACGGAACCATGCCAGAAAACCGGACAATGATCGAAATGATGGTGGGATCTCTTCCCGAGGGTACTTTGCGGACATTCATTCCGGCTCCGGATACCTTGCTGGTTATCGTCAATATAGCATCACGGGATACTCTGTCACTCGTCAATGATGTGGTGGAGGAGTTCAACGAAGAGATGGGACCAGAAGGGAAAGCCGAGGCAAAGCTTGTCGGAAACGCGGTGATGCTGGAGGAGATCAAGGATGGAATGGTCGTCGAGATACGCTCCTTGATAGGAGTTGCGGTCCTGATAATGATCGTGATCCTCTTTCTCGTATTCAGGCACGTGAAGCTCAGGTTCCTTCCGCTGATCATGGTTATGACCGGATTGATCTGGACCGTTGGTTTCATGGGATATGTAAGGCTTCCGATCTCAATGATCGTGATCGCGGTTTTTCCACTTCTGATAGGTCTCGGCATCGATTATTCCATCAACCTTCACAACAGAATACAGGAAGAGGTCGGCAGGGAAAACCCTGAAGAGGGCATCCGCAGATCCATATCGAAAATGGGTCCATCCATGTCAATAGCATTTCTGGCAACCATCCTTGGTTTCGTGACCCTCCAGTTCTCCTCGATGGTCATGCTCAGGGATTTTGGAATAGTTGTCACGATCGGTGCGATCATGTCGTTCATTGTATCGATCTCCCTTCTTCCGGCCATTCTGTTGCTCTACTACAGAACCTTTCCGAATGGTATCTTCGGCGGATCGAAGAAGAAGGACACGAACCCGAAGGGAAGGATAAAGAGGGTGAGAAAATGGGGCATCGACAGTTCACTGGCAAAGATCACCGGATCCTCATCCCGCCACCCTATACCGATCATCACCATTGCCATCATACTGGCAATTGCAGGTTTTATCGGAGGTTTGAACGTTGATGTTTTGGTCGACCACGAGAAGCTCGTTCCCGCAGACATGGGATCATTGGAGGACCTTGAGGACCTGAGGGAACTCATAGGTGGCACGGATGAGATGTTGATCCTCGTTGAAGCGGAAAATGTAATGGATCCGGAGATAACCCGATGGGTCCTGATCGTCGGAAATGATATCCTCGGGAATGTTTCCGGGATTACCAGGGTGTCGAGTATCGTATCGTTAGTTCAGATGAACGGGAGCAATGGATTGAATGCATCCGGGGATATCGATGATCGTTTATCGCGGCTTCCTTCGGGTATTCTATCAAGCATGATAAACGAAGAGTGGAACATGCTGGTGATCCGCCTTACTCTCAACGAAACGGACCCCGGGAAGGTTTCCCGCATCATCGATGCGGTGAATGGGATCATATCGGACCCACCAGCTCAAACGGAAGTGACGTTGACCGGCCAGCCTGTCATGAAGGACGAAGTGATGGGTGGAATGATTAGCGACAGGGACCTTCTCACAGTGGTTGGCTGCATTCTGATATTTGCCGGACTCCTTGTGGTATACAGAAGTTTCACCAGGGCTGTCATCCCTCTTATCCCGATCATTCTTGTCATCGGGTGGTCGATGGGTTCAATGTATCTTCTTGGAATATCCTTGAACCCTCTCACGATAGGTCTGGGGGCCCTGATCTTCGGTCTTGGTGCGGAATACACGATACTGCTCATGGAAAGGTATCGCGAACAGAGGAGCAAGGGTGAAATGCCGGATACTGCCATGAACACCGCATCCCGCAGTATAGGAAGGGCCATCTTCACTTCGGGAATAACCACTGTGGGCGGATTTGCCGCCTTGATGATCTCATCATATCCCTTCATCCGTCAGTTCGGGATCGTCGTGGTGATGGATGTCGTTCTCATCCTGGTAAGTTCCTTTATTATCCTGCCTCCGGTGATCATATCAATAGACAGGATATCGATGTCCAGGGAGATGAAGAGGAAGGTTTCCAGACGGTAACCTGATGGTTATAATAGTGATATGGAATTCGGAGCATGAATTTCTTGAATATCGGAATGAAAAAGGCGGGCTGAAATGTCGAATATCACCAACCTGATCGGTATGATATGGGCGATACTGTCCATTGTAACAATTTTCATTTTGCTCAGGAAAAAGATGATGAACAGATGGATAGGGTTGGTTTTTCTGGCGATCTCCACGATCCTGGGATTCTTGATATTCTCTCCCATGATACCACTTCAATTTCAGGAACTTTTCTCGAGCGGACCCAAGGGAAAAGGTCCCATGCTTATATTGCCGATCGTGGGATTTCTGCTGATCATCCTGTTATCCGCATTCCTTGGAAGGGTATTCTGCGGTTACTCCTGTCCGATCGGCGCGGTCCAGGAGCTTCTATACCGGTTACCGCTTCCGAAAATAAAAAAGGGTGGCAAATGGCTGTTCATGGGGATAAGATGGGCATTCCTTCTTGCAGTGGTGATCGCAGGTGTTCTTTCGGGGTTATCTATTCTGAATTATGTGGGAGCGGGATCATTTTTCGGTCTGGATGTCGGCAGCTGGACGTTTTACGTATTTGCCGCCCTGCTGTTGATATCCGTGTTCTTCTACCGGCCTTTCTGCAGAATATTCTGTCCCATCGGTGCATTGATGGCACTGTTTGGCCTTATAAGGGGTTATCGATACGAGAGGAACGATAAATGTGTTGACTGCGGAATGTGCGAGAAAGCCTGTCCGACGGATGAGGCGGGAGCTAATGAAAAGAAGATGGAATGCTATGTGTGCGGGAGATGCGATGAGGCATGCAATTTCCAGGCACTGGAATATTCAAAGAAAAGGAGATGATGTGCGATGAAAATAACAGTCCCGGAAAATGCTAAGATCAAGGAAACGCCTCATAAAGCGGATGTGAGGACCATGTATGACCGGGAGAATGCCCAGGTGATGCTGATCACTTTAAAAGGAGGGGAATCACTCCTTCCGCATATCACACCTGTGGACGTATTCTTCTTCGTCCACAAGGGAAGGGGGCAGGTGAGGGTTGGAGATGAGATAGAAGAGGTTTCCGAAGGTATGGTCATTGAAAGCCCCAGGGATATAATTCACTCCCTGATGAACCCGTTCGAAGATGAATTCAAGTTTCTTGTTGTAAAGGCCTCGAGACCCGTTTCGGCATCAAGGATCCTTTAGAGTAACGGAGAGAACATGCAGATATCTGTATGGCGCCCATTTGTCATTTGAGACACCAGGGACTCACTGCTCCATAATAAGATCCTGATAAATTTTTGAGATCATTGAGGGTAATGGTATTCGGTCATGGGTCATTCCGCATTATTTTGAATATGAGATACTACCATAACTTGACCCCCAAGAACCTGATGGCAAAGATGACCCCCATCAGGACCACGATGATACCGAATACGATCTTCACGACGTTCCCCGCTTTGACAAATCTCCGGGTCAGACGAGCTGAAAAGGACCTCGTTCCAACAGCCAGCGGGATGAATATAAGACCGTGACCTATTCCGAAAACAAAGAAAAGCGCTCCGCCCATCAGGGTGGAAATATCCTGGGACAGGATCCAGACCACCACGGGCAATACAAGGGATATTGCACACGGAGCCCAGCCGAGAGAGAACAGTATCCCGAGAAGGAAGGCTCCTAGAACGGGCGATCTCCTGAAAATACCGCTTATACCGAGAACGGACCTTTCTTTGAGGGTCTTTTCACTGCCGTCCCTTCCCCTATCCTTGCCGCCCTTCCCTCTTCTTAGTTTATCCTTTATTTCACCGAACCGATCGGTTATTGAAAAGATGTTGTTCAGACCCAGAAGGACCAGAATGGCCCCGGCCCCGAGGTCGAAATACCTTGCTCCATGGAGGAAGACGCCGATCTGTGCTATGAAAAGTCCCAGAATGAAGAATACCATGGCCATTCCGAGGACGAAGGAGATCCCTATCAGAAAGCCCTCCTTTGATGCTTTTTCTTTTTCGACCTTTTCAGGGGTAAAATCCCCGGAGCTTTTTCTCGACGAGACGATAAAGGTGAAAACCGTGAAAAGAAGGGCTATGGAACAGGGGGAGAAGGAAGTGATGATCCCGAGCAAGAACATACCGACGAAGGAACCCCCGCCCATTGAGTTCCTCTGTCCTTCGATACCCTCCCACTCTCCCGCTTCGACCTTTTCCACCTTCTCCAACATCACATCAGAGGTCTGGATGCCATCCACCTTTCCCTTCCCCATCTGATAGACATGATAGATACCGACGATATACTGCTCCTCATCGAGCAGTAGAAGGGTCGGGTTGGCACTCTCGGAGCCTATGCTCCAGTAATCGACATATTTGCCGGACACGTCAAAAGGTTCATGGTCCTCGATCCAGGTCCAGGTTACATTCACCCCCCACCATTCTTCCGCAAGTTCATATCCGGGTTTGGAGTACTGGTTCTTTCTCATGTTTATGGTTATTATGGTCAGGTTCGGGTCTTCCTCAACTCCTTCGCGGATCTCCAATACCTGCTCCTTCAGTTCCATCTCGCATTCCAGACATAGAGGGTTCTCTATATTGGTGAAATGAAGTATGACCGGCTTGCCCGACAGATCTCTCAATGAAGTCGTATTCGAACCGGGAGTGTCGATAATGAAATCGGGAGCCAAGTCCTTTTCGGTTCTGATATCGGACCAGAACAGATATCCGACACTGCCCACCAGGAAGATGAAAAGAAGGATCAAAGCAATGATCGGGAATACCCTGGAACTCCATTGCATCGGTGTTCAGCTCCAATCATCAACATTCAGGTAGTGGTAGGATATGGCATCTTTAACGTAATTAGTAAGCCATTCTCCTCCGGTAGCTCCTTCTATGCCATGCCATCCTATTCTCTCATTTCCAAAGCCATCCTCAACAATGGTGATCAATATTGTCAGGGGGATGTAATTCGGAGACCCGTTTGGATCGTAGATCTTGAATATTTCGGAGGCTCTTTCATCCACTCCAGATAGGAGATCGAACAGGAAGATTTCATCGCCATGGTTCTTCATTATTCCATCCACACTTTCTTGTTGTTGGATACACGGCATGCAGTTATCGCTGTGAGCGAATACGAGGATCGGGCCATCCTTCAGCCTCTCCTCTATCCATGATGGGTGGCTCACAATATTACCCCGATCGGGATTCTGGTTCGGGTAGGTGGTCCACCAGTCGTTGTCCGATGTGCCAACAGAATTTACCGGCGAATAAGTATCAAGCCATCCTTCCGTTGGCTCCAGGATATGATCGTGGTCATCTTCTCCTTTCCCCGAATAGAAGAAATATATTCCCATCGCGACTATCAAGATAACGGCAACGAACAAAGCCAACAGAGGTAAAAGATCGTTCTTGCCCTTTCCTTTTAAGACCATTTTTTCATGATGGATCTTTCCCATGTGATGTTCTAGATTATTACTTTTCAGACCCTCATGACATTCTGGACATTTTATCCATTCCGCATCCAACAGATCGGGATCAACTTCAAAGGTTTCCTGTTTGCTGGTTCGAGCTTGTTTCTTGACCTTGTTGGCATACTTGCTCAAGGGAGACACTCCTGTTACTTCATTTCCTCTTTATCAATTCCTTTATTTCATCGATGTCGGATGTTTTTCCCGCAAATACTATCTTCCCATCGATGGCAAGAGCAGGGGTCATCATCACTCCCCTGTTCATGATCTCTGTGATGTCTTCTACTTTTTTGATATCTGCCCTTATCTTCAATTCCTTTACCGCTTTCTGAACATGCTTTTCCAGCCTCTTGCATTTCGCACAGCCCGTTCCGAAGATCTCGATCTTCATGATTATTCCTCCGTGGATCACCCATCTCTCGATCTTGTTTTCTTGAAGATGAGTGTTTCAAATATTTTTGAATAGAATAAACGCTGCCCGGATATATTTCTTACGGTTCCAACTTATTTTGAACCGTTTAATATCTCTTGATCATGTCCGGACCTCCCTGGAAAGGATATTTGATCCCTTCTGGCAATGCTTCTCTCCTAGATGACAGTCCCTGTGCAGGAAACAGGTCTTCTTTGATATGTACACCAGAAGCAGCATGGTCGGGACCTCGATGAGAACACCGACTACCGTGGCAAGAGCCGCTCCAGATGATAACCCGAACAGGATCGTGGCCGTCGCGATAGCGACCTCGAAGTGGTTCGAGGCCCCTATCATTGCAGCTGGCGCCGCATCCCGATAAGATAATTTCAGGAGCCTTGCAACCACGAAGTAACCTATCGAGAATATCAACATCGTCTGGATGAACAACGGGATAGAGATCCAGAATATGGTGAGGGGATTCCTGACGATGACATCATCTTTGAAGGAAAAAAGCAGTATCAAGGTGGCAAGAAGCGCGATTATGCTGACCGGTGTGAGATAGTGCATGAACTTTGTCTCGAACCATTCCTTTCCCTTGTATCTTATCAACAGTTTCCTCGAGGCATATCCTGTGGCCAGTGGAAGAGCAACGTATATGCTCACGGACAGAAGAATGGTTTCCCAGGGGATCGGCATCGAGTTCACCCCCAGGAGGAAACCGCCGAGAGGTGCATACAACACCAGCATGGTCAGGGAATTGATCGCGACCATAACCAGTGTCAGTCCGTCGTTCCCTCTCGCAAGGTAACCCCAGACGAGCACCATCGCTGTACATGGTGCTATTCCAAGCAGTATCGCTCCGGAGATGTAGCTTCTCCACAGTTCGACCTCTTCTCCTCCCTTGATCGTTTCCGTCCCATCCAGAAATCCCTTGAAAAGAACACCCAGGAAAATGAAGGCGATGGCATACATGGTGAAGGGTTTGATCAACCAGTTTATGGCTAGGGTCATGAGTACAGGTTTCGGTGTCTTGGCTGCCTTCAATACCTCTCCGAAATCGATCTTCACCATGATGGGATACATCATGAAGAACAGGGCTATGGCGATGGGAATGGATACCTGGTAAAAGGATATGGAATCAAGAGTTGTTGCGACATCCGGGATCGATCTTCCAAGGAGTATTCCTCCGGCTATGCACAGGATCACCCAGATACTGAGATATTTTTCGAATACAGATAGACCTCTACCAGGTGCCATGGACCTTCCTCCGACTGAATTTAAAAGGCATTACAAATATTTTTGAAATACATATCCGTATTCATTCTTTTACCCTTGATGGTTGAAACCATCTCCGGTCAAGCTTTGGCAATGCTCTTTTAATAAATGAAAAACATTTCAGTAAACATGGGTGAAGAAACCGAATGCAGGCTGGATACAGCATGCAAATGCCTGGACCTTCAAAAACCCTCGAAACAAGATTGGCTCGAGATGACCGAAGTGGAGATCCAGGAGGCATCATCCCTTTTCAAATCGTTATCCGATCCCAACAGAATAAGGATCATCGAGATGCTTTCAAAGGATTCCCTGTATGTCTGCCTCATCCAGCATCTACTGGACGGGATCAAATACTCCAAACTCTCGTATCACCTTGACATACTCCGGAAAGAGGGGATAGTGGATTCGGAGAGACAGGGGAATTTCGTCCTGTATTCCCTGACCCGGTTTGGCAGGAAATTGTCATCCGAGATCTTATCTCTGAGGAAGTAGGCCCATTCGGTGCTTTTCGGGTCCTTGGGATGATCCCGGGCTAGAATATGGCCATCATGTTCCCGTAGATGAAACCCGCGATGGTTGAAAGGATGACAACCGTTACAACGTATACACCCGTCCGTTTTATTCCCATTACCTTGGTGATCACTATCATATTGGGTAATGAGAGGGAAGGGCCCGCAAGCAGAAGCGACAGGGCTGCTCCCGGTGACATCGCTCCTGATGAATAACCGAATATCTCGCCGATGATGGGGACCTCCAACAAGGTGGGCATGTAAAGTATCGCGCCGATCACGGAGGCTATGAAGGTGGAAAAGATGGAATTGCTCCCCATCAATGGGCTGATGATATCCGGAGGGATGAAATAGGCAAGGATACCAGTCCCGAAGGTCCCGATCACCAGAATGGGGAAGATCTTCAAGGTGAGGTCCCACGTTTCGCGCCCCCATGTTCTAACCTCCTTCTTCTCATACTTGAATATGAGGACGATACCCACTGCGATGGTCAGAAGATATGCAATGATAACCCTGGTCAGCATGGGTAAGTACCCGGTAGTAAGGATCACAAGGATCCCCACCATCAGAGCAAAGAAGAGGATCGTCCAACCAATATGCCTGCCGTTCTCTTCCTGGAAGAGCATCATTTCACCGTTGCTTTTCTCTTCCTTTCTGAAAACAAAGGCCATTGTTAATCCAACGATCACGGACATGAGAACAGCGGAGACTGCTCTTGCGATCCCGAGGTCATAACCAAGCGCACTGGCCGTATAGAATATCGCAAGCACGTTGATGGCGGGCCCGGCAAAGAGAAAGGTCGTGGATGGTCCGATACCTGCCCCTCTCTTGTAGATCCCGGTGAACAAGGGTATGACAGTACAGGAACATACTGCCAGGATAACTCCGGAAACGGATGCTATGCTGTATGAGACGTACTTCTTTGTCCGGGCACTGAAGTATTTGAGGACCGAAGCCTGTGATACGAAAGCCGAGATCCCACCAGCAATGAAGAATGCGGGGATCAAGCAGGTAATAACATGTTCGCTCAGATAGGAACCCAGAGTGGAGACGCCCGATCCAACCGAATCTTCGAATACGGGTGGGGAATATGATGTCAGCTGGCCTATCAGATAGAGCAGAACGACCACCAGTGAGGCAATGAATGCCAGGGTGACCCACCTGTTCTCGATAAGCCATTCCCTTGCCGACTGTGTGAACCTTTCCATGAACCGGGCCATGACCGAAACCTCTGTTTCAACTATTTTTGAAACACAATCCCCCGGTGTAATATATATTTTACGGTTTCAAAATATTTTGAAATCAATTATTGTCCCGGGAGAGGGACCGAAAGGGAATTCTATCCTGAAGACGTTTATCGAACGGGGTCTACCGAAATGAAGATAGGGATCATCATCTGCGACCGCTACCGGGATTGCGCCGGTGGAAAATGCTTCAGGGCGATGCGGAACAGGGAGGGCGCCTTCGACATCTACGGCAAGGAGGAGGACCTTGAGATAGTGGGCTATACCCGCTGCGGCGGGTGCCCTGGGGGGAATATCGAATACGCTCCGGCGGAAATGATCAAGAACGGAGCGGAGGTCATACATCTCGCAACGGGTCTCGTCGTGGGTTATCCACCCTGCCCTTATATCTCCCACTTCAGGGAATTCATCGAGACGCATTACGATATCAAGGTGGTCATCGGAACCCATCCCGTACCCCAGAAATATTTCATCACGCACAGCAAACTGGGTACCTGGGATGATGAGAAATGGCAGGAGATCATCGAACCCACGATCTGCAACGAGGAAATAAGGAAACGGTATGATTGATATCACAAGGGTCGGTTTTGCAGAAAGGTATGACCGATACCCCGTCAGGCCACATCATGAATGCCCAAAATATATAACATATCGATGGATTTGTACCCTGTGGCAATGCTGCGGAAAGTTTTCTTCAACACAATGGAAGTATATCAGGCCGGTTGGAAGGAACGGTTCCCTGTTCTGTCATCTTCCGCTGACGTATTTTATGTCATCATGACGGATATCTCGGGGGAAGCTCGATGATGCAATAGAAGGATTGTTAATATGGTAAGAATAAGCAAGGAACGATGTATCGGGTGCGGAATATGCGAAGATATCTGCCCTCAGGGGTTCAAGGTCGAAGGTGGAATGGCCCAGATAATTGATGAGAGGGCAACCTGTGTGGAGGATGCTGCCTCAGCGTGTCCGAAGGGAGCGATACTCCTCGATGGGGATAAAGGGTCCAACCGGGGTCAGGAGGGTGTTCGGGAGGTTGACAAAAGCAGGGGAGGAGGTCAGCGCTCCGGTCGTGGTCGGGGGTCAGGAAGAGGAAGCGGAAGAGGCCAGGGGCGCGGGCCGGGAAGACGGGGCAGATGAACAGTTTTTCCAAATTACCGTGGTGAGGTGATGGTCTGGAAGAGATAAGGAAATTGCTGAAACAGATTAAGCATCCCGGGATCGACCTGGACATAGTTGAACTGGGTATGATCGGAAAGATACGTGAAGGTTCCGGGAAGGTTATAATAGAGTTCCGACTGCCTTTCAGGGGAATCCCGAAAAAGCAGATGATAATGGACCAGATAAAGGAAATATTGAATGATCGGGTCGTTGAGGTGAAACCCTGCCTGATGAATAGGGAGCATAAGGCGAGATTCATAGAATTGGCTCAGGAAAATTGGGGGCCGTGAGCGAACTCCCACCCCGATGTCCTTCATGTATTCCGATGTCTGATCAGGCTTTGATGGTGACCTGTTTTTCAGCTTTTATAACAACAAAGGAACCCTCTGAAAGGCCATCTCTTACAGGTTCGACCTCCCTGATATCCTTCGGGTCTCTGAATATGGTTTGGGCATAACGGAAGTCCTTGAATCCCGCTCTTTCAAGGGATTCCTCGACCTCCGCTGCCGAATAAAAAGTGGCATCCCTGTAAAAGGCACTTTGATCCTTGTGCTTTTGGTAGATCATTCCGATCGGGCTTTCACTGTTCACGAACCCAACGATCAGGGACCCGCGTGGTTTCAGGACCCTGAATGCTTCGGAAAAAGCCTGGTCGATATCATCAACAAAGCATATCGTCGTCACCATGAGGGCATGATCGAAGCTGGAATCTTCGAACGGGAGGTTCTCGGCAACCCCTTCCACGATCTCGATCCCTCTCCTTCTCGCGATCCTGGCCATATTCCGGGAGGGCTCCACACCGATCCTGATCCCGAGAGGTTCGGCAAATCGACCGCTTCCAACCCCTATCTCGAGACCGATACCCCTTTCCGGGAGTAATTTTCGTATGGCCTCCATCTCGGATAAATAGACCCATTTGTTGTCCTCGAACCATTGTTCATAATCCGAAGTGTATTCCTCGAAAGGCTCTATCCTTGCCATGTTTCATTTCCCCTTATGGATCATCTCCACCGGCACACCCCTTTCCGATATTGGTTCATTTCAGCGATCTCCCCGCCGGACTGCGGTTAAGATCGATACCCAGTTCCCCGGGGCTCTTTCCAAGGGATAGGCCAACAAGCTGGGTAAGATAAAACACGGGAAGGTCCAATTTCTCTCCGACCATTTCGGAAGCTTTATCCTGTTTGGAATCAAGGACCCTACCTCCAAGAGGGCAAACTATCGACAGAGCATCGAAGCCCCTGTCTTTAACCGCTTTGATCTTCTCCCCTGCTTTGGTAAAGGAGGATTCCCTGTGTGTGATGATGAGAGGCCCGCCGCAGCAGTTCAACTTTTCCGAATAATCGCCCGTTCTTCCGCCGATGGCGGTTATTATGCGCTCCATCTTCATGGGATGTTCGGCTATGTCGGGTCTTTCTGCACCGGTATATCGAACGGTTTGGCACCCGTAATGACATGCGATGTTCAAGTCGAGAGGTTCGATCACCTTTTCCGCTAACGCGGCGGTCCCTACAACGTCGTGGAGTAGGTCCAGTGTCTGGTATATCTTCGCATCTCCCCTGTATTTCAGACCTTCCTCCTCCTCGAGCATTGTAAGTATCCTCTCATTCAGTTCGGCTGACCCTTCGATCCGCTGCTTTGTTTCCTGAAGAGAAAGGTTGCACTGGGGGCAGGGGGTGAATATGTCCAGACCCTTCATCTCGAAGACAGCGATGTTCCTTGCGGACAGATAGGTCTGCATGAAAATGTTGATGTTCTTGAATGGAGCCCCGCAGCATGAGGTGTTTCCAACATCGATGAGTTCTATCCCGAGCTCGGGCAATACCTGTCTGATGCTAATCTCGTAGCCGTACTGTTCGGTTGGCATCACGCAACCAGGGTACAGTCCTATCCTTTTGTTCATACCCGCTCCCCACAGATTTTTTCAATGGCCAATCGTGATATCAATTCCATGAACTTCGACACATCAGAAACACCCTCGATCTCGGGAAGACCGAGTTCACTCCTTTCATGCAAATTTCCCTTGTTATCGAGGACTTCAATATTCTTCTGTATGAAACCGCATGTCATCAGATTCTGGAGCATGGTCTGGTAATCACCAGGAATCGACCTTCCCGATCTCACATATTTGTTCTTCAGCAGGTACATTATCTCCACAGGACTCACATTCTGAGGGCACCTTTCCCTGCATTTGTAGCAGCCAACACACGCCCACAATGCATCAGAATTCACCATCTCCCGAATGAACCCGGACCTGACCGATGCCATGACAAAATGGGGTTGGAGCTCCAGAAGTTTCATCGCTTCACAACCGGAAGTGCATCTGGAGCATTGAAAACAGAGATCGGGAGATCCAAGACCCAGGACCCTGAGCTCTCTTTCAAGTTCTTTGGTATCTGTCTTTACCGGTTTGCTCATGCTGAACAGGTCCGTTATCGATATATTCTCCGTTATCAGCCCACCTCCACATTCGTTCTCCAGGCCACTGCCATTTCGGTCGATACCTTCTGGAGCTTCTCTCCGTCAGGTGACACTATCTCCACCAGTTTCAACCTGTCTTCCGGTATCCCCTTCTCCATGAGTATTTTCCTGGCCTCGCTTATCGTTAATCTTATGACCTCCCCCTCGTCAATGTAGTGATGCAGGGCTTCAGGGCATGACAGTATCATGACACCTCTTGCCCCCATGATGAAAGGATAGATCAGATCATCGACGGTCAGCTGGCAGGAACAGGTCAATCTGATGATCTTCACATCAGCAGCATACTCCCTTCTGGAGGTTCCCGCAATGTCAGCGGCCATGTACCCGCAGGCACTGGTAGCGTAAGCAATGATGGATCCGGGCGCGGTCCCGAGGATACCATCCAGCAGTCCTTTCATCTGTTTCATCGAAAATGATCGAAGCGTTATAGCCTCTTCCGGGCAGACGGAAACGCATTTTCCACAGGTCCTGCAGGACAGATCCACAACCTTGAATTTTTCCCCCTCCGGTACTATGGCATTGTAGTTGCACTCATCAGCGCAATTCCCGCATCCTGTACATTTGTCGGGCTCCACAACGGCGGTTTCCAGATAAATGCTCTTTTTATTCGATCTCAGGAGTGTGGCTACCCTGCTCGCAACGGCACCGGCATCCGTGATACATTCCTGGATCGCTTTGGGGCCCAGGGAAAGTCCGGCCGCATAGATGCCTTCCGTTGGGGTATCGACTGGGGCTATCTTGACATGCCGCGGTATCAGGAACCTGTCCACCCCGCCCGGGATATGTAGTCTCTCCTTCAAACTCTCCATTCCCTCCGCCGGTTCCAGCGAGGTTGCCAGAATTATCAGGTCCGATTCAACCCTGAAAAGTTTGTTAGTCGCTTTATCAAAGACATCGAAATACAATGTTCCATCGGTATGTTCCATTATCTCCGATGGTATGCCCATGATCATTTTGATGTCCTTTTCTCTCATGGTCGCGTAATATTCCTCGTACAATTTGCCGGGGGCCCTTATATCGATATAACATACGTTGATATTTGCTTCAGGGATCTTTGCCCTTAAGATCTTGGAATTCTTTGCCGTATACATGCAGCAGATATTCGAGCAGTATTGATTGTGCCTCCTGTCCCTTGAACCGGCACATTGAACGAATGTAATATTTTCGGGTGTGCGTCCGTCCGATGGGCAGACGATCTTGCCTCCGGTAGGACCGGACGGTGTTATCATCCTTTCCAGTTGGAGTCCGGTAATAACATCCAGGTGTTCAACATTGTATTCGCTATTTGACAGGTCCTTTTGCTTGTAACCCGTGGCGACGACCACCGCCCCGACATTGACCTTGACCATCTCTTCCTTTTCCCCGAGATCGATGGCCCCGGCCGGGCATACCTTTTCACAGATACCGCACACTCCCTTCTGGACATTCAAGCAGGACCCCGCTTCGATGAAGACAGCATTCGGTACGCAGGATTCGAAGGGTAGGTGAATGGCCTTTGTTTTACCTAGGCCAAGATCATATTCGGAGATTATGGTAACGGGACATTTCTCCGTGCAGATCCCGCAGGAAGTGCATTTATCGGTATCAACATATCTCGGGCGTTTTTGCACGGTTACCTGAAAATCTCCGGGAGTTCCAGAGAGATCGACAACTTCCGAAAGTGCCATCAGATCGATCAAAGGATGGGCCTTCACCCTGTTCATTATGGGGGAGACTGTACACATTGCGCAGTCATCCGTGGGGAAGGTCCTTCCGAGTCTGGTCATATTCCCGCCGATGGAGGCTTCCCTCTCGACCAGATGGACCTTGAACCCTTTATCCGCAAGTTCCAACGACGTATGCATGCCGGAGATTCCAGCTCCTATTACAAGGGCTTCCTGGATCACTGGCACTTCTGCGGTTTCTATGGGTTCGTGTTTCTTCACCTTTCCTATCGCACCGTTGATGAGGGATAATGCCTTTTTCGTACCCTCCCTTATATCAGAGTGTACCCATGAACAATGTTCCCTGATGTTCGCCATCTCCCACATGGAGGGGTTCAACCGCTTCTTTATGCAGTTTTGAAATATATCACCGTGATGGATCGGCGAACAGCTTGCAACAACGACCCGGTCTATATCCTCGGCATCTATGGTCTCTATGATATGGTTCTGACCGGATTCCGAGCAGAGGAACATGTGGTCCTTTACCACAAGTTCCCCTCTCTTTCCCAGCTCTTCCTTCAATCCTTCAATATCCACGGTACCTGCTATGTTATCGCCGCAGTGGCATATGAAAACCCCTATCTTCGGCATGTCTTCACTTTTCCTCTTTTGATGTTGTCACCGACAGATCATCGGTATGAATTATTCTCCATTTCCGGATATGTATATTCGTACTCTACCTGAAATGCTCCTCCATACGGTCGAATGCTTTGTCTATCTCCGAATGGGGAACGCAGAACGAGAACCGGGCATGCCCCTCGCCGTTCATCCCGAATTCAACCCCCGGTGTCGTCGAGACCCTGGCCTCCCTGAGCAGGTTCCTGCAGAACCTCGTTGAATCTTCAGAGCCCTCGGCAACGATCCTCGGGAACATCAGGTAAGCTCCTGTGGGCCTCTGGTAATCGAACACATGATCCAACGCATCCAGACGCTTGCACATGTGGTCACGCGCCGATCTGTAATGCTCCCTGAACTCATCTATGCAGTCCTGCGGTCCCTCCAGTGCCGCAAGGGCGGCATACTGGGAGGCCACCGGAGCACATATGGCGAGGGGTATGTGTGCTTTACTTATCTGCGGGATCAGCAAGCTGTCGGCATGAAGGTACCCGATCCTCCAGCCGGTCATGGCATAGCTCTTCGTGAATGTGAAGCTGCTCAGGGTCCTTTCCTTCATTTCCGGGATCGATGCAATGCTGAAATGCTTGAAACCGTCATAAGTGAAATACTCGTAGGCCTCATCGGTGATCACGAAGAGGTCGTTCTTGATCGCCATGTCCGCAAGCCCCCTCAACTTTTTCTCCGTATAGACCGCGCCGGTGGGATTGTTGGGTGAGCAGTACATTATCGCCTTTGTTCTTGGAGTGATGGCCTTCTCTATGGCGTCGAGGTCGAGGTCGAACCCTCTCTCTTCCACGGTGGGAACGAATACCGGTCTTCCGGAGGCAAGCTCGACCTGCCTTATATGTGTCGAATACGTCGGTATGGGGAATATCACCTCATCACCCGGGTCAAGGACGGTCATCACCGAGGCTGCAAGACCTTCTATGGCACCTATGGTGACAATGACCTCGTCCTCGGTCGAATCTATCCTGTTATTCCTGTGCAGTTTCTCCGATATTGCCCTTCTCAACTCCAATATTCCAGCGCTCGAGGAATAACCCCCCGCCCTGCCGTTCTCTATGGACTTTATAGCGGCCGCCTTGATGTGCTCGGGGGTGTCGGTCGTCGGTTTTGCCCAGGAGAGGAATGCGACATCATCGATCTGACGGGAAAGCCTGGTCATTTCATGTATGGCAGAACCCGGGATATCCCGGACCCTTTTCGAGATCCTGTCTTCCATTCTCAAGATATCATCTCCATAAAATATCATCTAAAGGAACTTTCTCCTGTAAAAGGTCGTACCGCCGTGGTCCATCCTCGTCAGTTCTCCCCTAACGACCATGTCCTCCACAAGCTGCCAATCATCCCCTGACCTTTCTAGCATCTCCCTGACGCTGTCTTCTCTCATGGGATGAACGGATGTTATCGCTATGATATCGCTTTTTATATCTCCCGTATATGTGAAATCCCCGTATTCCTTTTCCGTTAGCGGGACCACGCGGAGCTTCCTGGATGAGTATTCCTTTATGACCTTCAAGATGGTGTCATCGGAGGGAACCTCCACCCAGTTCTCCGAGGGAGGTCTTATGGGAACCGTGATATACGCTATCTCCGGGTCGAGCCCACATATGAATCCGGCCGTCACCTCGATCGAAACATTGGAATCGTTGACCCCATTGACGAGCATCGTCTCGGTGATCAACGAGCCATTGAATAAGTCCGAGAATTCCATCAGACCCTCCTTGATCTCATCCAAAGTGATCTTACCATGAGGCCTGTTGACCTTTCTCCAGGTATTCTCATCCATCGAATCTGCCTTGACAGAAACCAGATCTGCTCCGGACAGCTCTCCCCTCACTATCTCATCACCCATCAATGATGAGTTGGTTATCACTGCAACCGGGTAACCCAGATCCTTCACCATCTCTATCTCCTTTCCGAGATCGATATCCAATGTGGGCTCCCCGTCAGGGACAAAGGTCAGATGATCGATACGATCCCCCATCTCCTCCACCGATCTTACCTGTGCTTCCACATCATTGTATACTTTCTCCGGACCGTAGAATCTCCTTCTGTCGATCTGCATGTCCCTGGTCCTGCCAAGCTGGCAGTATATGCATGAAAAACTGCAGTACTTCGGGGGAATATTGTTTATTCCCATACTCCTCCCGAGCCTTCTTGACGGCACGGGTCCGTAAGCGATCTTTTCTGTGGATATCAAGATATTACCCTCTATTCATTTCTCCTTTACCGATCATAACCTGAGGTCCATCCCGGCAGCGCATTTTCTGGCATTCGAGGGGAACCGTTCAAGGATCTCCTTCTTTCGTTCCGTGCAGTGGCAGGGAAGTATCAGAGAGAGACCTTCAAGATCCCCGATCTTGTCGAAACCGTGGAAACCCCCCATGACCCCTCTCAGCTTGCCGAACTGCCCGGCATACCTGAGGATAACATCCAGGCCAGGATGGGAGCAGCCAGTGATCACCATGAGGCCACCCTCCGTCCGAACAACCAGTGCCTGTTCCTTCGTGCGGTCCCCCAGTTCTCCAGTAAGATATACCCCGTCTATGATCTCCTCCGGACCGTCGACCTCATGGAGTATGGCTTGTTCGGATATCTCCCTCTTGAGGCGTTTAGAGAAAGCCATGGGGAGATACACATCTGCTTTCGGGTGAAGGACACGGGTAAGTCCTCCTATATGGTCCCAGTGATCGTGAGAAAGCACGATGACGTCGAGATCCTCCTTTTTTACTCCTGCTTTTTTCATGTTGTACATCAGTTTCCTCCCGTCCCAGCCGGTGTCGAAGAGTATCCTTTTTTCACCATGTTCGATCAGACAGGAGAATCCCCAACCTTTCCTGAACCCTTCCATTGCTTCGTTATCGTAAAGTACGGTTACCTTCATTCAGGATCGCCTCCGAACCTTCTTTTCAGATAATAGTTCGAATATATTGCCCCCAATGGATTGTGTGCCAGCACGCGGTCCTTAACGGCAAGTGTGGTGACTGGGGCCTCTGAATGCTCGGTGAACAATATGTCATGCCCCATGCAAAGGCCCAATATCACGTTCAACCGGGTATTCTCGCTGTTCAATACCATGGCCTGTCCGATCGGATCGCACATGGCCTCCATCCCTTCACCGCTGTGAAGTCTCTCCAGTCCGAACTCGTCCTTGTCGATGCCGCAGACCTTGCAGCATACCGAATGGACCTCGAAATCCTTCTCGAGTATCCTGTGAATGGTTCTGGCCTCCTTTTCCATTCCTATGCAGAATGCTATTCCGATCTTCTGATAATCCATTCCCTTTGCGTAAAGGATGAGTTCTTCCAGACGGGTCTTTTCCATGTAGTATCTTGATTCTATCGAGGTGGAGACCTTCATGGACCGAAGTTCATCTCCGGTGTAGAGCCTCATGGCCTCCTTCTTAAGCTCCACACAGTCTTTCCCCTTGTAACAATCCTTGCTGTCACAGTATGCGCACTTCAAAGTCTCAACGCTCCTTTGCCCGGTAATCGGATATGGCCTTCCGGAGTGAGTCGGAAGCGAGTTTGGCGCAGTGCCTGTTCTCTTCCGGAAGGCCACCCAGTTCATCAAGAATGTCTTTGGCGGTGATATTATTGGCATATTCAAGGCTCCTTCCCAGCACAATCTTTGTCGTGATGCTGCCGCATGCGATGGAGGAGCCGCACCCATCTGTCATGAACCTAATATCCTCTATCCAGCCGTCCTTGATCCTTAACGAGAATTCCATGGTATCCCCGCAGGGGCCCGTTATGGATGCCAGGCAGTCGGGATCCTCTATCCGTCCCAGGTTTTGGGGCTCCATCGCTTCCTTCAGGACCCTTTCCGTGAACCTTCTTTTTTCATCCTTCCTTATCCTGTTCTCCAGCTCGTCGGCTATCCCGTCGAGATCAAGATCTTTCATGACAGGGCCTTCTCGATCTTCTTCCAGATATCCCTGATGTTTCCGGAAAGGACCCCATCCGAAAATTCAATGACGGTCTTACCAGCCATCATCGCTTGTGTGGCGTTTTCATCGTAGGGTAGTTTGCCCGCAACCTCTATTCCCTCGGCCTGGCAGAATTCCATTATTCTTTCGGTGTTCTCCAGATTGATATCGAATTTGTTGATGCATACCATGGAGGGAATCCTGAAATGTCTTGCAACCTCTATTATCCTCCTGGAATCGTGTATCCCGGAGAGGGTGGGCTCGATCACAATGAGCACCATGTCGACCCCTGTTATGGAGGCTATCACGGTGCATCCGGTTCCCGGAGGGCCGTCTATTACGATCAGGTCCTTTCCATGCTCCTCGGCAACGGTCCTGGCCCGCTCCCTGACCAGTGCCACCAGTTTGCCGGATGCCTCCTCACCCGCGTGGAGCTTTGCATGGACCAGGGGCCCGAACCTGGTGCTCGAGATGTAGGCCTCCCCCGCCTGCCTCTCCACCATCTTGATCGCCCCCACCGGGCATACGAGTTCACATACGGCACAGCCCTCGCATTTTTCCTGATGCAATGTATTGTCCGGGTCGAAAGCCCCGTATCTGCAGTTCTCAAAGCATTTTCCGCAGTTGATGCAGATGTCATCGTTCTTGGTGGCTATGTTCAGACCGTGGAATGTCTCCCTTCTCTGGATCTCAGGGTCAAGGAGTATGTGCATGTCGGCCGCATCCACGTCCGCATCGGCGGTGACATGGTTTCTGGCTAGGGCGGAAAAGGATGCTGCCAGTGTGGTCTTTCCGCATCCGCCTTTACCGCTTATAACGGTCAATTCCCTGACCATCATACCATCCTCCCGATCCTTTCATACAACTCCTCGAATATCTTCCGGTAGCGGGGAAACACCTCCACCATGGGGGTACCATTGGAATATGCCTTTGCTATCTCCAGGTCATTTGGTATCCTAGCCAGCAGTGGTATTTTCTCCTCACTGCAGTATCTCTCCACCTGATCATCCCCGATGCCGTCCCTGTTCACGACCACCCCGAAGGGTATGCCGATCTCCCTCACCACGTCCACGGTAAGCTTCAGATCGTTGAGCCCGAAGGGAGTGGGTTCGGTTACAAGTATGCAGAAGTCCGAATCCCTAATGGCTTCCACCGCGGGACATGCGGTTCCCGGGGGTGAGTCGAATATGGTCACCCCTTCATTTTTGGCCAATCCCTTGAGTTCCCTTATGATGGGGACCCCGAAGGGTTCGCTGATATCAAGCAGACCGTGGAACAGTGTTCGCTCCGGGTTGTGTTCCATTATCCCTATGCGGTGTTCCCTCTCCGATATTGCGTTCACGGGGCAGATAATTTTACAACCACCGCATCCGTGACAGAGCTCTTCGAAGAACAGCAGTTTCTCGCCGATCACCGAAATAGCGTTGTACTGGCAGAATTCTGCGCATTTTCCGCAGTATGTGCACTTTTCAAGGTCGAACTCCGGGGCAGGGATGGAAACCTCCTTGAGTTTCTTCATGGGTCCCGGAAAGAAGATATGACTGTTCGGTCCCTCGACGTCGCAATCTATCAGCACCGAACCTCCGGTGCTCAGGGCGAGGTTGGTTGCTATCGTGGTCTTACCTGTCCCCCCCTTTCCACTGGCAACGGTTATTCTCACATTCAAGCCCCTGTCAGTGATGGTGGTGACCGTGTCCGTCCCCGGTCCCTTCTCCTCTGAAAGCATGCTGGTTGCAGGCGGTCTCGTCCGTTGCCTGGGTCAACCTTCCCTCGTTGAACATTCGTATCGCATCCCTGACAGTGCCGGAAGCACCCACGTACACCATTATCCCCGACTGCTCGAAGAGTCCTATTGCCCTTCTTCCGAGACCTCCGCACAGCATCACCTCGGCACCCGTTCTCGAGATCATATCAGGAGCATACCCCATCCCCCCCATGTGCATGGTATTGTTCTCGATGACGGTCACCTCGTCGGCATCCGGGTCAACAATTGTGTAAGTGGGTACCCGTCCGAAATGCTCACCGACGATCTCATCCATTCCTCTATTGCCCATTGTTGGTATGCAGAGCTTCATCTTTCTCACCTTGTTCACTCTTTCATTCCCGAATGGGACTCCACACTCGGGTCGTTTATCTCCTCGAGCTCACCGCGTCCGTATTTCTCGACCATTTCCCTTACGGTGCCGGTTGCCCCTATGATCACCTTTATTCCGGAGGCCTTCAACGCCTGGAAGGCATTCGGCCCCACATTCCCCGTTATCAGCACGCTGGCACCCGATCTCGATATGGTCTGTGAAGCCTGTGGTCCGGCTCCGCCCATGGCCATGGAACTGCCGTTCTCGACCGGTTGGAATTCCATGGTCTCCGGGTCCACGATCAGGAAGTACCTGCATCTACCGAATCTCGGATCCGTCTCCGAGTTGATCTCCTTTCCTTTGGATGTCACTGCTATCTTCATTTTCGATTCTCTCCTTTTATCTTTTGGATGTCATTCAGCTGGAAACTTCTTCCCTCATCAACGGGGACCCGCACTGCGGGCATTTCCTTTCAAAACATGGAACCCCCCTTTGATGAGGCTCTTTGTGGCCGCATTTCGCGCATACGCAGGAACCGCCGGGCCCCATACCGTATTCACCCTTGGTATTTTGCATTGGATTCACTCCATTTTTTCCTGTATCCTGTCAAGTATATCGAACAACGGCCCGACGGATACGGAATCCTTCTCCTTCAGAACCATGGGGATACCCTCATCTCCGCTCAGGACCATTTCAGGATCGATCGGCAGCCTTCCGAGGAAGTATGCGTTCATCTCCCTTGCTGCCGCCTCCCCTCCTCCTTTCTTGAACAGGTCTATCGTCTTCCCGCAATGGGGGCATGTCATTCCACTCATGTTCTCGACCACACCCAATACAGGCATGTCGAGCTTCCTTGCGAAGTTCAGGGCTTTCCTGGAATCGAGCAGGGCGACGTCCTGGGGTGTTGTGACTATCAGAGCCTGGGCCCCTTTGATCAGCTGAGCTATGCTCAGGGTCTCATCTCCCGTTCCCGGGGGAAGATCGATCACGAGATAGTCAAGATCGCCCCACTGGACATCGCCCAGGAACTGATTGATGAGCTGGATCTTCATTGGCCCCCTCCAGATAACGGGGGATTCGGGGTCGGGAAGGAGAAATGACATGGAGATGGCTTTCAGGTTATCCGTGACCTTGAGGGGGATCATCCCGAGTTCGTTGTATTCGAGGCTCATGCCCTCTATACCGAGCATCTTCGGAACATTGGGTCCGTGTATGTCGACATCCATAATTCCGACGCTCTTTCCTTTTCTGGCAAGACCGCTTGCGATGTTCACAGCAACGGTGGTCTTTCCGACCCCGCCCTTGCCGCTCATCACCACGATCTTGTTCCTGATGCGGGAGATGTTCTGTTTGATCCTCTCCTGCTGTTGCTCCATCTCTCTCATTCTATCGCTGTCCTTCATGTTCATCACTGCCTGGTAATCGATGATCTATGACCGGTAGACCGTTCATTCTTCATCTGTTTTATCGAGCTCCTCTATTCGCTTCCTGATCCCTTCAAGCTCCGTTTCCATATCCTTGACGATGCCTTCCAGATAATTTTTCTCTTCCTCCCTGGAAGGTTCTCTCTGGTATTGTTGGATGTTCGGACGCTGTGGCGGCATTCTGTTGGGTGGATCATCGATGAACCATCTTCTTCCCCTTCCGAATCCACCCCCTCTCGGTCCACTGTACATGGGGTGGTATCCTCCGCAGTATCCAAATCCCCTTCCTGTCATGGGGCCTCTGCCCCACGGACCCGTTCCGTCTCCTCCTGGCATCTCACCACCTCCCCCTTCCGAAGAAGAAGCTTCTCCTAAACGGTCTGAAACCGAAGAACCTCCCGAACCTGGGAGGCCCGTAGAACCTTCTTCCGTATCCGCCGCCTCTTCTTTCCATGGCATAGTTTCCGTATCCATGGGCACTGCTCCCGGAGCAGTATCCGAGTCCTCTTCCTGTCATGGGGCCTCTGCCCCACGGCCCTGTCCTGTCACCTCTTGGCATCTTCATCACTTACCTCTTTTTTGTCTGCGGGAGAACTACCTGCAGCGGTCCCGGTGATCTGAAGGGCACACCCGTGGGACAGCGCGTAGGCGACCTTCTTCCTCGCGGAATTCAGATCGCTCCAGAGGGACCTTCTCGAGATCCCCATGTTAACAGCCGCTTCCTCCTGGGTGAGTCCCTCGTAATCCACGAGCCTCAAAGCCTCGATCTCCGGATAGCTTATCTCCACGATCTCCAGGTTCCACATGGGGACTCCTGCAGGTTTGAAGAATGTCACCTCAGGGATCATCTCAATCAATCTCGCGGCCCGGTATCGCCCGTGTCTCCATCGCATGTAGTTGCTCATATGAGAAGTAATATATAAACTCTTTGCACTATGATGCAACTAAAACCTTTCTCAAAATATTTTTCATGTAGTGAGACCGAACCCCCCCGAACGATAACACGCATTTGATGTCCATAAGGGAAAAAGAATAAATCGGGAGATTATGCTAGAGCTTTCATTATGGGAAGCGGATCGAAGCTTGACCGATGCACCCATGAATATATGGGGACCGTTGAGGACATTCTTTCACACCCCGATCTCAGGTTACTCGAGGGGATGTCGAACCACGGCTCCACCGATCTGATGGAGCACAGTCTGAACGTTTCAACGACCTCGTTCAGGCTCTGCAGGGGTATGGGGCTTGACCATCGGTCCGCTGCAAGAGCAGGGCTTCTGCATGATCTCTACATGTATGATTGGCGCAAGGGAGAGGGCCCCCCTCTTCACGGCTTGAGACATGGGAGGATAGCGCTCGAGGAGAGCAGGAAGCGGTTCTCCCTCTCCGGCAAGGAGGAGGATGCGATCCTTCACCACATGTGGCCCCTGACCCCCGTTCCCCCGACCTCGCCCGAAGGCCTCGTAGTGTGTCTATTAGACAAATATCAGGCACTGAGGGAGATACTCATCGTTGAGAAGCCGATCTCCGAAGAGGTCGTCGGGAAAACATCAGGGTCACCATCACCCGGTAATGGAAATTCCTTCAGGAACCATATGAAGGACGTTCTCATAATCGCATCAAGGTTCAAGGCTCTGCTGACCGGTTGAATCATCACAGTATGTGTCAGATCTCCCTGCCATTCCAGCAGTAGAGACAGAGGTCCTCCTCCGGAAGTCCGATGGCCTCGATCATGTCATCTATCCTCTGGTATTGAAGTGAATCGAGTCCCAGGTCCTTCGCGATCCAATCCACCATCTTCCCGTATTTCTCGCTGTCGGGGTCCAGGTATTCTGAGACATCCTCGATATCAACTCCTTCCAGCTCCCTGACGGCCCTTCTTGCCACAAGCTCCGATACGCTTCTGGTTGATAACATGTACTTGCAGGGGAACATGAGCGGAGGGCAGGCGGGCCTAACATGCACTTCCCTGGCTCCCGCCTTTCTCAGCTTGTTCATGGTGTAGTTCTTCAGCTGGGTCCCCCTGACGATCGAATCCTCGCAGAGTATTATCCGGTTCCCCTTTATGGTCGCCTCGTTTGGTATCAGCTTCATGGTTGCGACCCTGTCCCTCTCCTCCTGTGTCAGGGGAGTGTAGCTTCTCCCGTATCCCGGTGTGTATTTCATGAGCACTCTTCTGTACGGGATGCCCGATTCCATGGCGTAGCCGATGGCGTGGGCCGTTCCCGAATCAGGGACCCCCGAGACGAGGTCTGCCTTGACCTTGTCCCTCCTGGCAAGGTATGCCCCGGAGTTCTCCCTCACTATTTCAGTATTGATCCCTTCGTAGGAAGCAGCGGGAAAGCCGGTGTATATCCACAGGAAAGAGCAGATCTTTTTCTCCTCGTTCCCCTCTCTCAGTATCCGCGGGCCCTCACCGTCTATCATTACGATCTCTCCCGGAGCCATGTACCTGAACATCTCGAACCCGAGGTTCGGGAACGCGCTGCTCTCGCTTGATACCGCCCATCCCTCGCCGTCGGTCCCTATGACCAGGGGACTTGTGCCCTTCGAGTCCCTGGCGGCAATGATCCCTTCCGGTGTCAGAACCAGAAGGGTTGCTGACCCGTCGATGATCTCCCACATGGTCTCTATTCCCTCGGGGATCGTTTCCCCCTTGTTAATGAGATTTGCCACCAGGTCCGCCTGGTTGATATCACCGTGATACACTTCCGCGAAGCTGGTCCCCTCGGATATCATCCGGTCCTTCAATTCATCCTTGTTGATGATAAGTCCGTTCAGGCTTACCGCAAATGGACCGAATTTCGATAAGAAGGTCAGAGGCTGCGGGTCCTTGTCGGAAAGGACGCCTATCGCCCTTGTCGTCCGAATGGTTCCGATATCATCCTGGAACTTGGATTTGAACTGAGTGTTCCCTATCTCGTGGATCTTCTTTATGGGGTCACCTTTCTCATCGATGTATGCGATGCCTCCGTATTTCGTTCCCAGATGGCTGTGATAGTCCGTGCCGTAGAATACCTTGGATATGCAGTCCGTTGAGCTTACAACCCCGAAAAGTCCAGTCATTTTATCCGAACCCCCGTTCAGGAATTCTATCTTGATAGATTAAACTATTTCAAGAAGGTGACAGGGAAGTGTGACATATGTGTCCTGACCTGACAGCAATATATAAATACTACCATTTTGAAGTTATGTGTTTTCCCGTGTTATTTATAAGGTCGCAGATGCAAATACCATGCAGGCACAAGTAAGGATGATGCAGTGATGGAATAAGAACCGGAAAGCTTCGTCATTCGAATGCGCTCCGGTTCGAAACGAATTGAAAGATCACGGTCCAGACACGGTGCCGTCGAGCGCCACGAAGGGGCGTTATGACATAAATCCCTTGGAAAGGAGGTATGAAAGATGTCTGTAAAAATAAGGAAGCGGAATGGCCGATACCAGAAGCTGGAAAGGTCCAAGATAATGTCCTCTCTTCAGAAGGCAGGGCTCGAGTCCAGGAAGGCAAAGGTCATGTCGAGAACGATGGAAGTGGAAGAAGGAATGACCACCGGGGAGATCAAGTACAAGGTCTACGGACTCCTCAAAAGGATGGACCCGAGGGTTGCCGAAAAGTACTGGACGACCAGAGGGTTCAAGGTCAACGAGGAGATCCTCGAGGTGGACGGGAACGCGATAATATCGGAAAAGACCATGAAGGACCTTGGACTGCATGTCGGAGAACCCATCGATATATACAACGGAGAGAAGTTCGAGACCTTCAGGGCATACGAGATCTCCCACGATGGAATATATCCCGGGAACATATACATCAGCCAGAATGATATGCTCGATATCGGGATCCATCCCGGGTCGAGGATCGCAGTGAGAAAGCACGGGGCAGCAGCCTGAACAGAGATTGGCCGGGCGACCCGGGCCCGGCCGTTCCTCTTTTCCGTTTTTCCGATCCCTCACCGTACCCTGGAAACACATCACTTTTTTGATCACCAACCGGGGGGAGGATATCCTTTTCATCAATGTGGCGGAGTATTGATAGCTCTCGACAGACCTTTTCGGAGGCATCGATCGAACACACGGGCACACATGTCTTCCCATAGATCGGTATATGAGCGATGACCAAGACTTAAATATGAAAAGTATAATGCTCCCTCCCAACTCACCGGAGTAGATGCTACATGGCAAGGATGCACGCTAGGAGAAAGGGCAAGTCCTCGTCCACGAAACCCTTCAGGACGGCAAAGCCTGATTGGTTGGAGGTCGACAGAAAGGAGATAGTTGACCTCATAGTGGAACTCTACAACAAGGGACACTCCACCTCGATGATCGGTATCGAGCTCAGGGACATCCATGGCATCCCCGATGTAAAGACCGCTCTGGGCCTGTCGATGTACGACATACTTAAGGGTAATGGCGTCGAGATGGAATATCCCGAGGACCTCACCAATCTCATGAGGAAGGCCGTGAGGATGCACAGGCACATGGTGGAGAACCACAAGGATGTCCACAACAAGAGGGCCCTGCAGCTCACCGAGGCGAAGATCCGGAGGCTTGGAAGGTACTACTCCAGCAGAGGGCTCCTGCCCGACAGGTGGAGCTACAGGCTGGACAAGGCCAAGCTCATCGTCGCAGAGTGAGTTCGATCTTACCCTCATTCCTCGAGACCCCGGGTTATTTATACCCTCTTTCATTTAACTCATCCAGCAGTTCTAGAGTGGCTACCATGGATGATCCCCTGAAATGGATGAAGGTCCCGGAACCTCTGGTATCGAGGTTGGGAGATGCGGCTGCCCTGATCGAATCGACCAGAGGCCCCATCAGGATAATTTCACATTACGACGGGGACGGCATATGCTCCGCCGGCATAATGGCCAAGGCAGTCTCACGGATGGGAAAGAGGTTCCATGCGACCATGACCAATGTCCTGAACGATGATGAGATAGCTTCCCTGGAGGGTGGTTTCGAGCTTCTCGTAGTGACGGACATGGGATCAACCCTTGCACCCGAGATATCAGGAAAGGTCATAGAACTTCAAGCCCGCTGCATCATCCTTGACCACCATATCGTTGACGGAAGGAAGAGCCCGTATTCCATCTCCGACGGAGGGGGGGTTATCGAGATCAACCCCAGGTTCCACGAGATAAACGGGACATCGGGATGCTCCGGGTCGACCCTTTCTTTTTTGATGGCCGTGACCATGGACCCCGGTAACCTCGATCTATGCATATTCTCCCTTGCGGGGTCGCTTGCGGACCGACAGCACGTTCCCGCCTTTTCCGAGCTGAACCTGGGTATCCGGAACCTTGCTCTGGAGAACGGGTACCTCGAGGCATCCAACGGGATGCCCTTCTCGGGTCGGAACATGTTGGAGGCCTTGTTGACCTCGAACGATCCATTCATCGACGGTCTATCCGGAAAGGAGGAGGCGGTCGGATCACTCCTGAACCAGATGGGAATTGACCCGGAACAGGGCGTCCGGGATGTTGACCCCGAGAAGATGAAGGTCCTCCAGTCGTACCTGTACGTGAAATTACTGAAGGACGGAGTCAAGCCCCAGCTGGTCCATGAACTCTTCAGGGAGGAGTTCTATTCCGGTGTATACGGGCCGCTGCAGGACCTTGCCTATGCCATCGACGGCTGTGGTCGATACGGGAAGACCTCCCAGGGTTTCTCCGTTGTGTGGGGGAGCATGGAGGCATACGAGAAGGCTCTCAGGGAGAGATTCGAGTACAAGCGTCACATCAACGAGCTTCTGAGGCGTCAGAAGGACAGGGGCGTGGACGATATGGAGCACATCCAGTGGTTCGTTCTCGAGGAGGAGACCCTGTCCGGTACGATTGCCGGATTGGGTCACAATTACCTTTTCGATCACAACAAGCCCATGCTCGCACTGGCGAAAGGTGATAACGGGACGATGAATGTCTCTTCAAGAGGGGACAGAGAGCTCTGCAGAAGAGGGTTGGACCTCGGGACGGTCATGAGGGAAGCCGGCAGGATGAACGGGGGCGGTGGCGGGGGCCACGATGTCGCGGCAGGGGCCCACTTCCCCGAGGAGAACATGGAATCCTTCCTTGATATGTGCGACAGGCTCGTCGGGGAGCAGATGAGAAAGAAGAGGTAGGTGGAAAAAGATGGAGAAGAAGGTCGGGGCCCCTACATCAATTACACTTTCGATATCCTTTGACGACGGGAAGGAAGCGAAGAACGCTGCCCGGGCACTTCGGGTCGATGATGACGAATTCGTGGAGACGGTTCTCGAGGGGAATGTGGTGAAGGGCATGGTGAAAGCCGAAACGATAGAAGGGGCCCGGAGGGCGGCGGATGACTGGCTTGCGTGTTTGAACGCCATTGTCAAGGGATCGGACAATTGATCTGTTTTCCATTGATCCATACGTTTGTTCCATGGAGAGATCCAAAGTTCGATCGAAGCCTGCCTCGATCGAGATATTACTCGATATCTAGATATATTCACGGATATTTACATGACAGGGGGATGAGATGTCTGTAAGATCAGGTGGAAGGAAGCGGATCGATGAGGGCAAGGTCAAAAGAAGGAAGCTAGCGGGGTTCATATCCCTCCTCGTCGGACTGCCTAATTTCATTCTTGCCATCGCTATGACCTTTGGCGGGATCGCAGTTACGATCATCCTCGGGGTGGTTGCGTTCGGATTGATGAATGACAGGGGTGACGGCGGGGGGATCGAGTCGTTGTGCATTGTTTTCGTTCTGATCCTTGTGATCGTTGGTATCGTGCTTGCGATCCTGTTCACCATAATATCGTTCATATTCGCCGTTGGTATAGGGGGCCAGACAATAGGGGGATGGTATGCGATCAAGGGGAAGCACTACGGAAGGTCGGTGACATTGATACTTATCGGATCCATTGTTTCCATATTCGCAGGGCTCGGTCTGATCGGCTTCGGGGCCCTCGGGAAGATGGATGATTGGCTGAGGGTGGTGTTGTTCCTGCTAGGGGGATATGATGTGCTTGCTTTCTTCCTGACCCTTGTCAGCTTCGTGATGTTGCTCGGGACGAAGGAGACCTTCGAGAAACCCGTGAAGAAGGAGAAGAAGAAAAAGAAGGGAGCTAAGAAGAAATGATCTCTTAGCAATGTAATTTCTCAAGGTGCGGCAATCTTGTCCTGATCGAACTGTAGTTCGTTCTGAACAACGATACGAACATTGTATCCTTCTCCAGCTACAAGATCAATAGGTGTAGGGGTGCTCATCACTGACCCTGCTGTTATCTCCATCACCGGAAGGTCAACATGCTGATTGTCTATGTAAACGTTCATTATCGAAGTCCTGAGAGGGTCACCGTTGAGGGTGGAGATGTAGATCCGGTCCTCTGAACCGGAGAGGGTAACGCTGAACATGTAATGATCGGGGTGATCCGTGTTGCCGTCACCGAGAAAAGAGAAGACCCACAGAGATACCACTCCCGCCATGACCAAGGTGATCGCGACTATCAGGATCACGGCTATAACGGGGGAAACACCCAGATGAGAGATATCTTCCTTACGGGTCAATAGGACCACTACCTTTCCCCAGTCTATAAAAATCTTTGTTCAAGATTAGAAAAAAAGTGGATTAGAATAAAAATGGTATTAGAACCAGAGAAAAAATAAAAAAAATGGGCCCCCGAAGGGGGGCAAAATCCAATCAACTAAGCTTTTGCAGAAACGTCTGTATTAAGAACAACTGTTTGATCTTCTATTATTACAATTTTCACATTATAATCATTGCCAGCTGTCACAGTGTTGTTCAGGGCAAAGGTCTGAGAAAGACCGGCATTAGTAGTTCCTGTAAATGTGATTTCATCACCATTACAGATAATTTTATATTCTGACCAATCGATATTGCCCTTTAGAGGAGTTATAGTAAGGGTTCCATCACCGGCATCAAGCTCCATATCTACGCTAAGTGTTTTAACAGAATCACCGGCATCCTCGGTGAAGCTCTGCGCCCAAAGGAATACGACACCAGCCAGAACAACCGTGATCGCTACCATCAGGATCACGGCGATGACGGGTGACACACCCAAATCGTTCTTCTTCATTGCCTTCATGTTTAGTCCTCCGTGCTCCACTTGGGAACACGATTTAATCAGTTCAAGGTTTGGTATTTAAAGATTGCTGCAATTTTAGCATAAGTATGGGATATCCCAATTGGAATAATTGGGGTATTTTAAGCAATCATTAAATATACAAGATCAAAAACGGGAATATTGCGAATCATCGCTAAGAACAGGAAAATGAACATCCGGATGTTTGTATGCATATGTACGATAAAGGGCTATTGTCTTGATACCATTGGTGATGGAAATACATTGAAGCAATTCTTTGATCACTGCTGAATGATGATCAATAATAGGTTAGGTGCCCCGGTCGGGATTCGAACCCGAGTCAGAAGCTCCGCAGGCTTCCAGGATATCCAGGCTACCCTACCGGGGCATGATTTGTAGGGGGAACGTAGTGAACCCTATAAATCCTTCGAGTGTAGCCTTGCATTTACACCCGTGAGGAAGGGGTGGAATGGGGGTAAACCCCCCGAAGGAGATCGAAGATCGGATGAGGGGTGACGGATGTGGATTCTGTTCCTTTCGGGGAAAGGAACAGCAGGATATCCAGGCTACCCTACCGGGGCATGATTTGTAGGGGGAACGTAGTGAGCCCTATAAATCCTTCGAGTGTGGCTTTGCATTCACGAACACAATTTTCATTGAAAAAATGATATGGGCCCCCGGATCGTTCCAGGGGCCCATATCAGGGGACTTCCCCCACAAACATGGGCCCCTATAAAAATCATTTGCATGGAAAGATTAATCGTTCTCAAATCATTCATCCTCTCCGGATGGAGATAAACACAGGCGCCCGCAGGCTCGTGGATGTTTCGACCTTCAGGCAGAAGACAGTGGCTTTCATGGATTCCCTGAACGATTTCATCAGAAAAACGTGCAGGGAGCTCCTCGTTCCCGTTGTCGACCTCGCAGCGGTCTTCGGGGCCCCCGGAAGATCGGACCTCCTCGATCCCAGATACGCGATCGGTGACAACGCCCATCTCAACATAGATGGACAGCGGAGGATCGCGAAAGCGATGATGGACGACTATTTCCGGGATGCCGAAGACTATCAGGTCATCTTATGCCTGGGCGACTCCCATACCCAGGGTTTCCCGGTCAGGGACGTCTCGAGGAACGGCCACATCATAGACCTGGAAGAGGACAGTCCCCATCAATTCCCCTACTGGCTCGCAAAGGAGACCGGAAAAAACTTCATCAACAGAGGTATAGCGGGTAATACGATCTACGGGATCATGAATAGGTTCGAGACCGAGGTCCTCCCGCATTTTCCGGATCACTGCATAATCCAGGGTGGAACGAACGATTCCCTTCTGGGCATGCCTCTGGAGGATTCGAAGGAGGATCTACAGAAGGTAATAGAGAAATGCATCGAAGCGGACATCGTTCCTGTCGTGGGAACGGTCATCCCCCTCGGGTTCGAATAAAAGATCTCATTTCGGGGTAATGGAAACGACATTGTTGCCCCGGAGGATCACGGTTCCGAGTCTCCTCTTCTCATCCCTGTTCTCCTCCTCGGTCCCCTCCAGTACCATGTTCATGTACTCATCATATCCGACGAGCTTTCCTTCCATGACCCTTCCATCCTTCAGCTTGATGGAAACCTGCTTCTCGAGACTCTTTTCAAGGAGGTTCTGCGGCATTACCATCGTGACCCACCAGGTCCCCCACATGTACAACTATTATAAGAAACCTTTTACCTGGCTCGATCACGCTCAAAGGCTACTTCCCCTCATTCGTTCCAGTGATGGCAGTGCGGGCACCGCCATGTGTAGGCTTTCGGATAGGGTTTCCTGCACATCCTGCATATGAACCCGGTATGGCACATCATGCATTTTGTTGCCATTGCGGGCAGGGGAGAAGAGCAGACTGGACATTTGATCAGAAGTCCGCAACTCTTGCATGTCGAGGCGAATTTGCTGATGGGCTCATCACACTGGGGACAGCGGACCTTGATGTCCCTGTCGCAGTCCTGGCATTTGCCGGTTCCCATGCATTCCTTGCACTTGAAGAAGAGTTTCACCCTCCCCCTCCCCTTGCAGACCTGACATTTTTTCGTGTCCTTGCAGATGGGGCACATGATACCGTAGGCTTCCCTGTTCCTCTTGAAATCGGCTGTTGGATCGGACCCCGCAAGCGCCTTTTCCTCGGCATCCCTGGCCGGTTTGGGTGGTTCCTCTAGGTCGAAACCCTGGACCTTGATGGTGTCCTTCACCTCGTCGAGATTGAAGGTTTTCGCATCCAGGTTTGGCTCGATCCAATCGGCTTTCTCCGAAACATCGAATTCCCTGAGGTCTTCGAAGGAGAAGGTCTTTGCATGTTCCAGTTCTTTCTGGAATCCGTAGGGATCTTCTTCCTCTGCCACGGTACCGTATTCACCGGATGTTATAAAACCCCTCTCGGTTCCTGTCCAGAAACGGACGCTTCCAATTCAGAAAACAATTAATAAAGGTTCGGTTTTGGGTGGGTGATGTCCGAATTTCTGACATCCCTGATCCCGGACCCGGGGTGGATAAGTTTTTTCATCTCACTTGTCCTTTGCACCCTTCTGGGCGTGTTCGCGTATGCCAAGAAGGTCCTTGACCTCAAGGCCAGCGTGCTCGCCGCTCTGCTGGGGTTCCTTGTTGTGATCTTCGCGGATTTCTTCTGGTTCCTTCTACTCCTCTCATTCCTCGTGGTCTCCTACTCGGTGACGATGTGGAAGTATTCCCTCAAGAGCAGGAACGGACAATCGGAGGGGATCTCGGGAGAACGGGGTGTGAGGAACGTTCTGGCAAACGGCATCGTTCCCCTTTCCATCGTGGTCTTCTCGGGACCGATAGAAATGATCTCTGAGGGGCTCGCAGGATTTCTCTTCATGGTAGCTATCGCCATTGCCACCTCTGATACCTTCGCGAGCGAGATCGGTGTTATTGCAAGGAAGCCGAGGATGATCACCGACCCGAGAAAGATCGTCGAACCAGGTGTGGACGGGGGCGTTTCCCTTCTCGGGAACATCGCAGCCTTTCTCGGGGCCCTCATGATCGGTTTTATCGGATTTTTTCTGGTAACCGACAGGCTTACATCGATCGGTCCACACACGCTTGAGGCAGGGGCCCTCTTGGTGGTCCTGACGGTGACAATAGGCTGGCTGGGCTGTCAGTTGGACAGTTATCTGGGGGCGACGATCCAGAGGAAGGGCCTTGTTTCCAACAACATGGTCAATTTCATAACCATCACCCTGGGGGTCGCAGCCTCCGTTCCGGTATTCTTCTTACTGCTATAGGGCTTCAGGATGCCCTATTTGACCAAAAGAATATTTTGCATCGAACCCTTTTCACTTCCCCACGGAAGGATGTTTGTTTATGAAACCATTCCCGCAGACAAGGAAGATGTTGCTTGTCATACTGGACGGCTGGGGTTATTCGGAGGAGGTAACCCATAACGCAATAAGACAGGCCAGGACCCCCAATTTCGATGATTTTATCGCAAAATATCCAAACAGGCTCATTGAGGCTTCCGGTGAGTTCGTGGGTCTACCTGATGGCCAGATGGGAAACAGTGAGGTCGGCCACCTCACCCTCGGAGCCGGCCGCGTGGTCTATCAGCCGCTGGTCAAGATATCCCGGTCGATCGAGAATGGGGAGATACTGAACAACAGGGAGATCATCAAGGGAATGGAGGAGGCGAAGTTGAAGGGGGGAACCCTGCACCTTCTGGGATTGACATCATATGGCGGTGTCCACAGCCACATCTCCCATATGTACGGTTTGACAAAAATGGCCATTGACATGGGTGTGAGGAAAATAAGGATACATACTATCACAGATGGAAGGGATGTGCCGCCCGATTCCGCTCTGGGGGATATCAGGGAACTCCAGGAATGGATCCGGGAGCATGACGGGAAGGGATCTGTGAAGATAGCCACCATAATGGGTCGTTTCTTTGCGATGGACAGGGACCGCCGTTGGGACCGGACCGAACAGGCGTTCGAATATTACATCATTCCCAAGGAGAACAGGTCCGAGGACCCTGCGCGGGCTGTGGAGGAGGCTTACCAAAAAGGAGAAACGGACGAGTTCATAAGCCCCGTCCAGATCGTTGACGGGAAAGGAGAGCCTTTGGGTCTTGTCAAGGATGAGGATACGGTGATATTCTTCAACTTCAGACCCGACAGGGCAAGACAGATGACAAAGGCCTTCATCTATCCGTTCTTTGATGGTTTTGTGAGACCTAAGGTCGTAAAGCCCTACTTCGTCGCCATGACCGACTATGACGATACCATGTTCACCCATGTGGCCTTCAAGGAGCAGAAGATAACGGAAACGGTGGGAGAGATAATATCATCATCCGGTTTGGGGCAGTTGAGGATTGCGGAGACGGAGAAATATGCCCATGTGACGTTCTTTTACAGTGGGGGAAGGGAGGAGCCCTACAGGAAGGAGAACCGCATTCTGGTACCTTCGCCCAGGGTTAAGACCTATGATCTCCAGCCGGAGATGTCAGCAGAGGAGATCACAGACAGGATCATGAAGGAACTGGATGACAGGAGCTTCGATCTCGGGGTGCTGAACTACGCCAATGCCGACATGGTGGGTCATACCGGGGTTATGGATGCTGCTGTGAAGGCCGTCGAGACCGTGGACCGATGTCTGGGCAAGCTCCTTCCCGGAGCACTGGACATGGGGTATCATCTGCTTATTACTGCGGACCACGGGAATGCCGAGTACATGTGGAACTATGAGAAGGAGATCCCGTTCACGGCACATACAACGAACCCGGTTCACCTGATATATGCCGGAAAAGGGATCAGCAGGGAAATGGAACTTCGCGGAGGGGGGGGGACCATAGCAGATGTTGGTCCGACAATTCTGAAACAGATGGGGTTATCGCTCCCTCCTGACATGACGGGAACCCCTTTCACCTGATCAGGGCAGTATACTTCGAATAAATGGACGGTGAACAATGACTTTGCGGGTATCGTTCCTGATCACTCTTCGGAGCAGGTATATAAGTACACATGTCTGGACCTTTGTTCACATGAGTAAATTATATTTATAAAAACCAACATCAATGGGACGGAACAGTTACCATCCAGTGTGTTGGAGGCAAGCTGGGCAAAGGAAGGAAAAATGGTAGGGCCAGCAATCTCTAAGCATCGTCCCGTGACACAAAGGTTAAAATACGGACTCGGTGTTAGGGGCTCAATCCCACCCATTCCCTTTGGGACCGTCCTATCTCAGCGATCTACCATGAATGCTGGACCAGTGGAGGTATACTATGAGAAAGAGCCTGGTGATGCTCGTTTTGTTGGCAATGATAGCCACATCATTCATTGGCGTTGTAAGCTCGAACCCCGGGAGAATGGATGATACTGTTTCCCTAGTGGTGGACCCGATAGACACTGTTCAGGAAGGCCCGACCACGGATCTCATCCGGGATGTCGAGGAGAACTTCGAGGAGATCGTTGCGGGTCCAAGGTTGGCCGATCCCGTATTCGGCAATGACCCGATCCCCGATCTATCCAGAGAGGAGGAAGGAAGTCCATGGCCCTACGGTGAGCCTTCCAGGGGAGCGGTGAACACATCCACTCTTCTGTATATCCAGAAGGCGCCCAAAAAGGTGTATTTCAACGATGAAATAATAATAGAGGGTCTGCTTCTTGAGGACAACAACTCCGATGGTGAGAGGAACTCCGGCGATCTGCCGGTGGAGAAGGAGTATGTCTACCTGCAATGGGCAGAGGGGACCGATGTTTACTTCGAAGCGGACCTAATGACGGAATGGGACAATCAGGAAGAAAATCTGACATCCGGCAGGTTCTCCATGCCATCATCCTTCCTGGGGAACGACACGGATCCAATTAAATTATACGCAAATGTAACATCCATCGTGGCAAATCCCATTGAGTTACGTCTCTATTACGGCGGGGTATGGACGATCAACGGGGCCAAATTCTATAATTTGACCCAGTCCATATATGATACCTTGTCCATACAGGAGATAGGAAGGGACGATGACGGCGATGCCGCATTCTGGCAGAACAACGGCATAGATGATGACGGGGATGGTGTGGTGGATGACGGCGCTCCGGGGATACCCAAGGTGGGATGGCCCGAGGGTGTGGACGAGGACGAGTTCAGGTTCGATGCCCAGGGCAATCGGCTGGATGATGACGGTGACGGTGTTATCGACGAGGATACAAACGCATTCATCGCAAGAAGGGGCTACGAGAAGAGGCTCTACGTCGAGATCTGGCACAAGACAAGGACCACGGTGGACGTGATAGGGTCCGATCTTATAGATGTCGGAGATAAGTTCACCGTAAGGGGTACCATTGAGGATACATCATATGAGTACACTTCTATGGGCCCAAAGACCATGAGGCTTTTCTTGGATGGACAGCCGGTGGCCGAGACAACAGCTCTCCCCTCAACTCAGGGCTATTTTTCGGAATACGAGTTCACCTACACGGTTCCTGAGAACGCATTTGCCGGACCTCACACCGTGGCGGTGGAGTTCAGCCCCGGTTTCAACATCACGAACAACTACTATTTCGATCCCAGCAACGCAACCACCACCATACATGTCAGGAGACCCACCAAGGTGATCTTCGACAATATAGATCCCACTTACGGGGTCACCTGGGTTTACAGGGGATCGACCATATGGATAAACGGCTCCATCGTGGACAAGTATTATTTCGAGAGGGAATTCGTTCACGAGGGTCCGAGACTGACTGTCGCAGGAACCGCTTACGGGAACCAGTACAGGTTCAATGTTATGTGGGGTGATGCGATACAGCCCTTCGCCAAACTGTGGACCGGTCAGTTCATCACGGATGATAACGGCACCTTTTCCATCGAGTACGAACTCCCTGCAGGCAGCCAGCCGCTGGGACCCGTGACCGTCACCGTGGAGACAAATTTCGATCAGAGTCGATACCATGATCCCTTGATGTACTACAGTAACTCTAAGAACTCTACCCAATTCATGGTAAGGGCACGCACGGACCTGAAGATATGGATAGATCAGAACGAGAACGGGATAAACGATGAGAACGAGCAGAATCCCGACGGGTCCCCGTTCATCACCTATATCACCCGAAAGGAATTCAAGGGTCCAAGTGGGAAGGTCTACGATTGGAACTACGCCCGTATCAGGGGGAAGCTCAAGGACCTCACGCAGTCTTCCGGGGCAATAGAGGTTGGTGTCCCCAATCAGGAGATAGTCCTGTTCTGGGGTTTCGGAAAAACCTGGCAGAAGAGGATCCCGCTGGCAACGGATTCAAACGGCAATTTCCAGCAGAATATACCTATTATACAGACCCACGCCCTGGGCCCGGTCCCCATCCGTGTGACATTCGCTTCCGATTATTACACGAACTACTATGATTCATCCACATACGTTGACAACGACGGTCAACCGTTCTCCGTTGTATCATTCACTACCCTGTCCGTAAATGCAAGCGTTGCGGTGAAGGGCCAGAGCGTCCGTTTGACAGGTTCGCTCCTTGACGACAGGGGTGTGGGTGTGGGGAACAGGACCGTCAAACTCTACAGGCTTGACAGATGGGACGGCAATTATAATTCCCTCTCCATCTCAGGGGGCCTCGGAACATTCATAGGATCCGTTGTGACCAACTCCATAGGAAAATACACCTTCACGGACTATGTCGTGGAGGAGAGGATGAACGTCGGATCCGTATGGGTCGTTGCTAAGTTCGACGGTTCCGAGGAGTTCCCATACGGACTTGGAGGTATCAGGTATCTTCCCAACGACGCCTTCATGCCACAGACCGCCATGCCGGACAAGCTGATAATCACATCCGAGACGGCGGTGGTCCTTGATACCATACCGGATTATCTTGTCAGGAACGGCGAGGCGAGGATCACCGGAAAGCTGCTGGAATCCTACAGGGGCAGGTACGATCAATCCCGGGGTGTTCCAGGTCAGACGATCACAGCTTACCTCAAGCAGGGGGAAGAGGTGTTCAAGATGGGAGTCGCAAGGACCAGAAGCGACCCCAACCTCCCCGAGTTCAACGGATACTTCGAGATCAAGACCCAGAACGTTCCAGCCAAACTCGTGGTTGGCAACGTTGAGATCATCGTTGATTTCGAACCCGAGATCAGCGCCGAGGGAGTTCCTCTCTACCAGACATCGAGCAACAGGACCATGGCGGAGGTATGGTCGGCAACCAGGATAAAGGAGGTCTTCTTCGGTCCGGAGGATGTGGATATCCCGCCCGATCGGCGAGAGGACCTGTTCGAGGATTATCCTCAGGACTGGGTCTTCACCTTCCAGGTGCTGGAGGGATCCACCGAGGTCACATCAGGCGATCCCGTCACATATGGTGTCGTCTGGCTCAATGTATCCATGGGCCCCTACACGAACTCTACGAGGACACTGACAGATGTGAGGGGAAGGGTGCATTTCAACTTCACCCAGAAGTTCAAGGATACTGCAACGGGGAACACCTTCGTTATCCCGCCGGATCAGGATGCCGCAAATCTCACCATACAGATAAAATTCGTTGGCTCGCAGGGATTCACAGGAAGCGTGAAGACCTACTTCTGTACTCTGCATGAGGAAAAACCAAGGGTACCGACCAAGTTCCCCTATGCGCTGTTCTTCCTTTTCCTGTTCGTGCTGTTCCTGATAATGTGCGTGATACTCTTCTTCTTCTACAAGTTCATCGAAAGGAGAAGAAGGTTGAAGGCACTGAAGAAGATCATCAAGAAGGCAGCCGATCAGCTGGAGACCGGCAACCCGTACTCTGCCGTCATCTTCAAGGCATATCAGAAGATGGGGGCCCATCTCAGACGTTACGGTTTCATGAGGCGTGATGCCGATACCTTCAGGGAGTTCGAGGATGCGGTAAGGGCAGCTCTACCCATAGACGAGAGGAGCCTGGACAGTTTTCTTGATATCCTCGAGGAGGCCAGGTATTCAAAGCACGTTATCGGATCCGGCCACAAGGACAGAGCCATTGATTGCCTCAGGGGTGTCGAGAAGTCCCTCGACAACATCATCCTCGATGAGGAGGCTGCACTCAGGCAGATGGAGCTTGCCGATGAGGAATATGTTGAGACCGACATCGTTGTGACGGGAGATAAGTAATAGGGGGAAAACATTCGATGAAGTGGAACGAAGCCATCGCTCAAGCCATATTCGCCATTTTGATGCTGGTATTCGTGCTGGCACCTCTATTTTTGGTGATATTCGAGACAGCCGGGGTAATCGGGGTGGACCCGAAATACTCTGCTTACGGCAGTGACTACACCGATATCACTGATTTCATTGATGATCTGGAAAGGTACAACAGCCATATACCTAACTCGATCTTCTACAGCGGAGGCGGGAACAATGATGACACCTATGATTACAAGATAAGGTCCATGGTTTCCACCCCCGTATTGCTGCTGGGGGATCTCGTTGAACCTGAAAAGACCATCTATGTCGCAGTAGGTATAGAGAGATCCTATACTGGAGAGGAGATAAGGTCCCTCAACAATTTCCTTGCCAGGGGCGGTCATGCCATCATCGCCGATGATTTCGGGAACGCTAACCAGCTGGCAAAGGAATACGGGGTCACCTATTTTGGAGGCCAGTTCTACGATGAGAGATTCGATCAGAACATCAACTACACCATTGTGGAAGCCCATATGGGATCGGATGTCTATGACAAGGATGGGGTCAAGGTTTGGACAAGGGATGATCCGTTCGGGGACGGTGTCTGGGACGATGATCAGGATGCTGACGGCCGAATAGACGAGGACGACAATACAGGGAGCTCCAGGAATTACGACGATGATAGAGACAATTCTGACCTTCAGAAGAACCTCAGGGATGATGATAACGATGGAATCGTCGACGAGGAGAATGAGGGTATCGATGAAGACCCAATAGATGATGATGTCGTGTTCACACCTGGGGGGGATGCACATCAACTCTGGGACCCCCTTGAGACAGGAAGAGGTCACAAGAACGTAGACCTCGAATGGTTGAATGGGGTCGATGACGATGGCGACGGCATCGTGGATGAGGACCTGCAGAAATACGAGCTGATCACCTACAAACCAACCGGCCTCTCCTCATCGGTTAGCCCCTGGATATGGGCTGCGGGTTCGTCAAAGTCCTTCATCGATATGGACGGGAATGGAATTCTGTCCATTCCGAGCGGTGATCTCGGAGGTAAGAACGCGGATGAAGTATCTTCCGTGGGAAATGAGATCCAGTTTTGCATCGAATTACCGGTTGCCGATGACGGGACCGGTGCCGTGGATGTCATAACCGGAGAATCCAAGGAGACCATCAAGGATGCAGAGGGAAAGGCCAGAGCATACAAGGTCGGTCAGGTCAACCAGGATTCGGATAAGCTGATAACCCAACTCGGGTCCGTGGTCTTTATTGCTGATCCTTCCATTTTCATGAACGATCTGTATTCCCTGAACCATATCCGCTATGATGTCAACCTTCCCTGGGACCCGGAAGGTAACGGGGAGGATGACGATGGTGACGGCCTTATCGACGAGGACAGGGAGATCCTCAGGGAGACCGGAGATGTTGACCCGAAGGACCTTTCCGATCCCAATGAGCTGGCGGACAATTCTCCCGATTACTGGTCGGAGACCGATGTGGAGAAGTTCCCCTGGCTCGATGAGGACATGGCGGGAAAACCCAAGCTGGATTATGACAATCAGCAATTCCTTCTCGACTTGATACATCATCTCTGTCCTGCGAAGGAAGGTGAGACAAATCTGATCCTCATAGACGAGAGCAGACACGAAACATCTCTATCCGTAAAACCCTATTACAAGACCATGGAGGTCACAGGCCTCCTGACATCAAGTCCTTATTATGCTTATCCGATAGTGCTCGCAATAGGCTTCCTTATGATATTCTCTGCACTGCTCGTGAGGGACAAGGAAAGCTGGGCACATCGGTTCGATATCAGCGTCCTCTATCCGAGAAGGGCGGTGCCAACGGATAACAGGCTTCAAACCACAAAACTCAGACTTTCCCTTCGGGAAAAGGTCAGGTTATCCAGGGGTTTGAGCCCCGAAGAATTCTCTTCCTTGAACGATTCAACGATAATTGGCTCCATCAGGGACCCTGAGCTCATAGATCTGCTTCAAAATACGGAAAGGACCTACACGGCACAGGAACTTCAAAGAATGATGGAGAAGATCAAGAAGATCCAGAATATCTAACGGATGGAACAAAAGAAATTAGGTGATGAGATATGACACCGGATGGAACCCAACCAATGCCACAGGCGAGACCACCTGCAGCACCCCAGATGCCACCCAAAGCGGCACCTGGACAGCAGTTGCCTCCCAGACCGGGAGCGGCTCCGGCAGCACCGGGTGGTGCGCCTGCAAAGAAGACCTCCACCTCACCCGAGGTGCAGAGGGCAATAAAAGGAGTATCAGCAACATCCTCTGCCCTGATCGCGGAGGTGGAAAAGGCCATTATCGGAAAGAGGAATGTACTTGAGCACGTTCTGCTTTCGATCCTGGCTGATGGACACATCCTCTTCGAGGATTTCCCGGGAACTGCGAAGTCACTGATGGTTATGACCTTCGCTTCGGCCCTCGGGTGCAAGTACAGGCGTATTCAGTTCACGCCTGACCTTCTCCCGACAGATATCACGGGGACATATATCTTCGACGAGAAGGACAACGAGTTCAAGTTCAGACCGGGACCGATATTCGCGAATATCATCCTGGCTGACGAGATAAACAGGGCACCACCGAAGACCCAGGCGGCCATGCTCGAGGCCATGCAGGAGAGGCAGGTGTCCATTGAGGGTGTGACCCACAGGCTTCCCAAGCCTTTCCTCGTCATGGCCACGCAGAACCCCATTGAGCAGGAGGGGACATATCCTCTTCCCGAGGCTCAGGTGGACAGGTTCATGCAGAAGATGTCCATGGGTTATCCCTCCAGGGAAGATGAGAGGGAGATCCTTATCCGCAGGATGAGGAGGGGAAAGGACAATGTGGATATCAATGTGATAACCTCTCCCGAGAAGATAATCGCGATGCAGCAGGTGGTGGAGAAGGTCCACATGGACCCCGCTCTTCTCACCTATATTGTGGAGATAGTGTACAGGACCAGGGAAGACCCCAGGGTCGTCGTTGGTTCATCCCCCAGGGGTTCACTTGCCCTTTTCAAACTTGCAAGGGCGAGGGCTGTTCTGCAGGGTAGGGATTACATTACCCCGGATGATGTGAAGGCAGTTGCGATGCCATCGCTTGCCCACAGGATCATTCTCAAACCCGAGCCAAGGATCCGCGGGGTATTGGCACAGGATATAATCAATAAGATCTTGGCCGAGGTACCCGTACCTGCGGTCTGATCTTGAACCGATGGATGTCCGGCATCCCGGAGGGGATGGCCGGGCACCATCTGGAGAAGTGGTGTGAGTATGTGGACGAAAAAAGCAGCTTCCTTCGTAAGCATGGCGGTGATCCTCACCTTATTGGGGCTTGCAACCAAGAACCTCCTTATCGTGATGATCGCCCTAACTACCCTGGTGTATTCCACGGTAAGTCTGTTCGCCAACACGTCCACCAGGTTGACGGCCGACAGGGAGATGTCCCAGGAAAAGATCTTCGAGGACGGAACCGCAAAGGTTGAGCTCAGAATACTCAATCAGGGTGGTAAAACCGGTTTTCTGGAGGTCAGGGACAAGCTTCCGAGGGTTATACAGCTCAAGGAAGGTACAAACTATACCTATCTCAACCTGAACCCCAAGGGTGCAACGAGGTTGAAATATACCATCAAATGCCCCCTGAAGGGTCAGTACAAGATCGGGCCGATAACCCTCAGGACGCACGATCCATTCAACATGTTCTACAAGGAGAAGACCGTCGCCTTCGAGTCAAATCTAACGGTTTTCCCGCAGGTCAGGGATATCAAGGAGCTCTATATCAAATCAAAGCAGCCCAAGATATATCCCGGCGAGATGCGGGTAAAAATGCCCGGCCCCGGCAGCGAATTCTTTGCCATCAGGGACTACATGCCAGGCGACCCGTTCAGAGATATCAACTGGAAGGCATATGCTTCAACCGGAAAGCTCCTTGTTAACGAGCATGAGAGGCTATCGGTTTCGGATGTCACAATAGTCTTTGACTCCCGGAGCGCGTCGAGGTACGGCATGGATTCCGATAATGCCAACCTCTACGGAGCCCGTGCGGCGGCCACCCTGGCGAACTTCTTCCTCAAGAGAAGGGACTCGGTGCAGATGGTGGTGTATTCCGACAAGGTGCTTACGATAAAGAAAGGTACCGGACAGAAACAGCTCTTTGAACTGTTGACAGCGCTTGCTGGTGCAGAGCCAAAGGGAGATATTCCTCTCTCCGGAATTGTTGAGGTTTCCATACCTTACATGCCCAGGCATTCACCCGTGATCGCGATAACCAACCTTGAGGAGGACGACTCCATCAGGAAGGCGGTCAGCATGATGAGAATGCTGGAGATGGACGTTACCATCATATCTCCCAACTCCATCGAGTTCGAGATCATGGCGAAGCAGAAGAAGGGTGAAAAGGTCAATCCCATAGCCTACGACATCCTGAGACTCGAAAGGGAGATAATGATACAGGAACTCAGGGGATACGGTGTGAAGGTCCTGGATTGGAAACCGGCAACACCGCTTACCCAGATACTGCTGGAGGCAAGGAACTATTGAGGTGATATGATGGCAGAGAACATTGAAGACATTGAACTGGTGCCCTTCGAGGTCGGGCTCCAGGCAAAGGAGACATTGTTGATGTCCATTCTCGGTATCGTCGCCTTCGCGATTTCCTTCCTCAGCATGGAACTGGTATTCGGTTTCAAATTCACCGTTTGGGCCGAGCTATTGTTCCTGCTAGGGGGGATATTGCTAATAGTCTCTCAGGTGGTATCTAGGTATAATCCTCTGAAAACTACGAGAATACCCATTACCGGGATCATCTTGATGGTCTGGACCATGCTCCTGATGTATCCTGTCCTGGTAATGGGTTGGTCCGTATACACCGGAAGCAATCCTGTCATGTTCTTTGTGGCTTACATGGTGATAGGGCTGCTCCTTGTCGGAGGTCTACTTGTTGCGAATTTCCTCACCTCGTTAAAGATATTGAACTGGATGAGTGTCGACGCCATGAACACGGTATTTGTGTCTGGTGTGATATCCCTTCTTGCGGCAATAGCCATTAGGGGCTTCAACAACCGCGAGCTCATAGCCCTCGACGAGGTTTCTCTCGGACAGTGGTTCTGGTTGTTCGTCTTTGCCATCTCCTTCATCATAATGCTAGAGATGTTCAACGGCTCTCACAGGTTCAATGATATCATAAAATACGCAAAGGAAAGGTCAACGGGCGAGTTCAGCCTGACCCCGGTGATAAATAACTATTATATCATGGGTTTCATCCTGTTCTTGATCATCGGACTGGTTGTCCTCTTCATACTTGTCCTGAACTTCTTTGCAGTATGGTTGATAGCGATCTTCGGTGAGCAGCTATCGGACTCCCTCATGGCCAATTCCGTCTACCAGCTCGTATTCACCATGGCCGTTATCTTCATACCGGTCTGGCTCCTTTTGATCCAGTGGATCGAGTACAGGAATAGAAAGGAAACGGCAGAGGAAGACGAAATGAGAAGGATCGTCGAGAAGGACCAGAAGCTCGGTATCTACTGAACCGGGCTTCTGTCTTTTTTTTTTCAAACTTTGAGATACTTCTGCTATTGGTCATGCTATCAACTGGTTAACCTTAAATCCCATCTTGGCCTTTCCACATCGTGTTCCTCCTATTCGACCCAAGACATTATCCCCTGAGATCTACCGTTATGGTCTTTGCCATAGCTTCCTCCCTTGCATTGCTTGTTACCATGTCATCTCTGAGCGTCGGCGTCAGGGAAAGTGCTAGAGAGGCTATCGACAATATCGGGGCCGATGTCTATGTCGTACCGGATTCTCTGAATCCGATCCTTCTGGATCTTCAGAAATTTGATCAAGGATGGGCCATTATATCCGAACTGCAGGAATCAAAGTACCTGCCCGGTCACATCTCCCCCAGACTGAAAGATGATCTATTTTTTGGCATGGGTCCGAAGGTCATCGCAGATACGATAGTCCATGGAGTAATACCGGGTGACGAAGTATTCTTCAACCAGTTTCAGGTGGTTGACGGAACATGGTTTACATATCAAGATGATCCTGTACGAGAGGCTTATCTTGCGGGTGAAGAGATAAATAATACTCTCTTCACAGATGAGGTGCTGATCTCGGAAGAGATGTCAAGGAAGTACGGGATCGGTCCAGGAGACGAAATATCTCTCAGTGTCAGGATGGGATCGGAGGTCAGGTTCAATTACTTGGTTCGGGGAGTGTTCATCGATTCGCTCTCCCAGAGGTCCATCTCCCTCCTGATGCATCTGGGCGAGCTTCAATATTTGAAGGGGGTCATTACCAAAGACACCCTGACGGAGATACTGTTATCCTATCCCGACTCAATTGACACCGAGGAGATAATCTCCTGGTCCGAGAGCCAGCATTTCATCTTCAACGGCGTGGTGGACCTATACACGAAATCAGCTTTCCTTTCTGAGGTCTACAAATTCACCTCCATACTTGATGGCTTTTCTATTATCGTCATATCCTCCACCCTGATCGTTTGTCTGATCTTCACTTCAACGATATTCATGATCTCGACCAGGGGTAGAAGCATGGACCTCTCAATATTGAGGGCCATCGGTTTCTCACCGGGCAGGATATTCCTCATCATATTGAGGGATTCTTTCATCTATTACTCTGCTGGTACCATTCTGGGGATCGTTCTGGGCCTCCTGTTCAATCAAGGACTGAACATTTTCCTTGAGGGATATTTCGAGGGTCTTCCGACGAATTTTCGACCCTTCATGCTTGACATCAATATTATCGGATGGTCCATACTGGTCGCACTACTGCTTTCCCTATTTTCGGGGTTGGTCCCTGCCTTCATATCGGCAAGAAGGTCCCCTGTAGAATCAATAAAGGGGGATCTTTAATGATCACAAGTAATATCACAAGGAGATGGGGGAGAAGTTCCCTGACCATTTTGGCCATCGCCATATCTTTTTCCATGTTATTATCCCTTTCATCCATATCCCTTGGCCTTCACAGGGCATCCGAGGAAAAATTGGGAGAATCTCCAAGGGATATAGTCGTATCCTCGAACGGACTGAATCCGACCATCGAGAATTCCCACCAACTGGCTCAGGAGCTATCAAGGAATGAGAACTTTTCCGCCGTCATGCCCTTACTGACCTTACTTGAAAAACTTGTTTTTGATAACTCGGGCAGGGGTGATATTACGACCGGTACCGATATCACGGAATTGGAAGATGTTCCGTTACAGACCGTTGGTTTGGTCGGTATCGTCCCGAACCTCGCGGAAGGTTTCATGAGCGATGAGAAAGAGCTTTTCGTAAGGTCCGACATCCTGAAGTTCCAGGACTGGTTCGATCGGAGCGGGGACCCATTTTTCGAATCCGGGTATACCGAGGATTGGACCGGAGAGATGCTCCTCGACAGGACCATAATGGAAGACCACAACCTGAAAAAAGGAGACCAGGTGTATTATGTAAATGGGTCCGGAAAAGTGGTCTCCCAATTCACGATAAAGGGAACAATTGAGACTTCACTCGTTGGATCCGGTTTGACCTCCGAACTGCTCGGGGGAATAGCCGTTGTTCACCTGGGTGAACTGCAGTTCGTGAGCGGGAATCACCGCATCACCGGTCCGGACGGCGTCAGGGAGGACCTGTCAACGACATTGTATCTCGACATGGACAGGGATAAGAGGACCGTGGATCAACGGAAGGCATTGACCCTTGAACTGGAATTGATGTTCCCCGGATTGGATGTTTCATCAAGAGAGAACAGGCTGTACCGGATAGACGAGGAAGTACTCGTCCTTGAGGTTTTCTCGATATCCGTGGCCGTTGCTTCGATATCCATCGGGGTACTCTTCCTATCTTCAATAATGATCATAGATGTAGAGGACAGGCGATCGGACATATCCATCATGCGAGCTATCGGGATCTCGAGAAGGACCATATTCCTGCAGACAGTGATGGATTCACTTGTTATATCGTCGGCGGGGGCGATGATCGGTATTGTTCCTGGCTTTTTTGGATCACGGTTATTGAACGGATATCTACAGGGTCTTTACGGGGTCAATATTCAATTTGCAAGCTTCGAACCGGGCATTCTGATGGCCTCCCTGATCTATCTGATCCTCCTGGTGACATTGTTCTCCCTCATTCCGGCTGCGAGAGCCACCACCATCATGCCCAAATCGGGGATGATGAAGCATTACAACAGATAATGTTAAACAACAGTTCGGGATTTTACCCGTGCCCTGCACACGGAGGTAAGTTTTTTGGAGATCGAGCTCAGAAAGGTTTCTAAGACGTATCGATCAGGTGAGACCTACATAAAAGCGCTAAGTGATATCGACCTCCAGATCAGGGGTGGGGAGTTGATATCCATTATAGGACCATCAGGTTCGGGAAAGACAACTCTCATGAACGTTGTGGGGGGCCTTGACAAACCGACCAAAGGGATCGTACTTCTGGACGGTTTGGACATCACCGGTCTTTCCGAGGGGAGATTGTCATCCATCAGGCTCAGGAAGTTCGGTTTCGTATTCCAGCAGTTCTATTTGCTACCCACACTCACTTCTTTTCAGAACATCTACCTTCCAATAAAGGAAGCCCGGGGTTTCGGGCAGAATGGAAAGGACCGGGCACTTGAGCTGCTGGATAAAGTGGGTATGAAGGACAGGTCAAAACATCTACCCTCTCAGCTATCGGGCGGGGAACAGCAGAGGGTCGCGATCGCAAGGGCCCTTGCCAACGATCCGCCGGTAATACTTGCCGATGAGCCAACAGGTGAGCTGGATTCGGATAACTCCCGGATGATAATAGATATGCTCCGGGACCTCAACCGGGAAATGGGAAAAACCGTTATCATTGTCACCCATGACCCCGAGATCGCAAGGAAGAGTAAAAGGACCATAAAGATGAAGGATGGAAAGATAACTTGATGCCTGTATTTGAGGGATCGATCCCAATTCGAAGAAAAATATTTATTTATTGGAAAAACCATACCAATACTGTTTTTTAAAATTTCAATCTGATAACAATTTGAACTTGTAATTGATTCCCGAAAGGGGTTCATTCAATGAACAACGGTTGAATTTGAAAGAGGTAGGTCTTATGTCTGAAATGGGGGGAATTTTCAAGATGAACAGAATATCAGTGATATCGATTGTATTGGCTTTTCTGCTGACAGTCCCGATATTGGATCTTGGCACAGGAGCGGATGAGGTATCTCTACCTGTCATAGATGAAAAACCAAATAACCCATTCTTTGGAACTCTTGACCTTTCCAGCACCACGATGGAGCAGTATATTGGTGGCGAGGTCAAGAATGACAATTTGGGATTTTCCATCGAGAAGGGGGATATCAATGGAGATGGAAAGGATGACATCATACTAGGGGCCCCAGGCTTCAACTACTCGAGTGGTGGGGTATTCATCTTCTTCGGGGGAGCTAAGGAAAGGATACTCGGTTATGACAATGCAGATGTTATTATTGACCATGACGAAGTTGAGACCTATTTCGGAACCCAGATAAAGATTGGGGATGTCAACAATGATGGAATCCTAGATATTCTGGCAGGTGGATATGTCGATGAGATCATAGGTATTCATCCCATGTCAGAATATCCCAAAGTGTTCCTTTTCCTGGGACAGACCGAATGGCCTGCTAGGATATCCACGATCGACGCAGATTCGACTTATATTGGTAATTCTCCCCAACACTTTTTCGGCTGGAAAATCGCTCTTGGAGATATCACAGGGGATGGATATGATGATGTATTGATCTCCGAGCTGGAACCCGCACCCGAGGAATCCAGCGGAGGGGGAGGGGGAGGTGGCGCTGGAAGAATAGATTACGACACGAATATTGCCCTGGATGCTTTTGCCTCCCACAGTGGTGGAGGAGCAAATCCCTGGGGGCCCGATAGACTAAACAATGGTGACACAACAGGGGTATACAATGATTGCTGGACAACCGCAGGTGGGTGGGTCCAGTATGATTGGGATGAGAAGGTGACCATAGGCGCGATGTTGGTTCTCTATACCCGTTACAGGAGTCTTGCTGCAAGCTACTGTCTCCACAGATGCGATGTCCAGTGGTGGGACGGAAGCGATTGGTTAACCGATCAGCAGTATGATGATGGAAGTTATAGCACGAACAATGACCACGAGATTGTACTCACTCAACCAAGAACAACAACGAAACTTCGTTTGTATAATATGTATTCCGGGTCCAATGTCATGATCCAGGAATGGGAAGTTTATCCTGCAAAGCGTGGTGGCTTCGACGCCGCTCCCAATGGAAGTGTATACATCTTTGACGGAGGAGAGGTCATGCAGAGCGAATATAACATTTCACTTGGAATGGAGCTCGGCAAGTTTGACCATCTTATCTCAAATACGGTCAATAACTCCGGATTTGCCACAACGGACCTTGATCTGGGTGATATCAACTGTGACGGATACAAGGATGTCCTCATCGGGTCCGGGGGTATGCAGTTTGAAGGCTTGGGTTCAGGAGCGGTTCAGGTTGTTTTCGGAGGCGAAGAACTTCCCGCAAAGATCGATCTTTCCACCTATGCTCATGTGAACGTGACCGCCTTCCCCGGGTATTATTTGTCCTACGCAACAACCGCCGATATAAATGGAGACGGAATAGATGATCTCGTCACCTGCGCACCTTATGGATTCACCGATCTATCAGGGGGTATATTTGTTTTTTACGGAGATCCTCTATTCTCCACCGGCCAACTTTCAATAATCGATTATAATTTCCTCGTACGGGGACCGGAGCCCGAATGGGAGTTCAATGTCAGATCCGCAGGTGATATGAACGATGATGGAAAAGATGATATATGGATCCATTCCAGGCATGGGGAAGAGTTCAGCGAAGTCGGGATATACTATCTTTTGTACATGAACCAGACAGATGATCTTCCTGATTCTACCCAATATCATATGAAATTCATGGAACCATCTTTCAAGATACTGGCTCCGTCATCCTCCAGTGATTTTGGATCCTTTAATATGGACTGCCTTTTAACCCTTGATTGGGATGGAGATGGTTCGAAGGAGATCATGATCTCGGATTATGCAAATGAAGTAGCGGGAAATCCAGAGGGTTCGGGTGGGATTTATATACACTATCAGGAGAAGAGCGAGATAAGGATCCTTGATTTTGATATAATGGGCCTGGACGGCCCAGATGGGAATATTATGTGTGCCGGAAAAACGTATCGTATCTACGGCCACGTTGAGAATACCTGGTCATTGGAAGA
>Ga0272441_10000238_pt1 | contig 127578 bp, 108 predicted proteins | sample SSMProp6N_FD_193582 | JGI IMG/M metagenome (GOLD analysis project Ga0272441, IMG submission 193582) | Marine sediment archaeal communities from Little Sippewissett salt marsh, Falmouth, MA, United States - SSM-Prop-6N | ecosystem: Environmental > Aquatic > Marine > Wetlands > Sediment ...
TCCATAGGGCAGCCGACGGTCAGCTCCGGTGTCTGCCACGTCGAGAACGAGTGCCCCAGCGCGTAGACCTCGTCGAGTTTGGATGGGCAGTCGCGGACGTGACCGAACTCGGAGTGGAAGCGGACGACCGCGAGCCGCATCCCGGACCATCCGGTGATGGATTCGAACGTCTTGATCATCAGCTCGATCCCGTAGGGGTCTTCCGCGAGGTACGCCGTGAGCAGGACGAAATCCTTGGCGGGCAGCGCGTGCTCGCGATCGAAGGTGAGCATCGGGTGCATCCGGTCGACAAACGCCTTCATCTGGGCGCAGAGGTGCCACCAGTACACCGGGGCGGCGAACACCACAAGATCTGCCTCGCGGAACGACGGGTAGATCGTCTTGAAATCGTCGTCCAGCACGCAGCCTCCGTACGGAGGCTGCAAGCATGCGTTGCACGCCTGGCACGGCCGGATCGTCATCTCGTTCAGCCGGAACTCCGCAACCTCTGTGTGCCCTGCATCGCGAAGCCCATCGACGAACCGATTCGCCATCGTCGCCGTGTTTCCGTCCTGCCGTGGACTCGCCTTGAGCACCAATGTCTTCATCCCGCTCCCTTATCGCCCGATCCCGCGGAACCGCTCCGGAGACTCGTCCTACCGCGTCTCCGGAGCGTCACCTCGAAGAGGTTCCGTCGTTGGCAAGGTCATTGGCTGGCCAGGGAGCCGATTCTTAGAGGACGTCCAAGAGGCATTGCGCTGCGTCTGCGAAAGAGCGGCGGGCAGTCAGAAGAGGATGCGAAGCCCGAGGATGGGCGTGCCTCCAAGGAACTCACTCGAATCCACGATTGAGGGATGGAGGTCTAGATAGAACGCAGGGCCAAGCTCTGCGTAGAGCGACACGGTCTCGCTGACCCAGATACGCGCGCCAATAGCTGGCACAACGTAGAGCCCCGAGAAGTCGGTCATGAGACTGCACGAGATGGTTACATCACCTCGCTGCTGGGCCGATAGCGTGTATTCGGTCCGGATGCCCCCCGTGTAGAAGTCCGCGTCGCGGACCACGAGTTCCATGGGTACGAAGAAGCCACCGACCATGAGCCTCGGCCACGCATAGCCGATGAAAGGCCACGGAGCAACTCGCGGCCAGGCCGGGGACATCTCCAGCGTTGCCGGGAAGATGAGAGATGTCGAAAGGCACAGATGCCCACTTGGCGCTTGGAGTCCCTCAGTCTGCGCCAGCGACGCGCCCGCCAGCAGATGCGAAACCAGAACCGCCAAACTGATTCCCAGGAGCAACGTGCTGCGAATCCAACGCATCATCAATGCACCCACCTCCGGCTCGAAGTCTATGTATCTCTAGACTGCTGTCAACGGACGCGAATCGCTTCCGAGGAAGTCCCCGTGCAGGAGGCAGGCCCATTGCGACGGGGGGAACCCCCCGATGGTAGACCCCGACCTGGGCTGGCGGTCCGGAATCCGCAACGCCTTCGCGAGAGGTAAGCTCACCGCGAGATCATCGTGTTCGCTCGATGCCAAGCACCCGCCTGGTTCACCTCCAGGTTGGGATCGAGTCCGGGGCGAAGGTCTTGATAGGCTACAAGCTCTCCTCTTCGGTCACGTGAGCTGACGCGGGCCGAACAAGTCCTGGAACGTCTCCCGCGGGCGGCGGTAGTCGATGTATGACATGGGTGTTCTGTTGAGGAAGAACGACGTTTCGTATGGTGGAACACCGTTGATGACTAGCTGGAGCCGAGCCTGAACGATCAGATCATTCATGGAACCGATGACGCTTCGATTTCGACGCTTGGCGAGGGCTACTCGGCCAGCAGATCGTCCGATGATCTGTCGAAAGCCCGAAGCGAACCCGTCAGCTTTGAGCACGCCTCCCATCTCTGAGATCGAGTCACGAAGGAAGTGGGACTCAGCTGCGACACCTCTGCCGTACATCACGATCGAGTACAGCACCGCGGTGTTGCGCTCGGGGGGCAGCTCCTGCAATCGAACAGGAGCCTTCAAGGAAATCCCCTGCTCGATTGCAGGGTCTGCCCCCCCGCTTTGAGGTAGGGGGGCGGAACCCCCTACGATTGGGCTCGAAACGAGAGGAACGCGTAGAATCGTCGGGCTGGAAGGTGGACACCGCGGCGATGCCGAGGGACGGTGTGAGAGGAGGAACGGTGGGCATCAGGTGGTTCGGCAGGGCAGCGCTGGTCGGGTGCCTCATCGGGTGCCTCATCCTTCCGGGATGCATCTTGTTCAACGATCCTCCGATCGCTGGCTTCACGATTGACAGGGCGAGCAGCTACAGTCCGCGGGTGCGGTTCGATGCACGGGAGATGTCCTACGATCCTGATGGCAGCATCCGAGGCTACGCGTGGAGCCTCGGCGATGGAACGGCGGGAACCGGGCCGATCGTCGAGCACACCTATGCGGATCCGGGGTCGTACTCCGTCGGGCTTGTGGTCACCGACAATCACGGGGCGACGGACTCGGTCAGCAAGACGGTGACCGTCGCCGCAGCGGGCGGAACGACCAGCACGACGACGGATGCGGCAGGCGAAACCTGCGTGGCTGTGGACGATCGCCGCGTGTATGTCACCGTGGTGAACGAGGAGGGCGCGCGGGTTCCCGGGGTGACGGTGGAAGCGTTCGCTGTCGGCGGGAAGGTGCTCGTCTTGGCAGGCTCCGAAGACCACTACCCGTCGGTCCACATCCTCGAGCCTGCGGAGTTCCATCCGAGCTCGATCCATCCCAAGCTCGCCGTGTGCACGATCGTCATGCTCGTGCTCACAGTGGCGTCGATCGGCCTGACGATCTACGAGTACTGGACGAATCCCGGCGAGTTTCCTGTGCAGGTTCCGGGCCTCATCGAAGGGGACGCGAAGGTGCGCAAGGCTTGCGTGCAGATCGATGCCAACGATGTGATCTCCATTGGGGGGGCGATCGTCGCCGGGGTCAAAGCGTTCAAGGCGATCCAGGTCCTCGGCGCGCCTGCCGCGCTGCGCGGCGTGAGTGCGATGAATGCGGGGATGACCCGTGCCGGGATCGCGGGTCAGAGCTTGGAGCTGATAGGCGAGAAGCTCAAGGAGCTGTTCGGGATCCTCGACCGCGACATCCTCAACACCTGCGAGTACTACTACCAGAGCGACGGGGGGGAGGTAGAGATGCCCTACCTCACCATCGATGTCCAACGCCCGGAGGATGTCGGAACGCTATCCGGGGTCGTGCGCGATGCAGTGACTGACGATGCCCTGGAGGGCGTCGGCGTGGCAGTCGAGCAGGCAGGAACCGCCGTCGTCGACGGAGGCACGGACGCGCAGGGTGGGTACACCGTGTCCGTTCCCGAGGGCACGGCGTACGATGTGCTGTTCGCCAAGACGGGCTATCTCCCTGCGATTTACCATGATGTCGATATTGGCGCGGGCCAGACGACACATCTGGAAGCGGTGCTGTTCATCGATCACGCCCACGGCGGAACCGGCGATGTGAGTGGCCGGGTTCTTGACGCGCTCACCGGCGGTGGTGTGGGCGGTGCTGCGGTCGAGCTGCGCGAGGGGATCCACGCGTTGACTGGAGATGTCGTGCGCACGACCTGGACGTCGGGCACCGGAGCGTTCTCCTTCGCCGATCTTGATGCGGGTCATTACACGGCGTACGCGTCAGCCGAGGGTTACACGAGCAGCGCCTTCACCGTGACCTGTGTCGGCGGAACGACGACGCCCGGACAGGATGGGGTGCTAAGTCCCGAGATGGTGATCGGGGAGACAAGGATTGTCCTCACGTGGGGCGAAACCCCGGCCGATCTTGACTCGCACCTCACCGGGCCGCTGCCCGATGGGAGCCGCTTCCACCTGTACTTCCCGCACGCAGACAGCCGCGGCGGCAGTCCGTGGCCAGCGCACGTCACACTCGATCTTGATGACACGACCGCCGAGGGTCCGGAGACCACGACCGTTCTCGATCAGCTGCCAGGAACGTACCGCTTCTCCGTGCTCGACTACAGCAACCGTAACTCCGGGACGTCGAAGGCGCTGTCGGATTCGGGAGCCCAGGTGCGTGTCTTCCGAGGAGCGCAACAGCTTGCCACGTTCAACGTCCCGGCGAACACGCCCGGCACGCTGTGGCAGGTGTTCGAGCTCAACGGGAGTCAGATCACGCCGCTTGCGAACATGAGCTTCGAATCGGTGTCGGCCGACGTGCAGGCGGCTTCCACGGGGGTGAAGTAGTCGGCTCGGAGGCTCTCAGGTTCGAAGCGGCCCACCGCTACGGCGCGATCTCCAAGGCGATTCCGGCCATGCGGGTGAAGTCTCTCTCGCGTTGTTCGGAGGTGGCCGCCTGGTCGCTCTCCAGGACGTCGCTCACGGTGAGGATCGACAGCGCCTCCGCGCCGTGCTTCGCGGCGAGGGTGTACAGGCCAGCGGACTCCATCTCGACGGCGAGGACGCCGTAGCGAGCCCAGCGCTTCCAGCCATCTGGATCGTCGTCGTAGAAGGTGTCGGATGTGAGCACACTGCCGACTCGCACGTCGACTCCTTGAGCGGTAGCGATCTCATACGCGCGCAGCAGAAGCTCGAAGCTGCACGTGGGTGCGTAGTCCATACCGCCGAAGCGCAGTCGATTCACGTGCGAGTCGGTGGAGGCGGCCATGGCGAGGACGATGTCGCCGATTCGCATGGCGCGCTGCAGTCCGCCGCACGTGCCGACGCGGATTAGGGTCTTGACACCGAACTCGACCATTAGCTCGTGGACGTAGATCGACAGGCTGGGGACCCCCATTCCCGTTCCCATGACCGAGATCCGTTTGCCCTTGTAGTCCCCGGTGTACCCCAGCATGCCGCGAACGGCATTGAAACGGGTTGCGTCTTCCAGCAACGTCTCGGCGATGACTTTGGCGCGCATCGGATCCCCGGGCAGCAGGATCGACGGCGCGATCTGCCCGCGCTCGGCTGCGATGTGAATGCTCACGAATGCCTCCCTGCAGGACGCACTGTCCGGTCAACACACACGCCCCGTCATTGTCTGCTCCGTATGTACTATGGTCCAGTCTAGGAGTGAGGCCGTCCCGGGTCCAGCCGGCGGCAGGCCTGGCAGGATCCAGGATCGGATACGCTTGGCACATGGACGTGTGCCGCGGGTCGGTGGAAGAGAGCGGAACAGAGTGTCGGACGGCGGTCGTCATCGCCCCGCATCCCGATGACGAGACGCTGGCCTGCGGCGGAACGATCGTCCACCGGCTCCGCGCTGGGTGGCGTGTCGTGGTTGTGTTCGTCACCGACGGTCGCCGCTCCCATGCACAGGTGCTCGATATCCACCAGGAGCCGTCGCCGGACGAGCTGGCGGTCATCCGGCGCGAAGAAGCTCGCGCTGCATGTTCCGTTCTGGGGATCCCCGCGGACGACCTGGTCTTCCTCGGCATTGAGACGAGTGCGCTTGCGGGGATCCCCGGAGCAGCCGCCATGGCACCCGTGAGGCGGGCGATCCGCGATGCGCAGCCTGTGTCCGAGCTGTTCATGCCGCATCCGTCGGACGGCCACGCCACCCATCGGGCGATCCACGCTGTCGTCAAGGAGGCGCTCTCCGCGTTGCGACTCTCGCCCGTGCTCTATCGGTACCTCGTCTGGAGCGAGGGGATCGAGGAGCCGTGCGGTGCCCGGGTGGAGATGAACATCGCTGAAGTCCTGCCAATCAAGCGCGCCGCGATCGAGTGCTATACGAGCCAGGTTGGCCTTCTCACGTCAGCGCAGAGGGAGCCTGTCCTCGATGACGCGTTCCTCGCCCCGTTTCGCCAGTCGCCGATCGAGGCGTTCTGGCGCTAGTGCGTCAGGCTCCATCAGGCTTCCCGCGTGCACGAAGGCTAGACCCAACCAGCCAAAGCATCAGCCGGGATCGGCGGACCCCGGCTGACGCCCAGTGGTGCTTGGCTACGGGACGATTTCGTAGGTGAGGATCTCGTGCGCTTCGCCTCCGGAGGAGAGCTTGATCAGTCCAGTTCCCTCGACGAACCACTCGTAGGCGTACAGCTGGCCCGTGCGGAACTCCAGCTTCCATGCGTTCTGGAAGATGATCTGATCGCTCTCCGGGGCGATGATCGTCTCACGGAACAGAACGCGGACGTTCGTCTCCTCGTTCCCCCGGGTGAAGCTCCACGTATCCCCTGGGGCCAATGTGCGCTTGTATAGCAGGATCGGGGCGTCATAGAGCGACTCCTGATCGCCGATCCCACGTCCGTACTCGTAGATCCCGTCCTCCGCGCGATGGAGGTAGAGCGTCCTCTCCGGGAGATCCGCCTGATCGATGGTGAGAACGAAGCACTCCACGCCATCGATCCCTACGGTCTCGTCGGCGACGCTGTACTCGATCTCCCGCATCGCGTGCTGTGTCGGCAGGTGATCGGCCGTCGAGTTGCGGTAGTACCACCAGCTCCCCTCGGACAGAGGGAACACCTCGTCGGCGAGGATTGCGGAAACGTTGGGGACGTCGAACGGGCCCGCCGGCCCGTCGCTGTCCGTCTGGACGTCGGGAATCTGGAACGGACCGAGCGTCAGGTTCGCATCGATCAGCTGTTGACAAGCGGGCAGCGCAAGCAGAGCGCCGATCGCTGCCAGCAGCAGGGTCACGGCAAGGCCTCGTCTCATGAGCGTGCTCCTTGTCCTCTCTGCGCTGATGCCATGCTGCTTGATCGGTTTCCTTTTCATGGCCTACTCCACGTACACGATGTGCGTCGAATCGGCGAGCAGGCTGTACAACGCCCCGGCGGCAAGCCCGAAGCCGAGGGCCTCGTAGCCTTCAGCGAAGCTGATCACGGCGCCGGCGCCGGTCAGCAATGTTGCCGCTGCGCGCTGCGCGAGCTCGATCTGCTGCGTGTGAAGCGATCTCGGGTCGAGTGCGGTGTCCGCCGGAATCTCACGGATGATCAGGTCGTCGAAGGTGACGGACTGGCTGTTCCCGCCGCTGGTCCCGGCGAACAGTGCGACATCGCCCTTGCGGAGAGAGACCTCATACACTCGACACAGCCGGTTCCCGTTGAGGTAGACCACGAACTCGTTGCCCGGGGCGACGATACGTAGCCGGTTCGTCTCCCCCGGGCGGTAGCCGATGGCTCGTCGCCAGCTGCGAAGCGTCTCGGAATGCCCGTCCGCAACCTTGACGAACCGCAGGTAGCCGTCCCCCCGCACATCCACGGCGTAGAAGTTGTCGTCGTCCTCGTAGCGCAGGATTACGCCTTGGTAGTACTGATCGGTGTACGACGAGTGCGCCGCGAACTCGACGTCCAACGCGAATCGCCAAAGATCACACGGGAAGCGCTGCATCAGCCGCTGCTGCTGCTCTTCGACCACGAAGTGCAACGCGCCGTCGAGGTTGCTGATCCGCCCGACCTGGCCTTCCCAATTCCAGTCGCCGCAATCCAGGGGGAACTCCTCCTCGAGAACCGGCTCGAAGCTCTCCACAGGTTCGCGGGGTTCGTGAGCGCCCGCCGGGTTGAACGGGATGCTGAATCCCGTGGCGAGATAGAGGTTGAACTCGGAGGACACGGCTGGAACAGAGGCGACGTCGAGCCAGTTCCACCATCGTAGGCCAACCTCGGCCAGGGCCCAGAACGAGCCAAGCCGAAGACCGAGACCGGCGGTGAGGCTGTGAGACAGCCACTCGCCCGCGACGTACGGAAGCTCAGCGGGTACCGGCTCCGTTTCGCAGTGCAGCCGTGAGTAGCTCGCGGACACGGCCAGTGGTTGTCCGTACCAGAAGCGCCAACCAAGCTCATCGAGCCAGACGTTGACCAAGCGAGAGTCGATCGGCTGGGGTGTGGTGCCTAACCAGCCTGCCTGAACCGGATCGATGCCGTACCAGAAATCCCATCTCACCGATCCATCCGCAAGCGTCATCAGCGGACCGGCTGTGACGCTCACCTCGTTCAATAGGCCGATCTGGCCCTCGGCGTACCTTCCCCACACATGGGTGAAGCCGCCGAGCCCGTACTGGGCTCCGACCGCTGCCCATGCTGTGCAGATCATCACCGCGACCACCAGCCCCGGTGACCAAAGCTTCGTTCTCATTGCGGACTGACACCTCCCACCGCTGAATCTTGCTGATGGTGTCCAACCCTTCGTGCGGCGTCTTGGCGCACGGGGCCGATCGTATTGCGGAGACACCCTGACAGCTCGTTCATCTCTCTGCCGAACCTCCATACGCCCACGCCTCCCGGCGATCAGTCACCACGTGCCAACGGCACAGGATTGCGGACACGCACCCGAAGGGAGTCGCTTGAGCTTGCTCCGCGGGCGTCTGTGACGATGAGGGTGACGACCGCTTCGAGCTCCGCACCATAGGGAATGATCGGTGCGCTGTACGCTGGATTGGCGTCGGCGCAGCTATCGATCTCACCCTGCCCCGCAGGAACGATCCACCGGAAATACACGGGCTCCCCATCAGGGTCGCTGACTTCCGGCATCAGCCGCAACGAGGTGCCGGAAACCACCACGATATCCTCACCCAGTTCCACGCGGGGGGCCTGGTTCGTGTCACGCACATGGATGACCATGGAATCGCACGCGGTCTCCCCGTGGCTGTCCGTGACGCGAAGAGTAACGGTGATCGCTTCGCTCTCGCCACACTCGACCGCAGGCGTGATGAAGATAGGATGCAGCACATAGGGGTTCTCGAATTGCCCGCGAGATCCCTGGATCGTCCACAGGAAGGAGAGGGCATCGCCGTCGGGATCGTACGCATCACATGTGAGAAGGACCCGTGAGCACTCCGGCGCGGTGATGTCCTCCCCGGCATCCGCCGTGGGGGGATGGTTGGTGTTCGTCACGCAGACCACCATGGTGTCACATGCGCTGGCGCCACAGCTGTCGGTGACGGTGAGGGTGAGGAGGATCCTCTCGCTCGTTCCGCACTCGACAGCGGGTGTGGTGTACACCGGATGCAGCAGACAGGGGTTGTCGAAGTGCCCCACGCCGCCCTGGGCTGTCCAGTAGTAGGACAGGGCATCGCCGTCCGCATCGTACGCGCCACAGGTGAGTTGCACGGGGGTGCACTCCGGCGCGGTGATGTCCTCCCCGGCATCCGCCGTGGGGGGATGGTTGGTGTTCGTCACGCAGACCACCATGGTGTCACATGCGCTGGCGCCACAGCTGTCGGTGACGGTGAGGGTGAGGAGGATCCTCTCGCTCGTTCCGCACTCGACAGCGGGTGTGGTGTACACCGGATGCAGCAGACAGGGGTTGTCGAAGTGCCCCACGCCGCCCTGGGCTGTCCAGTAGTAGGACAGGGCATCGCCGTCCGCATCGTACGCGCCACAGGTGAGTTGCACGGGGGTGCACTCCGGCGCGGTGATGTCCTCCCCGGCATCCGCTGTTGGCGGGCAGTTCGGAGGAGGGCATGGCGGTGGGGGACAGGGCTCTGGAGGGCACGGAGCTACCGGCGGGCGGCAGTCTTGCGGCGGAAGCACGCACTGCGGTGGCGCCGGGACACACGCTTCAGTCCTCTGCGGGATGCATGGAGCGGGGATCGGAGCGCACGGCTGCTCGGGCAACGGCAGCGGACACTCTGAAGCGCCGGGAGGCGGGACCGTGGTCACGCCAGTGACCGTGGGATAGGCATTCCACGCGGAATAGGGCGTCACCCGACACGTCGGACCACAGACGTACACCATCACGCTGTCGCTTGCGCTCACGCCGTGCGCGTTGGTGACCGTTAGGGTCAGTTCCACAGCTTCAGGATCTCCGCACGCCCTCGGCGTCGTGAACACCGGGCGAAGCTGTGACGGGTCGTCAAACGCGCCGCGGCAGTCCGCGGCGACCCACTCGTAGGTCACCTCGCCGCCGCGAGGGTCGTAGCCCGATGCCTGCATGCGAATACCCGTGCACTCCAACACACTGACGTCTTCTCCCGCATCGACGACCGGCTGGATGACCGCATCGGGCTGGTGGGGGCCGTCGTAGGACAGGATTCCCACCGCGGCTCCGAGCACCAGCAGACCGATGAGCCACCAGATGGATGCGTTGTCGCTCACCGAAGCACCTCCTTGGAGGAACTGCTCGCACGTTCTCGACGAGCAAGCATGTCGTTCTCTCGACCGCCTCCCCCTCGAAGGCGCCCCGCTCCCTTCACATCCGCGGTCTCCAGTCTCCCGGACTCGCTAGGAGTTCCGCGTGTGTAGGGCATTTCACTCTTACAGGTTCATTCTAGCCTACCGAGACGCCTCTTCCAAGACGTCGGCCCCAATTGCCATCGGCGGCAGGTGCCGCTGCCTACTCCCTTGCCACATAGGATTCCACGGTTCCTGTGCTCCCGACAAGAACTAGGATGTCGAGCAATCCGTCGCCGTTGATATCTGCTGCGCGGATCACTGAAGGTGCCATGGGACAGTCCAAGGTGATCGTCCGACTCAGGCTTTGGCCGTCCGCGCTCAGCTGGACGATCAAGGTGCCTTCGCTTGTGTAGGCAAGATCCTGGATCGCGTCGCGGTTCAGATCGACAGCGAGGACGCGGTGCTCCGCTCCACAGGGCGGGAGCGGCAACGGTTCGACGGCTGTATTGCCAAGCCACAGAACCCACTCGGCGAACCACTCGTCGATGGAGCTTGTGCGTTGGGCTGTCCACGATCCGAGGTCGGATACGCTCGATGACGTGATCGAGTACAGCTGTGCCGTGTCTTGCTCGTCGGATACCACGAACAACGGTCCTCCTTGCGCCTCTCCGCGCAGTACAAAGGCCGCCTCGCTTTCCTGGGTGGCACTCGGGTCCTCTCCGACGATCGGCCGGAACAGGGACACAAGCCCAGTGGCACTCACGAGGAAGAGGTCGTTGACGCCGTCTTCAAACAGGCCGACGTTCGCGCCGTCCGCAGGGCGGAACGGCAGATCGAAACTGGGTCCTTCAATGAACAGGCCGTTGCCGCGGCCCTCGTATCCGTAGGCGGTGCTCAACCGACTCGACAAGGCAAGCACATCCAATACCCCATCGCCATTGAGGTCGCAAGGCAAGAGGTTGTCAAAGCGGATGAACTTCAGGATGGAGCTCGATACCCGATCGAAGTCCGCGATCTCCACGGGCTCGGCCTTCGTTGCGACGGCAGACTTGTCATCCGGCGCCGATGCGCCGGTGGCCTTCTCGCCGGGCTTCGCAGACTCGGAGCCCTCTGCCGCCGCTCCGGTCTCGGTAGGCGCTGGGCACGGCGGCGCATCCAATGGAGCCTGGACCTGCTCGATCGGCGCGGCCACCGGCTGTTCGGACACATCCGGTGGCAGCGCCGTCGTCTCGTGACTCTCCGCCACAGGAGGCGAAGACTGCTCCTCCTGCGGTGCCTCTACGCCCTCCCCGTTGGCCCTCCCTGACGTATCGTCAGACTCGTCAGGCCCCCCCATTTCTGAGGGGCCTACGGGTTTTTTGGCTCATCTCCCTTGTCGCCGCAGCCGTCGGGCTCGCACTCCTGGGGCTCCTCGCCGGGAGTCACCAGGTGGGCCTTCTGGTCAGGCTGGAAGCCGCACGCAATGTCAAACACGATCTCGATGCACGAAGGGTTCTGCGGGCAGATCGCCTCACTCGTGGATTCGAGGGTGAACGCGATATCCATCTTCCCGTTGCGATCGAAGTCGCCGGCGGCGATGCAATTGGGATAGAAGCCGCACTCGATCTCGATCTTGTACTGGGGGACGATGGTAATGGTTGCCTTGCTTGGCTCCTCCAGACACACGTCATGTCGTGTGTGTCGGCCATCACCGGCTAGGCTCTCCGGATTGGTGAGAAACACGGTGATTGTGTGGCTGGCGTAGTTCGCCACCGCGAAGTCATCCCAGCCGTTGCCATCTGCGTCGAGGACCTCCACGAAGCGAGCGTCGAGTCCCCAGGTAGGAAGGGCAGTTCCGACGGCAAAACCCGTTGGCGCTGCGTGGTTCGTCAAGACGACCACCTGGCCGAACCCGCCAATGTTGCCGACCGCGACGATGTCTGGGAAGCCGTCGTTGTTGAGATCTCCAACATCCATCGATGTCACCTGCAAGCCACCGGGCAGAGCGAGCGGTCCACCGGTTGCCCACGCGACGGGCGGACCGGGCAGGGCGTAGAAGATCTCGATCTGAGCGGGTGTGCTGAAGCCAACGGCGATATCGTTGCGCCCATCGCAGTTGAAATCGGCGATCGCGACGCTTGTGATCGTCGCCTCCGCAAAGGGGCCGAGAATGGGGGTGGCGGGTGCGCCGTTGATGGAAAGCGACACCACTGCGGGTCTATTCGTGGCGATGACCCAGTCAGCGATAAGGTCGGTCCTGGTCATGTCGCCGACCGCCATGTGCACGGGAACGGCACTGGGCGCAAGGAGGTCTGCCGCGACGCTGCTGAAGCCCTCGGCTGTTGACTGGATCACGCTCCCGCTGGTGGAAACCGCCGTGAGTACAGCGATGTCCGGATAACCATCGGCTCCAGCCGCGCTATCCACGTAGCCGGCGGCAATGGCGATCGGGCCCGCTGCCGTGATGACTCGCTCCGGTTCCGCGAAAACGCCTGGGTAGGGCGTGTCCTCCAGCGCCCGGTTGAGGTAGATGCTTACCGCATTCGATGCGAAGCAGGACACGGCGAGATCCAGCCACCCATCGCTGTTGAGGTCTTCGGCGAGGATGTAGTCGGGCAGAACACAGGTTGGGTAGCACGCGTAGGCCGAGCCAAAGGCCTCAGGGGTGAGTCCCGGGATCGGATCGTCGGCAAGCAGCGCAGACGACGCCATCCCGATGGCGACGAGAGCCACGAGACATGCCTTCTTCATCGGGTATCAGCTCCTCCTTACTGTGGTTGCGACACTGCATAGCCCCCAAGAGCTTCTCGGGGACCGCAATCACGGCAGTATAGCCACAGAGTGCCGTTGTGGTCTGTAATGCACATCACGAAGGCTGCCTCGACAGGCGGAGTACTCAAGTGTCCACATCGCGGCGGATACCGATCCTGCCGCATCTTGGACCGTGCCGTCCTGTTTGGTGCACCATGGGCGCATCGGGGGAGTGCGGGGAGGGCCATGCGCGCAGCCGGAGTCCCAGGAGCGAGTGTCAGGCGGTACGACCTCGATTGGCTACGCGTTCTCGTCGTTCTGATGATGGTGCCGTTCCATGCGGCGCTGGTGTTCACCGGACCGGGCTTCATGTTCGTCAAGAGTGGGGGGCATAGCCCGATCCTGTGGGCGTTCGTCGGGTTCACCTACAGCTGGTCGATGCCCCTGCTGTTCTTCATCTCCGGGGCGGGCGCGTGGTTCTCCCTGAGAAACCGCGGTGCCCGGAGCTTCGTCGCAGAGCGCACGCAGCGCCTGTTGCCCCCGACACTTGTCGGATTGCTCGTCCTCGTGCCGCTGTGCGCCTACCTGACGCATCTCCAAGCGGCGTCATCTCCCCTCTCGTTGGTTGGCTACTTGGCTGAGCACTTCGCGCATCCGCGGATCTGTGATGTGTACTGGGGACACCTGTGGTTTCTCGTGGCGTTGATGGTCGTCGCGGTTCTCGGGTTGCCGGCGCTACTCCTGGTGCAGCGCGATGCCATGGAGCGCGTGCGGGCGAGAACTGCCGCGCTGCTTGCGGCACCGGGAGCGTTGTTGCTGGCCGCAGTGCCGTTTGCCGCTGTCGCGCCATTGCCGTCGGAGACCGGTCTCCCGTCATTCGGCTGGGCGATGATTGGACCGCAGGCGGTGGCGTATGTGACGGGGTTTCTCGTGGTCGGGCACCCGAAGATGAGGGACGCGATCGAGCGTAGCCTTCTCCCCGCGATCGTTGTCGCCATCGCGCTTTCGGTCTTGAGTTTGTGGGTTCCGATCTACGCACGTCGCGACATCTTCGCCCATCTTGCATTCTATCTGGGCCGCTGGGCGTGGGTGGTGACGGCGCTTGGCTTGGGACAACGCTATCTGCGCCGCGACCACCGCATCTTGCGCTACTTCCGCGATGCTGGACTCGCCATCTACTTGCTGCATGTGCCGTTAGCGAGCGGCGTCGCGTTCCTTGTGGTGTCGCTGCCCTGGGCGGTTGCGGCGCAGATGGCCCTTGTCACGATCACAGCGCTCGGCGGCTCTCTCCTGCTCTACGAGGTCGGAATCCGTCGCCACCCCATCATGCGCAGGCTGTTCGGCCTCAGGGGCCGCTCCTTCGAGGCCCTCTAGTCCTGATGAGATGCGCGTCGTGTCGTGCCTCGGCACGCCGCCTCATGACCAAGAAGGCTCCGTCGGGATCGCCACCCGGCTGTGTTGTGCCTAGAATGTGAGGTCGAAGCCGAAGCGAGCTTGGGTGATGCCCCCAAGATCAAAGCCGACGAGGCTGAACAGGCTGACGCCGGTGAACTGGACCCGAGCGCGGACGCACTGCTCATCGAAGCCAGCCGCGGTGAACGCTGTGAGGCTCGCGAAGCGAACCGGCGGAATCTCCGTTTCGAGCGCCACAAGCTGCCGCTCGAAGAGGAAAGCGCTGTCGAAGTCCGTCTCGAACGTGAACAGGACCCCGATCGCCTCCACTGCGAGCGCGAACTGCTGGCCGGCGAACGCGATGACAGCCGGCGGCGGGCCTAGCGGACCGATGAATGCGGTTCTCGACGTAAAGGACACGGGCTGAATCACGACGTCGAGGATGAACTCCATGGCGTCGATGGAGAACGCCCCATCGAGGCTGATGGCCATGAGGAACGCGAGATTCGGCTCGAGAAACGCGAACCCGACCTCGATCGTCTGCGCCGAGAAACCCAGCCAGTCGAACCATGTCGTGCTGCTGGCCAGCAGGCCGAACAGGTCGAGCTCGATGCGCAGGACCTGCTCCTCAAAGTAGAAGTCCGGCAACACCGTCACCCGCGTATCGACCGGGTCAGCGCACAGGGTGTCCAGGTAGTGGAATAAGTGCTGGAAGCGATGTGCTAGCGGCGCGCCGATCCCGCCACTCAGGGCGAGGAGATCCACGGCGCCGAAGCCGGTCAGGCTGAGCAGGGACACCCCGCACGTCGGGGATGCGCCCACCTGAAGGACTCCGGCCATGCTGTACGTCGGCGTCTGCGTGCTTCCGATGTTTGCGAGAATCAGGTCGATACCGGCATCGATCGCGAAGAACTGCGCGTGGGCGGCAAACTGATTCCACGAGAACAGCGGCTCAAACGCGACCCAGTCGGAGAGCGTGACCGCACCGAGGTGCAGCGCAGCGGTGAAGCGCTGCGATTGGAAACCGGAGAGGGCGAACTCTGTCTGGGAGGCAAACACGAAGTCGGCGACGCTCAGCGTGAGGCTGAGGGCCGAGACGATGTCAAACGACAAGGGCGGTAGCGGCACAAAGGTGACGTCCAGCCCCAGCGTTGCGGAGAACATCGGCGTGACGAGCTGTGTCGAAGGATCCTCCACGTCGGCGTGCACGGACACCGCGATGGCGAGGACCATGATGGTGACCAGCCAAAGCGTCGATCTGCTTGGCATCCTGACCTCCTCGTTCACTTCGCGGATAGCCTACGAGGATGCGAGCAGCCCGTCAGGAAGAGGGGTTGGCACCCCGTGTCCGCTTTGTCCAGCCCGCGTGGGACAGCTGTCAGCGCGACAGGAGACCAGCGAACGAACGCATCTCATCGGACCCGCGCCGGAGTATGTGACGGAAGGGGTATCTGTCGAACGCGCGTCACACTCGGCACGTGCCTCCAGCAGCACGAGACCTTGACCGATCGGAAGCCAAGGTGCTAGAGTCACATCACGAAGGAGGTGCGGAATGAGCAGGATCCTGAAGATCTCGTTTGTTGCGCTGGCGATCGCAGGCCTCATGGGAGGCCTTGGCCTCGCGGAGACGTACACGGTGGTATCGGATATCTCATGGCCGCCGTTCGAGTGGGCGGACACCGCGGGGAACTTCTACGGGTTTGACCTGGACGCGATGCGGCTGATCGCCATCCTCGAGGGGTTCGAGATCGAGATCCGCAACTACGACTGGGAGATCATCTTTGAGGACGTGGGCTCAGGTCGCGTGGACATCGGAGCGTCGGGTGCGACGATCAACCCTGAGCGGCAACAGGTTGTGGACTTCTCTAATCCGTACTGGACGTCAGACCAGGCGGTCCTCGTTCGTGTGGACTCCGGCCTGAACATCGTGACCGCGTTGACCGGTGGAAGCCGGGTCGGGGCGCAGGTGGGAACCACGGGCGCTGGCTGGGTGCAAGAACTGATCGATGCCGAGATCGACGTCGAGTTGGTGGAGTACCCGCTGTACCCGCTCTCCGTGCTGGATCTGATCAACGGGAACATCGATGCGGTGATCCAGGATGAGCCCGCGTCGAGAGCCAGCGCGGTCGCGGAAGATGACATCGTCATCATTGGTGTCATCGTGACCGGCGAGAACTTCGGCTTCTTCGTTGCCAAGGGTGACCCCAACGGCCTGCTTGCGAAGATCAACTCCGGGCTGGCGAAGCTGAAGGCGTCTGGCGCGTGGGACAATCTGATCAAGGCGTACATGGGAACGGAGCTGGCAAAGGTTGAGGCGGCTTGGAAGGCGAGCAAGCCTCTCCTGGACGCTGGAGACGTCGACGGCTTCGCGGCGTCGCTGGCGCAGCTGGCCAACGAGTAATCGCTGTAGCGAGCGGTTGTGCCGGAACGGGCTAGGTTGACGGCCTAGATCACAGATGCGGCCGGAGGAACGTGGAGCGCCCCTCCACGTTCCTCGCCGCTGAGAAGGGCATCCTGTGGAGACGATCCTACACAGTATCGGGCCTCTGCTTGTCCGAGGGGTCCCGATGACCGTGGGACTGACATTCGGTCTGCTCGCGATGGGGCTGCTGCTTGGCTTTCCCCTGGCATTCGCTCAGGTGTACGGCTACCGACCCCTGCGATGGCTCAGCGCGATGTACGAGCAGACGTTCCGCGGAATCCCCGCGCTGGTGCTGATCCTCATCTTTCATAGCGGCCTTGCGCGATCGTTCAACATCCTGCTTCCGGCGTTCGCCTCGGCACTCCTCGCGTTGGGGCTGCGCTCCTCGGCATATCAGTCGCAGATCTTCCGCGGCGCCATTCAATCGGTGGGGGAAGGCCAGATGGCCGCAGCGCGCTCCCTTGGCATGAGTCGATTTCAGGCGATCCGCTACATCATCCTCCCACAGGCATTCCGCCTGTCAATCCCGCCGTGGACCAACGAGTTCTCCAGCGTCCTCAAGGACACGTCACTGGCAAGCGCCATCGGCGTTGTGGAACTCGCGGAGCAAGGCACGCTGATCATGACGACGATTCAGTTCGAGCTCGGGGCGCGATGGATCCTTGTGATCTGGCTTGTCGTGTCGTTGATCTACCTTGTGCTGACCTCAGTGGGGAACCGTGGACTGGGACTCCTGGAGAAGCGCGTCCGGATCCCTGGTTTCGAGGCTCGAGAGGGGACAAAGCCGTGATGGAGCGGGAAGGGGAGATGGGCGGCTCGATGGACAGCGTTCTCCGTGTCGAGGATGTCCACAAAACGTACGGCGACACGCACGTCCTGCGTGGGGTATCGCTTCGCGTGGACCGGGGTCAGACGAAAGTGGTCATCGGCCCGTCAGGGACGGGCAAGAGCACGCTGCTGCGGTGCATCAACTGCCTGACGACGCCGGACTCCGGGCGCGTCTGGCTTGGCGACACGGAGATCACCGCACCTCGTGCGGAGATCAACGCGATTCGTGCTCGAATCGGGTTCGTGTTCCAGAGCTTCAACCTGTTCACCCACCTGACGGCCTTGGGGAACGTCCGCATCGGTCCGATGCGGGTTCTCGGACTGCGCAAGGCCGAGGCCACGCGGCTTGCCGAAGAGGAGTTGCGGCGTGTGGGGTTGGGTGACAAGGCAAGCGCCTACCCGGCACAGCTTTCCGGCGGGCAACAGCAACGGGTCTCGATCGCGCGGGCGCTGGCGATGGCACCGAAGCTGATCCTGTTCGACGAGCCGACCTCGGCGCTCGATCCCGAGCTGATCGGTGAGGTTCTCGAGGTGATGGTCGCCCTCGCCCGGGAAGGGATGACGATGCTTGTGGTATCCCACGAGATGGGCTTCGCCCGCTCCGTTGCCGATGAGATCCTATTCATGGAGCACGGGGTCATTGTTGAGCAGGGGGCGCCGCAGGCGCTGTTCACCAGCCCGAGCCACCCCCGAACCGGGGAGTTCTTGCGGAAGATCACGGAACTGTACGGAGAGTAGGAGGCTGCGTGGGTTTCCTCGAGTTCGCCCGATCGATTCTTCCCCAGCTGCTGGCCGCGACGGGGACGACACTGCAGCTCACGGTGTGTGCCATCGCTCTCGGGTTCGGGATTGGAATCGTGCTCGCGCTGCTGCGCGTCTACGGGAATCGCCCGCTTCGGATCGTCTCGGGGGCGTATGTTCACTTCTTCCGCGGCACACCGCTTCTCGCACAGCTGCTCCTCGTGTACTACGGGCTGCCTCCGTACCTGTCGATGATCGGTGTGCGGCTGTCTCCGTTGACCGCGGCAGTCATCGGGCTGGGCTTGAACAGCGCCGCCTACCAGGCGGAGTACTTCCGCGGAGCGATTCAGTCGATCCAGAGCGGGCAGATGCTCGCTGCGCGCGCCATCGGGCTGTCCCGCGTCGGGTCCATCCGCCATGTGGTATTGCCGCAGGCGCTGCGGCTGGTCATCCCCTCGTGGTCAAACGAACTGATCTACAGCATCAAGTACTCTTCCCTTGCCTACTTCCTCACCCTCAAGGAGCTGACGTTCGTCGGCCGGAAGCTCGCGCTGCGTACCGCGCGCACGCTGGAGGTCTACCTGCTTGTTGCCGCGATCTACCTTGCGATCGTGATCGTGGTGTCGCGGATCCTGGCGTTGCTGGAGCGGCGGGTGCACATTCCTGGCCTCGGCTTCGCTCGCGGGCGGCGCTAGCCGCGTCCGGGGCCGATCCTCCTACTTCGCGATCTCCATCTTGGAGGCAAGAAGACCCGTCAATAGCTTAGGGTAGAAGTCCGTGGACTTCTGCGGCATGCGCTCATCGTGATCGGCCACCCTGCGCACTTCGTCAGCCCCCGTGGGATTGAGCAGAAACAGCGCTTGCTCATCTCCGCGATCGACGGCGTCGATCCCCGCTTGGGCGTCGACGGTGTACGTGATGTTGCGCTGTTCCTCGAGCGCTGCGGCGTCGATGCCGAGAATCCGATCGAACACAGCGGCGTGGAGAACGGACACGTCGAGCCGCTTCCAGTCTGTGGAGTGAGGGCCTGTGATCAACGACTCCACTGCAACCTGTTCCCTGCGGCGGAGCACAGTGAATCGGCCTTCCGCGTAGAAGACGTAGGTGTTCTGCGCTGCCCCCGCGGCGAGTGCCGCGCGCGCGGCATCGAGGGAGTCGCTCGCGTCGATGTGGAACACCTCCGAGGCGCTCTCGAGGAACGCGGATCGGCGGAATCCGTCGATGCCGTGGACGAGGCGGTGGATGGGGCGGATGGTCATTCCCGGCTCATCGAGGTTGAACAGGGTCATCATGCGCACGTCGAACGACTCCGCTGCGGCCGGCGTCCATCCCTTCTCCACACATTCCTGCATGAACGTCACCGCGGTCTCGTAGCGGTGATGGCCGTCAGCGATGTAAAGGTCCTTATCCGCGAGTGCGGCCTGCACGCCCCTCAGGATCGTCTCGTCGACGACGCGCCAGACGCGGTGATCGTTGCCGAATTCGTCCACCGCTTCGATGATCGGCGCTCGGCCGGTGATCGCTTCGGCGAGCAGGCGATCCGCCAGGCGGTCGGGGTCCGAGTAGAGCATGAAGATGTGCCCGAAGTTGGCTTCGGTCGCACGCATCAGCCGCAGTCGATCCTCCTTGGGCCCTCGTAGCGTCCGCTCGTGGGCGTGCACACCAGCTGCCTCCAATCGTCCGAGGGCGACGAACCCCTTACGGATGAGCCGGTCCCCGCCGAAATCGTACGCCTGGTGGTAGACGTAAAGGGACGGCTCGGGATCACGAACCAGGACACCGTGCGCCATCCACTCCGCGAACGTCGCCGCCGCACGGGTGTAGACGTTGGTGCCGTTGTCTCCAGGCTGGGAGCGGCCCTTGACGATGCGGACGATGTTGTGTGGGCTGGCCTCGTAGTATCGTGGTTGGTTGTGGGGGCCGATGCGGTCGTATGGCTGCGTGACCACGGTGCTGATGTCGCCGACGATCTCCGAGGCGTAGCGCACCCCGCGGAACGGAACGATGTGCGCCATCGTCACGCCTCACTTCGCCGAGCGAAGTCGATGACGATCTGCGCTGCCTCGTCGCCGACGCGCTGCTGGGCCTCGCGGGTCGAGGCGCCGATGTGGGGAGTGAGCGAGGCACAGGCCTGCTGCAGCAGGGGAAGATCCGCGGCCGGAGGCTCGGCGGCGAAGACGTCGAACGCCGCTCCGGCCAGCGTCCCGGATGCGAGCGCCTCGGCCACAGCTGCCTCGTCGACGACGCCGCCGCGGGCGCAGTTGATGACGTAGGCTCCGGGCTTCATCGCGGCGAGTTCGGCGGCGCCGAGAACGGGCCCCACCTCGGGATCGTAGGGAACGTGCACCGAGACGAAATCCGCCTCCCGCAGTAGCTCCTCGAACGGAACCATGCGCACCACGTCCGGCAACGGCGAATCGCTGACGAACTTGTCGTAGGCGATGACCTCCATGCCGAGCGCGGACGCCTTCTCAGCCAGAAGGCGTCCGATGCGTCCGATGCCAACGATTCCCAGGCGCTTCCCGCTGATCTCAACGCCTTGGAGAGCCTTCTTCTCCCAGCGGCCGCTCCGTACGGAGGCGGTGCCTCGTCCGATGTGGCGCGCCAACGCAAGCATGTGTCCTAAGGCCAACTCGGCGACGGAGTTCGAGCTCGCGGCCGGTGTGTTCCGCACCTCGATCCCGTTGCCCACCGCATGATCGACATCGATGTTGTCTGTACCCACGCCGGCGCGGACGATCAGCTTGAGCTTCGCTGCGGCATCGAGGACGTTCGCGCGGACCTTGGTCGCGCTGCGCACGACGAGGGCGTCGTAGGCGGGGATCTCCGCCACGAGCTGCTCGGGCGAGAGATCGGTGTTGACGACGACCGTCAGTCCGGCAGCGGTCATCGTGCTGACTGCATCCTCGGCGAGCGGATCGGACACCAACACGCGGAAATCCATGGGAACCCTCCTTTACAGCCCGAGCACGGCGTCGATGGCGGCCAAGACGCCGGCGATCTCATCGGGCTGCGTGTCGCCCATGTGCGCGATGCGGAACGTCTTGCCCTTGATCGGGCCGTAGCCATTGGCGATGCGCAGTCCGTAGTCCTGAGCGAGCGTGCCGATCAAGGCGGCGACGTCGATCTCACGCGAGTTGCGCACGCAAGTAAGCGTGTTTGACCAGTAGCCCTCTTCGGGGTAGATGTCGAAGTGCTTCTTCGCCCAGGATTGCACGCTCTGCGCCATGCGTGCGTGCCGGGCGAAGCGAGCGTCCAGCCCCTCCTCGAGGATCGCGGTGAGCTGGGCATTGAGCGCGAACATCTGGGGAATCGCCGGTGTCGATGGCGTTTGGTTCTTGTTGTGCGAGGCGATCATCTGCGGCAGGTTGAAGTAGTAGCTGCGCGGGGGGACGCTCTCCGCGCGTGCCACTGCTGCATCGCTGACCGCAGCGACTGCCAGGCCTGCGGGAAGGGCAAATGCCTTCTGCACTCCCGCGAGGACGAAGGCGAGATCAAGCCGATCCGTCTCGATCTTCACCCCCGCCATGGCACTGACGGCATCCACGAGAAGCAACACGCCGGGATGTTGCCGGACGACCTCAGCGATCTCCTCCAGCGGGTTCATGAGGCCGGTCGAGGTCTCGTTGAACACCAGGGTGACCGCGTCGTACGCGCCGCCGGCAAGCTGCGCGTCCACCTGCTCCGGCTTGATCGCTTGCTCCCACGGAACCTCCAAAGCGTCGCACGGGACGCCGTTACCGATGGTGATCTCATGCCAGCGCTCGGAGAACGCTCCGTTCACCAGGTTGAGACAGCGCTTGGCGACGAGGTTCGTCACCGCGGACTCCATCGCTCCCGTCGACGATGAGGTGAACAGAAGTACGGGGTTCTTGGTGTACAGCAGTTTCTGAAGCTTGGGCTGGATCTCCGCGTAGAGCTGTGAGCACTCCGGCGATCGATGGTGGATCTGCGGTGTGGCCAGCTCCTTGAGAATGCCCGGCCGGACCTCGGTCGGACCGGGTGTAAACAGGCGTTTGTGCATGCTCTCCCTCCGGTTTTCGCGAACTGCAGGGGCATCATATCCTCCCGCCGCATGGCACGCAATCATCGTTCCTAAGGGGTATATCGACGCTGTATGGTTGGCGAACGCAGCGTCGAGCCCTACAATCGATGACGACATCGGGAAGCAGAAAGGGGCACCGAGCGTGGGCTATGTCGCTGTCATCGTCGTGGTTTCCGTCATCGCGTGGGCGATTCTTGCCCGCAACCGGCTGGTACGGCTGCGCGTTCGCTCCGAAGAGGCTTGGCGGGACATCGATACACAGCTGAAGCGCCGGTGGGATCTCATCCCAACACTGGTAGAAGTGGTCAAGGGCTACGCGGCACACGAGGCGGAGACGTTCCGTCGGGTCACGGAGGCGCGGGGTCTGGCGGTCGACGCCGGAAGCCCCAGGGAGCAGGCGTTTGCCGAGGATCGGCTGAAGACATCTCTGCGTTCGGTGTTTCTCCTCGTTGAGGAGTACCCGCAGCTCAAGGCCAATGAGAACTTCCTTGGGCTAGCCGGGACGCTGGAGGAGATCGAGGACGCGGTGCAACGTTCGCGTCGCTACTACAACGCCGTCGTTCGCGACCTGAACACAGCGATCGAGATCTTCCCCAGTCGGGTGATCGCCCGGCTGTTCCGGTTCGTGCCTCGGGAGTTCTACTTGCTCCCGGGGGAGGAGCAACGGCAAGCACCGAAGGTGAGTTGGACATGAGAGCGATCGGTGTTGCGTTTGTCGCGATGCTGCTGTTCTCCGCTTTGGGGTCGGCCACACTGCGCATCGCTGAGTACACCGTGGAGATCGCGGTCGAAGCGGACAACACACTGCTGATCACCGAGGAGATGGCTGTCGACTTCTTCAGCGAGCACCACGGGATTCTCCGTGCGATTCCCGTCTCCTACCGCAGGCCTACCGGCGAGCGGCTGAAGATCGATGTCGAGATGCGATCGGTCGCCATGGACGGGGAGGCGGTTCCCGTGTCGGCGTCGGGGCGGGGCGGTGAGCTCAGGCTCAGGATTGGGGATGCGAACAGCTATGTGATCGGTCGGCATGTGTACACCGTACGCTACGCCGTGCGCCGTGCGCTGCTCTTCCGCGAGGAGTATGTGCAGCTCTACTGGAATGCCATCGGGCACGCCACGGATGTCCCAGTGGGCCACGCTCAGGTGCGTGTCGTTCTTCCGGGTACGGTCGATCTGCAAGAGGTCCCAACGACGTCGTATGTCGGGTACGAGGGAAGCTCCGCGCGCGGAACGGCGGCATCGATCGGCGCGGATGGCGCGCTGCTGTTCGAGGCGTGGTCGCTCGCTCCCCGCGAGGGAATGACGATCGACATCGCGATCCCTCGTGAGGCGTCGGGTTTGACACCACCGAGCTTCGGCGAACGCGTCGTTTGGTTCCTCGGGGCGAATCTCTACGCGGTGCTACCGCTCGCAGCGCTGCTGGCGATGTTCGGCTTGTGGTGGCGAGTCGGGCGGGATCCGAGGGTGGGCACGATCCCTCCGGCGTTCGCCCCGCCGCGTGGCATGCACGCCGGGCACATCGGGGTGCTCGCTGACGACCGCGCGGATCTGCGCGATCTGTCGGCGATGGTCGTCGGTCTAGCGGTCAATGGCTACCTGCAGATCGTGGAAGACGAGGAGGGAGCGAAGGGCGGTAGAACGCCTGCGGACTACCTGTTCCGCCGTTTGCGATCCGCCGACGGACTCACCCGCTCGGAGCGGGTCCTGTTCGAAGGGATGTTCAACGCCGAGCACCCCGATGAGCGGCGCCTGTCTTCGATGGAGCACGAATTCTACAAGGTGCTTCCCGAGATCAAGTCGCGTCTCTATGGGGAGCTCATCGACAGGCGATGCTATCCGCACAACCCGGAGCGCGTCCGTGGAACGTACCTCACTGCGGGAGGATTACTTGGGGCCGGCGGCGTGGCGCTTGGCGTTTTCTTCGGGTCGCTGTATCTGGGCGTGGCGGTCGCCCTCTGTGGTGCGGTCGTCCTCACCTTCGCGCGGTGGATGCCGCGGAAGACAGGGCACGGCGTCGACGTGCTGCGCGAGGTGCGAGGCCTCGCGGAGTACATCCGGCGCGCGGAGGTGGACCGCATCGAGTTCCACAACGCCCCGGAGAAGAGCCCGCAGCTGTTCGAGGCGCTTCTTCCCTACGCCATGGCGCTGGATCTGACCTCGATCTGGACACGGCAGTTCGAGGGGCTGTTCGACCAGCCACCGCAGTGGTACGTTGGAGCGGAGCCTGTGTTCCGCGGCCATCTGTTCGCGGCTTCGCTGCTGCACCTGTCGTCGGGGATGCACCGCACGTTCGCCTCCGTGCCCCGAACGCAGGGGAAGGGACGCTCCGCATGGGGCGGCGGTTCGGGATTCGGTGGCGGCTTCTCTGGAGGCGGCTTCGGTGGGGGGGGCGTCAGCGGTTGGTAGCAGCTGCAGGGCGCTATGCCGCCGCGAAACATGCTAGCCACTGGTGTGTACAGTACCATGAAGTCCGCATCGGCGACGGTGCGTATGGAGGTTCAGCCGTCGAGGGAAAGGGTGGGGATGAGAAGGTCAATCCAATGGATGGTGTTGGCCGGTGTCGTGTGTGCCGCGCTGGTCGCGTGGGCAGCCGATGGCGTTCAGCCGGTTCCTTGGAGCGCGGACCGGCCTTTGACGTGGGCGGACTACCTTGGCGTCCCGGAAGCCGACGCCTCCGCGACCGTCGGTGCGCGGACGCGTATCCTGCTGAATTACCGCTACCAGTACGTCACGGAGTTTGACGCAGCGTCGAAGCGCTATTGCTCCCGGGTCTATGCCCCCGCGGTGCAGGTGGCGTGCATGATCGATCCCCTGAGCTCGTGGGTGCGTCCCGACGCGCGCACGGATCGCCTCTTGAATCACGAACAGCGACACTTCGATCTGGCGCAGGTGTACGCGCGCAAGATCCAAGCTGCGATCTCTGTGGTCCTCGCGCACGGGGCTACGGCGAGCGCGGCGCAAGGAGCGCTCACTGCCCAGGTGCAGAGCACTGCCGCCCAGGTGAACAGCGCCTGGCACGAGGTCGACGGTGAATACGATCAGGAAACGGGCGGGGGCACCAACCCGGTCGCGCAGCAGCAGTGGGATCAACGGATTGACAGCTGGCTAGCCAACCCGTCGGCCGCTCCTTAGCTCCTTAGGGAAGGGCCGGTTCGGGCTGTCCCTGCAGCAGCTCCAGTCGCTCCAAGGTGCTCACCAGCTCCTCGACCGAGCCGCATCGCCCGGCGAGGGCGTAGAGCACAGTCCCGTCGGCGTCGATAACGGCAAGGAACGGGAACGCGGTGATCTGTCGACGCGCGCCTTCTTCACGGGGCTGGTAGGCGGAGGCAATCGCCTTGCCCTCGTCGTAGCCCACGGGAAAGCCCAGGCCGAACTCCGTCACCACCTCGCGTGCCGCGGTCTCGGTGCGCCCGGAGCAGATCGACACCAGTGGGATCGGTGCGGCCTGAGTCTCGTAATACTCTACCAGAAGCGGCATCTCATGCTTGCAGACGGTGCACCATGTGGTCCAGAAGTAGACGATGACGGGCCGCCCAGCGTAGTCCGCGAGCCGGAGGCGGTCGCCGTCCAGCGCCGGAAGATCGAAGCTCGGTGCAGGCTCACCGACGATCGGGAAGCTTGACGTTGCGATGATCCTCTGCTTCTGCGTGAGGTCCTCGAGGTACGACCACTGAGACACCACGAGGACGCCGAGGGCAACCGCCAGCGCAAGGATGAGAGCTGTTCGCATGGTGGCGGGAAGGATACGCGGGGTGCTCGACGGCGCAAGCGTGGGGGTCACACGGGATTGCTCCGTACGCTGCGCGCGGTAGAATCCGGGCTATGAAACGGCTACTGGTTGTCGTCCTCCTGCTTGTCGTTCTCGTGGCTGCGTCCGGGTGCAGCCTTCACGATCTGATCTGTTTGCTGTTCGGCGTCTGTATCTGAGGAGGCACGCTCCCGCCACCGGCGGCGAGCACCGCCTGTCCGAGGGCAACGCCGCCGTCGCCGCACGGAACCCGTCGATTCGTCATCCACTGTAGTCCCGCGCCCTCGACACGCGCGCGCAAGCGTGAGGAAATCGCGTCGTTGTACGCCACGCCCCCCGAGAACGCGATCCTTGAGACGCCGGCGTCGGATGCCGCCTGCAGCGCCATCTCGGCGAATCCGTCCGCGATGAATCGCTGCGCGGTGGCGGCGACGTCCGCGGCGGGAAGCGTCCGCGCCTGTCGAGCCAGTTGGCTGAACGCGAGCACGGTGTCGAGCAGCGGGAACGGCCCGTCTTGACGGACCGCGATCGGTAGCGCGTGCGCGGACCCGCTGTCGGCGGCAGCCTCGAGCCGCATGGCTGGCTCTCCTTCGTAGCCGCGCTCCGTGCACAGCGCGAGATGCGCGGACACGGCGTCGAGGAAGCGACCAGCGCTGGATGTCAGCGGGGCATTGACGTATCGCTCAATCTGCAGGAGGACGATCTCCGCCTCGGTCGCGGACATCCCCCGGTTGATGAGCGCTTCGGAGACGCGTTCCGGAGCTTCGCCAGCCGTGAGGAGGAAGGATGCCGCGATGCGAAGCGGACGCAACGTGGCAAGATCACCGCCCGGAAGCGGCACAGGCACCGCGGAGCCGACACGGCGAATGACGCCTCCATCGGCGAGAAAGAGCTCCCCTCCCCACGCGGTGCCGTCGCTCCCGTATCCGTATCCGTCGAGCACGATTCCCACGGCGTCGCGCACGCCGTGCTCGGCGAGAACGGAAGCGAAATGCGCCTCGTGGTGCTGGACGGCGATTCGGTCAGCGCCGAACTCCCGCGCCAGCTCTTCGGCAAGGTGACTCGTCAGGAACCGCGGATGCAGGTCGCAGGCGATGATCTGTGGGCGAGGTGCGCCCGTCAGAACACGAAGGTGCTCGATCGCCCCTTGAAGAAACTCTAGGGTGTCTGGGTTATCAACGGATCCGATGTGCTGGGAGAAGACGACGTGGCGATGGTGATACAGCGCCACGGCGACGTCTGTTTCGCCGCCGAGGGCGAGCACCGGCTGGTCGCCCAAAGCCATCGGAATCGGCTCGGGCACGTAGCCACGCGAGCGGCGGAGGAACCGCCACTGCCCGCCGCTGAAGCGGAGCACGGAGTCGTCACAACGGGCAAGGATCGCCCGGTCGTGGAGGAGGCGGTGATCGGCGATGCCGGCGAGTTCCGCCTCGATCTGGCGATCCTCGATGAGCATCGGTCGGCCGGGACGGTTGGCGCTGGTCATCACCAGGGGCCTGTTGAGCCCGTCGAGGAGCAGATGGTGTACGCCGGAGTAGGGCAACATGATCCCTACGGTGTGGAGGCCGGGAGCGACGGCTGCGGGGAGGGTCCCGGGCCGCCGCCGTAGCACGACGATCGGCCGTCGCGCGGAGCGCAGCTGCCGGTGCTCCTCCTCCCGGATCTCGGTGTAGCGCTCGGCCACCGCCTCGGTCGCCATGAGAGCAAACGGCTGCGACGGGCGTCCCATCCTCGCGCGCAGGCGCTCGACGGCGCTCCCGCTCGTGGCGTCACACGCGAGGTGCGTCCCTCCGATTCCCTTGATCGCCACGATGCTTCCAGCAAGGAGCGCGTCACGACATCGCCGGATCGGGTCGTCCGCGTTGCCGTCGAAGCGCAGCGTCGGCCCGCAGCTGGGGCAGGCGATGGTCTGAGCGTGGTAGCGTCGGTCAGTCGGCTTCGTGTACTCCGCCTCACACCCCGGGCACATCGGGAACGAGGCCATCGACGTGCGCGGCCGATCGTAGGGAAGGGCGTCAACGATGGTGAAGCGGGGTCCGCAATTGGTGCACGACGTCGCCCAGTAGCCTCGGTAGCGGCTGTCTCCGAAGATGTCCTCGAGGCAGTCGTCACACATTGCGATGTCCGGCGGCAGGGAGCCGGCCGTCCCCTCCGCGTCCTCCGAAGCAAGGATGGTGAAGCCGGTGGCGCCGCTCGAAGGCCGGGCCTCGTCGACGATGTCATCGATCCGGGCGAGCGGAGGAGCGTCGGCGCGCAGCCGCTTGGCGAACGCAGCGACGTCCTCGGAACGGCCCTCGACAACGATCTCCACTCCGGCATCCCCGAGGTTGCAGACGGTTCCGTTCAGCGACAGGTCGTCGGCCAAGCGGAACACGAACGGCCGGAAGCCGACGCCCTGGACCACACCCCGGACAAGGAGGCGCCTCGCCTCGCTAGCCAAGGGCCTCCGCCTCCGTGGGCTCCTCGGCGGGCCCGTCCTCCACGGACACCGTATCAACGTACAGCTCGCGGCCCGACGTCAGCTCGACCTCTCCTCCACAGCGAGGGCACGACAGCACCGGGATGGAGAAGTGCAGTGCGGGTTCGGTAAGAAGCTCGGGGGCTCCGCGGAAGTCGCACGCGGAGCAGCGGATGGCTGCAGCGACAGGGTGGACCCGCAGCGTCGCCCCATCGAGGCGTGTGCCGGTCACGACGAGTTCGAAGGCGTTCCGCAACGCGATATCGGATAGGACGCGCAGCTCGCCCTTGTGGAGGTGCACCTCGACGACGCGTCCCCGAACGCCATCGAGCTGCGGGAGCAGCGCCGAGACGAGCTCCGCTACCACGGAGTACTCGTGCATGCGATACCCAGGGCCTCGAGCAGCTGGTCGATCCCACGCTCGTGCCGAGCGTCGGTGAGCATCGCCTGACCGTGTGGGTTGATCCGCGCGTAGTCGTCGACGAGCGTCTGCGGCCTCACCCCGACCGCCTCCGCGAGATCGAGCTTGTTGACCACCACAAGATCGGTTTGTGCGAAGATCTTGGGATGCTTGCGTACCATGTCCTCGCCCTCGGTGACGGAGATGATGACAATCTCGCGGTCGGTTCCCAAAGGGAAATCGGCGGGACAGATCAGATTCCCAACGTTCTCGATGAACAGCAGATCGATTTCGTCAAGGGGGAGCGATTCCAGGGCGTGCTCGATGCGGTGGGCATCGAGGTGGCAGTCGTCCTGCGTGTTGATATTCACCGAGGCAGCGCCGGCAGCGAGGAAGCGTCGGTGGTCGTCGTCGCCAGCGGAATCACCGGCGATGGTGCCTACCCGCTGGCCGGCTGCGGCGAGTCGCGCGATGAGTCGCTCGATGACCGTGGTCTTGCCGCTTCCGATTGCCCCCATGACACTGATGGCGCGAACCCCGTTCTCGTGCAGCCGCCGGAAGTTGCGTTCCGCGCCTTCCAGCTGCCGAGCAAGGAGATCCTCTCCAGCAATCCGTACGTCGTGCATGAGCCGTCCTTCCGCGAGCGCGAGATCATACGGACGCGCTTCGAAAGGCGCAATCGAGGTCGCGCGGCGTGATTGCGGGATCGGAGCCTCCGAGGCTCGGTGCCGATCCGAAACCTCCTGGCTCGGGAAGAGTATCTTCGGGGATCTGCCTTGCGAGGATGAGGATCGCCTGGGTACAGTTCTCGGGAGCAGGCACACAAGGAGGGCGGCGGATGAGACGGTTTGTGATCGTAGGTCTTCTTCTTGGGGCAGCGGGGTTGGCTGTGTGCGCAGCGCCGGAGTTGTCGGTCGACGCGGTGGAGTACGACGCGGGGATGGTGCTCGCCGGAACCCTGGTGACCCACACGTTCGTCCTCACCAACGTCGGGGATGCGACGCTCATCATCGACAAGGTCGTGGCGCAGTGCGGGTGTACCACTACGGCATTGGCCACGAAGGAGCTGGCGCCGGGGGAGTCGACCAGCCTCACCGCCAAGGTAAGCACGGGCGGGCAGGGGAGTGCCTCGAAGACGATCACCGTGACCTCCAATGATGGGGGATCGCCCAGCACCAAGGTGCTGACGATCCGCTACACGGTCCGCCCCGTGGGGGAGTACGACCTCAGCGCTCATGACGTCGAGATCGGGTTCAACGTGCTCGTCGATCTGCGTGCGCCCGACGCCTACGAAACGGGGCACATCCTCGGCGCGATCAACCTGCCGTTCGCCGATATCGAGACGTGGAAGGATCTTCTGCCGACAGGGGTGACGCTGGTGTTCTACGACCGCGATGGCACCATCAGCCGGGAGGCCGTGACCCTGCTGCGACAGGCGGGAGTCAACGAGGCGATCGGTCTGTGGGGCGGATTGGATGAGTGGCTGTGGGTGCTGCAGGATGGGGATCCCCTGACGTCGGCCGCTCTGCCCCCTCCCGACGCCGCGCCCGCGCTGGGTCCCCATGTCGATGTGATCCCGGCGCTCGACCTGAGGAGGAACTACTTCCGCCTGCTGATAGACCTACGTACCGCGGAACCGTACGCGGAGAACCACCTCCTGGGCGCGATCAACCTGCCGTTCGCCGATCGCGAGATGTGGCTTCCCGAACTGCCTACCGATGTGGAGCTGATCTTCTACGACTTCGACGAGACGCTGTCCAACCTCGTGGTGCAGGAGGCGCTCGACCTCGGGCTGATGCGCTCCTACAGTCTCGCCGGCGGACTGGCCAACTGGTTCACCCAGTACAACGAGGCGTTTCTGACGTCGCTCGGACTCGGCTACCCGCCGACGCCGTAGCGGCGGTATCGACATGGTCGACGAGCCTCGCCGACGACGAACGCGTGTGCGACCTCTCCCCCAGACGCGGGCGCGCTGGGGCTTCCTCGTCTTCGTGGCGATTGCCCTCGCCGTGAGCGCTGCGAGCTACGGCACCACGGAGATGGTGTTCTTCTTCGAGAACGGCTGCCCGGACTGCGGGCGGGTGAAGGCCGATCTCGCCGCGCAAGGCTGGCCGTCCGAGCAGCTTGCCATCCGTTTCATCGAGATCCACGAGGCAGGGGCGATCCCCCTCCTTCAGCGTTTGCTGCTCGCCTACAGCGCGGAGGTGGGCTCAGTGCCCATCGCGTTCGTCGGCGACGTGGCGATGGTCAACAAGACGTTCTACTACCCCGACCAGGAACCGGTGACGCTGTCCGAACTCGGAGGGCAGCTTCGGCTGCAGCAGGTGATCCGAGAGGCGATCGCCACCGGCGCTCCACCACCTCTCGAGCGGCTTCCCGATACGGCCACGGAGGTGGTCGTCATCGTCGGGCCGGACTGCGCATCGTGCGACGCGCTTATGCAGCTCGTCAACAGCCTGCTCATGCGGCGCACCGATGTCGGGGCTCGCTTTCTTGACGCCGGGATCGATGAGGACGCGGAGCTGTTCGATCGTCTGAAGCGGCTGTACGGTGTCCGTGGCGACCCGCCGGCGCTGTTCGTCGGGCAGGACGCATTGATCGGAGGCGCGTGGTACGCACGTGGAGCGCAGGCCGAGCCGCTGAACCTGTCCGATGCCGCGGGAGCGCAGCGGATCCAGGAGGCGGTGGAGCGGGCCGCCGAAGACAAAGCGGCGTCGCCCATCACGCGGCTGGAGTTTCGCGAGCGTCTGACGTTGTGGGCGGTGGTCGGCGCGGCCGCTCTGGATTCCGTCAATCCCTGTGATTTCGCCGTGCTTGTCCTGCTTCTAGGAACGCTGCTCGTGGTCGGGCGGCGGACGAAGGTGCTGTGGGCCGGACTCTCGTTCAGCGCGGCGATCTACATCTCGTATTTCCTCCTTGGCTTCCTCGTCTACTCCGTGCTCGGCCTGACGATTGGCACGCGATCGTTCCGCGTGCCGTTCATCTACGCCGTATCTTCCATCGCCGTGCTGGTCGGCCTGTGGCAGATGAAGGATCTCCTGTGGTACGGACGATGGCTGAGCATCGAGGTGCCGGAGCGCTGGAAGCCGCTCGTGAAGAAGGTGACATCCTCCGCGGTCACGATCCCCGGAGCGTTCGTTGCCGGCGTCATTGACTCGCTGTTTCTCGCACCGTGTACCTCTGGCCCGTATCTCGCGATCCTCTCGCTTCTATCGCAAACCACCGGGCGTCTTCAGGGCATCGGACTGCTGTTGCTGTACAACCTTATCTTCATCATCCCGCTGCTGCTGATCACGGTCGGGGTTCATGTCGGGTTCACCACTACGGCCAGGGCGGAGCGATGGCGAACAGCCAAGCTGGGCACCTTGCACTTCGTTTCCGGAGTGGTCATGGTCGCCCTTGGTGTGGGGATGATCATCGCTGTGAATCTGGGGTACATCTAGGATCGGATGTCGCGCCGCCGCGAAGGGGGAAGACGGATGAGCCGAGGACTTCTGCGCGCCGTACTGCTGTTGGTCGCCGCGATGATTGCTGTCAGTAGCGCGGTCGGAGCCGCGGCAACAGACCCGTCGATCGTCGTGTTCTACGAGGAGCACTGTCCCGACTGCGAGGCGATGGACGCCGTGCTCGACGAGCTTCTCGCCGAGCACCCGGGGCTGGTGATCACACACCTGGAGATCGGGCAGCCGGGGAACCTGGAGCTGATGACGCAGCTGCTGGAGGCGTACGACGTGGATCTGGACGTCGTGAGCCTCGGTGTCCCGACGTTGTTCATCGGCGATGCCGCGTTCGTCCGTGCCCGCAGCGAGGATGAATCCGCGGTGCGCGATGCGGTGCAGGAGTGCGTCACACACGGGTGCCGATCACCGCTGCCCTCACCTTCGCGCGGACGCGGCGATGTCGTGGTTCTCGTGGCCTTTGCTTTGCTGTTCGCGGCGCTCTACCTCGTGCAGGGGCGATAGCGTTGAGTCGCACGGCCTGCGTTCGTCACGCGGTGGTCGTCGGCGGGACGGGTCCCCTCGGCGGAGCGATTGCGCACGGCCTGGCGGCCGATGGTTACGCCGTGGGCGTTGTGTACGGGCACGACGCCGAGCGCGCCGCCGCGCTCGTCGCCGAGCTTCGAGTGTGTCAACCGGACTCCTACGGTGCGCGCGCAGATGCGACCGATCCCGCGGATGTTGGCCGGCTGGCGGGGGAGGCCTTCTCCAGGGGGTGCGTTTCCGTTTGGGTCAATGCGCTGGGCGGATTTCTCGGGGGCTCGTTGGAGGACACCCCGCCTGAGGCATGGCGCGAGGTGCTCGCAGGCAACCTCCTCGGAGCTGTGTACTGTTGCCAAGCCGTAGTGCCGCGAATGCGCACGTGCCATGGGGGCGTGATTATCAACCTCGGGGTCGCCGGGGCCGAGCGCTGCCGCAGTGCGCCGGGAGCGATCGCTTACGTGGCGAGCAAGTCCGCATTGGCCACGGTCACGCGCAGTGTGGCTCGATCCGAGGGGCGGCACGGAATCCGAGTGAATCAGGTTAACCCGGGGTACATCGAGGACGGCCGATTCACGCCCAAGGCGGCGCCGGCGGGAGTCCTTCTGCAGCGGCTCGGGCGGCCCGGGGAGGTGGCTGCTGTCGTACGGTTCCTCGTATCGGATGCCGCAGCCTACGTCACCGGCGCCGTGCTTAACGTCGACGGGGGCGCGTTCCTGTAGACGGCACCGCAGCCATGGGCGGATCCGGTCACGCCGTGGGTTCGACCCGATCACTCCACGCTGGTGGTGTAGAGGCCATCCTCCTGCTGGATGATGATCGTGGTCGCCTCGCCGGGGCGTACGGTGATGGTGCGCTCAATGGGATTCGGCGTCGTGGAGATGACGATCCGATATTGCCCCGGTGACAACTCCGGGGGCTGATCGCCGAGCACGCCGCGGTACACCTCCGTGCCCGAGCCATCGTAGATCACGTAGGGAACCTCGAGCGATGCGCGCAGCGCGTTACGCAGCTGTTCGCTGGTGTCCGCAGGGCGGTACTCTCCCCCGCTGACGGCGGCGATCGCCTGGAGCTCCTCCCGCGCCTCGGGATCGTCTGCGAGGTCGAACCCGACGACGTGGATGACCACATCCAGTCCCGACCGGATCAACTGGCGTGCGGCGCCGGCGGGATCGCCGCCGCAAGTGTCGCGCCCGTCGCTTAGAAGGACGATGAGGTTCGAGCCGACGCTGCCCTGGAAGTCACCGCCGGCCTGCTCGATGTTGTACGCCAGCGGCGTCAGCCCTCCAGCACCGATGGTCATGATCTGGCTTGAGAGATAGGCGCGGTCGAGGGGCTGCATCGGCACGACAAGACGTGTCGTTCCGCAGCGGCGCTGGAACGCGCGAAGGGCGACATTGGCACTGTCAGGGATCTGCGGTAGCAGATCGATGAGCACGCTCTTGGCGACCGCAATCTTCTGGCTTCCCTCGAACGGATCCGTCATGCTGGACGACGTATCCAGCATGATGAGGATGTTGCGCGGAGGCGCCTCGAACACGAGGCGAAGCTCCCCTGAGGTGGTCAGCTCGAAGCTTCCTGCGGCTTCACCCATCTCTGGCATGGCGAGGCTGAGTCCCATTGCACCCACGGCATCGATCGCCGGTCCGGAGCACGCCGACATGTCCTCATCGCCGGGGACGTCCTTCAATCGAACGAAGCGGAACTGCTCGCCGGGCAGGATAAACGGGCCGATGTCGATGCCCGTCGGATAACCGGATGCCTGCCCCACGTCGACGAAGCGAATGCCGTCGGCGCTGATAGCCACCTGGGCGGGGCGACCGGCGAGCGCGTACACGAACAGGTCAGCGCCGGGAACGTCGGTCAGCACGTTGTCGACGAACTCCAACACGAGGATCGCGCGCTCGTCGATCTCACTCAGCCGGAAGCCGAGCGACACGGCGCACGGATCGCATCCCCCACAGGCGTAGCACCCATCGTCGCCGCAATCCGGTGGGCCGAGGGCGGCGCGAGGATCGTTGAACGCACAGCGAACGCAGCTGCCTTCGATGTAGGTCGCGACGCGGTCAGCGAACGAGATGTCGCCGTCAGGGAAGGTGATCCCGGCGTATGTCGTGGCTTGCGAAAGGACACTTCCACTGCATGCGGTGACCAGTGCCACCACGAGAAGCGCCATGACGATAGAACTCCGAGGACCGACGCTCATCCGACCACCTCCCATGGCCTTGGAACGGTGCACCTCGTCTTAGTTTTCAGCATAGTAGCTACTCTGGGGCCATCATAGGGGCTTTGCTCGCTGGAGACAAGCGTGGCCGTCCATGCGAGTGCTGCAAGAGCCGGCGGATGATCCGTTGGGCTGTTGATTCGACGAAGCCCCCAAGCTACCATGGACGACCGACATCGCCGAGGTGGCGGAATTGGCAGACGCGCATGGTTGAGGGCCATGTGGACACTTTGTCCGTGCGGGTTCAAGTCCCGCCCTCGGCACAGATCAATCACTGGACGGGAGACTGCCCGCGGATGCGCATCGTCTTGGATGTCATGGGAGGAGATCGCCCGCCGGGAGACCTCGTACACGGGGGCGTACATGCCGCTCGCAGGCATGGCCTGCAGCTTCTCCTTGCAGGCGCGCCGGATGTCATCCGGGAGGCACTCGAGGCGTGCGCTGCGTCCGAGGACGCGGCGATCACGATCCTCCCTGCGAGCCAAGTGGTGACCATGGATGAGCGCCCCGTGCGCGCCGTCCGCACCAAGCGGAACGCGTCGCTCGTCGTCGCCCTTGAGGCGATTCGCGACGGAAAGGCTGATGCGTTCGTGTCTCCGGGCAACACGGGTGCGATCGTCGCGGGCGCGCTGTTTACGCTCGGGAGGCTGCCATCGATCCCGCGCCCCGGGCTTGCCGCGATCCTTCCAAGTACGGGTGGGCGCGAGTTCACCGTGATCGATGTGGGCGCCACCGTGGACTGCACGCCGGAGCATCTGCTGCACTTCGCGCTGATGGGGGCGACACACGCTCAGGCGGTTCTCGGGATAGACGATCCCTCCGTCGCCCTGTTGAGCAACGGCACGGAACGTGGGAAGGGGAACCGTACGGTGACGCGGGCCACCGATCTGCTTGAACGCGCGCCGTTCCGCTTCGTCGGGAACGTTGAGGCGCATCACCTGCTGACCGACCGGCCTGCGGACGTGGTGGTGTCCGATGGCTTCGCAGGCAATATCCTTCTGAAGGCGATTGAAGGCGGCGTGATGGCGACGACGACGCTGCTGCGGAGCGCGATCGCGCGGCAACTGCGATGCAAGATCGGGGCCGCGCTGATGCGCCCTGCGTTCGATACGCTTCGCCGTGCGCTCGGGTACCAGCAGCGCGGCGGCGCTCCGCTGCTCGGGGTGAGGGGCACGGTGGTCATCGCTCACGGTCGATCCGATGCGACGGCCATCGCCGGCGCGATCGACATGGCGCGTCGAGCTGTCAACGGACGGGTGATTGAGCGGCTCGGCGCGGGCCTGGACGGGTGGTGCGTCGATGGGTGCTGAGGTTCTTGGCACCGGGAGCTTCGTTCCGGAACCCGTGCTGACAAACGAGGATCTCGAGCGTCTGGTTGACACCTCGAATGAGTGGATCGTCCGGCGCACAGGCATTCGCCAACGTCACATCCTTGCGGACGAGGACGCGCCGGCTGACATGGCGGTGCACGCTGGCGGCCGAGCGATATCGGCGGCGGGAGCGACGAATGCCGATGTGGACCTGCTGCTCGTTGCCACGAACTTCCCCGAGATGATTCTTCCGGGGAGCGCGCCGTTCGTCGCCTCTGGGCTAGGGCTTGACAGCGTGCCGTTCTTCGATCTCGCCGCCGGTTGCTCCGGGTTCATCTACGGGCTCGCCGTCGCTGACGCCTTCGTGGCGACGGGGACGTACCGCCGTGTCCTTCTGATCGGGACCGAGGCGCTGTCTCGTGTGACCGACTGGACCGATCGGAAGACGTGTGTGTTGTTCGGCGACGGCGCGGGCGCCGTGCTCCTCGGCGCGGGATCGCAAGCCACAGGAGTGCTGGCCACGGCGATCTTCGGGGATGCGAGCAAGGCAATGCTGCTCTCGATGCCCGGCGGGGGGACGCGGACGCCGGCGTCGGTGGCCACGGTGGGGGAAGGGCTCCACTTCCTGAAGATGGAGGGGGCGGGTGTTTATCGAAGTGCGGTGCCGATGATGGCGCAGGCGACCACGGCCGCGCTGGAGCGTGCAGGAATGCGCCTCGAGGATGTCGATTGGCTGATCCCGCACCAGGCGAACCAACGGATCATCGACTCGCTCGTTCGGCGGCTTGGTGTCGAACGCGAGTCGGTCATCGTGAACCTTGATCGTGTGGCCAACACCTCGACAGCGTCCATCCCGATCGCGCTCGACGAGGCGGTCCGCGATGGACGCATCGTGTCGGGGAACGTCGTGGCACTGACGGCGTTCGGCGCCGGCGCGACGTACGCCGCGGCCGTTCTGCGTATGTGAGAGGGGAACGACGATGATCGAGCGGTGTGCGCTGCTGTTCCCCGGGCAGGGGACACTGCCAGACAGCCTCCCCGATACGCCGGTGGGCGGGAGGCTGCTCGCGCGGGCCGAGCGCAGTGGGGTTCTGCTGCGCTCGTGGCTCGGCGCTCGCGAAGCGGCGCCTGCCTGCGATACGGAATACGCGCAGCCATTGATCTTCATCGACTCCGTTGGCAAGGGAGCGCTGCTGCGGGATCGGGGCCTGCGGCCGGAGATGGTCGCCGGGCACAGCCTGGGTGAGTACGCAGCGCTGGTGTTCGCCGGTGTCTTGGCCCCGGAGGAAGGGCTGGATCTGGTCGTCGAACGAGGGCGCGCGATGGGATCGGTTGCCGGCGCGATGGCGGCGATCCTTAAGCTCTCCGCAAGCGATGTGGAGCATCTCTGCGAGCGAGTACCCGAGGCGACGATTGCCAACATCAACGGCGAACGCCAGATCGTGGTTTCGGGAACCGAGAGCGGGATCGCTGCCGTATCCGCAGCCGCGGAGCGCCAAGGTGGACGCGCCGTGCGCCTGATGGTGTCCGGACCGTTCCACTCTCCGCTGATGTCCGAAGCGTCCGAGCGGTTCGCGCCGGCGCTCGATCGTGCGAGCTTCCGCGATGCGACGATTCCCATTGTGTCAGCGGTGACGGGCAGACCGGAGACGGACGGGAGCCGGCTTCGCGAACTGATGAAGCGGCAGATGCTGGCGTGCGTGCGCTGGTTCGATGTGATGCGTTGGATCGCGTCCCAAGGTGTGACGTGTGCGATCGAGGCGGGACCGGGAACGGTGCTCGCTGGGCTTGGGCGAAGGATCGTCCCTGCGATGCGTTTCGTTCCCTACGAGGAGGCGTAGCATGGCTGAGTTGCAGGGACGCGTGGCGGTGGTCACCGGAGGCACACGCGGGATCGGACGGGCGATCGTCAAGCGCCTGGTCGATGAAGGAACACGGGTGTGGGTACTGGCACGGGATGCGTCTTCCGGCCGCTCGCTGGAAGCGGAGGTTCCTGGTGCCTCGTTCGTGGCCGCCGACGTCGTCGTGAGCGGGCAAGTCACCTCGGCGGCGGCAAGGATCCTTGAGGCCGAGGGAGGCGTTGACTTCCTCGTGTGCAACGCAGGTGTGATCCGCGACCGCCTGTTGCTGCGGATGACCGACGAGGAGTGGGATACTGTCGTTGACACCAACCTCAAGGGGGCATTCCACTGCCTGCGGGCGTTTCTCCGCCCGATCTCGAGATCAGATGCGGGGGCGGTGCTGTGCGTCGGGTCTGTCGTTGCCTCGACAGGAAACGTTGGTCAGGCCAACTACGCCGCATCGAAGGCGGGACTGGAAGGGCTTATGCGGACCGCAGCGCGTGAAGCGGCAGGGCGTGGCGTGCGGGTCAATCTGCTGGCGCCCGGCTTCATTGAAACGGACATGACCGCGACGCTGCCTCAGGAGGCTCGCGAGCATCTACTCCGCGCGATCCCCCTCGGCCGTGTCGGCGAGGTGGACGAGGTCGCACAGGTAGCGGTGTTCTTGCTTTCGCCGAGGGCTTCGTATATAACGGGGCAAGTCGTCGCGGTGAACGGGGGGCTACATCCCTGAAGCGGCGTTGAGAAGGGGGAATCCGTGGAGATGAGCGACGTCGCGAAGCGGACGCGGTCGGTGATCGCCGAGCAGTTAATGGTCGACGTAGACGAAGTCACGGACGAGGCATCGTTCGTCGATGATCTAGGGGCGGACTCACTGGATACCGTGGAGCTGATCATGGAATTCGAGGACGAGTTCTCGATCGAGATCTCCGACGAAGATGCTGAGAAGATTTCCACTGTGGGTGAGGCGATCGCCTACTTGGAAAAACTCGTCGAGGGGAAGACCGAGTAGCGGCTTCCTCCGATGGCCGCGGGACAAGCATCGTCGGAGTTGTCCCGCTTCGCTGTTTTTCGCTGCGTGGGCGTATCTGAGGTGAGATTCCGTGCATGAAGGGGAGAAGCGCGGCCCTGTGGGGCGCCGGAGCACGAACCCCTACTTCGAGGATCACAAGTACCCGGAACCGACGGAGTGCCCACGATGCGGGCTCATCTACCACAACGGGCGCTGGCAGGTTGGGGAGGTCGACAAGGCGGCGAGCGTCCATCGCAATCCCTGCCCCGCGTGCCGCAGGGAAATCGACCGCTATCCCGGGGGACTGATCTATCTGCGCGGTAGCTACCTGAAGGCGCACCGGGAGGAGATTCTGAACATCGCCCGGAACCAGGCTGACGCCGCGGCTCGTAGCCGACCGCTGCAGCGGATCATGTGGGTGGAAGATGAGAACGGAAACGTCGAGATTGCCACCACCGACCGCCACCTGGCGGTGCGCATCGGCAAGGCGGTGCTTGGTGCGTGCAACGGGCAACTGGAGGTCAAGCGCGCCGATGAGGACCAGCTTGCCCGCGTGTACTGGGAGCGAGACGAGTAGCGCTCCCGCGAGTCTCCTGTGAGCTGCGGGCTTCCGTCCGACAGCACCCTCCACCGTTATGCGTCGATCATCCCCGACTGGGATGCCTTCGTTGACGCGGCGCTGACGCCGCTTCCGGCGGTCCTTCGTGTGAACACCCTGCTTGCTGAGCCGGAGGACGTTGTGAAGCGCCTCGCGCGGCGCGGATTCCACCTCACGCCGCTCCCCTGGGGTGGGCTGTACCAGTGCGCTGCATCGGGGCTCGGCCGAACGCTCGAGCACTGGGCGGGATGGTTCTACCTTCAGGAGGCCACGCAGACGCTGCCGCCCCTGGCGCTTGATCCCCAGGCTGGGGAGACGGTGCTCGATCTGTGCGCGTCGCCCGGTGGCAAGGCGAGTCAGATGGCAGCGCTGATGGGAAACCGGGGAACGCTGGTGGTCAATGAGCCGATCGCGCGTCGGCAGCCCGCGCTGTTGGCGAACCTCAACCGACTGGGCGTGCTCAACAGCGTGGTGACCGCGTACCGCGGCGAATCGTTCCCAGGGAGCGGTTGCTTCGACCGGATCCTCGTCGATGCGCCGTGCTCCGGCGAAGGCACGCTGCGCAAGGATTCCTCCATGCGCCGCGGAGCGTCCGCTGCGACGATCCGTCGGCTGGCGGCGCTGCAGCGCCGGTTGATCGTGCGTGCCTTTGATCTGGTCCGTCCCGGAGGGATGTTGGTGTACTCCACGTGCACCTTCGCGCCTGAGGAGAATGAGGCGGTGATCGCCTGGCTGTTGGAGTCGCGCGAGGCGACGGTGGAGCGCGTAGCGCTGCCGGCTTCCACCTCCGCAGGGCTGACGACGTGGGATGGGGCGGCGCTCCCTGAGGAGCTTGCCGGCTGTGCCCGCGTGTATCCGCATCAAGGAGACAGCGGAGGGGGATTTCTTGCTCGAGTGTGCCGACCTGGAAACGAGAGCTAGGGCCTACCTGCGCGACCGCTTCGGCGTGCGTGCGGAGGATCTGATAGGGATCCGCTTTGCCAGGCGCAGGGACGAGCTGTGGGCGACCACCGTGAGCTCGATTCCTGATGCCGTCAGCGTTCGTCCTCCCGGGCTGCGCGCGATGCGCAGCAGCGCCGGGCAGCTCAAGCCCACCAGCGCCTTCCTGCGGGTCCTAGGCGCTGCCGTCCACCGCGGGAGAGTCGATGTCGAGCTCTCGGATCTCAGGCAGCTGCTCCTCGGGCGAACACTGGCAACGGACAGCGAAGACGGCTACGTTGCCCTGGTGTACGAACAGATCGTGGTCGGCTGCGGCCACGCGTCGCGGGGCGGGATGCGTTGCCTGCTCCCGACGTCGCAGCGCAAGGGATTGCTCGACATGCTTCCGGAGGCTCCGCAGTAGCGGCTCTGGCAATCCGCTCAGCGATTCCCCTCCGCCTTGCGCATCCTCCGTCGCCGCTCGGGCCCCATGTCGCGCGGCGAGATCCCACGCGTCCTCGCGTCCGGGGACAGGCGTAATGCGGATAACAGACATCCCAACTGCACTTCGCTAGAATGGGCGCGTGGTGCGAGGGGAATGAGAAGGAGGTTCCGTATGGGATTCAGAGCGATACTTGCGTCCACAATGCTTGGCGCTCTTGTGATTCTTGCCTGCTGTGGCGCGGCCGCGCAGACGTGCTCCCCATTGATGCAGCCCCCCGGGCAAGGTGCTTTGCTGGGGCAGGATGGCGGAGACCAGGTCGCGCGCTTCGAGAACATCGCCATCATCCTTGATGCGTCGAACAGCATGAACGAGGCGTTCGAGGTCGAACCAAAGATCGTCGAGGCCAAGGCCGCGATCGTCGAGTTGCTGGACATCCTGCCGGACGGACTGACTGTCCGGCTTTCGGTGTACGGCCATCGGGTGCCGCAGGAGGACACGGAAGGCAGCTGCCAGGATATCGAGCGGCTGTTCGGACCGGCGGAACTCAATCCGGTGGCTCGTGAGGAGATGCTCGGCGGTCTCGACGGGGTTGTCGCCATGGGGCTCACGCCGCTGGCTACCGCGCTCGAACGCGCGGGGAGCGATCTGATGTCGCTCGGTGCTGCGGGATTGATCATTGTGCTCACCGACGGCGAGGAGACATGCGGCGGAGATCTCGGCCCCATCGCAGCGACGTTCGCCGATGCCGCGATTCCGATTGTCTTCTGTGTCGTGGGGCTTGATCTTGAGGAGGATGCGCGCGAGCGTCTGACGCAGCTCGCGGAACTCACGGGCGGGCAGTACGTGCGCGCTCGGGCGGCTGGAGGCATCGCGAACGCGCTACTGGACGTGCTGATGATGGCTCAGGAGGCGGACACTCTCGGCGTCCCGCCGGAATACGCCTGCCTCGGGATCACGAACATCATCGTTGGCACCGAGGGCAAGGACACCCTCATTGGCACCGCAGGCAATGATCTCATCTACGGCCTCGGCGGGAACGACCTGCTCATCGGCCTGGAAGGCAACGACGTGCTCCTCGGAGGAGAAGGGAGTGACGTCCTCGAGGGCGGAGATGGGTGCGACGTGCTCCTCGGCGACGGCGGCAATGACGTGCTGTTTGGCGGTGGGGGCGACGACCTTCTGTGTGGCGGCGTCGGCAACGACTCCATCGAGGGCGAGGCGGGCAACGATCGTCTGAACGGTGGCCTCGGCGACGACTACCTGCTTGGCGGCTCCGGCCAGAACCTGCTGGACGGTGGAGGCGGCAACGACCTGCTTCTTGAGGGGCAGCCAGGAGCGGTCCTGTGCGCTCCGTGCTGCATCCCTTGTCCGCCGGCTCCTTGTCCGCCCACGTGCCCTGTACCTCCGGCTCCATGCCCTCCGCAATGCCCGATCCCCACGGATCCGTGCGCGCCGACGTGCACGCCTCCACCCGCGGACATGTGTGACACGAAGTCCGTTGACGAGGGGAGCTGTATCCAGCTCCACGGAACGGTGATCGATCACGACTGCAACGTGGTGACGGTGCTGTGGCAGGCGGACAAGGGCACGTTCGACGACCCAACGTCGTTGGATCCGGTGTACTACGCGCCGATGACGCCGTACTGCGAAGGGGAGGAGGTCTGCATCACGCTGGTGGCCACCGATAGCTGTGGTGCCGTGGGCCGCGATGCGTTCTCGTTGCACATCAACAACGTGAACCACGCTCCGCTGGCTAACGCCGGGGAGGACCTTGCTGTCGATGAAGGCGCCACGGTGCGGCTTACGTGCAGCGCGTCGGATCCGGACGGAGACGCCGTGTCGGTGTACTGGACGAGCGAGTGCGGACAAGGAACGTTCGATGATCCGACACAGCTGCACCCCTGCTATCTCGCGCCGATGACGAGCCGCTGTGAAGGGCAGCCGATCGTTCTCACGATGACGGTGACCGACGCGTGTGGGGCGAGCACGTGCGATACACTGGTGGTGTACGTCCGCAACGTGAATTGCCCGCCGACGGCGGACGCCGGTGAGGACGTCTGCGTTGACGAGGGCGCGACGGTACTGCTTACGTGCGGGGCGATGGACCCCGATGGCGATGCGCTATCGTACTACTGGACGGCGGAGTGCGGGCGTGGGGTGTTCAATGACCCGACCCTGCTGCATCCGACGTACACGGCACCATACACCGATCGCTGCACTGGCGAGACCGTTGCCGTCACACTTACCGTGACCGACGCGTGTGGCGCGATAAGCACTGACTCGATCGTGATCTACGTGCGCGATGTGAACCACCCACCTGTGGTCGAACTCGGTCCGGGCTTCTGCCTCGATGAGTGCGCTGCGGTAGCGATGACACCCGTGGTCAGCGATCCCGAGTGCGCCCCCCTGTCCTACCAGTGGACGGCGACGGCGGGAAGCTTCGACGATCCGTGTGCGGCGAATCCGACGTACTACGCGCCGGGGATCGACGTGTGCGAAGGGATCGATGTGACGATCTCGCTGCGCGTGACCGATCCGTGTGGGCTGTACGCGTCGGACTCGATGTCGATCCACATCAACAACATCAACAACCCACCGCTAGTGACCGCGGACCCGTAACGGGCCCGCTCATCAGGACGACGGTTGGCCGATCTGCTCCGCCTTCTCGAAGGCGGAGCAGATCACTTCTTCAGCAGGACAAGCCACAGACCCGAGCCGAGCGAGGACAGCATCCCCTATGGGGTTCGCGGTCAGGCCTTCATTGGAGTCCACGAGCGCCTGGGCCACGTGGAGGTGCAAGCACTTCACGCGGGTTCGCTCCGTGATGCCACCGATGCCACGCATCAGAAGGGCTTCCAGCTGGCCGCTGGCCGCGAGCCGTCGCCGATCTGCGGCGCGCAGCCGCTCGTCGCGCGACGCGACGGCGCGGCGATGCGCGGCCGCATATGCCGCGGCGAAGCTGGGATCGTTGGCGATGCGCTGCTCGAACGCGGCGATCCAGCCACTCGCCTCGAGACGATCTACTGCGCGAACGAGGTGGGGACAGGAGAGCCAGAAGGTCGTGGGAAACGGCGTGCCGTTCACCACCGGATGAACGGTGAGCACTTGAGGATAGCCGTACGGACAGCGTGTGGCGATCGCGTCCAAGCCGCGCGGCGGCCGGCCGAGTTGAGCGGCGGCGACGCGCAGGTCGTTCACGGAGACGGCGGTCACGGCGGAGCCTCGCCAGTGGCGGCGCTCGCGTAGGCTAGCGCTTCCTCTTCGGCGGTGAGAGCTGAAGGTGTGTGCCGCTCGTGGAGCGCGACGGCGAACGCCGCCGCGACCTCGGAGGCAAGCCGTTGGGCTGCCACAGGTTCTTCGGAGAGTTCGGCAAGGGTGGTCGTCGGCGACGGCCGCGATGCCACACGGGATGGATGGTAGTCGGGTCGCAGCGCGCGCAGCAGCGCCTCCATCGGGATCGTGTCCGCATGCAGGAGCAGCGTCGTGTGCCAGAGCACGGCGTGCCGGCGCGCTTGCGCCGCGCCTCCCAGCTTGCGGCCTTCGTGTGTCATCAGCGCGTTCCCACGGGAGATGATGGGAACACCGAGAAGCGTCAGTACAGTGGCGACGATGCTGCCGAGGAACTCGAACGTGTCGAGCACGGCTCCGAGGCGGTCACGACCGGGAACGATAAGCGTGAGGTTCAGGTTGCCGGGATGGTGCACCACCGCGCCACCGCCGCTGATGCGGCGCAAGACGGGGATGCCCAATCTTCGACATGCGTCGAGATCGGCCTCTTCCGCGGCGATCTGGGAACGTCCGAACACCACCGCACGGCGGTTGATCCACGCGCGGAAGACAGGGATTGCCCCGGCGGAGGATTGGCGCAGCAGCGCCTCATCGACGGCGAGCCCGTACGCCGGCTCGCACGCAGTCAGGTCGAGGATACATCGCATAGCTGATCCAGTAGTTCGCGGGCTCGATACGAGCTACGGACGGTCGGTCCGGCGAACACTGCGCGGAAGCCGAGACGTCGGGCCGCAGCCTCCAGCCGGGCAAACTCGCCGGGAGGCACGTATCGCTCCACCGGCAAGCAGTCCCGGTTGGGCCGCATGTACTGGCCGATGGTGATCGCATCGACACCGGCACGGCGGATGTCCGTGAGCGCCTCCTCGATCTCGGCGAGCGTCTCGCCGAGTCCGAGCATCAGTGAGCTCTTGAGCACGACGTGCGACGGCGAGCCGTCCCGCAGGGCGGCGAGGACACGTAGGGATTGGTCGTAGCCTGCACGCCGATCGCGTACCGCCGGCGTCAGTCGCCGGATCGTCTCCACGTTGTGTCCGAGCACATCGACCGGCGAGGAGGCGAGGAGGCGGATCGCTGCGCGGTTCCCGGCGAAGTCGGGCACGAGGGCTTCGATCGACGCGTCGGGAAGCTCGCGGTGTACCGTCTGGATGACGTTTCGGAATGCGACTGCCCCGCCGTCAGGAAGATCGTCCCGGTCCACGGAGGTGAGCACGACATGCCGCAGCTTCAGCGCCGTGGCTGCGTGCGCCACGCGGAGCGGTTCGGCGGCATCGACTTCACCGCGCGGGTCTCCCGTCTCCACGCTGCAGAATCGGCAACTCCGGGTGCAGTGGGCACCGAGCACCATGAACGTGGCGGTACCCGAAGCCCAACACTCCCCAGCATTGGGGCAGTGCGCCTCTTGGCAGACGGTATTCAACCCGTGCTCGGCAAGGGCTGCGCGCACCGCCCGCCGTGCCTGCTGTGCCGCTCCGTCGGCCACGGGGACCCGCAGCCACGAAGGCATCTTGCTCACTCGCTCCCGGCGGTCAGCCACGTTGCATCCTTCCTTCTGATGGTCCATCCGAATCGATCGGCAAGGCTCGCGAGGAGGCGGCTCTCCACCTCCTCTGTCGACGGCGGTGGGTGGATGCAGTCGGCGAGGGACACGACATCGATCGCCTCTCCACAGGGCCGGATCATCCCGAAGTGACGGCGATTGACCTGCACGTTAAGGGCGATCCCGTGGCAGGTCACCCACCGCCGGACGTGGATCCCCAGCGACGCCAGCTTGCGACCCTCGAGCCAGAGACCGGGGTGTCCCGAACGGCGATCGGCGCGGACTCCCAGCGCGTGGACCACGGTCAGAAGCGCATCTTCGAGGAGGTGCACGAAGCGATGCACGTCGCGTCCGTGGTCCCGTAGATCGACGATCGGGTAGGCGACGAGCTGGCCCGGCCCGTGGTAGGTGATGCCTCCTCCTCGCTCGATGTGGTGTAGGGCGATCCCCTCCTTCGTGATCGCGTCCGCGCTCGCGAGTAGATCCGCAGGCGAGCTACTTCGGCCGAACGTGAAGACTGGATCGTGTTCCACGGTCAATAGCGTGTCTGGAATCTCGCCGCGGATCCTGCGTTCACGCGTCTGCCGTTGCAGCTCGAGTGTGTCCCCGTAGTCGGCGTGACCGAGGGGCACGTGGACGGCGTTAGTGGTCATCCGCCTCGATGTGCGCCAGGACGTCCCCGGTGCGCACATGGTCGTTGGCGGCCGACACGATCTGCTGCAGGCGGCCTGCACGATCCGCTTCCACGACAAACACCGTCTTCTCCGTCTCTACCTCGACGAGTTCGTCTCCGATCGCTACCGTATCTCCGACGCGTTTCAACCACTCCACGATACGGACCATCTCGACGTCTCCGAGATCGGGAAGCCGCACTTCCGACATGGCATCGCCTCCTCGGCAGAGTCTAGCCGGTGGCCCGCAGGGCGTCACATTCCGTGCCCACCTCTTGCCTGGACCCGTGGCCGGCCCTATAGTCCGCCTGGGGAGGGGTGTTCATGGGGTTCTCATGCGGCCTGGTGGGGCTACCGAACGCGGGGAAATCGACGATCTTCAACGCGTTGTCCGGTTCAGGGGCACGGGTGGAGAGCTATCCGTTCTGCACGATCGAGGCGAATCGCGCGGTCATCGATGTCCCTGACGCCCGGCTTGACGCTCTGACGGCGCTTCACCCTGCCAGCCGGCGCGTTCCTACAACGCTGGAGATCGTCGATGTCGCGGGGCTTGTCCAAGGTGCGAGCCGCGGGGAGGGGATGGGAAACCAGTTCCTCTCGGAGATCCGGGCGGTGGATGCTATTCTCCACGTCGTCCGCTGTTTCGAGGACGGAGATGTGGCGCACGTGGCGGGAAGCGTCGATCCGGCACGGGACATGGGCGTGGTGTCCACCGAGCTGTTGCTCAAAGATCTCGAGACGGTGCAGCGGGTCGTCGAACGTGTGCGGCGCGAGGCCAAATCTGGCGATCGGAAGTCGTTGACGCGCGTCGCCGCGTGGGAGGAGATCGCGGAGGGCGTCGCCCGGGGGGTGCCGGTCCGTCGCCTCGATCCTCCGCACGAACTGCTCGGAGAGCTCCGGGAGGTCGCACTGCTCACCGCGAAACCGCTGCTCTACGTGGCCAACGTAGGAGACGACGAAGAGAACGCGAACGCGCGTGTCGTGGAGCGTATGGCCGCCGAGGAGGGCGACCCCGCCGTGACGCTCTGGGGACAGGTGGAATCGGAGGTGGCGGAGGCGACCGAGGACCTCGATGAACGGTTGGCGTTTCTTGAGCAGTGGGGGCTCCGAGGCACCGGCTTGGATCGGCTTCTGCGCGCGGGCTACGAACTGCTGGGCTTGGTGACGTTCTACACGCTGGAGGGTCCTGAGGTGCGTGCGTGGACGGTCCCCCGGGGGACTCTGGCCCCACAAGCGGGGGGGCGAGTCCACTCCGATTTCGAGTCGCGGTTTGTCGTTGCCGAGGTGATGCGGGTGGAGGAGCTGCTCGCCGCAGGGTCGGAGAAGCGGCTCAAGGAGACCGGAAGCGTTCATCGAGCCGGACACGACTACGAGGTGCGGGACGGTGATGTGATCCGTTTCGTTTGCGCATGAGCCCGCGGATGGTCGTCGCGAACGATCCGGCGCTGCCTCGCGCGCTGGAGGAAGCGCTCGATCGCGGTGCTGTGATCGCGTTTCCGACCGACACGGTCTATGGACTCGGGGGAGATCCTTGGTCTCGCGCCGTGGAGCGGGTGCGTGCGGCGAAGGCGCGGCCGACCGCGCAGCCGTTCTCGCTGCATCTTCCGTCGACGATAGCCATCTCGCGGTACGCCGCCGTTCCGAGGAACGTGGCCACGTGGATCGATCGCTGGCTCCCCGGCCCGTACACGGTGCTGCTGCACGCCCTCGGAACAGCCCCGCCCTGCGCCGTGCGCGATGGGCTGATCGGCGTTCGCGTGCCAGATCACCCGCTGTTTCTCGGGACGCTCGCGGCACTGGATCGTCCGTTGTTCGGCACCAGCGCCAACCGCCGGGGCGAGCCGCCGATCGTCAGCCTCGAAGGAATCCTCGCGGAGTTCCCCGAGGTCGATCTCGCGATCGTGGGAAGCGCCAGCGTGGGGAGATCTTCCTCGGTGATTGACCTCACCACCGATCCGGCGCGGCTCCTCCGCGGGGAGATGCCGAACGGCGTGTGATGAACACCGCCGCCGCACTGGCCCTGGTCGGCGTTGCCGCGATCTGGGGATGGACGTTCGTCCTCGTCAAGGAGGCGGTCTCGAGCACACCGCCCTTGACGTTCCTTGCGGCGCGGTTCGTCCTCGCTTTCGCGCTTCTTGTCCTGCTGCTCGCGCGGCGGCTGCGCCAAACGGAGCGCTGGGAGCTGATCGCGGGGACGGGCATCGGCGTCGCGCTGTTCGCGGGGTACGTTCTCCAGACGTGGGGGTTGCGCTTCACCACGGCAAGCAAGAGCGGCCTCATCACGGGGCTGTACGTCGTCCTGGTTCCCGTGCTCGGATGGCTCCTGTGGCGCCGGCGGGAGAGGCTGCACGTCTGGATCGGTGTCGCTCTGGCAGCGATCGGACTCGCCCTGCTCGCGCTGGGCGGCGGCAGCCTCGGACGGATCAACCTCGGCGATGTGCTCACACTGGGGTGTGCGATGGGGTTCGCGGTACACATCCTGCTGGTCGATCGGTATGTGCGGAATCTGGACTACCTGCGCTTGCTGGTGGTGCAGATCGGAACGGTAGCCGCTCTAAGCCTGCTCGGGGCGGTGCTCCTGGAGCGCGAGGCGATTGTCCTCAGCGGGATGCTGGCGCGCAGTGTGGCGATCACCGGAGTGGCGGGCACGGCACTCGCGCTGTACGTCATGAACCGCGTCCAGGCGCTGTCCACGGCGAGCTACACCGCGATCGTGCTGACGATGGAGCCGGCCTTCGCCGCGCTGTTTGGCTTCGTTCTCCTCGGGGAGCGGTTCACCGTCGGGCAATGGGCAGGAGCGGTTCTGATTCTCCTTGGGTTGATGGTTCCGCGACTATGGCGTAGGTCACAGCGTGAAGATTATCGCCACGCCAGCGACGGCGATCGCTGTGCCCAGGGCAGCTCGGGCACGGATCGGAACCCCCCACACGATCCGCTCCAGAAACAGCAGCAGGACGGGAGGCAGCGCGAGGAGCGTGGACGCGATCCCCACCGGCGCAGCGCGCAGGGCGACGAGGGAGAGGGTGACACCGAGGAACGGCCCGAGGGCGGCTCCGGCGACAGTCGGCGCGACGGAGCCCGGTTGACGCAGGGCGGTCACCGACTCCCGCAGGCGCCCGCTCAGCACCCCCCATCCCCAAGCTGCTACGGTGGCACAAAGGATCTGTAGCAGGTTCGTCGATAGAACAGGGAAGCCGCCCTCCATTCCCTTCTTGGACAGGATGTAGCGGGCGGATTGGGCGGCGGCCGCGCCCACGGCAAAGGCGATGCCGATCCAGACCGTACGAGGATGAGGCCCCTCCTCTGCAGATCGACGCTGCCAGAGGACGAGCACGATTCCCGTGAGCGTGAGTACCGCTGCGCCCAGCTGGGCGGGGGAGAGCGTTTCCCCAAGAGTGATCCATGCGAGCAGTGCGCTGAACACCGGCACGGCCGTCATGAGCAGCGACGTGCGATGGGCGCCGAGGTGGAACAAGGACCGAAACAGAAGGGCATCGGAGACGGCGAAGCCGATCACTCCCGACAACCCGAGCCAGAGCCAGCGGCTTCCCGTGGCGTCGACCGGGATGACAGTGCCGTATCGTACGAGGTGCGTGAGCACGAGCAGCAGCAGAGCGATGACGAGTCGTAGCCGGTTGAGCGCGCGGGCCCCGATGCGCCGCACAGCGACGGTGAACAGGATGTACGTGAACGACCAGAGCGCGGTGGTGGCGAGGGCGGCGGCGTGGCCGACGATGGGAGACATGGCGTCGGGTCAGCGGGCCACTGGCTCGAAGCGCGCGACGAAATGCCGCAGGGGCCCTTCGCCCTCGGCGATGCGGTAGCCGGGGAGGCTTTCCGCTCGGTCGCGAACAGCAGCCGCGGCCGCGGCGACAGCATCCATGTGCTCCTGGCTGTAGGTGCGACGCGGGATGGCCATGCGGACGAGCTCCAGCGGCGGCGGGGCCTCGCTGCCTGCCTCGGAGCCCCCGAACATCACGCCGCCGACCTCAACGGCGCGGACCCCGCCCTCTTCGTACAACCCCACGGTTACCGCCTGCGCGGGGAACAGCTCGCGCGGCAGCGCGGGCACGAGCGCACGCGCGTCGATGTACACCGCATGACCGCCGATCGGGCGGACAATCGGGATACCGTCCTTGAGGAGCTTCTCGCCGAGATACCGCACCTGGCCGATGCGGTCACGGAGATAGTCCATCTCCAGCGCTTCGGTGAGTCCGACGGCGATGGCGCCGAGATCGCGTCCGGCAAGCCCCCCGTAGGTGGGGAAGCCCTCCATGAGGATCAGTCGTTCCCTCGCTCTCGCGTACAGCTCGGGATCGTTCATCGCCAGGAGCCCTCCGATGTTGGACAGACCGTCCTTCTTCGCACTGAACGTCATCCCATCAGCGAGCGCGAACATCTCGCGAGCGATGTCGATGGGCGTTGTGTTCTCGTAGCCCGCTTCCCGCTCGCGAACGAAGAACGCGTTCTCGGCGAACCGGCACGCGTCGAGGAACAGAGGGATGCGGTTCGCACGAGCAAGGTCGCTGACACGCCGCACGTTCTCCATCGACACCGGCTGCCCTCCGACGGTGTTGCTGGTGATCGTCAGGAAGATCATGGGGATCCTCTCGGCGCCGACCTCATTGATCAGTCTGGCCAGCCCGTCGACGTCCATGTTCCCTTTGAACGGATGCTCGGCCTCGGGATGGCGTGCGGCGTCGATCGGAAGATCGCGTGGCTCGCCCCCGTTGGCGAGGATGTTCGCCCGGGTTGTGTCGAAGTGGGCGTTGTTCGGCACCACATGGCTGGGGCGGAGACAGGCCGAGAACAGGACGTTCTCCGCGCCGCGCCCCTGATGTGTCGGAAGAAGGAAGCGGAACCCGAAGATGTCGCGGGCGACCTCCTCCAGTCGCTCGAAGGAGCGGCTGCCGGCGTACGACTCGTCGCCGCGCATCATCTCTGCCCACTGGTTCTGGCTCATCGCTCCGGTTCCGGAGTCGGTGAGCAGGTCGACGTACACATCTCTCGCGCGCAGCTGGAAGACGTTGTACCCGGACGCTACGAGAATCCGCTGGCGTTCCCCGCGGCTCGGCCGTCGAATCGGCTCCACAACCTTGATGCGATACGGTTTCTCCGGAACTAGATCCACTCTGCCTCCTTGCGCGACGCGTTGCACGTCCTGGCCGGCACCGATGCCCAGGTGCGATCCGCGAGGATGGTAGTGGAGCGCTTCGGCGGCAACAAGGCGTGAAGGGGTTGACGGACCGCATCTCAAGGGGCTTTAATGGCGTTGCTCGGGATGGGGGGGATCATGAGGGAGATGGATGAGCGCGGCCAGCTGCGCGCGCTGGTGCAGGATCTGGATGGTGCACGAGTTCCGGAGATCCGGCGTGCCGTCAGGGAGCTGCTGCGACGGATCAACGGAGGCGAGGTGCTCGTTGCGGAGGTTCGGGAGCTGGTCGCTGCCGAGGAGCCGGAAGCGCGCCACGTGGCGTGCAGCCTGTTGGCACGGTGCTTCGCGGAGGAAGGCGCGAGTGCGCTTGATCTCCTGGAGATGCTCGCGGCAGATCGGGACTGGACGGTTCGCGAGGCGGCGAGTCAAGCCGCAGGGGCTCTGTTGCGCACGTCGTTCGCTCCTGTCATGGAGCGGCTCCGCGGATTCGCCGGACACACGGACCCCTACGTTCGGCGATGCGTCCCCGTGGCGGCGATGAAGGCCGGCCGCAGCCGGCGACCGGAGTACGCAGTGCCGCTACTGAAGCTGATCGCGCCCCTGCTGGACGACCACGACCCAATCGTGCGGCGTAGCCTCGGACCGTTCGCCTTGGGGCGGGGACTGCTGTGTAGCTACCCCGCGGTGACGTTTGAGTACCTCGTGCAGTGGTCGACGTCGTTCGACGAGCAGGTGTTGTGGAACGTGGCGATGGCATTCTCCGGGTCGTGTGCAGCGCCGATGGTGAAGAAGGCGTTGATCGTTCTGCGGAAGCTGGCGCTGGACGAGCGACGATACGTGTGGCGTGCGGTGGCATCGGCGATGTGGAAGCTCGGTCGGCGAAGCGCGGACGTTGTGCGGCCGCAACTTGCCGCGTGGTTGAACGATCCCGACCGCGTGCACGTCGCGCGCGCCGCCCTGCAGCACCTCGAAGGGGCGTAGCTTCCGGCCTCGCCTTCGGCGCCCGTGTGGGCTACGATTCCGCCTCGGTGAACGACGATGGCTGACGCGACGCTGCGCCCGTACGACCCGGATCGCGACCGCGAAGCCGCGATTCGCATCTGGCGTGAGGTCGGGTGGATCGAGAGCGAAACGCACGAGAAGGCGCTGGACTCCCTTCTCGGAGGCTGTGCCGTTCGCCGCGTCGGCGAGGTGAACGGTACCGCAGAGTGCCTTGTCAACACCACGCGTGGGAGCCTGCGGTACGTGGACGAGGAGCTGGCGCTCAGTTGCGTGACGGGGGTCACCACCAGCCGAACCGCGCGGCGAGCGGGGCTGGCGAAGAGGCTCCTTGCTCAGGCGCTGGCAGAGGATGCGGCAAACGGAGCCGTTGCCTCCGAGCTCGGCGCGTTCGATCAAGGATTCTACGATCAACTGGGCTTTGGCACGGGGACACTGGAGCCGTTCTACTCGCTGGATCCCCAAAGCCTCCGCCCACACGGCGAATGCCGCGTGCCCGTGCGGCTGACCGTGGACGATGGTGAGGACATCCACGGGTGCCGTCTTGCTCGACGGCGCGGCCACGGGGCTGTGAATGTGTTGGCTCTCGGGAGCACACAGGCCGAACTGCTGTACGCGGAGAACGGGTTCGGGTTCGGTTTCCGGAATGGGGCGGACGGCAGGCTCACCCACCACGCCTGGTTGTCGGCCAAAGACGTCGAGAGCGGTCCCTACTCGGTATGGTGGATGGCTTTCCGGACGAGCGAGCAGTTCCACGAGCTACTGGCGGTGATGCGCAGTTGGGGGGATCAGGTGCATCTCGTCCGGCTGGCGCAGCCGCCGGGGATCCAGCTCCAGGACCTCATCGAGCGTCCGATGCGATCGCGGCGGCAGACGGAAGAGGGCAAACACGAAGTGCGTGTCACTGCGGCGGCGTACTGGCAGATCCGCATTCTCGACCTCGTGCGGTGCCTCGAGGACACGCATCTTGAGGGAGTGGAGGTGCGGTTCAATCTGACGCTGGAGGATCCGATCGCTGCGTACCTCGAGTCCGATGCTTCCTGGCGCGGGCTCGGTGGCGAGTATGTCGTGACGCTTGGCCCCTCCTCATCGGCCGTGGCCGGCTCGAGAATCGGTTTGCCTTACTTGCGAGCGACTGTGGGCGCGTTCAGCCGGATGTGGCTCGGCGTCCTTCCCGCCTCGGCGCTGGCGTGGACCGACCGTCTTAGCGGCCCGCCGGAGCTGCTTGACGCTCTCGACCGCATTCTGCGACTCCCCCCACCGCATCCCGACTGGGAGTTCTGACGACTCGTAGCCGAAGGCCAGAAGACCTCCGCGTGGGCGATGTTGCCATCGGGGTTCGACCTCGCTATTCTACAATGGAATACTGCCATGCCCACCGATAGCTTCGACGTGCAGTACGCCGCGCTGGGGCTCCTACTGGAAGCGCCACGGCACGGCTATGCGCTGCGGGCACGGCTTGAGAGCGAGCTGGGGCCGATCTGGCGGGTGGCGAGCAGTCAGCTGTATGCGGTACTCCGGCGCCTCGAAGCGAGCGGCTGGGTGCGCTCCGCGCGGGAATCCTCGGAGCTAGGACCGGGACGACGGACGTACGCCATCACCGATATCGGTGAGGGGGCGTTCTGGGCGTGGTGCCTCACGCCGGCGGCGCATCTGCGCGATCTGCGCGTCGAGCTGCTCGCCAAGCTGTACTTCCTGCGACGACTGCGGCCGGACGAGGTGGGATCGCTGCTGGCGGCGCAGCGGGCGAGGCTCTCTTCCCAGTTGAGGCGGATCTTGTCAGCAGGTCCCAAGCTGCCTGCGGATCCGTCCCTTTCGGAGTGGGCGACGGCCTACAGGTGCGGACAGCTCCGGCAGGCGATCGAGTGGTTGGACGCGGCTCGGCGGCCGATGGAGCGGGAAGGAGCCAAGCGGTGCGCAGGCGATGGAGGGGCATAGTTTCGCTGGTCGTCGTGCTGTGGGCGTTGCCGACGTGGGCGTCGACGATGGTTGTTGTCGATCCGTCGGGCCACGAGGCCGTGCTGCAGATTCCGGTGAAACGGATCGCGACACCGTATGCGATGGCCACGTACTACCTTTACGTTCTCGGTGCCGGGGAGCGGCTGGTCATGTCGTGGTACATCGGGGTACGCACCCTGGTGGATGCGCCCGAGGCCCTGTGGCAGCTGGAGCCGGAACTGGGCGAGAAGCAAGCAGGGGGCGAACCGAACATCGAAGAGCTCATCGCCGCGGCGCCCGACTGGCTGATTGTCGATGCGCTTCGCCACGCGGCGATCGCCGATCTGGCGGAGGAACTCGGCGTTCCGGTGACACGGCTCGCCGTCGAGACCCCCGAAGCGCTCCTCGAAGTGCTTCAGTTGCTTGCTCCGCCGCTTGGCGAGGAGGCGGTCCGGCGCGCTGCAGCTCTAGGAGACTGGCAGGAGGGGATTCTCGCATCCCTTCGCGGTACTGGTGAGGTCGACGCAGCGGCGGTTCCCCGCGTTCTGTTCGTCGGTACTGATCCGTTGCTCGTCGCCACGGAGGCGATGTATCAGACCCGGATGATCGAAGCCGCAGGGGGGGAGTCTGTGACGGCCCAGCTCGAAGGCTACTGGGCGAGAATTGGCTTGGAGGAGCTCTATCGATGGGATCCGGAAGTCATCATCATCCCCTCGTACAGCCCGGTGAGCGTCACGGATCTGCTCGAGGATCCGGATTGGCAAGCGGTATCCGCGGTGAAGAACGGCCGGGTGCATAGGATGGAACGGCTGTTCGCGCCATGGGACACGCCGGTTCCCGACTCCCTCCTTGGGGTACTGTGGCTCGCCCAGCGGCTCCAGCCAGGACGGATCGACACCAACCTGCGGGACGAGGTCGTGCGGTTCTACTTGGAGTTCTACGGCTACCGTGTCGAGCCCGAGGAGCTCGATCGGCTCTGCGGGGAATGATCCTGCGGAGGTCGGCTCTCCTCTGGCTGCTGTTCCTCGTGCCTCCAGCACTGTGGATCGGCGCTGTACTGCTTGGGCGCTACCCGATCGCTCCGTGCGAGGCGTTGGGGGCCCTGTTCGGCGATCGCTCGGTTCCGGATGTGGTTCGTTCGCTCGTTGTGCGGGTTCGCGTGCCACGGGCGCTGGCGGCGGCCTGCGTCGGGGCCAACCTAGCGGCCAGTGGAACCGTCTTCCAAGCGCTGTTCCACAATCCCTTGGTCGACGCGCGCATCCTTGGGGTGAGTTCCGGAGCCGCGTTCGGCGCGGCGCTGGCGCTCGCCTGGTCGGCCGGGCCGCTGCTGGTGCAATGGTCCTCTCTGGCGTTCGCCCTGCTGGCGATCGGCCTGGTGGTCCTCGTCGGCTGGCGCCACGGAGCGTCAACGCTTGTGCTCGTCGTTGCCGGAGTTCTGGTGAGCGCTCTGTTCAGTTCCATGCTCGGCTTCGTGAAGTACGTCGCCGATCCCGCCGACGCGCTCCCGGCGATCACCTACTGGCTTCTGGGTAGCCTCAGTGGGGTGCGCTGGGGGAACCTAGGACCGCTGCTCGCAGTCAGTGCCGTTTCCCTTCCCTTGCTTGTCGTCGGCCGGTGGCAGCTGAACCTGCTGACACTGAACACGGAGGAAGCCCGCTCCATGGGTGTGCCGATCCGCGCACTTCGCGTGGTGGCGCTTCTCCTCGCCACGCTGCTTGTCGCGGTCTCCGTCTCCACCAGCGGCATCGTCGGGTGGATCGGACTGATCGTCCCTCACGCTGCGAGATCCCTTGTTGGCGCTGAGCATCGGCGGATGCTGCCTGTGGCACTGGCTCTTGGAGCATCGGTGGTGCTTGTCTTGGACACGGTGGCACGCACCGCGACCTCCGCCGAACTGCCGCTGGGTGTGCTGACTGGGACGATTGGCGTTCCGGGGTTTCTGATCGTCTTGCGGAGCGTTCTTCGACGGCGTGGGGAGGCGCGATGACGCTTCGCGCCGTGGGCATCTCCTTTGGGTACGGTTCGGGGCAGGAGGTCTTGCGCGGCGCCGATATCTCGATCGATGACGGGCAGCTGGTGTTCGTCCTTGGTGCCAACGGAAGCGGGAAGAGCACATTGCTCCGCCTGCTCGTCGGGATCCGCGCACCGTGGGAGGGAGCGATCCTGCTGGATGGAACGCCAAGCCGCGGACTGGGTCCACGGGAGAGGGCGCGCAGGGTGGCGATGGTTCCTCAGGTGGAGCCGCCAGGGATCGGCTACACCGTGAGCGAGCTGGTGGTGATGGGACGCGCAGCGCACCTCGGCTTCTTCTCTCGGCCGCGGCAGGTGGATCGGCAGATCGCGATGGACGCGCTTGCCGCCGTGGGGATGGCGGGACTGGCATCCCGTCGTGCCGATGAAATCAGCGGCGGGGAGCGGCAGCTCGCGCTCATCGCCCGCGGGCTCGCCCAGGGGGCACGCACGCTCCTCCTCGATGAGCCGGACGCGCACCTCGATCCACGGTATCAAGACCGTGTGTTGACAGCACTGACTGGACTCACGGCGGAGGGCCTGTCCCTGATGGTGACGTCGCACCACCCGAACAACGCGCTTCTCTACAGCGACGTCGTTTCGTTCCTCATCGACGGGCGCTGTACGGTGACGGCGCCGCCACAGGAAGCGATGACGGCATCGCGCCTGCGCGCTGCATACGGCATGGCGTTCGACGTGGTCAGAGGCGAACAGGATGCGTGGGCGTTGCTCCCTCATCGTGGGCGCGGAGTCTGAACGCGGGAATCGGGACGGCGCACCCTCATGAGCGCGTAGCTGGATCCGCGGGGCGAGGATGGACCGCTTGCGCGGCGCTCGACCACGGTGGATCGTTGGGCGTTCTGCAGGAGCGTGAAAGGAGCGAGCCGATGCCGAACGGCTACTGCGGAAGGATTCTGCACGTCGATCTTGGAGCGCGCGCGCTGCGCGAGGAGCTTCCGGACGAGAGGTTCTACCGCAAGTACCTCGGCGGATGGGGGTTCATAGCCCACGAGTTGCTGGCTCGTACGCCTCAAGGCATCGATCCATTGTCTCCGGAGAATCCGCTGGTGTTTGCCGCGGGGGTGGTCACCGGAGCGGCGGTCCCAGCGGGTGGTCGTCACGCCGTAGGGGCGAAATCGCCGCTCACCGGGGGCTTCGGCGAAGCCGACGTCGGTGGCTTCTGGGGGCGCGAGATGAAAGCGGCGGGCTACGACGCGATCGTCATCACCGGGCAGTCCGCGTCGCCGGTCTATCTTTGGGTCCACGACGGCGATGCGGAGATCCGCGATGCGGCAGAGCTCTGGGGCAAGCCGACTGCGGACGTGCAGCGCCTCCTCCGGGAGGATTTGGGCGACCCGAAGATCCGTGTCGCGCAGTGTGGGGTCGCGGGGGAGAACCTCGTGCGCTACGCGTGCATCATGCACGACGTCAATCGCGCTGCGGGGAGAACCGGCCTTGGTGCGGTGATGGGGTCGAAGCGGCTTCGGGCGATCGCCGTCCGCGGGACGGGCTTCCCTGAGGCAGCCGATCCTGACGGCTTGGACCAGGCGCGGGACTACATCCTCGGGCTTCGTGATCGGTGGGCGGGCTTCCGCGAGCACGGCACGGCGGGAGGCGTCCTGTCGATGAACGAGGTGGGTCGACTACCGACGCGGAACTTCCGCGAAGGGCAATTCGAGGGGGCGGAGAAGATCACCGGCAGCACGATAACCGAGCGCCTGCTTGTCGCTCGGGATACGTGCTACGCGTGTCCCATTGCCTGTAAGCGCGTGGTGCAATCCGATGGAGCGTACACCGTGGATCCCGCATACGGCGGCCCGGAGTACGAGACGATCGCCGCGCTCGGCTCGAGCTGCGGCGTCGACCATCTGGAGGCGGTGGCATACGGGAATCAGCTGTGCAACGCCTACGGGCTCGACACCATCTCCACAGGCGTCACCATTGCGTGGGCGATGGAGTGCTTCGAACGCGGCCTGCTGACGGCCGACGACACCGACGGGCTCGATCTGAGCTTCGGCAACCATGAGGCGATGACGCAGCTTGTCGAGGGAATCGCTCGGCGTCAAGGCTTCGGAGACCTGCTCGCGGAAGGCACCCTGCGGGCGGCGCGGGCGATCGGCCGTGGCACGGAGCGCTACGCGGTGCACACCAAGGGGCAGGAGTACCCGATGCACGACCCCCGCTTTCAGTTTGGCCTCGGCATCGGCTATGCGACCTCACCCACCGGCGCCGATCACATGCACAACTTCCACGACGCCCCATTGGAGTCGGAAGCGCGCGCAGCGCAGTTGCAGGCGCTGGGCTTTCTCGTCGACCCGATGCCGCGCGACACACTACCGCGGGAGAAGGCGGCGATCGCGGCCACGATCATCCGTTTCCAAGTGTTGATGAACTGCATCGGGCTCTGCATGTTCCCGCCGTATCGCCCGCACCACGTGAGGGACATCCTCGCCGCGGTGAGCGGCTGGGACGTGACCGCCATCGAACTGCTGCGGGTGGGAGAACGCGCGCTGGCGCTGGCGCGTGTGTACAACGCACGTGAGGGATTCGCCGCTGCTGACGATACGCATCCGCCGCGCTTCGCCGAGCCGCTGCCGCGGCCCGATGGGCAGGGCGTGGGCCTGCCCGCCAAGGAGATGGCCGAGGCGATCGATCTCTACTACGAGCTTCAGGGATGGGACCCTGTGACCGGGGCGCCGACACCGGCCAAGCTGACGGAATTGGGTATCCCGTGGGCGGCGGAAAGCCTCGACGGCTAACCGCCATCCGCAGCAGCGCTCCACGGTGAGGGGCCGTGCCGTGTTGGGGGTGCGCGTTGGCCGAAGGCAAGGCGGCGCGAGCCGTCACCCGCCGAATCGACGTGGACGCCGGGCTCCGTTCTCCGAGGAGGAGACCGCGATGCTTCTTCGATCGCTGAATGGGGAGACGTTGCCCGTGACGTTGCGGCGGAAGCTCGCGGACCCGGGAGCCCTCGAGTCGGTCGACCTGTTCCCGAGAAACCTCGGCGTACTGCTGGATCGCGGTGTGGCCGAGGGATCGTGACACGGGGCTGGGACGGCGCGGTGCCAGGCTTGGCACGGAAGGAGGCGCGGCCATGAAGGCAGTCTGCGTTATCGTCGGTCTGGCGCTGTTGGCCACGGTGTCCGGTTGCGCGACGGCTCCGGAGGCCGTCGGCGTAGCGGCGGAGCATCCGATCCAGCGGTTCTTCGCCGCCGAGAGCGAGTCGGACGAGGCAGCGGCGATCGAGGCTCTCGTCGCGTCGGGAATCCCCGCGCAGGAGGTGGCGGAGATGCTCCGTGCCGGGCGGAGCTACGATGCGGAGGTGCCTCGAGGATGGATCGTCCACGTGATGACGTGCGTCGATGGCGTGGCACGTCCTTTCCACGTCTTCGTTCCCGAGAGCTATACCGCCGACTGTCCGCATCCGGTGCTGTTCGACCTTCACGGGGCGGTCGTCGGCCCCGGGTACACCGTGGAGGAGCTGGCCCCCCGCAGGGGGCTATGGCAGCCGGTGGCCGCCGAACAGGGGATGCTGCTCGTGATGCCGCACGGAGATCGAGCGGCGTCGTGGTGGAGCCGCACTGGGCACGACAACCTTCTCGCTCAGTTAGCGTTCCTCAAGCGGAACTACAACGTCGATGAGAACAGGGTTTTCCTGTCAGGCTTCTCGGATGGGGGAAGCGGTGCGTTGTGGATGGCGTTCCACGATCCTACGCCGTGGGCGGGGTTCATCTCGTTCATGGGCACTCCCGTCGTGGCGGGGTTGGGGCCGTATCCATGCTACCCGCGGAACCTCCTGAGCCGCCCGATCCGGGCGGTCAACGGGGTGTACGACACGCTGTATCCGGCATCCGGCATCAAGCCGCTGGTCGATCAGCTCTTGGGGCTGGGCGTGTCACTGCAGTGGACCGTCTACGCGATCGGGCACGATCTCGGCTTCTTCCCCACGGAGCGTACGTTCAGCGAGGCGTTTCTGCGGTCCATAGCTCGCCGCCCGCTGCGGTCAGAGGTCCTCTGGGAGACAGCCGACGCTGCCGTCGGTCGGTGTGACTGGGTTCGTGTCGACGAGATAGGCGACGTGGGCAACAACGCCGCGTTCGCCGATGTGAACATGTGGTTTTCGGGAAGTGGCGCCGACTTCGGCGTGGGCATCGGTCCGACGGTCAATGAAGGGCTGACGGTCGCCGGGGTGGTCCCGGGATCGCTGGCTCACAGCGCCGAGCTTCGCTCTGGGGACGTGATCGGACGGGTTGACGGGAAGGAGATCCGAACGACCCACGATCTTCGCGACGTCATGCAGGCCGTGGAGACGGGGCGGGCGGTGACCATCGAGGTGGTACGTGATGGAGAGCAGCTTGTCCTCACAGGGCGCGTCCCTGGTCCCGACGCCGTGTATGTGCATCCGCTGCTGACGGCGTCGATCCACGCTCGCGCTGTCGGCAACGTGATCGATGTCGATGTGCGGCACGTCGTACGCTACACCCTGTTGCTCTCCAGCATGATGCTGGACTTCGAGGAGCCGCTCGTCGTGGTGACCAACGGCGAGGAGACATATCGCGGGCCGATCACGCCCGACGTGCGGTTCCTGCTCGAGCAAGCGGCGGCAGATCAGGATCGCCGAGCGGTGTACGAGGCGAGGATCGAGATCCAGGTCCCGCCCAAGTAGGGCGGTCGCCTCGCCTCCCCGAGGCCCCGTTCTCGAGGAGGTGCCAACGCGTCGCGGACTCCGATTTGACGGTCCTGCCCCAGCTCCTATACTGACGGATGGGCTGTTGGCATCTGCCCGCTCGCAGATGAGGATCGGTGGCGGCCCATCACCTCTCTGCGAAAAGGAGGCTGGGATGAGACGTCGAGTCGTGAGCCTGTTGTCGGTGGCACTGGGTGTTGTTCTGTGCGTGAGTCTTCTTGGAGTGGCGCAGTTCGACGATCCCGTCGGATTCGCGGTCGCGGATCTGCAACTGATCAGCTTGGAGAGTCTTCCCACCTGGAGTGATGCGTGGACCGGTCCGGTGGAAGCGGCGACGATCGTGGCCTGGCTTCGCGAGCACGGCTTCCCCGGACTGCTCAACGACCTCAACGGGGACGGTGTCGTCGATGAGCTGGACACCATCCAGCTCGCAGACATCTTCGGAGCGGGACCGATGCAGGTCGAGGCGCTCGCAGGGACCACGGATGCGCTTCTTGTGCAGGCACTGGCGAGCCACGTGGCGCGCGCCTATCCCGGCGATTTTGAGTTGAAGATCTACGATCCTGGCTTTCCTCAGGAGTACCAGCGGCAGTTCGGCGTGCCGTTCGCCCCGAACGTCGTTCCTGGGATCCTGCTCAGTATTGAGGAGGCACCCAATTACGCGGCGTACGTGCGCGAACTGGAGACCGCCGAGGGCGTGATCGTCGGGCTTGAGCTCGAGGAGGATCGCAACTACTACCTTGCCGGAAGATCCTACCTCTTTGAGCCGATCGCGGAAGGCGTGTACGGGGTCGACTTCGCGTGGGGGGAGGAAGACGTCTTCGAGCCGGGGACCCAGGGGCAGATTCTGGAGACCCGAGCGCAGCAGACGGATGGCCTCTACGTTCGCTACGAGGGCGCGTGGGAGCTCGCCGAAGCGATGCTCGCGCTGTCCCCGGTCATCGAGGTCGGGGGCGATCCTCATCCGGGGCCGTGTCCCGAGGACGCAATCGCCTATGACGTGACGGAATCGAGCACGCCCTACGGCCGTGTCCGCATCGAGGAATGCGTCTACCGCGTCGAAGGCCTGGACATCTACGTGTACTACGTCACCAATATCAGCTTCGAGCGCAACGGATGCGGTCTGTGTTGGTTCGGCGTGCCCAACCTCGATGGATTGCTAACGGTGTTCCAGAACAGCACTGCGGGATGGCTGGTGAACCCTTACCTATGGCCGATTGGGGGCTGGGACTGGCGGGCACCCATGGGCGACTGCGGGATCGAGATCGGCGAGACGGAGGTCTTCTGGTTCGCTGTCCCGGGTCCGACGATCGATGTCTATCTCATCGGCGGCGTCGGTGCCTGCCCCGGCGTCCTGAGGATGGTTGGCGGAGGCATCGTGCCGCCTCCTGAGCTGTTCCGCGTGCGCACGACGGGTCCGCGACAGGGCGACGAAGTCCCATGCCCTGATGTCAGCATGACCATCAAGGACTGGAGCTGCGTCTACGGCGACAGACTGTACAACATCACGATTTGGGCCGAGGTGGCGAACATCGGGACGGTCGACGTCGGGCCGTTCACCTGCCGCGCATCCACGGTGTACGGAAGTGACGACCAGGCCGTCGGCGGTATGGCAGCGGGGGTCACGGGTGGCATCGTGTTCCACCTTACGGTACCCGATCCGGGCTACGCCCCGTGCGTGGATGTCACGGCGACGGCCGATGTGTTCGACGACATTCCTGGGGAGTGCGACGAGGCGAATAACGTCGACACCCAAGAGGTGTGCTGCACCGGCGATCCCGGCGATGGTTGCCCTGATCCCTACTTCTCAAACTACTACGCGTGCTACTACACGGAACAGCCTGCCCCAGGCGGGCCGTCGGAGTGGTACGTCAGGGTCGACGTGACCGTGCGCAACGGAGGATCGGTGACGGCGACGAATGTGGACGTGCTCGTTGATGCCGATGGGGAAAGCACTAGCGCGACGATTCCCACGTTGGCGCCGGGAGGCACATGGGCGCACACGTTCACGCTGTCGTTCGGCACCACGCCGCCAAGCTTCCCTCTACTGGTTACGGCGGAGATCGATCCCGACGACGATATCGATGAGAACTGCTACCCAGCACCTGACGGGGAGTACAACAACTACGCCAGCGCGATTGTCTCGCGGAACCAGTACTGTCCGTAGGGAACCATGCCCGGGCGGCGAGGCGGCTCGTCGCCCGGGTCCTTGTTGAGGATCCTCCGGCCCAGTGAACGATCCTCGCGTTGGCGTGCACTCACCGGTGAATGGCAGCAGGACGTGCGAAAGGAGGTTCATGATGCGATGGTTCGGCGGATTGCTTGCGGGCACCGGTGTCGGTGCGTTCTTCTTCTTCTCCTGGGTGATCCAGATGTTGTGGAACAGCTTGATCGTGGGGCACCTCGGCGTGCTGAAGACGCTCTCGTACTGGCAGGCGGCAGGGCTCTGGTTCCTCGCCATCATCTTGTTCGCCTGGGTCGGCATCGGGGTGTCGCCGCGGTTCATGAAGCGATGGAAGACGTTCGACTGAAGCCGTGGACTGGCGCGCCTCCTGCAACGCGGCCTGGTGGAGCGTGTTGCGGGGGGCGGTGCGGGTGACATGGCGCGTGCCTTGCGGTACTGAGGACCGCTCGTGACAATCCTCGCCGGAGGGGGCTGTGCCGAGGATGAGCGGTGAAACCGGGGACTACGATTGGCTCGATGAGCTGAATCCACAGCAGCGGGATGCGGTGACCCACGGTGACGGGCCGCTGCTTGTGGTCGCCGGAGCGGGCACAGGCAAGACGAAGACGCTCGCGTTTCGCGTGGCGTATCTGCTTTCCCACGGTGTGGATCCGGGACGCCTTCTGCTACTGACCTTCACCCGACGCGCAGCGCAGGAGATGCTCCGCCGCGCGTCGGCGATCGTCCAACGCGGGGCTCCGGCGACCGGTCGCGTGTGGGGCGGCACCTTCCATGCGATGGCCAATCGGCTGCTTCGTCGCTACGCGAAGGTGGCGGGACTGCGGCGGGACTTCACGGTCATGGACCAAGGCGACGCGCAAGACCTGATCAACCTCGTCCGTCATCGTATGGGTCTGCACAGCCGCGAGAAGCGGTTCCCACGGAAGGCGACGTGCCTCGCCATCTACTCGCGCTGCGTGAACGGTCGGGAGGAACTGCCGTTCGTGCTCGATCGGCAATTCCCTTGGTGTCGGGATTGGGAGTCGGAGCTCAAGACGCTGTTCCGCGAGTACGTCGAACGGAAGCAGGAGCGCAACGTCCTCGACTACGACGATCTCCTGTTGTACTGGGCGCAGCTGCTGCGCGATGAGGAGTTGTCGCAGACGCTGTCGGGCGAGTTTGACCACATTCTTGTGGATGAGTACCAGGACACGAACGTGGTGCAGGCGGAGATCCTCCGCGGGATGCGCAACGGCTGTAACAACATCATGGTCGTCGGCGATGACGCGCAGAGCATTTACGGCTTCCGTGCGGCCACGGTCCGCAACATGCTCGACTTCCCTGAGCAGTTTCCGGACACCACGATCGTCTCGTTGGAGCAGAACTACCGTTCGCGTACGCCGATTCTGGAGACGACGAACCGCATGATCGCCGAGGCGAGCGAGCGCTTCACCAAGGATCTGTGGTCGACCAGGGGCGACGGGGCCCATCCGCGCTTGGTGATGTGTCGGGACGAGACGGAGCAGGACGCGTACGTCGTGGAGCGCGTGCTTCAGCACTACGAGCAAGGGATTCCGCTGCGCAAGCAGGCGGTGCTGTTCCGCGCGGCACACCTGTCGGCATCGCTGGAGCTGGAGCTGACCCGCCGTGAGATTCCGTACCACAAGTACGGAGGACTGCGATTCCTTGAGGCGGCCCACGTCAAGGATCTCGTGGCGTTTCTGCGGATCCTCGAGAATCCACGCGACGAGATGGCGTGGTTCCGGATCCTCCAACTGCTGGACGGGATCGGGCCGGCGAGCGCGGCGCGAGCGATGGAACACATCGCAGAGCAGCGCTTCGACCCGCGTGCCATCGGCACGTTCGATCCGCCGCCTCCCGCGCGCGACCGCATGGCGGAGCTGTCGATCCTCGTCGAGGAGCTCGCGGGGTTCGGGGTTCGCCATCCGGCGAGCCAGGTGGAACGCATCCGCCGGTTCTACGAGCCGCTGCTCAAGGATCACTACGACAACCCGGTCGTGCGCGCACGGGATCTGGAAAGCCTCGAGCAGATCGCCACCGGCTACCGATCGCGGCGGGCGTTCCTCGTCGATCTCCAGCTCGACCCGCCGACATCGACGAGCGATCTTGCGGGAGCGCCGTTCATCGACGAAGACTGGCTCGTGTTGTCGACGATCCACTCGGCGAAGGGCTGCGAGTGGGACGCTGTGTATCTCGTGCACGCGGCGGACGGGTTCCTGCCGTCGGACATGTCGACAGGCAGCCGCGAGGAGATCGAGGAGGAGCGGCGGGTGGCGTACGTCGCGCTCACACGCGCGCGGGATTTCCTCTATGTCACCTGGCCCCTTCGCTACTACGCGAAGTGGTACGCCCTGTCGGATCGACACGCGTACGCCCAGCTGTCCCGCTTCTTCACCGACGCGGTGCGTAGGTCAATGGATCCCGAGGCGCCAAGCGCGCTCGAGGACACCGAGAGTGCCGTCGAGGCGCACGTCCACCGTGACGTCGGGCGCGAGTTGCGCGGGATGTGGGAGTAGGAAGTGAACCGTGGCCTGTCCGCGGAGCACCTACGGAGTAGACTAGGATTCGAGGAGGAGTACAAGGGGTGATGATGCGATGAAGCTGCTGACGAAGCTGATGGCAGGAGGGGGCGTGGCCGCGTTCTTCTTCTTCAGCTGGGTGGTCATGATGCTGTGGAACGGCATCGTTGTCGGCCACTTGGCGGTTGGGCAGACGCTGAGCTACCTGCAGGTCTGTGGCGTGTGGTTCCTTCTGATCGTCGTGCTCGCCTGGACGGGGATCGCCTCGATGCGCATCACGCGGGCGTTCGCCCTGTGGGGGAAGCACGGTTCGGTCGGTGAGCGGATCGCGCGCTCCGTCCGCGGACGAAGCACGCGCCGGGAGAGCGAAGATTGGGACGACCTTGCCGAGCGTATCGAGCGACGCGTCAAGAAGGGCGTGGCAGACTGGGCGGGTGCTGATCCGGATCTCGACTGGGACGACATCGGAGAGCGGATCGAGGCGCGCATCAAGGAGCGCCTGCGCGGCTGGTTGGACGAGGACTGAGCGTGGACGCGGGGCGGTCCTTCTCGCCGGGGTCGGAGATCCCACCGCTGACGGCGATACGGGACGCGCTGGAAGGCCGCCGGTACGTGGTGCTGGACACGGAGACGACGGGGCTTCACGAGCCCGAGCTGGTGACCGTGGCGGTCGTCTCCGCCGCCGGCGAGGTACTCATCGACGAGCGTGTGCGTCCGGGAAAACGCATCGAGGCCGACGCTTCGCGGATCACCGGGATCACGGACGCGATGCTCGTTGATTGCCAGGAGTTCCCGGTGATCTACCCGCGTCTCCTCGGGGCGCTCACCGGGAGTCGCGTGGTGATCTACAATGCGGCGTACGACCTGAAGGTTCTCGCCAACACATGCCGTCGCTATGGCCTGCTCTCGCCCACCGTCGATGCGTGGTGCGCGATGGAGTGGTACGCCGCGCTGCACGGGGAGTGGGATCCCCGTCGGCAGGCGTATCGTTGGCAGCGGCTGTCGGTCGCCGCCGAGCGCTTCGGGGTCCCCGAACTCGAGGCGCATTCCGCTCTAGGGGACTGCCGTACGACGCTGGGTGTGCTCCACGCTGCGCTGCAGCTGGCGAGCGATAGCGCGACATAGCACGTCGCGAGCGCCCGTGAAGCTGCCGATGGGTGGGGCGTGTGGTGTGGAGGTTGACAGCGATCCTCGCGTTCCCTATAAGTGCTACGGATACGCTTGGGTTGCTTGCTGGGCAAAGGAGGCACGATGCACAAGAGGATGATGCTGGTGGTCTTGGCCATGGCCGGACTTGCGCTGCTGATGACGGGCTGCGACCTGTTCAACACCGCGGAGCTGGTGGGTCCTGCGGCGGACGGCTTTGAGGCGGAGTACATCCTCGCGTTTAGCGGGGCATTGCCGAAGAACCTCGAGAATGACCTCGCGGCGATCGGCGGGACGATTCGCGCTACGCTCGACTCCATCGGTGCGGTGATCGTCACCACGAGCTCTCCGGGATTCGCCGACGCCGCTGCGAGCCTTGGCGGCGTGAGCGCGGTCATCCCCGATGCGACGATCGACTGGGTCCCGGGTGACGAGTACGTTACCGTGTCCCCGGAGCACATCGGGTCGAACGAGACGTTCTTCAACGCGTACCAGTGGAGCATGCTCGCCATCGACGCGCCGGGAGCGTGGGACGCGGGCTACACTGGAGCAGGGGTTCGCGTCGCCGTGTGCGACTCCGGGATCGACGTCGGGCATCCCGACCTCTTCGGGAACATCGACTTCGCTGACAGCCGCTCGTTCGTTCCCGATGAGCTCTTCCTCGATGACCTTGATGGACACGGCACGCACGTGTCGGGGATCATCGCCGGAGCGGACAACGATTACGGCTCGATCGGCGTCGCACCGAGCGCCGAGATCGTGATGCTCAAGGTCCTCGGGGCCGGCGGGAGCGGAAGCTTCAGCTGGCTGCTCGAGGCGTTGGACTACGCGACGACGATCGAAGTCGATGTTCTCAACATGAGCCTTGGCGCCTACTTCACTCGCAACGGCTGGTACCTTCCCGATCTCGCCGATCCGTCGAGCTGGCTCTACCTTGGCGCGAACGAGGTGGCCGCGTTCGTGAACCTGGTGAAGGCGGCCGTCACAGCCGTGTGGAAAAGCGGTGCGTTCGTCGTCGCCAGCGCGGGCAACGACTTCGTGAACGGAACCGGGGACGCCGGGCTTCTCCACCTGCCGTCGGACGCGTGTTCGAAGGGAGTAACCGCATCGGCGACCGGGCCGCTGGGCTGGGCGTTCGATCAGACGACCGACCTCGATGTGCCAGCGGTGTACACAAACTACGGCGCCAGTGTGGATCTCGCCGCGCCTGGGGGGAACGTCGACTGGGCGCTGTACCCGAACGGGCCGTGGTACTACGATCTGGTGTTCAGCACCTACCCCGGAGGGTGGGCGTGGATGGCGGGCACGAGCCAGGCTGCGCCGCACATCGCCGGCGTCGCGGCGCTGATCATCGAGGCCAACGGAGGATCGATGAAGCCAAGCCACGTGGAGTCGATCCTCAAGGGCACGGCCGATGATCTCGGCAAGCCGGGGTTCGACCCGTTCTACGGGCACGGCCGCATCAACGCCGCGGAGGCGGTGAAGTAGAGGCAACGCAGGAGCGATCCAAGCGATGCGCGGGCCGGACCTTCCTCGTCCGGCCCGCATCTGTTGCCGGAACGTGCGGGGTACTTGACGTGTCGGCCCCATTGCGGTGGAATGGTGATGTGTTGCATCCGAGGAGGTGCCGGTGATGGACTGGAAGCTGGCGATGGCGGTGGGGCTGGTCGTGCTTCTCGGTCTGGGGATGTGGTGGCTCTGGCCGTCGGACGGTCATGAGGCGCATGGTCCGTTCGAGTTCCTCGGAGCGTACGAGATCCCGACCGCGGAATGGCGCTACGGGGAGATGGTCGTCGGGGGGATCTCCGGGTTGGCGTACGACGCGGGGCGGGGGCTCTACTACGCTGTCTCCGACAGCCGCGGCGAGCAGGGCACGCCGGGAAAGCTGTTCGCCCTGGCGATTGAGGTGTCCGAGGACGGCATCGCGGCGGTGTCGGTCCGCGATGTGTTGCTGCTCGATCGCATCGCGAGCATGCCCGGAGCGCAGCCGTACGGCCCCGACGAGATTGATGCTGAGGAGGTGCTGCTCGATCCCCATGGGAATCTGATCATCTCCTCGGAGCGCGATTCCGAGAACCGGCCCTGGATCCGCCGCTTCTCATCGGATGGTGAATGGATCGGCGGCGTTGCCCTGCCGCAGCAGTTCGCGGTCGACTCGGAGCACGGCGTTCGCGCGAACCTGGGGATCGAGGGGATGGCTGTGGCGGAGGGCGGTGCGGTTCTCTATGCCGCCAACGAGCAGGCGCTGGTCCAGGATGGACCATTGGCGACCGTCGAGGAGGGGACGCGTGTGCGGCTCCTGCGCTTCTCGCTCGCGGAGCAGACGCCGAGTGCGGTCGCGCAGTACGTCTACGAGACCGAGCCGATTTTCGCCGCTCCCGTGAAGGGCGGCTTTGCCGACAACGGCGTCGCTGCGATGCTCGATGCTGCGGCGATCGATCCGGCGTACGATCTGATCGTGATGGAGCGAGCGTACGCTGAGGGCGTGGGAAACCACATCGCGCTGTTCGGGCTGACGATCGGAGAGGCGACCGACGTCGGCGACCTTGACGCGCTTGGCCCCCCCGCAACGTTTGTGCCCGTGGGTAAGACGCTTCTGCTGACGCTGTCCGCCGACCCCCGGCTGTCGGACCTCGACATCGCACCGGATAACATGGAGGCGATGTGCCTCGGTCCGCACCTGGAGGACGGGGAGCGCGTATTGCTGTTGGCGAGCGACAACAATTTCAACGCATCGCAGCGCAATCTGTTCCTCGCGTTCGCCGTCGAGGACGACCGCTAGCCAGGGCTACGGGGCTTCGGAGGCTTCGCGCATGGCGGCGAGCACCCGCTCTGGGGTGAACGGTGTGGCTGTCAGCCGAACCCCCACCGCGTCGTAGATCGCGTTGGCGATTGTTGGAATGGGGGCGTTGATCGCGATCTCTCCCACGGACTTCGCCCCCATGGGGCCGGTCGGCTCGTACGAGTCGACGAGGACGACGTCGACCTCCGGGACATCGGCGGCGCACGGGATCTTGTAGTCGAACAACGACGGATTGCGAACCCGGCCGCGGGAGCTGAACAGCATTCTCTCCGTCAGTGCGTAACCAATCCCGTTGACGATCGCGCCCTCGACCTGCCCCTCGGCCATCTTCGGGTTGATCGGCACGCCGCAGTCGACGGCGGCGACGTACTTCACCACCTTGACGAATCCGGTCTCGGTGTCCACTGCCACCTCGGCGAAGCTCGCGAGGAACGGAGGAGGGGATTCCTCGGGGACACAGGAGGCGGTCGCTTCGATTTGAAACTGGTCGACAACGTGCGTGGCGCGGGAGCAAAGCTCGGCGAGCGATGCCGAGCGGCCATCTGGCGCCACGACCCGCCCGTCCTCGAGGGATAGCGCTTCCCGGTCCACCTGAAGCGCGCCAGCAGCGACATCGAGGATCTGCCCGCGCACCTTCTCCGCGGCGCGCTGTACTGCCATTCCCGAGACGTACGTCGTCGACGACGCGTACGCGCCGACGTCGAACGGTGTGGTGTCCGTATCCGATGAGGTGACCACCACGTGGCTCGGGGGAATGCCGAGAACCTCGGCGGCAATCTGGGAGAGGATGGTGTCCGATCCCGTGCCGATGTCCGTAGCGCCGACGAGAAGCTGACACGAACCGTCCTCGTTCATGCGGACCGTCGCTGCACCCATGTCGATCTGGGGAATCCCCGAACCCTGCATGTGGATCGACATCCCCAGTCCGTGGACCCAGTTCCCCTCGCGGTTCCTGCGGCCGCGGCGTTCGTCCCAGGCGATCCGCTGGCGCCCGATTTCAATACATCGCGGCAGTTCGCAGCTACGGATGCTGAACGCCACGCCTTCGCGGCCCTCCCCGAGCTTCTCGAAGATCGGGGAGCTCTCTCCGCTGCGGATGTGGTTCTTCTCGCGCACCGTGATGGGATCGAGGCCCACCCGCTCCGCGAGCTGATCCATCGCCGTTTCCAGCGGGAAGTAGCCCTGGGTGGCGCCGTAGCCACGGTACGCGCCGGCCACCGGCAGATTGGTGTACACAGCTACCCCGTAGAAGTGCACATCGGATGCTTTGTTGTACAGCGGGAGTGTCTTGGAGCCGGTGTTGGACAGCACGGTGAGGGCGTGGCTGCCGTACGCGCCCGTGTTGGACAGTGCCTCCATCTCCAGCGCGCGCAGGGTTCCGTCCTTCTCCGCGCCGGCCTTCACTCGGACGCGCATCGGGTGACGCGTGCGCGAGGACACGAACTCCTCATGGCGCGTGAGCTGGAGCAGCGCCGGTCGTCCCGTACGCAACGTGACCAGCCCGGCGATGCTTTCCAAGAGGATCTCCTGCTTGGTGCCGAAGCCGCCGCCGACGCGGGGCTTGATGACGCGGATGCGGTGCAGTGGAAGGCCGAGGGTGCGGGCCACGATGCGCCGTGCGTGGAACGGCACCTGGGTACTCGATCGGAGCACGAGGCGACCGTCGCCGTCGAGCGCGCTGTGGACAAGGTGGGTTTCGATCGGCGTGTGTTGCGCGTACGGAGTCTCACAGGTCGTCTCGACGACCACCGGGCACGCATCGAACGCCGACGCCGCGTCGCCGACATCGATGTCCACATTGGCAGCAACATTGTGCAGCGCGTCGTAGATCCCCTGAGCGTCCGGCTCGTCGTGGATCACCGGGGCGCCATCGGCGAGCGCGTCGTCGATCGACAGGGCGGCAGGGAGCTGCTCGTAGCTCACGTGGAGCGCGCGAACCGCTCGCTCGGCGACCTCTTGAGACTCCGCAGCGACTGCGGCCACGAAATCGCCGACGAAACGCACTTTGCTGTCGAACAGGCGCGTGTCGTACGGGGACGGCTCAGGATACCCCTGTCCGGCAGTGGTGAATCGGGTCGTCGGCGTGTTGGTGTGGGCGAGAACGCACGCGACACCGGGGAGCGCTTCGGCCGCCGACGTGTCGATGGCCGTGATGCGGGCGTGGGCGTGAGGGCTGGTCAACAGGCGAACGATGAGTGTATCGGCGAGGTCGATGTCGGCGACGAACTTCGGCCTTCCCGTGACCAGACTGAGGCCGTCGACCTTGGTCGCGTTGGTGCCGACGACGCGGAAGCCGGGCTGTTTGTCACTGCTCATGCATCCTCCCTCGATTCGGATTCGGAGGCGCGGCGGATCGCAGCGACCTGCTTCGCGTAGCCGGTGCAGCGGCAGAGGTTGCCCGCAATCGCGCGACGGATCTCGTCGTCCGTCGGTTGCTGGTGATGGCGGAGAAGGTCGACGGCCGAGAGCACCATCCCCGGCGTGCAGTAGCCGCATTGGATCGCGCCTTCGTCGAGGAACGCTTGCTGCACAGGGTGCAAGGCATCCCCCGAGGCGAGGCCCTCAATCGTGGTTACGGTGTGGCCGTGCGCCTTGGCGGCGAACGCCAGGCAGGCGTTGATCGCGCGCCCGTCGAGCAGCACGGTGCACGCGCCGCAGTCGCCACTGCCGCAGCCCTCCTTCACCCCGTACATGCCAAGCCGCCGCAGCATCTCGAGAAGCGTCTCGCCCGGGCGGACGTCGACGTTCCGCGGACAGCCATTCAGCGTGGTTTCGATCTTCATGTGCCTCCTCCCTTGCAGCGGCCGAGGATGGCCTCCAATGCGCGGCGTACGCCGACCTCGACGAGGACACGTCGGTACTCCGCGGTCGCCCGCCGGTCGTCCCCAACCTGGGCTTCCGTGGCCGCGGTCGTCGCGGCCGCAGCGATGCTGTCCGCACCCAGATCCGCCCCCTGGAGCGTTTCCCCGGCGCGGGGAAGCACGGTGGCGAGCCACGGTGTGCCACCGACGACGATCCTGGCATCCTGACAGCCGGTCTCGCTCCAGCGAAGGCATGCGCAGACGTTGAGCATCGCCACATCGAACGCGGACAGGGAGAACTTGGCAAACGCCGCGTGCGCTTCGGCGCCGCGTGTCGGCAGCAGTACTTCGGTGAGGACGCCACCGCTGAGGAATTCCCGCATTGCAGCACGGTCGGCCACGCGGATGGCGTGATCGCTGCCATCGTGGATCGCGGCCGTGGCGTCCAGGGCGAGGAGCACGGTGACGACGTCGGACCAGGGATGGGCGCCGACGAGCGCCCCGCCGAGCGTAGCGAGGTTGCGTAGCTGCATCGACCCCACGTGGCCGAGCATCTCGGGAAGCACACCATCGGCGTACTCGGCGAGGGATGTGTTGCGCTCGATCTCCCCGAGGGTGGTCGTCGCGCCGATGTGCAGTCCGTTCTCCTCCTCGCGAACGTAGGCAAGAGGGAGCGCCGTCATGTCGACGAGCGTCGATACGCCGGGGGGCGTGTGTCGAACCAGGTCGACGCCGCCTCCGATCGGTCGCGCCGCCGTCCCGAGCCGATGAAGGGTGGCCAGCGCCTCTCCGAGATCCTTCGGCCGGATGTACTCCCGTAGATGATGGATTGCCACAAGACCTCCTTAGCTATCCGGATTGTCAGGGTCGAGGAACAGCGAAACAAGGCGCTGGCGGAGGACATCAACCAGCCCGCGATCGGTCACGCGCAGCGTCGGAATCACCGGGAGGGCGAGGAAGCTTAGCGTCATCAGTGCATCCTCGACGCGACAGCCGCAGGCACGAAGGGTGGACTCGATGTGGTCCACGGCGGCGGCCACGACGGCAGCGGGCCGGTTCGACATCAGGCCGGCGATCGGCAGGGGGAGCTCCGCCTCGGGGCCGGCTTCGGTGACCAGGGACAGCCCTCCGCCCATGGTCCCCACACGGTTTGCCGCCTCGGCCATGAGCTCAGGAGAGTTCCCGAGAACGATGAGGTTGTGGCTGTCGTGGGCGACCGTGCTCGCCAACGCGCACGGTCGATTGAGGCCGAAGCCATGCACGAGGCCGTGGCCGACTCGACCGCTCCCGTGATGCCGCTCGCACACCGCAAGCTGCAGGATGTCAGCATCGGCGGGGATTTGCAGGAACCCATCGCGGACTTCCAGGTCGATCGATGACGCGTCGGTGACCACATCGTGCTTGCGGATGCAAAGCACGCGGGCGGTCACAGCGCCGTCCGTTGTTGGGAGTGAGGCGGCCATCATGCTCGGCTCCACAGGCCGGGGGAGGTGGACCGTGTCCGTGGCCGATGACGGGTAGTCCATCCCGGCGAGCTCGACGATCACCTTGCCGCTCTCGGCAATCAGCTCGCCGCCGACGATCACCATGTCAGCGCGCACGGCCCGAAGATCCTCCATCAGCAGGAGGTCCGCACGGCGACCGGGGGCGATGCAGCCGACTTCGTCCGCGAGGCCGAAGTGCTCAGCGGTGTTCAGCGTGGCCATTTGGATCGCCGCCATCGGGCGAACGCCGGCGGCGATCGCGTCCCGCACGACATCGTCCATGTGCCCGTTGTTGAGAAGCGTCTCCGCGTGGCGATCGTCGGTGCACAGCAGCACATGACGGGTATCGACGCGATCGCTTGTCGAAAGAAGCGCCGGAAGCTGCCGCTCCAGATCCCGCCACGCCGATCCCTGGCGGAGCATGGCGGCCATCCCTTGGCGGACGCGGGCCCTGACGTCTTCTGGCGTTCTTCCTTCGTGGCAGTCCGCCACTCCGCTGGCCGCGTAGGCGTGGAACGGCCGACCGAGATCGGGGGAGGCGTAGTGGCCGCCGATCACGGAAGCACCTCTGAGGGCTGCCGCGAGCTTCGCGTGTACTGCCTCGTCGCCGGATGCGACGCCGGGGAAGTCCATCATCTCGCCGAGGCCGATCACCCCGCGCCACGACAGTGCCGTCTCGACATCGGCTGGCGCCAGTGTCGCGCCGCTCGTCTCCAGATCGGGGGCCGCCGGGACGCACGACGGAATCTGCACGTAGGTTCGCAACGGGACGGTGCGCGCCTCGTTGAGGAAGAGCTGTACGCCATCCAGTCCGAGGACATTGGCAATTTCGTGAGGGTCGATGAACACGCCCGTGGTTCCTCGCGCCAGCACCGCCACGGCGTACTGCGTCAGCGTCAGCATCGAGCTTTCGATATGCGCGTGCGCGTCGAGCAGACCGGGAACGAGGTAGCGCCCGCCGGCGTCGATCACGTGGGTATCCGGACCCGTGAATCCCTCGGCCGGAGGCCCGCAGTACGCGAATCTCCCGGAGACGATCGCCAGGTCCATTCCGTCGAGGATCTCGCCGGAACAGACGTTGACCCAGCGTCCGTCGTGGATCACGAGGTCGGCACATCGCCGACCCGCGGCAACGTCCACCAAGGCGCGGTTTGCCTCGTAACGGGATCGGCGTTCGATCACAAGCCCCCCGATCTGTCAGCTAGCGCATCCGCGTCGTGTTGCCTGTGCCGTTCTCCTCGAGCAGGACACGCCGGGGCTCATCATAGGTTGCGGCGCCGAGAGCGTCAAGCGTGACTGCAAGGGCGCTATCGAGCCCTGCAGCGTAGGCGAGAACGTATCGCACCAGGCCCACGGTGTCGACGGCATGCCGTGGTTTGGCGAGGGCGGAGGCGCTGGGTTGAGCGCGCAGCGGCAGTCCCGCATACTGCTTGGGGATCGTACGTCGTGGCAAGCGGCGCGGCGAAGGAGGCGACGATGACCTCCCGAGTGATGAGGACTCTCGTGCTGGGGCTGCTGACGACGCTTGCTTCCGCCTCGACGATGGGAAGCCCGCCCCTCCTCGGAACGATCGCCATGGATCCGGACATCATCACACCGGAGGATCCGACGACTCTGTCGTGTGTCTCCTACGCGGGGCGAGGCGTGCGTGACGCGTACGATCGGCGGGTCGGCGGATGGATCCGGATGGAAGCGTACCTGTTCGATGCTGCCTTCGACGATGGCTCGAGCGTCCAGATCCAGGTGAATCCCGAGTTCCGCAGCGAGGTTGCGGCGCTTGCGCTCGCGGAAGCGTACGGGCGGATCCTTGGGCAGCTGCCCGCCGTGCTGCGAAGCGGCGTGAGGCGGGTCTTCGTCCACCGCGGCCGCCTGCCGTTTGCCGGAGGGCACGACTTCGTCCTCATCCACACCGATCAAGGGGAGGAGTACGAGCGCGACGGGATCCTTGAGGAGACGCTGGTGCACGAAGCCTCCCACACGTCCTTGGATCCCTTGTGCGCGGGGGCGCAGGGGTGGCGCGCGGCTCAGAAGGCCGATGGGGAGTACATCTCAACGTATGCGAGGGACTTCCCGAGCCGGGAGGACGTCGCCGAGAGCTTCCTCCCGTACCTTGCCATCCGCTACCGCCGCGACAGGATCTCTTCGGAACTCGCGGCGCTGATCGTGTCGACGATTCCCCATCGGATCGACTACTTCGACGGACGGTGCTTCGACGTGCACCCGTGGGACACCCCGTGATTCGGCGCACCCCGACGCGTGTCACGCGACCCGCTTCCGTCGTGGTACCGTTCCAGAGGCTGGCTCCCCAACCGCCGCCTGGCGTGCAGAGGCCGAGACGCGTATACTTGCCGTAGTTTCGTAGGCAATTCATTCGCATACCACCCCAACAAGAATTGCAGTCAACCCGAGCTGAGCGTGCGACTTGGCTCAACGGAGCCAAGGAGTGTTCTATTGGGTTTTGAGAGTTTCACGCTTGACCGGTGCATTACTGCCGGAGTGCAGTCCATTGGTTACACCACCCCCACGCCGATCCAGGCGCAAGCGATCCCTGTCATCCTTCAGGGGCGTGATGTGCTCGGCCTCGCGCAGACCGGTACGGGGAAGACGGCCGCGTTCGTGCTGCCGATCCTCCAGCGACTGAATCAAGGCCGCCGCGGACGGGTGCGGGCGCTGATCGTGGCCCCGACCCGCGAACTGGCGGAGCAGATCCACCAGGACATCGTCGTCCTCGGTCGCGAGACCAGCGTGCGCAGCGTCACGGTCTACGGAGGCGTGAGCAAGGGGCCGCAGCTTGCGGCGCTACGCCGAGGCGTGGAGATCGTGGTCGCCTGCCCGGGACGTCTGCTGGACCACGTCGACGCGGGCGCAATCGACCTGTCTCATGTGGAGGTCCTCGTCCTCGATGAGGCGGACCGCATGTGCGACATGGGCTTCCTCCCCGACATCCGACGGATCATCCGTCAGGTGCCGGAGAAGCGGCAAACGTTGTTCTTCTCTGCGACCATGCCCAGGGATATCCGCGTCCTCGCCGACAGGATCCTCGGGAACCCGGCGACGGTGCAGATCGGAGCGAACACCCCCGCGAGCACGGTGTCGCACGCCCTGTATCCCGTGCCCGAGCAGCGCCGGAAGGACCTTCTGCTGGCGATGCTTCGGCGGACCTCGACGGCGCGCGTGCTCATCTTCACGCGCACGAAGCACCGCGCGCGAGGCCTCGCAACGTACATGAAGAAGCACGGGCATCGCGCCGCTGCGCTCCAGGGCGACATGAGCCAGAATCAACGCCAGCAGGCGATCACGGGTTTTCGCAAGGGGAAGATCGATGTGCTGGTAGCCACCGACATCGCGGCGCGCGGGATCGATGTGTCGGAGATCTCCCACGTCATCAACTTCGACATGCCTCACACTGTTGATGCCTACACCCATCGGATTGGACGCACCGGCCGTGCCGAGCGCACGGGGGAGGCGTTCACGCTCGCGGTCCGAGGTGACGCGCTGATGGTCCGCCAGATCGAGCAGAAGCTGGGAGCGTCCGTGGAACGGCGCCGGCTTCCCGACTTCGACTACGGCGTCGGATTCGACCCCGAACGGCAATTCCCGCGGACTCGATCCACGGGCTCGTCGAGGGCCGGGCGTTCCTTCGGCGGCCGAGGTTCACGACGGCGCGTCGCCCGCTGAGCTACGCCGCGTCTCTGCGAGGGGCTCGAGACCCTGCGGCTGCGTGTTCCGGGCCCACGCGAACTGCTCCTGCCTGCGGTGGGTGTGAGCACCCAGCCCGCAAAGGCCGTCAATCTGCCTCGCAGCGGTGCCTCAGCCGTGCCTGATTGCGCCTTTCCCGTGGTGCGTCGCGTTGTGCGGCGCGGTATATCGTCATTCAGCGGCGATGGAGACAATCATCTCGATCTCGACGGGGATGTTGTGCGGGAGGCTGGAGGTGCCCAAGGCGCAGCGCGCGTGTCGGCCGCGGTCGCCGAAGACGGCAACGAGCAGCTCAGAGGCGGCATTCATGACCTGTGGCTGCTGGAAGAAACCCGGGGCGGAGTTCACGAATCCGCGGACCTGCACCACCTCCTCGACGCAATCGAGCGAGCCCACAGCCTCTCTGATCGCTGCGAGGGCGTTCAGCGTGGCCAGGCGCGCGGCCTCGGCTCCCTGCTCCAGCGTGAGATCACCCCCAACCTGACCCACGACGAGCGGCACCCCGTTGCGAATCGGCCCCTGCCCGGACAAGAACAGCAGATTCCCGATGCGCTTGGTCGGCACATACTCCGCGCCGGGCCGCGCCGGCTGAGGAAGCTTCAAGCCTAGTTTGCGAAGTCGTTGCTCCACGTGGTCGTGTTGCATCACGCCTCCTTCCCGAGGTGGCCATCAGCGGATGGAGACCGTTGGTAATGCGTCCTTGTCCGTTGGGGCAGGACACGCGAGCTCCTCCCGTGGATCATCGCAGCCTTGGATCCAGCACATCACGCAACGTATCGCCCACCAGGTTGGTGCCAAGGACCAACAGCATGATGACGATCCCCGGCAGCGTCGCCAGCCACCACGCGATGTCCACGTACTGGCGCCCACTGGCGATCATCACACCCAGTGCTGGAGTGGGCGGCTGCAGGCCCACTCCCAAGAAGCTTAGCGTTGCCTCGAGGATGATCGCGCGTCCGAACTGCAATGAGGCGATGACGAGAACAGACGAGAAGACGTTAGGCAGAATGTGTCGAAGCAGGATGCGGAATTGCCCTGCTCCCGTCGCTCTGGCTGCTTCGATGAAGCCTGCCTCTTTCACCGATAGGGTGTGTGCTCGCGTGACGCGCGCGTACTGTGTCCATGTCCAGAACGCGATGACGATGATGATGTTCAGCAGGGACGGTGTGGTGAAGGCGATCCAGATCATCGCAATCAGAATCAGGGGGAGGCTTAGCTGGATGTCGACGAGGCGCATGATGACCGCATCAACGGTGCCTCCGACGTACCCGGAAAGGATGCCGAGGGCAGTCCCGACGATGCCTCCGAGGGCGACCGCTGTCGCTGCGACGAGAAGAGAGACTCTAGTACCGTAAAGGATCCTAGAGAACATGTCACGTCCCAGTTGGTCGGTGCCGAGAAGCGACAGCTGCGCCGCATCACCGAGATGGCTCCCCGGGGGGCTGTTCCTCCAGCGCAGGTTCTGCTGGAGAGGATCGCGAGTGGCAACCACGGGAGCCAGCGCGGTGAGTAGAAGAAGCGCGACGAGAAGGCAGATCCCAATTAACCCTTTGGGCTTCCGAAGGACCCTGACTACGCTTCGCTTCGTAGGTCGTCGCGCCATGCATTCATCCCCTTGTCGGCTACCGATACGTGATCCTTGGATCGAGGAGGGCATAGCTCAAGTCGACACAAACATTGAGGAAAGAGAAAATCGCCCCATACACCAGGATCAGCCCTAGCACGACGGGGTAGTCACGTCCCAGGACCGATTCCGCGCTCAGTCTCCCAACCCCGGGCCAAGCGAAGACAGTCTCCGTGACCACCGATCCCATCAGCAGCGTACCGAGCTGCAGCCCCCAGATCGTGACCACGGGCAGCAGTGCATTGCGGAATGCGTGCCGCAGCACAACGGTTCGCTCGTGAAGTCCCTTGCTTCGAGCGACCTGGACGTACTCGGCATTCAGGACCTCAAGCATGTTGGAGCGGATCACACGTGTCAGAAACGCTGTGCTGTACCAACCCATGGTGACCATCGGGAGGATGTAATGCTTCCAGCCTCCGATTCCCGATACGGGAAGCCACTTGAGCTTAACGCCGAACAGGAGCAACAGGAGTATCGCGAGCCAGAATGTTGGCATGGATTGCCCGATCGTGGCTCCCATCGTGGCCACCACGTCAATCGCCGTGTCGCGCTTCAGCGCCGCGGAGATCCCGAGGATCAGTGAGCAGAACGTAGCGAACAGGATTGAGAATCCGGCCAGCGAAAGCGTGTTAGGCAGGTAGATGGCAATCACCCGTGTCACGGGAAGGTTCATCCGGTATGAGGTTCCCAGATCACCGCGGAACAGGTTCGCGAGGTACCGTGCGTACTGCACATGGATGGGCCTATCGAGGCCCAGTGAACGGCTCATCTGTGCGACTTGCTCCTGCGTGGCGTTGGCCGGGAGCAGCAGCGCTGCCGGGTTCCCACTCAGATGCAGAAGGGTGAAGACAAGGCCCGTGAGCACAAGGAGCACGAGAACGAATTGCAGCAGCCGTTTCACCACGTAGCCAGTCACGTCTGGGCGAGCCCCTTCGACGGTTCCACCATCTTCATCCTCCGGCGGTACGTCCTGCCATGAGAAGCGTTTCGCGGGGACTGCCCCCCGATCGCCCAAGGCCGATCGGGGGGCGAACGGTAATCGTTACTTGACGATCAGGGCCCAGTAGTTGACATCCTCCACCGGGAGGGCGTCGAACGCCAGGACCTTGGAACTGACCCCGTAGATCAGGTTCTGATCCCAGAGGAAGATCCAGGGGGCTTCCTCGACGAAGTACCGGCTCAGTGCGTCGAAGATCTGCGCCCGTTCCGCCGGATCGAGAGAGACCTGCTCGTCCTGAATGAGGGCGTCGGAGATCAGCGAGTTGTAGTAGATGCCGCGCCTGGCGCTATCGAGATGGTAGCCGATGAGGTCATCGCAATCGGGGAACGAGATCCCAGCGCTCAGGTAGAAGAGGTCAAGGTTCCCGGCAAGGAAGTTGTCCCAGTACTCGGCCCAGGCGGGAGCATAGATCTCAACGTCGAGGCCGATCGCTTGGAGTTGACCGGCGATTGCCTCAGAGGTCTCGAGGTCTTTGATGTACTTCCCCCGCGGCGACCACAGCGTGATCTCGAAGCCGTTCGGATACCCGGCCGCAGTGAGCAGCTCCTTGGCCAGACCAGGGTTGTACTGGTAGTCCCAGCAATCAGGGCAGTAGCCGAAGTCCCCAACGCCGCAGACACCCGGATGCACCGTCGCTTGGCCGCCCAGGATCGTGTCGACGATGATCTGGGGGTCGATGGCGTAGTTCATTGCCCGGCGCACGAGTGGATTGTCGAACGGCGGGCGCCAGGTGTTCATCCCGACGAAGAAGGTCCTCAGGCTGGGGGATGTCTCCACCCGTAATGTCCCGCTTGCCGCGATGTCAGGGATGCGCTCGGGAACGATTTGCCCGACGATGTCTGCCTCTCCACTCTCGAGCATGGCGTAGCGTGTGAACTCCTCAGGAACAGACTTGCGGATCACCACGTCGGGGTGCGTGTCACGATTGACCCAGCCCCACCAGGACTCGTTGGCGACGACGCGGATGTACTGCCCGATTTGCCAGTCCTCGACAGCATAGGCGCCGGTCCCGACGGGGCTTTGGCCGAACGCTGCCTCGCCCATGGCGAGGAAGGTCTCCTCGGGAATGACGAAGATCGTCGCCAATCTGGAGAAGATCGGGGCATAGGGACGCTGTGTCTCGAGGACGATGGTGTAGGGATCTTCCACGGTAACACTGGCGATGATGCTGCTGACCAAAGGCCCGACCTTGGTTGGGTTCACGGTATCCAGAACGCGATCGAACGTGAACTTGACATCGGCCGCAGTGAAAGCCTTCCCGTCATGCCATGTCACGTCCTGTCGAAGATGGAAGCGGATAGCGGTATCTGACAGCACCTCCCACGATGTGGCAAGCGCCGGCAGAGGGTTCTCCATGTCTTCCCAGTTGATCCGAACCAAGGGGTCAAACACGTTGTTGAAGAACGATCGCGAAGTTGCCTGCGTATCGTTGAGCGGATCCCCTGTCCAGAGATCCGTTCCGCGGACCACTGTGATCGTCACCCCCGAGCCTTGCCCCAGGACCAATCCACCGAACAGCGATGCCGCGACCATCGTCACAAGAACCCAGCGCGCGGCGACAGCCCAGCCACTTCTGCACATCATGCGCATTACGCCTCCTTTGCAGCTCGCGAACTTGCCAAATGCTCCCACGTGACACATTGGCCTCTGCAGATCACCTCCCTGATGTGCCCCAGCGCCTTGAGATCCGTCAAAGGATCGCCTTCCACGACGAGGAGATCGGCCCGCTTGCCCTCGGCGATATGCCCGCTCTCCCCTGCCAATCCAAGGATCTTCGCGGACCCGTGAGTGGCGCTGGAAAGCGCCTGGGCATTAGACATGCCACAGTCGGCAAGCATCTCGATCTCTCGGCGGATGCTTCCTAGCGTGTCTGTCCCCGTGCCGATCAAGATGCCGCGCTCGATGCATGTGGCAACGGCCTTGCTCTGCGGCGCAATGACCTCCCACAGCATCCCTGCGATGTCTGCGCTCCCCCCGTCGCGCTCCCGCTCGTAGACTCGTTCGATTCCCGACATCGTGGGGACGAACGACACGTTTCGCCTGGCCATCATGTCAATCGCTTCGTTGTCCAACAGATTCCCGTGCTCGATGCAGTCGACTCCAGCCTCGACCGCCATCTTGACGCTCTCGGCGGCCATGCCGTGAACCATCACCTTGCGGCGTCGCTTGTGCGCCTCCTCGACCGCAGCGCGAACCTCTTCGGGTGTGAACTCCACAATGGATGGATGATCCCCTTTGTGGATGCCGGCTAGCCCGCCACTAACGCAGAGCTTGATCCAGTCCGCTCCTCGTTTGAGCACCTGCCTGACCACTCGGCGCACGTTGTCCGCTCCATCGACCTCCATCCCGCCGTCGATGCCGCGGGTTCCGTGTCCGCCCGTGATTGCGAGAATCGGTCCAGACGCGACGATCCTTGGACCGCGGAAGATATCGGCGTCGAACACCTCTCGAAGTTCGATGTTGAGGAAGTCCTTCGATCCGGCGGCGCGAATCGTCGTCACTCCCTCCTCAGCCAGCTCGGTCCAGCAGTTCTGAACGGCGAAGAGCAGCCTTTGGGCGTTCGGAAGCGCTTCGACAGCGGCGGCGCCAACCCTGAAGGGCGAGTGGGCTCCCATGAATCGCGCATGCCGCCTTTGCGGATGAGAGTGAAGATTGAACAGCCCCGGGATCACGGTGCATCCACTGCCATCGATGATCTCGTCGGCCGATGCCCCGCCGATCTCTCCGGCTTCGACACGCGAGATGCGACTCCCTTCGATGAGGATGCTCTTGTTGGACGTGGTCTCGAGGGTTACGGAGTCGAACACATTACAGTTATGTATGAGGATGGACATGTCTGGTGCTCCTTGTCGGAAGGTCGCTTCGTCCTCTGGAATGTCTTCCGCCTGCCATGGCTGCCTGCTTCCACTTGGCGTTACCCGGGATCGTCTGCTCATCGGCGCTCTTGTAGGACGATCCGCGGCATCGCCCCGCCGGATGGCCGCGACGATCCCCGGCTCTGGACGGCCTCATGCTCCTATCCCCATGTTGAGGCTCGCACTTCGTCGACGAACATCGTCACGTGGGACTTGAGAATCCGGGTCGTCTCCTCAACGTCGCGATCGTGGAGTGCTCGAATCAAGCGCTCGCGGTCCCTGATCAAGTCCTTCCAGTATGTGTGTTCGTTGTTCACGTAGTACCACAGGCGCATGACATGATTGCGCATGAGGTCGGCGACCTGGCTCAGCGCCTTGTTCTTGGTGGCGAGATTAACCAGTCGATGGAACTCCGAGTCCAGCCTGATCAGCTCCCGGCGATCGGCTGCCTGTTCCATTGCCGCAAGCGTGTCGCGCATCTCCTGCAACTCGTCGTCACGAACCCGCTGCGCTGCCAGGCGCGCGACTTGCTCTATCACAAGGAGCCGAGCCTCCAGGATGTCCTTGAGATCATGCAGGTGGACCTCCGTCACACGTGCCGTGCTGTTGGGCACTCGGTGAACCAGCCCATCGGCCTCTAGTCGGATGAGCGCTTCGCGAACCGGTGTCACACTGACGGCCAGATCCTCTGCGAGGGCACTTGTGCTTATGGGGGAGCCAGGCTGGATCTCAAGCAGGATGATGCGTTGCTTGATCGTCTCGTAGACCGCTGATGGCACGGTATATTCCTCTCATACGAAGAATATCTGCATCGTATACAACCGAGCTTCGGATGTCAATATCGGCACCGCACGATGTGCAAGGGAGTCCCGTCGGTCGCAGATGCTGGGCAACGCACCGCAACGGCGCTGCCAGGGAAGCGGCTAGATGGCTGGCTCTGCTAGCCCATCTACTCGGGGGCCTCCCCCGTGAACACGAGCCAGAAGACGTCGGCGAGCTGGGCGACGCGGGCGTCGTCGGCGCTGCGCAGGTGGCTGTAGATGCTACGGCCGCAGGCGCGCTGCTGCGATGTGCACAGGCTGCTGCTGCGGTAGATCTCGACTTCGTCCCAGAGGAACTCCTCGGGGTCGTCGCTGTAGGCTCGCAGGATCTGCCGATAGGCGCTTCCTGAGCCGTACTCGTCGCGGCTGTCGCTGGCGAGTCGCTTGACGCACTCAAGGACGGGATCCTCGGCAACTGTCACCGAGCTCGCAAACTCGAAGCGATCCGCCGTGACCTCGTCGACCAGGGTCACCGCCAACGGGATGACCGTCCCCGCCTCGACGAACAAGTCGATCTCTGCGGCGAGGGTGATGGACGCCGTGGCATTCGCTTCTACCTTGGCGCTCCAGTCAAGCCGCTGCGCGTCCGCATCGAAGGTGGGTGTTCCGGTTGACGTCTGCACGGAGTCGAGGACGTATCGAAGAGAAGACGGGAACGTGATCTCCACGGTCGCGCTCGTGGATGCCCCACCCGTCTCGCGGATGTGCAGGGTGTAGGAGAGTGTCATTCCAGGTGCTGCGGTGTCACGATCGATGTGGAACACCGAGTCGCCGAGCCACGGGACGTGAGGATCGGGGGTTCCGTGGGCGTACGTTCCTCCGCCTGCCCCGGGGAGCCTACTGCTTGGCTGGGGCACGGGCAGAGCTTCCACGGGGGTGGGCGTGATCGGACCGCGAGCCCCGGGCGTCGGGGTACGCGGTGATGGCCGCCCGGTGGGCGCCGGCGGGGTGGGACGAGGCAGCGGGCTTGGCGTCGGCGATGGGAACGCCCCGGGCGGACAGCCCCACCCGAACCACCACGGAGGGAACCAACTCGGCAGGCACGGATCGTGCGGCGGGCAGTCCCGCGTGCCGAAGGAGAACAGCGAGGCGAGCAGCTGCATCGCGAACTGCTGCTGGTTGTCGAACGACTGGTAGTTCTGGCTGTAGCCGGCAGGGTTGTTGTTGTGCAGCTCCCACACCCATTGTCCGTTGCGGTTCACCCACTGCCCCCGCATGTAATTGGCGTCTCGCTCATCCAGCGACTCGTTGGCAGCGTCCCCCGCCGCGATGAACAGCGCGATCGTCTCCTTCCAGCGGATGCACTTCTTGAGGTGCTCGATGCACTCCTTCACCGTCTTCCCATGCTTGTGCCACTTTGGCCACGTGACGCTGGCGACCCGCTGCTCAAGCGGGCCGATGAAGGTGTCGTGGGCTTTGCGCCACAGCGCGACGTGCTCGTCCTCGTGATTGTTGATCCGCCCTGCAGGGTTGTCGGCGCCGGCCGCCGGTGGGAGGGTGACCGTGCTGCCAGCACCGTTGCCGCCCTGGGGGAGAGTTCCCTGATCGCCGGGCCTCACGTGCCCTGCCTGCGCCGAGAACTTGAACTTCCCCGTCCCGGGGATGATCCAGCAGCAGGCCTGGTCCTCGATCTGGATTCCGGCGTACCTCGGCGGGATGTTGACCTCGATCTTGGGCCAGGTGTAGCCGCCCCGGCGTGTCGGACTGTAGTGCCTCATGCGGTCCGCAAACGGTGCCTTGGCCTCGAACTCCAGGCCCATCGGATCGGCGTAGACCGGAGGGTTATTGCGCGCGTACGCGTAGAGATTCTCCGGGCGATCGGTCACGATGCGATCCGAACTGAGAAACCGGCCGAGGGACGGATCGTAGGTGCGTGCTCGGAAATCGTAGAGGTCAGTCACGGGATCGAGCGCTCGGCCTGCAAACCGGTAGGGGTTCATCAATGGGCCCACGGCACTGATCGTGTTCCCGAACGCGTCGTACTCGTAGGAGGCGACCGCGTCGCCCTCATCTCCCAGGAGACGGCGCACGGATCCGAGGCCGTCGCCAAGCATCATGAACTGCCGGTCATCCTGCAGCAGGAGAAGCGGCTCGTCGATCCCCGGTCCGTGGACGATGTAGTGAAGTGCTTCCCCCGTCTCCGTGTAGACCGCCACGATGTCCTCGAGGGCGGTGACGTGCGGCGCTCCGAGGAAGGGATCCGGGTTGGCCATCGGCTCCGGCCGATCGTGATGCTCCAGGATCAGGGGCATGGATCCCGGTGGAAGCGCGGGCGCGAGCAGCGGTTGCTGCGAATGACCGTCACCGACATCGAACCGCCACGCCCGGTTCCCCAAGGGGCCGTACCCGTAGCTCACGGGACCGTCCTTGGTCTCTGCTGCGCAGAGCCGCCCGAACCCGTCGTAGCCGAAGGTCATGGAGCCGCCTGGCCCCGACTGCCCGATCAGCCGGCCTGCGGGGTCGTACTCATACGCCGTGGTCTCGGCGTCCGCTGAGATGCTGACGAGGCGGCCCGCCGCGTCGTGGCTCCACACGGACTCGACGCCGTCCCGTGTGCTGCGAACGCGGTTGCCCGCCGCGTCGTAGGTGAAGGCCGTTTCGTAGCTGACCATGGCGGCTCGTCCTTCGGTGACGAGCCGGGAGAGGGCGTCGTACTCGTAGTGAATCACGTCGCTCCCGCCGAACGTGGCGCTCGATAGGTTCCCCACGGCATCGTAGGCGAAGTCGATGATGTCTGCGTAGCCGGCGCCTATCACCTCGCTGAACAGCCGTACGGTTCTTCCAATCTCGTCTCGCTCGTAGAGGATGCGCGCTTGGTCCTCCCACGCGAGCTCTGTGCGAAGCCCTCGCGCATCGTAGTTGAAGGTTATGGCGATCCCCTCGTGGTCGATCCGCGTTAGCAGGCCGCGAGGATCGTAGCCGTACGATGTGGTCCGCCCTTCGTTGTCGATCATCTCCGTGCGACGCCCCGCCGCGTCGTTCGAGAACACGAGGCGGCGTCCCCGGGAGACGTCCTCCAGTCCAGTGAGGCGACCGCGCGAATCGACATCGAAGCGCCAGCGAATGGTCTGATTGGAGGCGGCGACAAGATAGCCCATCTCGTTGTACTCGAATGTCGCTGCATCGCCGTCGGCGGCCGCCATGGAGAGCATGTTTCCCAGGGCGTCGTAGCTGTAGGTGACGTCTCCGAGGGCGGGGTCGGTGCGCGCGATGGTGCGCCCCGAGGCGTCGTAGCGGAAACGAGTCGAGGCTCCGAGTGGGTCCGTTGCCGCGGCGATCCGCCCAACAGGGTCGTACGTGAACCGCCACCCGCTCCCGAGGGGATCCGTCGAAGACACGACGTTCCCCTCGGCATCGCGGGCGAACGTCCACGTGCCGTCGAGCGCATCGCGGACGGCGATCAGATGGCCATTGGCGTCGTACGTGTACATCGTGGCGGCACCCGATGGATCCGTCTCAACCACGACACGCCCCAGCGCGTCGTATCGATACGCCGTGACGTTTCCCAGCGCATCTTCCTGGCGAACCAGTCTTCCGAGGGCGTCGTAGTCGAACTGTGTCCGAAAGCCAAGGGGATCAGTGATCGAGATGAGCTGCCCTCGGGCATCATGATCGTAGGTGGTCACGAATCCAGCGGCGTCGGTCTCCGCTGTGACCCATCCCGCGGGGCTGTACTGAGCGGCGATCCGGTCTCCAAGTGGATCGACCGCCGAGGTGACGCGCCCCGCGTGATCGTAGGTGTAGGACACCGCGTTCTCGCCGGAGCGCACGTCGATCATCCGGTTCGCGGCGTCGTAGCATCGCGCGGTGGCGAGCCCATTGGCGTACGTCGTCGCGATCGGGTTTCCCACCGCGTCGTAGGCTGTCTGCGTGCTCGCCCCGAGGGGATCCGTCTCCCGCGTGCAGCGCCCCAGAGCATCGTACGTGTACGTCCAGATGCTTCCCTCAGGGTCGGTCGCCGAGTTGATGTTCCCGAACGCATCGAGTTCGTAGCGCGTAGTCGCGCCATCGCCTTCGGTCACGCCGGTAAGGCGCCCCAGCGCGTCCCTTTCGTAGCACGTGGTGAATCCGAGCGGTCGCGTGACGGCGACAAGCTCCCCGTCGGCGTTGTACGTGTAGCGCGTGGGGTTGCCGAGGGGATCCGTCACCTGTTCGATGCGGCCGAGGGCGTCGTAGTTGTACCGCGTGACCCAACCTTCGCCGTCGGTCTCTTCACGGAGCTGCCCCGCGGCGTCGTAGGCGAAGCTGTGCGTATGGCCGAGGGGGGCTTCGATCCGGAGTAGGTTCCCGACGGCATCGTACGCCGCCGTCGTGGTATGCCCCAACGGATCGCTGATCGCCGTCATCCGTCCGGAATCGTCGAATGAGAAGCTCGTCTCGTTCCCCAACGCATCTATGCTCCGGATCAAACGGCCCAAGGGATCGTAGATTTCCGTCGTTTTGCCTTCTCCGGGATCCGTTCTCGTCACGATCAGCCCCGTGAGGTCGAACGTCCAACGGGTGATCGCGCCGAGTGGGTCGGTCCGCTCGACGAGCCGGTCAAGCGTGTCGTAGGCGAAAGCCGCGCTGTGCCCGTTCGCGTCGGTTCTGGAGATGAGGCGATGGGCGGCATCGTAGGCGAAGCGCTCAGTGCCGCCTAGAGGATCTGTGATCTGGATCAGCTGTCCGAGCGGGTCGTAGGCGAAGCCCCATACCCCACCCGCGGCATCGATCACGCGCACGGCGCGTCCGAGTGCATCATAGGCGGTGTGCGTGACGTTGCCCAGAGCATCCTCCACGTCGATCACACGGCCTAATGGATCGTAGCTGGTGCGTGTCGTCGCTCCCGTTGGAGCCGTTTCCTCGATGACGCGGCCGAGCGCGTCGTAGCGATAGCCTGTCACCCCCCCTGCCGCGTCGAGACGCTCGATCAGCCGACCGGCCGCGTCGTAGGCGAAGCGTGTCGTGCGTCCGAGTGGATCGCTGAGCGCGATGAGCCGTCCGGCTGCATCGTATCCGTAGGAGGTCACCGCTCCGAGGGGATCGGTCACGGCGACGAGGCGGCCTGCCGCGTCGTATCCGTAGGTGGTGCGTCCGCCTGAGGGGGCGATTGACGCGATGCGGTTCCCTGCCGCGTCGATCTCGTACCGCGTCGTCGCGCCCAGCGGATCCGTCTCGGCGATGAGGCGCCCGAGGATGTCGCGGCTGTAGGTCCAGCTTCCCGATGGATCGTGCACACAAGCCAAACTCCCCGCGGCGTCGTACTCGTACTCCGTGGTGGCGCCCGACGGGTCGATCGTCCGCAGGAGCCGCCCTGCGGCGTCGTACGCGAACGCTGTGGTACGGCCCAGCGCGTCGATCTCGCTCGTCCGGTTGCCCGCCGCGTCGTAGGTGTAGGCCGCCGAGGCTCCGGGAATGCAGGTGCAGGCAGTCACCTCCACCAAGTTCCCCGCATCGTCCCAGGCGAATGCCGACTCGTTGCCCTCTGCGTCGAGGATCGACACCGGGTATCCGTGATCGTCGTAGGCGTAGGAGACGGCGTTTCCCAGAGCGTCGATGAGCCTCGTGAGATTCCCGTTTCCATCGTGTACGGCGCGCGTCTCCGCGCCGGACGGGTCGGTGACGATCGCCACGCGGCCGGCGTCATCATAGCGGTAGCTTGTGGTATGGCCCAGAGGATCTGTCACGCCACGAAGGGTCCCGTCGGCGTGGTAGGCGTAGGTCGTTACGTGCCCTAACGGGTCCGTTGTGCTCAGGAGGTTGCCGGACGTATCCCACGTGTAGCCGGTGATCTGCCCGAGGGGACCGACGATGCGTTCGAGCTGGCCGCTCGCCGTGTAGAGATGCTGCGTCGTTGCCGTGCGGCTGTCGTCGAGACGCTTCTCCACCGTGGTCGTGTGGGTGACCGCCTGATAGCCGAACCGCACCGAGGTGAGTTGCGTGGTCACGGACGCGACGCGCCCTGTGCCGACCTCATAGGCGATCTCCGCTGTGGGGCCGCCCGCCGGACTCACACGCTGCAGGCGATGTCCCGGGTCATACTGGTAGTCGGTGCACGTTCCGTCCACGGCGATGGCCCGTTCCAGGCAGCCTTCGGCATCGTATACGTAGTGGATCGCCCGCCCGGCCCAATCGGAGATCGCTTCCAGCAGCGGCCCATCCCATGTCAGTGCGACCGTGTGACCGCTGGCGGCTGTGATTGCGTGCAGCCGCCCGTCGCGGTACTCGAACCGGGTGGAACTCCCGCTCGCTGTGACGATTTCCGTGACCTTCCCATGTTCCGGGGCGTCGAAGCGATACTCCGTTCCATCGATGGCCCGCAGGAGAACGCGGCCGCCGCAATCGACGAGCAGATCCTTCGTTCCCGCGGGCGACGCGTACGCGTTTCCGGCGCGGTAGTGAAGCTCCTCGTGTCCGTCTCCCCAGCGGATGAGGACGCTGCCGTCGGTGTTGGGTACGGCACGGATGTCGAAGCCGGCCGACCATCCTGGGCCGAAGCCGGCGTTCTCGAGGCGGCGCGAGGCGTTGTAGTAGAACACAATGGCGTCCAGCGCTCCTCTCCAGCGAAGCGTGAGATCTGTACGGGTGTGGAACAGGTCGGCGGTGAACGTGTTCACCGCGAGCCCACAGGGGCAGGATTCCATGGCGTGTACGGCTACAGCGGGGGGCGGCGTCGTCCCGTCGCTTGGTCCGGTCACGCCAAGAAGGAGGAGATCCTGGAAGATCAAGGACAGAAAACAGAGCAAACACAGGAGAATTCCGAGCCGCCGAGATCCCGCAACCGCTGCTGTAGCCATGGCGTCCTCCGATGCACTGCACCTGAGACGGAGGCGTGGTGTGCTGGCCCCCGGTCTGCAGGGGCGAGTTGCTGCGTCGCCAGCCTACCACAACCGGACTGCAGAAGGAAGCGGGCGCCGATCTTCGGTAGCGCTTCCCAGCGGGTCCGCGACCTGGCGGAGTGCTTCCAGCCGGCGTTCCCTTGCTGCGTTTGCCGGCCGGGGCTATAGTCCGAACCATGACGACGAGGATCGAGGGAGCGCGCATCTGGACGGGCGAGCGCGTGGTGGATGACGGCTGGATTGAGATCGAGGACGGGCGCATCGCCGCGCTGGGAGAGACGGCTTCCGATGGTCCATGCACCGGGGAGCGGATCGATGGGACGGGGAAGCTGGCCATCCCTGGCCTCGTCAACGCACACACGCACCTGTACAGCAGCTTGGCGAGGGGGATGGCGGTGTCGGGCTACGCCCCCGCGTCCTTTGGGGAGATCCTTGAGCAGCTGTGGTGGCGCTTGGACAAGGCGCTGGATCTCAATGGTGTGCGATACAGCGGACTCATCGGCGCGATGGAGGCGGCGCGCTGCGGGGTGACAACCCTGATCGACCATCACGCGAGTCCGCACGCGGTTCGAGGATCGCTTGATCGGCTACGCGAGGGTGTGTGCGACGAGCTGGGGCTGCGCGGCTCGTTCGCGTACGAGGTTTCCGATCGCGATGGGCGCGAGAGCTGTGCCGCGGGGATCGAGGAGAACGCGGTGTTCCTCGAGGCGAGACGGGATGCGGAGCGGTGTTCGGGGCTGTTCGGGGTGCACGCCTCGTTCACCGTGTCCGATGCGACGCTGGACGCGATCGCCGAACGCCTGGACGACGAGGCCGGGATCCACATCCACGTCGCCGAGGGCCCCGAGGACGAGGCGAGCAGCCTCCGCCACGATGGGCTGCGCGTGGTCGAGCGGCTGGACAGGTTCGGTCTTCTGCGGCCGCGCTCAGTGCTTGTGCACTGCCTGCACGTGAACGAGCGGGAGAAGGATCTGTTGCGTGACCGCGACGTGATCGTGGTGCACAACCCCCGGTCGAACATGAACAACGCAGTTGGACGGTTCGATCTGGACGGGTTACTTCATCGCGGGATCCTGTGCGGCCTGGGCACCGACGGCCTGGGTGCGAACATGCTCGGCGAGCTGTTCACCGCCGCGCTCCTGCAGAAGCACAGCACTCACAACGCAATGGCGGGGTCGTTTGACCAGCTGGGGGCGTTGCTGTTCGACGGCAACCGAGCGATCGTCGAGCGGCTGTTCGGCGTGCAGGTGGGGCGTCTGGAGCCAGGATGGGCGGCAGATCTTGTGCTGCTCGACTACGAGCCGCCCACGCCGCTGCGCGGGGAGAACGCCCTGGGACATCTGCTGTTTGGAAATGCGGTGCACACGCTGCGCGTCGCCGACGTGATGGTTGCGGGCCGCTGGATCCTTCGTGATGCGCGGTTCGTCGATCTCGACGAGGCGGCGATCTACGCGCGCGGCCGGGAGGAAGCGGCGAAGCTGTGGGCGAAGATCGGTTGATCGGTCTCACGCCCTGCCGCTTCAGGGAAGGAGACGCATGTCCGATCAGATCTTGCCGCTGACGTTTCGCCAGCTGCTGCGATGGATCCTCGAGGAAGAGGCGGCGCGGGCGTCGATCTTCGGAATCGACAAGGCGCTCGTTTGGACGCCCGATCCGGGGAACCGGCTGGCTCACGAGGACCGTTTTGGGCACTGTTTGGCATCGCCGATTGGCCCCGCGGCCGGCCCTCACACGCAGCTCGCGCAGAACATCCTCGCTGCGTGGCTTTGCGGCGGCCGATTCATCGAGCTGAAGACCGTCCAGATCATGGACGAGCTGGAGATCCCACGGCCGTGCATCGACCTTGCGGACGAGGGGTACAACGTGGAGTGGTCGCAGGAGCTGAAGCTCGAGCAGTCGCTTGCAGAGTATGTCAACGCATGGATCCTGATCCACTTCCTCCGACGGCGTCTCGGCATGGAAGGAACGCCTTTCGGCACGGTGTTCAACATGAGCGTCGGCTACAACCTCGAGGGCATCACCAGCGAGCCGATGACGCGGTTCATGGATGCGCTCGAGGACGCGGAATCGCGGATCGGATCGAGGCTGAGCGTTCTTGCCGACGAACTGCCGGAGTACGCCGATCTGGAAGTTCCCTCGAGGGTCGTGGATAGCGTCACCCTGTCTACCATGCACGGCTGTCCACCGGACGAGATCGAACGCATCGCGACCTATCTCATGACGTCGCGTGGGTTGCATACCACGGTCAAGCTCAATCCGACCCTTCTCGGGAGGGACGAGGTGCTCGGCATCCTCCACGACCATCTGGGCTTCCGCGACATCCGGATCCCGGCGCGCGTCTTCGATCATGATCTGCAGTACGCTCGGGCCGTACAGCTGATCTCGTCGCTTCGGGAGGTCGCCGCACGGTCAGAGGTCGGGTTCTCCGTGAAGCTGAGCAACACCCTAGCGATGACGAATCATCGCGGTGTGCTCCCCGGCGAGGAGATGTACATGTCTGGGCGTGCGCTTTATCCCGTCACGATGCAGCTGTTCCACCGCCTGCAACAGGAGTTCGACGGCGAGCTTCAGGTGTCGTACTGCGCTGGTGTGGACGCCCTGAACCTTCCGGATGTGCTGTCCTGTGGAGCGTGGCCGGTGACCGTGGCGTCGGATCTGCTCAAGCCGGGTGGCTACGGCCGATTCGGGCAGTACCTCGAGCGGCTGCGCGCGGTGATGGAGGAGCGGGGCGCCGAGAACCTCACGGCACTGGCGGCGGGACGATCTACGGTGCTCGGCCGTGTCGCCGAGGATGCCCTCACAGACCGGCGCTATCGGAAGGCGTACCGCGGCGATCGGGCGCCGAAGGTTGACTCTGGGCTTGGGCGATTCGACTGCATCTGTGCCCCATGTGTGGATCAATGCGCCGTGGGGCAAGATATCCCGGCGTATGCGCGGGCGCTTGCGGAAGGGGATCCGGATCGAGCCCTAGAGATCATCCTCGCGCGCAACCCCCTACCCGGCGTGACCGGACACGTCTGCACGAAGCTGTGCGAGTCCCGCTGCACGCGGATCGACTACGACGAAGCCGTGGCCATCCGCGACCTGAAGAGGGCTGCCGAGGAGCGAGGCGAGTTGCGGCCGTCGCCGGCACCTGCCACGGGGCATCGCGTAGCAGTGATCGGCTCCGGGCCGGCGGGACTGGCGGCGGCGTACTTCCTTGCGCGAAGCGGGGTACGCGTAACGATCTTCGAAGCGCGATCCGTCCCCGGTGGGATGCTCGCCGTGGCCCCCGGCTTTCGGCTGCCGGCGGATGTTGTCGCGCGGGACATCGGCCGCATCCTCGCGCTCGACGTCGAGTTGAAGCTGAACGCGGCGGTGCGCGCGCACCCGGAAGCGCTGCTCGCCGAGGGGTATGACGCGGTGTATGTGGGCTGCGGCTTCCCACACGATGCCACATTGGGAGTCGATGGCGAAGACGCGGACGGGGTGCTCCACGCTCTGGAGTTCCTTCGCGCCGTCGCCGCGGGAGACTCCCCCTCCTTGGGGAAGAGGATCATCATCATCGGCGGAGGAAACACGGCGATGGATGCCGCACGCAGTGCGCAGCGGCTGTCCGGTCGACCGGTGACGGTGGTCTATCGACGGAGTCGCGAGGAGATGCCGGCGGAGGACGAAGAGCTGCGTGATCTGCTCGAGGAAGGAAACCACCTGCTGGAGCTCGCCTCCCCGCGTCGATTCCTGCAAAGCGACGGGCGCCTGATCGGGGTGGATATGGTCCGCATGCGGCTCGGAGAGCCCGATACGTCGGGGCGGCGGCGGCCAGAGGAGCTGCCCGATAGCGCGTTCCGAATCGAGGCCGACACGGCGATCATTGCCGTCGGCCAGCGTCCGGACGTGACGCTGTTCGCTGGAACGGGAGCGGCGCTGGAGCAGTCGGGCCGGGTCACGGTCGATGACGCGACGGGCGCGGTGACGGACCGGGTATACGCCGGCGGCGACGTCGCCCGTGGGCCGGCGATCATCATCGCGGCGTGCGCCGACGGCCGTCGGGCCGCAGAGGCGATCTGTGGGCAACTCGGTGTGACGTTCGGCGTCTCCGATCCGCAGCCTGCTGCCTGGGACGAGGCGGCGTTGCGCGCGCTGCCCGTGACGAGAACGCGGAAGGTCCCGCGAGAGGAACCGCAGCGGTCGACGATCGATCGGCGTAGCGGCTTCGACCTCGTCGAGTCCACCCTTGGCGAGGATGCCGTACGCCGCGAGGCGCAGCGCTGTCTGCAGTGTGCGACGCGGTGTGACAAGTGTGTCGAGGTCTGTCCGAATCGGGCGAATCTGTGGTATCTCGTGAAGCCGCGTTCGGTGTCGCTGCCGCGGTACCGTTGTGCTGATGGTGCCCTGGTACCGAGCGGTGCGGAAACGTTCACCGTGACACAGACGAGGCAGATCGTTCACGTGGAGGAGCTGTGCAACGCCTGCGGCAACTGCACTACCTTCTGCGTGCATCGCGGGAAACCGTTCGAGGACAAGCCGAGGCTGTGCCTCACCGAGGACGGCTTTGCGGCGGCGGACGGCGATGCATTCCGCGTCGCGCCGGGCCGGATCGAGCGTTCCTGCAACGGGTCGCACGCTGTGGTCGTCGCCGAAGCGGACGGCTGGCGCTACGAGGACGGGGCGCTTCGCGCGCGCTTCGACCGGGGACTCATGGTGAAGGAGGCGGAGATGGTGAGATCGTTCGATGCCGAGCGTTCGCTCGTCGGCGCAGCGGAGATGATCGTGTTGCTGGATGGCATCACGCGCTCCGCACCGTTCCTTCTGGCGGTGAGCGCGGCGGCGGAAGAAGCTGCACATGGGTGACGTCACCGGGCTCCGCTGCATCAGCTGCGGCGCGATCTATGGCGCCGAGGAGCTGGAGTACACGTGCCCCACGTGCGGCCCTCGACGAGGGACGCTGGAGGTGCTCTACGACTACGATGCGCTGGCACGCTCGTTCACGCGCGACGCGCTGGCGCGCTCCGAGGAGCGCAGCATGTGGCGCTACCTCCCCGTGCTTCCCGTGGTCGAGACGCGGTTCATCCAACCGCTGCAGCTCGGCTGGACTCCTCTGTACCCGGCGCCGACGCTGGCCGCCGAGCTCGGGCTCGCGGAACTGCTGATCAAAGACGATGGGCGCAATCCCACGGCGTCGTACAAGGACCGGGCGAGTTCGATCGTGGTGATCAAGGCGCAGGAGAAGGGACACAGCACGGTGACCTGTGCATCCACGGGAAACGCCGCCAGCTCGCTGGCCGGTTTCGCTGCGGCGACCGAGTTGCAGACGGTGATCTTCGTGCCGCTGCGTGCTCCGGAGGCGAAGGTCGCGCAACTGCTGATCTACGGGGCGAGGGTGTTCATCGTGCGTGGTTCCTACGATGTGGCGTACGATCTCGCGTCGGAGGCATCGCACGCGTTCGGGTGGTACAACCGCTCTGCGGCCATGAACCCGTACCTCGTCGAGGGCAAGAAGACCGGTGCGTACGAGATCGCCGAGCAGCTGGCGTGGGATCTTCCTGACATGGTGTTCGTCAGTGTCGGGGACGGCTCGGTGATCAGCGGAATCTGCAAGGGGTTCGAGGAGATGCAGCGATTGGGATGGATCGATCGCGCGCCCGAGGTGGTCGGGGTTCAGGCGGAGAGGTCGGCGCCGGTGGCCGCGGCGTTCGCGCGCTACGACGGGGCGGCCGTGGCGTGGGACGACTGCGACGCGGAGACGGTCGCCGACAGCATCTGCGTTGGTGCGCCTCGTGACATTGTCAAGGCGGTGACCTACGTGGCGAGAAACGGCGGGAGATTCGTTACCGTCAGTGACCACGAGATCCTCGCGGCCCTCGGCACCCTCGCGCGGCGCACCGGCGTCTTCGCAGAGCCCGCGGGAGCGGCAGCGTACGCGGGCGTGGTGCGGGCGGCACAGGACGGAGCGCTTGCCGGGCGCCGGGCCGCGGTCATCGTGTCCGGGCATGGTCTCAAGGACATCCAAGGGGCGCGCAAAGCAGCAGGGGATCCGACGATCATCGAGCCCAGCCTCGAGGCTGTGAGGGAGCAGCTATGACGGGGACCGTTCCACTGCAGCTCGTGGTCAACGGGCGCGAGATCACGTGCGAGGTCGACCCTCAGCTCCGACTGCTCGATCTGCTGCGTGAAGTGCTTCATCTGACGGGCACCAAGGAGGGATGCGGCGAAGGGGAGTGCGGCGCGTGTACCGTGATCATGGATGGGCGCGCGGTGAATTCGTGCCTCGTGCTCGCCGTGCAAGCCGAGGGTGCGGAGATTCTCACCGTGGAAGGGCTGTCACGCGGCCGCGAGCTACATCCGATTCAGCAAGCCTATGCCGAGACTGGAGCGACGCAATGTGGGTTCTGTACGCCGGGATTCATCATGGCGACGTATGCACTGCTGTCGCGGATCCCGGAGCCGACGGACGAGGAGATCCGCACCGCGCTGGAAGGGAACCTGTGCCGCTGCACCGGCTACGCGAAGATCCTCGATGCGGTTCGCTTGGCGGCTCGGCGTTGGAGGCGCTCCGCCGATGATTGAGGGGGTGGTGCTTGCTGCAGGCAGGGGAAGACGCTTCCATGGCGTCAAGCCGCTGATGCGGGTGGAGGGAGAAACGGCGCTTGCGCGCACGGTACGCGTCCTGCATGAAGCGGGCGTGCTAAGGGTCCTCGTGGTGGTCGGGCACGCCGGGAACGAGGTTGCGGACGAGGCGCGCCGGGTGGGCGCGGTCGTTGTCGACAATCCGGCCTACCGTCGCGGGCTTTCCACGTCTCTCGCTGCAGGGATCCGCGAGGTCTCGGCCGCTGCACAGGGATTCGTGGTCGTCCCCGCCGACATGCCGTACCTCGGCACGAAGACGGTGCACTCGGTCCTCGAGGCGGCGAGAGGCGGCGCGTCGATTGCCCGTCCCGTGCTGGAGGGGACTCCGGGCTTCCCGGTGTACTTCCGCGCGACGCATCGGCAGAGCCTGTGTGCTGCATTGCGTGGGGACCGTGGTGCGCGAGACTACATCCGGGATCATGCCGCGGAGCTGGTGACCCTGAAGCCCGATGACGCGGGGTGCATCTCAGACGTGGATGCCCCTACCGATCTGCCGCACAAGGACGGTGAGCGTGGACTGGCAGTACAAACGCCCTGAGTCGACGGACGAGTTGCTGGAGGCGCTCGAAGAGCCAGGGGCGCTGATCGTCTGTGGTGGAACCGACGTGATGGTGAAGCTCCGGAGCGGGCTCGTGGCGCCTCGAGCGCTGGTCGATGTCAGTCGTCTCGGTGCGCTGCGAGGCATCCGCGAGGAGGAGGACCACGTGGTGATCGGTGCCGCGACGACGGAGAGCGAAGCGCTCGACAGCGACATCATCCGCCGTCGTCTTCCGTTGCTCGTGGCGGCGCTCGACAAGCTTGGCTCGGTGCAGATCAGGAACCGAGGCACCCTTGGCGGGAATCTGGTCAATGCGTCTCCGGCGGCGGACGGCGTCATCCCGCTGCTCCTCTACGAGGCGGAAGTCGTGCTCGCCAGCCGCGGCGGCTATCGCAGGATGCCGGTGGAGGAGTTCGTCGTGGCGCCGGGGAAGACGCAGCTTCGTGAGGCGGAGTATCTGCAGGAGATCCGTATCCCTGTGGGAGGCGAGAACCTGCTTGGACGGTTTCATAAGGTGGGCCGGCGGCGGGCGCTGACCATCGCTATCGCTTCGTTGGGGATGCTCTGTTCCCTGAGGGAAGGCCGTGTCACGTGGATCCGCCTAGCTGCGGGATCGGTCGCTCCGCGCCCACTGCGGCTGCGAGAGGCAGAGGAGATCCTGCGGGATGCGGTTCCTGATGCGGCGTGTGTCGCCCGGGCCCGAGAGGCCGCCGAGGCAGCGGTGTCGCCTATCGACGATCTACGAGGTCCTGCGACGTACCGGCGCACGGTCATCGGGCGGCTCGTGGCTGCGTTCCTCGAGGAGCTGCCCGATGCATGATCTGGCGGTCCGCGGGGGGCGGGTCGTCACCTCGGACGGTGTCCAGCAGGCGGACGTGGGGATCGACGGCGAAACGATCGCTGCTGTCGCCGCGGAACTCCGTGGCCGCGAGGAGATCGACGCTTCGGGATGCTTCGTGCTCCCGGGTGTCATCGATGCCCACACGCACATGCAGTTGCCCGTGGGCGGGATGCGCTCGAGCGACAGCTTCGAGAGCGGGTCCGTCGCCGCGGCCGTCGGCGGGGTCACGTGCATCGTCGATTTCACTGTCGGAGGGGCGGAGTCGACACTCGCCGAGCAGATTGAGGCGCGCAAGGCGGAAGCGGAGTCGATCGCCATCGACTACAGCTTGCATGCGGAGGTTGTAGGCGGCGACCCCGAGCCGGAGGCGTTCGTCGCCGCGGCGGAGCTCGGCGTGCGTACGTTCAAGTTCTACCTCGCGTACTCCGGGTCGGGGCGGATGACAAACGACGCCGGGCTGCTCCACGCGTTCCGCGTCATCGCGGCGCTGGGCGGCCGCGCAATGGTCCACGCGGAGAACGACGCGGTCATCAACGGGTTGACCGCAGAGCTGCTGGCTGCCGGACGCACCGAGATCGATGCCCTCGCCGACGCGCGGCCCGCAATCTGCGAGGAGGAAGCGATCCTCCGGGCGGCGGTTTGGGCTCGTCGGACGGGGGTCGCGCTGCGCGTGGCGCACATCAGCTCAGCGCTGGGGCTCCGCGCTGTGGAGGCGAGCCGCGTGTGGGGGACGACCATCTTTGCCGAGACCTGCCCGCAGTACCTGCTGCTCGATCGCAGCGTCTACGGAGGCGTGGACGGACTGCAGTTCGCCGCGACCCCACCGCTGCGCTCCCAGCCGGACCGCGATGCGCTCTGGGCAGCCGCCGCCTGCGGATCGCTCGATCTGATCGCGACGGACCATTGCCCGTTCCGCCGCGAGCAAAAAGCCGCCGCCACGTCGTTCGTCGACGTTCCCAAGGGCCTTCCCGGGGTGGAGGTGCTTCTTCCGTTGCTCTTCTCTGAAGGTGTGTCCTCGGGGCGATTACCGGTGGAGCGTCTCGCGGCGCTGCTCGCAACCGGCCCGGCCAAGGCGCTCGGGCTGCATCCGCGAAAAGGAGAGATCCGGGGCGGAGCCGACGCGGATCTTGTCCTCGTCGATCCCTGGCAGGAGGAGACGCTCCATGCGGATGCGCTGCACATGGGAACCGATTTCTGTCCCTACGAAGGGATGAGGGTTGTGGGGATACCGGTCATGACGCTTTCCCGTGGCCTCGTGGTGGCGCGACAGGGGAGGTTCTGCGGCGTTGCACGCCGCGGACGCTTCATCCCGCAGCAGGGTAGGCGCACGGTCCCTTGTGGGCTATGATGCGCTCAGGGGCGATGGGCATGACTCGACGCGTCGCGTGGAGCTTCGCAGTGGTCGTCGTGTTGGCATTGACGGGCTGCACCTACCTGTTCAACCAGCCACCGGTGGCGGCGTTCGATCCGCTGTTCTATCAGGTGGACGGGGAGCCTTTGGTGGTGGTGTTGGACGCATCGACCTCGTTCGATCCCGATGACGATCCGATCGTGGAGTACGCTTGGGCGATCAGCAAGCCCGGCGGGGACATGGGGGATGGGGTTGAGTTCTACCCCCAGGGCTGGTACTCAACGCAGGTCGCCGAGAAGATCATCACGGTGCGATTTCCCGATCAAGGGACGTACACCGTGCAGCTTCTGGTGCGCTCCGATCGCGGCGGCATCCTCGATAGCTCCGCCGTCGTTTCCGAGACGTTTGTGCTGCCCAACGAGCAGTATCGCCCGACGCTGTAGTCGATCATCTGGACGCTTCCCGTTCTCCGGCTTCAGGCGTGGTCGCGTGCAGTCGTGTACTTCGGATCGATGCACTGTGGCACGGATCGCCTCATGAGAAGGAACGGCAGGGGATGAAGCTTGCCCCGCAGTGCTCAGGGGGCACACAGCGACTCCATCTTCCCCTCACATGCTCTCCATGCGAAGAGGAGAAACTCCCTCCAAGATCATGACAATTGTGAAACGGGAGGTGAGGTCCATGGCGAGGAAGGAGATTCTCGATAAGCTCTCCATCTACGTTCCGCAGAAGAAGGTCGAGGAGAAGCCAGTGGAGCGTCTGATCAAGCTTGCGCAGCGTCGAGATCGCTCGGTCAACTACCTGGTGGTCGAAGCCATCCTGCAGTATCTGAAGCGCGAGGAGAACAAGAACTAACGTCGAACCGCTGGGTGTCGACATCCAAAGGCGACGGGTCGGTCCATAGAGACCGACCCGTTTCACTTGCGATCTCCGAGGTTTCCGCGATGCTTGGTCCCAGGCCGGTGAACAGGGGGGGCCATGTCGCGATCGAGGAAGAAGGCGGCGGGGCGCGGGCCGCGCGTCGGGCTGGCGCTCGCTGCGGGCGGCGCCCGCGGTGCGGCGCACACGGGGGTGTTGAAGGTCCTTTGCGGCGCAGGGATCCCGATCCACTGCATCGCTGGCTCGAGCATCGGAGCGGTTGTCGGCGGAGCGCACGCGGCGGGGATTCCACCGGAGCGCGTGGAGCAGGAGTGGCTGAGCGCGGATCTGGCGAAGGTCGTGCGAGCGTTCTTCCCTACGCTGACCCGTTCCGGGATCAGCTCGGGGACGGAGAAGCGACGCATCCTCGCCAGTGTTCTCGGGGGTGCCCCACAGATCGAGGAGCTTCCTGTGGCGTTCGCGGCCATGGCCTGCGACATGCACAGCGGCGAACCGGTGTCGCTCACCAGTGGGCCGCTTCTTGACGCGGTGCAGGCCTCAGCGTCCATTCCCGGCGTGTTCCGCCCGGTTCGTGTCGGGGATCGCGTGCTCGTCGACGGAGGCCTTGTTGATCCTCTGCCGATTGGCGCGTGCCGCGAGCTCGGGGCGGAGGTCGTCATCGCTGTGGACATCCTCCCTGCGCCGCACGGGGAGAGCATGGGGGGGCAGCGTGTGTGGGATCGAGTCGGGGAACGTCTGCGCGACACCTTCCGTGAGCAGCGGTGGCTCCCAGGAAACCTACCTGACTTGCTCGCGGAGGTGTTCGATCCCAAGGTGGGGACTGCCATGCCGCTGCCGAATCTGACCGGCGTGATCAGCCAATCGATCATCATCCTTCAGCACAGAATCCTTGCGCTGGAGCTCGAGCGGGATCCGCCCGATGTGCTGATCCGGCCGGCTGTTTCCTACTCGACGATGGGGTACCTGCGAGCACCTGACGGAATCCGTGCCGGGGAGGAGGCAGCGACGCGTGCGCTCCCGGAGATTCGCCGGCTCGTCCTCGGCAAGGGGAAGCGAGCGGCCGCGGCGCGTCGTGGCTAGCCGATCGAACCGGTGAACGGCTCGAAGCGGTCGCCGCCTGCGCCGCAGATCGGGCAGCGCTCGGGCGGCCGCTCTCGTGCGCACAGATAGCCGCAGACACGACAGCGCCATACATCGGGCGCGGAGCTCGAGCTGCTGGTGGACCGCACTGGTGTTGCCTGTGGCTCGAGAACAGGGGTTCGCCGATCGGGGATGGATCCCACATCGCGTTGTCCGCCGACCACGGCCTCGGAGACGTACAGCGCACAGTAGCAGCTGCCGAACTCCAGAAGATCCGCGTCGCGGTAGTCACAGGGACAGGTGATGTCCAAGTCTTGTGCCCGGTCGCCCGTCGCGAGTCGACATGGGCAAGCGAGGTAGCCGTAGCGGTCGCGGTTGCGCAGCAGGCCGTCGAGGAGCTCGCTCGTGAACTCCGGGTCCGGGTTCAAGTGATAGCCTGTCTGCTCGGCCTGTCGGCGGAGTTGCTCGCGTAGGCGGCTGATGCGCTGGCCTGTATCCGATGGGCAGTTCACAGATTGAGAGCCTCTCTCAGTTCCTCCGGCTTGTAGCCGACGATAACCCGGCTTCCGTCGATGACGATCGTTGGGTAGGACTGGCGGGGATTCCACCGGCCCAGCGTGTCCAACGCTGCCTCCTTGCGCTCGCCATCGAGGAGATCGATGTAGGTGAACGTGAACGAGACCGATGCCTTCTCGAGGAACTGCCGTGTTCGGCGACACCAAACGCAGGTCGACAGACCCAGGAACTGCACTTCGTGCTGGTCTTTGGCGCCTTCCACGCTGCCGGTGGCTTCCATGTGGCCCCTCTCCGCGTCATTGGCTGTGGATCCGCCGAGCGTAACGAACGACGCTGCGGGCCACAACCAGGGCGGACGAAGAGCGGCGGCCGGCACCTTCGCATCCCTGCCGAAGCGTCAGGAGGCAGTGGATCGTCTCCGGGCTAGCGCTGTGGGCTTCACTCTCGAGGGCGCGCACGTTGTGAAGCGCAGCCGCCGGGCTATGGGGCGACCTCCGCTCCGCTGGTGACGCTGCGTTTCCCCGGTCGCATCCGGGATGCCGGACGCGACGAAATCGGAGCCGGCCCGGTCCCGGCTCGCATCAACCGTTGAGGATCGCTAGGATGGTGGCGAGGAGGCGCACCATGAATCGTTGGGGGAGGCTCGCCGCCGGGGTGGTCATGCTCGCGGCAATGGCCGCGCTCTGCGGATGTTGGTCCGTCGTCACGCTTGACGAAACGGCGAAGGATCGAGCGTGGGTTGTCGGCGTCTGGGACCGCATCGAGTTGCGGCTCCCGGGGAATGCCAGTGCCGGCTACACCTGGCAACTGGCAGCGCAAAGCGGCTCTGGAGTCGTCGAGCTGATCGACGGCCCGTCGTTCGAACCTGACGCTCCGGATCTGTGCGGAAGCCCGGGCGTGTTCACCTTCCGCTTCCGCGCGCTGGAGAAGGGTTCGACGCGTCTTCGCTTCGAGTACCGGCAACCGTGGGAAGAGGCGGCGCACGACACGTTCGAGGTGGCACTCATCGTCCGCTAGACCCCACTCGGTGGAACACGACCAGCGCCGAGGCGACCCAGCAGGGCGGCGGCGTCTCGAGGATCACCGAGTAGTCGGACAGGGTGAACGACACGATGCGCGCCGCCGCGGGGATCCCGAGCAGCGCCGCGATCACAGGAAGGATATATCGCTGATCGCTTGCCAGATCATCGACGGAGCGCTGGTACGCGGTTTCCTGGTTTCCGTGGCGAAGCGCGCGGTCGAGGATCCTACGCGTGAGATCGCGGAAGTGACGTTCGGCATCCTCGACCCTCTGGGCGGCGAGCGCGGGATCGAGTGGCCTGTAGATGGCGCCGTAGTGCACCAAGTCCCCGGTGGCCACCACCGCGGAGTCCGCAGTCACGATCTTTCTCAGCGCGGAGGCGAGCGCGTCGGCGGTCGCAAGCGCGCCATCCGCTGGCGCTCGGGTTGGGCCGACGAAAAGCGGCAGGACCTGCAGTGGGGGCAGCGAAGCGATCTCGGATTCGAGTCGGACCAACGCGAGGAAGGTGTCGAGGGAGTACTCGTTCGCGAGGAGGCCGCGCCGATCGCGCCGCAGGACGGACGTGTCTTGCTCGCAGATGCGCCACAAAGGCAGTGAACCGAACGGTGTGGTCCACGACGGCTCTGCCGGTATGAATCCCCCGCGAAGCTGGGCAAACGCTGCGGTCGACGCTTCGCCTGCGCAGGACGTCGCGAGCCGGTAGGTGTCGTGAAACGGCGGAGGTAGAAACGCGCCGTGGAGAACCCCGAGGGCGACCACCCGGCGGACGTTGGCGGCACGAAGTGCACGGATGACGTGGACGTGGAGCGGTGCAGCGTGTTCCAGATAGGTGTGGGGAAAGGATAGTACGGCCCCACGACGTACGTCATCCGCAAGCTCCTCGCGAAGCGGGGTCCCGTGGAACAGCACCTCGAGCTTGGGGCGGCTCGCGGGATCCTCGAGTTCTGCGCGGTAGGCTCGCTTCCAGTCCATCCGCGGCTACGGTGCCGGCGGTGTCGATGGCTCCGTAGCGGTGCTCACCCCGAGATACTGGTTGTGGAAGATGAACAGCTGCGCCGAGTCGAAGCTGGTGAAGACCAGCTTGTAGCAGTTGGTCAGGATGTAGATCCAGATCATGATGTTCGGCATCGGATCACTGAAGCTATGGATGTCGTAGTGGTAGCCCTTCTCACGCCACCACTGCTTGCGAAGCTTCCGCTCGCCGGACCAATCCTTGAAGCTGGCCGCGTAGCTTTCGAGAAGCCACACAAAATCGGCGAACTGCATCTTGGTGCGCACCCCGAGGTCTGCCGCGGGAAGCGGTTCCAGTGGGATACCATCGGCAACGCTGCGCCACGCATCGATCATGTCGCATCCGCCGTGATAGGCCATGGTGATCGCCGGGGTGATGCGACAGTTCCCGTCGACCACGTACGGGCGTCCCGTCGTGCGATCGACGACGAAGTCGAAGCCGCAAAGCCCGTCGTAGTCCAGTGCCGAGATCAGCTTGGCCGCTGCTTCGCGACTTGCGGGATCGGAGATGCTCTCGCGCAGCACGGTAGTGCCTCCAGAGCGGGGCATGGTGCGGAGACCGCGATACATCACCTCGCCGAATACCTTCCCGCCTTGACAGAGATGGAGCGTGCAGGTTGTGGGTCCATCGATGAGCTGTTGCAGCATCGGAAGGTCGCTCTCGGGAAGGCGATTCACACGGACGACGTCGAAGTACTCGCGCTCAAGCGACGCCCGGTCGTGGACCTGGCGGAAGCCCGCAGCGCCAGAGGACGCGCGCAGCTTCACGGCAATGGGAAGATCGACGGTGGCCACCATCTCGCGGGCTTCCTCGAGTGAGTGCGGGACGAAGATCTGCGGCGTGTCCACGCCGACCTCCCTCGCCAATTCGTCGAGGCGCGCCTTGTCGTGGAGGCGCAGCAGCCGGTCGGTGTCAGGGATGACGGACTTGGTGGCGGCGAGGACGCGCTCCCGGTAGTGGCTCATGAGGATGATCTCCTCGTAGGAGGGGAAGTAGTACTCGTAGTCTCCTGACTCCAGCACCTGCAGCAGACGCTTTGCGTAGCGCTCGGGGAAGTAACGCATGTTGGGAAGGCGGATGCGGCGCGCAACATAGCGGGAGAACCCGGCATAGGCCAGGAGATGCCCTTCCGCGGCGTGGACCTCGTAACCCAACTGGCCGAACCGACGTATCGCGTGGAGTGCTGCGGGCTCGAACAGCCCGGTGATCAGGATCTTCACAGTGCCCCCTCACCAAAGCCTTTCGCGTGATGGGCGATAGCATAGGACCCGTTCGGTGACGATGCAACAGGGCTGCCCGATGCCCGGTCCATCCGTTGAGCCTGACGGCAAGGAAGCGGGGGGCGCGGTTGCGCCCCCCGTCTACATGTCCGCACCGCGGACGCTAGTTTGCGTTGACGCTATCGAGGTTCATCAGCTCGGCAGCAACGTGCTTGACATCGAGCCCGGCAGCGAGTCCCGCGGCCAGAGCCTTGCGCAGCCGATCGGCGGCGCGTCGGTGCTGGAGCAAGCGTGCCACCTGACGGCTCTCGTCCGCCTGAGCAAGCGCGTCGCGATGGCCGAGCTGAACCAGCTCTTCCACCTGATGAACTGGGAACAGCAAGACTACCTCCCCTTCACGTGCCCGTACTCGTACCCCGCCTTGGCGAGGTCGGATCGATGCATCGGAGTCAGTTCGGGCCCGATGCTCTGCCCTCCGTGACCTCTTCCGAAGGTGTCCCATCGTAGGTGCGCGATCGACGCGGGCAGGTTCACAGCGGCGAACGCCCGCGGCCTCTGTGGGCCTCTCCGTGCATGGAAGCGCGTAGCTGTGGCCGGGAGAGGAACCGTAGCGCTCGATCATGGGAGCGCTGCCGCCTCGCTGGCGGCCCCGGAGCCTGGAACGCGGCCTAGATCCTACGCCGTGGGAGTGGTTGTTGTGAGGACGTTCGTGCGCGAACGATCCACGATGGGGCTGCTACAGCGAGTCCACCTGGGGCGTACCCTGGCAGCCGTCTTGAACGACATTCTTCTTCATGGGTTGCGCCTCCTGCGCAGTTCTGGGGATCTCACCGCCTGACCCAAGATCGGGTCAGCTCTGACAGCCGATTGATGTGAAGCGGGGGAAGCATACCCCCATCTCTCCGTGGATGCAAGGAGAACACGCAAACGTTACAGAAACGTCTCCGGTGTGGGAATCCGAGGGAAACTCCTGCCATCGAACTGCCACGCGGGCCTGATCGCTTCAGGTGTTCGATGCTCGAGACGGCTCCCTGGATTCTTCCTCGGCCGCGACGGCGACGAGGTGCGCTGCTCCGGGCATCTCGAGGGCTCGCGGCGCTTCGACGTCATGCCCGGTGCCATCTGGAGCGAGACGAAGTCCTTCGGCTCCGATCGGACGGTGGTGCCGTGGCAGCGGATCGAGTCAGCCGAGGCTGGAGATGAACTCGTCGATGGACAGCGCAGACAGTGTCTGAATCTTCACGCTGCCGCGGGCGCCAAGCTCAACCGAGACGCGAAGGATGGAAGACAGGGTCGGGGCTTCCACCACGGTGACGAAGTCGTAGGCTCCCACCGTCGCGTACTGGTGGACAACCTTCGCCCCGAACTGCTCGATCTCGTGGTTGACTTCTCGGATCCGCTCGGGGTTCCGTTTGATCGTCGCCGCGCCCTCATCGGTCACGCGACTCAACAGGATGAAGGTGTGCATCCGTATCACCTCCTCATTCGCACTGCAGGCCACACTACGGGAATTCCGCGCGCCTGCGCAAATCGCGCGCTATCCACGCGATTGCGTACGACACGGCGCGCCGTTGGTGGCGTTGGTCGAAGTGGGGGGTTGCGTCTACACTCCTCTGCGACATGGCGATGCGATGCGGTTTCACAGAGGTGCTGGTTCGGCCCGTCGTCCGGATCGCGGTCTGGGGGCCGGTGTTGGCGTTGACGCTGGTCTGCACGACCTGGATGACGGCTTGGGCTGCGGACTGGGAGGCGCCGTCGTTGCCACCGTTCACGATGGTCTCGTTGAGCGGTGCCGCGGTCACCCGCGCGGATCTTGCTTCGGGGATCACGGTATTGGCGTTTGCCGTGCCAGGGACGCCGAGTGCGGCCGAGGCGATCCCCATGCTTCAGGAGGCCCTGCGGACGGAGCCGAGCGTCCAGTGTGTGCTTCTCGTGCCGAGTGAGGACGCGGCGGTTCACACCATGGTGGATGCTCTTGATGTCGATTGGCTTGTCCTTGCCGACGAGCGGTTTCTGCTGGCGTCCGTGTTCCAGATCTTCCACGTCCCGGCGCTGGTCGGCTTGGTCGACGGCCGATGGAGCGATGGTCTGACGTGGGAGTTCGACAGCAGCCAACTCGAGGCCTGGCTCGCGCAGCTTGTCGAAGACGGGAATGAGCTACCGGTAGGCGATGACGCGCAGCCGGACATGGAGGACGTGCCCGGTCCCCCGCTTCTCGGCGACGCGATCGGCTTCTACGGGTTGCCCGAGCCCCTCGTGCTCGCGTTTGCCGGGGCTCACTGCCCAGTATGTCACGAGATGCTTCCGCAATTGGTCGCCATCGCGGCTGAGCACCCGGTGTGGCTTGTCATCACCGGGGTTCTCGACGATCCGGAGCCGTTCGCCGGCGAGGCGCCGAAGCTGTGGCGGGTGCTCGATCCGGAATGGCGGCTCGCCAACCTCTACGATGTGCACACCACGCCGACGGTGTTCCTCGTGGGACAGGACGGCGCGCTGATCTGGGGGCACGTCGGATTCATCCAGGGCCTGGCCCTTGCCGTGGACGCGTTCTTCGCCGACGAAGCGCAAGCCGAGGCGTCTCCGTAGCGTTCGCGCCCGAGGCGGCAACGCTCCCTCGCAGGGCTTCGTGGGTCGTGGGCGTTCAACGGCTCTGCAGCAGCTTGAGCAGTGCGTCGATCGTACCCTCGCCGCCCTCGGCCGGCACGCCGGGAACGGCATCGCGGATGAGGTCAACGGCGGCCTGTCCTGCTGTCGTGCGCAACGCTTCGTAGTCCCCATCTAATGAGATGTCAGGAACGCCGCCGAGGGCGTCGATGCGGAGCCCGAGCTGTTCCGCGGCCGCGGCGAGCTCCCGCGTCCCTGCCATCAGCAGCCCCTGCCGTGCGACCTCGAGAAGGGCCGCCTCCCACTCGAACTGCGGCCGATCGGCGCCTCCGCTGATGTCGAAGCCGAGGACGATCGGCAGGCTCGCCGCATAGCGGTTCCATCCATCGAGAAGGCGTGCTGACAGCTGGGGATCGAGCTCGAACAGCGTCCGCCCCTCTCGGCCCGCGACGGACAGCCCTTCCAGAACGAGTGACACGCTACCGCTGGCCGTGTCGCCTTCCTGAACGAGGCTTCCTTCTAGGGTCGCGAAGCCGCTCGGAATCTCTACAGGCAGTGTCGTCTCATACGCAGCCGCGAGCGCTGCGAGATCCACGCGGCGGGCCTCAAACGCGTACATTCTTCGCGGTTGACCGTTGTGCGACAAGAACTGCGCGGAAAGCTCGAAACCCGAACCGTCCTCATCGCCGAAGCGTCCGCGAAACACAAGGGTCACCGGCTCCTCGCTGAGTGACGAAGGGAAGGCCAGGTTGTGCAGCTCCACCTCGAACAGGGTCAGCGGGGGCAAGCCGCGTGTCGATCGATAACGATCTTCCAGCCGGATGCGTACGCTACCGACGGCGATCCGCTCCACGGTGAACGGAGGCGTGAACGGCTCGAACGAGCGCCCACCCTTCCACTGCGCATAGGGATCCACCCTGGGTCGCAGCGGCCGGGTCTCGGAGAGGTACTGCACGAAGCGCCGCAACAGGCCGAGCCAATCGACATCCTTCGCGTGCTCGGTGGCCCAGGCCACGTATCCGTCCACGTTCCAGCCGGACCCGGCGTTGTCTAGATTGAGCGTGCCGTCCTCCTCGCGCACGACGTGGAGCGAGGCCTCCTCGATGCGGACCTCGTTGAACACGACGCGCTTGGACAACAGCGGCCACATGCCGGCGTCCAATGTCAGTGAGGGTATCTCGACGAGGTTCTCCGAGGGGGCCTTGGGATCCTGAACGATGAGTTCTGTGAGGATGAGCCGGCCGGTCAGCAGCGAGAACGCACTCTCCTGCACGGCGACCTCGGCGCCCGCCACCCAGCTCGCGGTGGACGTCGCTAGGCCGCCGGCGAACAGCGGAACCAGCGCCGCGGCCAGCAGGTAGCAGAGCGCGTAGATTACAGGAAGTCCGAGCAGCATCTCTTTCCGAATCCAGCGGAACGGCCCCCATGGGCGCTTCGCCTCGATGTACTTCGCCTCGCCACCGAGAAGGAACCGACGTGCGATGCTTGCGCCGGGCACGGTTCGGAGCTTCTGCGAGATGCGCCATCCCGAAACCCGCATAGAGAAGGACTCCCGATAGCGAATCACGAGGATGCGCACGGCGAAGAACAGCGGGACGGCGAGGCCGACGGCAATCACCAGACTACCAAGCAAAAGGTAGCGCTGGTATCCCATGGGCGCGAACACCGGCTGATGCACGATCCATCGCCACAACGGATCGAGTCCTCGGCTCTCCGCAAGGAGGAAGCGGCCCAGCGCGAAGGAGGCCGGTGCGAGGGGAAGTGACAGCAGTTTGAATAGGCCCAGGGCGAAGAGGAAGCCACGGAAACTACAACGAAACAGCAGGGCCACACTGCAGGGGATGATGATGTGAAGCCCCATCGGGGGCAGCCCGGCGAACAACCCGAGGGACACCGAAACAGCGATCTGGTTCGGCGTGAGCGACGACTTCAGGAGACGTAGTGTCTTGCTCAGGTACGACAATGGGGTCGGAAGCATGATCACCACCCGCCCCATCGTGAGCCCGGGGCCTCATGCTGTCAAGTTCCGGAGGAACTGGTAGGACGTCTCCATCGGCTCTGCCGGATGCGGTATGCTGCGCGGCGTCGAGGAGGCTGCGGTGGGTGAGGAACGCGCGGGACGGCGAGCGGCGACGGGGCTAGGGCTTCTGTCCATTGCCCTGTGGGCGACGACGGTCTCGGTGGCGCGGAGCGCCGCGACGCGTCTTGGTCTGTTCCCGGCAGGCGCGCTCGTGTTCGGCACGTCCGGTGCGTTGCTTGTCATCACGACCTGTTGTCGCCTGCGGACGGTGCGGTGGAGCGGCGAGCTCTCCCGCAGGCATCTCGCCCGATGCGGTCCGTTGTTCGTGCTCTACGTGTGCCTGCTCTACGCGGCGTTGGCGCTGGCACGGTCGGATCGGGATGCGGTCGTCGCCGGCCTGGCGAACTACATCTGGCCGACGATGGCCCTGCTGTTCTCCGTGATGCTTCTGCGGCTGCGTCCTCGAGCGTGGTTGCTCGGCTGTGGCGTGTTCCTGGCGCTGGCAGGAATCGCGCTGGCCGCCTGCGACCGCGTCGGAGGCGTGACATCGCTGCTGGCGGCCGTTCGCACCTCGCCGTGGGCGATCGCGGTGGGGCTCCTCGCCGGCATGAGCTGGGGGCTGTACTCGGCTCTCGCCAGCCGCTACCGGCAGCGATTGCCCGCTGGGGCGATCGGGATCTACCTGCTGGCCGCCGGGGGAATCCTGGCGGTGTTCGCGTCGGGTTCGTGGGGGACGGTGGTGTGGACGTCGCGCGCGCTCGCGGAGGCGGGATACCTCGCTGTCGTTCCCACGGCCATCGCCTACGTCGCGTGGGATGTGGCGATGCGCGACGGGAACGTCCCGCTGCTGGGATCGGTGGCGAACCTCACGCCCGTGCTGGCGACAGCAACGGCGCGGCTGTACCTCGGTGTCCCTCTCGCGGGGACGCTCCTCGTAGGAGCGTCCCTCGTTGCGGCCGGCGCCGCACTCTCACATGCTGCCTTCCGCGGCGCGACAGCGCGTGGCTAGGAGCCGGCCAACTCTGCTGCCATCTCCGCGGTCGATGCCGGCTTGACCTTCAGGTCGTAGCGCACGATCTTGCCGCTGGCGTCGATCGCCACATGGGTGCGCAGGATGCCCAGGAAGCTTCGGCCGTAGAGCTTGCGCTCGCCCCAGGCGCCATACGCCTCTGCCACCTTGTGCTCAGGATCCGACAGCAGCGGGAACGGCAGATTGTGCCTGGCACGGAACCTCGCCAGTTTCTCCGGCGGGTCAGGGCTGACCCCGATGACCTCGATGTCCTTCTCACGGATGTCGGGGTGGATATCGCGCAGGGCGCACGCCTGCTTGGTGCAGCCCGGAGTGTCCGCCCTGGGGTAGAAGTAGAGCACGACCTTCTTCCCGGCGAAGTCGCTCAGAGCGACTTTCGTGCCTGTGTCATCCAGCAGTGTGAACGCAGGAGCCACATCGCCTTCGTTGAGCATGGATCTCCTTTCCTCCTTCTGATGGGGGGAGGGTTTCACTCGTTGCCCGTCGCCAGCCGTCCGACGTAGCCCCCCGATCCCGCGGTGAACCACACGTCCCCGTTGCTGTCGATCGCTAGATGGAGCGGCTCGGAACCGGTGGGAAGAGCGAAGACGATGACCTCCCCCGATCCGACATCGAGTCTGCCGATGGCGTCGCCAGTGCGGTCCGTGTACCAGATGTGCCCCTGTGCATCGAAGATCAGATCGTAGACCTCTCCCGTGCCCGGGATCCTCCAGGTCTCGGAGAGGCCAATCGCGGGATCGAAGTGGCCGATCGCTCCCTCCACGATGTTGCCGAACCAGATGCTGCCATCGGGGTCGGGAAGCAGCCCCTGGAAGATGGCGACATTGCGGATCGTCTCCATCATCTGCAGCGTCCCCGCGGTCGCGTCCAGCCGGAACAGAAACGGCACGCCGGCGCTGATCCAGACCGTCCCGTCAGCGGCCACGGCGATGTCCTCGACAAGGTAGTCCTCGATGTCGAGCCTCCATTCGGTAATCGCCCCGCTTGTCAGGAATGGCGTGATCGGTCCCGGCGCGGGCATGAGGGTCACGTCGTAGGGGAACTCCTCGTACGGCGTTGTGACGAACGTCGGGTTCACCACCGTCGTCTGCGGCTGGAGCGTGTCATCCGACTGGCTGCCGAGGACGCCGGGTGCGTTCGCGAGGTCGAACTCGTACCGTAGGATGCCCTGAGCTTCGCGCTCGGCGACCCAGAAGACGAGCTTCCCCGAGGATGCGTTCGGCCCGCGATGGACCTCCGTGAGACCCACGCTCGGACTGGGAAGCGAAACGGAGCTCACCGCTTGGCTGTCGGGGTTGAAGTACACGAGGAGGTTGTCCTGCGCGACGGTGCAGAGCGCCGTGCCGTTGGCGAGGATCACGTCCTCGGGACGCGAGCCCACACCCCACGAGCGGTAGAGGTTCGTCGCCGGATCGAGGCGAAGCACCTCCGATCCCGTCGCGTCGGCGAAATACACCCTCCCGTCAGCGTCGATCGCGATTCCTGCGGGATACGCGGTGGTGTACGGGAGAGGCCACATCGAGAGCGTCACACCGGACGAGGCGGCGGGGCGGTCCACCGGCGCTGATGGCCCGGCGACCGTGACGCTCCGAGACGTGCGCGAGGTGTTGCCCCCGAACGTCGGCCACGGCGAATCGGCGAGCCCCATGCTTGCGGTCTCCAGCGCATAGAGGTTGCGGTCGAACGAGCCGAAGTAGAGCCTGCCGTCCTCGGTGAGAAGCGGTGAGCCGTAGTAGATCTCCTCGCCGACGAAGAACGTCCACAGGATCACTCCGCTGGGAGACACGGCGTAGAGCGTCCCCCCCTCACTGCCGATGTAGATGGTGCCATCCGCTCCAACTGTCGGGGAGGACGAGATCAGCCCATCCAAGTCGACCTCCCATACGAGGACACCGTCCGGGCTGACCGCGTGGAGCTTCTTGTCGTAGCTGCCGACGTAGATCGTGCCGTCTTCACCGATCGCCGGAGAGGAGAACAGGACGTTGCTCCCGAGGTCGAGTTCCCATCGGACGGTGCCATCCGCAGCCAACGCGTAGAGGCGCTCATCGGAGGCTCCGAAGAGCACGGTCCCGTCGCCTGCGATGGCGGCCGAGGAGCGAACGTTGCTCTCCCTGCGCACCGGGAAACGGAACCGCTCCGTGCCGTCGGTGTTCACGCCGTGGAAGAAGCCGTCATCGGATCCCACATAAATCGTCCCGTCGGGCCCTACGGTCGGTGAAGAACGAACCGGCGTCCCGGCGGAGTAGCTCCACTCGATTCGGCCGTCGCGGTCGACGGCATAGAGGTTGCCGTCGTTCGAGCCGACGTAGACCGTCCCGTCCGCGCCGATCGCCGGCTTGGAGGAGACGTAGTCGGCTTCGCCGATGTCCAGTCGCCACAGCTCGATCCCCTCCGCCGTCAGGGCGAACAGGGTCCCGCCGCCGCAGGTGACGTAGATCGTGCCGTCCGCTCCGATCGAGGGCCCGCGCCAGATGGCACCCCCTGTTGCGAACCGCCACCTCTCCGTTCCGTCAGGGTTGAGCGCGTACAGGTACCCGTCGTCCCCCCCGAAGACGATCGTCCCGTCCTGAGCCAGTGCTGGGGCTGTCCGGATCCAGTTGCCCGCCTTGTACTTCCAGAGCAGCTCCCCAGGCTCCGCGATGGCGGTCGCTGCGCAGAGCGCGAAGGTGATGCACATCACTGTCAGTCCGGTGCCCCAAACCCATCCTCGTCCCATGCTGGTCCTCCCTCTCCTGTCCTGCGCCCCATTCTAGGGAAGGTGAGCAGCCCCCCCAACTCGTCGGCTGCGGTGCGGTCTCGCGTGTTGACCTGAACGGACGCCCGCGCTTGAATGGAGCGAGGTGAGCGCCATGCGAACTGCGTTGCTGGTAGCCTTCGTCCTTCTTCTGACAGCGGTGGCGGCCTTCTGTGGCGAGGTGACGGTGACCTACTACGGCCACTCGTGCTTCACACTCGCGTCGGAGGGCGGGCCAACGATCATGATCGATCCCTACGGGTCCTACGTCCCGTATCCTGGGCTTCCCGCTGAGGCGGACATCGTTCTCATGACCCACAAGCATGTCGACCACTGTCCGCCGTGCCACGGGGAGATGGATCGCGTCCTCGGCGATCCGCTGTACGTGCTGGCGCTGAAGGCGGACGGAAGCGTAATGGCCGGGAACTGGAAGATCACCGACGCGTTCTCCACCCGCATCCTCGCTGCATCCCATGAGAACGCGCGTGGCGGCGGCGCCGGCCTTGTGGGGATCTTCCGCTTCGAGATCGATGGCATCGTCTTCGCGCATCTCGGCGATCTCGGCACGCTGCTCGACGCCGCCCAGATGGCGGCGTTGCGCGACGTGGAGGTCGTGTTCCTCCCTGTCGGCAAGCAGTTCACCCTCGATGCGGCGGAAGCGATGACGGTGATCGCGCAGTTGCCCGCGGTCAAGGTCGTCTTCCCGATCCACTACTACGTCCAAGGCATCACACCGTGGAGCGGAATGGCGCCGCTGTCTGACTTCACCGCGCTTGCCGGGCTGATGTACCCGGTCACCAGGATCGACGACGACTCAGTCACGCTGGACGCGGACGATCTCCCTGCGAGCCTCGAAGTCTGGCTGCTCAACTACGTCGAATAGCCGATCCGGTTTGCTCTTCGGAAGCGCGGAGGAGCCTCTACCGCTGTGGTCGCGCAGTCAATCCCGAGATGTGCGCGATCCGCACGAAGGACCCGAAGACGCTGCATCGGCCTTGCCGAAGCTGACTCAGCGCAGCTTCCTCTCGCCACCGCGTCTAGCTTCGTGGCGAGAACCATCCCACGCGTTTCGCTACCTGCGCTTCGGCTTCATGGGTACCAGGTGATCTGCGCGTCGAAGTCCCGCCAGAAGACCGCATCGCCCGTCGGGGAGAGGGCAACGTAGAGGCGAAACGCGTCGGTCTCCGTGACGCTGGATCCGACGTACTGAACCACCAGCGTCACCGCGCCCGTCCCCATCGCGCTCACTGCCGCCGCCTCGCAGACGAAGTCGGTGCGAGTGACGCCGCCTGAGACCGCCGCGAGGCCGAAGTAGATCGGAAGCCCCAGCCCCCCTTGGTAGAGGTAGTTGACCGTCGCCGTCGCGCGGCTCCCGCTCTTGGCGTAGCGCCAACTGAGGATGGTGAGTCCCGACGTGTCGGGCGGCTCGACGGCCGGTGGTGGACCGAGGACCGGCAGAACGGAGAGACGTGAGATCGCGTTGCCGCCCTCCTCCGTGAACCAGATGGTCCCCAGGTCGTCGAGCGCGAGGTACAGCGGTCCCCTTCCCGGACCGAGCTGCCACCGCACGAACTCGTTCGTCGACGGCCGGAAGTTGTAGATGGCACTGGCGCCTCGATCGGTGAACCACACGTCGCCCAGATCGTCGATGGCAAGATCGAACGGCTGGACGCCGCCAGGAATCGCCCACAGGGTGACGTTGCCCGTTGTTGGATCGAGCTTCCCGATGGCAGGCCGCGCGCTGTCGCCGAACCAGATATCTCCGGTGATCGAGGCAGCGACAGGGTAGGCGCGCGTCCCTTCGGGGAGCCCGTAGGGCATCATCCCGTCAGACGAAGGGTCGAGCACCGTGAGTCGCGCCTCGCCTTGCGAGAACCACACCCGCCCGTCTGGTGCGGAGGCGAGCGCCTCGACGTAGCTCGACGACCACACCGGCGTCCACTCCGTGAAACCATCGACAGTGATCTTCGGCGCGAGCGCGATCGGCGGCACGAGCAGCGGGTTGGCGAGGAACTGCTGCGGCGCGGCGAGCTGTGTCAGGGGGACGACCTCCTCACTTCGAGGCATGATCGCCTGTGGGGGCGGATCGATGCCCAGGTAGAGCGGCACACGGATCGCGGTCGGAGCGTAGCGCCCAACCTTGGCCGCGGTCCTCTCGTTGAACCACAGGTTCACGACGCCCGGCCCTGTCGGGGCGGACAGCAGCCGCTCTGGCCAGCCGTGCGTGGTGGGGACGCCCCACCCTGTCGTGACGTTGACGTTCGGCTGGAGCGTTCCCACGACACTCGTGCCCGGAAGCGTGTAGAACACGCCGTGGTCGTTGATCGTCAGCCCGACCGGCGAGTCGTCCACGGACCACTGAACCAAGGTGTTGGCCACCGGATCGAATCGGCCGATCGACTGCGGACCGTACAGCGCCACGTACACCACGCCGCCGGACAGCGCCAGGCCGCCTGGCAGGCTTCCCGGTGCGGGAAGCGGCCACGTGGTGACGGTCGCCACCTGGGCCGTCGCAGTGACAGCGAGTGCAACGATCAGAACGGATATCAGGAACCCACCTCGAACACCGCGCATCAAGACCTCCTCTTTCATGGCGAGCCGCCCAGGCCGAGCGCATGACCCCGCGGATCGCGAGCGGCTCAGCTCCCTGGGAGCGCCGAACCGGCTACGGGCCAGGCCGCTCGCCGATCACGTCTGATAGATACCACGTGTCGTCGAGGCAGGCGCTGCCGAACATGCCGAAGCTTCGCTCGCGGAGCCCGAGGACATTATGCCACGAGGTGATGCTCCCCACGAGAATCGGCGCATCGGCGGTGGCGACGACGGCGGCGCCCCAGCTGCTGTCTGGCGTATCCTCGACCTCGAGCGTCCGACGCGCGCCAGGATCCAGGCTGATCTCGAGTTCCGACGTGCCACCCCCCACAGGAAAGAACGTGAGGAGCACATCGGTTCGCGACGACGAGGTGTTCTGCACGACGATCTGGGACTCACACCGCCCCACAGAGGTCGAACAGGACATCAGCGACGGCAGGACCCATTGGCGTGCTCCGGCGCTCACGCCCTCGTAGCTTCCCTGGAAGACTCGCATCCTGTCTTGCGACGTCCACTTCGTGGACGCGATCGCGGCGATCTCCACATCTGAGGTCACGGTCACGGAGCCGCTCCAGCTTCCGGAGGCGATCTCGTCCCCGCGGATCGTCGCCGCCGCTCCGGGCTCGAGGAACGTCTCTGCGGCCAGCGGCACGCCGCACTCCACGTCGATGTCGATCTGGATCTGGGCCGGTGTGAGCCCGGGGTTGTACAGGCCGATCCAGCTCTCCGCCGTGCCGGCGGGGTTGGACTCCTGTCGAAGCGTCGGCAGGTACCATGTTGTGGAGTACTCGGCGATGCCGGGACTGACATCGACGGACCAGCCCTCCTTCCAGGGGGCCGTCGTCGTGACCGCGCTGGCGACGCCCTGGCTCGAGCTCACGACGATGGCTCCCTGCCACGGAGCGCCGACGGTCTCCTGCGGATCCACCGCGTGCTGGCTGAACGGGTCGATCAGCAAGGGGGCGACGAGGACCTCCCCGAGACCGGGAACGAAGCGCAGCTCGATCGGGGCGGGCGTCGGATTCGGGTTCATGATGGTCACGGTCTGCCTGGCCGAGCCTCCGGTCGATACGCCGGGGATCGCCCAGTGCGTCGACAGCGCCTCGCCGGAGAAGGCGTTGTAGGAGTAGGTGCTGTCGTCCAACGCTGCCGGGTCGTAACGTTGCGCCTGATTGGCGATGACCGCGACGGGCTGGTCCGCGCTGACGATGACCGCACCCCACATGCCGCTCCCGCCGGGGTTGAGCGTTGTCGCCCCCATCTTCGGGAGCGTCGTCACGGACGAGGTCGCTGACGCGGGATCCCCCCAGCGGCAATCGCCCTCGGAGGCGCTCTGAGGGCAGTAGGTGACGGTTACCTCCGCGGCGCTCGATCCTGGGTTGATGACCTGAACTGTCGGCCAACTCGGAAGATTTGACGCTGCCTGTAGCCCCCACGGAGACATCGTCTGGCGCTCGGCGGCCGCTGTCACCGCTGCGCTGAACGGCTCCAGCAGGTCGATCACTGCGCTGCCGTAGTGGCTCCAGAGATCCTCGCCATTGTCCAGCCCGTACCACGTATCGGGAACCGATGTCGTCCCCACCCAGGAGCTGCCGGATTGCGAGATCACGAGCTGCGCATCCGCGCCGTACTGGTGCGAGCCCGCAGGCGGGAGACCGCGGGACACCATCGGCGTATAGCCGTGGTCCTCGATCGTCGACCAAAGGTCCTCGCAGTCGTAGGCGGAGAACTCCGTCCCTGGCTCGAATGTGCTTGTGTAGGGGAAGACGTATACGCCCGCACCGGCCGCGGCGAGCGGGAGTCCGCGCTCCAGCGCTTGCTTCGCGACAGCGGTCGCGGTCGACACGTAGTCTGGCATGGGGTTTCCCTGGTGGCTGGTGTAGTAGGTGTCGTCGTACCACCCCGATCCGATGAACAGCACGCCGTGGTAGTCCAGGGATAGCACCTGCTCGTAGCTAACGATGTGGGTTCCTGTCGGAAGGCCGCCCAACGCTTCGTAGAGCTGGTTTCCTCCGCTGCCCGCTGTGAGAACCAGCGAGTGTCCGTAGCTTGCGAGCTCCTCAACAGATGCTTTCAGGTACTCGGCGTGGTAGTCGCTTGGGGCAAACACAACGATCGGTGTCCCGGCGGACCCGAGCGAGCATGTGATGCATGCGACGACCAGCAGCCACGCGATCCTGCGCATTCCCATCGCCTCCCTTCGCCGCCCCGCTGAGGGGCTCTCCACCATAGGCGTCATCCCGGATCGCGGCAAACCGGGTGCGCTCATGCGGCTCTCGCGGCCGAGTCAGCGGGAGATGTCGTCCTCGATGGGGTCGCCGCGGCGTGCAGGATCAGTCAGGACAGAGGATGGACGACAGCGCCTGGTTGTCCGATTCGTCGCGCTCCTCGATGGTGTTCCCGGGGTCGAGCGTCGCCTGGAATCCGAGCTGACCGGCCGTCTCCCGCAGCGCTTCGAGAGAACGATCGAAGGTGACCGACAGGAACGCAGCGTGCCGCGCACCCGGCGGAAGCGCGCGCAGCGGGATGTCGGCGTTGCCGAAGCTTCCTTCCACGCGGAGAAGCGCGCCTTGTGGAACGCCCGCAGTGCCGCGGTTCCCGATGCCGACGAGCAGCTCGAGGGATGTCGTCCCCTCCGTGAGGCTCTCCCGGCAGGCGGTGTCCTCGGCACGAGCTGTGACGGTCAGGTTGGCGCAGCCGATGAGGATCGCCTCACCGCAGTGCACCGGTTCGACGTCCAGGGGCTTGGGGCAGAGACGGTCAGTGACATCGACGTTGTTCCGTTCGTCGGATTCGCCGAGCTCGTTCGCCGCGTCCACGACGGCGAGGATCCTGGCGCTCGCCAGAAGCCCGGAGGCGGCGTGAAGGATCAGGAGCAGTTCGCGACCCGCACCGGCGTCGATCGGCTCCACGGCGCGCTCGTGGGTGCCGAGGGGCGTTTCCACGTGGAGACGCACGAAGCCGCACGACGCCGCACCCCCGAGGTTCTCCACCGTGAGCGGGATGTGCAGCCATGCCTCGCCGTCGTCGGACGCGCCGCAGACGGCTCGGTCGGCTTCGACCGTGATCGTGAGGTCGGGCAGCCTCACCCCGGGCGGCGGGCGGTCGGGGAAACGCGCCGGGGGGTGGTCGCGGGAGGTGCCTAGGGGGTAGGTCATGGTTGCGCCTTCGGCCTCGCCCGGCTCCACATCGACGACGGCACGGGGGGGCAGGGCGACGTACTCCCACACGGCAACCTCTCCCGGGGAATCGACGGTCATGTTCGCGGCCGACACGGGAAACACGACCCCGTAGCGCGCCATCTCTTGGCCATACGGGACCCCGTCACGGGTTCCTCGAGGCAGACGGAAGCCGATCGTCAGCGTCTCGCCGATCGCCACGCCGAAGCTGTCTTCTCTGAACCGATCGCGAGCGCCCGGCGCGAAGCGCAGCCGTGTCCACCTCAAACCGGCCGATGCGTCGGCCGTGGCCTCGGCCGTAGCGCCGAGCTCCCATCCCTCGGGAAGCACCATCGACTCCGCGACGGGCACAACTCCGCGGGGAAGAGGAAGGTCCAGGGACACGAGTCCCTGACCTGCGGGATCGAACGACAGGTTGGTGACGGTGTACTCGTGGGACGCTCCCTCGTCTTCGAGGACGGCCCGGTGGCGCACGAGAAGCTCGCCGGCCTCGGTCACCACGCGCGCCGTGCGGTCGATCTCCACCCAGGAAGGATCGGGGCCCTGGGCCGTTCCCGCACGGACGAGGAGTACGGCCACGATCGATGTACCCACGAGCCGGCGCCACCTGGGCATCACCACTCACCGCCCCGAAGCCGAGATGAACCTCAGTGTAGGAGGATCGACCAGCGGATGGAAGCGAAGCCGGCGCTGCGCCCGCCGGCCCCGCGTGTCCGACGGCCTAGGGGTATAGCTCCGGAGCGTCGTCGTCTCCTGTGGCGTAGTCGTTGATGGGCTGCACGGTGATTCCCGAGATCGGATCGAAGATGAGATCGAATACCCTCCAGATATCCGTTCCCGATGGCTGCCCGGCCGGTGGCGTGAAGCGGCGTATTCCTTGGGCGGGGATGATCAGCTCAATGCGAGCTCCCGAGGTCTCGATCGTGCCCGACCCCGCGAAGTGGCGCACCGAGTAGCGGTAGGTCCCAGCGCGGAGGCGGGAGATCGACACCACCTCAGGCCCATAGCTCGTGGTGTCATCCGTGTCCAGGTTGGCGTACGGCTCGCCCCCGAGGCTTCCTTTGTCGACGTAGGAGACATGGAACATGCCCAGGCCCGTTGGCCCCACGAGATGGCTATCCAGATCGGAGGGATTCGTACCCCAGGTGAGGATGGCCTGCACCGACGGAGAATCCAGGACGATGTCCCCGACCGCATACTCCAAACCGCATTCCAGCGGCCCTGTGGTGAGATTCGCGCTCTTGTGGCCGCCCTTCGCGGCGCGGTAGTTGACGATCACCGTACACTCGACCGGGATTCGATCGAACGTGCCGTCAGCTGCGGTCTTCGTCTCTCCGCTCGCCCAGCGAGCCCACGTCCAGCCCTTTCCCCAGCATCGAACCTCCGCACCTTGCACCGGAGCGCCGGTGGAATCGATCACGCGGCCGCTGATGTAGGCTCGCGGGTAAGAGACATCGAAGTTCCACGTGGTGAAGTGGCTCACGGTGCCCACGAACGCTCCGAGGGTGGCGTCATACGTTCCCTGCCCCTGCTCGCGCCACGTGCTTGTCGACACGTCGTAGTACCACATGGGGCACGTGCCGAGGGCTTCGGCCTCCGCCCGCATCGAAGGAGGGACGGGAACCGTGATCTGCGAGCTTTGCCCTGAGCCGAGCTGTAGCGGCTGTCCCGCGGGATCGGTAAGGGTCACGTCGATGAATCCGAAGGACTTGATGGGGACGGTGGAGCCTGAGGTCGAGACACCCACGTACTCCCCCGGGAAGGCGAGCATCTCCTGTTCGTCCGTGGGGTCGAACGAGGTGAGGGCTACTCCTACGGGTCCGCTGTACGGTGAACCCGTGCTGGTAACGATGGCGTTGGGTGGGATGACCACAGCGCCGCCGTCGGCGGTCGCCACGGCAGCTCCGTCTGCCGCATTGAACGTCTGTCCGCCGTCGATGGCGACCATGGCTGCCTCGACGAAGCTGCTTTGCCCCGCGGACACGGCCACGGTGCGGTACGTCGTGGCGTAGCCGTCCTTGAGGAATCTCACCTGTACGCTGGTTCCTGCGGCGACCTCCGAAAGGCTGAACCATCCCTGATCATTGGTGGTCGTTGTCCGCAGTCCGATGGTGGCTGCCACGCCGCCGAGATACGTTCCCGCAGCATCGACTACGGTCCCCATGACGACGCCGTACGTCGCTGTGCCGCCGCCATCCGGCGGCTGCGGGGGCGGCGTGTCGGGAAACAGGATGCTCAACAGATCGGCGCATCCCGCCGCGCCAAGCAGTACGACGGCGCCCAGTGCGACCGCGATCCAAGCTCGTTTTGTCATTGGCTCCCCCTACAGTTCCGTTCCACGGGCGCCCGCCCTACAGAAGGCGAGTAAAGCCCCGAAGGCTCACCCGAGGTTGCCAAGAACGATCATCGTATCAGTATCCTAGCACACAACGGCAGCGGAGGGAGCTAGGTCGACTCTGGGCCGGAGGCTTGCGCTTCCGGAGCGCTGTCGTGATCGGGCAACAGCTGCTCGATGTCGCGCAACGGGCGGTAGGTGAAGCCGAGGAGCCCCGCGATGCCCCCGAGCAGTCCGAACAGGACGAACATGAGGCCCATGCCCGCCCCGGGGCCGCCTCCGACGAGGGGGGCCAAGGCGCGGGCGAGCGCGCTCCCGCCGGTCATGAGCGGCTCGAAGGCGCGGTCGGCGAGCACTCCCGCCAAGGGAATGGCGATAGCGCCGCCGATCTGGCCGATGAGGATCCGTGCCGCGAACACCCTGCCTTGGAGGTGCGGCGGAATCTTGAGCTGCCAGATGCTGTGGCTCGCGCCGTTGGCCATCGGGATGAAGAACATCGAGAGGAACGCGCCGATCCCCCAGACGAGGAGGCCACGGCCCATGCCAAGGACGGTGTTCCCGAGCAGACTGGTGACGAGGACGGCGATCAGCAGTGCGTAGATCTTCCGCTTCGGCCCGCCCCACACGCTGATCAGCGCACCGCCGACCACGCCGCTGATCCCGAAGATCATCTGCACCGTTCCCAAGAACAGCTCGTTGTTGCCCGTGCGGGCGAGGATCATCGGAGAGAGAACGGCGCCGCTGCACGACAGCAGGAAGTTGAGCGCGAAGTACAGCAACAGGAGCCCCGTCAGGCTGCGATTGGCGAGGACGTAGCGGAAGCCGAACGTGCAGTCCGCCAGTAGGGGACGCTTCCTCGCCTCCGCCACATGATGCGCTGCGGGCTGCGGAATCGCCACGAATAGCAGGGTGCCGACGGCAAACGTGAACGTCACGATGTCGATCGTGAGGATGCCACCGATCCCGATGAAGGCGAGAAGGGCGCCGGCGGCGATCGGGGCGAAGACGCCGGAGATCGAGTGCGCCAGGCCGAGCATCGCATTGGCTCTGGTAAGCTGGCTCTTCGGCAGCATCAGCGAGATCGACGCCGAGTACGCGGGGAACTGGAAGGACCCGAAGGCGCCCGCGAACGCCGCCGCCGCGTACAGGTGCCAGATCTCCAACGTGTCCATCCTGTAGAGAATGAAGATGGCGACCGTGGCCAGACCGGCGGCAAGGTCGCTGACGATCATCACCGCTTTGCGGCTCCAGCGATCGATCAACGCCCCCGCGAGAGGGGTGAACACGATGCGCGGGAAGAACCCGAAGAAACCGACAAGCGCGAGCGCCGTCGCTTGGCCGGTGACCTGCCACGCCCAAATGGTGAGGGCAAACTGCGTCATCCCCGTGCCGAGCAACGACACGACCTGGCCAAACCAGATCACACTGAACCCGAACATCCCCGCGGGACGCGGCGTGCGCATGGACCCTCCTCGTGAGATGCAGATGCTGCGTGACGACAGGCGGCGCCGCAATCCGATGTCCGGAGCGGGGCCCGCAGAGCGGCTCCATGCTCGCCACAGGACGTCTCAGCCTCGTTGCATGTGCGGCTAGCGTTCGCGAGGGGGAGAGACGCCCGTTCGCCAGGACCACGATGGCAGTGCGGCGCCTACATCCTCCCTTCCGATCTGAGCGACAGATAGCCGTCGCCGGTGACGATGAGATGATCGAGTACGGGGATTCCCAGCAACCGGCCGACGTCGACGAGTCGCTTGGTCAGGGCGAGATCCTCGGCGCTGGCGTCGAGCGTCCCGGAAGGGTGGTTGTGGGCGACGATGACGCTCGCCGCCCGATCGGCAATCGGATCGGCGAACACTTCGCGGGGATGGACCTGGTTGGTGTCGAGCAGGCCCACGGTGACGACGCGAGTGGCAAGCACTTCGCCCGCGCCATTCAGCGCCAGACAGACGAAATGCTCCTGCTTCTCACCGCGGATTGACGCGAGATGCGGGAGGACGTCGGCCGCGGTGCGGATCGTCGGCCGGCCCTTGCGGCCGTGGCGACGAGCGAGTTCCATCGCCGCGACCAGGCTGCACGCCTTGGCTCGGCCGACGCCCGGCACCGCTTGGAGGGACAGCGCGTCGACGGTGTCTAAGCGACCGTCACACGCGCTGAGGAGGGTCGTGGCAAGTTCGAGCACGCCGGTCCCCCGCGTGCCGCTGCCGAGAACCACGGCGAGGAGCTCAACGTCGGAGAGCGCTTCCGCTCCCTTGGCGAGGAGTCTCTCCCGTGGGCGATCGACGTCGGGCAACTCGTGGATGCGCGATCGTGGATCGGGCGACCACTTCAGCGGGGGCTCAGCGGCGTGTCGAATCGGATGGGAGGGCATCATCACCTATCATACACTACGAGATAGCCTACATCAAGCCGCAGCAGGGAGAGAACAGAGGGAATCCGTGGCCCCTTGCTTGCTTCTCGGGCGTTCCTTGCAGAGGGCTGTCGCCGTCCCTGTCCCGCCTCCTCACGAGCTCGGCGCAGAACACGGGCGATTCGCGGTTGTGGTTCGTCGCCGGCCGGGCGATCCTTGGCCGACGTCGAAGCCGACGCGGGGGTGTCTCTCATCGAGCGTATCGCGAAGATCCTGAAGCGCCACTGGGGGTACGACGAGTACCTCCCGCTGCAGCGGGAGGCGATCGCGTGCACCCTCGCCCATCGCGACTCCCTGGTGGTGCTCCCGACGGGCGGAGGCAAGTCCCTCTGCTTCCAGGTGCCAGCGGTGCGGATGCCGGGGATGGCGCTCGTCGTCAGTCCCTTGATCTCGCTGATGAAGGATCAGGTCGACGCGCTGGTCGACTGCGGTGTGGCCGCTGGCTGTCTCCACAGCGGCCAGACAGCCGAGGAGCGGGATGTCGTCGTGGAGCAGATTCTCGGCGGACAGCTCGACCTGCTGTACGTGTCCCCCGAGCGGCTGATGATGAACGGCTTCCTGGCGTTCGTGAAGCAGCGCGCGCTCTCCTTCCTCGCCATCGACGAAGCCCACTGCGTGAGCATGTGGGGCCACGACTTCCGCCCCGAGTACCGCCAGCTCGGACGGCTCCGCGAGCAGTTCCCCGGCGTGTCCATCCACGCCTACACCGCGACGGCGACGCAGCACGTCCGCAACGACATCATCGAACAGCTTCATCTCGCCGCCCCGGAGATCCTCGTCGGGTCGTTCGATCGCCCGAACCTCATCTACAGCGTCGAGCGGCGCTCCGATGTCCTGCGCCAGGTGCGTCGCGTGCTCGACCGACACAGGAACGAGTCGGTGATCGTGTACTGCATTCGACGCGCTGATGTCGACGATCTTGCGGAGAGGCTCAGGGAGGCAGGCTACCTTGCCGCGGCATACCACGCCGGTCTGCCCGACGACGAACGCTCGCGGGTGCAGGACGCGTTCACCCGCGAGGAGGTGGACATCATCGTCGCCACGGTGGCGTTTGGGATGGGGATCGACAAGTCCAACGTGCGCGCGGTGATCCACGCCTGGATGCCGAAGTCGCTGGAGCACTATCAACAGGAGAGCGGCCGCGCCGGCCGCGACGGACTGGAGGCGGACTGCGTGCTCCTCCACGGGTCCGGAGACTACGGCGCGTGGAAGTATCTCATCGAGCAGTCGGAGTCCGATGAGGCGATCGAGATCGCAATGGCCAAGCTCGGAGACATGGCGGACTACGCAGCCGGTGTCACCTGCCGACACCGCGCGATCGTCCGCTACTTCGGTCAGGATCTGGAGGGGGAGAACTGCAACGCTTGCGACGTCTGTCTCGGGGATCTCCAGCTCGCTGAGGATGCGCAGCTGCTGGCGCAGAAGATCCTCTCGTGCATCTACCGTCTCGATCAGCGCTACGGCGCGGACTACACCGCGGGTGTGCTCGCCGGTTCGCGCGAGCAGCGGATCCTCGACGCGGGGCACGACGGGCTGTCGACCTACGGCCTGCTCGCCGACCAGTCGAGAAGGCAGGTGCGGGACTGGATCGAGCAGCTCGTCGGCCAGGGATACCTTGAGAAGCGCGGGGAGTTCGCGGTCCTCCGGATCACGCAGAAGGGATGGCAGGCGATCCGCGGGGAGGACACGCCCCGGCTACTGCGCCCGGTGAAGCGAGACGCCAAGAGGGCAGTGAGGCAACGGGCCGTCGACTCATGGGAGGGCGTGGACTTCGGGCTGTTCGAGGAGCTACGCGGGCTGCGGCGCGAGATCGCGCGGAGGAACCATGTTCCCGCCTACATCATCTTCGGCGACGCTGCGCTGCGGGACATGGCCCGCAGCCGGCCGACGACGATCGAGGCGTTCCACCGCGTCACGGGTGTCGGCAACGCCAAAGCCCGGAAGTACGGTGCTGAGTTCATCGCCGCCATCGACGCCTTCGTGAGCCACGAGGCCCCCACTGGCGCGAATCGCGACGGGCAGTGACCCACCGAAGGCTTGTCCGCGCCTCTCGTCGGCACCGGGCGAGCGGCCTGCGTGACTACAGAGGCGGTTCGATGGAGATGTCGGCGTTGATGTCGGACAGCTCCATCGTCCACGTCACGGTGCCGCGTTCGCCGTCCTCGCCGACCCCGGTGGCGGTGAAGTGGTACTTCACCGGATAGCCGCCCTCGGCGATCCACACGTCGCCGGCGGCGTTCTCCAGCTGGCCCTCCCAGTAACGCTGCAGGTGCTCGTACGTCGATGTGTAGTGGCGCGTCTGGAGCCCGCTGACCGACTCCTCACCCACGAAGCTCGAGGAGGGCGCCAGCTCCCCGTAGAGACCTTCCCACACGGCGGCCGGAGCGAAGACGAGGATCGCCTCGGTCATCGCCTGGGCAGCGACGACCGGGATCTCCGTCCACTCGTCGTCCTCACGAATCCAGAT
>Ga0272441_10000240_pt1 | contig 126232 bp, 101 predicted proteins | sample SSMProp6N_FD_193582 | JGI IMG/M metagenome (GOLD analysis project Ga0272441, IMG submission 193582) | Marine sediment archaeal communities from Little Sippewissett salt marsh, Falmouth, MA, United States - SSM-Prop-6N | ecosystem: Environmental > Aquatic > Marine > Wetlands > Sediment ...
TTTTATCGGGAATGGCCATCGCTTATAAATTGAAATGTAATATTGACTATAGAAGGTCCGCTGAATGGGGAGGAGAATATATCCTTTGGGCTGCTCAGGGTAATTATTATGGCGATGAAATTTATGCGTTGACGCGGTTAAGTCAGATAGCATCCGATCCCAATGATAATCCATGGAGGACGGTTGTAACTGATTTCTATGATAATGTGAGAAAGAGTATCGGCGGCACAGAGAATTACGTTTCCAACTTTTATGACATCGAGCCTTCGACGGCCGTGTTTTATCTGTCACACCATGTGGTTGCTGCTTATTATGTAGATGCAAAAGATAAGAAAATATGGCGTGAGGTGCTTATATATGTACTTTCACGAGTCGACGATTCTTCTATTTATCCGGTAATGTCGCTTGGTGCGGCCACGTGGGCGCTTGCGCAGACCGGTCCGTTGGATCAAACAAAAATTCACTCCTCCGGGGAGGGCGCTCCCTATTGGGAATCAAGGAAACTTGCAGATTTACCTGATCTTCTCGTTAGTCACCAGGTACAGGATGGTCAACCTGGCGCCGGCGGTTTTTACTGGCAATTTTGGCACACGGAGGGTAGTCCGAATGGTTATACGGAAGATGCGATATTTGCCACACGTGGGCTTGTCGCGGCATATTATGCTAATCCCGATCCGAACCTTGAATCCGCCATCCTTAAAGCTCATGCGGCATTAATAGATGGAGTAAGTTTAGATGGTAAGGTATGGGAGCGCCTCTCTAAAGAAGGTTCGATTTTTTACACATATAGCGGTGAAATGCTTCAGGTTCTTGGTGAGCTGATTATGACGGGAGACCTGGACCTTGATGGGAGTATAAATTCCGCAGATTATGCGATTTTAGTTAACAGCTGGTACGCTTCTGATTGTGCGCATTACTGTTGTTGCTACGGTGCAGATCTCAATCAGGATGGAACGGTTGATTTCGGTGATTTAAAAATTATGGTTGACAAGTGGCTCGAATATTCGAGTCGTTAGTTTTGTAAAGTAATGTTATGTGTGTTGTCGGATTTAACACAAAGTAAAGGAGACAGTTATGGACAACAAAAGTATGGAGAGAAAAGGCAAGCTTAAGCTGGGAATTGTGGTAGTGTTAGTTTTGTTTGTTGTGGCGGGATTCGGTACATTTGCGTATGCCGCTTCGGGTAACACCGCGCAGTTAGAGGACGAGAGGGGTATTTTTAATCCTTTTACCTTGAGTGTTATGCAAGTCTCGTCAGGTAGCGGCTCGACTGCGGTTGTCGAAAGCGTTGCTCGTCCTGCAATACGGATACCAGTAAGGCCGGTATTGCGCAGCTTTTTCAGGCCTCCTCTGGTCACTCAAACACCGTAAATGAGAAACTTAAAAGACTGAGCAAATAACAGTCGCATATTTTGTTTGACTGAGTTTGATTTGACCCGGCATTTTAAGGATGTGTATGTTGGGCAGGGGGAGTCTCTCGTCGTAATTTTTGTATGTTACTGTTAAAGATGCCGGTTTGTTTGAATGATTTGATTGCGATCGGCTTATATATTTTTACTTTCAGCTTTTAAGGAGAAAGCTCGGTTATAGAAACATTATAAAGCACGATAGCGTTGTAGGAAGATAACGCCTATAGTAAACAGGAAAGGGAGGTTTGGAAAGTGAACTTCGTGAAAAGTTGCGTTATCAGTAGCTGTATATATAGAAATAGGATTATTTTTTATCCTATCTTTACTTTTTATCTACTCATCTATTTTAATGGGTGTAGTGATAAAGTAATACTACCCACAATAGATCATCTTGTAGAATTTGAAAATGCTGCTCCCCTCCGTCCTTCTATTGATTTGGACCGTTTGGTACAGGCGAAAATAAGCGGCGGTCCGTACTGTGTTGTACCCGGTGAAGTGCTCGAGATAACAATGCCGGCTATATTACGGGTAGTCACAACCGAAGAATCTACCGGCCCCAACAAAGATGCTGTTTATATATGTCGGGTCAGTGACAGAGGTACTATTACGCTTCCTGTAGTAGGCCAGATTAATGCGGCAGGAAAAACTCTTGCTCAGATAGAATCGGCTATTGTTGATGCATATTATCCCGAGTATGCTTTGACGCTCCCGTCGGTTTTTGTTAAGGTTTTGGAGTATGAAACGGCAAAGGTCTCCATAAGCGGGGCTGTTCAGAATCCGGGGATATATTCACTTCGCAGCGACCAGATGTCACTTGTCGCTCTTCTAATGGAAGCAGGAGGTATAATCGATGAGGGAGCTGCTGTTATACGGATCGTTCGGTCAGGAAACGGGGGCGTTCCTAATGGCCGACAGAGACCTGAACAACCTGATGAGCGAAATACTGAGCGGTTAACCAGACCGATTAATGCCGAATTAATAAAATCTTCTTCGAATTATCCCAATTCGAATGACACTAAAGTGGAGCTGGATTTTAAGCCGATTTCTGAGCACAGTACTGTCGGCGTCGTTACTATAACCAATTATAAAAGAGTTCTTCTCAACGAGCAGGTAGATATTACCAGCGAGATAGAGAGACTGGTTTTATTAAAACAGTTGTCATGGAGAGAACCGGGAATTTCGACTGCTGAAGTGGGGCGAAAGCTTTGTGTATTGGCAGAATCGCTCAAACCCGGCTCGGGAAGTTCAGGAATCGAGCAAAGTATTTTGAACAAACAGGTTGTCTCGCTTGCGGAGATTGATGAAAGCAGGATTTCTTACAAGCAAAATGATCCACATGAACCGAAAGCTTTTGCAGCGTTTGGTACTCAACAGCCAAAAGCCCTGCCTGAGCTATACAAACCGAGTTATGGTGCGCATTATGAGACGAGAGTGAAAAGTCAATACCCGAATGTGAAATCTAATACGGCGTATCCGAAGCGCAGAAAGAACACATATGCGGCTATAAATCAAGAACTTAACGATATACTCGATATAGTAACAAACCTAAAGGTCGGGGGAAAAGGTGAAAAAACCGGCCCCGGAGAACCGGAAACTATTATCCTGCCGGTCAAGGGATTCAATATTCCTTTTACCGATGTAGTTTTAGAGGATGGGGACAATGTTATAGTCGAACGACTTGCGCAGCCTTTATTTTCTGTTGTTGGTCTTGTTAACAGGGCGGGAAATTTTCCTTACCCACCGAATGTTCAGTACAATCTTATGCAGGCACTTGCATTCGCTGGGGGATTGAATCCGGCTGCCGAGCCTCGCTATGCCACTGTTTATCGATTAAGGCCGGATGGTTCTATCATTCATGCGACTTTTGAGTTAGTAAAAACGGGAAACAGCTCGCATCTTACCGATGCTTTGAATATTCAAATCAAGCCCGGCGACATTGTTTCTGTGGAACATACGCCGAGAACGCGTACAAATGTATTTCTGGACAGAGTATTCAGGATTAATATGGGGACATACTTCAGCTTAAACGAAGTATGGGACGATTGAGAAGAGAACTATTTTTTCGGGAAATATAAACGAGAGTTAATTAACATGATGAACCAGGACGAAAATATCAATATGGCCGCGGACTTCGGTTCTAATAATGGCGCTTTATCATCAGGCGGGATTATGTCCGAGAACCTGATTCAAATAGTATGGCGCAACCGATGGATCATTCTGTTAACAACGATAGGGGCTTTGGCAATAGCTTTTATTTATGTATTGAAAGCTACTCCTATATATACAAGTACCTCCCGGATTTATGTCGAGCAGAGCGGCCCTAAAATTCTAACTGAGGTCGAGGGTGTTATGACACAGTCCAAGAATTATCTCTATACACAGGCTGAGCTGCTCAGGTCAACACCGATACTGTCGGCAGCTCTGGAAAAGCCCGGTGTAAAACAGATGAGAATTTTTCATAACGTCGATAATTTCATAGCCTATCTGAAGAAAAAGGCTCTTGATATCTCGGTTGGCAAAAAGGACGATATTATTAGTATCTCTTCAGATTCACCTGACCCGGCAGAGGCAGCGCATCTTATTAATGCGGTTGTGGATTCCTACATAACATACCATGCAACCCGAAAGCGCAGCACATCTGCGGAAATCCTGAAAATTCTTCGCAGTGAGAAAGATAAACGCAACAAAGAGCTGGCTGAAAAACTGCAGACGATGATGGATTTTAAGAAACAGCATGAGGCGCTGGCATTCGAGAGCAGACAGGGAAACCTTGTAATTGAGAGACTTGAGAGATTATCCACAGTATTAACAGAAGCGCAGCTTACGACTATCGAGGCCGAATCCAATTACAACACCATCAAGGATATGATCGATGATCCGGTCAGGCTTAAGCAGTATGTCGAATCACAGCGTGTTGCAACCGCCTATCTATCTACAGAAAACCAGAAAGCTCAACTCCAGTCAAAACTTGAACAACTTGAGATTAGTCTTGCAAATCGTTCGCGCGAGGTTGCTCCGGGGCATCCTGCCATTGTAGCATATAAGAACGACATAGAGCGTATTAAGAGGCAAATTGCAAATCTTGACGTCCAGTTCGCTCAAGCTCAGCTTGCAGTTGCACAGCAGCAGTATCTTGCCGCCAAGGACAAAGAAAAACAGATAGCCGAATATTACGATGACCAGCGCCGGCAAACACTGGCGCTTAATGAGCAGATTGCCCAGTATACAATATTACAGTCCGACTGGGAACAAACGAAAAAGCTGTGCGATATTCTTGATGAACGAATAAAGGAGCTGAATGTTACAGAGGATGTCGGTGCGCTAAATATTAGTATTCTCGAAGCTGCACATCCGGCAACAACTCCTTCCGCACCGCAAAAGACAAAGTATATGGCGCTGGCATTGATAGTGGGTCTTATGCTTGGAGGAGGCCTGGCACTGCTTCGCGATTGGATGGATCAAAAGCTGCATTCGGCAGAAGAAATTTCCACCGTTCTCGGTGTACCGGTTCTTGGTGTTGTACCATCGATGTCCAGACGGGAGGATGTAGCAGAACGGGGCCGCAAAGTTTATCTTGATTCCAAATCATCCTGGGCGGAAGCCTATCGTACGATACGAACTGCTGTGTTTTTCGGTGCACCTAAGTGCGAAGCGAAAACAATTCTTGTCACTTCACCTGCGCCTTCCGACGGCAAGACAACCCTGGCAAGTAATCTTGCTATTGCAATGGCTCAGGCAGGACAGAAGACACTGATTCTCGACGCCGATTTCCGAAAACCAATGCAGCACAATGTATTTAGGATTAATCATGAGGAAATGGGGCTCAGCAGTGTGCTTGCCGGGGCGATAAAATTACATGAAGCGATACAATTTACCGGAATAAAGGGATTAGATATCCTCACTCGCGGCCCGGACGTACCTAATCCGTCCGAAATACTAAATAGCAGCGGCTTTGCGAAACTTCTCAAAATTCTTTCGAATGAATATGATCGTATTATCATTGATTCACCACCGGTAATTCCTGTAACCGATGCTCAAATAATCGCGGCGATCTGCGATATTACTCTTATGGTATTAAGGGCCGAAAAATCGACGAGAAAGATAAGCCGACAGGCCCGGGATGGATTGTTAAGTGTCGGTGCGCATATGCTCGGTGTAGTTGTGAACGATGTTCCAAGGAAAGGTCGTTACGGATATTACGGAAACTACGGTAACTACGATAGTTATTACGGAGAGGACCTTGAGCAAAAAAGAAACAATGTAAGAAAAACTGCGGTGGTTACATAAACGCATGAAAGTAACTTTAGTGTATTTCTTATGAATATACGTAAAACAGATAATAAACTCTTTTGACAATAAGATAATGGACGTTTCAAATAATCATAGAAGACAAAAAAGTGTAAAATTCGTTGATATTCACTGTCATTGTCTTGCCGGTATTGATGATGGGCCTTCGGATATAACCGAATCTGTTGCACTGTGTAAAGCGCTAGCTGAGGATAACGTTGCTTTTGTAGTTGCAACACCTCATCAGCTCGGCCGTTTTGAAGGTCTAAATGAAGCACAGAGTGTCAGGGATGCCGTACGCAAGCTCAACCGGATACTTAAAAGCCGGAGAATTCCTATTATGGTTGTTCCGGGAGGAGAGGTCCGTGTGGACGAAAGGATTTGTCAGCTTTTGGAGGACGATAAAATCCTGACGCTTGCTGATAGTGGCAGATACATCCTTCTCGAGCTTCCACATCAGGTATTTATTGATATCGAGCCCATGCTTAGAGATCTCGCCTCTATCGGTGTAAGACCTATTATATCTCATGTTGAAAGAGTCTCCGCATTGGTAAAAGAGCCGAACATATTGTTAAAATGGTTTGAGCATTCTACGAATCTGCAAATAACTGCCTCGAGTTTGTTAGGTGGTTTTGGTATCAGGGCGGAAAGAGCGGCATGGAATTTTTTAACTTCCGGATGGGCAAGGCTTGTGGCGTCGGATTCTCACGACCTTAATTCCCGCAAGCCTGCAATGAGGGCTGTTTATAATCTTATTACCACAAAACTCGGTAAAGATCTGGCTAATCAGGTCTGTATTGAGAATCCTTTGAGGGTGATTAAAGCTATGGATATATTGCCTGTCTCGGTTTTCGAAAAACAGGAGGTGAATCCATGAGGGATAAGCAAATTAATCTTGATATAAGCGGCGCATCAGTAAATAAATTTGACAGGGTAATTGAATGGCTTCTGATATCGCTTTTGGCATTCATGCCCCTTGCATTCGGTGCAGTAGAGGCCTGGAGCGAACAGATCGTTATAGCGCTTGCTGCTGCAATTGCCGTATGTTTTTTACTCAAGCTTGTTTTTGTGGAACATACACGTCTTGTCTGGTCATGGGCGTATGTTCCGATAGCTCTGTTCATTATTGTGTCGGTATTTCAGATCATTTCTCTGCCGGCAAGTTTTGTGGGTGCCATCTCTCAAAACACAGCCGCAACAAAAAAAGAGCTTTTAGGCGATTTACCTAATTCAGAGGCCTTACTGAAATATATGACTTTGAGTTTCTATCCGAACGCAACAAAACACAACCTGCGGCTGGTGTTTTCAATTGCGGCGGTTTTCTTTGTTGTTGTTAATGTATATCGGCGGCCGGCTCAGATTAAGAGACTTTTGGCTGCAATTGCAATTATCGGCGGCTCAATTGCATTGCTGGCTCTTGCTCAGGATATCCTTGGTAATGGGCGGATATATTGGAAGATACCTACCGGCAGCGAACCGGCTTTCTCGGGAACGTTTGTTAATCATAGTCACTTTGGCCAGTTTATGAATTTATCAATCGGAGCGGCCCTTGGTCTTATTTTTGTAAGAATCCATGAAGCATTTGCAAGAAAGAAAATCACTGCAGCCACAGTCTTCGAGTATTTTGGTTCTACCGAAGCTAAACCGATGTGGTTGCTTTTTACAATAATAATTCTTGGGATGGCCGCGATTTTTATGTCACTTACGCGAGGTGGCATGGTCAGTATGCTCGTCTCCGCCGGCTTTATCACATTAGTTATTAGCTCCCGGCAGTCTATGAAAGGTCGGGGTTGGATAATGGCTGTGGTTGCGCTTGGAGCATTTATATGTGTTCTCTATGTAGGTTTTGATGCAGTTTATGACCGACTGGCCAGCCTGAGGGACTTACGTCAGGCTCAGTCGGGACGATTGCAGATATTGAAAGACATATCCCTGGCCTGGACAAAATTCCCTGTTTTCGGAACAGGTCTTGGTACTCATGAAGTTGTCTATCCGATGTTCGACCGTTCGACTACAGCGGCTCTTGCAGCATATGCGGAAAATGAGTACGCCCAAGCTGCCGAGGAAACCGGCTTAATGGGTCTGGCTTCCTTAGTAATTTTTGGAATTTTTGTATGTATATATTATATTCGTAACATTAGGAGTTCTTCCATGCCGATTCGCTCGGCAGCATACGGTCTTGGATTCGGTCTTCTGGCAATTTTAATTCATAGCTTAAGTGATTTTGGTCAGCACCTTCCGGCAAATGCGTTTCTTTCCGCGATATTTTGTGCTCTTTTGCTGGTTCTTTTCCGCATAGGCCGCGAGAGCAATCAAACTGTCAAAACAACAGGACCTGTACCGGGTTCCAGATATATACGTATTACCCTGTGTTTGTGTGTTTCCGGGATATTTGTATGGATTTTATTAGAAGCCAATAATGCTCGTGTTGCCGAAGCTCATTGGAAAAAAGCTCTTACCATCGAGCGGAGTATGATGGAAGAAAACTGGCAGGCAAGCAATGATAAATATGCATCTTTGATATCCCATGCCGCCGCTGCCTCTGACTACCAGCCGGATAATATAAAATACAGGCACTGGTTGAACGTATATCGTTGGGAATCTATTAGTCGTACGGCTGATCCCAATACCGGTAAGGTTATTATCCCGGAGCAGGCAATAAAATTTATCCACCGTATTGTTGATGAGCTTCATAAAGCGCGTTTGCTCTGTCCAACTTACGGGGCGACCTATTGTGTTGTCGGTCAGCTTGAGAGATTCACGCTGGATGATCCAAAAGGTGCGGAATATATCAGAAAGGGTTTCCAGCTTGCGCCATGCGATCCGACAACCTGTTTTGTAGCAGGTCTTCTCGATGTAGAAGAGAAGAAAATCGATAGTTCATTTGAGAAATTCAAAAGGGCCGTTGAGCTTGACAGGGGCTTTTTTCAGAGTGCTGCAGATATATATATTAATCATATGAACAGGCCCGATCTGGCTGTGGCTCTCGCAGGAGACGATATAAGTCGTTTAAGTTATGTGGCCAACGCTCTCGCAGAGACTCGGGAGCATGCACATGTAGTCGAGCGGGCACAGGCACAAATCGTTGAATTACTGAAGAAAAAGTGTTCGGGTCCTGATGTTAATGCTACTGCACTTGCTTCCTTAGCTAATATTTTTAGAAAAGGACAGGACAGCGAAGCGGCGATAGAACATTACCGTCGTGCTTTGTATTTGGAATACGGACAGGTCCAGTGGCGATATGCGCTGGCGAGATTGCTTGCAGAAACCGACAGGGTGCCGGAGGCAATCCATGAGGCGCGCATATGCCTGCGACTAAGCCCTCAATTCAAAGCGGCAGAGGCTTTAATTGAAGAACTGTCTGTGCTGCCGAATTCTATAGAAGGTGATAGCCCGGTTCGTTAATGTAATTTGGTATAAACCGTAGTTAGCTTTCAAACAGGTGTTTGTAACATGTTGTTAAAGAGGGCTGACAGAAATTGAAAATTTTTTCGGTGCACTGTCGAGAACGGAGTGCGCGCATCTGAAAGATTATAGACAGTGGTACGCCATATCTGAAAGTCAAAAATGCTGAAACTATCTGAAAATCCCGCAATTATAACTCCCCAAGTCCGATCTTTATCCGAGCTAAAAGGTACCTGGAGAATCGCATATACGAAGGCACGCTTCGAGAAGGCCTTTGCCCGGGACCTGTTGAGCCATGACATAGGATATTTTTTGCCGATGCGTGAAAAGGTCATATTTTCAGGTGGTCGCAAGCGGCGGGTTATGTCACCGCTGTTTACTTCGTACGTTTTTTTTTGCGGCACGGAGATGGACCGTTATACGGCAATGACAACCAATCGATTATGTCATACTATAGATGTGATTGATCAGGAAGGCTTATTAAAGGAACTTGTCAGTATTGAAAAAGCTCTTTTGAGTCATGCTGTTATCGACAATTATCCCGGCCTTCCGTTCGGCAGTCTTTGCAGAATTAATTCTGGTCCGATGATGGGTATCGAGGGTGTAGTGATAAGAAGATGTGATACGAAAGCCCGTATGGTTCTTGAAGTTACCATTCTCGGTCAGGGGGCTTTAGTAGAAATCGATGCGGATCTCCTGGAACCAATACAAAGTTAGTTGAATTTTTTATACTGAAATCCAAATATGCATACCTTTTTATGTGTCTATCTCGGGTCTGCCTTTCTGGCGATAATTATTACGCCGATTGTAATTAAGCTTGCCCATAGAATCAAAGCTGTTGATCGTCCGGGTGTTCGTACGATTCATACTCGAGCGGTCCCGCGGATTGGTGGGGTGACGATTTTCCTTTCGGCGATGATTCTTATAGTTATGGTCTTGTTCCTGGATAACATAATTGGTAAAGCTTTTAGAAATATGCGGCTGCAGTTAATAAGTCTGTTCTGCTCGATGACTTTTATATTCCTGGTCGGTCTGGTGGATGATCTTAAGGGATTGCCGGCCAGATTCAAGTTTTTGGCCGAATTACTGGCAGCTTGTTTGCTGTGCTTTGTGAGCGTGCGCATCTCCTCGATTAAAATCACGGAGCAATGGACTTTGCAGTTGGGTTACCTGAGTTATCCGATAACAATACTCTGGATTGTCGGTATTACAAATGCTGTTAATCTCAGTGACGGCCTGGACGGACTTGCCGCCGGTATCTCAGCTATCGCTTGCGGAGTGATTGTTGTATTTGCCGTTTATAGTGGCAATGTCATAATGGCCGTAATAATGCTGGCTCTGCTCGGCAGCTTGTCCGGTTTTTTGTTTTTTAACTTTAATCCGGCAAAGATTTTTATGGGCGACTGTGGCAGCTTGTTCCTGGGTTTTACAATAGCCTCTTCCAGCGTTTTATGCTCTACGAAATCTTCGGCTTTAGTCGGGATTGCGCTTCCGGTATTGGCTCTGGGAATACCAATTTTTGATACTCTCTTTTCCATGCTTCGGCGATTCCTCGAACGCCGGCGTATGTTTGCACCTGATCGCAAACATTTCCATCACATGTTAATTGACAAGGGCATTAAGCAGCGTCATGTAGTTGTTACTATATATCTAATTACTTTGCTTTTTGCCGGGCTCGGAATGTTTATGATGGTCACTCATGATAAAAATTCCATCGTTATTTTTGCCTGTATAATAATATTGATGCTTCTCTTGTTCAACGTTGTCGGCTCGGTTCGGCTAAGGGAAACAATATCCGGAATACAGAATAAATATGAGATATCCAGCCGTTGCAAGCAGGAGCAGATGAAATTCGAAGATGCCCAGCTTCATTTTCGCAATGCGCATACTTTTGAGCAGTGGTGGAAAGCGGCATGTAAAGCTGCTGAACGACTTGATTTTGCCTGGCTATCCCTGAAGTCCGAAGATGAGGACGGATCAACTCGTACTGAAATCTGGCGTATGCCCGATTTGAAGCCGGATTTATCGAAACTGGTCATCATGATTATTCCTTTGCCGCAAAATGCCGATAAAACACCACTCGAGTTTGAGATGGCAATTTTTGTCAATGGTTCATTGGAATCGGCGGGACATCGAGCGACATTATTCAGCAGACTGATTGATGAGCATTGTCGAGTCGTTGAATTGCCGAGCCGAACTGTCACACAGAGCAAATAGAATAGATGTTCAAAAGAATATTCTCATCACAGCTTCGTATCAATATGGCATCGGGTACTATCACTACGGTTATCAACGCCGTGACGCTCGTAGTAGCGTTTCCGATATACCTGCATTTTCTTGGATACGATCGGTACGGTCTCTGGCTTGTCCTGACCACAGTCCTGAGCTTTGCCCAATTGGGTAATCTCGGTATCAGCAAAGCGGTTATGAAGCTGGTTGCCGAAGAGTATGGTCGCGGTGACGTTGAAGGTATTCAGCGTTGTGTTACAACAGCATTGTCGTTGTTGTTTCTTAGCGGGATGATAGTTTTAGGGATAATAATGGTATTTAAAAATCAGATCATTGCAGCATTCAGATTAACAGGCGAAAATGCGGAGATGATTTCACTTCTGTTGCCGTATATAGGTTGTCTTAGTATTTATGTCTTCATGGTTCAGGCATTAAATGCCGTACCTTCCGGCCTTGGCCGGATAGATTTGGCCAACTACATCCAGTCTTTGGGGCGAATCGTGGCCGTGACAATAGCCAGTATATTGCTTTATACCGGCCGGGGGATTGAAAGCCTGCTTATAGGTAATGCTATATCATATGTTTTTATTCACATCGCGAGTCTCATTTGTATTTATCGCATAGTTCACATTCGTATCCTGCAACTCAAGAATCTGGATATTCAGCGCGGCAAGAACATTCTGCGCTTTGGTGGCGCGGTAATAGGAGGGTCGCTTATGAATATGATGTTGAGTCCTTTCAATAAGCTGATGCTCTCACGGTACGCAGGAGTCTCGTCAATACCGATTTACGAAATCGCATTCAGAGGGAGTATGGAAGTTAGATCTCTTGTTGAAGCCGGCTTTAGGGCCCTTATGCCCGAGATAAGCCGTATAGGTGCAAAAATGACAAGTGAAGCAAAAGAAAGAATCGTGGCAATTAATAAGCAGAGTTTTAAGCTCATCCTGTTTGCTGGTGCTTTCTTATTTGCCTTAGTGTTTATTTTTGCCGGTGTTTTACTCAGGGTCTGGTTGGGTGATAAGTTTGTTGAGATACTTCCATACACATTGAGGATTTTGCTGGTCGCTTCATTTGCGAGTCTTATCGGAGTGCCGGCGTACTATACGCACATGGGACAGGGAAGGGTTTACCATTGTTTTATTTCACACATTATTCTATCACTGATTAACGTGGTTGTTGTCATAGCGTATGCTGTCATTTCACCGGAAATGATTGAGTCTCGGATTTACTATGCAATACTATTGGGGCAGTGCGGCTCAACAGCTTATTTGGTTTGGCAACTATACCTGGTGTTATACACGCCGAACGACTACAATGAAAAGAGGATAATGAATGTGCCGACGGTGGAAAAAATTTGATCTGTTAGCTTCGATTAATAATGGTATAAAAGTTTTATGAAAAGTCACTTAAATCAAATTTGTTACAACGAAGCAGAAGCGGAGAAACAAGAGACGCGGATTGAAAAAATACTCAGTAACGAAGTTACGATACCCTATTTATTACATTTAAGTTATAAGTGTTTTTATGGGATATTTAATTTCCTGCCTCGGTTGGTTATGTTGAAAATCGTAAGAGCCTATCTTAAACTGTGCGGGGTACAGATTAAACAAAATCTTCGGATATACAGCTTTCCGATATGTCGGCGACATTTTTATGGCACCATTAAGATAGGAACGAATGTGACTATTTTCAACAAGATAACAGAAAATCCTGCGGGTATCAGTCATCGAAGTGTTTTAGTTGCCGGCAAACCAGGAGCCGAATTAATCATTGGCGATAATGTTGGTATCTCCGGAGCGGTTCTTTATTGCACAAAAAAAATCGTCATAGAAGACTTTGTATATCTTGGTGCCGGTGTTATGGTGTACGATACTGATTTTCACCCGATTGATTTTTCAGATAGGCGCATGAAAGACAAAAGCAAGATTAAGTCAGCTTCTGTTCGTATATGCGAGGATGCATGGATTGGCGCACAGACTATTATACTTAAAGGAGTGACTATCGGGCCGAGGGCAGTTGTAGGGGCTGGTTCTGTTGTTACCCGGGATATTCCGGCAGATTGTATCGCCGCCGGAGTGCCCGCCAAATTTATAAAACCGATTTGAAGCTCAAAATATCTTGAATACGTCATTTTGATATTAAAATTTCATTCCTCCCTTATCCGCTTGAAATAGTTTGTTTATGCGCTGCAGGCAGACACTTAAAGCAACCGAAAGAGAACCTGGGATAGCAAAGTTGGCTCATCTAAATACAGGAACAAGAATGGATGCATACGATAGGTCATCGATGGGTAGAATAGCTGCGTATTGTCTTGTTGGTGGAATTCTATGCTTTTTCGTATTTCAGCTTTTTATTGCCAACAAAAACAGCGAAGTGGCAATGCTCTATTCCGATTCATATTCACAGCGAAATGAACTTCAAAATACAAGTCTCCCGGCAGTGGCGAGATTAATATTTGCTGGCGGCTTTTTCATGATAATGCTGGCCAGTTCATTCTTCATGGTTAAAAGCTGGCATCAAGTATCAAAGGGTTTGAAGGTTGCCCTGGTACTAATGCAGGTATGGATGATAATCAGAGCAATATTAGCCTTCGGCACCGGGCCTAAAGTGTCTTTGTCTGAAATCTGTGGTACCAAGGGCCCTCTAACATGGATAGCTTGTTGTATTGTTTTTATTGGTATCTCACCGAACGGATGGCAATTGGCCAGGAAAATTTTTGTAGTTCTTTCTAATGTAGCGGCGGCGGTTGTAATGGCAAAAATTACTTTATCCGGCGGTGTTTCTTCTACTGAGCAGCAGGCCGGGAGGTTTTTTGTTGGTTACATACCACTTCTGATATGGACAGTTCCACTTCTGTTTTATGATCCGGAGGCAATAGGCGCTTCTACCTTAAAGACAGTTTGGATAATATTTCCATTATTAGTTCTTTATATAAGCTCTATCCTTTCGGGCAATAGATCATGGATATTAATGATGGCTATGCATACTGCTATCATCGCTTTTAAATATAGAAGAACTATACTATGGCGTCCGAGGACCTCGTATATAATGCTTCTTTTTGTGATTATGTCGGTCTGGGCTGCATCCGAAGTCTATGGGGAAAAGCTCAAAGGTGTGGCGTCATTTCTTTCCGACACTTGGTATGTAGATACAAGAACAGATCAGTATCGCCAGTTCTTATCGCAGGTATCTTTCACTGATCTGCTTATTGGTAAAGGACCCAGGGCGACATGGATTTGGAATGGAATAGAATATGAATGGATAGACGGACAGTTCACACTTCTTGCATTCAATGGCGGTATAATCCTGCTTTCCACATACATAATAATAATAGTATGGCCGGCCTTTCGGCTTTTATATAAACATCCTTCGTGGCAGCATGCTGCACCGGCGATAGTACTGGTTTTCTGGACTCTCGCCATGATAGGCCTGTCAACTTTTACGAGTATTAAAGTATCGTATGAGAACGCAGTAATATGTATTCTTGCGGGGCGTTGCTACTATCTCGTTGGAGGTCGGAGTTACAGACAACCACGGAATTTTAAGCGACCGATTATTTCCCGCCACTACCAATATCCTGCGCACAGGTTGACCTGAATGTATCAAAAAACAGCGAGTCCGAAATTATTAAATGTTGTTTTCGCCGGTTTTCCCTATCCACAGGGTTTGGCCGGCACCAAGAGAAACCAACATGCGATAGATGCTTTGAAAAAAAACGGTGCATCGGTGAAGGTCCTTGTTTTGCGTCAATCGACAAAGATTAATACGCCGAATGGTATATATAAGGGCGTGCCGTACGAAACTATCGGCCCGGATCTGCGGCGAATGCGGTTCCTATTGACTTCGTCGGTCTTTTTCCTAAAAAGTATGAAAGCCATGCGAACGGCGTTTTGTCCTGATGCCGAAAATATATTTTATATCTATGGTCCTGCTACATTTGAAAAATTCCCAATGATCCGACAGGCTCGAAAAAGCGGATATAAAGTTATATTTGATATAGTTGAAGATTATGATGCCGTAGCGAATTTATCATTAAAAATATCATCTAAAGCCAATAATTTCTCTGCCAAATGGCTTAGCAAGCGCTCATTGTCGGCAGCTGATGGAATTATTGTAGTCAGTTCTTATCTTAAGGAAAAAATCAGTAATTTGACCAAAGGCAAAATTCCGATTCTGCTCAGACCTATTTCAGTTAACACGGCCGCCATACCATATACCAGGCCGTTTTCAACCAGTGAGATTTCGTTGTTCTATGCCGGAATATTCGGATTTAAAGACGGCGTCGAGAACCTTCTGGATGCTTTTGACATTCTTGCCTGGTCATACCCGCGTCTAAGGCTTGTTCTTTCGGGGGCCGGTGATCCTATCAGAATGCAGAAGATACTGAATAGAATAAAGAGTTCTGCTTATAATGACAGAATTAACTATGTCGGATATCTCTCGGATGAACAATACTATCGGCTGCTTTGTTCTGTTGATATTCCCTGTGTGCCCAGAGTGGATTCTTTATGTGCCAACGCAGGTTTTCCTTTCAAGCTCGGTGAATTCCTGGCCAGCGGCAAACCTGTCGTTGCATCGAGGGTATCTGATGTTGAGAAATTTATCTCTGATCGTCGGGATGCAATTCTAACTAAGCCTGGATCGGTAGATGAATTAGTGTCAGGGATTCGATACCTTCTTGAGAATATTGCCGGAGCGATACAGATAGGTGTGAACGGGCGTAAAAAGGCCGTGGAGAAATTCGATGTCAGTACCCAAGGGGATTGTCTATATGATTTTCTCCGGAAGGTGGCTCGGAATGAGAGAATACCGAAATCAGTGTCGGCAAAAGCACTAAGTACATTTATTTCGGAGCCCGACGTTGGGATATCCGATTAGAGCTATAATAAATTTGACAAATAGTATTGGAATAAATTCAAGAACAATGTCAATAAAGTGAAATCTCAGGATTTTGTTAGAGATGTTTTGTTTTATGGTAAAAACCTTTTTATATCCAACAGATACGTTGCAGCTTAAAAGTTACGACAGAACGCTTTTAACCTGGGAGGAGTAAAAATGAAAATATTTATGGATGCTATGGGGCATATACCTCACGTTAGCGTCGGAGATCAAGCGTTAATAGGGGGAGCAATAGAAATCCTTCGCCGGAAGTTTAAGGGTGCGGAATATATATTTTTTTGTAAATATCCGGTTCACGAACGTATGTATCTTGATCAAATGGACTTTGATTATGAAATTGTCAATCGCTCCCACAACCAATATATAGCTGCCTATCAATATAGAAAATTAGCAAAAGCTTCTAACGTCGTTTTTTCCGCATGGGGTGATGGTTTTATAACTTATCCTCCACACATGATGTATCGAAAAGCATTTTGTGTCAGAACGAAAAGCACTCCATTAACATTATGTTCCTCATCTATGGGCCCATTTGCACCTTCCGGACCGAAAAGATGGCTCGTTAAATCCGCACTTGAAAAATATGATTACCTCTCTGTTCGTGATACTATTACCTATAAATATGTGAAAGGCCTCGGCATTGATAGAGTAGAAATGATTCCTGATACGGCCTTTGCATTAAAATCATGTTCGTCCGAACGTGTTAATGAAATATTCGAAATTGAAAAAATCCCGCAGGATAAGCCCTTTGTAGGCTTTAATCTTGGGATCGAGTTTATGAGGTTTTGTGAGAAGAATGAAATTGATTTTATTAAAATATGCGTCGATGTCATAAACCGTTTCCGGAAAACATATAAATGCGCGGTGGTCCTGATACCCCATCAATATTTGTATGAACATTATGATTATGGGAGTGTTCCTAATCTCGTTTTTAAGTCGCATGACGACCGCTATCCGATTCAAAGGGTATTGGGCGCGCTTGATTCGCTTGATGATATTTATAGCTTAAAGAATATCTATACATGCTCCGAGCTAAAGGGAGTAATAGGGGCGATGGAAGTATTCATTTGCAACCGGATTCATCCATCGGTTGCTTCTGTCTCACAATATGTTCCGACTGCTATATTGCACTACACTCATAAAGCCAGGGGAATGATGGATCTAATTGGAAAAGCCGAGTATGTGTGGTACCCCAAAAATCTTCCAAATGAAAAGGAGCAAGATATTTCGACAAAAGGTTTATTGGAAATGATAGATCGGCTCTGGGAAGACAGATTTCAATATCGACAAGATCTGCAGCAGATTATGCCTGAAATAATAAATAGAACCTTCTCGTTGGGAGACAGAGTTGGTGAACTCATAAATAATAATCATTCCTGAAACAATTGTCGGATGGTATCCATTACATGAGAATACTGTCACTGATCGCAGCATTATTAATAACCACTGGATTTCTATTTTTGTTCGTTTGAATCATTACATATGAAATATAGATTTAATCTAAATTAGATATGACTGAAATAAAATCTCGAATTGCTTATATTGTCTATGGTGGAAAAGGGGGGATGGAGGCCTTTATACACAGAGAAATTAAGGCTCTGATTTCCAAAGGTATTGACATAGAATTGTTCTTCACACAATACAGGCATGATCCTATTAACGGTCCTGAAAAAACCGGCTGGAAATGGCACAGCTTAAAAAGGGAAAATATATTTATTGCCGTCTTTAAAATGTTATGTGCCTGTATTAAAAAGCCTAAGCTGGCGAGATTTGCGATAACTAACGGTGCTATATGTGAATTTGCGTTGGCTTGTTATTATGCTCCAATAATGAGACGCAGAAATATCAGCCATATTCACTGTCACTTTGGAGATAGAAAGCTGACAGTAGGCTTCTTTTGTGCCGAGTTACTGGACCTCGAGATTTCGGTTACAATCCATGCACATGAAATTCATAAATCCCCCAATCCTTATATATTTAAATGCGCTTTGAAAAGATGCAGCAGAATATTAGCAATTTCTGATTATACAAGAAGAAAACTCGTGGACAAGTTCAATGCCCCTAAAGATAAAGTTATTACGAGCAGGTTGTTTGTGAATTGGGAGGAATTTGAAAACAATCTTTCCACTGTTACCGTTCTTACCGTCGGGCGCTTTGCTGAAAGAAAGGGTCATAGGTATTTGCTTGAAGCGGCAAAGCTTCTTAAAGGTGAGAATATACGATTTATTATTATAGGTTTTGGGCCTTTGGATGTCAGGCAGATGGTAGCCGATTATGGTTTGGATGATTCCGTTATAGTCTTTGATAGAATGAGCCTGAAACAGCTCCGTTTCTTTTATAGTAAAGCGGATATCTTTTGCCTTCCCTCGATAGATCATCCCGAACAGGGTCCTGAGGGAATACCGGTTGTATTGATGGAGGCGATGGCTGCATGTATGCCGGTAATTACTACGGCTACGGGGGGCACTGTTGAGCTTGTAAACGAAATCATAGTGCCGCAACGGGATTCTGAAGCGATAGCTGACAATATTATGCAATTGGCGGAGAATCCGGATATACGCAGGCAAATGGGGCGGGAGAATCAACGAATAATCAGGGAACTGTATTCTCCGGAAAACCTTAATCTTATGTTCGATATGTTCAAGGGACAGTGTAAGCCGATGGGAGCGGACCGTATAGGTAGTAAAATTGAGGGTATTTATGAGGCAAAGGCCGGATGTAAATCTCTTTATTCATACAAATGAATACCGCATATAAATAATAGGATGTTTTAATAAGGATACATGTCGATGAGTGAAAGGGCTAAATTAAGGATATGTGTTATTGCTTCGTCAGGCGGTCATTTGGCACAGTTGCTTTCTTTAAAAGAAAGCTGGCGGGATTACTCCGCATATTATGTGTCAACCTCGAAGAGTGGTGCAAAAAAAATCCTCGATGATTATGGACGATACTATACGGTTACCGATACGGGAAGGAGCTATGTCTTCAAATCATTATGTACCGCATTTCAATGTTTCAGAATCCTGTTGAAGGAAAAAACGGATGTTATTATCAGCGGTGGTTCGGCACCGGGATGCCTGATGTCTATTATCGGTAAGGTGTTTTTCAGAAAGCGTATTATCTGGCTCGATAGTATCGCCAATATCAAAAAAATGTCACTAAGTGGTAGAATAGCTCGTCATTTCACCGACATTTGTATTTGTCAGTGGGAGGAAGTTGCGAGAAAATACAAAAACGTTCAATATCTGGGAACCGTTATATGATTTTCCTGACAGTTGGTACGCTGTATCCGTTTGATAGATTGGTGGAAGTCGTAGATCAGGCCGTGGAAAAAGGATACGTGAGGGATGAGATTTTTGGTCAAATCGGCAATACTATGAATAAACCTCGTAACTTTCCGTACGTTGATAGCCTTGAGATGGATGCTTATGAGAGGCATATCCGTGAGGCCTCAGCTATTATAAGTCATGCCGGTATGGGTACCATAACAACTGCACTTAGATATAAAAAACCCCTGCTGGTAATGCCCCGTGAAAAGAAATACGGAGAAATTGTAAACGACCATCAGATTCATACCGCTGAGGCCTTTGCCAAAAGCGGGCATGTACAAGTGGCGAGAACTCTAGCTGACTTTGCGGCAAAAATCGTCGAGTTGAAATTCTTTGTACCCACGCAGCGGCGCTGCAATAGAGAAGCCATTGTTACATTTATTAAACAGTATTTAGGAACTGTGGAGAAATGCAAATGCTAAGAAATGGAATAATCGGTTCCTGGCGTTTGTATTGGTTTTGTATTTGAGTAATGGTGTTGGTGCGACAGCTCACCTGAGGAACTCTGTTCTTATATTCTATTGCAGGTCGGTTTGAGGGAAAATTATTAAATCCAGGCACTAATGAGTTCCGAATTACCTGTTTTTTATAAAAAAAGATTGGAGGAATAATGCTTAGAGGTACGATTGTTGGTTTTGGACGTATGGGGATTACACATTATTCGATATTAAATCGACATCCTCAGGTTAAATTTGTTGCTGTTTGCGATTCGTCCGGTTTTGTACGATATAATGCGGCCAAATACCTGGGCGTGGAAGCCTATGATGATTATCACAAAATGTTCCGCGAGGTAAAACCGGATTTTACCATTGCAGCAGTTCCTACTGCGATGCACATGGATGTCGTGAAGACTGCAATTTTGAATGATGCCCATGTATTTGTCGAAAAACCTTTTACTCTCAATCCAGTACAGGGCAACGAGCTGCTGAACCTTATCAAAGGCAAAGATCTTATACATCAGGTCGGATATGTTGTTCGATTCAGCGATGTTTTCAGGAAAGTCAAAGAATTCATGGATCGAAAGGTCCTTGGCGAATTATATAAGTTTAAGCTGGAAATGAACGGCCCGACCGTCCTTCATGGTGCAAAGAAGAGCTGGCGTTCGAATCGTAATGAAGGAGGTGGATGTCTTTACGATTTCGCTTCTCATGGCATCGATCTAATCAATTATCTCATAGGCCCTCCTGATACTGTTGTGGGTACGGTATTTCAGAGAATATTCTCGAAAGATGTCGAGGATGCGGTTATTTCGACATTTATTTATAAAGGGGGACTTTGCGGCAATCTTAGTGTCAACTGGAGCGACTCTTCTTATCGAAAACCCGACAATTGTTTCGAAGTTTTGGGAAAGAAAGGAAAGATTATTGCAGACCTTCGAACGTTAAAGGTATTTTTCGGACAGAAACCCGACATAGAAGGATATACGCAGGGATGGAACATAAAATATTTTCCGTCTTTAGCGAAGCCCGTACGGTTTTTCGTAAGAGGTTTTGAGTTTACAAGGCAATTAGACTATTTCATTGATTGTATTCTCAATAATAAGCCGTCTGAAATATGCTCTTTCGATGACGGACTCAAGACCGACACTGTTATCGAGCAAATTAGAGAAAACGGGACAAGGGATATAATTAATAAAACAAATTAAAGATCCGGCCAAACATAATGTATATAAGGAGGTAGTTACCAGGATGTATAACGTACAAACTCAGTCACCTGTTGGAAACGATATGAAATTACAGGTCGAGCCTTTCCGGCCCGCAGTGGAAAAAGATTATACAGCGTTAGATAAAATTATATTCGGTGACAATCAGTTTTTCGGCATAAATCACATGTCGAACGAAAAGGCACAGTCACAGGCTATACGCTTTAAGGATTCCGAGACTATAATTAAAGTTATTGATAATGCATATCAGGCCGGTATTCACGCCTTCATGTTCAATACGCATGATAGAGTTAAGGCACTTTGCGAGCATTTTCGTTCTCATCCGGATAAATATTCTGATTTGCGTCTCTATCCGTCGTTACCTTATGCACACAAGTATGCGAATGCCGTCAACGAAAGCGGGATGCTCGGCGCATTAAATGAGTTCATATTTTCCGGCAGAACCACAAAAGAAGCTATCAGTACCATTATTAAAGGGGGAAAAAGTATAATAAAGAAGGATATGATTGAGGTGATGAAATTGCTTGTCGATGCGGAGATGAGGATGTTTAGGGACCTTCCGATTAAAGCCGTATTTTTACAGAATATTATCACGGACCTGCTGCTCGGACTTGGTGTCAGGGACGTTTTCACAGAGTTTGTGAGCCATATAAAGAAAAAATACGGTGTTGAAGCTGCATTTAATACTGCGAATATGCCGGTTCTTGTAGATTATCTTTTGGATTGTGGCATAGACAATCCTATTGTCTGCGCATCGATCAATAAAGTCGGATTCTCAATGTGTCCGAACCAGGCCGAATGCGAGAAGGCGTTGGCGGAGAAACCTTTCAGGCCTATTGCGATGGCGATATTTGCGTCGGGAGCAGTTCCTGCGAAAGAGGCTATAGAGTATATTTGTAATCTACCCAATATTCGAACAATTATTTTTGGTGCGTCTTCCAGAGAGCATATCGTGGATACCATGAATATGATAAATTCCTGCTGGAAGGAAAAGTAGTAATGGCATCCTGGACCGGAATGTGGAAGTATCACATAAGTATTATTTTTTCATATATAAATTAATGCTGTACCTGCGTACGAGCTTACATAGATCATACCCATGTTCAATTCATAATCTATCAATGTAGGTCATATTTCCGCTTTTGGAGAGAGGCACGGCTGAGGATAAGTTTCAGAATGATAAGTGGTCAAGCTATGCATATTGAAGTAGTAGTCAGTGACAATATTAATGCGCCCTGTGTTGATTTTATTCGAAGTATGCCTGGTGCAAGGCTATGTCACCTTCCGGCATGGACAAAAATGGTCGAGAATATATTTGGGCATAAAGGGCACTATCTTGTGGCTCGTAATAATGGTGTTATTTGTGGCGTGCTTCCTTTATCTCATGTGCGCAGCAGATTGTTTGGTAGCCATTTTGTGTCCCAGCCTTTCAGCGATTATGGTGGATTGCTGGCAGCAGGTCCCGCGGTATCGCAGGTACTTTATGAGCATGCCGTCGAGCTTGCCAAACAATATAAATGTGATTACATCGAATTTCGGAATACCGTTGCTATGCCGCAGGAGCTGCATTTACGAACGGACAATATCTGCATGCATCTGCCCCTGGCCTCGGACCCGGAGGTGGTTTGGAAGGAATTGGGACCACAGATTCGCGATCGCATTAGAGGGGCTGAGAAATCCGGTATTCATGTTATTAACGGTCATTGTGAAATGCTGGACGATTTCTATCGTCTATGGACGATTCGCATGCGAGAGCTCGGCACACCGTGTTATTCCCGAGGGCTATTCCAGGGCATTATGAAGAGGTTTAAGGATAACAGCAGAATTTTTCTGGCTCTGTCCGGTGATAAAGTTGCAGCGGCTTTTTTTGTCTATACTTTCAACGGATGCGTTCACAGCCGATGGGGAGCGGCGCTGCGGGAATACGATTCGTTAAGCCCGAACTATCTCCTGAATTGGTCGGCGATTGAATACTACTGCAGATCCGGAATGAAGTGGTTTGATTTTGGAAGAAGTACCGTTGGCAGCGGGCAGCATACATTCAAGAAGCGATGGGGCGCCAGCCCTGTACCTCTCAATTGGCAGTATTGGATCAGGCCCGGCAGGGAATTGAATCTGGCCAAACCGGATGCTCCGAAGTATAGAAGAAAAACGGAAATCTGGAAGAAAATCCCATTGACGGTGACTCGTATAATCGGGCCGCATATAAGCTGCAGTCTGCCGTAACCGAATGGGATACATTTCTCTTTGCCGTAAAATCTGATGAATATAATTATCGTAGGTTGTGGGAATATAGGATTCGAGACGGCCAAACGGTTGTGTAACGAGCATAAGCTTCTATTAATTAATAGAAGTTGCCCCGAAGATTTGGCACAGTTCGTACAGAATCACGACAATGTATGGTTTGAATCGGCCGACGCCACAAATCCATCGAGTATGGAAACCGTATTGATTAAGCTTGAAGGGATATTCGAAACGGTGGATGCGTTGATTAGTACGGTGGGAGTTTCCTGTCCGACATCGGCACTCGATGATATTGAGCAGTTCAAAGGCGAGTTCAGTCTGAACTTTTTCGGCAATCTTGTCCCGATTCAGGCGGTTCTGAGACGCATGCTCCCAAGAAGAACCGGAAGAATAATTGTAATATCATCAACTTCCGGTGTTTTTACTTATCCCGGGCTCGTAGCCTACACACCTGCAAAATGGGCGTTGACAAACTTATGTCTTAATTTGAGAGATAAGATGAAACGGCAGGGAATTTCCATTGATATCGTGTTCCCGTCGAGTATCAGGAACCGGCGTTCGCGGACATTTTTATACAAAGAAGGGATCGAGTCTGAGAAAGTGACTTCTGAGATCGTACGAATTTTAAAGGGAAAACACAATGTAAATCGATTTATCCCGAAGCGGTATGCGCTCTTACATACTTTAGAGCGTATGTTTCCTCGATTGCTTGATAGAAGAGCGGGGTTAAATGGGAAAAGGAAAAAAATCTTTCGTGCTCGGAAAACCAACAGCGTACTCATTACAGGAGCCTCTTCGGAGCTTGGGAAAGAGCTGGCATTGGACTATGCAAAGACGGCGAAAAGGCTGTACCTTTTAGGTTCCGATGAGCAGGTTTTATCCGAACTCAAGGGGCAGATCATACGTTCATCCGATTGCGTGGTCGATGAAGTATGTCTCGATCTTGCTGATTTCCAAGCAGTAGCTTCTCTTGCTGAACGTATTGAATCGGTGGATTTAATAATAAATAACGTTGAACTCTCAGATTCAGAATCTATCGACGATGTCCCTGTATCTGACTATGAGCTGTGTCTTAAGAACAACCTTTTTGGAGCAATTCACCTCATTACAGAGTTCATGCACAAAAAGATGCCGCCGGTTAAGATCGTGCAGGTGATGCCGGTGACAGTCGTCGAAGACCGGGCTCGGTTCGATTGCCATTCCGCCGGTCAGGCTGCGTTGTGGGCTTTCACGCGTTCTCTGCGTAGAACCTTTGGTCACAGGATACAGGTTATGGAAGTGATTCTTGCTAAGCAGCAAGGGATTCATTGCGTCGCTGGTACGGCTGTCGAAGAGGTGGGCAATGTCAATTGTAAAGACAACCATCTTCAATCGGACACGGTATCGTCCAGGATACATTTGACTGCTCAGATGTTGGCGCAGCGGATTCACGAACTGGAAAAGCAGGGCAGAGAAATTGTTGTTTTGCCATTGAGATATAAATTATCCATGTATCTTGGAGCAATCCTGCCTTGGCGATTAGGGTAATATTTTCTGTTTAATATTTCCGGGGGCGTACATTCAGATATGGTGGCTGGTATTTCGTTGAACAGAAGCTGCATCTTCAAGACAACTAATGAGCTTTCAATGATGGAGCGGGAACAGTTCCGGGAGTTATTTTCCTGTGTTTTTGGGAAGGAAATGAGCCCCTGTGAGTTCGAACTCAAGTATATGCATACGCCCATAGGCTATTCTTACCATGGTTTTATGTTTTCGGAAGGTCGGCTTGTCGGAGCGTATAACATTATTCCCTATTGGTACGATTGTTTCGGAGTGCGGAAGTTGTTCGGTCTGTCCACAGACACGATGGTTGCCGGAGAATACCGTGGCGGACCTTTTAACCTGATTAAAATGGCTCACCTGGTTTATGAGAGGTTGATGCGGGATAAGATTTATTTTGTTTTCGGTTTCCCCAACAATAATGCCTATCAATTCACGAAGCGCATACTTAAGTGGGACGATATGGGAGAACTGGATTTCTACGCCTTTCCGGTCAATATTTCTGCCCTGTGGCCGGGATTGAGCTGGGCGAATTCCATTGCTCGGTTTTGTGCGGGTAGTATTGCATGGATACCCAGAGTACGGCGGGGAATTCACGCTGATTTTGACATCAAGAAGGTCGGCGATAAATCATTCGAGGATCATCGCTACGACGAACAATACGAGGTGATTGAGCTTTCCGGTGGCGGGCGATGTGTCTATCGTATTTATACGGAGGACGACGGCGTCAGGACACTTTATATAATCGATATTGTTCCTCTGACCTCTAAAGACTTTGTCGAGGCGGTGCGAGGGGTTCGTACTATAGCCGACAAGCACGCCGATTTAATATTATATGTCGGGAAATTGCCTTTTTATCCCACAGGATTAATACGTATTCCTCGCTCGAAACAGCCTCGTCGTATAATGATGTGTGGCAAAGTACTTGATTCTCAATTTGTCGATGAGGGAGTTCTTCGAATAGAGAATTGGAATGTGAATATATCGAATTTCGACGTCCGATAGGAAGTGTGCCCATATATTACCGGAGGAAGGTCCCGCAGCGTAAAACTTTTGATTAAAAGTATTCATCTCTAAATTCAGGAATTATGAAAGCATTTTATTATGATTATGAAACCGATTGAGCAGGGAGAAGTTTTAAATGCCTTTAGTTGTGAGCTGGAAGACTGGTTTCACATTCTTGCAAGTGATAAAGTTCCGAGAATGAAGGATTGGTCGAAGCTGACGCTATTTGCCGAGCGAAACATAGAACGACTGCTTCAATTGTTCGAGGATACAGGCACTCGGGCTACGTTCTTCTGTCTGGGCTGGATGGCTGAAAGAATGCCGCACCTGGTTCGCGCGTGCCGGCGGGCCGGTCACGAAATTGGTTCACACGGATATGCTCATGTCCTGGCCTGTGAAGTAGGTCCTAAAGTTTTTAGACAAGATGTTGTCCGCTCTAAAAAGATTTTGGAGGATATCACTGGAGAGGAGGTAACCGGTTTTAGATCTGCTGGTTTCGGTGTTAGAAACGAAAGCAGGTGGGTTTTCGATATCGTTGCGTCAGCGGGATTCAAATACGATGCGAGTGTCTTTCCCGCTCATCACGGGCACGGTGGGCTTTCCGGTGCAGAGCCGCGGCCGCATGTTATGAAGACTAAATATGGTTCGCTCATAGAAGTCCCGGTATCTACGATCAGGGTGCTAAATTACAGGTTTTGTCTGTTTGGTGGAGGATATCTGAGACTCTCGCCTCTGTGGGCTATAAGATGGGGAGTAAGACGATTGCGAAGTGAAGAGCAGCCTCTTATCCTATACGTACATCCGAGAGAAATTGATCCGGACCATCCGCGTTTGCCTCTCGGATCGTGGAGAAAATTCAAATGCTATGTCAATCTTCGAAGTACTATGAAAAAATTGAAGTGGTTGTGTGAGAATTCAAAATTCACAACGATGGGGGCGATTGCGGAGCGGACGGGGCGGTTGCATAGAGACATGGGATTAGAAGCTCTTGTAGAGGACAGGCGGAGAGAATTCGATATTGTTACTGTCGGGGGGAATAGACAACCTGCCGATGAATATGAAAAGATAAGTTTGAGGTAGAAAAGGAGATATTTTTATGGTTGATGTACAGCAGGAGATTCGTGGCTATATTGTTGATAAAATACTGTTCGATGACGGCGAGATACTTGATGAAAATTTATCCTTCCAGGAGAGTGGCATTCTTGACTCGACGGGTTTTCTCGAGCTCATTACATTTATTGAGGAAAGGTTCGGGATCGAGATTTCTGATTGGGAATTAATCCCCGAGAATTTCGACACACTCCGGAAGGTAGCCGGCTTCGTGCAGAGTAAAAAACAAAAAAACGGCTTAGATTGTAAATTGAAGGCTGGCGGATAATTTTTATGAGGAATAAGGCATGTGTGGAATTGCCGGCATATTTAATATGATGGGTAATGATGGTGTTAGCCTGAATGCTTTACAGAGTATGGTTGGAGCTCTTTATCATCGCGGTCCGGACGAATCAGGTTGTTATCTCGATGACCGGATAGGGCTTGGGCATGCCCGGCTGAGTATAATCGACTTGGCTGGCGGTACCCAGCCGATTCACAACGAAGACAAAAGCCTGTGGATTGTTTACAATGGCGAGACTTATAACTATCAGGAATTACGCGGTCAATTACAGCAAAAAGGCCATAATTTTTATACGGATTCAGATACGGAAGTAATACTCCATCTTTATGAAGAATATGGAGCGGATTGTTTGAACCGGATGAATGGTCAATTTGCGCTGGCGATATGGGATGTAAAAAAGAGGCAACTGTTCCTGGCCCGTGACAGGGTAGGTATTCGACCTTTATATTACACTATCGCAGGTAATACTTTGATATTTGCTTCCGAGATTAAAGCGATATTTGTGAATAGGGAGGTCTCACGGGAAATAGATCCAGTCGCTATGGACCAGATTTTCACCTTCTGGACAACTCTGGGCCCGAGAACGGTTTTCAAGGATATTTATGAATTACCTCCGGGCCATTATATGAAGATATCCCACGGTAAAAGTACTCTTAAAAAATATTGGGATATTCCCTTTTATTCACGTTCGGAGCAATTCGATTCGGCACCGGCGGAAATTTGCGAGCAAATCCGGGAGCTTTTAATGGATGCGGTTCGGATTCGACTTCGGGCGGATGTCCCGGTTGGTTGTTATTTGAGTGGCGGACTTGATTCTTCCGCAGTGGCTGGTATGGTAGTAAGGAATTTCAATCACGATACAAGAACTTTTGGTATCCGTTTTGAACAAAAAGGCTTCGATGAAGGTGAGCATCAAAATCGGATGGTTTCCTGGCTTAAGGCGAATCATACGGAAATTTTATCGACGAACGACAAAATCGGAATTTCTTTACCGGAATGTTTATGGCACTGCGAGAAGCCCATTTTAAGGACTTCGCCGGTTCCTTTATTTTTACTCTCGGAATTGGTCAATCAAAGCGGGCTTAAGGTTGTTCTGACTGGTGAAGGAGCGGATGAAGTTTTTGGGGGCTACAATATCTTTAAGGAGGCGAAAATCAGGAGGTTTTGGTCGCGATATCCAGGTTCTCAAAGACGAGCCGGGCTGATCGACAAATTGTATCCGTATATATTTGATAATCCCAGACTTAGGCGTTCGATGCGGTCATTTTTTGCCAGAGGCTTGGACGGTGTGAATGATCCGTTTTTTTCGCATCTAATCAGATGGGGCAATACAAGCAGGATAAAGAAGTTTTTTTCTGCCGAACTTCGGGATACTATCGGTGATTACGATGGGTACCTGCAGGTCAGAGAGAATCTTTCTCCTGATTATGAGAAGTGGGACTATCTATCCAGGGCCCAGTATCTTGAGATGTCAATTTTTCTGAGCAATTATCTTCTCTGCTCTCAGGGTGACCGTGTGGCAATGGCACACTCGCTGGAAATCAGACTTCCATATCTCGATCCGAGAGTTATGGAATTAGCGGCCCGTGTGCAGGCCAAATGGAAGATTCTGGGCACAAATGAGAAATATATTCTCAAGAGAGCTTTTCAAAATATTTTACCTGACCAGATCCTCCGGCGTTCGAAACACCCTTACCGTGCTCCGATCAGTCAAAGTCTGCTAAATGGAAAGGCCGCTCCCCTTACAAAAGATATGCTTTCGGAGAGTGCATTAAAGAGGACGGGCTTGTTTGATAGTAATAAGGTAGCAAAGTTGCAACGTAAAATTCGCGATATGGATAATCCGGGGGAAATTGACAGCATGGCCCTTGTAGGAATTCTATCATCGCAGATTATATACCATCAATTCATAGAGGATTTTTCCGTCCAGACTAATTTTATGCACCCGAGAAATCTTCTTATAGATAGGAGAGCTCAAGTCATCCAGTACACGAATTGAATTGTAACAAAGAAGGAGGCTCATAGGGATATGAATAAAATCGAGTTTGACCCGACTTTAGTGCACGAATGGTTAAGACGTTCCGCTCGGCGTTTTCCTGACAAGGAGGCCCTGATCTGCGGTCAGCAGCGATTGACCTACAAAGATCTCGACCGGCGCACCGATTACCTGGCTGCATCTATACAGGATATAGGAGTTCGCCGTCATGACAGGGTTGTAATCCTTTTGGATAATTCGTCTGAAACAGTAATTTCGCTTTACGGCATTTTGAAAGCAGGCGGTGTCTTTGTCATATTAGCCGGGTCGCTAAAGGGAGCGAAACTCAGATACATCCTGGATAATTCCGATGCCGATATTCTGATTACCCACACGTCAAAAGCCCGGGTGGTAGCTGATGCCTTAAACCAAATGCAGCGAAATGTTAAAATAATCTGGGTCGGGCCGAAAAGCCGGATACCGGGAGAATTAACACAATCTTCTTTGAGCTGGGATGATATATATTCAAAGTTCGCAAGTACTGTTGAGGATAAACAAAACAATGATCAACTGCCGCGCTGTATAGATGTGGATTTAGCGGCACTAATTTATACATCAGGTTCCACCGGTGAGCCGAAAGGAGTGATGTCCACACACCATAATATGATTTCGGCCGCCCGAAGTATTATCCAGTATATAGATAACATTGAGGAAGATATTATTTTAGATGTCCTCCCTCTTTCGTTCGATTACGGCCTGTATCAGGTCATCATGGCGTTTATGTTCGGTGGTACGGTGGTTTTGGAGAAGTCTTTTCTCTATCTTCATGAGATTTTTAGGTGTATCTCCCGGGAGAAAGTGACAGGATTTCCCATCGTCCCGACCATAGCGGTTATGTTACTGAATATGCGTGATTTGAATAGATATGATTTAAGCACCCTTCGCTATATAACCAACACGGGCGCTGCTCTGCCGGTAGAGCATATACGCAGACTCAAGAGTATGCTGCCTGATGTTAAAATATTTTCGATGTTCGGTCTTACCGAATGCAAGCGTGTCTGTTATCTGCCGCCTGAAGAGTTGGAGGCAAGGCCTGCCTCTGTAGGCAAAGCTATGCCGAACTGCGAGGTCTTTTTGGTCGATCAAAATGGCAACAACGTGACTGCTGAACAAACGGGCGAGCTTGTTATCCGGGGATCGAATGTTATGCAGGGATATTGGAAAGACCCGGACCTTACTGCCAGGACATACAGGAACCAGCAATATCCGGCGGAAAGAGCGCTTTATTCCGGCGACTATTTCCGTAAAGATGATTCCGGTTTTCTTTATTTCCTGGGCAGAAAGGATGACATGATTAAAAGCAAAGGCGAGCGGATCAGCACCAGGGAAATAGAAAATATTTTATGCGCACTTGATGGCGTAGCTGAAGCGGGCGTTATCGGTGTGCCGGATGATATTATTGGTCAGGCTGTCAAAGCTTATATTGTTGCCGCGCCGTCGTACAAACTGACTGAAAAGGGAATAATGCGGTATTGTGCGGCTAATATGGAAACATTTATGGTCCCGAAGTATATCGAATTCGTGGATAAGCTGCCTGTAACAGCTAACGGTAAAATTGATAAAAAACAGTTAAAAAGCATGGAGGTTAAACCAGTATGGGAACCGAAGGAACATTCTCTACAGAGGTGCTGAAATTGCATTGCGCCGATGAAACTGCGAAGATTACACACAAGCTTCGTGAGATTGTCTTAAAACGATTCAAGAAAAGAGGCGTAGTAGTCGGTCTGTCCGGAGGTATCGACAGCAGCGTTGTCGGCGCCCTTTGTGTTCGCGCTTTTGGTAAGGACCGGGTTCTGGGTTTGTTAATGCCGGAGAAGGAATCTTCCCCGGAAACATACGAGCTTGGACCGTTTATCAGCGACCATCTGGAAATACAAACAGTTACTGAAGATATTACAGATGTTTTGGAATCCGTTCGATGTTATCAAAGACGGGATGATGCGATAAGAAGCGTCGTACCGGAATATGGTCCCGGCTATAAGTGCAAAATAGTACTGCCCGGCATTTTGGAGGATTGTAAATACAAAGTCTTTTCGGTGGTTGTCCAGTCAGCCGATGGCGAACAAAAAAAGGTCCGGCTGACGTCGGGGGCATATCTCGAAATCGTTGCCGCGACGAATTTCAAACAGCGTGTAAGAAAGATGCTCGAATATTATCATGCCGACCGGTTGAATTTCGCTGTTGCAGGAACGCCGAACCGGCAGGAATATGACCAGGGATTTTTCGTAAAGCTCGGTGACGGTGCCGCGGATGTAAAACCGATTGCACATCTGCACAAGATTCAGGTGTATCAAATGGCGGAATATCTCGGTATCCCGGAACAGATTCGCAGCCGTCCGCCGACAACCGATACTTATCCCATGCAGCAGAGTCAGGAAGAGTTCTATTTTTCGGTCCCTTACGACAAAATGGATTTATGCCTGTATGGAAAGAATCACGGAGTGACACCCGAACAGGTCGCAGCAGCGGCCGATATGACGGCCGAGCAAGTGGAACGAGTATTTCGGGACATTGACGCAAAAAGAAACGCTACGCGTTATCTGCATACCCCATCACTTTTAATTGATAAGGTGGAAGAGATTTCAATTATGAATTTATGAATTAACAGCCTGAGGAAGGAGGTTTATCTAAAAAACGGGGCATCGACGGGCGGTGGGGTTCTTTCACGAAGTTCCGCCAGTGCCGCCTTTAAGCAAAGATGTCACGCTGGGAGGACCGAGCATATCGGTCCTCCCATTTTTTTTATATCGGTAAATATAAATCGAGAGCTTGACCTTTGATGTGGATTAATGTTGTTTTTCAATGCCCCGATACGGTTTTTTATGCTAAGTGTATTTATATTAGATGAAATTTTGCTGTTTTCGATATCCGGCGGTTATATTATCCCTGCCGTCGGGGCAGTTAGTTCGGCATTAAAAAATAGCCGTTTTTTGTGACAAATCTTTTGTATCCAAAAAACTAACTTCGGTGTGGTTTGGCGGTTCTATGGAGGGATTTTTTCCGCCGTTCCAGATACGAATGTCCGTAATTTCCACCTCCGTCTTTATATTGTTGACGGAGTAAAAAGAAGATCTTCTGCCGTGATACGCAATAAAACGCCGGCTCGATCCCGGCATCAGCGGACCGCGCCATTCATCCTCGGCGGCAAAGGGAGTTGCAGCCCATTCGTTCGATTCGGCAAGTATTTCATTGTCTTCGTTGAGTACGACCACGCGAAGCGATAGAAGTGACACAACCTCCCGGCCGTTGTTAACTACCTGAACTGCTGTTCGCAGCATTCCATGCCGGTCCTGGAGCAAAGTTGTATTGGTGGTTATCTCAAGCTGCTTACAGTAATCCGGCTGGCGGCGATCGTCGAGAACGTCGGCCAGAATAGGCGGCAGGTTCTTTTGCAGCTCGGGTAATCCCCGGACGGCATCTTCCGCCAATGAAATAAGCATTTCGGATTTGTCACCGGCAAAATGTATACCGAAGATAACAACCGCGGTACTGCTGATAATAAGTGTTATCAAAACAGCACTGAGGCCCGTAGCAAGGGCCGACAAGAACGTGTGTTTCTTATAGGTGACGTGTGGATGTTCGCTCATGATATTTATACTCCTTAATTTATACCTTTTTATAATACCTTGATATTTATTAGTCGCAGGTCACAGCCGAATATTTCTATTTTTTAAGAAGTTTATCCCCCGGAAAAATATGAGTCAGTTTTGACTAAAGAAGTATTTGAAGGTTTTTTGGATGATTACTGGGGTTTTTGGAGAAAACCGGCGGTTGATTCCATAATGCGGGCACGAAGCTTTGTATTCTGGTTCTTCTTGCTCTGGGTCTTAATATCTTCGAGATTAGCCACACAGAATCTGCAGCCGAGCGTACTGAGATGGAAATCAACGTAATCATGCCATTGTTTGTCGAGCGTTCCGAGCAGAAATGCCCCGATTGTGCTTCGTTTCGGGCAACTGAACCTTTGGATTTTCCATATATCGGTCAAGAGGTTTTCAAAATCTTCCGAAGACGGCCCGACGGGCAACCGAGATGTTTCAATGCGTTCGCGAATCTGCTTGAGGCTCCGGTGTTTAATCAGGGCGATGGCTCTCTCATTCATACCCATTATCTTTGCCACATCCTTGTTGGAAAAATGGCAGTAAAGCAGAAGCTCTATAATCTGCAGATCGCGAAATTTAAGCGCGCTCTTAAAACCATCCACAAGCTCGGATAAGGCATCGGTCAGCACCATTTTTTGCATCTGATATTGTTCGTCTGCTTTGAAGTACCAGCTTGCGGTCTGAGTCGGTCCTGCTAAATAATCGAACGGATCCGACTGTTCGCCGTCATACTGGCTGCTATAGGTATCCTGAATCAGGCAGAAGTGCCTGGCTTTTCGGCTGCGATATGTATCGATTATTTTTCGCCGTAAAAGTGAAAAAAGAAATGTCTCAAGAGCGCATTCGCCACGGAAGCTCTGGAGGTTTTTGATAAAGGCGATGAAAGTTTCCTGGACGGCGTCCTCGGCATCGGCGGACTGCAGGACTTTGGCTTTGGCGAAACTTAATAACCGGCCTCTGTAACGGTCCACAAATTCCGTCCATGCCTGTTTATTGCCAAGGCGGATTTTGTCTAAAAGGTATTGCTCTGCCTTTGTGACTCTCTTTAAGGAGTCTCCGGGACTGTTCATATCTGTTTTCATTCCGGTACATATTATACCAAACCTTTGCTATGCGAAAAGCAGAAATATCAATATTACGGCAAGAACGACTCCGGCTACTCTCAAAGACCATGTATAGTAGCCCTTCGTTGCCACATTGAGGAATGCATAAACGATAATTATAAGTATAAACAGACCGGCTATTGAAGAAATCGTTCTGATAAAACCGAATTTTCTTGCTCTTGCCATTCTAACATTGCGACGAACTAACTGATTGAGTTTTTCCGAAGAGGCATCGACCAGCAGGGCCTGCCGCCAGATTTTTCCGGCGGTTCCCTCGAAACTCTGCACAAACCGGTCAACAATCAGGCCATTCTCAAGAATATCATTTGAGCTTAACTTATTTGGATTCTGCAAGTTTGTGAGTAATGACCCAATCTGGGAACATGCATTTTCCATTGCCTGCCGGTTAGCCTCACCCTCCGACAGGCAGCTTTCCGACGACCTGGCGATTATTAACTGTTGATGTGGCTTTCTGTTTATGAAATTAGTGAAATCTTCTATCCAGGGCTTTTCAACAAAATTAACTGCTACGCTTGCTTGTTGTCTCTGCTTTGCGACAATGTTTGCTCTTATTGTGCCGCTTGTTAAATTATCATTAAGTAAAACCTTCAGTTGCATAACTGGCATGGGAGAATAATCATTGTTGATATAAAAATATACTCCAATCTTATTTTTGACTTGAGTTACATCTTCGAATGCAATTCTGCATCTAATATCCGGGAAGAGTTTTGCAATAAAATCTCTTAATTCTTCTACAAGTTCTAATTCCTGAGCGTTCTGGAAAATAACAATTTCCTCAGGAGAATCTACTTCTTCCAAAATAAAGGGAATTTTTTTATTGATTTGTCGCCCAAGCCCACGAATTGCTGAGATTTTTGATGGATAGACATCGGCTACAAACTCATCCTCAATTCCCGGCGACCAGATCGCCGCTGTTGTATCCCCGGAGTGGGTTGCACTCTGTACCAAAGGTACAGCTTGTTGCTCATAGGTCACGATTCGACGGTATGAACCAAGTCTCAGAACAAAAACCGATGCAAACAGAAAAAGAAAAATCAGCACTACGATTGCTCCGACCCAGGGCTTTTTGATACAGAGCCAGACTAACAAAACCAGCACGGCAATTGAAGCGAATAAAAGTAAAATGATTACCGGTAACATTATGATAAATCTAGGTCCTATTCCAACCATCAGCTTACTCCTTGATCGGGCGCAGGTGTTGTTACTATCTGTTTTCGTCGCGGCGGCCAGGCCAGGATAATAATAGAGGCAAGGAAAATAAATGCCGCAAAAACCGCTTCTCCATCTATGCAGCCATCCAGCAGCTTTTCAAAAGCGGGTCCGAGTTGATTTTTATTCAGGGCTTCCTGGATATTTCTGAAGCGATATCCGCTGGTGCAGTCGATGAAAAGAAAAATTGCAGAGAAAAGGCCGCCTAAACCTAATACCGCCCGTGTAAGATGTCTGATTCCCAGATGGCGTCTGCCCATGACCATAAAAACGGCAGCAAGGAGCAGCAAAACGACTGTAATAATAGTCCCTAAACGTACTACGAGCTCGGGCCATTGGGCATAACCGAAAAACTGCTCCGCTTCCGAGGCCAAACCAGTATCGAGCCAACCGGCTGCAATAAAATGCGGTAGATGCAAGCCCGTTACTACTCCTATTATGACCGCTAAAACAGTACATACAAAACCGACACCGGACGACAGGAAGGCAAGCGGATGAAACGGCTGATATATGACAGTCGTCGTTGGCGTACGATATGCCTGCTGCTTCGGTGCTTTTGCGGTTACAGGTGATTGAACCTTTTGTGCCGGTCTTTCCATCGTGACGGCTTTAGGTTCGACCGCACGTGCCGGCATCGAAGGCTTGGTTTTAAATTTATTTCCCTTCAATTCTTCTTTATCCTGCCAGACAACGAGCGGCAGGTCATAGCGGTCCTTGAATTGACCTGTAAGAATCATGATGACATCGATAATCTGCCCAATCATGAAAAGGCCGCCCGTAAAGAACCAGATAATACCGGTGCCGATTTTGCCGACATAGAATCGATGCAAACCAAAAATTCCGAACAGACCTCCCGATGATAACAGCAGTGCCCATAAGCGTTTGTAAGAAGAAACACCGGGAGCTAATTGTGGGGGCCGAAATGCAGGTGGTGGCGGAGGAACGACCGGTCGGGGGGCACTGCCGGCAACAGCACTGGCCGGTATAAATGCTATCACGAAAAATGCAATAGAAGGAAAGATAATTAAAAACAATGTAAAGGCAAACAATCCACCATCCATAGAGACGAGCCCCATGCAGATTGACGAGGCGACAATTGTCAGGATACATGCAAGAAGCATTGCCGGTTTGACTAAATAGCGATACCATCCTTTAAATCGACTTCGGCAGGAACCAATGAAAAAGAAGACCGACAGGATCATCAAATCCACGCCGGAGGCGATACCTAAAGCCATTTGATCGTCGTTTATTCCCATACCTCCCCAGATGGTAAGAGACAGACCGAGGCTCAACGCAAGTAATGAGCCTATGAACCAGCTCCTCCGCATGGATGCCGGCACGACTCCTGCTGCCAGGCTCTGTTGAAATTGTGTGTCTTTCTTTTCAATTTGTTCCCGTCCGAACGAGCTGACTGTCTGGACAACCAGCGATGTTCCGGTAAGAATAGCAGCGATGAAAATCGGATTCGATTTGAATATCCCTGCCGCTATCGCACCGAGAAAACCTATCCATAGAGCCGAGCCGAGTGACAATCGCTTTGCCCGATCAGCCATGCTAATTCGCCGCCAATCAACGAAAAGCATCGGCACAGCCATTGAGAGCCATAGAGATCCGAAGTGCTTGAAAACATCGATTCCGAAAAAGGAAATCCCGAACGGGAAATGAATATTCCTTCCACCTTCGAATGGATTAAATGGTATTATACCCACTCCTCGAGAACTAAAAACCTTGAGGAGGATAAAACCGATTATTGCGGCCATAGTCGAAGCAAAGCAGGAAGTCACCAGTCTGGAAAACCATTGCGACTGAGGCTCTATATTCACGAACCAGCGCCGCTGTGAAAGCAGAATAGATTGCGCGCACACGCCGATCATGACAAATACCATTAATGCAGTCGGCAGGATCATGGTTTTATCATCCTCGCTGGCTAACAGGCCGGCTCCAAGGGCGACAACGGCCATGGAAATAAACGCGAGGAAGTGACGCTGTCCCGGCAGAATCGCGTCGGTTACTCCCGGGATGCGGGTCTTTTTGGCACCGAGTATCTTATCGACCTTGGCATCGACTTTATCCGCGACCGACCGCCCTATGTCATCGACCTGCTTTGCGAATCGCTGGGCGGTACCGGAGATTTGTTTTTCCGCACCATCTACGGCCGCGGGAGTCATATCCACTGTGGGTTTGTCCGAAACAAGCTTATCACCGATATCCGCCTTGGCGGCAATTCGTCCGGCGACCATTGAAAGCTCATCCGGCGAAAAATGTGAGACGCTGTTTCGGATGTTCTCCGAGCCGAAAAGGTCCTCCACCATCTCCTGTACGCTCTGGTACCTTTCGTCGGGGTCTTTGGCCAATGCTTTTTTAATTACATGAGCAAAAGGTTCGTCTATATTGTCCAGTTCCGGTTCGGCGGTCATGTGCTTCATCAGGATTTCGCCGGGGCTGCCACCGACAAAGGGAACTTCCCCCGTTAACATTTCGTATAAAAGCACGCCAAGAGCGTAAATGTCTATGCCGAAGTTATATTTGCCGGCCCCTATCTCCGGTGCCATGTAATGTACCGTCCCTACGGTAATAGTATGGCCGCTGTGACGGCTGGCGCTGATTGATTTGGTCAGGCCGTAATCACCGACCTTGACATATCCGTTTTCATAGAAAATATTGCTGGGTTTGAGGTCGCGATGGACGATGCCGCAGTCGTGCAGGTACGACAGGCCCTTGGCGATCTCGCGTAGAAAGAAAGCCGATTTTTGCACACCGAGCCCATCCGGCGATTCTAACAGAAGGTCTCGCAGCGAAGGTCCGGAGACATACTCCATTATTACGAACGGCTCGTTGTGCTCGTTGTGCTTGACATCGAAGATTGTCACTAAGTGCGGACTCTTGAGGTTCATGCACTGGGTGATTCCACGCAGCTCGATCTGCTCGTAGTTCTGGACGGCCTTGATGGCGACTTCTCTGCCGCCGTCGCTTAGCGCATAGTACACTTCCCCGAATCCTCCGGACCCGGCCGCCCTCTGGATTGTGAATCCTTCGAGGGGGCGATCGCCATGTTTGTATCGATATCTTTGCATTCTTCTTTCCGTTGTACTATGCCTGTTTATTATCCGTATTTCAAATTCACGCTGTGACCTTTGTTAATATAAATGAAATTTGACCTATTCTTATCTGCTTGTCAATATCAAGAGAGGCGGCCGGGCCGGCCGGTTTGTCGTCAACAAGCACTTTTTGAGCTGCCTTGCATAGCAGCCGGCCGTTTTGAGCATAGATCGTGACGGTCTCGTCAATGGCTTCGGCAAGAATATGATTGCCTGCGGAAGGTCCTATCAGAATGTCCCGATCCATTAATATAATATGGCGTACATCGGCTCGACCCAATCTTGCCCCGGACAAAGTCAGCATCGACGTTGTGCTTGCAGGATTCGGAATGTGGAATTTCATCCTGCACCTCGGCGACAAAGCAATCCGGTCGCCGTCGATGAGCAGCTTGTCGGTTGTCGCCACGTTATTGACGCGAATCGGACGGGACGACCGAATGAAATAATCGTCATCCACTCGCTCGATTGTGGCAACGGGAAGATTGGGGGCCGCCATAAGGCCGATTGTTGGCCGGGCCGAAGAGCTGATAGGCCCGACTGTGATGCGTCCTTCACGCAGAACGAGGAAGCTGCCGACGCCGTCCATCTGCATGACAAACTTTGAAGGTAGTGACGATCCGGGTCCGGCCTCATGCCCTCTCTCATGTCGGATTAGTTTGTTATCGGCAGGCGAGTAATTGATTTTTTCCCCGACTGTTTCTTTCTCGTTCCCCGCGCCGGGATCGATATCCAAACCGAGGGGGCTTGCCGCTAATTCGTCGAGTAATTCCGCCGCCTGCCGGGTTTGCTCGGTGACGGTGCCGAGCCATTTTGCCGCCGGACAAATAACTTTGACTTTGCGAAGGAGGGAAACGGCCTCGCGGGGACGGCCCGCCGCGACACATTCCGCTGCCCTGCGGCAATGGTTCAAGGCCGTACCGAGCTCGGATATCTCGACTGTGCCGTTGGCTATGGGCGAGACTTTCTGCCACAAAGACTGCGCCCGGTCGATTCGGCCGATATTCAGATTTTCCCTGATTTGCTCGATCGCCAGTGATTTGAGCCGGGAGACCAGCTCGACAACCTTATCGTTTTTGTTGTTGCCGATTCCGGCTTGCGCGACTATCTCAATGACGCTGTCCAGGTCATTTCGTTTCAGCGCCTGCTCGACTTTTGCAATGGCCTCATTGAGTTCCAGCCTCGCGACATTCGCCTGCTGCCGGATAATTCCCGCCTCGCTGTCGTTATCGTCAGCTTCATCCAGGATTGCCTTGCCGACGGATATTCGGCCGTCCTGTATGTTTAGCTTTGCCCGGTTTACCTTGAACGAACGGTGCTGATCTCTGATGCGTTTTTGTTCCATTTCGCTGCAGATCGCTGAACGTAGCCTTGCGACCTCTTCAGTGTTACCGGCCAGCTTTTCCGCCTTATTGCAATCGCCCAGAGCCAGTTGTATCCGTTCGGCCTCGAGATTTTCCTGCCCGCGTTTGGCGAAGGCCTTGGCCAGCCGACCGATAAGCTTTTGACCGCGGCGATGCTGACAGATTTGCTCCGACTGGACAATCTCGAACGCTTCGTCCAGTCGCCCGTCGGCAACCGCGGTTTCAGCTTGTTTGAGTCGTAAGATCAGCACTGCAATTCTCCCTGGACTATCGAACGCGACTTCTCGAACTTCTTATTTGCCTTAATTTTACCACGCCGGACGTTAATTTTCCAGCAATTCATCCTTCGTAGTACTGCAGATATCAGTATGGTCGGCTGCACTTGCCACTGGTGAATGTTGTTCCTTGTTCTGGAAATATTCGTCCACCTGCGTTAGCAAATCTGCTTCCACGACCGTATCGACGGGGATTGCCTGGACGAACTGGGTCTCATGGGCCAATATGCGTTCGGCGACATCCAGCCGCTTTTTGATCTGGGCGATGAGTTTTTCCGTCTGGGCCAGCTTGCTGTTGTCCACCTGGATATTCGAGCCGATTGAAGCGGCTTTTACGAGTCTGTACTGGCTTGCAAGCGATTCGATTTTATCTTTCAGCATTCGCTTGCGGCTGCGGGTCTGCTCTAACAGATTCATTGCCGAATGAAGGGAATTTTCCCGTGTCGTCAAAAGCCGCCTCTTGCTGGCGAGCACCACTTCGCTCTCTTTGAATCGCTCGAAGCGATTGGCCAGGTCTTCCTTAACGTAGCTGCGGGGATATTCCTTGCCGGCGAAGTGATACTGGGCCTGCTGAACGTTGAGGGCGTTCCTAAGTTTGCCAATTCGTGCCTTTTCCTCTTCGATATTCTCCTCGCTCCTGGCGATATCAGCCTTTAACGCCGCCACTTCGACCTCTTCCTGGGCTATCAGCCGGATGTTGGCGTGCATCTCCGGGATGATGTCTTCCAGCAGGTCTCGGGCACGGCGAAGCTCGAATTCGATGGGAACCGAGTCTTTAACCGCCGTCCGGACAGTTTTTGCCGAGCTGCTGGCGTAGCTGTATAAATCCTTGCCGAAAAGCATTCCGCCGAGAAGAGTTACTCCCGCCACAACAAACACACTTCTTTTTAGCCATTTCATAATCATGATTCTGCTCCTTTATTAATTTTAGCCCTTAATTTCATTTTTCTTTTCCAGCCGACTTTCGGCCACATTAAGTTTGTCGTGGTCCGGCAATGATTATTTCACGGTTTACCCCGTGAGATATGAAATTATCTAACGGGGGTAAACGGGCCATGCCTTAAGAAAAAACGCCCGACTCGGGAAAATTACGGGCAGAATTTTTTTAAATTCCATTTTTGCATAGCCCCCGATCATGTGACGGGGATCAATTAATGCGCGTTTTTGAGCTAAAAATCAGCCCCGGAGTGGGAAATTCGGGAATTTTTTGGTTGAAATTTCGCCGAATCAGCGTTTTTAGTACCAAAAACGCGGATTTGGGGGTGGGCAATTGGACATTTAGTAATTCAGATTCGGGGCCTTCGTTAATCGTAACTATATGTAATATAAGGTATTATGCTTTTAGAAGGCCGGATGTCAAGGTATTTTAAATTGGGTATTTTTTAAGGTAAATTGATACTTTTTTAGTATAAACTTACCTAAATTTCATAAAAACATACCTATTTATAAGCTTTTTTCACAATCGTCGATTTCAGCCCAAAAACGCCGGTCAAAAAGTCAAGTATAGACAGCATAATGTCAATGAGATTGTTCTTGAGACGTTACTCTCATCCCGAATTCGTACCGTTTCTTTTGTAAAATATTGACGATCAATTTCTCCTTTTACATACAAAAAATTCCCTATATAATACGATTAAGGAAAAAGGTATGGAGCGAATTTTCAAACTAATTTATTATGTTGTTTATATAATTACCATTTCTTTGTTCTACGGGCTCATCAGAATGGTCACTATGACATTGGATGGTGACATGAGATTCGAGGTCGATCGGATTATTAATCTTGCAACATTAGTGATGCCCTTTGTTTTTTTTCAGATCGTCACTGCGATTTTCGTGGTCAGGAATTTGTCTCTGAAGAAAATATTTTTTATTTCTACAATCTTTACCATCGCTTCCTGTATTTTGTCTTATATTATTTCTCCATTATTAATCATACCGGGCCCAGTTTACATCATAGCATTTCATTGGAACTTATTGGAATTATTATTTATGCTTGGCATCCCTGTCTTGATTCTAACGATTGCACAAAGACGTCGAACTAAAGATATGTCACAACCAACAGTCAAAAACGCACAGGTTGACGATTCCGACGAGATTGAAGTTGGAATGTTAAAATCGCAACAATGTGAAAACAAGCCTCCCTGCAAAAGTTATTGGTGGTATTTGGATATTGGATTGGCGATAGTTCCCCTTTGGTTCTTAATTCTGATAGATCCATTCGGGATTGTTAACTACCTGTGCGGATTGATTAATGTTCCAATTCATCTTTTTGCCCTTTTTTCCTCGGTACTTATGTTACCAATAGGTGTTGTTTGTATAGTATTGTTCCTTGTACGTATGATTATTATCTGGCCAAGACATATTCGCCCATGGCCTCGACTTCTTCTGAGCTGGGCAATTGTCATCGGAGGAATTTGTCTTTGGATTGGGCCGTTTTTTATTCACGTCCTGCCGGGGCCCTTCCAGAGGTATGCTTGTGGTTTACGCAGGCACGTGCAAGCGACAACGGACATCGAAGCCATTCAGAGTTGGCTGAGCACGTTAGATCCGAATAATATTCAAGGTAAATGGTTGGATATGAATATCCAGCCAGATGTCAGAAGAGAATATACATCCAGAATTATCCCCGCACCCAATGCCATAATACGTCTCAGGCCGAAGATTTCAAGATTCGAACTGGACGATTCCGGCAGGCCGATGATTCGTTTAATGTGGGGCTCCGGTGTAATGGGTTCCTGGGGTTATATCTTTGGTGACAAGGATGTGGAAATTCCCGAAACTGAATTACCAGGGCACAAAGAAATTCGCAGTGGCAGAAATATGCAAAGTTCGTACGGTTCCAGCAAAACCCGATTACCCATAGCCCCGGGGGTGTATGTATGGTATGATCTGGAATAGAATCGTTGGATCTTATACCATCTGACTTATATATCCTAATACTTTATAACGGCAGTGTCACGGGCTTTTGTTCTTTTGCGGATTTGTATATTGCCAGAATTACTTCTACGGCCTTGCGTGCTTCGCGGCCGTCGATCCAGAAATCATCGTCGGCTTCGAGTGCTTCAAGAAAGGCCTTGAAATTCCTCGTGTGGTTTTCGTATGAAATAGCCGCCGGGTCGGAGACACCTCCTCCACCGGAGATTTGGCCGAACTTCGCGAGGATTTCTTTATCTTCCGGCTTTTCATCTGCGAATTTCCAGACGGTGATACTGTTTTCCACATTTATGACGGTTCCTTTGGTGCCGGTGATTTCGAATCGCCTGAACTGGCCCGGGTAAGAAGCGGTTGTGCCGTAGATAATTCCCAGCGCTCCGTCGGTATAGCGAATCGCGGCGGCCGCGGTGTCTTCGGTTTCGATTTCGTGACCGAGTGCCGCGGTGTAAGCCTGGACCGATTCTATAGGCGGCATCAGGTCGCAGAGCATATCGACCATGTGGATGGACTGGTTCATCAGGGCGCCGCCGCCGTCCAGCTTCCATGTGCCGTGCCATGAATCTTTGTAATATTCGTCCGTCCGCCACCAGGGGACATATATACCGGCATAAGTTATTTTGCCGAGGCGTCCGGAATTAATTGCCTCTCTTATCGGGGCTACCATGTCATTGAAGCGGTAGGGGAATATGCCGCCTAAATATGTGCCTGATTTCTGGTGTGCGGCGATCATAGAATCGATTCGTTCCAAAGTAATTTCCAGCGGCTTTTCGCAGATGACGTGCTTGCCGGCCTCGGCGGCGGCAATTGTCGGCTCGGCGTGGAATCCGCTCGGTGTCGCAATTGTGACAATATCGATTTCGTTGTTGTCGAGCATTTGCTGATAGTCTTCGAAAGCCCGGGCGCCGTATTTGTCCGCAAGTTTTTTTGCTTTTTCCGGTAATCTGTCGCAGCAGCCGGCGAACTTCGCGTTTGGGATGTCACCTATTGCTTTGGCGTGAAAATCCGCGATAAGTCCGGCACCGATTATTCCAAAATTCCATGTTTTCATGAAAATTTCCTTTCGTCTGATATTAAGACGATTCTGGTGGGGCAAGCCCCACCCTACGTCTGTATATAAATGAAAGTGTCTAAAGTGAGCTAAAGTGACTAAAGTGAACTAAAATGAGTAGAGACTTTAGGCACTTTCAACTTTAGTCACTTAACACTTTATTTGCACTCCAAACCCACTTCGTCGGCGATTTCTCTTACCGCGGCGATAGCTCGGGAGAAAAGCTCCGGCCCGGTAGAGCCGCCGAACTGGCCGCCTGTCTGCAGGTGCGGCTCCATGGTCAGGCAGCCGTTATAGTCAATCGCGGCAAGCTCCGCCAGCAGCTCTTTGATCTGGCCGTCGCCTTCGCCGGGAATGCTGCCGATATCTTTTGAGCCGAGCTTCCAGTCCTTGATATGGATATGGACGACGTACGGTTTCATCGCGGGCCAGCATGTCTCGATATTGTCGGTGATTTTTTCGCCCCAGACAAAATTCGCCGGGTCATAGACCAGCCGGAGTTTGGGCGAATCGATGGTTTCGATTATATCGACGCAGTTTTGAGCCGTATGGCCGTAAATCTTTGCTTCGTTTTCGTGGACCATCGTGACATCGATATCTTTTAACAGATCGACTTTTGCCGCCATCCGTTCTATGACCTGCTCTCGGCAGTCGTCGATGCTTTTTCCTTCGGGGGCGTAATAGCTGAACATCCTTATATACGGCGTCTCGAAGAAAACCGCCAGGTCAATAGCGTGTTTGAATTTATCCAGGTGCGGCTCGAACGGCTCATCGAGTTTTACCTTGCCGATGGGTGAGCCGATGGCGCTTACCTTCAGGCCGTGGTCTTGAATCATCTTTTTCGCTTCCCGGAGTTCGCTTTTCGTCAGGTCCATGATATTTTTTTTGTCGATAAAGCGAGGCTCGATGAAACCAACATTTTCCGCCGCGAGATATCTGACCTGCTCTAAGAAAATATCTGTAACTTCATCCGCGAATGCGCTCAATTTCGCCATCTTCTTTTTTGTCTCCAGTAAGAGTTTTTTGGATTATCGTTACAATACTGTTCAGCTGTTTTCGCCGCTTCCGGATAAATGTTTCATTTCGGAAAAGAGACAGAGTACTTGATTTATATCCTGTGTTCAACCATTTTTGTGTTCTTGCCGGTTTTTGCCCCGATTTTCTTCGCTAACAAAACCTTGCGAACTCGGCCGGTATGAGTTAAATTTGTGCATTATTGAAACACCATAAAACACGACGTTTTATTTGGCATATTATAGTGAAAGGAGCAGGCATGGCACTCGGTAGAAAGTTGAAAATGGGAATGGTAGGCGGCGGTCCGGGGGCTTTTATCGGCGACGTGCATCGCAAGGCTTCCCGTATGGATGGGGGTATAGAATTGGTGGCCGGGGCGTTCGATATTAATCCACGTAAATCCAAACAGATGGGACGGGAGCTCCTGCTCGACCGCAGGCGGGTATACGGCACTTATCAGCAGATGATAGAGGGCGAGCTAAAACTGCCGGAGGGCGAGAGAATCGATTTCGTTTCGATTACCACGCCGAACAACTGGCACTTTCCCATCGCCAGAGATTGTCTAAGTGCCGGCTTCCATGTGATGTGCGAAAAGCCGATGACGTTCAATGTCAAAGAAGCGAAAGAGCTAAAGAAGATTGTAGGAAAATCCCGGAAGGTGTTCGGGCTGATGCACAATTATACCGGCTATCCGATGGTCAAGTTAGCTCGCGATATGGCACGCGGCGGCGAATTGGGAAAGATTCGCAAGATTATCGTTCAGTATCCGCAGGGCTGGCTGTCCACCGCCCTGGAGAGAACCGGCAGTATGCAGGCTCTCTGGCGGACCAACCCGAAGCAGAGCGGCGGCGCCGGGTGTATGGGTGACATCGGCACGCACGCCGAGAACCTGTCGGAATATATTACGGGCCTGAAGATCAAGGAAGTTTGTGCCGATCTGACGATTTTTGTCAAGGGCCGCAAGCTCGACGACGACGGCAACGTCCTGCTGCGTTTCAATAACGGGGCAAGGGGAGTTCTTCACGCCAGCCAGGTTTCAATCGGTGAGGAGAATAATCTGGCCATCTGGATATACGGCGAAGAAAAAGCCCTCGAATGGCACCAGGAGCATCCGAACTATCTTTACGTGAAAGTTCCGGACGGCCCCGTGCAGGTTTGGCGCCGCGGCAATGATTATATCGGGGCGAAAAGTCCCGCCGCCGGTCGCGCGACGCGCTTGCCGTTCGGACATCCGGAGGCCTTTTTCGAGGCTTTTGCCAACATTTACTGCAATTTCGCCGATACCGTTCGGGCGAGGTTGACGCGGACGAAAGCCGATCCTTTGGCGCTGGATTTCCCCAATGTTAATGACGGCCTTCGCGGCATGCTCTTTATCGAGACCGTCCTGGCCAGCACCAAAAGCAAACAGAAATGGACCGCGTTTAAGAAAGCCTGAGATACTCGCAGGGCCGGTGACAGTCATTTGCGTTGGCTGCTTTTTATTGAAAGATTCTTAACACAGGTGAAACAGTTGATAACGATTCTTCGAAAGGATAATTTATGAAGAAGTTAGAAATAGAAACCGGCGAAGTCTCGCGAAGGGACTTTATCAAAACTTCGGCGACCGGGATGGCGGCGGTGCTGGCGGGTAAGAATGTTATCTTTGCCGCACCGGCGACAAGAAAGCTCAAAGTTGCCCTACTGGGCTGCGGCGGCAGGGGAACCGGTGCTCTGGAAAATTGTCTGGAAGCAGCCAAATCCATCGACGGCCTGGAGCTTGAGATTGTCGGGTTGGCGGACTGGTTCATGTCCAGGATGCAAAAAGTCGCCGAAACGTACAGTATCCCTGAGTCACTGTGTTTCGAAGGAGCGGATGCGTACAGGAAGCTGCTCGATACGGATGCGGATATTGTTCTGATGGCGACGCCGCCGAATTTCCGTCCGGTTCATTTCGAAGCGGCAATCGAGGCCGGCAAGCACATCTTTATGGAAAAGCCCGTGGCTGTGGACCCGCCCGGCGGCCGCAGGATTATCGCCTCGGGCGAGCTGGCAAAGACGAAGGGGCTCTCAGTCGTTGCCGGAACCCAGCGCCGCCACCAGGCGAACTACCTCAGGACGGCTTATGCCGTGCAGCATGGTGCTATCGGCAAAATCCGCGGCGGCTGTATCTGGTGGTGCCAGGATGCGCTTTGGCATAAGGAGAGAAATCCCGGCGAAAGTGATGCAGACTACATGATACGCAACTGGGTCAGCTTTACCGAGATGTCGGGTGACCACATTGTCGAGCAGCATGTTCATAATATCGATATCGCCAACTGGTTCATCGGGCATCCGCCTGTCAGGGCACTCGGTTTCGGTGGTCGCGCCCGCCGTAAGACCGGCAACCAGTACGATTTCCACAGCGTCCAGTTCGATTACGCCGACGACCTTCACATTCACAGCATGTGCCGCCAGATGAACGGCTGTTACAACAGGGTCAGCGAGCACTTCATCGGCAGCGATGGTTCGACACTGGGCGATGGCGGTGACATGGACACGAGCAAGAGTATCGACGTGCCGGATTTTTCCGAGTACAAAGATCCGTATATCCAGGAACACATCGATTTACTCAAAAGCATTCTCGATGAAAAGCCAATCAACGAAGCCAGCAATGTTGCCGAATCCACTCTGACCGGGATTATGGGCCGGATTGCGACTTACACCGGACAAATCGTACGGTGGTCCGATCTTATGAAAGAAGGTGCGCAGTGGTATGACCTTACACTCACGCCGACTGCTGCGGATTTCGAAACCGGTAACGTCGTTGCTCCGCCGGATGATGTCGCTCCGATCCCGGGAAGGGAAAGACGCCAGAGACAAAGCTGACGGGTTATTGCAGAGTCACGACGTCATCGAATCGCACCAATGCCCCTGCGGTTTGCTGATGCGGCTCAATCGTGCCAACCAGGCCGACTTTCTTACCCAGAAGCGAGCTGAAATCTTTCCCGGATGCTTTTTGGCTCGGCAAAGCCGTGCAGATTGTTTTGTTCGATTCATCGACGATACGATAATGTCCCGGGCCGTAGGTCATAAAGTTCTCGAGCTTGCCGATGACGGCATATTTGCCTAAGTTCTCGATCCCCGCGAGCCTTTCGGTTCGAGACTTGTTTATTCGCTCTTTGGTTTTTGCCAGTTGTTCGTTTTGAAGTTTAACCGTTTTGCCCACTTCTATTGCCAGCTCATATCCTTTGACCTGCTCGATGACGGCCTGAGCATAGCGGGCGGCCTTGCCGGCGTTTTCGTCTGCGGCAATCTCGGTGAGCGCTTCTTTAATGCTCGCGTAATCCTGCTGGTCTATCGGTTTTGCCTGCTCGGTCTCGATTAGCTTTTGCACGTCATAATATTTATCGAGCGGCGTCTCGACCTTTACCTCGACAACAGTACTGTTGGAATCGGTAATTAGTTCCGTAGTCCCTGTTTCTGTTTCGGTCGTCATATCCGTAGCCTGCATTGTATCGATGCCCGGAGTTATGGCAATGCGCGGCATCGGGCCTTCGATCGCCGGTGACATCTTATTGGTATATGCCGTACTTACCCACAAATAGGCTCCCTTTGGCGGGGCGATTTTGTAATACTCGTCCAACTGTTCGCCCAAAAGCTTGACTTTGTCGCCTTTATTGAGCTTTATCTGGCGGCTCGTCGAATATGTCGGTCTTAGATTATCGGCGCCGGCATAAACCCGGACGTTGTCGCCGGTGACGGTTCCATAAGAAGAATCTTCCGGGTCGATTTTTACATATTGCGTTGAAATCCATGAAAAGCAGCCGGCCGGCGGAACGATTTTCGACCAGGTAAACTGGCTTCCGACCACCTGTATCTTGTCGCCCTTTTTAAATTCGCCGCAGCTGTAATAACCTGTGCCGGCGCCGGTGCGAATTTGCACGTCGCTGCCTGTTATCTCGGCAAGATATGGGAACGGCTCGGCCAGTGCCGATTCCTGACTACCAGATGAGGTTGTGGCTTGGCCGAAGCAGATAGTTACGAAACATGCTGAAATGACGAGGGCTAATAGCTTAATGCGGGATTTCATCTTCTTTTCTCCTTAAAATGGTTCCGATAATCGTGAACCGCCAATTTGGTTTCCTTTCGTTCTGAAATTACCAATTGTTTTATTATTTGTCAACTTTTTTGTTTTATTAAATTTAGAAAGTTATTTTAACCTTCTTGTCACGGAGCATCTTTCCGAGCTTGCCTATATTGGAATTCGCAGTTGTCCTGATTTGCCGAAGTTTTTCCCGATAGCCTATAACACCATCGATGAGCTTTTATCATAAAATGTTTCTTCTACCTGTGTCCTTCCGGTGCCGTGTCAGGATTACTTGCTCGCAAAAAGATCTCCACCGATTCAAATTGGTTTAGTTTTTCAAATTAAGGGTTTTGAACATTTGAAATCTTGCCCCTAAAGGGTGAATTTCGAATTTCCGGCCGCTCGTCCCGGCGAAGGCCGTTGCCAGAGCAGGAAAGGCCGGCAAAACTGTCCCGGCATAGTCTCTGACGACGCCGGACTCGTCCTGAGCATGTCGAAGGATTGGGTTCGTTTTTCAACCGCAGATTTCGCGGATTGACGGGGATTTGACGTATTTACTTGTCATAAAAGAGCTTATACTAAATTGCCTATTTTAACATTGGGTTCGTTTTGCATTTTTTCTTCAGAGTCCATTAGATTAGGATTTCAATTTTCCGGCCACAGGTCGGTAAATTGGGTTCGTTTTTTCAAATAACATTATAGGTTGTATTTAGCATATCGTATGTAGCCAAAAACGTCAAAAACGTATTTTTCAGTGTTATCTCTTGCCGGGATAGTGATTTTGTTCGATATTGCTCATTATATTTTGATAATTTTAAATTTTGAACATTCTAAATCTTGCCCCTAAGGGGTGAATTTCGAATTTAGGCTTTAGTGCTTAGGATTTAATATAAATCCCTATCCGCTAAACGCTATTAATGATTGTACCCAAAAACCGCCTTAATAAAACCATAATCCCTGATTTTCGGTGAAAAATGTCCATGACTCGCCACTGGAGAATTGTGATTAATGCTTCGTGGTTTTTCGTTTGTTATTCCGTTCAGGATATGGGAACCAGAAAAATACGAAAATTTTAACATTTTCAATCAATATTTACCCGATGAGAATCGCCTAATATATTGTAGGCCGTAGTCTTTTTTTACATCCATCATGGAAAATCTATTGGACACACTTAATTCCTAAAGGAAATGTACAATGAAAAAGACAGCGTTTTTAATTCTGATTCATATTATTTGTATCAGCCTGACGGCTGTTCCAATCCGAGCTGCTAACGACGATGATGAATGGGATAAGGCCGAGAAAGGGCTTCTTGAATTAATGCCGAAAATGCCCTCTCTTTCAGATAAATTCCCTAACGATTTGGAAATACAACTCGGAATTGCTGCCCTTTATTTTGAATACGGGGCACCTAAAGAGCCTTCCCCAAAAAGTGTGGATGAATTCATTCTTGATCAAAACAATAAGTATTTCGGCCAGTGTGAGAAGGTCTTTTTAATTGATCCGAATAACAAACCTGGATTGGCTCTATACTCGATGAGGCTTTGTCGTAACTTTACGGGCAAGCGAAAAAGTGAGATTGAACATTTAGACGGCATTATAGAAAATGCGATAGGACGAAATTCCAAAGAAATTGAGATATTCCCGGATAGTACTTTAAGGAAATATTTTTCTGAGGAAGATAAATGCATTGTTGGTAAACGGCCCTATGGCAGGATTAAAGGTAAGAAGAAATATGCTCTTTTAATCACTGATTTCGATCTTGCCGTCCGGCAATTACGTGAAAAGATCGACAAAGATGTGCCCTCTGTTTTGGCAGGGATAAACAGCGCTCAAAATAGAGACCCCGACAATGCGTATTATAATTATTTAAAGGCTCATTTATTTTTTTCACTCGATGAAAAAAATAAAGCCCTTAAAGAAATCGAAGAGGCTGTGGCAAAAAAATATTTTAGTAGTTTTCCCGAAGAATTAGCTAAGGCGAAGGATAAGGTCTTAGGCGAAGCAGGTTTGACAAAAAACCATAGAGATTTCATTTTTAGCATTCGTCGTCCGTTCGAGGACTTTGTCAACTGGTCAATTTGGAGGATAGGATTATCCGATCTTGCGAAAGAATACGAAACACGAAAAGAGATTGAAAGTGCTGAAAAAATTTATAGACTAACCATTGAAATGGCTAAGCAGGTGCAGAAAGAATCTATATATAAGCCTTTGGGATTGGATAGAACCGCTCAAAAACGAATTAATAAAATGTATGATGAGGCTCCAGTAAAAAAATAAGGAGAGCAATTATAAAATACGAAGAAAATCAAGAATAACGAGAGACTTGTATAAAATAAATATTCTGACGACATCGTGTCACATATTTTATTCGAAAAATTTCATACCTTGCGACTATCGAGAGGATCCGAATGAAACTGCCGAATACATGGGGATGGTTTGGTTTTAGTATGGTGATTCTCAGTGTTGTTCTGTTTGCTCTCTGGGGATTAGGGCAGATTTTCAACTGGTTTTTCCCCTGGCACGGAGGGAAGATCCTTTTTGTCACCTGTTTTATCTTACTGCCGATTGGAATTGCTCTTTTCAGCAGTTCGGAGGCATGGCAGTCCTTCTCCGGTAAAGACGAAGAAGATTGAGCGGAATTTAGGAATATCCGGCGGGCCGCATATATCCCTGAAAACACAACCTCCCATAAATATACACTTTCTATCATCGTATTACAGAAGTTGGTCATAAATAAGTCTTTGAATTGCCGGTTTTAATTCTTATATTTTATATATAGGAGACCGATTATGAAAAGATCAGAACTCATTCTCGGATTATCCATCTTGGCAATAGGAACCATTATTATCATACTCATACTGACTCATTCCTGACGGCTAAGACAGGGTGATTACATAGACGCATTCCACAAATGCAAAACGTACTATCGACTCCGGCACAGACTTTTTATATGTTTATCTGGATTATAAGCTCTTTTTGAGAATAAAATTCAATTTTATTAAATTATAAATATGTAGTATAATGAGGCATCTTTGTAAAAGGGAGGGCTGATGAATCCATTATTATTTGAACAAGTCCATATTAGAAAAAAAAGTAATAAGGATTTATAAGCGACCTCGGTTTAGGAAATAGATGATGGATATCATAGAGATTTATATAAACAGATTCATCCGATATATGTCAAGGCTTGGACTGGAAGAATGGCAGCTGCGAATAATATTTTTAATCCTTATTACTTTGTTAATCCTGGTTGTGATACGTAAGTGGAAAAGACGCGCCAGAGTTATACATCCGATTCAAGACGGAAAAGATCCGGGTATCATCGGCAAAAAACTCTATAGCCGCGAAGCAAGTCACACAGAAGTCAAAGATAAACAAGAATACCACCAGGTCTCGGTTCCCGAAAAATCCGTAAAAGAAGAAAAGCCAGAGCACAGACAGTCCGCAAATGTATGGGAAAAGGCTGAAGAACAAATCAGCCAACTAAAGGAGGAAATCACAAAACACAAACAAACAGAGGAAAATCTAAGGAAGATAATCGACGAATTAGAAAAGTCGAATCCGCAAACCCTTAATGAAACCACGGAAAGCCGGAATACAGAGCATTATACCAGGCCTGAGTCCTTCGTACCGAAAAACATTGATTTACAGTTACCGGAAGTTAATCAAAATGAACAAGCTGGTAATGGCACGGATGAATCAGGAAAGTTGGTGCATACCAACAACCAGGACCGGGGAGATAATACCGAAGATCAAAAAGACAGGGAAAACTCAAAAAAACCCGGATCCCCATTGGATGCCAACGAACTGAAAGCCATTGCAGAATTAGCAAAGCGGTTGGGCGGAAATAATCATAGCCAACAGTAAGACAAATAAAATCACTCGGGAGGAAAAAGAGTATCTGCCTGCACCTGAGGGGGTACTTTTTGGGGGATGAAGATTTTAATTCTGTAAACCTGTGAGTTCGTCGCGGCACATTTTCAACTGGCCGGGGTCGGTTAGCTTGCTTAGTGCGGCCTGCAGGTGCTTAATCGCAGGCTCTCGCTGATTTAGGTAACGACTGTATATCAAACCCAGCATTAATTCCACCTGTTCGGAATATTCGTAGCTGCCGTAGTGAGTTAAAAACTGCTCGTACGCCTGAGCCGATTCGGCGTGTCTGTTTTCGCCGGCAAGCTGGTTGGCTATATCCAGTAGTTGCTGGCGGGGCAGAATCTGCTGGTTGTCGAGGCTTATCAGTTCGAGATAAGTTTGTGCCGCGGCGGGGAGATTACGCTCCTGAATCCGGGTGCTGATTTCGCCGCGAAGCCGGCCGGCTTTTTCCTCGGCCGCAATCTGGGCGGGAGTTTTTTTGATTTCTTTTGTTTTTACCCATTTGCTTTTATTTTGGCCGGTGTAAGGGTCGTAACCGCTCGATACAACGTCACGGTATCGGCGGCGCCGGTTCCATTGCCGTATCATTGCCCACAGGTCGAAATGGCTCGTACTGATAAGACCGGTTGCGAGCATTCCCGTCATCGCGGCAATTCCGAAGGCGTATCCGGACAGGTGCGCATCGTAGGCGACCATAGGTGTATAGCGCCAAATGACGTTGTCGAGGATAATCATTTTAAATGCGATGAAATACAATGCCGGCACCGCGATAGTACCGATAAAAAAGAACCAGTATAAGACGGTTATCAACGTCTGGGGGAACAAAACAAGATATGCACCAGTAACGGCGGCGACGGCACCGCTCGCTCCGAGAACGTTCCCTCCGCCGACTATATAGTGTCCTATGCCGCTATATACCGCTCCGGCCAGGTAAAAGGCCAGATATCCGATGTTGCCGAGCTTGTCGTTGACGTTATTGCCGAAAAGGTACAGAAAGAACATGTTACCGACAATATGGAGAAGACCTCCGTGTAGGAAGGCATAGGTGACAAACTGCCAGCGTGACGGCCAGTTACTTTGGAGCATGAAATAGCCCACCCACGGTCTCAGTTCGGGTCTGCCCGTCTGAGTATTAAATTGAAATTCCATAAGGAAGATAAGCACATTAACGGCGATAAGGGCGTAATTTGCATACGGTGTTCGCCGCGGGATGATACTTGTTCTGTATGGTAATATTAACATAGTTTATCTTCTGTTGCCGGTGTTCCCGTAAAGCGATCCTGTTTACGAAATAATACCGGCGGTATTTTTGCCGGAGATTCCCAGCCCCATAGAAAGGCTGAATTATACAATTTTCCTTTTTCTGGATAAAAAGCAGGGCTATTGTAATGACCAAAGGCGTGTCTAACAAGAGATAAACAAAAAAGGACGGCACAGGCCGTCCTTCTCTGAGAAAATTGGGTATTAGGAACAGTCTTCCCCTTGCGGAAAACATCAAGGGCCGGCGAAACTTTCCAAACTTACCAGCCTCTCCCTCGGCGAGTTCTTGGTCCACTTAAAATATAAGAATAAATCGCCTCAAGGCCAAATATTCGGGCGAAAAAAGCTTTATTTTTTCCCGGATTATTGTTATGCAGTTATATCCGCAAACCATCGGAAGAATACGGACTGGAGAACGTTGCGAATGAATGCAGAAATCATAAACAAACGCGTCAGGGCGACTCGCCGCGAAATGGCTAAAATGGGGGTAAGTTTTCTTATTGTCACCAGGCCCGCCAACGTGACCTACACGACAGGCTTTCTCGGCGGCGATAGCTGGGCGGTAATCACCAAAGGCCGCGTTTATCTTGTCACCGACAGCAGGTACACCGAGCAGGCTCAAAAAGAATGCGTGAGCTGTAAAATCGTCGAAAGGACCGATACGCTGGCCGGGGCCGTCGCGAAAATCGCCGGAAAGCGCAAATCGGCGGGAATTCCTGCCGTTGAGAAAACTACGTCACTCGCCCTGTACGAGCAGTTGAAAAAGGCCCTCAAGACCCGGCTGAAGGCGGTTTCGGATATTATCGAAAACATCCGCAGCGAAAAAGACAGCAGCGAGCTTGCAGCTATAAAAACCGCCGCGGCGATATCGGCGAAAGCCCTTGAGGAAACTTTGCCGTACATCAAGCCGGGGATTACCGAGAGCGAGCTGGCTGGTATGCTCGATTTCCAGATAAGAAAGCTCGGGGCAAAAATCGGTTTCGAGACGATAGTCGCCTTCGGCCCGAACGCATCCCGGCCCCATCATCAGCCGGGCAAAAGAAAGCTCAAAAAGCCCGATACCGTCCTGATCGACTTCGGTGCCGCATACAAGAGCTATCACAGCGACCTTACCAGATGTTTCTGCATCGGCAAGCCGACGGACTTTTTTAAGAGGGTTTTCGATGTCGTCGAGCAGGCCCAGGCCGCGGCGATAAGTCTGATAAAAGACGGTGCCGATATGATTGAGGTTGACGTTGCCGCCCGAAAGGTAATTGCTGAAAATAATCTTCCTGTTTACGGCCACGGCACCGGCCACGGCATCGGTCTGGAAATCCACGAAAATCCGTTCCTCAAGCCGGACGGCAAAGGGACTCTAAAAGCCGGCCAGATTCTGACGGTTGAGCCGGGAATATATATCCCCGGCAAGCTCGGCGTGCGGATTGAGGATGATGTGCTCGTCACCGAAACAGGCCATAAGATAATAACAAGCAAATGCCCGCACCGGCCCTATAGAATAGGTTGAAAAATCGGAAAACCACACTTCACCTAAAAACGGTGGTTTTGTGCCGTAACTGCCTCTAAAACAAGGGAATAGCGGAAAATATTGGTAAAAATGCGAGAAAAAGCGTTACGTTTTCCTCCCGGCTGGGTCCTATAATATATACAGTGAAATTACAATCGAGCATTTTGACTAAAAATTATAGATCCCGCCCGGCTTCGGCGAGACGACGCCCGGAGGAAGGGAAAATGCCATCCCGGACATATATTTGGATGATAATTGGAATCAACCTGTCGTTGATTTGCATTGTCTGTTTTTTGGCGAATATCAGTTCCGCACAGCCGGAATCCGCTAAGGACGATTCGGCCGTTTTCCTGCTCAACAAGATGACCCAAAACCGCAGTAAGGTCCGGAACTTCGAATGTGTCAACGAGGCACTGGAATTCAGGTCGGCCGGATACCGGCGGGCGCTCTATAACCAGGTCATGGAAACAGGTCGCGAGGAACTGGCACAAAAGCATCTCAATAGATCGCACATTATTACCATTCAAAAACTGGCGTTCGATAACCGGGGTCGTGCGAGGGTGGAAAATACATCCGGAACATCAGATTCCGATGGAAATATGATTGAAGTGGATACGAAAAGCACGGTCACGTGGGATGGCGACAGGGCCGATTCTTACCAGGAAAGGCCGGGGAAAAATCCCGTTGCGACGATAGGCTGCACGCAACAGCCCGTCGAGACGTCGAAAAAATACAGGCAGCCCTGGAGAAGTTTCGGGGGTAATTTCTGCGATAAGCTTGCCGATGCTATCAAAGAGAGCAGGGAAATAAATATCGAGAAACTGCAAAGCGGCAAGTACCTCGTCGAGATTTTATATCCGTCGGATATGAAACGAACCGGTATAATCGACCCCGCCCAGGGATACTCGGTGACATCGGAGGATTTATACGTTGCCGGACGTGTTACGGCGGGCTTCGATGCGCGGTACCGCGAAGTGGAGCCGGGCATCTGGTTTCCCGTAGAGGGAAGGTATTTTAACGGTTATTTAACCGATCCCTATAACAGGGTCGCGGTGAAAATTAAAGATGTGAAAATTAACGATCCTGACCTTAGTGATAATCTGTTCCACGTGGATTTCGCCGAAGGGACATTTGTTATTCATACGAACCGGCCGGATGTCTTTTATAAGTGGCAGGGCGGCAAGTTAGTTGATTCGACCGGCAGGCAATTTGCTCTGAATGAGATATACCCACCAGGCGAGAGAGTTGATAAACCATTACCGGAATAAAGAGCCTAAGATCGAATAATTACCAATCGATAATAACGATTGGGATATTTTCGTTTTTTATATGCAGCAGCGGCCGTGGAGGGGTTGCTCAGGCTCTTAAGTAACGGAATGCGGAAATTGTTGCTTCGCTTGATTCTCACTGAAAAACACTGTCATCGCCGAGGGATTTGCAGTTAGCGAAACAAACGATCAATTACTTCAGTAAAATAGTTTGTGGAGATTAAATCTTATGTGCAAATCAAAATTAATATTTCTAAATATGATAATTTTCATTCTTTTTTCCGGTTATTCAATAGCACGGGAGATTAAGGAGGTGAACTTTACCGGGAAAGTTTCAGATATCAAAGGTAATTTAATTGCCGGTGCAAAAGTCACCATTTACGAGATGCACTCGGATGGCGTAGCAGGAAATATTTTGCTGCATCAAGTCGGTGAAGCGACGACAACCGAGAATGGAAGATTTCTGATAGTAATTCCACTGCCAATTAAAAGCACTCTCATGGATGGTTATATCGTCGCTCAAAAGGACGGATTGTCTCTGGGATGGGCCTCCCTGAATATGCGGGAAGACGCGGATATTAATATCAAACTCAGTGAGCCTAAACAGCTTCAAGGTGTTATTATCGATCAGGTAGGTGAGCCTGTAGCAGGAGCACAAGTCAGTGCCAGTCTTTATCGAATCGAAACAAGCAGTGAGGGCAAAGCGAGGAAGGAATGGCTGCCGGGTATTGCGCCGCTGCAGGAACTGATCGCAAAAACCAATAGTAAAGGCGAGTTTGCCTTTAGTAATCTACCAGCAGAAACGAGTGTTGATTTACTTGTCAGGGCGGAGGGCATCGCAACGATTTATACTTATTCGATGCAGTCAATAGGGCCGCGATTCAAAGCAGGACAAACAGATATTAAGATAAGTGTACCTCCTGAAGGCCGTATTGCAGGACAAATGGTCGATACCGATACGAACCGGCCAATTGCTTTAAGGAAATTTGCTGTTATACCGATGGACTCGAGAGTCTTTTTCTATAGATATCTATGTACAACAGATGAAAACGGCGCGTTCAGTATAGGACGATTACGTGCCGGAAAATATCTTATCAATGGAGACGGCATCGAAGATATTGAAATTGAAGTCAGCTCGGGCAAGACCACCGAACTAATAATACATACGCCAAGGTTATTATACGGCCGAATTCTCAGATACAACAACCAAGCGCCTTTTTTAGATCCGGAACCCTGGCCGGGTGCGAAGGTCCATGTAAAATATAATTCGTCAAAATATGGCTTGCTGCGCAGTTGCATTGACAAACAGGGATATTTTGCTTTGCCGATCACAGAAGAAGAATTTCAAAAGCTCGAACGGGGTGAACTTGAGATCAGTGTATATTATCCTTCCCCCACAAATGAACATTTCTTTGGAATAGTTGGAAAATTTCCGATAAAGAAGCTATCTATAGAAAAGGAAAAAGCCGGAGTGATGAAACCGCTTGATATAACAACCCAGATACTCGTACTTCAAATGCCCTCTGAGCCACCTTATATTAAGGGTAAGCCATTGCCGGAATTGAAAGAGTTTGGTAACGAGCTATCGGTAATCGATAATAACAATAAGGCCATACTTGTATGCTTTTTCGATATGGAGCAGCGGCCGTCGAGGAATTGCATTATGAAACTGAACAAAAGGGCGCAAGGGCTAAGGGCAAAAAATATAGTTGTTGTTGCTGTTCAGACCTCAAATATAGAACGGGAAAAACTTAATGAATGGGTTAAGGAAAACAGCATTTCCTTTCCGGTTGGAATGATTCAAGTCGATCCGTCGACTGAATTCGGGACAGTTAAAGAAACATTGCATTTGACATGGGGAGTCAAATCTCTGCCGTGGCTGATTCTAACCGACAAAAAACACACTGTCGTCGCCGAGGGATTTAATATCGACGAGTTGGATTTGAAGATTTTAAACTAATGAGGGATTCTTATGTGCAGAAATAGAAAGGCATTTATAAGTTATTATTTGGTGATGTTCTTTTACAGTATCAGCATCTCCTCATCGCCGGCATCAACTACAGAGGATTCAAACAGCGATCCCAATGAATTATACAATATGGTTGTTGAGGGGATTCTCGAAAATTGTAAAAAGTTTGAATGTGGTGTCCTTAGATGGGAAAAGGTCCATAAACAGCGTGACATTGGTAACGAAAATGGTCTCGAAGAAGAGACGCAAGGCGTTTTTCAAATGTGGTATGATAGAGAGAAGATGGCAACAAAAGCTACTACATGGAAGATTTCGAGGCAGGGACAGACGGAAAAGCGTGGGGAGGAAGTGAGTGTCATTAGAGTATATGATGGCAATGAGTGTAGAGGTATGACTGTTGGTAACGATAGCATTTTTCTTGATAATAAGCCAAGGTTTAATGCAGAAACTAACTTATTTGAGTCTTATCTATGGCCGGATTCTGGTTCGTCAATTATTGACCGACTTGCTAAAGACATGAATAATAAACAGGTTAATATGGAGTGGTCTATCATTGATAGTAATGGGACACAATATATCAGACTTAAAAATCATAATAAAAACTATGGAAGTTTCTATACAATAGATTACTTTGATCCCAAAAAGGGATGCATGTTGGTGCGGCATGAGTCCTTCAGAGAAAACAAATTGTCCGGTTGGCGAACATGGACAATGGAAGAAGTGTCTCAGGGAATGTGGTTCCCGGTAGAATTCAATCAACATGCCACAATGAACATGCCCGAGATAGGAACCTTCAACACTTCAACACGCAAAGTTGTCGATCTAAATAAGTCATCATTCAATGATCGTTCAGTAATACCGAAGGACGTTTTTAAATTGGAAATAACACCGGATATAAATGTTATTATCGATTATCGAAATCGCGAGAAGGCTGTACTTTATAGCGGTGACGGGGTAGCCAAGTTTCTCGAACAAGGTCGTCAGAGATGGTCGCTTTTGGTAAATGTTGGCGCTGCTTTGCCTGAATTTGACGGAATAAAAATAGATCTCGATAAGGAAAAAATCAGGGATAAGAAGATACTTGTTTGCTTTTTCGATATGGAACAGCGGCCGTCAAGAAATTGTATTCTACAAATAAGCAAAAGAGCACAAGAGCTGAAGGCGAAAGATATTATGATTGTCATTATACAAGCGGCAAGTGTTGAAAAGGCAAAGCTCGATAAATGGATCAAGGAAAACAACATTTCCTTTCCGGTTGGAACTATTGAAGGTGACTCTGAAAAGACCCGATTCGCATGGGGCGTGAAATCTCTGCCGTGGCTGATTCTGACAGACAAAAAACACACTGTCGTCGCCGAGGGATTTGGTATCGATGAATTGGAAGAAAAAATCTGACATTAAATCGTTTTTGGGAATTTTTATCATCTCATTCTATTTGTGGGGGATTGCACCGTAATTTAACAAATATATCCTTGTTTGCTGTTTATACCAGGCACTTTTTTTTGCAAAACTTTTCCTTGTTCACTCTATATAAGAAAGTTAAGATAAAGCATAGCAAAGATATTTCAGGGAGAAAAATATGGTAATTGTAAAGTGTATTTCCACTGTATTATTGTCTGTCATTATTATTTTTCAAGCTAATGCTAAAGAAGTGGATGGAGAAATCAGCGTTAAGAAAAATGATTAATGATGTACAATTGCTTATGACCTTTCTATCTCAAGAAAAACCCAGCGAAGAACAAAAGAAACAGGCACAGGAGCTTATTGATAGGGGGCAGGTTTTCTTTTTGAATTATGAAAGAGATGAGCCTCTTAAGGATGATTCTGATCGTAAGGAGCAAGATGCGTTGAGAGATAATCTTAACAAAAAAGGAGGATTTGTTTTTAGCATCTCGCATCACGATGGGGGAAAGATTTACCCCGGCTTACATTCAACTTTCAGCCGACTCTTAACGTACAATAATCCTGAGCCGAAAAACTGGCTTGAAAAAATGAGATTACCTATAAAGGCCGGTTACGAATTGAAGTCTGTCCGCATTGTTTATATCCCCTCCATGGAGATTAAAAAACAAAACTATGAAAAATGCCATAAGGTTTTAAACAATCTAATAAAAGAACTGGAAAATATCAGGCCCGACTACAAACAATTTATCGAGTATGACAAAGCGAAATTATCTGCCGGAAAATGGGATGACGGAGATTGGCCCCTCTACTACCCGAATTTTACATATCGCTATGGTTATGGGGAGGAGATTCCCAATTCAAAGGGTTTTTATAAAAAAACCACAGAAAACTGGTGCTATATCAGCATAGGATTTGGGCCGGCCAGAGGTGATCCGAAAGCTCAACCACATGGCGGCAGGACATATGCGAGGCAAGGTGTTGAAGCGTACTGGTTTGTTGAATCAGAAGATAAGGAATTAAATAAGAGAATTACAGTTATTATAAACAAAGGTCTTTTTGTTTTAGATGAATATGAAAAGGAATTAGAAAACAACCGGTAAGTTTCTCTTTATGAGGGAATTTTCGCGAATATATCCTTGCCTGTGGCGGATAAGGGGCTATAATGTGGTTAGTTCACTATGGGGTGGCCGGAAATATCCGGTCTGAGAGAAAACCCTTTGAACCTGATCAGGACAATCGCCGAGACGGTGCTGATGCCTGCGTAGGAAAGTGATTGTTATTATAAAAATGGCCGATGTTAGAATGAATCGCTTCCCTGGCAGTCCGCAGGACGCCTTTCGGCGGAGCGATTTTTTTATTTATGGAAAAATGGTGCGAAATATCGCATCCTACGAGTCTGTATTACGGGCTTCGCAGAGTAGAGGATTTTAATTATGGCAACGCAATTACAAATTGCAAAAGACGGCAAAATCAGCGACGCGGTCAAATTTGTCGCAGAGGCGGAAGGTGTCGATGCGGCTCTTGTTCGAGACGAGCTTGCCGCCGGTCGGCTTGTCATCCCGGCCAATAAGCTGCATTTGAAAACATCCCATTCGACTTCGCTCAGGACATGCCTTAAGCCGGTTGGAATCGGTCGAGCGGTTACGACCAAGGTTAATGCCAATATCGGCACGAGCAGCATTCGCTCTTCGGTGGAAGAAGAATTGGAGAAAATGCGTTCGGCGCTGGACGCCGGTGCCGATGCGATTATGGATTTGAGCACCGGCGGAAATCTCGACGCAACCCGTGAGAGATTGTTGGCCGAATGTCCCGTTCCCTTCGGGACGGTACCGATATATCAGGTTATCGAAAAAAGAGGGGTCGATGAAATCGACGAACAAATAATTTTAGAGACCATCGAAAAGCAGGCCCGGCAGGGCGTGGATTTTTTCACGATTCACGCCGGGATTCTGAAGGAACATCTGCCGCTGCTCGAAAATCGTGTGGCGGGGATTGTCAGCAGGGGCGGGGCGTTGTTAGCCAAATGGATGCTGCATCATAACCGGCAGAATCCTTTATATGATATGTTCGACGAGTTGTGTGACATTATGGTCGAATACGATGTCTGTTTTTCGCTCGGTGACGGTCTTCGGCCGGGAGCCATCGCCGATGCCACCGACAAGGCGCAACTCGCCGAGCTAAGAACGTTGGGGGAACTGACCGCACGGGCGCAGGAAAAAGGTTGCCAGGTAATGGTCGAAGGTCCGGGACATGTGCCGTTCGACCAGATAAAATATAATATGGAGATCCAGCAGGAGATTTGTCACGGTGCTCCTTTTTATGTTCTCGGCCCGTTAGTGACCGATATCGCGCCGGGCTACGACCATATCACATCTGCGATAGGCGGGACGGCCGCGGCCTGTTACGGCGCATCGTTTTTATGCTATGTCACCCCAAAAGAGCATCTGGGTCTTCCCGATGCGGACGACGTTCGTGCCGGTGTTATCGCGTCGAAAATTGCAGCACACGCGGGAGATATCGCCCGCGGCCTGGAGGGAGCCGCCCGGCGTGACAAAGAGCTGAGCATTGCCCGGACGAATCTGGACTGGACGAATCATTTAGCCGAATCGCTCGATCCGAAGACCGCCGGGAGAATGCATGAAGAGGCCTGCCGGGAGATGAATTTGAAGGAGTCCCCTTCGGCCGATTACTGCACGATGTGCGGCAAGGCATGGTGCAGTGTCAGGATAAACAAGGAAATCCGCGAAAGCATTTCCGGCAAATCGGCGAGCAGGAAGTAGTATCAGGTTTTCATCGAATCCAGCACGATTAAAGCCGCCGGTACGAATATGAAGACCGGCAACCACGCCCAGAACTCGGGTATTACCCTGTCGAAGATGACCTGCTCGGTTGAGAGCATCCTGCAGATGAAAGTTATCACGAAGCATGTGGATGTCACGGCGAAGCTGAGCATTATCGCGGACTTCATCGATTTCGGGTCGCGGCAGACCAGTATCGGCAGGCTTATCATAAGCATTACGAAATTGATGATAGGATCGGTAATGCGGAAATGTTTCTGGCTATAGAGCTGTGCCATATCTCTTATTTTGGAGCCCTGCGAGGCGAGGGTAATCAACTGCCGCAAAGACAGCAGTGCCTTATTCTCGGACTTGCATCTTATCGGGATTTCCTTTGCGGTCAGGTCGGTTTCATAGTAAGAAATTCGCTGCGGCATTTTTTGGGGGTCTTTATATTTGAGCAGACCGGATAAATTCCACTGTCCGGAATTGGGGTCCTGATTTTGCAGGTCCCACCGGCCGGTTTGGCGATTGTAAACTGCTTTTTGGGCGTCTATTCGCCCGGTTACATCCCAGATGCCGGCAGAAACAGGGCTGCGAAGGAGAATTGTGGGATTGTATAGCGTCGAAGTATCGACTTCGAATTTTTGAGAGAAAATGAGTGAGCCGTTTTCGTCACTTATGAACCTGACATCGTAGGATTCCTGTCCGGGTATGTCGTCGTGGCTGCGAACGAGCTTGTCCGCAAGCGGGGGGATTACAAACTCCTGATTTATTACCGTGACGCCGGTTAAAATCAGTGCAAGAAAAACGATCGGACCAATCGTACGCTTCAGGCTGACGCCCGAAGCCATTACGGCCACCAATTCGTTGGAGCGGACCATCTTTCCGAACGAAAAAGCCGCCGCAACCACGGTTATCATTCCGGCAAAGTCCCGGAAGTAGAGCAGGCTGTTGAGACTGTAGAATGTAATAATATTTTTCATTATTTCCACAGACGTCAGATTTTTGTGCTCGGTGAATTCGTCGAGATTAACAAACATATCGGTTATTATTCGCAGGCCGATCAGGACACAAAAGGCGATTGCGTAACCGGTTAAAAAATTCTTCGCGACGTATCTATCCAGTTTCTTCATATCTGTTGGCGGTAATCGATGCCGGATTATTCTTTTTTTTCTCAGTTTCTTATTAAACGACGATATATTCCCAGGGCGAACAGGCACAAAAGTCCCAGTCCCGCCCACATAATTGCGACGCCCGAGACAGTTTTTGTATCGAGATTTTCGGTGAGCTGTTTTCCGCTCATGATACAGACAATCAATACGGCGGCGGGAATGCAGCTGACTCCGAAAGCGCTTAGCAAATGTCCGCCCCTTATGATTATGCCCAGGCCGATGCCTATTAAAATCATCAGGATGCAGCCTATGCCGAAAACGAGCCGGGAGTGTATTTCTGACTTTATTTCCACTTTGGTTTTTTTTATGTGTTCTTTCAGCTCTTCCATGATTTTTATAAGTGTCGAGCTCGGCTGCAGGCCGGATAATTCTTCGAGCCGGTAAGCCAATTTTTCTGCGTCCAGATTGCCGCTTGCGGTCTTAAACTGCGATGCCGCTTTCTCTATTGCGACCGGCGGAGCCAGATTAGGAATCTCTTGCTGCATATCCAGTCGGTTCGATTCTTCGACCGTTGCATTTCGGATGACCATATCCAGAGAAGGCTCGAGCCCGTTGTCTGCGATACTCAAAAAAGCTTCTTTGCATCTGAATGTGCGGGAAGTTTGTTCGTTTTCGTTGTTAAATTCTATAGCTGTTATTTCGCCCGATAAGTTGATTATTTTATCACCGACGAAGCACTGTGTCGCCGTGAATTTGACCGAATTCGGCTCACCGCTCAAGCTGTAGAAATTTTTTACTTCATTGGGTTCCGTTGGGAGCGGCTTATTGGATTCGGCGAGCCCGAATCTTTTCCGGAGGTCATGGGCTAATAGTTCCAGTGTCAGTTGCGCGTAAAGCTCACGAGCTGTCAGTGCAATGGGCTCGAACCGCATCAAATCCGCCTGGATCCTTTTCATTTCGTCTATTTTCTTGAATTTTATATCGTCGCCCAGCAGTGAGCCGAATTCGAAGCTGAACATCGATGTACGAATCGCGCCCGCATGGGAAGAGTCCATCTGATATGATTTGTTTGTAAGAATTTGTACTTTGTTTATATTATCGAGTGAGATAAATTTTATCCTGGCATTTTCAGCGGTATATATTTTTTCAATATTGTTGTTCTTAACTTCGGTGGCAATTACACCTGAAAGAATGTCATTGAGCGGGTCGACATTGTCGGCGTAGATTAAGAGCAGATATTTGTCGTATTGCAGTTCGTAAAATCCTTTTTTCCGGATGTTTCTAAAGAGCATCTGTTTGGCGTCGGCCTTGAGGGATTTCTCCGCCAGATGCACGAACGTCGGCATGACATAAAAGCTAAGAAACAAATTTGCAATCGCCACGAAAATTGCCAGAGATAATCCCGGAATGACTAAAGTCGGCACACTTATCCCGCTCGCCCTGCACGCGTCAAGCTCGTTGTCGCTTGTGAATCTTCCATAGACCAGTGCTCCGGCGAAAAGAGCGGCCATGGGCAGCACGAACGTCAGGGTTATCGGCAGGAAGTAAAACATCAGGAACAGCACCTGCCGCGGCCCGGCACCGTATTCCTGGACCGGCTGAAGGATGCTGCCGAGGCTCAGAATCAACGTCAAAGCCACCGTAGCCAGGATGAAAACTCTTATCAGCTCACGAAAGATATATCTGTGAAGTGTATAAACCATACTCCAAGCTTTTCTATTGAATCCGTATCATTGTGCTTAGATTTTACTTCCCGTATGTTCTTTCTTTTTGCGGATACGGGATTCTTACTGTATATCCAGCGGATCGATATTTTTGATTCTATCGGTATAAATCTTATATGGATATTTTTTCAAAAGCTGTCTTCCATAATCGGCAATTATGGCTTCTCTGCGTTCGCTCATCATACTGTCTTTTAACATGCCTTTGATATCTTCCGAATATTCTTCGATTTCGTCGGGATTTTTCTCCAGTATTTTAACTATGCGCCATTTTATTTGCCGGCCGTAGAAACCTTTCATCGGCCCGACGATGTCGTTTGGCTCCGCCTTCCATAAATCATTCCAGAATACACCCTGGTTTTTCGGAGATGCGGTTGAGGCTTGTAACTTTTTTATTAATGAGAATTCCTGCCTGACGGATTCGAAATCTTTGCCGTCGTCCAACTCTTTCTTTGCCTGCCTGGCTGTTTTAAGGTCCTCGCACCAGATTTGGTCGATCTTCATAGACCGGAATGCCTTTTTGTTTTTGTTAAAATAAGCGATTATTTCATCTTCCGTCGGTTCCTTGATCTGTTTATATTTTTCGCGGTAAACACTGCCAAACAGTATTCTGTCTTCGTATTCTCTTAGTTTTTTCAGGAATTCCTCGTCTTTATCGAGATTTTGCAGTTTTGCCTCGGTTAAGTAAATGGATAGCATTAAGGTCCTGTCCAGTAACTGCTCAATCCCCTTGGTAGTATTGAGGTTTTTCGGCCGACTGGGCGGAGAGGATTCGCAGAGAGTATACAACCAGTCCTCCAATGTCACTTGTCCGTTGTCGAACGTTGCCAGAATAATACCTCTTTCTTCCGGTGTCATTTCGTCACTGATTTGATTTTTTCGGATAAATTTCATTCTTTGAGGTGTCTTGGGATGATTTAACAGCCTGTCGTGAATTTTTATGGCCTTGGGGAAGTTTTCGCTAAGTTTCTTTATGTGGAACTTCTGGTGCAGTTGATTGTAATATTGCGATATGAGCTCTCTTTTCTTTGTATTTTCGAGAATTGCCTTTACCCGGTTCCGGTCCGAGTTCGGGTCGGCCTGCATTCTTTTTTCAATTTCCGCTTCTGTTGCGATTACCTTATCCTTCATGTCTTTGAGGTAGTTTTGTAACAGCAGGATTCTGAGATTTCGTTCCTTGTAATTTTTGACCGGCGCATATGTCTTTTCATCTTCAAGATAGCCCTGATTGCGCGCTACTATTATCATTGCTTTCTCGGCGATCATTTCCAGAAGTACAGATTTGGCATCGACCTGTTCGCTTTCCGTTATGGAATCATTATACGGATCCGGGACTATTTCCTGTAATAGTTTTTTCTCAAGCTCTGCTCTTGTGAAGATATATTGGTCGATTTGTGCGACAATGTTCGGGTCTTCCGGGTCTTCGTGGCCGAGCTGCGAAGTGGAACCGGAATTACAATGCGAGACCAATAGAACAACGATAAGCAGTGAAAGTGACATGGCCAGTTTCTTCAGTAAAGGTTTCATCATATCTATACTCCTAATTGAACATTAATAGAAAATATAATGTTTCTGCTGTTCCGTTCGGTACTTTATCTTATGAATATAACACTTTTTTTCATTATAACTATTCTATCGCTGCAGACCAGTTCAAACTGTCATTTTCCTTGCCTGCAATTACCCGGTAAAGATTTGGGTTGTATTTTTTACGCTTGTATTATGATACGGCCCCGGTACTTATTCCTGTAATGTATAGTTTAGTTTCATCATATTGCCCGGGATTTTAACAGAGTAATTCCCGCCTGTTTTTCGAAGCTTGCTGCCCGATAATATATCCGTTATTTACGTATTGTGATTTCGGTATTTTAAGCCATGCAGTGATAAGCTCTGTACGTAATTTAGTCCTTTATCCGCCATATTGATTTATGCAGATTCTGTCTATTATATTGTATAGGCATATCATGGATAGATGGTCCTGAAAAACATTTCAGGTATTCACGATAATTCTCATTATGGCTATGCTAAAGGCCTTTTTCACGATTGAAAAGCACCAAATTTACTACAGATCTCTTGGGAGTCATTATTGGGTGGATTTTGCATTTTTTTCAATAAATACGTCGTAAGATCTTTTAACAAAGGTGGTTACGCAAATTTGGGGCATTTGTGAAGTTTTACGGAGATTGATATATTAAAGTACACAAAAGATATAAAAAGGGGGAATCGAAGAATTTGTCTCTTGATAATATTATGGCAATAGGTAAAATAGGAAAATAAGCAATGTGAAATATTGGTAAAAAACAAAAAATTTAGAAATTAGTCATTGACATAGGCCGGAAAAATTGGTAAACTGAGCAAAACAGAAGGACTCAGGCGAAATCGCATATAGGTCTATATTGCTTTTGCCGGGCTGTGCAAAGTATGAATTGCCGGCCCAAATGTGAGGAGAGTAAAAGTGAGGAGATGGTGAAAAGGGCCTCGATATTCTTTTCTATCTTCATCCTTTTCAATCCTGCAATGAGTTTGTTTGTTTAATAGAGTTGAATAGCTTATTGAGTTCAACATAAAAAGGGATTTTAGGCCAATGGATTAGGCATAACAATAAAGTTTGCTGTGAGTGTTAAACGGTAAATAAGTTGTTGTTTTTTTGGGGGGGAGAAAAAAATGAAGAACTATTTAATGATATCTGTAATATTGGCGGTGTTGTTCGGAGCGGCCGGATTCGTTCAGGCGGAAGAGCCGTTCGTTCGGATATCAACAACTGCGGAAAGTTTCAAGCTCGGGACCTTTTCGTTCTGGGAAGACGGTACATCGTCGTCCGTATTAACTGTGAAAGTCGAATCTAATTGTTTACATGGTCCTGTCGTTGCCTCCATTACTTCGCTGAAACGGGCTGGGAGTGTTTCGATAACCCCTGACCGTGTCATGGTAAAAACAGAGACTACCGGAGGGTATGTCTCGATGGCAAAACCTGTTGCCATATCGGAGACGACTGAAGGATCACATGATATAAAAATGAATTTTAAGATCAAGACGGATATAACGGATCACGCGGGCAGGTACAGTGGCATTCTTGCATTTACTGTCATGCCGCCGTCTTAATTAGAAAGATGTGAATATAACAGAGCAGGATTCTGTTAGTTATGATTAAGATTTTTTATGCCCAGGATTTGTGGATAAATGTTATCCAGACAAAGGAACCCTCTTTCTTACAGGGAATGAGGGAGAAAGGAGGTGTGTGAGGTAGTGAAGAACTGATGTATTGCAGGCACGATATTGCTTGTGAGTCGTCCTGGAAGCAGGTCCATTCTCGGACGGTACAACGATTGAAAATTGATATGATTGAAAATCACTATTTGAAATCGTAAATCTCATGTGGCCCCGACTCGGGTGGGTAATTGTGATGGGCTTATCTGTCGGAGTCGGTTAAATCAGGCATTGTCCCATCAAATGTGTGGCTCAGGTAAAAGTCCTGGGCGTTAATAATAGAATTAGCTCCGACGGCTTATAAATGCCGATGACGAGCGAAACTCTTTAGAGAGGGAATGAAAATGGTAAAGAAATGTTTGATTGCAATTGCACTGTTGGCTTTCCTAGCAACTACTGTACAGGCAGGCGATGATGCAAATAATCCTTGGAAGTTTGATGATCATTGGCCTTGGGTATATCTTGAGTTGGAAATTTGCCAGATTCCGGTCTATATGGACGTTGGAATGTATGTTGACATGAAAGACTGCGGCAAGAAAGAAATCGTCTTGAAGCAGGTTTCCTGTGATACAATTGGTAAAGGCTCCGGCGACTTCCCGTGCTACACTGGTTGTGTAACAATCCAGATCAGAGCAAACTTTGAGGTGAAACTTGGTACCAAACTGTACAAGATTGGTGACGTCATTAAGGATTGGTCAGTTACATTAAGCACTGACATCATTCCCGGCGACGGTAACTATCACGACGTAGATGTTTGCGTCGATGCCTGGAAGGCACAGATTTGGACTGCTGCACCTGGCGATAAGGTCCTCGTCGGTGAAGTTGCTATCACTGTAAAGCCCAATGCCTAAGAAATAGGTTTATACAGCGATAGAGTGGTCATTGATCTAAAAAAGAAAGTTTTGAATTCTTTTGGCGATTTATTGACTGCTGGAAATAGCTATATAGGGAGGGATGATATAATTCATCCCTCCCTTTTTTGTTATCTTAAGAGTATTAATCCCGACTTTATTTGTTTGCTTTTTTTTGAGCTTGTTTGTTTTGGGCGTGATTAATTATAAAGAACATTCAATAACGAGGTGATATCATACTGTTTTTCTACGTTCAGAGGTACACAAAAGGGAACATTTCATAAAAGGCGGCGTTTTAAGCCGGGGATGTTTATTTGAACGGCCCCCGGTCTTAGTTAAGGGATCTCTGGTGTTTTTCGATACTTTGGATTCGGATATATCTGAAATAATATATTAAATGGTGGAAAATTATGGAAATTTAATTCGCTTTTTTCATTTATATAACGGCAAGATGGTATTCTTTGAAAGGCATTTAGGGCGGTTTGGAAAAGTAAAAATTGTGGAATTTGGGGTAAATCCTGCTCATTTTAGTTGGACCTGTTCTGAAAATCAGCTTTTTATAGGGCATCATTGATTTTATGATTTTTTATGGCAGGATCACCTTTTTTGTAGGCAAAAATAGATGGCTGGCAAATTAGATAAATTAGGCAGTTTGGACTTGACATAGCCTGAGCAAAATGTTAAAATTGGCGAATGTGAAGTTGGCAGTATGAGCAGTAGATATATTCAACGAAAGATGAGCTGTCAACACCCTTATCGGAGGTGGCCCCTTTGAGTTTGGGATATGGGTGTTAGACCATAGATAAGTGGTCGATATGGGGGTTTTTACAGGGAATTATGAAAAGTGGGGACGTCAAATTGCCGAAGAGGTAAGAACCGTAGTTTTGGAGTGGGTTTAATGAAATTGAGCAAGGATAATAGTTCAAAAACGGAGGTGTCAGATATTAATCACAGCTACGGGTATCTGTCTTACCGAATCAGGATCGCCGGACAAGGTTCGGTGTTGCTGAGGGAGTTTGTGTAATTTGAATAGATCTCTTTTTTCATTTGGAGGCGACGAATGCTAAACTGGAATAACAGAATGGATTCCTGCTTGAACTGCAATCGAGAAAACAGTATCAGCTATTGTCAGCGGCGCAGGCTGAGCTTCACCAGATTTTTGAATGTCTCAATCCCGGTTTGGTTAATCACGATAACTTTGACGATGATTCTTTCGTCCGGTACCGCATTTGGTCAATACATGGTTCAGCCGGTTCAGATAGACGTAAAGTCGACAGTCAATAAGCAGCATAACAGGATGTTGCGGATTCACAGCTCGGAACAGGACCAGGTTATGAATATCGATCTGAGAGTCCTCGAGCTGAGCCAGATGTTGGATAGTGAATGGCGACTTTTTGATCCCGATCCGAATTCAATTGACTATATCGAAGGTTTCGATGTATCGAAACTTTCTTCGTGCAGCGATTGGATCAAGCTAAGCACAGACAGCATCGAGCTCGCTCCGCTTGCAGAGGTTCCTGTCGAAGTCATAATAAGAGTACCTCCAAGAGTCCACGGATTTTACAGTGCCGGGATTCTTACAACATACAAGGTCAGGCCGGAAGGATCGAACGTCGGTTATCTTATGCGGTATTTGATTCCGGTTCTGATTGAAATACAGGGCAGAACAATACGACCCAAAATAAAACTTTTGAATGTAGATATGGAACATGTACCGGCCGAGGGAGAAAAAGTTGCAACGACAAATATTTCGGTCGATGTTGAAAATATCGGGGAGACTTATTCTCGACTGAAACCTCAGGCAAGATTAGAGGGATATCAGGATGGGCACTGGCGGCTGATTACAAGGGCCGAATTCAAGGATACCGGTATCATACCGGGAGTACAATTGTCTCTGGAAACTGATATCATGAGGTCTCTGCCGAGCGGTAAATACAAACTGGCCGGTGCAATATACGTTGACGGCAGACCCGGAGGGGCAATTCAGAAATTAATAGATTTTATCGGTGACCCCGAGATTGAAAAAGCTGCTACCGATGCGCCTCTCGATCTGAGCGTGGCAGACAAGCCCATATCAGAAATAATCATAAAAGGTAATCCGGGTTCGACCCGTACGCAAGTATTGACCGTTCATAACGCTTCCGATTCGACTGTTAATATACAATCGCTTTTTGCGCTGCCGACGCCTCTTTCAGGGCGGGCTACTCCTGCTTTTAAAGGAGAAGATCTCGGTTGCGCAGAATGGTTGAGGATAGAACCTTCGCAGTTTGAACTTGGAAGCTACAAGAGTAAACGAGTACGGGTTATCGCGAATATTCCCGAATCTGCAACTGACTTTCCCTGGCATTATGCGATTCTCGGTCTTTATGCCCATTATCCCGACGGGCAGACGGCCGGCCTGACAACTGCTAATGTCTGTGTCGGTGAAGACAGGGGTGAAACCCCCGAGGTTAGGGTTAGAGCTGTAAATCTGAGCATCAGGGACCACGACCCGATGAAATCTGAGTTTCTTGTTTTGGTCGGATATACCAACGACGGCAGTACTTTCTTTAAACCGAATAAATGCAAGGCCGGACTGGTATTCACTTCCGGTCAATATCTCTCACAGGTAAGGACAAGCACCACTCTGCGAAGCGAGCAGCCCGGTGTTATACTGCCGCTCGAAACAAGAAGATATTCCGGAGTTCTTGACCTGTCTTCTGTGGATGCAGAAAACTATCGTCTGGAAGTAAATTTGGATTATGGCGGTGTGGAGCAAATAAGAAAACAAAGTTCAATACAGGTCTCTATTGTTAACGGACGGAGACTCGTTCAAACTTTACAAACAGCGGATGAAATCGCACCAAATGACATCATAGAAGTAAATTGGTAGTGTTTTGGATGGGAGAATTTTTTACTAAAGAAAGGTGCTGAATTGCCGATACAAGGCAAAACGGCTATTACAGAAAGGGACGTTGAGTTATGGCGCGGAAAAAAATTGTTCGAATATTATCGGGCGGTGTGATAGTAGCCTGCACCGTTTTGTTTTGCACTCTGAACGTCAGCGCCCAGTTTCAGGCGGTTGAAGTAACGCATATTATATCCGGCTCAGTGGGAGAACCGGGGGTGACGATGAGGGGGCTAATTGGCACTGACGGTCAACCTGCCAAAACTGATGAAAGCGGTTATTATATTGCCGTGGTTAAATGGGGCTGGACCGGCACGGTAACGCCCTATAAGGAAGGATTTAATTTCGAGCCGCAGCAAAGAACCTATCCGGCAATTTCCGGCGACCAGGAGAATCAGGACTACAAACCGGTTCCGATAACCTTTACGTTATCAGGTACAACGGGAGTAGAAGGTGTTCAAATGGTTGGCCTGCCGGGTGATCCGATAACTACAGCCGGTGGTTCGTACAGCGTGGAAGTTCCGTACGGCTTTACCGCAATTGTGACACCGACAAAACCCGGCTACAGTTTCACGCCTGAAAATAAACCGTATAGTAACGTAGGCTCCGCTATGTCAAGGCAGGATTACAGGCCGGCGAAAATAACATTGACCATTTCCGGTACGGCCGGGACTGAAGGCGTCGTCCTGGACGGATTTCCTACCAGGGTTGTTTCCGGCAGCGGCGGAAGGTTTTCGACAACCGTTGACTGGAACTGGTCCGGTACGGTCAAACCGGTAAAACAGGGTTATACATTCATACCTGAAGAGATGCCATACAATAATATTACTTTTAATCAGGAGAACCAGGCTTTTACTGCAACTCCGATAACATATACAATTACCGGCTCTGCTGGTATGGCCGGCGTGGAAATGAAGGGATTTCCGGACTCTGTCTTTACCGATCAGACCGGTTATTTCACCGCTACCGTAAACTGGGGCTGGAGTGGTGTAGTTACTCCGGAATTAGACGGATTTACGTTCAAACCGGGTTCACAAACGTTTAGTAAGGTTGAAAGCAACCGTGATAATGTGCTTTTTGAAGCAACGATGAAGACATATAAAATTTCGGGTTCTGTCGGACAGGAAGGCGTACAAATGGTAGGACTGCCGGATAATCCCATCTCCGGTCCCGGAGGCGCGTACAGCGTCACTGTCGATTACGGTTGGAGCGGGACGGTTACACCGACAAAGGAAGGTTACGACTTTAGTCCAGCCAATAGATTATATCCGCCCGTGAGCAAAGATAGTACGAACGATAATTATTCTGCTGCGCTCAAGACGTTGGAAGTTAGTGGAACAATCGACGGGATTGCCGGTGGAATTGCCGGTGTAACACTTCAGGGTGCGCCCAGAGCAACCACGTCCAAAAGCGACGGAAGCTACAGTATCAGCGTCCCATGGGGCTGGAGCGGAACTATTACCCCGTTGAAAGCCGGTTACGAGTTCAATCCGCCCAACATACAGTTGTCGAATATTGTCGCATCCGAGATGAATCGAAGCTTTCAGGGGACACTTTTAAAACGAACAATTTCCGGTATAATTAAAACCGACAAAGGCGAACTGGTCGAAGGCGTGATTGTCAGTAGCGATTTGAATCTGACTACGACAACAGATACCAACGGCAGATTTGAAATGAAGGTGGATCACGGCTGGAGCGGCAGAATTGTCCCTGTCAGTGAAGGTCATACTTTCAGACCGACCAACATACCATACACCAGCGTCACCCGGGACATGCCTAATCAGAGCTTTACCGCGATTGTGAAAATGCTTACGATTACGGACGAGGTTTCGATGGCCGGAACACCGATCCCGATGGTAAAGATCAAGGCAACTGGTGTACCCGGTACGACCGCAACCGATTCCAAGGGTATGTTCAGCGTCAAGGTTCCATGGGGATGGACCGGCGAGATTACACTCGATAAGCCCGGTTATTCATTCAATCCGCCGAGTAAACCGTTTCCAACTCCTGTTACGACGAATCTGTATAAAGGCCAGCCGGTAGCGGCACAACTTCCGCCCGAACCAAGACCTCCGGTTACCGGGGGAGGTCGGGGTACGTTGCCGCCTATAGAGGAGACCACGACACCTACCGGGACATTGCCGCCAATAGAGACTACGACTCCCACTGGGACATTACCGCCGATAGAGCCTACGACTCGTGACGGTACATTACCGCAGAGGTTGCCGGAGCCTAATGAAGCTATGGATCCGGATATGAAAAAGATAATGGATCAACTGGAAGCGCTTCAAAAGGCGCAGCGTACCGGAGCAACCGGAGCACAACAGTTTGATCCGGGCACTGTGCGTGTCAGTGATACATTTTCGGAAGACGATCTTGTTATTACGGTACTGCCTTCGCTTTCCGAACAGGCCGGCATTCCGATTATCCCGGAGGAAAGTGTTTATGGAACGGTCTCCTGCAATCTGAATCAGGTCCCGCTCGATACGGCGCTGGATATCGTTCTGGCCGGTACTCCTTACATTTATAAAAAGACAGATTATTATTACTTAGTGTCTCCCGGCGATCCGAACAGCCCGTTGTTTATGACCATGACCCAGTCGCGTCCCGTAAGGCTGGATTATATCAATGCCGCTTCGGCGGTTGCGCTGCTAAACGATGTTTTTGCGCCTTATGTAAAGGCCGATCCGGACCCGAATAGTCACACCGTATTGGTGACCGCCTCTCCCGTGATGATGGAGCGTATTGTTGCGGACCTCGAGCAACTTGATAGAACTCCGACGCATGTCATGCTGAATGCTCGTATTGTCGTGATGGAACGCGGCGATTTGCTGAATCTTGGCGCGGAATGGAGCTGGCCGTCGATTCGAGGTGGATTGTTCAGCACCGAGCTTCATGGCGATGGTTTGGCAGATATGACGGACTTCGGTGGTAAATGGCCGTGGGGTGTCTCAATCGGCTATACGCCCGATGATACGTTCACCAATGCACTGGAGATACAGTTGAATCTTCTTCAGCAGAATGATGAAGCGGAAATTCTGTCCGAGCCTAAAGTAGTGGCCCTGGACGGCAGGAAGGCGAGAATTCAGGTCATAAATGAGCAGTACTTTTTGCTGACACCGTCATCAATCAGTGCTTTCGGTTATACGACCTCTTATATGGAAACTGTTACTTCCGGAACTTCTTTGGCTATTACTCCTTATGTCGGGGATGACGAAGACATTACATTGGAGATGGCCGTCGAGGTCAGCGATAGTATTCCGAGTGCCAGGGGAACAGACCTTCCTTATGTAACAAGACGAACGGCCGAAAACACGGTACGTATTAAAGACGGCGGTACAGCCATAGTTGCCGGTCTGACTGAAAATAAGTCCACTCGTGCCGACAGAAGAGTGCCCGGATTCAGCAGTCTTCCGTTAATAGGCGATTTATTTAAGAATAAATCCAATGAGAATTCAACGAGGGAGATTGCTGTATTCGTTACGGCGCATATCCTTTCCGATAATGCACTTGGTTTTGGATACCAGGGATCTTCGCCTGCGACTATGATGCCGCAGCAACAGATGAACCAGCAGCCACTGTATAATCAGCAGTCGCAGTTGAACCAGCAGTCTCAATTTAATCAGCAGTCTCAATTTAATCAGCAGCCGCAGTTTAACCAGCAGCCGCAGTATAACCAGCAGCCGCAGTTTGACCGGCAGCAGTTTAATCAGTATAACCAGCAACCTCAGTATTATAATCAACCGGCCAATGTGCCGATGATAGATCCTTTCAAGCAGGATCTTCGAAATTCAACACTAAGGTCAAGATAGAAAATATGAAAGAGAAAATATCTGTGAATTCAATCAGGCAAAAATATAAAATATCCGGAGCGGTGACATTAACGCTGTTCGTTCTGGCGTTGTCTCTGGCTGGTTGTGCTTACACGCCGGGCGGCATCAGAGTCGAACAATTGAACAGCAGGAATGTCCTGGAGCTCAGTGCCGACAATGTGGTTGATATTATGAGGGCGGCCGGTTTTACCGATGATCAGATTATCGAGCATGGAACGGCTGTACGTAATGGATTGGCTCAGACAGGAGCTGTGCAGATTTATGTAAACAGGAGAGTCGAGGCGATTTTTGCCGCTAAAGATCAGGATGTATATATCAGCACGCAAATGCGAGGCCTTTTCATTTATAATATCAATACAGGCTGGAAGACCGGCAACGCGGCAGGCCAGCAGCAGTCACAAATGTGGTACTGAGAGAACGATTTCTCAAATACCACCAGGGGCCTGTTGGTTAGTGTGAGTTCCGTTACCGAACATCCCCGCAATATAAGCATGGGCAGCGCAAAGAATCCGCCGCAATCGGAAATTTGATTTTAGCCGTACCTCTCTGAATTTTGTTACCCCTCTTTAATAATTCCGGTGTAAAATCAGGACCCGGACCTGTCATATTGGCACATCTGCATAAACTCCTGCAAAATGTAACATCTTTTAATCAAATACCTTACGATTTTTATTGCATTCGGGCATACTGTTTGCACATGATTAATAAGTATGTCTATAAACAGAAGATTCTCGTAAAAAGGAATTTAGTAATGAAATTCGACAAGTTTACATTGAAGGCCCAGGAGGCATTGGCGACCGCCCAGCAGATAGCGATGGCCAAGTCGCATACTGTGACTTCGCCTCTGCATTTGCTCAGCGCCCTGTGCGGCGACCAGAGCGGCACTGTTATTGAGATTTTGAAGAAAATAGGGGCAAATATTTCGCGGATAAAAGAGATGACCGAAAGCGAGCTTGGCAGAATGGCCCAGGGCGGCAGCGGCAACCAACTCATGCCCGATCCGGCATTTAGCCAGGTTGTTCTGGATGCGCAAAACCGGGCCGATGCGATGGGGGACGAATATTTGTCCGTGGAACATTTGTTCATCGCGCTGGCCTCGGTACAAAGCGATGCGAAAGAGATATTGCGGCTGAACTCGGTGACGGACGAACAAATTGAAAGCGCTCTGAAAGAAATCCGGGGAACGGAGAAAGTAACGGACCAGAGTCCCGAGGCCAAGTATAAAGCGCTGGAGCGATACGGCATAGACCTGCTTGAGATGGCGCGAAAGGGAAAGCTCGACCCGGTTATCGGAAGGGACGAGGAAATACGGAGATGTATGCAGGTTCTCAACCGCAGGACAAAAAATAATCCGGTCTTAATTGGCGAGCCGGGCGTGGGCAAGACCGCTATCGTGGAAGGCCTTGCACAGCGGATAATTGCCGGTGACGTCCCCACCGGCTTAAAGAATAAAAGGATAATTGCTCTGGATATGGGTGCGTTAATCGCCGGGACAAAATTCCGGGGCGAATTCGAGGATCGGCTCAAGGCCGTGCTTAAGGAAGTCATCGCGGCGGGGGGGCAGATAATTCTTTTCATCGATGAATTACATACCGTGGTAGGCGCAGGCAAGGCCGAGGGTGCCGTTGATGCGGGAAATCTTTTGAAGCCGTCACTCGCGCGAGGAGATTTACGCTGTATAGGCGCGACAACTATCGACGAGTATCGCAAGTATGTCGAAAAAGACGCCGCACTTGAAAGGCGTTTCCAGCCGATTCTTATCGACCCGCCGACCGTCGAAGAGACCATAGCAATCCTCCGAGGTCTAAAAGACCGTTACGATACTCATCACGGCGTGCGGATTACTGACGCGGCCCTCGTTGCCGCCGCGACTTTGTCCAACCGTTACATCACCGACCGGTGGCTGCCGGATAAGGCGATTGATTTGATAGACGAAGCGGCCTCCAAGATGAGGATTGAAAACGATTCGCTGCCGGCCGAGCTGGACGATATCCGAAGAAAGATTGTTCAGCTTCAAATCGAACGTGAAGCCCTCAAAAAAGAATCCGATCCTGCAAGCGCCGAACGCCTTAAAAAAGCCGAAAAACAGTTAGCCGAGCTTCATCAACAGGATAAACGACTTACCGCTCAATGGGAAGGCGAGAGGGGCGATATCGACCAGATAAAGGATTTGAAGCAGAAGCTCGAGGACGCCCAGAATAAATTCGAGGATGCCCAGCGAAAAGGCGAGCTGGAGACCGCCGCCCGCTTGAAATATGATACCATTACCAATCTGAAAAAAGAGCTGGAAGAAAAAGAGGCCCAGTTATCCGGCTCCGAGCGCGGTATTATCCATAACGAAGTCACCGAAGAGCACATCGCGGAAGTTGTCTCCAAGTGGACATCGATTCCCGTTGCGAAATTATTGTCCGGCGAAAGGGACCGCCTGCTAAAAATGGAAGATTCGATAAAGGAGCGTGTCGTTGGCCAGGATGAGGCTGTCGCCGCTTTGTGTAACGCCGTCCGCAGGAGCCGCTCCGGCTTATCGGACCCGAACCGCCCGATCGGGACTTTTTTATTCCTCGGTCCGACCGGCGTTGGAAAGACGGAATTATCCAGGGCTCTGACGGAGTTCCTTTTCAACGATCCTCATGCAATGGTACGTATCGATATGAGCGAATTTATGGAGCAGCATTCGGTTGCCCGACTCATCGGCGCCCCTCCCGGCTACGTCGGCTACGAAGAGGGCGGACGGCTTACAGAAGCGGTTCGGAGAAAACCTTATTCGGTGATTTTACTGGACGAAATCGAAAAGGCGCACCCGGATGTTTTCAATGTCCTGCTGCAGGTCTTCGACGACGGCAGATTGACCGATGGAAAAGGTCGGACCGTGGATTTCAAGAACACCGTCATTATTATGACCAGCAATATCGCGAGCGGCAAGATTCAGCAGCTAACCGAAGAATCAGGGGCCGACTGGGAGATCGAGGCCCACGTCAAGGATTCGCTCAAGCAGATTTTTAAGCCGGAATTTTTGAACCGGATAGATGAGGTAATCGTCTTCCACATGCTTAGCAAAGACCACCTGGCGAAGATTGTCGATATCCAGCTTGGTTACCTTGCCGACCGACTGAAGGGCCGGAACATAAGCGTTGAATTTACCGACAACGCCCGCAAACAGATTATGGACGAAGGTTACGATGTTGCTTTCGGTGCACGGCCTTTGAAACGAACCATCCAGCAGCGGCTGGAAAATCCCCTGGCGGCGGAGCTTTTGGCAGGAAAATTCACCGACGGTGACACTATCAAAATCGACGCCGATTCCCACAAATTCACATTCGAAAAAGTCGGTTAAAAAAGTACCCCCTATGGGGCAGGCAGACATTAGTTTATTCGCCGAGCAGGAATTTGCCTTTGTCCATTATTGTTGCGCCGTCGGCGATAATCGTCGGGCTGATGATAACCCCATCGACGTGCGAGCTGCAGTCCCAGTCGGCACCGGTCTTGCCGGGTATAGGGCTGCCGAATGCGAAGTGGACGCCGGGGAACTTCTCGTCCTGGAGAAGATTGTAGATAAGCTTGGTCAGGCCGGTATTGGTACCGATGGCAAACTCGCCTACGCGGTTGCTGTTTTCCTCGTTCTCAAAAAGGTATTCGGTGAATTTCTCTCGTAACTGTTCGTCGGCGCATTCGATGCTATCTCTTATTGCTCTGCCGTTTTCGATTTCGACAGTTATCGGCGTATCCTCGAGAGAGCCATACTGCTCGGCGAAGTAATCGCCGAGGCAGCCGTCGATGACCGCAGTGCCGTTGACGTCACTCGGGCAGGTGAAAACTTCACCGTCGGGAAGATTCAGCCACCGGCCCGGCTGAATGTCACCGTCCGAGACTATCCATTTAAGCTCCGGGCTGAAACGTGCGGTAAAATTGCAGCCTTTCTCGGTAATTACTTGAATCCTCTCGGCATCCCTGACCTTCTCATAGTCCAGCTTACTTATCCGTTTAATCTCGTTGTAATCGCTGCACATCCCGTCGCACATTATCTCGGGCGTAATCCCGATCATGTGGGCGTGCCGCAGGGTAGTATTGGCCTCGATAGCCTTGAGCATCGGCATCCGAAAGCTCTGCAGCTCTCCCTCGGCTCCCTGAGCGGCGTACACGCTTACATCCGCGGACCGGATAGCTTCTTCGATAGCGTCCGGCATATTAATCGGCCGGGAACCGAAATCCTCCATAACGAAGAATTCGACCTCGCCCGTAATCTTTTCAATAGCCGCCTTGATAGCAGTGCCGATTTCGATGGTCTGCCTGTCAGTAATAACCAAAGCCTTTTCACTTGGCTGAACTTTCAGACAATTCTCAACCGCCTGCCTTACTCCCTGCTCAATCGTTCCCAATTTGTCACTCCTATAGATGACGCCCGTCAAATAATAATGTAGAATAAAGCTGACTACGAGGCAATAAAAATCGACGTTGATCCATTTACTTTCAAATAATCGCATAAAAAATGCGATTATTTACGATTTTGGAGGTATCCCAATGTTTAGAGCACTCCGTACGCGGAAATTTGTTAAGAATTTTATTGAAAGAATGAAGAATGCATTGACTTAATCCGATATATTCGGATATGATTTATGTAAAACGGGAATCTAATTCCGGGATGGCATAATGATTAAAAGGCATTTACAAAAAGTCCTGATAAACTCAGCAGGTATATTTCCTGTACTGACCTTAACCGGCCCGAGGCAATCCGGCAAGACAACTCTGGCCAAAGCTGCCTTTAAAAAAGCTCATTACATCTCTTTGGAAGATCCTGCTCTTCGAAATCTGGCCCTGGAAGATGCAAAAGGTTTTTTAGGACAGTTCGGAGCGGAGCAGGTAATACTGGATGAAGCGCAGCGAGCGCCGGAGTTATTTTCATATATACAAAGTATTGTGGATAAAAACGACCTTTCGGGGCAATACATACTCACAGGTTCACAAAATTTTCTGCTTCTGGAGAAAATAAGCCAATCGCTTGCCGGCCGTTGTGCGATTCATCATTTGCTGCCGTTTTCACGGTCGGAATTGATTGGTGTAAATCCGCTTGATCCGGAAAATATTATTAATTTATCCCGACGTTCCAAGAGAAATAATTCCAAAAACGAATCCGATTTATTTAAAACGCTGTGGACTGGTGGATATCCAAGAATACACGATAAACATCTTCCGCCGCAGCAATGGCTTGCAAACTATATATTGACATATATCGAAAGAGATGTACGCAGCATTGTAAACGTTAGCGACCTCGAAACATTCACACGGTTTGTAAGGCTATGCGCCGGTAGAACCGGGCAGATACTCAACCTGCAGTCACTGGGTAACGATTGCGGCATAGACAGTAAGACCGTCAAGCGGTGGCTTTCTATTCTTGAGATAAGTTTTGTCATAAAGCTTTTACGGCCGTATTATAAGAACTTCAGCAAGCGGCTGATAAAGTCGCCCAAAATATATTTCCTCGACAGCGGCCTGCTTTGCTATCTTTTAGGAATACGAAAACCGGGCGAGTTGATAGTGCATTCGTCAAGAGGAGCGATATTCGAGTCTTGGGTTATCTCCGAATTGTACAAGAGCTATTATCATACGGGGAAACAGCCTGCAATGTACTATCTCAGGGATTCCAACAATAATGAAATCGACCTGATTCTTAATCACGGCTCTAAGATTTTACCTATAGAGATAAAATCCGGCCAGACGATCAGCAGAGAATTTTTTAGAGGTCTTGAATATTGGCGAAAGTTAACCGGGCAAAGCGACTCTCCTGCCGTTTTGATTTATGGCGGCGACAGCCCGGCAGTTTTTAAAGGTATCAAGGTCATATCCTGGAACATGCTTTAATTAAAATAGGCACCGAACTATTCCTCGCAGTGAGAAAAAATATGCAGTTATCCTGCTCTATCGTTCCCAATTTGTCACTCCTATGGTTAATCAAACAAATTTATTTTTGAAAATGTATAATCTTAAGAGAGAGATTAATTTTGTTTTTCTGGATTGTTTTTAGGCATAACGATATAAGGTTCAATACGATACTTAATGGGGCAGATGGGATCTAATGCCGAATCGTCAATAGATATAACAATGAATGTAAACGAGCTATCAATATTATCCATAAAGCAATAGAGAAAAGTACATTCCACTGCAACAATAAGAAAGTCAACTATTGATGCTAAGTCACTATGGATAGCATATGGTTTCTCACCACTCAAATACCAAAGAGGAGGAGATATTTCGTTACCGGATTTTAATGTAAAGTTCTCAATAACTAGTTTCCTGTCTTTTTTTGGGTGCTCTTGTGTATTGCGAAGATCGATAATGTGTTTTAAACCGGGTTGAATCTCTTTTAGGAATTGAACGAATTCATTATTGTGTTTTAACGCTGTTCTTGACCATTTAATAACTTTGTCAAATCTGGGTCCGTCGAAAGAAGTCTTATAAAACGTGTTTATTAATTCTGCTAGTGTTTGTATCATTAGTTTGGCGTTGTTAAGAAAAACTCCACAATATTCATCTAAATGATCAACTTGTGGAAAATTCGTAAAATGATTTCCCTCTTTTTTAAGTTCGCCTTTCTGACATATATTAAATATCCGTTCAACCTCTTTACATATAAATTCTTGTTTGTCTTCGCATATTAATAAATATTCTTTGCATCGATGCATACATCGCAAAACATCATCTTTGTTAATGCTGTTTTTAACAGAAATGTTTTTTATCGCTTCGCTTGCTTGAATGAATACTCTTGCGACTATCCTATTAGATGATCCCACGTTAGCAACAGGCTTACTCATCCCATGCATGTTTGGATCAGTTTCGTTAGGATCTAAAGCTTCAGGTGTGTAAATGCGAAATGTCTTATCAATTTTGTATACCTCGAGAAAATCAACAGCCGGACACATGCGTGTTATCCCACCTGTTCCCCCTTCGAGATTTCCATGGCCAGCTCTGTATCTAGGTGCATTTTTATCAAACTTCATTTTGATCGAAAATTAAAATTGTAATTCCCAGCACATCAAAAATAATTATTATCGGTATCCTATATCAAAACTTGTCATCAACAACCACAATTTATCGAAAAATGTACCTAATCTTTAATTTCCCTTTTAGCTGTTTCGTTGCAAATTTTCAAGATATTGAATCATTTCAATAGCGGCGTTAGCATAACTTTGCGCTTGTTTGTGTGTAATTGAAACTAACGAATCGCGTTCATGCGCTACCTTATTTCTAAGCATGCGCATTTCCTGTACCAGATGTTCGTATTTCTTATTTAAACCGCTGTATTTAATTAACATCTCAACATTGTGCATTGGAGACCTGTATGACGGTGGTTCTGGAGAAATCGCTAATCTAGCTACGGTAGATGCAATGGCAGTTTCCAAAGCAGACCATGAAAGCAGAATTGCTGCTGATGGGGCTCGCTCTACAGCATCTAAAATCTGGTCTTCGAGGGAAACGAAAACTGGATTATTTACTGCTGACTCTATCGGTTTCGTTTCATCGTGTAACTCTTGCGCTTGTTGTTTTATCGTGTTAAAGTCTAATTCTATATCCTTGTATTTAAGATGAGCAAGACGACGTATGATTTTGGCTAGTTCGTTTCGGAAAGTGAATAAGGACAAAGCAGCAACAATTGGCCACGCGAGACTCGATATAAGGTTGGCTATAAATTGCTTCCAATCCATTTACTATTTTATTCCTTTAATTGACTCACTATGTTTATTCTTTTAATATTCCAACTTTCCGTTGTAAAACGGGAAATCACAAACTACGCCGTTGTCGGTTCGGAGATGTTTTAACCTCTGCGAAAGATTATATAAGCGGGTTTTGTTTTGAGCAAGAAGATATTCAAGTTAAAAGTAAAAAGGTAAAAGGTAAAAAGAAAGGCAAAAGGAAAAAGCATGCACTTGACGAAGTCTAAATGTGGCATGGAGTAAACCCTATACGCTATCCGCTATTCGCTGCACGCTAAAGATTCATTGGAATGCCTTTGTCGCGGAGGTATTCTTTCATTTGTGTTATTGTGTAATTCTCGAAGTGGGTGATCGAGGCCATCAGTACGGCGTCTGCTCCGCCGTCAACGATAGCATCGTAAAGATGTTCCAGGGTTCCGGCACCGCCTGATGCGATGACGGGGATATTGACGGCGTCGGTGACGGCCTTGTTAAGCTCGTTGTCGTAGCCGGCCTTAGTGCCGTCGGCGTCCATACTGGTCAGCAGGATTTCGCCGGCTCCCAGTTTTTCGGCCTTAGCAGCCCATTCAACTACGTCTTTATCGGTCGGTTCCGTGCCGGCCTTGACGCAGACCTGCCAGTGTCCGGTCCGGTCTTTCGACCGGCGGGCATCTATGGCAAGAACCACGCACTGATTCCCGAATTTCTGTGCGGCTTCGGCGAGAAGCTCCGGATTATCGACGGCGGCGGTATTTACGGAGACTTTTTCCGCGCCGCTTCGAAGCAGCTCATCCATCTGCTCGACGCTCTGGATTCCGCCGCCGACGGTGAACGGGATAAAGACGTTCGCGGCGACTTTCTCCACAAGCTCGACGATTGTCTTGCGGGAACGGATTGTCGCGGTTATATCGAGAAACACAAGCTCGTCTGCCCCGGCGTCACTGTATCTGGCGCCCAGCTCCACCGGGTCTCCGGCGTCGCGGAGGTTCACGAAATTCACGCCCTTTACAACGCGGTTATCTTTTACATCGAGACATGGTATTATTCTTCTTGTCAGCATAAGTTCGTATTTCGTATATCGTATTTCTTTAAACCACGCAATGAATTGCGAGGCTAATTATTTTGTTTACAAATGTTATAAAAGTTTTGCAGCACTTTCAATCCGGCCTTGCCGCTTTTTTCCGGGTGGAACTGCGTGCCGTATATGTTCGCTTTTTGCACCGAGGCGACAAGCTCGACGCCGTAATCGGTATAGGCTATTTTTGTCCTCTCGTCCTTTGGTTCGGCGCAGAACGAGTGTGCAAAGTAAAAGTGTTTCTGGTTTCCGAGACCGGCGAATAAATCCATATCCTCCGGCAGATCGACCAAATTCCAGCCCATATGCGGAATCACCCGACCCTGCGGGATGGGGACGACGTCGCCACCGATTAATCCGAGTCCTTTATGACGGCCGTACTCGCTGCTGGTCTCGAATAGCATCTGGTAACCTACACATATACCCAGCAGGGGTCTGCCGTCTGTGGCGACTTCTTTAACAAGACCGGCCAGAGACCCCAACGCATTGACGGCGAAACCGAAGGCGGCGACACCCGGCAGGACAAGCCCGGTAGCCTGTTCTATAGTCTTCGGATCGCGGCTGAGAGTTGCCTCGCAGCCGATATGCCGGAATGCATTGCAGACACTCCGGACGTTTCCAACGTTATAATCAATTACAACTATCATAATTTAGCATTGACTTATCATTATTTTACGCTTACTATCGGTGAGCCTTATTTAGCCCCAAATGACCGAAAGCAAATATTATCGTAAAAATTGGGAGTGGTAAATAGCAAATGTGTGGAATAGTAGCCTACCTTGGAAAAAAAGTTGCTCAACCGATTCTGATAGAGGGATTGAAACGGCTGGAATATCGCGGATACGATTCGGCCGGCGTTGCAATTCTGGGCAAAGAAGGGATAAAAGTAATAAAAACCAGCGGCAGAATCAATGCTCTCGAGCAAATTCTGTGTGAGCCTGATGTAACGGAAACGTTCGGTATAGCCCATACGCGATGGGCTACTCATGGAGAGCCGAACACTGTCAACGCGCATCCGCATCTGGATTATTCCGGCAAAATCGCAGTCGTTCATAATGGCATTATCGAAAATTACGACACGATAAAAAAGTGGCTGCAAAACGAAGGTGTCGAATTTGTCACCGATACCGATACCGAGGTTATTGCGAGCCTGATCGGCTATTTCTATAGCAAATCTGACGATGACGAGGCCCGGCAATACAACGGCAAGAACAAATTCGAATGGGCCGTCCGGCGGGCTCTTCGGGAGCTGCACGGGACATTCGGCCTGGCGATTGTCTGCTCGGATTATCCGCGCACGCTCATCGGCGCCAAAAGAGGCAGCCCCCTTATCCTGGGACTCGGCGAGAACGAATATATCCTGGCCTCGGACGCCGCCGCAATCGTCGAGCATACGACCCAGGCGATATATATGTCGGACAACGAGATTGTTGTAATCGGCCCTGACGGATTTCAGACGAAGACAATCGACAACGTCGCAGTGGCCAAGGACCTCCAGCAGATCGAGTTCTCGCTGGAACAAATCGAATTGGGTGGTTTCCAGCACCACATGCTCAAGGAAATTTTCGAACAGCCGAAGTCGTTGGGCATGTGCATGGGCGGGCGAATCGACAGGCAGGGAAACAGGATTCGGCTCGGCGGTATAGATGCGTACCAGAGGGAATTGACGCGAGCCAGGCGTCTGATTCTGACCGCGTGCGGTACGGCGTTCCATGCGTCTCTTGTAGGAGAATTCCTGTTCGAGCAATTGGCCCGCATCCCGGCGGAAACCGAGTACGCCAGCGAATTTCGATATCGAAATCCTATTATCGAAGACGGTACCATTGTCATATCCATAAGTCAATCGGGCGAGACACTCGATACTCTTGCAGCCATCGAAGAAGCCAAAGACCGCGGAGCGACTGTGCTCGGCATCGTCAACGTCGTTGGCTCGTCCATCGCAAGGACCACAGACGCCGGAGTTTATCTGCACGTGGGACCCGAAATCGGTGTCGCCAGTACGAAAGCCTTCACGGCACAGGTCGCCGTACTGACAATGCTGGCTATCGAGCTGGGCAGGAGAAGACACATCAGCAGCGACGAAGCGAATATGTACCTCAGCGAGCTTACCCAGATACCGGACAAAATCAGTGAGATACTCAAACAGTCCGAGCACATAAAGGAAATTGCCGCCGCCAATATCGACAGGGACAACTGGCTGTTTCTGGGCAGGGGTCTTAACTATCCGATAGCCCTTGAAGGCGCCTTGAAGCTCAAGGAAATCAGCTACATTCACGCTGAGGGTCTGCCCGCCGCGGAGATGAAGCACGGCCCGATTGCGTTAATTGTGGACGGTATGCCGGCGGTTTTCATCGCTACATCCGGCCCGCAGCACGATAAGATTATGGGCAATGTCGCCGAGGTCAAGGCTCGTGGCGGCAGGATTATCGTAGTTGCCACCGAAGGCGATGATTCCGTCGAGAAATATGCCGATCATGTGATTACTATCCCCGATGCGCCGACACTTTTGCAGCCGATGTTAGCCGTTGTGCCCTTGCAGCTTCTGGCCTATCATGCCGCAGTGCTTCGCGGCCACGATGTCGATAAGCCCAGAAACCTGGCAAAAAGCGTTACCGTCGAGTAATCTTTGCAACCGAAATTGGCTTTGTTTTTCCGGGGGCAAAACGCCCTAAATCTGCCATTTTTCTCATAATCTTTTTATTTCAAAGAATTTACGCTAAATTATCCAAATTAACATTGGCTTTGTTTTTTCAAAAAGGGTCGTTTTGTAGAGAGTGCTCTACATCTGTCGAATCTTCCACAACCGACACCGGATGTGGTTTTTGTAGGGGCGGCCCCGTGTGGTCGCCCTGGGCAATCACATGGGATTGCCCCTACCCGTAATTTTACCCAAAAACCGCCTTAATGAAAGGAAAATCCCCGATTTTAAGCGAAAAATGACAATGACTCGCCACTCGTTATAAATAATGTACAGGGTATCTCTAATAGATTTTTGTTGTCTTTTCAGATAGATTGTATCATAATAGCATTTGGTTAAGTGAGTACGTATCTCCCTGATATGCAACAGCTTGTTTTTTTTTACCGATAACATTTAAAAAATCAAAAAAGCAATCAAGATTTGCGGTTTGAGAAACGCCTTATATTACAGACGGGAAAATTGCATAGAGCGGAAGTAAAAGGTCGGTCAAACTTATATATATATATTTTATAGAGGCAGGTTTCCCATGTGCAGGGAAAGGATATCTGGCCGGTGGGAGAAAAGGATTCTCAATCATTCATGCGGGAAATCCCCGGCCAAACCTGTTGAAAAAAGCTTCTCTAATGGGGCGGGATTTACCCTTATAGAGCTTCTTGTGGTCATTGCAATCATTACGCTGCTTTTGGCGATTCTCATGCCGGTTCTTCAAAGCGCGCGGGAGCAGGCACAGCGTGCAGTCTGTCTTAGTAATCTCAGGCAGCTCACAACAGCTTGGATTGCCTATGCTGATGAAAATGATGATAAGCTCGTTTACGGCAGTGCCTTTGGTGGTTCAAAATGGTATGGCGGCGAGATGAGAGGCTGGCTGGGCCGGGCCTTTAATTTTCCTGAGAGCCGCTCGGCCATAATAGAAAATCCCGATAAAGGTCCGCTTTGGCCTTATATCCGGGATATCGATGCATACCGCTGCCCTCGCGGTGCTTCCGGCCATGCAGCAACTTATTCAATCGTATCGGCCGCAAATGGTACCCCAATGGAAGGAACTTATATATCATGGGACCGTGTACTGCCACAAATAACAGAACCCGGTAAACGTATTGGCAATACCGTCTTGCGACTGACCCGGCTGACGGACATCATCAGTCCTGGTGCCGCACAGCGTGCGGTCTTTGTGGATACGGGCTATACACCCGGGCCCGAGTTTTATGTCCACTATCTTTATCCCAAGTGGGAACGTTCCACTCCTCCCATACATCATGCCGAGGGAGTCACGCTATCGATGGCGGATGGTCATGCGGAATACTGGAAATGGAAAGGCCGTGAAACGGTCTCAGGTCTGCCCCGCAATCTGGTTCCCGTTGGTAGTCTATTTACAGAAGTATTTGAAAGTAGGGAGGGCTACGAACCTCTTACCGAGGACGGCCTATACGATTTGCAGAGAGTGCAAAGGGCGGTCTGGGGCAGGTTAGGCTATCCTGCCGGGCAAAATAAATAAAATGGCTAAAACTCCGAACTGAACAAAAAGATTTGTCTGGTTGAGTGAAAGAGTTCTGATAGGATTTACTCTCAATCTTACTATCCAAATGGCTGATTATTTCCTGATCGGAAAAATAATCTGTTAAATGCATGAGCATGCTTTCTTGCATACCCTTTCTTAAGGTGATTATATTACCTCGTAAAGCTTTTAATCTATCAGGTGGAAGCGGTTCAACAAGATTTTGAAAAGCTAAATCTATTTTGATGCTTTTGAGTCATACTAAAACAGAAGCATTGTTATATTCCATATTTTTTTCTGTAATTAATATTCCCGTTGAAGTCACTCTTTCCATTATATCTTTTGATTTAGTAGTGATAACTTCAGGAAAAATACTTCGAACTATAATACGTGTTTTGTTTTTAATTTCCTGTAATAAAACTTTTTGGTCATCCTCTTTCGAATCTCATTTTTCAGCCGGTTCTTTTTATCGGTGGATGTTTTAGTGTCCCCGGTTGTGGATGCGGAATTATTTACGGGGGCTTGCCCGAGACTTAGCAAAAGAACAATTACTATAATTAAAACAATGGCCCGCAATTCGATAAATCTTTTTATGTTCGGTTTTATTTGTTTTATTTTCATTTTAAACCTCCGTTGTTCTTAACGTTCTATAATCATCCGACAGGATAGCTCATTAAAATATGGACGATTATATTAGTAGTTCTTGAAGCTTCTTATCCAATCAGGCCAGTCTTCGGGCTGTACTCCGCCGGCTGTAGTCCAGGGGCCCGCCGTATCGAAATCCTCATCCCATTTCAAGGTCCAAAGCTCTTTGAGTCCTATCTTTCTTACAGACCAGTCTAAGAAAAGACCGTTAACGTGTCCGTTATGTCTGTTTATACAGGCGCCTTTTTCTCCATGCAATGGACCTACTTCTGAATAAAGCCTGATAAAAGGATCATCGGAATCAAGAAGAGCCGGGATATTGTTTCTTCCTTTCATAGAATAAATATCCAAGGGCAGTATCTGAATCATGTGAGTTGTTTCAGGCGGATTCACAAATAATTTTTGATTTAAACCATAGCTGCAGCGAAACTTAGGAAGAGGATCAATCATTTCCCATGCTTTGAATCTCGTACCTTTATTGACCTTATAATCAAATGCCCCCCCGGAACCTAATATCAATCCGTTTCCGGATTCGGTTTTTACAGCCATAGGGCAGCAGGCGATACTTCTTGTATTGTAGCTGCTTTCATCCGAAGGATTGAAAGGATCTTTGTTTCTAAAGTACGAGCCGCGGAGAAATCTTATTCCCTCGTTATTGGTGATGAAGTATCGGCCGTTGTTTTCATCTAAATACATGGCCAGCACTGTACCCCACTGCCGCAGATTGGTCTGACAAACAACGGCCCTTGCCCGGTTTCTGACCTGTTGGGCCACCGGCAGAAGAATCGCCATCAACAGCATAATAATGGCAATCACCACCAAAAGCTCAATTAAAGTGAATCCCTTACTTTTTCTCATGACGTTCTCCTTCTTTTGTGAAGAAGGTTATTTAACCGACATTTTTTCTTTAATACAGGTGCAACTCGCAAGTATGTATGTCCGCAATAATATCGTAATCAATTTTAGCATTGTTATATTGCGGCTACAAATTAATTTCCTTTTATATGGCTCCCAAACATCGAAAAATGCCAAAGAATCCTTATCAATCTGCATCCCGGTTGTCCGGCCCGCTAAAATCCACGCATTTCGGGTGCTATCTTGCTTTCTAAATAATAAGGCGTCTGTGGATATCGAAATATAGATTGCTTTTTAGAGAATTTTTTAAAATTTTTTTTATGGAATGGGTTTGCCCGGTTTTTCATTGAAAAAATGAGGATTTCTGCCGGGAGGGATGGGAATTTTGTAGTTGTTTGTAGTTATTTCGGTATCTTCACGATCGTTGGATTATAAACCTTAACAGGCCCCAATAATCCGGATGCGATCAGAGGGTCGTCTTTTTCGTAAAATTTCCAGGTCGTAAAGGTAATGCGACCGCCGTCCGGCTTGGGCGTTCCCTGGGCATACCAGTCCGGGACCTCTTTGATGCCGCGACTGTTTCCGCTTTCGTATTCATATTCCAGGGGCAATTGTTCGTCACCAATCATGCGATTGGGCCACAGAGTAGTCACCGTAATTTCCAGACGGTTGTCCCCGGGAACAACGGCGTCGGTTATGTCAAGCCGGTAAGGCTCCTTCCATACAGTTCCCAGATTCTTTCCATTGACACTAATTTCCGCCAACACCTCTGCTCGCCCAAGATCGAGAATAACGCGCCTGCCTTCGGAAAGCCAATCACGGGACAGTGAGAACTGATTTCGATATGTAGCCTGGCCTGAGAAGTAACGGACTCCCGGATTTGCATGACGGTGCAGTGATATAAGCTTAGGCAATTGTATAGAATCGGGGGCTCCGCGATTTTTCTCGAACTGAACCGTCCACGGGCCGTTGATGGTCAAAGGTGGTGGGACTTCGCTGTGCCAACTTAATCCGTTGGAAAGGGAATAATCACCTGTTTTCCAGACCTCAGCTATGAGGTTACCGTTCTTGTCTTCGACCAGTTCGATATCCATTTCCATTTCCGGTTCGGGCAGACCCTTTTGAAAATGAGCCAGAATTTCGTCCGCAGTCATGGTGCGAGCAACCAATTCCGGACGTGTTTGATTACCTTCATGATAGAAGGCGCGTCCCTGTGAGACCGGCGCGGGAATATTCGAAGACTCGGCGATATTTTGTAACGCCCTGAAATAAAATCTTGTCGAGTTTAACGGGCGGGGCGATCCGATCCCCGGATGAACGGTTTTCCCGGTTTTTTGGCCTTCTTTGATAAACCGTCCGTTCATATAAAGCTGCGGCGTGCCATTATCGTAAACAACGGTAAAGTGGTTCCATCCTTCAATAGGCTGCTGCGATACCAGAACCGGTGGTAAATCCGAACTGGATCGTTCAACAATGAAAACCCCGTTTCTGCCTACAGCCAATCCGGCGGTGCAATGTCCCGTGCCGAACCGAAGGTCACCTTCGTCCGCACATATAACATAGAACTTGCCGGTTTCATCCAGCTTGCCCCGGCTGGATTCTCCGGGCATAAGTCGCAGCTCGACATCCGGCTTGGCCCAAACCAGCATAGTGAAACTATCTGTTATTGTTTTTTCCTCTTTGGGTTGAGCAATATTAGTTTCCAGAACCGGCTTGCCATCCTTTTTCACCCATTCCAGAGGTTTGTCCCGAGCCTTGTCTCGGAAAATGACAAAGGCGGATTCCGAAGGACCTAATTGAAGAGGAACCGTTGTCTGAGTTTCATCCATAGAAAATAAAAACAGCTTTTGGCATTTGCCTGATTCGGGATACCATATTTCCGGCTGCTTTCCGGAGATTCTGAATTTTCCATGGAAACGGTCGTTACGGCGCTGCCGGTTGGCAATGAAATAAATGTCCGCATCTTTTATCGAACGGTGATTCCAGGAAAGCGCAATGTCCGGTGTTTGACCGGCGTATTCGAAATCCGCGGTCAAATTGATTTTCTGGAAAGCTTCTTTCATGGGAAGCTCTTCATAGGTGTACGCGCGTTTTTCGGAATCGGGATTCCAGAGGGCCTCGGCAAGTTTTTGCACCTTTTGATTTCCTTCGGGGAAGTTACGCAATGTCAGTGAATATTTCGGCTTTGGCCCTATTACCATGATCCCGTTTCGGATCAATTCCGCCAGTTTTTCCATCACCTCCGGTGTCACTGCCTTGAGGCTCTCCGGCAAAAGCAGTATCCGGTATTCAGCACCGTTGGGTAAATGAATTTTGCTATCCTTTGCGCGGGTCCGCTCCAGCAGATCCCGGGCATGAATCAGATCATAGGTATGCCCTTCCGGCAGTGCCGGCATGAACCACTGCGGCACATTCGGTGGCCGCTCCCCAACAAAATACAGAACATCCGCAACCGAATGTCCCTGCCGGAGAAGATATTGACACCGCGTCAGGTAGTCCAGCCAGCCCTTGCTTTTATCGAACCATGTATTCGTCCGGTCGAAGTGAAATCCCCACGGGCCCATAGCCATGCCGGGTACGGCCGTAGGATGGGGTTGATGGGCAAAGCGGTGAAAGACCATTTGATTGATGCCCAGACTCATCATGTAGTCGCCTTCGGCCTTGAGCGAATAGGGATAACTCAACCAGCGAGATGTTCTTTCTTCACCTGTGAACGCTTCGCAGGCCACAATCGGTTTTCCCCGGATGTGTGCCGCAGACGCCACCATCTTGACCGTCCGGTTCGGAGTCCATGGCGTGCGCTGCCAGAACTCGGCCATAGGGACATCCGGCATACCGCTGGCATGTAATTCATCGAACACGCCCTGGCCATATCCTTCGACATAGTATTTGAGTCCTTTTTCGTTGGCCAGATTCATCAGAGTCTTGTAATAAGCTTCGATCATCCGGTCGGCCTGGACCCGGCGGAAATCGAATAAAAACCGTTCCGATGTCCGGGCGTCTCCAACAATTCTGCCGGTCATGGCGGGCAAATAGGGAATCATATCGTAGCCGGCAGCGTCACGAAAGACCCGGGCAAAACCCGGTGTCCAGTTTTGCATACCCGCCTCATAACTATCGATCGCCATGAAGGTCAGATTTTTCGCAATGTCAGGTCCGACCTCCTCAATAATGCGGCCGACTGTGTTTTCAAAATTATAAGTCGCTGCTTCCGGATCCAGTTTGTCACATTCCAGGCCCGTACCCGCTGTGGAAGCGGATACATTCAAATGTCCGGTTGTCGTAAAACCAAAACGCAGAATGGTCCAATGTCCCTCGGGAGCATCCCACTGCAAAATACCGTTAGCATTCATGTGCGTGGTCAGGTCAATGATCCTGGCGGGATCAACAGCCCAGGCGTGCCGCGGAGTTTCCGGCAGAGCGACTTGTGTTCCCGGCCGATAATTCTGGTTGGTTTTGAAAGGCCAGTCTTCGATACGCGGCGTCTGATGAAATGTTATCTCTCCCGCATGACCGGAGCGGCTCGGTGTCAATCGGTAAAAACGTGCCTTAGTCAAAGGAATGTTGACCGTATCCGAAGTGGCGATGCCGTGCCTGCCCCGTCGGGTGATTCGGCCCAGACGTCGGAATACCTTGCCATCCACGGAGGCTTCCAACTCCATACCGGGAAAGTTCTCCTCTAAACCGGGTTCCACTGTTACAGCGCTGACCGGATACGATTCAGTGAATTCAAATTGGATGAAACTGCCCCTTCTAAGTGGAAGAGACGTGGCTTTTTTTCCATCACTCAAAATATTGGGGTTCACAACCGTACCATCATGCAGGGTCACAGATGTCACGTGATCCTGCCAGGGATTGATTTCCCCGGGACTTGATGGAAACGCGATCACATGGGCGTCCCGGTAATACTCGAGGTTGGACTCCGGTTCCGGCAACTCCAAATGTAACCGCTGTCCACCCTTTACTGTGACTTGTGACCAGACGAGGTATTTCATGGACTTATCCGGGGCGATCCACGGCCCGCCGCTGCTGGACCAGCCGGGGCTGTTGTGCATGCCGATCTCGATGCCCAGGCGTTGTCCTTCCTGCAGGGCGTGCTTCAGTAACGATCTCCACAAGGGATTCATGTACCCTGCGGGACCGTCCGGCAGATACAATCCGCCATCGAAAATCAGGGCTTTACCGATACCTATCCGACTCATGGCTTCTAGGTCCAGGGTTATCCCTTGTTTCGATACATGCCCATTCATCCAGTACCACAACGTCATGGGCTTACAGGAAGCCGGAGGAGCAAGAAAATCGGCCTTTAATGAGTCCGTTTCTGCAACTGAATTAACAGGCAATATCGAGAATTGAAAGAATGCAACCAGAATAAAAATGCAGCAGGTGATATGCTTATGCAGGTTATCATGTTTTTGTCTAATCATCAGCGGTTCCCAATTATATTGATATGCAATTGATCGAGCAACACTTTTATCGCCATCGTCGGGAGCCAAACTGTTTGAAGCCCCATGAGATGGCGGTTTATGCCTATCTAACGGCGTAAGCGAAAAATGTCCATTTTCATCTCTTTGTTTGAGCCAATTATGTAGTGCTTTTTGTTTCGGCGAGAAATATTTTTTTGTTGTTGGATAAAATTTTTGAACCCAATATCGAGGAAAATCGTATCAGCTATAAATTTTCGTATCATTCATAAGTAAAGATTTGGCTGTATCAACACTCGAAAAAACATTCCTTGTAGGCCTTTGTTGCGGATATGTTAAAAGGGTAACAAATATGTGGGAAGCAGAAAGAGATTTCGAACTATACGATGAATTCCGGGAATACGTGGAGGATAACGGCGACGATGATTTTGCCGATCTGGAATTTCATTCATTTACCGTCAGGGAAAATGAAGAGCCTGAATATCAGGAAGATTTCTATGACGACGAAGAAGAGCCCGATTATTAACTTCATCCTCGGGGGAACTTCGGAAGGATATAATCTATAGTTTTTTCCCGGTGCATGCACGTTTTCCCCGGTGCTAGTGGGAATTTTAGACTTGCTTCGGATACCGATATTATGTATTAGGATTCGGAAATATGAGGTTTTTAAAGACTCCAATATGTAATAAGGCGCTGACAGGCAGGCCCGAGAAGGCTTTTACATTGGTTGAGCTGCTTGTAGTTATCGCGATTATCACCGGTTTGCTTTCGATACTTATGCCGGGTTTACGGAAGGCAAAATCGATGGCGATACGGCTAAAGTGCACCCATAACTTAAAGCAAATCGATATCGCCTTGAATCTTTATCTAAATGCCAGCGACAATTTTTTTCCCTGCGCCGAGGACCCTTTGCCGGCGGGCTACTGGCTCTGGATGGGACGAGGATGGCGGTCGTTTGTCGAGCCTTTCCTTGGTGGCAATATCGATGCGAATAATCCGTCGGTTCTGTTCTGCCCGCAGGACCGCGTTGCCAGGGAGAAATACGAGTCCACCAGCTATTCTTACTCGATGGCCTTCTACCACAGTCCCGAGCAGATAGACGGCATGAGCAGCTCCGAAGATACGTATAAAAATCCTCAGCCCTCGGTTCGGCAGCGGTCTTCGGATGTCACTCGGCCTTCCGGGAAGATTCTCATAGGCGAGTGGCTGAGCAATCATTCTCCGATAGAAAATGACAGCGGCTGGTGGTGCTGGGAAGGTTCGCGGAATTATCTTTTTGCCGATGGTCAGATAAGGATGCTGAAGGCCAGGCAAATTCGGCCGGCACGGGACGGACTGCCGGATGCTAATTTAACGGTGCACGGCATAAAGGGAGTGGATTGGCCGGCATTTTAAATAGGGGATAAGGGTTAGTGAATAGTATTTACACAGAAGTTTTTTGAAAAATTATAACGATGAATAGTAGTCGTTAATTCAAATTTCTTCTTACAACCGCAGCCGATGCAATCGTTCGCTGAGTGTCGCCATTTTGGACCGTTATTGAAATCTGGACGCTCTTGACCTTTATTATCGCATCTTCGAGCACGGTGTTTTTTGTTATATTCATGGCGGTGACATTTTCGCATAATACATAATCGCTGTCGGTCGTATCGTCGTTCGTAATCAGATAGAGTTTATTGTCGCCACTGTTGTAAAGATACGTGATATCTTCTCCGTCTGCTGTAATCATCGTGCATGTGTTTGTTGCCGCGTTAGGGTCAACGGCGTCGGCGGTCCTGACCTGAGTGGTCATGCGAAACAATGCCTGTCTGGCGCTGTTCATAGTCTTGAACATTTTCTCGTTTTCGCTGTAATTAATAGCCGAGGCGTTGATAGCGACCGCAATAGAGGCAAGTAACATGGCCGCAATTGCCAGGGAAATCAGCAGTTCCACGATGGTAAAACCTGATTTCCTTTTGGCTGTTTTCCATAATCCGGCCCATTGGGATTTTGCTGGTCGGTCTCCCAGACTGTCACACGCGCCGCGTTTACTCCGGCCGTGCTTTACGGCGGGATTACGGGAACATTCATAGGTGCCCCGTATCTTTCGGCTTCGCTGTCTTTTCGAAGGAACGGAACGGGTTTTATTTGGTATATTTTCCATTTTGTTGTACCAGTTTGTAAGGCGTCTCTCGCATTTTACTTTGCGAAATACGCCCGGCGGTTTTAGTATCTGGCTCGAAGCCAGCTTGCCGAGCTTATTTCCGTCGAGTTCATCGAAATTCTTACAGTTATCCGAACGAAATTGCTGCCGTGGTCGCTTACGACCTGCTCGAAATCGGATGCATTGACGTTTTCAACAATGATTTGCTGGCTATAGGCGGCGAAGTCATTCAGAGTATTTCTTTCGGCGTTAATCGGCGGAGAATAAATCGTATTGTCGAAGTCGTCAAGGTCGTCATAGGTTGTGAGTGTTTCGCCGGTTTCAGGACCGAATGTGGAAGTTCCCGTAAGCGGGTCGACGACCGGCAGCAGGGCGGTCATCTCTCTTATCTGTTCGAGAAGAAACTCGGCGGTTGACAATTCCGTACCGGCTCCGTTGGACTGAGTAAATGCGCTGTTGGCTCCGACGAGCGAAGCGATTGCAAGCCCTACGAGCAGTATCGCAATCAGGACCTCAATGAGGGAGAAGCCTTTTCTGCTTTTCTTACTTCCCATTTCATCCCCCCAATCTTGATTCGAAGGTGTAGCCTTCGAGTTGTTACGAATTAATTATTTACCCAAAACGACGCTGGACATCTTAAATATCGGCAGAATAATACTCATGGCAATAAAGCCGACAATAAGACCCATCACGACGATCATTATGGGCTCTATCATCGATGTCACCGTTTTGATAACAGTTTTAAGCTCTCTTGCATAGAAGTTGGAAACATCTCTGAGCACGTCGCTCATTGTTCCGGAATCTTCTCCGCTTCTTATCATCTGTATGACGTTGCTCGGCATCAGATTATACTGGGAGAGGCTGGATGCTATTTTTTTGCCCTGTCGGACTTCCTCGTAAACACCGAGCCACATGTTTTTATAAAGGACATTACCTGCTATCTGTGCTGTTATTGAAATTGTGTTGAGTATGGGTACGCCCGCTCTTGTCAATACCCCCATAGTATGAAGCGATCTTGAGATATAAAGGCTTCTGCATAATGTTTTAATCAGAGGCATTGTTAACTTCGTCTTGTCCCACCACAGTCTTCCGACTGTAGTGCCTGTGAAGTACCAGAATCCCCAGAAAAAGGCGCCGATTACCGGGATAATAAAATACCAGTAACTGCGCAGGAACGCACTGGTTGCCATTAATGCCTTGGTCGGCGTCGGTAATAAATGTTCTTTGCCGGCGAAGATTGCCGTAAAGCGAGGCAGAACGAAACACAAGAGGAAGATAGTTACCACTATCGCCATAAAAGCTATGATTATAGGGTAAACCATGGCCCCCTTGACCTGCGAACGTGTTTCTGCTTCGGAATCCAGATACTCTGCCAGTTTTTGCAACATGTCGCTGAGAGAGCCACTGATTTCCGCCGCTGCTACCATATTTATGTAGAGATCCGAAAATGTATGCGGGTGCTCTGCGAGCGCCTGGGAAAAGCTTTGTCCGGCCTCGATGCGGTTTTTCAAATCGAATATGATATTTTTGAATTTTTTCTTGTCGTTTTGTTCGGCTATCGATTCGAGTGCATCCTGCAGACTTATACCCGCCCGAATCATAACAGCCAGCTGGTTCGTAAAATTCAAAATATCTTTTCTGCTCGGCCCGAACTCGACCCTGAAATTTCTCATGCTTTCCATTATATTTTGATGCCTTTTTTGGCTCGGCGCCGAGGCCGTAACTGCATTATTCTGGCCATGTACGCCCGGATTGCGGTTTTGGTTCAGTTTTTCCGCAATTGCAGTGGCACCTTTTTGGTTTCGCAAAGAATCTTCAAACATATTTATGCTCCAACATATTTGGTTTTTCGGCCGGTCTGTGTTTTACCTCGAATCATTGTGCAGCGACACCGCTGGGCGGCTGAACAACTTCGAATTCATCGACCGGCACGAGAGTTTTTTCCATCTTAGCGGGATTGCTTGACCGCATTATCGCTTCTTCCCTGTCTATATAACCCTGGAAATACATATCTGAAATACTGTTGTCCAGGTTTTGCATTCCCAGCCTTCTCGAAGTTTCTATAATATTCGGTATTTCATATATTCTGTTCTCGCGTATGCAGTTTCTGACAGCCGAAGTGCATAGCAATATCTCCGTGCAGGGTACCATTCCCGGCTCGTCTACACGTCTGAATAACGTTTGTGAGATAACAGCCTGCAGGGTGTTGGCGAGCATCGTTCGAATCTGGTTCTGCTGGGTAGCCGGATAGATATCGATAATACGTTCGATGGTCTGTGCGGCGTTTATCGTGTGCAGAGTACTGAAGACAAGGTGACCTGTCTCGGCGGCGGTAACCGTCGAGCCGGTTGTCTCGAGGTCTCGCATTTCGCCGACCATAATAATGTCCGGGTCCTGACGCAGCACATGCTTGAGGCCGGAGGCGAAATTCGGACAATCTCCGCCGATTTCACGCTGTTCTATCATACATTCTATGTTCTCAATCATGTATTCGATAGGGTCTTCCAGCGTTATAATACGTTTGCCGTATTTTGTGTTTATCAGCTCTACCATTGCGGCGAGGGTCGTACTTTTACCCGATCCGGTGTGGCCGGTCACGAGAACCAGGCCTCTTGGCAGGTCCGTCAGCTCCTTAACAACCGCCGGAAGGTGCAAATCATCTATTGCAGGGATTTGGTTCGGGATAACTCTAAACGATATTGCAATTGTGTCTCGCTGATAATGAGCATTAACACGGAAACGGTGGCCGTCATCGATGCTCGTCGAGAAATCGAGGTCCTTGTGTTCCTCGACCTTTTTGAATTTGTCCGGACCGACCATTGAAAGTAACATCTCTTTCACGTCTTCGTTACTAACGGCGGCAAAATCCAGCTCGACCAGTTCAGTGTTTCTTCGCAGTACCGGCGGCATCCCGACGTTAATGTGTAAGTCACTTGCTCCGTTATCGATCACGTCCGCCAATATTGATTTCACATCTATCATTTCACACCTCTCTCTTAAAAGGATTTATCTCCCGTTTATTACATATTTGATATCTTTTATTAGATGTCGTTCGGTACCATTTCTCCAAAAGGGAAATTTTATTTCGACAAAGTCAATACGATGTCCACACCGCCTGAGCTAAGTTTAACCCGATCATCTTCGATCTGGAGCACCGTAAAGCCGTCAATCGAATTACCTGTGTAAAGAATTTTATTGTTAATCATACAGCATTTACCCATGTCGGACTGCATAATGCTGTCGAGATGCATTTCCTTTGATTTTTGTTTTATTTGCTGTTGCCAGATCGCTTCAGGATCGATTCCTGTTGGTTCTTCCGCGGTGGCGGCTTTGTTTTTCAGACTGGAAAGAAACATCTCGAACTGGAAGGGATTCTTTGCGAGCTCATCGACCTTCACCTGCAGCACGTCGGAAAATTCGTAGAATTTACTGACTATCTCATCCATGCTGGTAAACATTTCAGATCTAATTCCGGTAAGACGGGCTATGGCCGTTTCTATTTGTGTCTCCTCGGGAACCGCTTCATTTGCAGCGGCTGCCTGGGGAGCGCTCTTTTTAATCATAAACCATAGGCATACCAGGCCGATTACAAATAAAACAGCCAGTAATGTCGTGCTCTTGCGAACCGCTCTTCCATGAGAGGCCACAGTAAGGTATTCCTGCTGCCGGTTTTTGGCGTTGGGGTTTTCCTGTGCATTACGGGCAGCATTGTCTGCCGGTAAATCTCCAACATTTGGATCTCGTAAAAAAGACAACATTTCTAAGCTCCGTTTCTTTCTTGTTTACCGTTTCCAGTAAAAGGGGTTTTATTGGTTTCTTAGCCGACTGCATTCTGGAAAAATATACTTACTATGAAATCGGCAGAAATTTGACCTTCGTCATTATTGTATTTTTTAAGTTCAAGCTCTCGAATTTTGGTAATACGCGGGAGCTTCTCAAGCTCTAAAAGGAAAGAGTAAAACGAGCTGAAGTTCCCCTCTAATTGCATTTTTAAAGGCTGCTCTATATAACCGCTGTTGTCTTTCATTGCCAGCGTACGAATTGTCTTCGGCTTGAGGCCCTGTTTTTGTGCGATTACCGTAACCTGTTCGAGTACTTCGTGAATCTGGCTCGTGGGTGGCAGCTTGCTTTCGAAGAATTCGATTGCCTCCTGCAGCTTTTCGAGTTGTTTTGCGAGATCATCCGCCGCCGATGCGGCCTCTTCGAATTTGGCCAGTTGAGCCAGTTTTGTCTCGACCTTACCTTTTGCTTCGGCCAGGTCTTTGTTAGCCGGTTTAATCATATATTGATAACCGGCCGCGGAGACACCCACTAATAAAACGAAGAATATGATTTTTCTTATACTGCTTGTCATGATTATGCCCTCATTTATATAACGAGCTGTTTCGGTTCAGGAACATTATCCTTCTCCGTGCCAGCGTTAGAAGTTCCAAATTGTTCCTTCAGCCTGTTTTCTGATTGATTCAACATCTTTCTTGGTAAGATGTACGTCGTTTTTAAGCATTGCCGTCAGTTTGAACTGTCTGAATATGCCGTCGTCTATTTTGTGTTCTTTTGACTCCACCAGAGCAACATTGTGCATCAATGTAGAATTGCTCAATCGCTCGATATAGGAAGCAACTTGCAGGTCGCTTGGGGCCATACCTTCGATTTCTATATGCGTCTCCAGCATCTGCTCCGGCGATAATTTCGAATTACCGGAGGTATTTCCAGCCTGTGCTGTTTGATATTTACTGGATACCGTTACCCGGCTGTTGTTCTTCGGGGCCTTCTGAAGCAGGGTAAGATTTACCAGCGAGACGCCCGAAGGCAGGTTGTTTGTTAACGAAGCCAGCAATATGCTTCTCGGCACCGGCTCGAGCAGCTCTGCCGTTGTAAGGGCCGTTTTCATCATTGCTCTTTTCTTCACCTGTAGCTCATCGAATTGCTGGATAGCCTCGTGCATTTTGGCCATTCTCGAATTTACAAGGTTTTCCTTGGCCTGACAGGCTCGCTGACGTATCTTGATAGTAACGAACGAGCCGCCCAGAGCCGCCATCACAACGACAAGCAAAATAAGGTACATCAGATTTGTTCTCTTGGATTCGTTGTTCTGAATATAGTCATCGGGAACAAAATTTATATTAACCATTTTTTTATCTCCCTTTTATTAGTAAGTGCACAAGTCATAAGTGCCTAAAGTTGTATTCGAATTTTTCTTTTTAATTTTAGCTCACTTTAGTCACTTTAGTTCACTTTTACGATAAACTCATTCCAAAGGCAACCGCCCAGTTAACCTGGCAGTTTCTCCTGTCTATCGGGTTGCCGGACTCGGCTTTATTTTTATTTGATTCGTTGTTTTTTCCAGAACTAAAGGAGCCGGCTACGTCCACTGCCGCCAGAGGGTCTCCAATCTGTGCAGGCATTTCCATCTGTTTTGCTATCAATGCACATATATTTTTGTCTGCGCCCCGGCTCGAAAGGAATATTAAGCGTTCGATTTGTGTCTTTTTGAGTATCGCTGATAATTGCCGTTTACACGAAGTTAGCTCGAAGACCAATCGATCTATTTCCGCTTCGTCGAGCAGTTTTGCGGATCCTATCGGTATCGAGCGGGCAAAGAGCAGGTTTTTATGACGGCAAACTACCACGTTCGTGCAATTCTTTTCGATGCAAATAAGCATAACTATTGAATTGAGGTCGGATTTCCGTCTGCCGAAAAAAGCTGTATAGCAATTAATCAATGCCGACGGCCAGACCGTTATGGTTTTTATTGTTGTACCGGCCTTTTCGTAAATCGCCAGGTGCCTGTCGATGATTGTACGCTCGGTTGCCATTATCACGACATTTTCCTGCTCACTCTGAACGTACTTCAACATCGTATTGTCCAGGTCCGCCTCGAACGGAAGCTTTTGTTTTATCTTTGAAAACATGGCATCCTCGATTTTTTCCTGGTTTACCTTGGGCATTTTCATGTGGTCGATAAAGACCGCATTTGTCGGGATCCCCGCTATCACTTCTTTACCCTGAAAGTTTTTGCTCGATATCTGTTTGCGGATTGTCTCAATCGCCCATCTTTGCCAGTTGCCGGAGCCGAATTCTATATCTTCGGGTCTTGGCTCGGTAATCCCGGCTACCAAATGAATACCGTTGCCGTTATTTCCGAGCTGAACCAATCTAAGGCTGTCGTCACAGATATCGATTCCGATTGAGTATGTGTTTTTTTTCAAAAGGCCAAACATTTTTTGATTATTTCACCCAATAATTCCTTTTCTTCTATCAGGATTTTCACCTGTAACGTTTACTACCTAAAATATATGAAACCCAATCTGAAGAGCCAAACACGGGAAAAATATTCTTCTGCTCATTTCGGAAAAAATCACACATCGCAGGTTGTAAGACCTATAATATCTGCGAGCCGAATTCGCCGGAGGATTTTTATCTGAGAAACAAAGCCGATGAAATTAATTTTGTTTATTGGTAAAAAACATTTTGAAAACCCATGTTTTTTTTATAATGGCAGCATACAAGCTATAAGTGCCTAAGTCATAAGTGCATGATGGAATTCGAATTCCTTCGAAACCCTAAATTCTAATATCTAAATCCTAAACAAATTCAAAATACAAATTATCGAAATCCAAAACATATATTCCATAAGCGGACACATTTATATTTTGAAAATTTGGATTTAGTTCATTTGATATTGTTTAGATTTTAGGATTTAGTGCTTTCCTTTTTTCCCCTTTCATTTTGGATACCCGAGCTCCTTTTTCAGGATGCTGATAAAAACGGCCGGTGGATTCTTCGACCGTTGGAGGGCGATTTGAGATACAAAATTTATAGGACTTGGAATGTATTATAATTTTTTTTCAATAACTACGATTTAACATCATAAAATTTGCATATTCTTGAAAACACTTCCCATTGATTTTTTACATTATAGAAAGACATCAAATATTCAATGTCTTCAATTTCAAGCTTAAGAAAAAGAAGATAAAAATTAGCCTCGGTTTTGTGAACATTTTCAAATTTTTTTAATATTTCATTAGCTCTTGAATGCATTGTTGTCAATTGTGTCATTTTTTTAAACCCCCATTTTTCTTTTCAAATTTTGATTCTGTAAATCGTTGCAGATCTTTGCTGTTTCCCTGGATATCTTAAAAGATTTTCTGCAAAGCTGGCATCTTCCTGTGCCCGGAATTAAATAACAGTAATCAGGCGTAATAACCGTGCAAAAGCAAAAAGGACAAACAATATCGCCGAATCGAGCCGGATACGCATACCTCAATTCAAAACCGCGACTCTTTGTTTTTTTATAGAAAGACACAGCACATTCTCCAAAGGAATGAATCTATGTTTTTTTTTCACAATATCATAAACAGATAAAAGATTTTTATTTTTCGGGTCGAAGGCGAGGCCCGGCCCCCCCGGTTTGCCGGGCACGCCTGTTCTGCAGATCATTTTTCTAATCTTTCCATCCGAGCGACGAGCAAAATAAACACAAAAGAATTTACCCCTGTCGCGTTTGAGAAAATCAAGGAGATTTTCTCTTTTGACTTTGACGGGAAAATTCGAATAACCGGAATACTCGAATTCGCTCTCGCGAACAAAATCGGCAATCAGGCCGGCAATTATTCTATTACAATAATACAAATTAAAAATAATTTTTTTATTTAGTTTCAACTGAACATTAAAGCTTCGTCTTTTATAATGACTATCAAAACATACATTTCTCAAATTACTCTTTGTTTTGCGTATTTTTTGTTTGTTTATATTGTTTTCAGATTGAGAGCAGATTCGAAGATTGCAACGACGGTTGTCGTTTTTTCGGCCGTTTATGTGATCGCAGTATTGACCTTTTACGGCTTTCATAACAAATCTGTGCAAATATACTTTTCTGTTTTTATAAAGCAGTCTTACATATCCATGCTTGAGTATATCGAAATTTATATCTTTAATTTTTTCAGCGATGTCACTGTCAACTATTGTCGAATCTCCGTTTTTGTTTGTTAAGATAATTGACTGCATTTTAATTCTCCGGAATTTTTTCAAGATTTTCGTTGAAAGAAATTTCGCCGATTCTCGATACATCTTCGATATTGAAATTTATGCAGCTTTCTTTTTTCGCAGCTACAACAGCCAATGTAATCGCATTTGTTATATTCGTTGCCAGGCCGTAGTAATTTTTCACGTAGTGGATCTTTTCCTCGCGGAATTTTACTGTGACGCGATAAATCTCTGTTTTTTTTTCGTCTGTTTTTTCCATAATGGCAGCATACAAGCTATAAGTGTCTAAAGTTCAAATTTTATAACTTTAGCTCACTTTAGTCACTTCAGCTCACTTTTAACTTCTTCATTCCATCGAAACCCTAAATTCTAATATCTAAATCCTAAACAAATTCGAAATATTAATTTTCAAAGGCTCAAAACGATCAATACGCAGGTTTTGAACATTTGTTTTTTGGTAATTAGGATTTGTTTAGATTTTAGGATTTAGTGCTTAGTGCTTTCCTTTTTTCCCCTTTCATTTCGGATACCCGAGCTCCTTTTTCAATATGCTTATAAATACTGCCGGCGGATTTTTCGACCACGGCCCGCTGGCCTCGAGCGCGTAATCAATAACACGCGGCAAAACTTCATCGGCGTTGAAAAGACCGTCGTTTATTTTTTCACGCAGCCAATTGCATATGTTTCGATAGCATATCCGGTCCGAATGTCCCTTTGTCGGAATTGCGATGTGCAAAGCTCTTTCAAGCGAGCGAATGCGGTCGGCGTCACTGCCTTCTTTCACTGAAAGGCCCTCTCTTATCATGCAGTCTCTAAGTGTCAATGCGTCCATCAGCGATTACCCCCTGGAAAAATCGAAACCGAAATCGAAAAACCGAAAAACTCCTTCGTATCGAATTCCGGATTTCGAATTTCGAAATACGTCTCGAGTTTTAAAATTCTTTTTACGGTTACGGTAACGGTTACGGTAACGGTTACGGTTTCGAATTTGCAAATTCCGTGCCAGGTTCATTTTTGAAGCTCCTCGATAAGCTTGTTGATAATTATTTTCTGAGAGTTTTCGATTGTCTGCGAGAGCCTGCCGTTTTGACGAAGCTCGTATAAAAAAGGGACTATTTTTTCGATCGAACAAATCAGATTTTCCCTGTCGATTTCTTCAGTCAAAAAAAGCTGCAAAATCTCTAAAAGATCGTCGTAGTAGCTTTTCCTGAGCCGCTCGATTATGCCTTTTTCAATAATATTTTGGATTTTCACATCCAAATTTTTGGACATACATTCCCCGCAGGTCTTCATTTTCATATAAAAACCTTTCAAAATTTTTTTTCAGCGGCCGACTGATTTTATATTTGACTGTCGTTATATTCTTATAGTAATATATCGGAAGTTAGTAGTCAATAACATTAACGTTTTTTGGAAAAAATAAGAAATTTTTTCGGACGATTGGGTTTTTGGGCTACCCGTTGACATGGCCGCATCTCATTTAAAACGCATCCTTTGGTCCTTTCAATGCCGAAAGCTTTCTGCTAAATCATGAGGTGCGGTTTTTTTAAAACTGATTAAATCCGAAACACGATAAAGGGAAAGCACCAGGCACTAAATCCTAAATCCGAAACAAATTCGAAATATTAATTTTCAAAGGCTCAAAACGATCAATACGCAGGTTTTGAACATTTGTTTTTTGGTAATTAGGATTTGTTTAGAATTTAGAAATTAGAATTTAGGGTTTTTAACGGATTTAGTGCTTAGGATTTAGTCTTTTTTATAGCGTTTTTTGTATATGCTCTGGGAATAGAAATCTTCCCATAAAAGCTGGATAACTTCGATTTTGGATGGACGATCTAATTTGATGTAAAGCATGTGAAAATACTGCTTTGCGGTTCCTTCAGTTATGCCTAGCTTATCTGCTATATCAGAATTCTTATTGTTGCCCTGGAATAGCAAATTCAATATTTCAAGCTCGCGTGGTGAAAGCTTGAACTTCTTTCTGTAATTCTCAAGTTGTTCTTTTGTAAGCTTCATGAAATCACGGAATTTTTACTTTTTTGAAAAAAATCCAAAAAAATAATCTATTTTTTCGTTTTTCAGACGCCTTATGTAATAGGGGATAGTCTATCATAATTTTTCTTAATTCATAGCTTTTTAACATCAATGGAAAATTTTGATTACGAAAACACCTTTTTCGAGTCAATAATCGGCTCTTGTCTTACCGGCTTGCAACTTCACTGCATGCATTGCAAATATGTTTTTTTATTCCTTGTTCCCGGAATTGTTAGAAGATTTAACGGTCAAGAAATAATAAATACAAAAGAGGGAACCTTTCCATTCAAAAAACCCTCTTGCCCTAAATGCAAAAGCATCAATTTGCAAATAATTGAAAAAATTTAGATTTTCTAATCACTCTGCTTTGAGCTTTCGGCTCATCAACTCCTCGATGGCTTTATGTACAGGTTTGTTATTGAACAGCACCTGATATACGGCCCTGGTAATTGGCATATCGACATTGTATTGCCGGGCTAATTCTACAACGGATTTGCATGTGGCGACGCCTTCGACAACCGATTCGGTGGCCCCCTGGGCCTGCTCGGTGTTTTGACCTTTACCGATTCTTTCGCCGAAAGACCGGTTTCTTCCCGTCGGTGAAATGCAGGTTGTCACCAAATCGCCTAAGCCTGTCAGTCCCGCGAATGTCTGTGGTTTTGCTCCGCAGGCGATTCCCAGGCGGGTTATTTCGGCAAGGCCCCTGGTCAGCAGTGCAGCCTTTGCGTTATCTCCGGCTTTTGTGCCGTCGATAATACCGGCGGCTATTGCGATAATATTTTTCATGGCACCGGCCAGTTCCACGCCGACGAGGTCGGTATTGGTATAGACTCGAAACCATGGGACACTGAAAGTTTTCTGGACCTTTTTTGCCAGTTTTTCGTCGAAAGCGGCCGCACAAGCCGTCGCCGGAAGTTTCCTGGCCAGCTCGTCGGCTATTGTCGGGCCGCTTAGTACTACAAGTCCGGCTTTTGGTTCTAATTCGAGAATCTCAGTCAGGATTTGGGTCGGACGCAATAATGTTTTATTTTCGATGCCCTTGGCGACCGAGACAATAGGCACATTTCCAGGGACATGCTGTTTTAATCTGGTCCAGACAGATCTTGTGAACTGACACGGCACAGCGGAGATAATTAAATCGGCCTCCGACATTATACGGGCGTCGTCGGACTCGAAGACAAGATCGGCGGGCAGTTTATAGCCCGGCAGAAACTTGCTGTTCTGTCTTTCTTTTTCAATCCCGGCCAGTTGTCGGCGGTCGTAACCCCATATACGTACGGGAATTTTTTTCTCACAGAGCAGGATGCCTAAAACGGTACCCATTCCGCCGTCGCCTATTATAGAGATATTCCTGAACATAATTCTTAAAGTTCAAAATGCCTAAAGTTATAAGTGCCTAAAGTTGTCTTCGATTTTTTTATTTTTAACTTTAGCTCACTTTAGTCACTTTAAGTACTTTAGTTCACTTTTGCTCTTAACTTTGCTCCTTTGCTCCTGTGAGCTTAAATTAATCTTCGAATTCGCGGATCCAGATATTACGAAATCTCACCGGATTGTCGTGGTCCTGCAACATAAGAGGTAATTTATCTTCGTGCGGCGAATAATTCGATATCGTATGTTCGTCAATCCAGTTGGTGCCGCCCTGTAGTTCTACATTATCGTGGACAAGAACGCCGTTATGAAAAACCGTGAAGATTGCTTTTTTTACTACTTTGTCACCGTCAAAGACGGGTCGGTGAAAAATTATATCGTAACTCTGCCACCTGCCCGGCTCCCGAGAGGCATTGACCATAGGTACGACTCTGCCGTATAGTGCGGCACATTGACCGTCGGGATATGTGGAATTCTCGTATGAATCGAGTACCTGCACTTCGTAGGTTGACATCAGGAAAACTCCGCTGTTGCCTCTGTCCTGACTTTTGCCCGTAATTTTCTTTGGAGTCGCAAACTCGATATGCAGTTGACATGAGCCGAAGTATTGCTTCGTTTTGATGTCTCCTGCGTCTTTTACCACCTCCATGTAACCGTCCCGTAAGGTCCATTTTGCCGGTCCGCCTTTTACGGAAGTCCATCCCGAGAGGTTCGTGCCGTCGAATAAAACAATAGCATCGGACGGAGCTTTGCCGGGCTGGTCCTGCGAGCTTTCGGTGCCGGGTTTGACAACGGGTGGCGCAGGCCGGTTCATATCGTGCACGAGCCAGCGGCCGGTTTCGGTTTCGAGGTATCGTGTTCCTTTTTTTGTGTTTTCCTGCAAGCCGGGATCTTCGGCTATTCGGGGATTCATTTTCAAAATGGTGCATCCGGAAATAATTACCAGCAGGCAAACGACAATATTCAGCAGTACCGTTCTGGTCATGATTATTCCTTTCGTAATCCGGGATTACCAGTAATTATTAATAAAGTACAGCGCGACTTTCTGGGGATTATATTTCGATTGAATGCCGGCGCCAAGGATATGTTTGGAATGGCTCGCCATTTCATCTCCTATGATATGATATGTTATGTTACGTTAAATAGGCGTTTGATATAAATCTGTCCGGCGACTATAATGGTCACATGAGAGTATTAATATATGGTGGCGGTGCGGTAGGGCTCGCCCTTGCGAGCTGTTTACTGAAATCCGAGGCACGGATTGATATTATTTCCCGGGAAGATACGGTCCTTTCTTTGCGTAAGAACGGCCTTACCAGGACCGGAATTTTCGGAGACTACCATGCAGCACCTTCCGAGTTCGGCAGTTTTTCATCTTTGGATGAAGCGCCGGCCGGTGTTTATGATTATATCCTTGTGTGCACGAAATCATTTGATTCGTTTTATGCCGCGAAAGACCTTTCCGGGCATAAAAATCTTTTCGGGGAAAGCACGAAAATCGTATTGTTCCAGAACGGGTGGTCGAATGCGGATATTTTTACGTCTTTTTTCGACAAGGAAATTATCTACAGCGCGCGTGTCATTACCGGATTCCACAGATTCAAGCCCAATGAAGTGAAAATAACCGTACATGCCGACGCGATTCATATCGGCAGTTTGTTCGGTGCGGATTTATCGAATCTCGAAGAATTGAGCAGGTCCATAAGCGACGGAGGCATAACCTGTGAAACGACCGCGGATATCGAAAAAGACCTTTGGGCCAAAATGCTGTATAATTGTGCACTCAATCCTCTCGGTGCGATTCTCGATGTTCCTTACGGCAGGCTGGCGGAGCGGCAATATACGCGGTCCATAATGGATGGGATTGTGGCCGAAGTATTCGAGGTGATGACAGGGGCCGGCTTTCGAACGCATTGGGAAACTGCTGCGGATTTTCTCGATATCTTTTACGGCAAACTTGTGCCTGACACCGCCGGACACAAATCATCGACGTTACAGGATATTGCCGCAAAAAAACCGACCGAAATCGATGCTTTAAATGGAGCCGTTATTAAATTGGCCGGTAAATTTGAAATCCCCGTGCCGTACAATTCAATCGTTTATAATATCATAAAGTTCATTGAGGCGAAAAATCCGAAAGATTCCCGGATGGAAGAAGGTAAGATATCGGGGTAGTCATTCTTTTATGATTTCGATGTTTTCGGGCTGTAGGCGTTTCAGTTCCGCAAGCTGGTTCTGTCCGAGCCTGGCGTCGATAAAAACGGAAGTATCCTTGTATTGCTCGTTCAGGATTAGGCCGTATGCACGTAGGAAGCTTTGAATTTTGCCGTTTGACTGAGGGCCTTGAACTCGAATCAGAAGCTCATCGCCTTTGTATTTCGCTGTGACGGCACGATTCAAATCATCCAGGCCGAAACCTGTTCTTGCGGATATACTAACGGCATCGGGATACAGGGTTTGCAGTATTTCGAAATCGCCGATGTTTTTGACGATGTCAACTTTGTTAAACACCTCCAAAGTTGGTTTCTCCTCGCAGCTGATTTCCGCCAATACTTTCTTGACCGATTCCATTTGGTTCAGCGCGTCCGAATTTGATACGTCCACGATGTGTAGCAGCAGGTCGGCATTGACGGCTTCTTCGAGTGTCGCCTTGAAAGAAGCGACTAATTGATGCGGCAGGTTTTTGACAAAACCGACCGTATCGCTTAACAGTACTTCTACTGCTTTTGCCGGTGTCCACCTTCTTGTTCGGGTATCCAAAGTTGCGAAGAGTCTGTCTTCGACGAAAACATTCGCGTCGGTGAGCTTGTTCAGAAGGGTGCTTTTGCCCACGTTGGCATATCCGACCAGGCAAATTTTGAATAATCCGTGCCGTGCTTCAATCTCACGAATTCTGCGGTGATCTATTTTTGCAAGCTCTCGTTTTAATTCCGTGATTCGCTTGCTGACCAACCGGCGGTCGATTTCGAGCTGCTGTTCGCCCGGGCCTCTGGTTCCTATTCCGCCGACCGCACCTGCGGTTGTCCCGCCGCCTGCTCCGGCCACTGTGTCTAAGTGCGACCACATCCGGGTTAATCGTGGATATGTATATTCGAGCTGGGCCAGTTCGACTTGAAGTTTGGCCTGCTTGGTTTTGGCCCTTGTGGCGAAGATATCCAGAATCAATTCGCTCCTGTCGAGGACTTTTGCCTCGACAATTTTCTCAAGCTCACGAATTTGACCGGGCGAAAGATCGTTATCAAAGATAACAACATCAGCGTTGAATCGTTTGACACGCGTTCTGAGCTGTGTTGCCTTGCCCTTGCCGATATAGGTTGAGGGATTTATTTTGCGTATTTTCTGCTGAAACCTGTCAACTACGACCGCCCCGGCACTTTCAGCCAGGGCCGTGAGCTCGGATAATCCGTCTGCCCCGTCGGGATTATGCAATACGGCGGCTACTAAAACCGCCCGCTCTTTTTTTACTTTCAGCGTCTGGCGAAACTTTTCCAAATAATTATCTCCAAATTCGCTTCACCATTTTAACATATGTGGCCATATTATTCAAAAAAATCTGAAAAACGGCGTTTTTTAGGTCCGATATCGGTTTTTTTAAAATTAAGTGCAATTTTAGTGTAAAAAGCACGGGGGAACAATTTTTATCTTGAAAAAGCATAAATTCTCCTTTAAACTGATAAACTTAGCGTTTTTTGACGAATTAAAATATAGGTTAGGGTTTTAGGTAGCTCAATATATCAGGAGCAAAATAAGGATTCTTTTTTTATGTTGAAAGTTAAATCGCGGGCAGGTGAATCAGTACAGCAAATGATAAGGCGCTTTAAGAAGCTTTGTGAGAAAGAGGGTCTGATTAGAGATATGAAGCGCGTGGCGTACTATGAAAAGCCATCCGAGAAGAATCGCAGGCGGATGCGCAGAGCCCAGCGAAACGTTATCAACAATTAATACGAGTTTTGCTTCGTAATCGAGCCAACTTTTTCATTTCTCGTAATTCCGCCGATTTTGCCAAAGAAAATTTCAATTCAATTGCCGTTGAAAATACCCAATAGGGTGAATATTTGTCACATTCTTTGATAGCGTGGTCCGCCGCCGCCTTCCGGAACAGTCCATCTGATATTATCGAACGGGCATTTTCTCTGGCAGGTTTTGCAGTGCAGGCAGTTGGACGGATTGGCCGGCTTTACATCATCGTGAATAGTCTCATATACACCGGCGGGGCAAAACGTGATGCAGGGGCTGTTGTAAAATGGCGTGCATTTGGTCCTGCAAATCTCCGCATCCAGAATCGTAAGATGTGATGGCTGTTCTTCCCGATGCTCCGTCGCCGCCACTGCGGTGAATGTGTCTTTATCGAAATTCTTGCCGGGCTTGAGACGGTAGCGGGCGGTAGTCGTCGCCTGGTAATCTTTTTCGATCTCGAACCTCGGCAAAAGTCCGCCAAGGATTGAAAGCGGCATACCCTGAAGAGGCCCGAATTTTGCAACAGTCTGCCGGAAGTTTCTTGCGGACTTCATTTCTCTGTCAATCTCGGATTTTTCAATCAGCTCCGTATATACCGAAGCCGCCGATTCGGGATTGTCGAATGTCTGTACGATTGCTTTCGCCGCCTGGATGCCGGAATTGATGGCGTTGTGAAGCCCCTTGATTTTGAGCATATTGACGAAACCGGCACTGTCGCCCAGTATCATGACGTTCGCCTTGCCGATATTACCTGTTTCAGGCTCTCTCGGGATGGCATAATAACCGCCTTCGGGAATCATCTTTGCTCCGGCTTCCACGACCGTGCCACCTTCGATGAACTGCCTGACGAACCGATGGTTCTTGAAATTGGTCAGCGCATCCTGCGGATTGAAATCGCAGTATTTCCAGTCGGCCCCGACAATCATCCCGACTGACAGATGGTCCTTGACACCGGCATAAACGATCCCGCCGCCGAACATTCCCGGACCGACGAAAGGGGTCCAGATGGGATATCCCATCGCATGAACTACCCGGGACGATGTGAACTTCTTATATTGTTCGGGACTGACCTTTATAAGCTCTTTGACGCCTACAGAGTAAAGTTGGGGACTTTGTCTTTCGAGATTTGCCTCGGTGACGAATTTTTCCGTCACGAGTCCGTCGCATCCTTCGGCAAGCACAATAAAGTCCGCTCTGATTATTTCACCCTCGGTGAAATTCGGCTGCCGGTTGCCTTCTTTATCCAGCCCCTGGTCGACGAGTTTTACACCTATGGCTTTGCCGGAGGATTCGTCGAGAACAATATTATGAGCCGCAAAGCCGGTAAGAACTTCGGCGCCGACGTTTTTTGCGATTTGTCCCATCCATTTTGTAAGTTTGCTTACCGATACGGAATAGTCACCCTTGTGTATCATTTGGCCGAATCCGAGTTTGAAGATTTTGGCCAGCTTTAGTGCGAAAAAGATATTGAAAGACAATTTTTTGCCTAACAGGAATAAAATATCGTCTTTATCTATTTTATTTGCCAGCACTTCTTTGGCGACATCGGTGTCCCGCCATCCGGGTGCAGCTATATCAAGCAGGGTATGCAGCGGCTCGGGCTCCAGAACGGCCCCGGAGAGATTGTGGTTGCCCAGGTCGGCGGATTTTTCCACCACGCAGACATCGATATCCGGTTTCAGGCTTTTGAGCTGTATTGCTGTTGTCAGACCCGCCGGCCCCGCGCCGATGACTAATACCGTCACTGTATTGTAGTCTTTGTTATTTGGCACTTTTTATTTCACCTCTAAAACCTTTTTGTTCGAATTTCGTTTTACACTTGCTCCAGCGCCTGAATTAATTGGGGTATTGTTTCTTCGGCGGTTCCCACGATATAGTAATCGCAGTGCTTGAATATCGGCGCGTTCGGGTCACTGTTTACGGCGACAATAGTCTCGGTGTTGGCGACTCCTATCATGTGCTGGATGGCGCCGGATATTCCCAAAGCGATATAAAGCTTCGGCCCGACGGAAGTGCCTGTTTGTCCGACCTGGTGCACCCGTTCGACGAAGCCCTGCTCCACTGCGGCTCTGGATGCTCCTTTTTCGACCTGTATATTCAGTTTGTTAGTCAGACCGTCACAAAGCAAACCCAGGAGTCGGTCATAGTTGTCGCGGTTTTGCATGCCTTTGCCGCCGCTGACAATTACCTCGGCGCCGAAGTTAACGTCACCGGTGCCTAACTCTGTTCTTATGATTTCCAGAGAAATATCGTCTTCTGAAAGATCGACTTTATGTTTGATGATTTTACCTTTTCTTGATTTGTCCGGCTGTGTTTTCTTCATTACACCGGGCCGGGCTGTTGCCATTTGGGATATCGAATTTTTCGTTCTGATAGTGGCCATAACATTTCCGCCGAGAGCCGGTCTTGTCTGTAACAGCAGGGCGATATCGCCTTTTCGCGAGCTGTCGCGGATATCCAGTCCGGTGCAGTCGGCGGTCAGGCCGCATTCGAGACTGTAAGAAACCATCGGTGCGAGCATTCTTCCCTGCGGAGTTGCGGCGTAGAGGACAATCTGCGGCCAGTGTGTCCTTATCGCATCTGCAACAGTTTTACGATACGCCGTCGGATCGAATTCGCTTAAGAGTTTATCGTCGATTATGTAGATGTTGTCCGCTCCGGCGGCGATTAATTCCTCTGCCATGGATTCGATTTGGTGACCGGCTAAACATACACCAACTTTGGTTTCGAGTGAATCCGCAAGTTCGCGAGCTTTGCCGATAAGCTCGAACGTGGCCGGGTGTACGACGCCTTTGCTGTGCTCGGCAACGACCCAGACTTCGCCCCTGAAGGTTGGTTCGGTCAATCCCAGACCGTTTATCATATCATCCAGTGCCCTCTCGTGGAAATGCTCGTCTGCGGCCTCAAGAATCTTTTGCCGGGCTTCTTCATCGATTTGATGTGTTTCTTTTATTCCAAGCTCGCTGAGTTTTTCACTGAGAATTGCATAGTCATCCTGTTCTTTTTTGGTTCCTTCGAAATTTCTCTCAAGCAGACTTTTTCTTTTAATCGGCAGGACGTAACGATTTGACTGAGCTGCACCGGCGGTGTCAGTTTCACCGTTGCCGCTTTTGAAACTCTCGACGAGCGCTTTTGCCAGTGATTTTGCATCGTTGAGCTGCCGACATTTTCTTGTGCTTTTTCCCGGCGGGAAAACCCTGATAACAGCCGTCTTGGAGCCTTTGACTCCGAAATTGGTGGCGTTTATATCTTCGCTGGTCCATGTGATAATTTCGGCCCGGTTTGCCCATCGTGTTTTTGAAAATGTTGCATAAAGGGGATATTCGTATTTTGCAACGGTAATTACGGCTGGTAGTTTTTTTGCGGCGACAATCTGACTGCCTCCGCTGATAATTCGTGTGAATTCGAAGCGATTGTTCTTATATTCGGCGTCGGTGACATAGGCGATACAGGACAGTGAAAGCTCTTCTGCAATTTGCGGCGGCACCTGGGCGGTGTCACCGTCCACGGATTGCATGCCGGAAACAACATAGTAATCGTTATCGTTGTTGAAAATCTCCCTGATGATTTTTCTTACTGCAAATGCCAGCGGATTTGCCGTCGCGACGGTATCCGCTCCGCCGAGCGCTCGGTCGGTCAGCAGAATCGCTTTGTCAACGCATCTGCCGAGGCTGTATCGAAGGACCTCCTCGGCCATGGGCGGGCCCATCGTCAGGGCAATGATTTGGCCATGTCCGTCCGAGCTGATTTTTTTCATGTAGTGCGCGAAGGCAAGTGCCTGTGCATCCAGCTCGTTGATTACACTGGCCAATCGTGTGCGTATGAGTGTGCCGGTTTCGGGATCGAACGCATTGTCGGTTATTTGCGATACATCAGGGACCTGTTTTACCAGGACTATGTAGTTGCTCATATTTGATGTCTCATATTAAGTGTTATATAACAGATTAATCTTTGTCGAGGCCACAAACTTGAAAACTAACTCTATTATAACCCTGTGACTGGCGTTGCCTGTGTAAGGCGGGCAGTCACACAACGGACAATGGAGCGATTATATCGGGATATGGATTTTTTTTCAAACGATATAAGCCGGTATTTTCGATGTTGGCTCCTTTGTCTGAATTTGCTGTAAAGCGATTTTTGCAGTGAAAAAGTTTGATTTAATGCTTGTAATGTGCCGTGAAATAATATTTAATGCCGTCTTTGTGTGTATCAAATTAAATGTGATTATGACGCCTAATTTTATGAGGTGAATGTCAATGGCAGATTTGGAAGCATTGTCTGATGCGATTATCAAGGGGGACCAGAATAAGTCGGTGGAAATAACCAAACAGGCACTGGCAGAGGGTACGGCTGCCAAGACGGTTCTCGATGACGGGCTTATTGCCGGAATGGATGTTGTCGGCGCCCGGTTCAAGAAGAACGAAGTTTATATACCCGAGGTTCTTATCGCCGCACGTGCGATGAAGATGGCTATGGAAGTGCTTGAGCCTGAGCTTGTAAAAGCCGGTGTCGAGCCGATTGGGAAATTGGCGATTGGTACCGTTCAGGGAGATTTGCACGATATAGGTAAAAATCTGGTATCGATGATGCTCAAGGGGGCGGGTTTTGACGTCGTTGATCTCGGTGTGGATGTCGGGCCGGAGAAATTTGTCGAGCAGGCCAAGGCCAAAGGTATCCAGTTGATCGGCATGAGCGCGCTTTTGACGACAACGATGCCGGGTATGGAAAAGACAGTAGCGGCTCTTAAAGATGCCGGCCTTTCGACCAAGATTATTGTGGGCGGAGCTCCCGTGACACAGGATTACGCCGATAAGATCGGGGCCGACGGCTATGCAGCCGACGCCGCCTCTGCCGTCGATATGGCAAAAGGCCTCGTGGCGTAAACACGCAGTGTTAGAGACAGGGGATTTTTGCCGAGGTTGATTCGCCCGGCGGCGATTGGTTGTTTGTATAAATTCCAAAAGTGAAAAATCAGCCGTATTAACGGCTGTTTTTTTGCGCCGGTTTTTGTAAAATGGAACCCGGTTATGCGAAAGATCGGTAGTCCAGGTTTGGCCCAGTTGTTGTCTCAGCTTCGATACACGCCGCAAAAGAAACGGCGGAAACAGCTCGATGCCGCGGAGAAACTCTTTGATATTATCGAAAAGGACAAGGAATATCCGTTCGAGTTTGTGTGCTTTCGCATCACGGGTTTCCATCTCAAAAGTGCCGTCGGAAGCGAGCTTATAAAGGGAGCAGACCTGCTGGAGGATTTGCGAATTTTTGTATCCAAGCTCAGCGGCCAGCTCGCACAGCCCGTCACCGAGCAAACGGAAAAAGTTTACACCCTTGAAGAGCTTGCGGAAAAGATGAAGGTCTCGCCGAAGACGATTTACCGCTGGCGAAAGCGAGGTCTGATTGCCGAGAAATTCATTTTCGGCAAAAGCACGAAGCGCCTGGGGTTCCTGCAGTCGTCGGTGGATCATTTCCTCGGAGCAAATCCGGAATTGACCGGTAAGGCCAGACGTTTCGAACGGCTGACGGACAAACAAAAAAACAAAATAGTGAAAAAGGCCGCCAAACTCAGAGCTTCTACGGATATGTCCGATTACCGGATTATCAAAAAGATAAGCGCCGAAACAGGCAAGTGTAACGAGACCATCAGATATACGCTTCTGGAACATGACAGGGCCAATCCCGATAAGGCCGTTCTCAAAAAATCCGCCGGTGTCATCGAGCCGGCTAAAGCCGCCGAGATTTATAAACTCTATAGACAGGGTTGTGACGTCACCGAATTAATGGGGCGTTTCGGCAGAAATAGAAGCTCGATATACCGGATTATAAACGGCAGGCGGGCTAAAATTCTTCTGGCTAAAAAAATTGAGTTCATTGCCAGCGACGAGTTCCTCGGCGAAAGTGCTTCAAGCAGGATTCTGTCGAGGTCCACCGATGAAATGCTGCCGCCCGCTCCCAAGAAAGTCGAACCTTTGAAACTGGCCGATGGTTCGCTTCCGGAATATTTACAGACATTGAAGAACGTCCCCGTGCTCAACAGGGAAAGCGAGGCCGAGCTTTTTCGCCGGTACAATTATTTGAAATATTTAGTTTGTAAAGAACGTGCCGGCATAAAACCATCCCGGGCTTCCGGTCTGAAAATTCGCCGGATTGAACAATACCTGGCCGAGGCCGAAACCATCCAAAAAAGAATTATTGAAGCGAATCTCGGACTCGTCGTCGGTATCGCCCGCAAACATGCATCCGCAGGGGCGAGCCTGCTGGATTTGATCAGCGAGGGTAACGTCTCGCTGATGCGGGCGGTCGAGAAATTCGACTATGCCCGGGGCTTTCGATTTTCGACTTTCGCCTCCTGGACGATTGCCAAGGATTACGCCCGCAAGATTCCCGCCATTGCCTCCCGGCTTGACAGAACGACGGCGGCGTCGCTCGCGAATTTCCAGCGTGATTTGCGAACCAAGGATGCGGCGGATTTTGCCGCCATCGACCGGGCACATAAGAGTCTTACCCGCATGATTAAAGACAATCTTACCGAACGTGAACAGTACATAATTATGAATCGTTACGGCCTTATCGGCTCGCCGGTCAAAAAGAAGACAAAGACACTGCTACAAATCGGAAGGGAGCTGGGCCTGAGCAAGGAAAGAATCCGCCAGATCGAGCTCGGTGCCCTGCAGAAATTAAGACAGTCGCTGAGCGTCGAGGAATTCGATCTGCTGACCGGCTAATTTCCCGCAGGCTGCTCCCTGGAGTTTTGTTCGGCGATCTGGAGCTGCAATTGTTTCATTTCTTTGAGGACGCTCAATTTTGTGTCGATGACCCAGTACCAGAGTTTCATTAAAATCGTGGAGTTGAAACCGATCATGAAAAAGAGCACCCACGAGAGCATTCCGACAGTGTTCGTGGCATTTCGCAATCCGATGTAACCTCCGATCATCATGCCGATACTGCAAAGATAAAATATCCAGAAGATTATTTTCGTTTTTCGCATATTTTTGTCAAACCACATTTGGACTATCTCCTTTCTCAGCGTCTCGCTCCTGTTAACGTCGAAACCGCCGTTGTTTGCCAATACTTTTTTCAGTTCTTGTTCCAGGTTATTCATTTTGTTTACGCTCGACTATTTCTTTCAATTGGTTCATTGTTCGATGCAGTCTCGATTTGACCGTTCCTTCCGGGACTCCGAGTATTTGTGCTATCTGTTCGATATCGAATCCTTCCCGGTATCTTAATGTCACCAGCGCCCGGCGTTCTGGCGCCAGCTTCCGGACGGCATCAAGCAGCAGTTCGGATTTATTGTCGATGTTTGACTTATCTGATTCATCCCGGATATTTTTCACAAGCTCGTCGTCGAGTTTATGTTGTCGGTGTTGTCTTCGCAGGAAGTCCGAGCATTTGTTATTGACGATTCTAAATGCCCAGCTACTGAACAGGGCGGCATCGTTTAATTTCCTGATACCTTTAATAATCCCGTGCCAGCTTTCCTGGACGATATCCCATGCCGCCGACTCCGAGCCGGTAATACGATACGCATAATTCCATAGCCGCTTTTGCCATCTGCCGACAAGCTCGTTGAATGCCTCCCTGTCTCCCTGCTGGGATTTGATGACAAGCAATTCGTTATATATCTGGTCCCGGCTCTTTTTCATATTTCTATAATATAAGTCTTACCGGCATCTATAAACGTTCCATTTTTTGTTTGGTCAACCCCAGGCAGTGTTTGGGACTTAAAAATTGGGTTCGTTTTTCTTATACCTAAAACCTCGAAAACCACCATTTTTCTCGTAATCTTCTTATTTCAAAGAACTTATACTAAATTGCCTAAATTAACATTGGGTTCGTTTTCAATTTTTTTTTTCGATTTGTAGAGAATTCTCTATGTTTGTCGAATCCCCCATGACCATCCCGGCCCCCCCTCAAGGCTGGCCTTGAGGCTAAATATGGAATTTACGTATGATGTTTAACTTGGTTACCTCCATATTTACTTTGTTATTCAAAATTTATTATTAGATATTCTTGCTATGAACTCTTCATAGAGTTCATAGCGCATTTTACCCAAAAACCCCCTTAATACAACGAAAAATCCCGATTTTTCCCAATGAGATAGCAATTCCTACTTATCTTGTAGGGTAAAAAATACGTAGTTCCCACAATAGACAAATCCGGTAATAACTATATAATTATTTTCTTTAACCCGCATATTTCTTAGGAAAGGTTTGGATTCAAGAGTGCCGTTTTAACAGGCGAAATGGAACTAATTTTTTTGAAAGGGTAAAATGATGAATGGAAAACAACTATTTCTTTGTATCTGTAGTACTTTGATTTTGGCCGGAGGCTGTGGTTCTCAAAAAATGGTTCCTCACATGGGATTCGGTAATTTTGGTATTGAGACAGATATCTCACGTGATGATATTGTTGTTCTTGACCGGGTGCAAGGCAGTTCCACCACTGAAAGTATTTGCCTTGGAGCTGTACAAGTTATCGATGGCGACAACCTGAGAGTTTTAGGAATCCCTTTTTTCAAGGAAAAATATTCTTCTCTGTGCCATAAAGGTATTTGGATGAATTTAACAGAACAGCGGGCTTACTACAAAGCACTGGAATCCGCTCCGGATGCCGATGCCGTATTCTATAAGAGTATGGACTATGAAGTTAGCGGTATTCCTCTGATTTGGTGGACTGAAACTGCAACCTATACCGGCAAAGGAATTCAATTGAAGGCGGATTAAAAGCGTCATATATGATAAATATCCATGACTTTTAAATCCACAGTGATACTGTGGGCTAAAATTTGCGTATTTTACCCCGTGAGATGATGTCTTTTTCTATCTCACGGGGTAAAGTGGCTATTGTGGGTTGAGTTCATGAGTAGAATCGCCCTTATTAATGACAAATAGGGTGATACTTTGTTTCGGAAGGATACTTGGGAGACTACCGCTGTAAATCTCGATATCATTGGATTTCAGGATAGCCCGTTCAGGTTCGCGCAATTGCCAGACTTGTGCCACGGTCCGATCGACAAAACTACTCACATCTACAGCTACACTAATATCTTTATCAAGATCCTTGTTTATTACAATTATAGTCAAGGCGTTATCTGCTGATCTCTTGGCGGCGTAGGCTGAGACGTAGTCGCGATAGTCTTTTTGTACGCCACTTGGGTCCGGAACGCTTACGGGAACGCTGATTTCGCCGAATACTGAAGTTTCCGAACCGGCACCATCATAATTCCGATACAGCTTAAATACTTGGTAAACAGGATCATCATTGTTTAATTTCGGCCATTTCCAGTGTGTGGCCATATCAATTCCGCATCTCCCAAAAATGCCGAGAATATCTGCCTGGGCCGTTGCTCCATTCATGTGTTCGACCGCGCCCCAATTATATTCTGTAATAGCAATCTTTGTTCCTTCGTAATAGTCACCAACCCATTCTTGTAACCGAGGTATAAGTCTCACGGGCTCATTAATCCAGCTTTCGTCGATATAATCATCATCCCAAAGACGACGAGTAGATCGATTACGCAAAAGCTGCATAGAACGACTAAAATCATCATCCCCACCATCGTGGTTAAATTCCCCACCATTTGGATAATTATGGACACTCAGTACGTCCAGTAAACGATATCCTTTTTCGTTTTCGGCGTTTTTAAACTCGTTTAGCAGCCATGGAATTATATCATTTTGATTGTGTTCCGACCTGTCGGGCAATTCGTTCCAACTGACCTTCCATCCCTGACCTTCTCCGTATTGTTGATCGAATCCGCTGAGGAAATAGGCCGTCCATCCGAACTCTTCCGGCCCCACAACCAGTGCCTGCGGGTCGATATCTTTTATTACACCGGAATATTCAATCATAATTCGGGCCAATTCATCCATTGTTATTCCGGTCCTGCAAGTATCACGATGAGTATTATGCCAGAGACTCGGTTCATTATCGAGGATATAGAAGCGTACTCCACCATCACTTGATAATCCCCATTCAGTAGTAATATGCCGAATCCATCCGTCCTGAAATACTGTATCAGGTGACATAATCATCCCCCATATTTCATATGACGATGCCGATGGAGCATAAGCAAGCTGGGGATCGCCGTATATTGGTTCTCCGTCGGGAGTTGTACCATTGCCGGCATAGTTTGGATCACCCGGCCAGTACTTATCGAATTTCTCCTGTGAAGGGTAAACGGATTTAGGATAGCTTACCAGAGGCGAACGATCCGGACCTAATTTGGCAACCCATCCAATCATAGGAATCGTTACCATAGGCTGTGAACCGGCAGATAGACAGTCAGAAATGAACTGATCGGCAAATCCACCTGGTTTTGGAGAAGGATACGGCAGACTTTCGAAATAGGAATCTATGCCTGTGTTGTAAGCATTTTTATTCCAGTTATAGGTGCTGCCGCGATTGCCGCCGTAGCGATTTAATGTTACATTTAGTTCCTCAAGCATAGCGGTGTCAGCGTGAGACAATCCGTAGATATCCGGACTGATTTCATGCTGGTCAGGATCGTCACAGGAAACAGTAATAAGGACTTCGGCATAGATTCCGATGCAGTCCTTTGTCTGGCCATAAGTGACAGTGGTAAATTGGTTGGACGGGGTAATAAAACCGGATATATCTTTGAACTCGATTACATAGTCTCCAACTGGTACGTTCGTCTCCGTGTAACCACTATCGAACCAGGTCTGCGTTCCAACACGCCGCCACTGGGCACCTGCTTCAATCGCTTCCTGCGGTTCAATAGTCACTTGAAGTGAGCCGGTTTCGACAATTCCGCTCTTTAGGCCAATGTTGAAAACGTATTTTGCAGCAATGGCTGTGAAACCTGTATTGGGTGTTGGAACTTCGCATTGGCCATACCAGTTATAACCCCATGCTACAATCGAACCGTCAGCCTTCAAACCCAAACTATGACGAAAGCCTCCCGCTATAGCAACGAAGCCTGTGTTCGGTGAAGGTACGTCACACTGGCCATCATTGTTTTGGCCCCAGGCTACAATTGAACCATCGGCCTTCAGGCCAAGACTGTGGGAGTAACCTGATGTAACAGCCACGAATCCCGTATTTGGCGAAGGTACGTCACACTGGCCATAAATGTTATGACCCCATGTGATAATCGAACCGTCGGCTTTCAGACCTAAACTATGTCGATAGCCTGCTGCGATGGCTACGAAGCCTGTATTCGGCGACGGTACATCACACTGGCCATTCGCTTTGCCGCCCCACGCGACAATTGAACCATCAATCTTCAGGCCAAGGCTATGGAATTCACCCGCTGCGACGGTTATGAAGTCCGTATTCGGCGAAGGTACATCGCATTGCCCCGATGCATTCCATCCCCACGCCGTGATTGAGCCGTCAGTCTTTATGGCAAGAGCATGTCTGCAACCACCCGCAATAGCTGTAAAGCCTGTGTTAGGTTCTGGTACATTACATAGATCATATGGTTTATTACCCCATGCCACGATCGAACCATCTGATTTAAGCCCCAAACAATTACCGGCCAAGGCTGCGATGCACACGAAGTCATTATTAGGTGCAGGTATTTCGTGCAGGTCATCATCATCTCCTCCCCAACCGATTATTGATCCCGGTTCGTCGGCACCCAAGGCCATCGCCGCAAAAAATGCAATAACAAGAATTGACAATAATGAGATGTTTTTAATTGACACTCTCTTTTACTCTCTCTGCCGGTTGCCGTTTATTCAATTCAATTGCTTGATTAACAACAGCTAATGTGACCTCAGGCAATATATTATTACATCATCTTATTGCGTTGAATCTTGCCACCTTTAACAACATTATGCTCAAAATCATCGATAAAGTCAAGGAAAAAACCGCGTCTTGGGGACTTGAGAATCGCCAAGAAACTTTTTTAGCATAGGCTCTTAACTTTTTTATATTGAGATTTTGCTCGGTGACTTTTTCTTGGCCGGGTATCGGGACGAAAGCCGCTATCCTGCGATTTAGGGGTAGATGTGAGGGATTATAGAGACGGTGGGGGGTTTCAATTTGGGTATTGACACAATGTCTTTTCTCGATTAAACTTAAAACCATGAATTTATATGAAATCTTCAAACGCGGGGCGGATCTTGTAATATCTTTATTGGCGTTGATAATACTATCTCCGTTTTTTGCTGTAATTGCGATTGCGATTAATGCTGGGCAGTGAAGGGCGGGCAAAGAAGAATATAGAAAAGCCATTTGTTGAATTCTTCAGGCAAGCCGGTGTTGTTCCGACTCCGAATTCCATATTTAAGACAAATACAACAATATGTCCTATAATTACTAACATCCGGGGATACCGATACTCTAATTTTAGTTATTGCACTTGCTAAAAGGGGATTTATTTTCGATATTTTAGATAGAGATGTGCAGGGACACTTTTTCAGTTCCATTCCAGAATTTAAATTAGGTTTAAATTATTGTGAACTGATGAAATGAAACATAATTGCGGATTCACATTAGTTGAAGTTCTTATTGTTGTAGTAATCCTGGGCATCATTGCAGCGGTTGTTATCCCTCAGTACACCGATGCGAGTACGGAAGTAAAAACCTCCGCATTATCATCCGATCTTTATAGGATTCGTTCCCAGATAGGACTTTATAAATTCCATCACAACGAGCAGCTTCCAGCGTCGGTGAGTGAAGATGCAACTGAATTCGAACGGCGGATGACAACTAAAACCGACGTTAATGGCAATGCAGGTGTCGATTATGGTCCTTACCTACAGAGTATTCCGGAAAATCCTTTCAATGATTTAAATACTATACGTATTGATGGAGCTGTGGCCGGTGCAAACACTGAAGGTTGGAGGTTTGATACAACAACCGGAGACTTTCATGCCGATGATTCTGCCGCCCATGCGGCATTGTAAAAAAGACATAAAACAGCCACCATTTTTTTGATACTTCTTTTAATTAACTCAAAGTGACCGATTTTATGCCGCGAGGAGTTTTTCCAAGCGGTGAATAACTTTTTTATCGTGAGAAACTTTAATAACATTTTGGACCTCCTGTTGCCAAACAATCTGCTGCATACGGGATTTGA